>Ga0308161_1000041_pt1 | contig 401618 bp, 377 predicted proteins | sample PhyFR2_FD_201034 | JGI IMG/M metagenome (GOLD analysis project Ga0308161, IMG submission 201034) | Phyllosphere microbial communities from UC Gill Tract Community Farm, Albany, California, United States - DLSLF.R2 | ecosystem: Host-associated > Plants > Phyllosphere > Unclassified | place...
TTGTTAAAGAGCAGTGCGAACAGCGGGTTAACCGTCTGTCGCGAGGTGGCGTATATTACGCTTTCCTCCTTCAGAGTCAACCTCTTTTTCAGAAGTTTTTCTCCGGCGGCTCAGTTTCCTGAACCTCCCGACACCGCATTCCGTAAGCCGTTGTGCCGTATCAGTGGAGGCGCATTATAGGCAAATATTTTAGGCTGACAAGCGCTAATTCAAATAAATCTTTCGAGTGCTCACTTTCCAGGCAATGCGCTTTAAAAACGCCCCAAACCATAACTAGCAGGTACAAAAAACGGGCATTACGCCCGTTTTTACAGAGATGACCTTACTGATGTGCCGTAATGACGTCGTCTTTTACATCCATCTCAATCACTTTGCCCGGAACCAGCGCACCAGAAAGAATCTGCTGTGCCAGTGGGTTTTCTATCTGCTGCTGGATAGCGCGTTTCAATGGACGCGCACCGTAAACCGGGTCATAACCGTTTTCACCCAGCAGTTTGATTGCGGCTTCAGAGATATGCAGCTGATAGCCTCGGTCTTCCAGACGTTTATACAACCGCTGTAGCTGAATCTGAGCAATAGAAGCAATATGCTGCTCACCCAACGGATGGAACACCACTACTTCATCAATACGGTTCACAAACTCCGGACGGAAATGCTGACCCACAACGCCCATGACCAGCCCTTTCATCTCGGCATAATTCAGATTACCGAAACGTTCCTGAATCAAATCTGAACCCAGGTTAGACGTCATGATCACAACCGTATTGCGGAAATCAACAGTGCGTCCTTGTCCGTCCGTCAACCGGCCATCATCCAGCACCTGCAGCAGGATATTGAAGACATCGGGATGCGCCTTCTCAATCTCATCCAGCAGGATCACCGAATAGGGACGACGGCGAACCGCTTCAGTCAGATAACCACCCTCTTCATAGCCGACATAACCCGGAGGTGCGCCCACCAGCCGCGATACAGAGTGTTTCTCCATAAATTCGGACATGTCGATACGAACCATCGCATCGTCACTGTCAAACAGGAAGTTAGCCAGTGATTTACACAATTCCGTTTTACCTACCCCGGTTGGACCCAGAAACAGGAACGACCCGACAGGACGATTTGGATCAGCCAGGCCTGCGCGGCTACGGCGAATGGCATTAGAAACCGCTTCAACCGCTTCATCCTGTCCAATCACGCGTGAGTGAAGCGACTGCTCCATACGCAGAAGTTTGTCACGCTCCCCTTCCATCATGCGAGCGACCGGAATACCGGTCCAGCGCGCCAGGACATCGGCAATCTCTACATCTGTTACGCGGTTGCGCAGCAGCTTCATGGTCTTGCCTTCAGCCTGTGTAGCGGAAGCCAACTGTTTTTCCAGCGCCGGGATCTTGCCATACTGCAGTTCTGACATCTGCGCCAGATCGCCGGAACGACGAGCCTGCTCAAGCGTAAGCCGTGCCTGCTCCAGTTCCGCTTTAATATTCTGCGTACCCGTTAACGAGGCTTTTTCCGCTTTCCACTCTTCTTCCAGCTCGGCATATTCACGCTCTTTCTGGTTTAGCTCGGCTTCCAGCATATCCAGACGCTTGACGCTGGCATCGTCAGACTCTTTCTTCAACGCCTGCTGTTCCAGCTTCAACTGGATAATGCGGCGTTCCAGACGATCCAGCGCTTCAGGTTTGGAGTCAATCTGCATACGGATACTGGATGCTGCCTCGTCAATCAGGTCAATTGCCTTGTCCGGCAACTGGCGGTCGGCGATGTAGCGGTGTGAAAGCGTGGCGGCTGCGACGATAGCCGGGTCAGTGATCTGCACATGGTGGTGCAGCTCATAGCGCTCTTTCAAACCACGCAAAATCGCGATGGTATCTTCAACGCTTGGCTCTGCCACAAACACTTTCTGGAAACGACGCTCCAGAGCGGCATCTTTTTCTATGTACTGGCGATACTCGTCCAGCGTGGTGGCACCGACGCAGTGCAGCTCACCACGTGCCAGCGCAGGCTTGAGCATATTACCGGCATCCATCGCACCGTCTGCTTTACCGGCACCAACCATCGTATGCAGTTCGTCGATAAACAGAATGACATTGCCTTCCTGTTTTGACAGGTCGCTAAGTACCCCTTTCAGGCGCTCTTCGAATTCACCACGGTATTTCGCCCCAGCCACCAGCGCTCCCATATCCAGTGCGAGTACGCGGCGGCCTTTCAGCCCTTCCGGTACTTCACCATTGATAATGCGCTGTGCCAGCCCTTCAACGATGGCGGTTTTACCTACACCTGGCTCACCGATTAACACCGGGTTGTTTTTAGTACGACGCTGCAACACCTGGATGGTGCGGCGAATCTCTTCGTCACGCCCAATCACCGGGTCCAACTTGCCTTTTTCGGCGCGTTCGGTGAGATCAATCGTGTATTTTTTTAAAGCCTGACGCTGATCTTCAGCACCTTGATCGTTCACGTTGTCGCCTCCACGAAGTTGTTCAATCGCTTTGGTGAGCTTTTCGTTGGTGGCACCTGCGGATTTCAAAATATCCGCCAGCGAGCCACGTGAATCCAGGGCTGCCAAAACAAATAATTCAGATGAGATAAAGTTGTCGTTGCGCTTCTGTGCCAGCTTGTCGCACAGGTTAAGCACTCGGATGAGATCGGCAGAAGGTTGCACATCGCCGTCGCTGCCTTCAACCTGAGGCAGACGGTCAATAGCCTGATCAATCTGCGTACGTAACGCTGCGACGTCAGCACCGGCTGAGGACAACAGCGGCGCAACAGAACCGCCCTCCTGTTTGAGCAACGCACTCATCAGGTGTAAAGGTTCAATGAACTGGTTGTCGTGTCCCAGAGCCAAAGACTGCGCGTCGGAGAGAGCGAGTTGAAATTTATTAGTAAGACGATCCAGACGCATAATTCCTCCCATTACAGGTCAAATGCTACTGGAGATTAAAATGAGGTCATTCCTCAAATTTTCAAGGTTAATGACCTGAGATAGGAGTAAAAAATGCGCTGTCTGGATCGTCTTATGGGCTAAGACTATAACAGCCAAATTAAAGTTGCCATACGGCCGGTGACACCATCGCGACGATAGGAGAAGAAATCCTCCTGCTCGTGAAAGGTGCAGCGTGAGTCCGCGCTAACGGATTTCACTCCTGCGGCGTGCAGCCGCTGACGGGCCAGCAGCCAGATGTCGGCGTAGAATTTCTCGCCCGCTGGACGAAAAGCGGCGGCGGCCTGTGGGTCTTTCTCCACAAACGCACGACGAACTTCCGCACCGACTTCAAATGCATCAGGGCCAATTGCCGGACCGAGCCAGGCGTGGATATGAGCGGGAGCAGCCTGAAACTGGGCCAGCGTATTTTCCAGTACGCCGCCACACAGCCCACGCCATCCGGCATGAGCCGCAGCTACTTCGTTGCCGTCATCCGAACAGAACAACACGGGCAGACAGTCAGCCGTCATTACCGCACACACCACCCCTGTATCACGGGTGATACAGGCATCTGCCTGCAGCGGCAGGTTTCCGCCTGCGCTGAGGCGTTCAACGTCGGTTGAATGGACCTGCTCAAGCCACTGTGGCATCGCCGGCAACGCCGCAAGCGAGACCAGCCGCTCTCGGTTAGCCGCCACATGATGCGGCTTGTCACCCACATGGCTGCCCAGATTCAGCGAACACCAGTTGCCCTCACTGACCCCGCCCTGACGTAAGGTTGAGGCGGCACGCACCCGATCAGGCGCAGGCCATTGTGGAATAATCAGGCTCATAGCCAGTCCAGTTGATCCTTGAACATCTCTGTATCCGCTTTCAGCGCATCAATCAGATCGATCATGTCCTGAGGTATCGCAGCATGAAACTCCATTTCAATACCCGAGATAGGATGGTAAAGACGGAGCATCGTAGCGTGCAGCGCCTGACGATCAAATCCGCGCAGCGTGGTAATGAAGTCTTCAGATGCCCCTTTTGGCGGACGCGGACGACCACCATAAAGCGGATCGCCCACCAGAGGATGATTAATATGCGACATATGCACACGAATCTGGTGCGTACGGCCGGTCTCCAGTCGTAAACGTAACCGCGTATGGGCACGGAAATGCTCCATGATGCGATAATGGGTTACAGCCGGTTTCCCCATTGGGTGCACAGACATATGAGTACGTTTTGTCGAGTGACGGCTAATCGGTTCATCTACCGTCCCGCCGGCTGTCATCGTACCAATTGCCACGGCTTCATATTCGCGTGTAATTTCGCGACGCTGCAGTGAATCTACAAGGTGCGTTTGCGCCGGTACGGTTTTCGCCACTACCATTAGCCCGGTCGTGTCTTTGTCCAGACGATGGACAATACCTGCGCGCGGTACATCCATAATGGCCGGATAGTGATGCAGCAGTGCATTGAGTACGGTGCCATCGGGATTTCCCGCGCCCGGGTGCACCACAAAGTCACGTGGTTTATTGATGACGATGATATCTTCATCTTCGTAAACGATATCCAGCGGGATGTTTTGCGGTTCCCAGCGCTGCTCTTCTTCGATCTCTGCATCGATAGATACGCGCTCGCCGCCAAGCACTTTTTCTTTTGGCTTATCAATAACAGTGCCGTTAACACTGACGCGCTGGTCGAGAATCCATTCTTTTATGCGAGAACGTGAATAATCAGGGAACAATTCCGCCAAAGTTTGATCTAAACGTTGTCCGAGTTGTGACTCGGATACCGTTGCGGTGAGTTGAACTTGTTGTGCCATATACAGCTTCTTCGTTAACGTTGGGTTTTACGGCGATGCCGTTTAATATAATGTGCTATCGTACCTGGTCATTACCGGGAGCTATACGGACAGCTTCCGCCATAACATTTTGAGGATAATCACTTCGTCATGACGCGTATGAAATATCTGGTGGCTGCAGCCACACTGAGCCTGGCACTTGTTGGTTGTTCCGGCTCAAATGACGCGGTACCGGACAACCCGCCTTCTGAAATCTATGCTACAGCGCAACAAAAGCTGCAGGACGGTAACTTTAAAGCGGCGATTAAGCAACTGGAAGCGCTGGATAATCGTTATCCCTTCGGTCCCTATTCGCAGCAGGTTCAGTTGGATTTGATCTACGCGTACTATAAAAATGCCGATCTGCCCATGGCACAAGCTGCCATCAGCCGCTTCATGCGTTTGAATCCAACGCATCCTAATATCGATTACGTCATCTATATGAAAGGGCTGACGGATATGGCGCTGGACGATTCGGCATTACAGGGCTTTTTCGGTATCGACCGTTCCGATCGCGATCCTACCCATGCTCGTGATGCATTTCGCGACTTTGCACAGCTGCTGCGCAGTTATCCAAACAGCCAGTATGCGGCTGATGCATACAAGCGTCAGGTCTACCTGAAAGATCGTCTGGCAAAATATGAGCTTTCGGTGGCGCAATTCTATACCAAGCGTGAGGCTTATGTCGCGGTTGTTAACCGTGTTGAGGGCATGATGCGCGATTATCCGGATACGCAGGCTACGCATGACGCGCTGCCACTGATGGAAAACGCCTATCGCCAGCTGCAACTGAATGCCGAGGCGGAAAGAGTCGCAAAAATTATCGCCGCCAATAACGGCTGATACGTTTGCGCTTTTAGCCACAAAAAAGCAGCCTTTAGGGCTGCTTTTTTATGCTTGCAGAACAAGTAAAATGTTCACTTTCCTGCCGAGCTAACTCATCAAGAATGCCTTGATAATGCTTTGGCTTCAAGGCTTTTCAGCCACATTCTCGCCCTTTCTCACAATTTGCTGTAGTTGACAAAAAGTGACATTTTTTTGTGATCAAAATCACACATCTATAGGCATATCGCGCTATGCTGGATCCATTCAGACGGCAATCACAGAGAGGTAAGAATAATGATCGTGAATATTACCAGTAAGCAAATGGAAATCACTCCAGCCATCCGTGAACACGTCGAAGACCGTCTCGCCAAGTTAGAAAAATGGCAAACCGACCTGATTAACCCGCATATCGTTCTGTCGAAAGAGTCCAAAGAATTTGTGGCTGACGCCACCATTAACACACCGAACGGGACACTGGTCGCCAGTGCCAAGCACGACGATATGTATACCGCTATCAACGACCTGATTAGTAAACTTGAGCGCCAACTCAACAAAGTTCAGCATAAATCTGAAGCGCGCCGTGCGGCCACCAGCGTCAAAGACTTTACGCCCGCCGCAGAAGAATAAGTTCTGCTCCAGCCTTACAGACGCGCCTACGGGCGCGTTTTTTGTTGACAGCTTTTCATCTGTGCGGTTACTCTCAGTTCAGCTTATTTTTCGGAACCTGTCATGAAAACACTGTCGTTTTTCTTCGCTTTCTTTTTTACCTTCCCCTGATTGGGAGGCCATTCGTCGTGTAAAAAGAAAGCGAAGACGAACAACAAAGCCTCCCAATCGGGAGGCTTTTTTATTGGATAGCTTACAGGTGAGCCTTATGACCCCGGACAATCCGCTTCTGGCACTGCGTGAAAAAATCAGCGCCGTTGACGAAAAACTACTGACGTTACTCGCCGAACGGCGTTTGCTGGCTGTGGAGGTGGCACAGGCGAAACTGGCAACGCACCGCCCTGTCCGCGACGTTGAACGTGAACGCGCGCTGATTGAGCACCTTATCGTGCTGGGCAAAAAACATCAGTTGGATGCCCACTACATCACTCGTCTTTTCCAGTTGGTCATTGAAGATTCGGTTCTGACACAGCAGGCGTTGCTGCAAAAAAACCTTAACCATCCTCATGCTCACGCGGCCCGCATTGCCTTCTTAGGCCCGAAAGGCTCCTATTCTCACCTGGCGGCGCGTCAGTATGCTGCACGCCATTTCAGTAATATGGTGGAGTGCGGTTGCCTGAAATTCCACGACATCATTAAACAGGTCGAAAACAACGCGGCAGATTACGCCGTCTTACCGATTGAGAACACCAGCTCCGGTTCTATCAACGACGTTTACGACCTGCTGCAACAGACCAATTTATCGATTGTGGGTGAGCTGACGCTGCCGATTGAACACTGCATGTTGGTCAGCAGTCAGAGCGATCTGGAACAGATTGAAACGGTCTACAGTCATCCGCAGCCTTTTCAGCAGACCAGCCACTTCATTAACCGCTTCCCACACTGGAAGATTGTCTATACCGAAAGCACCGCCGCGGCCATGGAAAAAGTTGCCGCACTGAACTCACCTAAGGTCGCGGCGATCGGTAGCGAAGCCGGTGGCGAGCTGTATCAGTTACAGGTGCTTGAGCGCAATCTGGCAAACCAACAGCAGAATCACACGCGCTTTATTGTCCTGGCCCGAAAATCCATCGAGGTATCCGATCAGATTTCGGCGAAAACCACGCTGATTATGGCAACCGGTCAGCAGGCGGGTGCGCTGGTTGACGCGCTGTTGGTATTACGTCAGCACAATCTGATTATGAGCAAGCTGGAATCCCGTCCGATTAACGGTAACCCATGGGAAGAGATGTTTTATCTGGATGTGCAGGGCAATCTGCAGTCTGAAAAAATGCAGCAGGCACTGGAAGAGCTGCGTGCGATGACGCGTTCATTGAAAGTGCTTGGTTGTTATCCCAGTGAAAATGTCATTCCTGTCGAACCCGAGAAGTAGCCAGAAAAAAGGCATCCAGATGGATGCCTTTTTACATTACGGACGGCTGTCGTTAGCCGAGCGAAGCAAGCTTCTGCTCTCAACCAAAAAGCGTTTGGCATGATCGCCAAACCAGTCTTCGACCCGATTAAAGCTGGCGATAAAGGCGTGTTTATCACCTTGCTCCAGCAGCGCAATGGCTTCACCAAACCGCTGATAATAGCGTTTGATAAGGTTCAGGTTATTTTCAGACGACATGATGATATCCGCATAAAGCTGCGGATCCTGCGCGAACAAGCGCCCCACCATTGCCAGCTCAAGCCGGTAAATGGGCGAGGATAATGCCAGCAGCTGATCAAGATTGACGTTCTCTTCAGCCAGGTGAAGGCCATAAGCAAAAGTGGCAAAATGGCGCAGCGCCTGGATAAACGCCATGTTCTGATCGTGCTCTTCCGCCCCAATACGATGCAGGCGAGCTCCCCAGACCTGTATTTGCTCCAGCAGCCACTGATAGGCTTCGGGCTGCCGCCCATCGCACCAGACCACAACCTGTTTGGCAAGGCTGCCGCTGTCAGGCCCGAACATGGGATGCAAACCCACTACCGGTCCGCGATGCGCCGCCAGCATCGCCTGTAAAGGCCGATTCTTGACGGAAGCAAGATCCACAAGGATGCAGTCATCCGGCAGTGGAGGAAGCTGTTCAATGACCTGTTCAGTCAGATGAATGGGCACGCTGATAATCACCATACCAGCATCGCTTAACAGCGCATCGGCCCGATCCCAGTCGTCTTTATCCAGCGTTTTCACCTGGTAACCCGACAGCGTCAGCATTTTAGTAAACAGCCGCCCCATCTGGCCATTACCGCCGACGATAACCACCGGACGAAGATCGGGACGCAGCGTTTTAAACCCTTTATCGTTTTCGCTGGTATAGGATTCTCGCATCACACGGCGCAATATATCTTCTATCAAATCGGCAGGCACACCCAGTGCTTCCGCCTCTTTGCGACGGGACGCCAGCATGGAAGCCTCCCGTTCCGGGACATAGATAGGCAAACCATGACGGCTTTTTACTTCGCCCACTTCCGCTACCAGTTCCAGACGTTTTGCCAGTAGATCCAGTAACGCTTTATCTACCGTATCAATTTGTTCGCGTAATGCGTTTAGTTCAGCCACCATTGCCCACTACACCTCGTGTGAAAGACGCGCCGACAGCACCTCGTGTAGCTCACCATGCATTTCACGCAGTAATGCCTCCGTGACGCTCCAGTTGACGCAGGCATCGGTAACAGAAACGCCGTACTTCATATCACTGCGCGGCTGCTCCGAAGACTGGTTGCCTTCGTTAATGTGGCTTTCCAGCATCAGGCCAATAATCGAACGGTTGCCTTTCTTGATCTGGTCAACGGCCGACTGAGCAACACCAGGCTGACGGCGGTAATCTTTGTCAGAATTACCGTGGCTGCAATCTATCATTAAGGCTGGACGGAGTCCCGCTTTAAGCATGGCAGTTTCACATTGTGCTACGTCTTCCGGGCTGTAATTTGGCGCTTTGCCGCCGCGTAAAATCACATGCCCATCGGGGTTGCCCTGGGTTTGCAGCAGGCAAACCTGACCGGACTGATTGATGCCCACAAAGCGGTGAGGCATGGCTGCAGCGCGCATAGCGTTGATCGCCGTCCCCAAACTTCCGTCCGTGCCGTTTTTAAAGCCCACCGGCATCGACAGACCCGACGCCATTTCACGGTGGGTTTGCGATTCCGTGGTACGTGCACCGATCGCCGACCAGCTAAACAGATCGCCTAAATATTGCGGGCTGTTTGGGTCCAGCGCTTCAGTAGCTAAAGGTAAGCCCATATCGACCAGGTTAACCAGTAATTCACGGGCAATATGTAAACCCGCTTCCATATCGAATGAGTTATCCATGTAAGGATCGTTGATTAACCCTTTCCAGCCAACGGTGGTGCGGGGTTTCTCAAAGTAGACACGCATAACAAGATACAGGCGATCCTTTACCTGTTCAGAGAGGCTTTGCAGACGACGGGCATAATCCAGAGCAGCTTCCGTATCGTGAATTGAGCAGGGGCCACAGACCACTAACAGGCGCGGATCGCGGCCTGCAATGATATCGGCAATCGTCTGGCGCGAAGCGGCGATTTGCGCCTGCTGCGCGTTGCTCAAGGGGAATTTGTTTTTTAGCTCTTCCGGAGTAATCAACACTTGCTCATTGGCGATATGAACATTGTTTAACGCGTCTTTTTGCATCGTCCTGTCCTTTACTCTCATTTATACGGTCATGGGGTCCTCATGGAGGAGGTGCTTAACTGTATCATAAGTGGTACATCTGGCAATCCTTTGTGTACACTATATTTACCACGTTAAAAATACACCGCCAATAATCTTAATTAAATTATAAATAACAGCAACTTAATTAATACCACAAAAAGCCCCAGCTATTTTTTAGTGTAAATTAAAATGTACACTCAATTTATTCCCCGGTGCAAAATCGCCTGTTAACATACAGGGGGAAACGTACAAGGATGAGAGCATGACCCCGATGATTTCGACACTTCGCCTGCGCCCTTTCGATTTACATGATATTGAGGCTTTCACGGAAGCCGTTAACGACTCTCTGGAAACATTGTTGCCCTGGATGAGTTGGGCACATCAGGATTATCAGCCGCATGAAGCCGAAAGCTGGATTCGCTTTACACACTTACAACGCGCACTTAAAGAAGCGGAAGAATTTGCCATCGTGGATGCCGAGAACCGCCTGTTAGGTGGTGCAGGCTTTCGCTTTGCTAAAAAACCGGGAGAGTTTTGCGCTTTGGGGTACTGGGTTCGACGTGACGCGCAATGTCAGGGCGTTGCCACGCAGGCGGTAAAGTTGTTGCTGGATTTTGGCTTCGCGCGTCCGGATGTGCAGACCATTGAACTGCTGGCGGTTGAAAACAACTATGCCAGCAGACGCGTCGCGGAAAAAAGTGGAGGCCGCTTTATTGATTACCGCTATGGCGTGATTATCTTAGACAGCGGCCCGGTTAACGCGGCAATCTATCACTTTCAACGGCCATGATCCTGGATATCAACGTGCCGTCCCTGCTGCCAACTGGCCGCATTCACAGGCTATAAGCCTCAGCGTAGGCAATAAACCAGCTATTAACGTCCATAGTTTTTCCTACGTTGCGCAGTGTGATGCTGCCGTATTCGATGCGTGCCAGTTCGAATGCGCGCATCTCTCTGTGGAAATGACAATAGCCCTTAATAAACACCCCATCACAGGATTCAACGTCCACACGTCGGTAAGCGACCCTGCCCTCAAAATCAAAATAACTGAAGCCGATCTCTTTCAGATCTAACCAGGGCATATCAACCTCGACAACCGGAACGTGCTCCGCAACAGCTGTAGCTTTTCTGTTCTTGCGCGCCAGCTCCTTTCTGTGCTCGCGTCCTGCCCAGACAATAATCACGTTAGCCGCCACAAAGATAAGGGCCGGACCATACAATCCCAGCGCAAGAAAAAGGGGAAACAACACCAATCCCATGCTTACCCAGACTGCCGTCAGGCAGTGGCAAAGCCACTTATGCTTGTTACCTTCCAGTGCATATCGGGCTGAATAAAATGAGGCTAGCGAAAGCATTAAACCGGAAACTAAAAAAACGGCGTCCTTCAAAACCTGTCCTTATGGCAATGAGAATGAATCAGGTAACGATCATATCAGTTCAGCCTCAGCCCTACGCTATGCGACTGATATGCCAGTTAATGTCGTGTGTCGCAGCAAGACGATGGCGACCTCGCAGCACCGGCGCCGGCCGGGATCTTGACACACATCCACGGTAACAGCGTGACGTTTCCACTCTGCCCCATGTTATTTTCAACAAGACAGAACGTATTATCCTGGCCTGTCTCTTTTAGCCTGAAGACGACGGCAAAAATCTGGGTTGCCATTTTGTTGACACTTTTAAAAAAAAGGGGCTGGCACATTGCCAACCCCTTGTTTGCTATTAACTTTTAGATGTCGCGTTAGCGATACCTTAGTTAAGACGCTCTTTGATACGAGCAGACTTACCAGTACGCTCACGCAGGTAGTACAGTTTGGCTTTACGCACAGCGCCACGACGTTTAACAGCGATGCTGTCAATTACCGGAGAGTGAGTCTGGAAGACACGCTCAACGCCTTCGCCGTTAGAAATTTTGCGAACAGTGAATGCAGAGTGCAGACCGCGGTTACGGATAGCGATAACCACGCCCTCGAATGCCTGCAGACGTTTTTTAGAACCTTCAACGACCCATACTTTCACTTCCACGGAATCACCCGGGCGGAAGGAAGGTACGTCCTGTTTCATCTGCTCTTGTTCAATTTGCTTGATAATGTTGCTCATAATTAAATCTCATATCCTGGGTAAACTGATAGTCGGGGAAGAGCTTACTCTTCCACATCATCGTTTTGTTGCTGCTGAGATTCCCGCTGGAACTCATTCAGCAACCTTGCTTGCTCTTCAGTCAGAGCCAGGTTTTCCAGAAGTTCAGGTCTTCTCAGCCAGGTACGGCCTAGCGACTGCTTCAGACGCCAGCGGCGAATATCAGCATGGTTGCCTGACAGTAATACTGCCGGGACCTCCACGCCGTCTAACACTTCAGGTCGGGTATAGTGCGGACAATCCAGCAAACCTTCCGAGAACGAATCCTCATCGGCTGACGCCTGCTTGCCGAGCACGCCAGGAATAAACCGGGCGACTGCGTCAATCATCGTCATCGCTGGCAGTTCCCCGCCGCTGAGAACGTAATCACCGATTGACCATTCTTCATCAATTTCGGTCTGGATTACGCGCTCATCAATCCCTTCATAACGGCCACAGACCAGAATTAACTTGTCCCGTGCCGCCAGTTCGCAAACGCCCTGTTGGTCCAGTTTGCGACCCTGAGGTGAAAGATATATCACCCTGGCCCCATCACCTGCCGCTGCTTTCGCTGCGGAGATGGCATCCCGTAAGGGTTGTACCATCATCAGCATTCCCGGTCCGCCGCCGTAAGGACGATCATCCACGGTACGGTGCCGGTCGTGCGTGAAGTCACGAGGACTCCAGCTCTGAATGCTGAGCAGACCGTTTTTTACAGCCCGGCCAGTTACCCCGTAATCGGTAATAGCGCGAAACATTTCTGGAAACAGGCTAATAACACCAATCCACATTGTATTCGCCGTTACGTTACCGTTCGATTCGGAGATCAAAAACCAGGATCCCAATCTACCTCAATGACGCCAGTAGAGAGATCGACTTTCCTGATAACCTGTTCATCAAGAAACGGAATTAACCGCTCCTGAGCACCGAACGCATCCTTCAGGTTTGCCTTAACGACGAGAACGTCGTTCGAGCCGGTTTCCATCATATCGATGACTTTACCCATCTCGTAGCCTTCAAGGTTAACGACCTGGCAGCCCATAAGGTCTTTCCAGTAGTAGTCGCCCTCTTCCAGCGATGGCAACTGCGTCGAGTCAACCTGAATTTCGCAATTGGTTAACTGAGCCGCCGCATCCCGATCTTCAATGCCTTTGACTTTGATGATCAGGTCCTGATTGTGGTGCTTCCAACCGTCCAGTTCGACCTGCTGCCATTTACCGGCGCGCTGGATGAACCAGGGTTGGTAGTTGAAGATGCTTTCAGCGTCTTCAGTGGAGGAAAACACTTTGAGCCAGCCGCGAATACCGTAGGCGGCTCCCATCTTACCCAATACAATCGGGTTAACAGGAGGCTGTGCGGCAAGTTGTCTGCTCATGCTCACCACCGTGACAGATTAAGCTGCTTTCTTAGCTTCTTTGACCAGCGCGTTAACGCGATCAGAAAGCGTTGCGCCCTGGCCAACCCAGTGCTCGATACGATCCAGATCAAGACGCAGACCTTCAGCCTGACCAGATGCGATCGGGTTGAAGAAACCAACGCGCTCGATAAAACGACCGTTGCGTGCATTGCGGCTGTCAGTGACGACGACCTGATAGAACGGACGCTTTTTAGCGCCGTGACGTGCCAAACGAATTGTTACCATAACATCCTCTTCAGTTAATAAAACACCCGGCCCCCATCGAGGAACGGGGTCCGGGTGCTGTATAAAAAGCCCGAAAATTTTACTCATTTTGGCGCAAAAAGCAACCTAAACCGAGTAATCCCAGGCTTTTTTGTGGAACCCATTAGCGTCCTGGGAAACCTGGCGGCATCATACCTTTCATGCCGCGCATCATTTTCGCCATTCCGCCCTTCTTCATTTTCTTCATCATGCGTTGCATGTCGTCGAACTGCTTCAATAAGCGGTTAACGTCCTGCACCTGCATTCCTGAACCTGTGGCAATGCGGCGTTTGCGCGAGCCTTTAATAATTTCAGGTTTCTCACGTTCTTTACGCGTCATCGAATTGATGATGGCTTCCATGCGCACCAGCACTTTGTCATCCATTTGCGATTTTACGTTGTCTGGCAGTTGTCCCATGCCTGGCAGCTTGCCCATCAGGCTCGCCATGCCGCCCATGTTACGCATCTGCTTTAACTGCTCAAGGAAGTCATTGAGATCAAAACCGTCGCCGGTTTTCAGTTTCTTCGCCAGTTTTTCTGCTTGTGCGCGGTCAACTTTGCTTTCGATATCTTCGATAAGCGACAGCACGTCGCCCATGCCGAGAATGCGCGAGGCAATGCGGTCTGGATAGAACGCTTCCAACGCATCGGTCTTCTCGCCCATCCCCATAAATTTGATCGGCTTGCCGGTGATATGTCGAATCGACAGAGCAGCACCGCCGCGAGCGTCACCATCCACCTTTGTCAGAATAACCCCAGTCAGCGGCAGCGCTTCATTAAAGGCTTTAGCGGTATTCGCCGCATCCTGACCGGTCATGGCATCCACGACAAACAGCGTTTCAACCGGATTAATCGCGGCATGAACCTGTTTGATTTCGTCCATCATCGCTTCGTCTACGTGCAGACGACCCGCGGTATCCACCAGCAATACATCATAAAACTTGAGTTTGGCTTCACGCAGCGCGTTATTAACGATATCAACGGGCTTCTGGCTCACATCCGACGGGCAGAAATCCACACCGACCTGCTGCGCCAGCGTTTCGAGCTGTTTAATCGCCGCCGGGCGATAAACGTCCGCAGACACGACCAGCACTTTTTTCTTGTGCTTTTCACGCAGGAATTTACCCAGCTTACCTACACTGGTGGTTTTACCCGCACCCTGCAGACCGGCCATCAGCACAACGGCCGGCGGCTGTGCGGCAAGATCCAGCGCGTTGTTTTCAGCACCCATCGCCGTAACCAGTTCGTTACGGACGATTTTGATAAATTCCTGGCCCGGCGTCAGGCTTTTGTTGACGTCGTGGCCTACCGCGCTCTCTTTGACGCGATTAATGAAGTCACGCACCACCGGCAGCGCAACGTCAGCTTCCAGCAGCGCCATGCGAACTTCGCGCAGCGTGTCTTTAATGTTGTCTTCAGTCAGCCTTCCGCGGCCGCTGATATTGCGCAGGGTTTGCGACAAACGATCGGTTAAATTGTCAAACATTGTCTCTCACTTAAAAAAAATCGCGAGGCGCCATATCGGCAGAATGCGGCGGATTATAACACGAAGCAGTGGCGATCTCTTCAATTCCACCTCAGATCGTTTGGAGCCTGCTCCTGCTGGCGCTATACTGCCCTTTTCCTTTATCTGACTGATGCCTGAAAGGAACTATGTCCGTTTTCGCGATTGTGGCGCTGTTCGCCTACTCCCTGAGTCTTGCACTCATTATCCCCAGCCTGTTGAAACGTCAAAGCGGCTGGCGCAGATTAGCTGTGCTGTCGGCCTGTGTGGCGTTAGTGACACATGCTGTCGCCCTGCAGCAACGTATTTTTGCTGTCGATGGCGGACAAAATCTCAGCCTGCTCAATATTGGCTCCCTTGTCAGCCTGCTGATCTGTTCGATCATGACCATTGTTGCCTCGCGAAATCGTGGCTGGCTGCTGCTGCCGATTGTCTATAGCTTTGCGTTAATCAACCTGGCCTTTGCCACGTTTGTGCCAAATGCGTTTATTACGCATCTTGAAACCACGCCTGGCATCATGATTCACATTGGCCTGTCGCTGTTTGCCTATGCGACACTGATTATTGCGGCGTTGTACGCGTTGCAGCTCGCGTGGATCGATTACCAGTTAAAAAACAAAAAGCTGGCTTTCACTCAGGATATGCCGCCGCTGCTTACCATTGAACGTAAGATGTTCCACATTACGCAGGTTGGCGTTGTATTGCTGACGTTGGTGTTGTGCACTGGCCTGTTCTACATGCACGACCTGTTCAGCGCCGAAAACGTGGATAAGGCCGTGTTGTCAATTATTGCCTGGTTTGTCTACATCGTTTTGCTGTGGGGCCACTATCATGAAGGCTGGCGCGGTCGCCGCGTAGTGTGGTTTAACTGCAGCGGCGCACTGCTGCTCACGATGGCTTACTTTGGCAGTCGCGTACTTCAGCACCTGCTTGTTCACAGTTCTTAATAAAAAGGAAGTTTTGCGGTGGAACATGTTTCGACCACGACCCTGATTGTCACACTCATCATTATGGTGCTGGTTTCAGCCTACTTCTCCGGCTCTGAAACCGGCATGATGACACTCAATCGTTATAAATTGCGCCATCAGGCTAAGCATGGCCATCGCGCAGCCCGCCGCGTCGAAAAATTGTTAAAGCGTCCGGATCGTCTTATCAGTCTGGTCCTGATCGGTAATAACCTGGTCAACATTCTGGCGTCCGCCATTGGGACCATTGTGGGAATGCGTCTGTATGGCGATGCAGGCGTTGCCATCGCGACCGGTATCCTGACATTTGTCGTGCTGGTCTTTGCCGAAGTCCTGCCAAAAACGGTCGCCGCGCTTTATCCAGAAAAAGTCGCTTATCCCAGTAGTTTTCTGCTCGGTCCGCTGCAATACGTCATGCTGCCGCTGGTCTGGTTGCTGAATACCATTACCCGCCTGTTGATGCGCCTGGTGGGCATCCGGGCGGATGGTGCGATTAGTTCTGCCCTCAGCAAAGAAGAACTGCGTACCATTGTCTATGAGTCGCGTACACACATGTCGCGCCGTAATCAGGATATGTTGCTGTCCGTACTCGACCTGGAGAAGGTCAGTGTGGACGACATCATGGTGCCGCGTAATGAAATTGTCGGTATTAACATCAACGATGACTGGAAGTCGGTGATTCGTCAGTTAAGCCATTCACCGCACGGCCGCATTGTCCTGTTCCGTGATTCGCTGGATGACTGTGTCGGAATGCTGCGCGTGCGCGAAGCCTGGCGCATGATGACCGAGAAAAAAGAGTTTACGAAAGAGATGCTGCTACGTGCCGCCGACGAGATCTACTACATTCCCGAAGGCACGCCGCTCAACATGCAACTGGTGAAGTTTCAGCGTAACAAGAAAAAAACGGGCCTGGTGGTGGATGAATACGGCGACATTAAGGGCCTGATTTCGATAGAAGATATTCTGGAAGAGATCGTCGGCGATTTCACGACGTCGATGTCCCCTTCACTGGCTGAAGAAGTGATGCCGCAAAACGATGGCTCGGTGCTGATTGAAGGCAGCGCCAATATTCGTGAGATTAATAAAGTCTTTAACTGGCAACTGCCGGAGCAGGAAGCTCGCACCATTAACGGTATGTTGCTGGAAGCGCTGGAAGAGATCCCCACCGTTAACACACGCGTCCGGGTGAATCACTATGATGTGGATATCCTGGATGTGCAGGATAATATGATTAAGCAGGTTCGCATTACCCCGCGGACACCGCTTAAGCAATCCGTAGGTTCCTGATGCAGACAAACCGCCTCTAAAGGCGGTTTTTCTTTTCGTCACAACCTGCGCCACTTCATGGCTGGCAACAGTCGCCGTCATGCATGACACCGTTGTTTTAGCTGCGCAATAAAAAACGCCGCTAACAGGCGGCGTTTTACTGTCAGAACAGCCGAAGCCAGACTAGATGTGCAGTTCTTTCAGTTTTTCGGCAGGCAGTTTCAGATCGTCGTTATGGTTCACGCCGATATCCTGCGCCAGCACGTTGCGGGCAATTTGCTGCGCTTCATCCAGTGAGTGCAGCTTATAGCTACCACACTGATATTCATTCAGCTCAGGGATCTGGTTCTGATCTTTCACCTTCAGAACGTCCTCCATCGCGCCTTTCCAGGCTTGTGCCACACGCTGCTCGTCTGGTGTGCCAATCAGGCTCATATAGAAACCTGTACGGCAACCCATAGGCGAAATATCGACAATCTCCACGCCGTTACCGTTGAGATGGTTACGCATAAAGCCTGCAAACAGGTGCTCCAGCGTGTGAATACCGCGTTCAGTCAGGATGTCGATATTCGGGCGACAAAAGCGCAGGTCGAAAACAGTAATCGTATCGCCATGGGGAGTCTTCATGGTTTTTGCAACACGAACCGCAGGCGCGGCCATGATGGTGTGATCAACAGTAAAACTATCCAGTAATGGCATACGTCACCTCTTGGTCTGAAAAATTTTTTTAGGAACGATGAAACTTTTCCGATCGCCCAGCGTCTGAATATATGAAAGACGCGCATTTGTTATCATCCATCCCTGACAACAGAGATGTTAATTTGGCCACATTGATGTGGCCTTTTTCTTTTCTACCCTTCCCGGCCAGCCAGATAGGTTTCAAAATCTAACGTATCATTCGCTTCAAGCTGCTGCTGCGCGGCGACGGATTCCTGCGCCTGACTCGCGAAGTCTTCCGGCTTCAGCACTTCCAGTGGCTCGTTGATAAGCAACTGCCGATACTGTTCTGCCAGGGCAATCCCCGTACCGGTTACGCCGTTTTCTTTCATCGCATGAAGAATACGCGCCGAATAGGTTAGCTCAGGATCGTCAAAGGATGCCACTAGTTCGTCGCAGACTTGCTGATATTCTGTAGTCCCCTGATTACTGTCCAATGCTTCTGCAACGCGGCGCAAATCGGCAAACAGGGTTTTCCCCATCTCGACCAGCGAGTACTCTGCTTCACCACAGCCAACGGCGATTTTAAGGTCTGGTTTACGCCCTTCAAGCACCACACGGTTCCAGTTCTGCCGACTGCACTGTAATTCATCAGCGCTCATTTCTGGCGCGTCTGCCAGCGTACACCAAATCAGGAACAGATCGAGGAACCGCACCTGGTTTTCATCCACACCGATGGGTGAGAAGGGATTGATGTCCATTGAACGCACTTCTATGTACTCGATGCCGCCACGTAGCAGGGCATCAGAAGGCGCTTCTCCGGACCGGGTAACGCGCTTTGGTCGAATCGGGGCGTAGAGTTCGTTTTCAATCTGCAGAACGTTGGTGTTCAGCTGTAACCAGTTCCCCGCTGCATCCTGGGTGCCCATCTTCACGAAGTCTTCCGAGGGCGTTTTAATCGCTTTTTTCAGGGCGCTGACATAGCCCTCAAGTGAGTTAAACGTAATACCCAATGAGCTTTGCGACTTATTGGTATAACCCAGGTCGCTCAGGCGCAACGAGGTTGCATAGGGCAGCCACAGCGTACCTTTCTTATCCGTATCAAACGGTAGTGCGCTTTCTTTGCCCTGCAGGAAGCTGGAGCAAATCGCAGGCGATGCGCCAAACAGATAAGGAATGATCCAGCCAAAGCGATAATAGTTTCGGATCAGCCGCAGGTAGCCGGCAGAAATGGTGTCTTTCCCGCTCTCGTAATCTTTTACGTCCGCCCACGCCTGCCAGAATGACAGTGGCAGCGAGAAATTATAATGAATCCCGGAGATGGTTTGCATCAGCGCACCATAGCGGTTTTTCAGCCCCTGGCGATAAAGGGTTTTCATACGACCAATGTTGGACTTGCCATACTGCGCCAGCGTAATGTTATCCGCATCCTCAATCAGGCAAGGCATGCTGAAAGGCCACATGCGCTCTTCACCGAGCTCGCTGGCAACATGACGATGGACATCACGCAAAAATGCGAGCATATGGTCGATGCTGTGATCAACCGGGGTGATAAACTCCAGCAGTGTTTCAGCAAAGTCGGTGGTAATCCAGTCATGCTTAAGGGCCGAACCCAGCGACTCAGGATGAGCCGTCGTCGCAAGATGACCATCTGGCTGCACACGCAGCGTTTCACGCTCAATGCCACGACCAATGCCTTTCAGTGCATCAGGATGCGCTTCCAGCCAGGACAACGCTTTTGATACGTCGGGGATCACATTAACCTCCCGCTGTGTGAATAATTTATTTTTGTTCAGCATAGTGTTAACCCTAGCCCCGAATCTGTACGAATCAATGCCACCATTCCATGCCCTGTAATGTGGCGGTCGCAATAACGATGTAACGCAGCGTTTTACCGATAGCCAGAAACAGCACCGAAGGTAACCAGGCAAAGCGTAACCAGCCTGCGAGGACGCAGAGCAGATCGCCTATAACCGGTAGCCAACTTAACAACAGCGCTGCCGGCCCCAGCCGTTGCAACCACGTCATTGCTGTCTCATGCCATCGCCCCTGACGTTTTAACGGCAATAAGCGACCCAAAATTATGTTGGTCAAGCCACCCAGGGTATTCCCTAACGATGCGACTAAAATCAACCCGTAAACTGATGCGCTTTTCGCGATCAGTAATGCAACCAACAGCGCCTCAGAGCTACCTGGAAGGAGCGTTGCACTGAGAAAGCTGCTGCTAAATAAAGACACATAAGCCAGCGTTTCGCTCACAGCTGGCGAACATCAACCACGGCCATACCTGCGGCCTTTGCTGCCTGCACGCCAAAATCAGCGTCTTCGAATACCACACAACGTGTCGGTTCAACGCCCAGTAACGCCGCACAGCGCAAGAACGTTTCAGGCTCAGGCTTATGATGTTCGACGTCATCCGCCCCCACCACCGCCGAGAAAAGCTCCCTGACGCCCAGGTGATTAAGAAGTGCATCTGCCATGGCGCGCTGGCTACCGGTTCCGACAGCCATGGGTCGACGGCCATGATAAGCCTTAACGACGTCCATTAGCGGAAGCGGCTGGACGTTATCCAGCAGCATCGCTTTGACCGCTGCCGTTTTTTCCGCGGCGAGCGCATAAGGATCGTGATCTGACTGATTGGTTTCGACAATTAACTGCGCCAGACGCCATGACGGCGCACCATTGAAATCCATCATGCGCGCTTCATCGAACGCCAGTTCATAACGCGCCAGCACCTGACGCCACGCTTTTCGATGTGTCGGTTCAGTATCAAGAATAGTACCGTCCATATCGAAAATCAGGGCGTCGTATTGATCGTAGATTGTCACAGAGGACCTCCAACAAATGAGCCACTACTTTAGCTGAATGTGCGTAGGTTGTCGCCAGGCGGGATGAACAGCAAATGCTTTGAAAGCATTAGCAATTTTAGTTTTCGGATAAAGGTGAGCAGGTTGGAAAGCCTGTAAGGTCGCGAATTCCCAGTGATTTTGTGAGGTAAGCTGAAGATCAGCGTTGCGCTAAGAAACGCATAAGAAATTAACGGAAGAGCGTAGAAAACTTAACACAGCGCTAAATGTTAACCTGCCTGAAAACGGCTATCGCACGGATGAATTTGAACCGGGACAGTTCAGACGGTGTAAAACGGGCCTGTGAAGAGAAAAAGGAAGACTGGCGAAGATATGTCAGTCATGCCGCTAACGGGCGCTGAGGAGCTAAAGAGATAACGATCTGTTTGTCCTGCATGATACGAACTGGGGGAAGGTTGTTTGTTATCCGGCTGGCTGTACGCACATCAGGTCAGGACAGAGAGAGAAGGAGAAGGAGAAGGGTTTTGATTTAGAAGTGCAGAAGATGGTGCATCCGGGAGGATGACTCGGCTGATGCCTCGCGCTGCGGGCCGTTGCTGAAGCAACGTTATCCTCCCTGGTAGTTGCTGTAAATACGTCAGGATATGGATAGAGGGATTTTGCTTTAGCTTTAGCTTTAGAAGTACAAACAGGGGAATTTCGCTTTAGAAATGCAGAATATGGTGCATCCGGGAGGATGACTCGGCTGTAGCCTCGCCCTGCGGGCCGTCACTGAAGTAACGTTATCCTCCCTGGTATTTGCTGTAAATACGTCAGGACAGGACAGAAGGATTTCGCTTTAGAAGTCTAGAATATGGTGCATCCGGGAGGATTCGAACCTCCGACCGCTCGGTTCGTAGCCGAGTACTCTATCCAGCTGAGCTACGGATGCATTGGAAATCTTTTATGGACTGACAGAAATCAACCTGGGGGTAATACGAAGAATGGTGCATCCGGGAGGATTACCAGGCTTGCGCCTTGCCCTGTGGGCCGTTGCTGAAGCAACGTTATCCTCCCTGGTTCTGACTGACAAATCGATGATGTCTTACAGACCAGGAACACACATCCATACTCTAGAGTATGGTGCATCCGGGAGGATTCGAACCTCCGACCGCTCGGTTCGTAGCCGAGTACTCTATCCAGCTGAGCTACGGATGCATTATGAAATTCTTGTACAACGCAGGGTGCTAACGACTCACCATGAAGGAATTGCTAGTTCACTTTACAACTCTGTTCCGATGATGTTGTCTGCTGGCGCGTCGCCTGACATCAACATACCCATATTCAACAATATGGTGCATCCGGGAGGATTATTCGGCTGACGCCTCACCCTATGGGCCGTTGCTAAAGCAACGTTATCTTCCCTTGTTCTGACTGGCATATCGACGATGCCTTACAGAACACTCATACACGTCCATATCGAAAAACATGGTGCATCCGGGAGGATTCGAACCTCCGACCGCTCGGTTCGTAGCCGAGTACTCTATCCAGCTGAGCTACGGATGCATCGGAAATGGCGGTGAGGGAGGGATTCGAACCCTCGATACAGCTTTTGACCGTATACTCCCTTAGCAGGGGAGCGCCTTCAGCCTCTCGGCCACCTCACCTTACGCGTTCTTCCGAACTGTGCTTCTGAACTTTGTTTCTGCTCATCGGCACTGCGTGGCGCACATATTACTTTCCCGCACTTATAAGTCAAACAATTTTTCGGAAGGTTTTTTCCGTTTGCACAAATGACAGGCAATTGGGACAAAATGACGGCAAAAAGAGTGAATAATCAACAATGAAAGATGATGAAGTTAACAAAAATGGGAGATGAGGAGTAAAAAGAAAACGAAGAGGCAGAGAAACAAGGGTAGCGTCTCGCACTTGTGCGAGACGCTGAATCTGTCAAACGTTGGTTTGTTGCGTTTTTTCGGCCTGGATGCGCTGATAGATCTCTTCGCGATGCACAGACACTTCTTTTGGTGCGTTAACACCAATGCGGACCTGGTTACCTTTGACACCCAGTACCGTTACAGTCACCTCATCGCCAATCATGAGGGTTTCACCAACTCGACGAGTTAGAATAAGCATTCTTTGCTCCTTGAAAGATTAAAAGAGTCGGGCTTATGAAGCTTCCCGGCGTTATCCATCACTTAACGCTGCACACAGGCTATGAGAAATACACCATTGCACATCAACGCGCCAATACATTCTGCTGATAAATAGTTTAGCCGAAATACGCTACATCAACCCGACTTTGTCACTAGCAAATTTAACATCGTATTAAAAAGCGCCGGAACATCAGTTCTGGCGCTTGCTACGATGAATTATTTTATTTCATTACAGACGGCTCGAAACCCATCCTTCAACGCCTGCCAGCGCACCTTTCAGTGCAGTAGCATCACTGCCACCTGCCTGCGCCATGTCCGGTCGGCCACCGCCCTTACCTCCTACTTTAGGTGCAAGTTCGGCAATCAGCTCCCCGGCTTTTACGCGGTCGGTTAAATCTTTCGTTACGCCAGCAATCAGTGACACTTTGCCATCCGCTACCGTAGCCAACACGATAATCGCTGAGCCCAGTTGGTTTTTAAGATCATCCACCATGGTTCTCAACATTTTCGGATCGGTATTGCTCAACTCAGTCACCAGCAGCTTAACGCCTTTGACGTCAACCGCATGATTACCCAGTTGTGCACTTTCCTGCGCTGCCTGCTGATCGCGTAACTGCTGTAACTCTTTCTCCAGCGAACGCAGATGATCAACCAGACCGCGCACTTTTTCATTCAGGTTACTGCTGTTGGCTTTCACCAGGTGGGCAATGTCCTGCAATTGGCTACTCTGAGCGTACACCTGCGCCAGCGCCGCTTCACCTGTTATCGCCTCTATACGGCGAATCCCTGCGGCAGTACCGGACTCGGCCTGAATGCGGAACAGACCGATATCACCCGTACGCGCAGCGTGCGTACCGCCACACAGCTCAACCGAGAAATCCCCCATGGTCAGAACGCGTACGCGCTGATCGTATTTTTCACCGAACAGGGCCATTGCGCCCTTGGCTTTTGCCGCCTCAAGATCCATCACATTGGTTTCAACGGGCAAATTGCGACGGATCTGGGCGTTAACAATGTCTTCGACCTGACGAATCTCCTGAGGTTTCATGGCCTCAAAGTGTGAGAAGTCAAAACGCAGGTATTTATCGTTTACCAGGGAGCCTTTCTGGGCGACATGTTCACCCAGAACCTGACGCAGTGCTGCATGCAGCAGGTGAGTGGCGGAGTGGTTCAGACGAATACGCGCACGACGCGCCTCATCAACCACAGCCTCAAGACGGTCACCAATGCGTAATTGTCCGCTGCTCAGTTTGCCAATATGACCAATAGCCTGACCATATTTTTGCGTGTCCTGTACGCTAAACAGCGCGTTGCTGCCTTTCAGCTCGCCCGTATCGCCGACCTGGCCGCCAGATTCGCCGTAAAAAGGGGTTTCATCCAGTACAACCACTGCATCCTGACCGGCAGTCACGGCGTCAACGGCTTCACCCGCGACGAACAGTGCCTTAACGGTCGCCGACAGGTCGAGTTGGTCATAGCCTTTAAACGATGAGGCGGCATCGATACGAATGACATTGCTGTAATCGGCGCCAAAGCCACTGGCTTCACGTGCGCGCTGACGCTGCTGTTCCATCGCCTGTTCAAAACCGGCTTCATCGATTTTGAGATTGCGCTCACGGCAGACATCGGCCGTCAAATCAGCAGGGAAACCAAAGGTATCGTACAAGCGGAAGACGGTTTCACCATCCAGCGTATCACCCTGCAGTTTCGCCAGTTCGTCGTCCAGAAGCGCCAGACCACGCTCAAGCGTTTTAGCAAACTGCTCTTCTTCACTTTTCAGAACGTTCTCAACCTGAACCTGTTGCCGCTGTAGCTCTTCCCCTGCTGCTCCCATCACCTCAACCAGTGGCGCAACCAGCTTGTAGAAGAACGCGTCTTTAGCCCCCAGCATATTGCCGTGACGCACCGCGCGACGAATGATACGACGCAGGACATAGCCACGGTTTTCATTCGAAGGGATCACGCCATCAGCGATCAGGAATGCACAGGAACGAATATGGTCGGCAATCACGCGCAGTGATTTGTTGTTCAGGTCGGTTGCACCGGTAACCTGTGCGACCGCTTCAATCAACTTCTGGAACAGGTCGATCTCATAGTTCGAATTAACATGTTGCAGCACCGCCGTGATGCGTTCCAGCCCCATCCCGGTATCAACCGATGGCTTAGGTAATGGCAGCATGGTGCCGTCAGCCTGACGGTTAAACTGCATGAAGACGATATTCCAGATCTCAATGTAGCGATCGCCATCCTCTTCAGGGCTGCCTGGCGGTCCACCCCAAATATGATCGCCGTGATCGTAGAAAATTTCGCTGCAGGGACCGCAAGGGCCGGTATCGCCCATCTGCCAGAAGTTATCCGACGCGTAGGCGCTGCCCTTATTGTCACCGATACGGATAATACGCTCACGGGGAACGCCAATCTCGTTGGCCCAGATATCGTAAGCTTCGTCATCGGTTTCATACACGGTGACCCACAAACGCTCTTTAGGCAGCTTAAACCACTGCTCGCCGGTCAGGAGTTCCCAGGCAAATGCGATAGCTTCCTTTTTGAAGTAGTCGCCAAAGCTGAAGTTGCCCAGCATTTCAAAGAAAGTGTGATGGCGCGCTGTGTAGCCGACGTTTTCAAGGTCATTGTGTTTCCCACCAGCACGTACGCAACGTTGTGACGTCGTTGCTCGTGTGTAGTCGCGCTTGTCCTGACCGAGAAACACGTCTTTAAACTGGTTCATGCCGGCGTTAGTAAACAGCAACGTCGGATCGTTGTTAGGCACCAGGGAGCTGCTTGCTACAACCTGATGTCCCTTACTATTGAAAAAGTCGAGAAACGCTTGACGGATCTCAGCAGTGCTCTTGCTCATATATATCCTGGAATCACGCTAACGAAAGGTCCTTCTTTATCAGGCGTGCCGCATCGTTACGGCAGCAAGCTTGAGGAACCAAAAGGGGTAAGATAAATATTCTTCGGGGGGAAGTAAAATCACATCGGCTATTCGTCGTCAAAATTTCTGAAAACCTGCTGAATATCTTCACTCAGGAAGCCTTTAGCATGCAGGAAGCGCTGTACTTTCGCTTTTTCTTTCCATTCAGTCGGCAAAGGATGGCCAAACTTCTTTTCTGCAAGTTCAGCCGCACAGGCCGACCAGTCAATCTCGGTCTCTTCCATGGCAAGATCGATCGCCTCGCGGCCGATGCCTTTTTGCGCCAGCTCAAGCCTGATGCGTTGGGAGCCAAATCCCTTACGGCTTCGGCTCTGGATAAACCGCGCGGTAAAACGCTCATCATTTAACCAGCCGTTTTCACTGCACCAGTTCAGCACCTTTTCCAACAGCTCGGGCGTAATGATTTCGGGATCTTTTTGTTTTATCCACGCACTACGCTGAGCAGACAGCTGGAGTTTCTGTTTAAGTTCTTCGCGGCTGTGGTCACGCTGACCCAGCAGGCGCATCGCGCGATCCAACAGGCGTGAAAATGAGATGACTTGTGGCTGAGGTTGTTCAGACATACTGCGCACCTTTTACAAACGGAGTGAGAGTATGGCGGGAGATGGGGACAGAGGAAAGGCAAGTGAGGCTTTAATGTCAAACAGGAGCGGATTTTTCCGCTCCTGTCTCAGGCTTTAATAGTCTTCGTTGGCTTCGCTTGCCGCGTTCTCAACTTCATTGGCTGAAGCGCCGGCTGCGATATTTTGATCGCCACCGTTAAGCAGCATCTCGCGCAGTTTCACATCCAGCTCGTCGGCTATCGCCGCGTTTTCTTTCAGGAAATTGCCTGCGTTTGCCTTGCCCTGACCAATCTTATCGCCTTTGTAGCTGTACCATGCACCAGCTTTTTCAATCAGCTTGTGCTTCACGCCAAGATCCACCAGTTCACCGAAGGTGTTGATACCTTCACCGTACATAATCTGGAACTCGGCTTGCTTAAATGGCGCAGCAATTTTGTTCTTAACGACCTTAACGCGTGTTTCGCTACCCACAACGTTATCCCCATCTTTAATCGCCCCAATGCGGCGAATATCAAGGCGAACAGACGCGTAGAATTTCAGCGCGTTACCACCAGTAGTGGTTTCAGGGTTACCAAACATCACACCGATTTTCATACGAATCTGGTTGATGAAGATCAGCAGCGTATTTGACTGTTTCAGGTTACCTGCCAGCTTACGCATTGCCTGGCTCATCATACGTGCCGCCAGGCCCATATGTGAGTCACCGATTTCACCTTCGATTTCGGCTTTTGGCGTCAGCGCTGCTACGGAGTCAACGATAATCACGTCAACGGCGCCAGAGCGGGCCAGCGCATCACAAATTTCGAGCGCCTGCTCGCCGGTATCCGGCTGCGAACACAACAGGTTGTCGATATCAACGCCCAGCTTCTTGGCATAAATCGGATCCAGTGCGTGCTCGGCATCGATAAAGGCACAGGTTTTGCCTTTACGTTGCGCAGCGGCAATAACCTGAAGCGTCAACGTGGTTTTACCTGAAGCCTCAGGTCCGTAGATCTCAACGATACGGCCCATGGGCAAGCCACCCGCACCTAACGCGATATCCAGTGACAGTGAACCCGTCGAGATCGTTTCCACATCCATTGAGCGGTCTTCACCCAAGCGCATGATGGAGCCTTTACCAAATTGCTTCTCAATCTGGCCGAGTGCGGCAGCTAAAGCCTTCTGTTTGTTTTCATCAATTGCCATTTCTACTCCTAATCATGCCGGGTAAACACGCACACATGGTGCCTGTGCACTTTCTGTTGCGAGTAATTATACTGTATAGTCATACAGTATCAAGTTTAATTTTTCAGAAATTGACTGGATAACGTTTGTAGCGCCCAGCCAACAGACTGACGGCGCACGGCATCACGATCGCCGTCAAACTGCTGACGAAAAGCCATGACAACACCACCCGGTGCCGCAAAGCCAAACCAGACCGTCCCTACAGGTTTATCTTCACTGCCGCCATCCGGACCGGCAATGCCGCTGACGGAAATGGCGTAATCAGTACGTGCCCGCTGCTGGGCTCCCTGCGCCATTTCACGCACCACCGCCTCGCTGACGGCACCGTATTCCGTGAGCGACGCGGCACTGACGCCAACCAGCTCCTGCTTGGCGTCATTACTGTAAGTGACAAAGCCCCGCTCAAACCAGGCCGAGCTCCCGCTCACGTCAGTAAACACTTTCGCTATCCAGCCGCCGGTGCAAGATTCTGCACAGGTTACCGTGGCGTTACGCTGCTTAAGCGCTTCACCTATCTGCGCACTCAGCGCCTGCAACTGCTGGTCATTCATTTTTTTGCTCCCTGTCGCCGTTGACTGAACATGGTGCAATCCTCGCTCTTTTTCAAGCGCTCAGGGCCAGCCAGTGAAGAAATTGCGGTTTACTGTCCAGTTTTAGCCTGTACGCGTCGCCACCATAAACAGTCGTGGGAAAGCCAGCAGCACCCTGCCGTCCTGGCGCGCTGGATAGGCGGTAATCAGGCACTGGTGATAGGCCGCCAGAAACTGTTCCTGTTCAGATACGTCAAGAGGCGCAAGAAACGGACGCAACCCGGTGGCCTTCAGCCAGTGGATAATTGCCTGCGCATCGTCCATAACGTGGTAATAGGTGGTTCGCCAGATATCCACGGCACATCCCGCCTTCGCCAGCACGTCATAATAGTGCTCTGTTGAGGGTAATCTTTTGCGTTCTGCAGCCTGTGCGCTGATCTTCTCGCGCCAGGGCCCGGCTGTCGCCACCTCACGCATTAACTGATGTGACGGTTCATCCAGATTATCCGGCATCTGAATCGCTAACGCGCCCGACGGTGCCAGTTGGTTAACTAACTGCGGTAACAGTGCGGGATGATCGCCAAGCCACTGCAGAGAAGCATTGGCATAAATCACCTGCTGCGGGATGTCGGTTTTCCAACTGCCTATGTCCGCCTGAATAAACTGGCACTGAGGCAAGCGCTCACGCGCCTGCGCTAACATGGCGGTTGAACTATCAAGGCCGATAACCTGCGCCTGCGGCCAGGCATCGTAAAGCAGTTCGGTGCTGTTTCCGGGGCCACAGCCCAGATCGGTGACAAACCGGACATCTTCAACCTTAATTCTCGCCAGTAATTCATGGGCGGGCCGTGTCCTTTCCGCCTCAAATTTACGATACAACGCCGGATCCCAGTCTTGCATAGTGCGTCTCCTCTTGATGGCTACCGATTCACAGAAGATGAGACGCGTAAATACCGATAAAGTGCCCAGCCGGACAGCAAAATGCGTGGAAAAACACGGCAGGCCGAAAGAAGAGAGTCAGCGGTTTAAAAGCAGATGAGCCCGAACAGGCTGGCGGGAATAAGATCGGGCGCAGCCTGCGCCCGGCAGAATCAGTTCTTTTTCACAAACTCAGATTTGAGCTTCATCGGGCCAAATCCATCAATCTTGCAATCAATGTTGTGATCACCTTCGACCAGGCGGATGCTCTTGACGCGGGTACCAATCTTGAGCACAGAAGAGCTGCCTTTGACCTTCAGATCCTTAACCACCGTCACGCTATCGCCATCGGCGAGTAAATTGCCATTGGCATCACGAACGACCCTATCCTGGCCGCTGTCGTCACCGTCAGCCTGCGTCCAGATATGACCGCACGACGGGCAGTTAAGATTTTCAGCATCTTGCCAGGTGTAATCAGCATGGCAAACGGGGCAAGCAGGTAACGACATAACGGCTCCAGAAAATAAAGGCGGCACGACATAAAGGGCCGCCATCATATATCCTTACAGTTGCTAAGGGTAGAATTAAAACAGCGATCCCTGGCGCGCCTTGCTGACCGCCTCACCTAGTTGCCACACCGTCATCGCGTAATGTGTGCTGTTGTTGTAACGCGTGATGGCGTAGAAGTTAGGCAGACCGTACCAGTACTGGTAGCTGGTGCCTAAATCCAGTCTGAGCAGACTGACCTCGTCATGCCCATCCAGCGATCCCTGTGGAGAAAGTCCTGATGCAGCCAGCATGCTGACGCTGTAACGAGTTTTAAAACCGTTATCAAGCATGGGCGCCTGTCCACTGGCCGGGACGGCAACATTTTCACCTGGACGCCAGCCGTTCTGCTGGAAATAGTGTGCGACACTGCCTATCGCATCGACGGGATCCCACAAGTTGATATGGCCATCACCGTTAAAATCCACCGCATAGGATTTGTAGGACGACGGCATAAACTGACCGTAGCCCATCGCGCCCGCAAAGGAGCCTTTGAGATCGAGCGGATCGTCTTTCTCATCACGCGCCATCAGCAAGAAGGTTTCCAGCTCGCCGCTGAAGTAAGCAGAACGGCGTGGATAATCAAATGAGAGCGTTGCCAGCGCATCCAGAATACGGGTTTTCCCCATGATACGGCCCCAGCGCGTTTCGACGCCGATAATGCCGACAATAATCTCGGGTGGAACACCGTAAACCTGCTGAGCGCGCTGTAGCGCATCCTGATATTGGTTCCAGAAGGCCACGCCATTTTGCACGTTATCCGGCGTAATAAATTTATTGCGATAACGTATCCAGGCACCGTTAGGCCCACTTGGCGGTGTATACGAAGGCGCCTGACGATCCATCAAGCGCAAGACATAGTCCAGTCGCTTTGCCTGGCCAATAATGGCATGCAGTTGCTGGCGATCGAAGCCATGCTTCGCCACCATTTTATCAATGAACTGTTCTGCGACAGGATTACTGGCGAAATCGCCAAACATCGGTTGGACGGCATGGGACGGCTCCAGCAAAAAACCGCCTTTAGGCGCAACCAGCTCAGCGGGCGGCTGCGAAGAGTGTGGCTTACTGCTACAGGCGGCAAGCAGGACAAAAAGCGGAAGGAAAGCAAGCTTAAAACGCATCAGATATCCATATAACAGGCCAGACCAGGGATTCTAATGTTAATCGTTCAGGACGAATACATACAAACGAGATCGTAAAAAAAACGCATTTTTAACGATCTGTCCGGCTGTTTTTGTGAAAGGCCTCGATGACGTTAACTCTGGTCAAAAAAAACATTCAGTCGGCGGCCAGGCTTTGCTAAGTTCAATACCCGCTGCGGTAACCCGGATGATGCAGACGCCGTAAAATGGTAATATTTCTGCATGGTCTGTACAGCACGATAGCGGCTGTATATCTCCCTCGTTAAACCCCAGCGTCAACCGTGACGGGAAAAGGAAGCGTCAACCTTGAGTAAGAATGAGATGAACAAAGCAGCACACATGGACTTGAGTACCCACACACCAATGATGCAGCAATACTTACGCCTCAAGGCTGAGCACCCTGACATTCTGCTGTTTTATCGCATGGGTGATTTCTATGAACTGTTTTATGACGATGCCAAACGCGCCTCTCAGCTGTTAGACATTTCCTTGACCAAACGCGGTGCCTCGGCGGGTGAACCGATCCCTATGGCCGGTGTACCGCATCACGCCGTTGAAAACTATTTGGCCCGACTGGTGCAGTTAGGTGAATCGGTCGCCATTTGTGAGCAAATCGGCGCCCCTGCGCTGAGTAAAGGTCCGGTTGAGCGCAAAGTCGTGCGTATTGTTACCCCCGGCACCATCAGTGATGAAGCCCTGTTGCAGGAACGCCAGGACAACCTGCTGGCCGCAATTGTCCAGGGTGCGCGCGGCTATGGTTATGCCACGCTGGATATCAGTTCAGGGCGCTTTCGCCTGAGTGAACCCGCCGATCTGGAAACCATGGCAGCAGAACTGCAGCGCACCAATCCTGCCGAACTGCTTTATCCGGAAGATTTTTCTGAGATGTCGCTTATCGATCAGCGTCGTGGTTTGCGTCGCCGTCCACTGTGGGAATTTGAAATCGATACGGCGCGCCAGCAGCTCAACATGCAGTTTGGCACGCGGGATTTAAACGGTTTTGGCGTTGAGCAGGCCCATTTGGGGCTGCGCGCGGCGGGTTGCCTGCTGCAGTACGTTAAAGACACCCAGCGCACCAGCCTGCCCCATATCCGCTCCCTCAGCATGGAGCGTCAGCAGGACAGCATCATTATGGATGCGGCCACGCGCCGTAATCTTGAAATTACGCAAAACCTTGCGGGCGGTACAGAAAACACCCTGGCTGCCGTGCTGGATAAAACCGTCACGCCGATGGGCAGCCGGATGTTAAAGCGCTGGCTGCATATGCCCTTACGTGACAGCAGCACCATCGCGAAGCGGCAGGAATCGATTGCTGAACTGCAGCCTCTGAGCGAATCTCTACAGCCTGTATTACGTCAGGTAGGTGACTTAGAGCGTATCCTGGCACGCCTGGCGCTGCGTACCGCACGTCCGCGCGATCTGGCGCGCATGCGTCATGCTTTTCAACAGCTACCAGCGCTGAATGACCTGCTGGCCAACGTTGACGCGGCGCAGCTGAAAAACCTGCGCGCGCAGATGGGCGATTTTAGCGAACTCCGCACCCTGCTGGAGCAGTCCGTGGTCGAATCCCCGCCGGTTCTGATAAGAGACGGTGGCGTGATTGCGCCGGGTTATAACGCCGAGCTTGATGAGTGGCGGGCGCTGGCCGATGGCGCGACGGATTACCTGGATCGGCTGGAGGTGCGCGAACGTGAAAAACTCGGTCTGGACACTTTAAAAGTGGGCTTTAATGGCGTGCATGGCTATTACATTCAAGTCAGTCGTGGTCAAAGTCATCAGGTACCTATCCACTATGTGCGCCGTCAGACCTTAAAAAACGCCGAACGCTACATCATTCCTGAGCTGAAAGAGTACGAAGATAAAGTCCTCACCTCAAAAGGCAAAGCGCTGGCGCTGGAGAAAAGCCTGTATGAAGGCCTGTTTGATCAGTTGCTGCCGCACCTTGAAGCACTGCAGTTAAGTGCCGCTGCGCTGGCGGAACTGGATGTCTTAAGTAATCTGGCCGAACGCGCCTGGACGCTTAACTACTGTCGCCCAACGCTGCAGGATAAACCCGGCATTAAAATCACCGCTGGTCGTCATCCGGTGGTAGAGCAGGTGCTTAAAGAGCCCTTTATTGCCAACCCGCTCTCCCTGGCACCCCAGCGCCGAATGCTGATCATTACTGGCCCGAACATGGGTGGTAAAAGTACTTATATGCGTCAGGCGGCATTGATTGCCCTGATGGCGTGGATCGGCAGCTATGTACCGGCTGAAGACGTTGTCATCGGCCCGCTGGATCGCATCTTTACCCGCGTTGGCGCAGCAGATGACCTGGCATCCGGACGATCCACCTTCATGGTGGAAATGACAGAAACGGCCAATATCCTGCATAACGCGACGGAAAACAGCCTGGTACTGATGGATGAAATCGGCCGCGGCACCTCGACATACGATGGGTTATCTCTGGCCTGGGCTTGTGCAGAGAGTCTGGCTAATCGCATTAAAGCCATGACGTTATTTGCAACCCATTACTTTGAGCTGACCACCTTGCCTGAAAAGCTTGAAGGCGTCGTGAATGTCCATCTGGATGCGGTTGAACACGGGGAAACTATCGCATTCATGCACAGCGTGCAGGATGGCGCGGCCAGCAAAAGCTACGGACTGGCGGTTGCAGCGCTGGCCGGTGTACCTAAAGACGTCATCAAACGTGCACGTAATAAGCTGAAAGAGCTGGAAACGGTATCGAATCAGTCAGCCACCTCAAATATCGACGGTTCGCAACTGCCTCTGCTGGTGGAAGAAACCTCCCCCGCCATGGAAGCGCTTGAAGCCCTGGACCCGGATACACTGACGCCACGTCAGGCTCTGGACTGGATTTATCGCCTTAAGTCGCTGGTCTGATCCCCTCCGCCCTTTCACCGGGGCGGATAAAACTCCCCCGCAGTGAATGATGCTTTTGCCAGCATGTGGCCTGCATGCTGGTTCATGGTTTAGCCTGTTGTTACCGGCGAAAGCGGTGTCATAATGCTGTCGTGTCCCTGTCGTGCGGCGGTCGTGTTCCTGACTGCACGTCCCGGCGATGCTTCTTACCGATTGTTCACTCTTTCGGAGACTGCACTATGCCTAACCTGAATAAAGTCAGAGAGTATCGTCTTGCCCGCGCCTGGTCACAGGAACAACTGGCCGAAATGGCCGGACTCAGCACCCGAACCGTGCAGCGTATTGAAAACGGTGAGCAACCCAGCCTGGAAACGCTAAGCGCGTTGGCCGCCGTCTTTGAAATCAAAGTTACCGACCTGACGGCAGAAACCCACGTAGAAAGTAGCCAGGCGCTAGATGATCACATTTCTGAGGCCCGCCTGCAGCTGGCACGGGAAAGCCGTTTCCTGCGCTCACTGATCACCGCTGTCGTCGTGTGCACCATGCTGTATTGCCTCAACCGCGTCACCGAACCCGATAGCAACTGGTCGCTCTGGGTCGCCGTCATCTGGGGAAGCGTGCTCGTGATAAGAGCGCTGCGCCTGTTTGTTTTCAAACAGTGGATCAACCGCTGGCAGCAAAAACGCCTGCAAAAAATATTACGTAAACAGGACTAGCCCGACCGGTCAGCCCCGTTCTGACAACCTGAAGGAACACCCATGCACTGGTACAGTCAGCAGGTATATAACATCCGTCTGGAATGGGGCATTCCCGCCGTTGAGTATCTCGCCGGAGAAGTGGATGCCGTGGTGATTATTGATGTGATGTCTTTTTCTACCTGCGTCAGCCTGGCGGTTGAAAATGGCGCTCGCGTTTATCCCTATCCCTGGAAAGATCACTCAGTTACCCACTATGCGCTGTCGGTGGGGGCAATCGCGGCAAACAGTGACCGACGATTCAGTGGAGAAGGCTTCAGCCTGTCGCCCCATACCTTGCTGCATGTCCGCAAAGGTGAAAAGCTGGTGCTTCCCTCCCCTAATGGCTCCGCAGCCTGCTTCAGGGCAAGAGAATGGGGCGTGCCGATCTTTACAGGCTGCTTCAGGAATCTGTCCGCAACGGCGGCTGCCTGCCGCCTGTTCGAACGTCTTCTGATTGTGCCTTGTGGTGAACGCTGGCCGGATGGCAGCCTTCGTCCCTGCATTGAAGATTATGTTGCAGCTGGCGGCATCATTGCCGCGCTGGGCCGTAGCGGACTGTCACCTGAGGCGGAAACCGCCGTCGCGGCATGGCAATATCATCAGGCAACTAACGTTGCATCGCTGCACGACTGTTCATCGGCGAAAGAGTTGATTCAGAGAGGTTTTGTGGACGATGTGACACTTTGCCTGGCGCTGGATACCGCCACACAGGCATGTTATCTCACGGGCGATTTTTTTGAGAGCAGACCGTTCTCATCTTGATGGAACGGAGAGAACAGGTAAAAAAAAAGCGATGGGGTTAGCCATCGCTTTCTGTTGAGGTGCAAAGTTCTGTTTACTCACGGAACAATGCTTCAATGCTGAGGCCCTGACCTTGCAGGATTTCACGCAGACGGCGTAAACCTTCAACCTGAATCTGGCGCACACGCTCGCGAGTTAAACCGATTTCACGGCCAACATCTTCAAGCGTTGCCGCTTCATAGCCTAACAGGCCGAAACGACGAGCCAACACTTCGCGCTGCTTGGCATTCAGTTCGAACAGCCATTTAACGATACTTTGCTTCATATCGTCGTCCTGAGTGGTATCTTCTGGTCCGTTGTCTTTTTCATCGGCCAGGATATCCAACAGCGCTTTCTCGGAATCACCACCTAATGGTGTATCAACCGAGGTAATACGTTCATTGAGACGCAACATACGGCTGACGTCATCAACGGGCTTATCCAGTTGTTCTGCAATCTCTTCCGCACTCGGCTCATGGTCGAGCTTATGAGAAAGTTCACGCGCAGTACGCAGATAAACGTTCAATTCTTTAACAATGTGAATTGGCAGACGAATTGTACGGGTCTGGTTCATGATTGCCCGTTCAATGGTCTGACGAATCCACCAGGTAGCATACGTTGAGAAGCGGAATCCGCGTTCCGGATCAAACTTCTCAACGGCGCGAATCAGGCCGAGGTTACCTTCTTCAATCAGGTCCAGCAGAGCCAGACCGCGATTGCTGTAACGTCGGGCAATCTTCACCACCAGGCGTAAGTTACTTTCGATCATGCGGCGACGAGAAGGAATATCGCCTCGTAATGCGCGGCGAGCAAAGAGAACTTCTTCCTCAGCCGTCAGCAATGGAGAATAGCCAATCTCCCCAAGATAGAGTTGAGTAGCATCGAGTACACGTTGCGTCGCACCCTGCGCCAGCAACTCTTCTTCAGCTACATCATTGTCGCCAGATTCATTTTCGACGAGAGCCTTCTCATCAAAAATTTCTGCTCCATTCTCTTCGAATTCCGCGTTCTCATGTAACTCGTTTACTTTCAGCGTATTCTGGCTCATTAAGTGGCTCCTACCCGTGATTCCAGGGCAGATTCCTGAGGACTCTGCCGGATTATCGCTGCGGCAAATAACGCAACGGGTTTACGGATTTCCCCTTGTAACGAATTTCAAAATGTAATCTAACTGAACTGGTTCCGGTGCTACCCATGGTAGCGATTTTTTGCCCAGCCTTAACTTCCTGTTGTTCCCGGACCAGCATTGTATCGTTATGGGCGTAGGCACTCAGGTAATCATCATTATGTTTGATGATGATTAAATTACCGTAACCGCGAAGCGCGTTGCCTGCGTACACCACCCTTCCTGAAGCAGTGGCCACGATTGGCTGTCCGCGCGAACCTGAGATATCGATCCCTTTATTGCCACCTTCTGCGGCAGAGAAGTTATCGATGATCTTCCCTTCGGTCGGCCAACGCCAGCTTCCTACAGGTGTAGAGCTGTCAGTTGTGCTGCTAACCGTCGGCGGTGCGGTAACGGCTGGAGCTGTCGTCGATGCAACATTTGCTCCCTTCGATGGCAACAATTTACTGCCATTCGAGTTACCCGAATCATCAGAATACGTAATAACAGGCTGCTGTGCAACAGGGGCCTGTTTTATTTGTGGTGCGCTGACGACACCGCTCTGCGTTGCATCTGCCGCGGTGATGGCATTGCCGCCGGTAATCGGCTGGCCTGAGCCATTGTCAACCTGCAACGTCTGCCCAACATTCAGGCTGTAAGGCGCCTGGACGTTGTTACGCTGCGCCAAATCGCGGAAGTCGTTTCCGGTAATCCAGGCAATATAGAACAGCGTATCGCCACGTTTTACGGTGTAGGTCTGACCAGAATAGCTACCTTTAGGAATATTCTGATAACTCCTGTTGTACACAATTCGGCCGTTTTCGGTTTGCACATTACTGTTACTGACGCCCACATTACTATTACTGGTACTAATGATTCCGGAATTGTTCTGTGGCAACGGCGTGCTTCGACTTAACATTCCGCCCTGCGGTGGCACTGAGGGCACACCGCCAGCCGCTGGCGCAGTGCCAGAACTCGCCATATTACTATTATCATTAACGCTGTTACTGTCCCCGATATTGCTTATCGGAGCCTGGGTATTATCGCCTGAACTACAGCCTGCCAGCCAAAAACTCACCAGTGAAAGCGCCGCCAAACGGCGTAACTGAAAAATTGTGCTTCCCGTGCTCATTAATCCCCCGTGGTGGCAACCTTTAAAAAACTGACTTATTCGTCTCACCAGCACAATACACTGTGCGGCACGTTATACGCTGGATTTTCGTTGAATGAACCGGATAGTAGCAATATCAACTACCTGATTCCATGAAACAGTTATGAAGAAATGCTAACAGGACAATCAGGCCAGATCGCCCTGAACTAATGGGACGAAACGGACCGGCTCAATGGTTTCTTCTGTAATCTCACTACCACGGCGGCGCAGACGCTTTAAGACCTGCTGCTCCTCGCCGACGGGCAGCACCATAATGCCGCCCTCAGCGAGCTGTGCTATCAGCGCAATCGGAATCTCAGGCGGTGCAGCAGTGACAATAATCGCATCAAAAGGTCCACGAGCCGGCCAGCCCTGCCAGCCATCACCGTGTCGGGTGGACACATTATGCAAATCAAGCTGTTTCAGACGACGTTTGGCCTGCCACTGAAGGCCTTTGATGCGTTCTACCGAGTAAACATGTTCGACCAGATGAGCGAGAATGGCGGTCTGATAACCGGAGCCGGTGCCAATCTCCAGCACGCGTGAGCGCTCGTTGAGTTCCAGCAACGCGGTCATACGCGCGACCATATAGGGCTGAGAGATGGTTTGCCCGGACCCAATCGGCAGCGCCATATTGTCCCAGGCTTTATGTTCGAAGGCTTCATCAATAAAGCGTTCGCGCGGCACATCGGCAATCGCCTTTAACAGGTGTTCATCTTCAATGCCCTGTTGACGCAGCTGTGACAGCAATGTCTCGATACGCCGACTCACCATGCCAGATTTACCTCAGCTTTATCGAGCCAACTGCTGAGAACGTCCTGCGCATTGTGAGCAGTAAGATCAACGTGGAGAGCGGTCACTGACACATAGCCTTCATCCACCGCGGCAAAGTCCGTGTCGGGGCCGGCATCCAGTTTTTCACCGGGCGGGCCAATCCAGTAGAGGGGATTACCGCGTGGATCGGTCTGTGCAATCACCTGATCGGCCGGATGACGGCTGCCGCAGCGCGTCACGCGAATCCCTTTTATTTCCGCCAACGGCAGGTCAGGCACGTTGATATTCAGTATACGTCCGGTGCGTAAGGGCTGTTGCGTCAGCGCTTTAAGAATCGCACAGGTTACCGCCGCGGCGGTGGCGTAGTGCTGATGACCATTTAGCGATACTGCCACGGCAGGTAATCCAAGATGACGGCCTTCCATTGCGGCCGCCACCGTACCGGAATAGATGACATCATCCCCCAGATTGGGGCCAGCATTAATTCCCGACACCACAATGTCTGGCCGGGGTTGCATCAGCGCGTTCACACCCAAATAGACACAATCGGTGGGCGTGCCCATCTGCACCGCGATATCCCCATTTTCATGGGTAAAAGTGCGCAATGGGGTTTCCAGCGTCAATGAGTTAGAGGCACCGCTGCGATTGCGATCCGGTGCCACGACCTGCACCTCGGCAAATTGACGCAAAGCCTTTGCCAGCGTCTGAATACCAGGCGCATGGATACCATCATCGTTGCTGAGCAATATCCGCATTTAATTCTGACCTTTTCTGTTCAACCGGGCCGCCGTTATATGGACCTGTTTTGAGGCATGGCAACAAGTTAAGAGTGGACAGCGACTGTTGCATTCTAGCGGTGAGCGAGAGGAAGTGGTAGGCGAAAATAAACGAGTGGGCAGGAAAAGGGCAGGTACTTGCCTATATCGAAACGATTCAGGGCGACGACATGCACAGATGAGGCAACCAACGGGCCGGGGAAAACCATCAGAAGCAGGCCATGCGGCTTCCCCTGTGGTGAGGGACAGGGGAAGCAGCGGCTTATTCGTCAAGCATTTCAAGAGACTCGGTGCTGTTTAACAGCTCTCTGACGACGCTGGTGGCAAAGCTGCCTGCGGGCAGCCAAAATTGCATCTCCAGCGTGGCATCATCCTGCCAGCACCAGCGCAGGTCGCGTGGCACAACCAGCATGGCACGCCGCCCGGCATCTACGCGCTCGCGCTCAAGCAGACCTCGCAGCTCGCCGGCATCGGCCAGGCACTGCTGCTCAAAGGCCAGCGCATCGGCCTGCGGGCCGGGATCGCCCTGCCCCGGTAACGGGGCCGTAATACGAAGCGCATGCTGATTCACCCTCGCCTGCAGCTCAGCCAGCTCTTCCGGCTGTGCGACGAACCAACTGCCACGACCGGCAAGTTGCAGAGCATCCCCGTTCATCACCTGAGTCAGTCCACCCTGCTGCTGCAAACGCATGCTGGTGACCTGATTAAACAACGCACTGCGCGCTGCAGAAAGCATCAGGCCGCGCTTGTTGCGATCGCGAATCTGAATCTCGTTGCGCGCCAGCCTGACCGCCGTCACCAGGTTGTTGCCATTGCGACCAAAGCGTTGTTCGCCAAAATAGTTGGGTACGCCGCTGTCGCGAAGGCGCACCAGGCGCGCGTCTGTTTCCTCGCGATGGCTGACCTGGCGAATCACCAGCCGGAAGGCGTTTCCCGCCAGCGCGCCAATGCGAAGCTTGCGTTTATGACGCACGACCTCAAGGATTTCCACGCCTTCCAGCGCAAAACCCGCCAGCACAGGCATGGCATTGCCGGGAACGCGAAAGCACAGCGTCTGTTCGGTGACCGCATGACGATCTTTCATACCTGCATAGCTCAGATCGCGAATGTTCACTTTCATAAACTTCGCCAGCGCTTCGGCAACAAAACGGGTGTTAGCACCGCTTTTGCGGATACGCACCAGCACATGTTCACCGTCGCCATCAGGCTGATAGCCCAAATCCTCCACGACCACGAAATCGTCCGCTGTCGCTTTGATCACGCCCGTCGCTGTAGGCTTGCCATAAAGGTAATGCAGCGTCATGCCGGTTCCGCTTTCAGCAGCAGTGCGACCGCTTCACAGGCAATGCCTTCACCCCGGCCGGTAAAACCCAGTTTCTCCGTGGTGGTAGCTTTGACGTTGACCTGGTCCATATGGCAACCCAGATCTTCGGCAATATTAATGCGCATTTGCGGTACGTGCGGCAGCATCTTAGGTGCCTGGGCAATCAGGGTAACGTCGACATTGCCAATACAGTAGCCTTTGGCGTCAATACGGCGCCAGGCTTCCCGCAGCAGTCCGCGACTGTCCGCGCCTTTAAACGCCGGATCGGTATCCGGAAACAGCTTACCAATGTCGCCCATGGCCACCGCGCCCAACAGCGCATCGGTGAGGGCATGCAGCGCTACATCGCCATCAGAATGGGCGATAAAACCATACTCAAATGGGATTCGCACACCGCCAATCACCAGCGGACCTTCTCCACCGAAGGCGTGAACGTCAAAACCGTGACCGATACGCATCATGTGCTCTCCTTTGACTGAATCTGACTAAGATAAAAAGCCGCCAGGGCTAAGTCTTCCGGGCGGGTAACTTTGATGTTATCGCTACGACCTGTTACCAGCTCAGGATGGTAGCCACAGAACTCCAGCGCGGAAGCTTCATCGGTGATGGTCGCCCCTTCGTGTAGGGCTCGCGTCAGGCTGGCGGTAAGTAAGGCACGGGGAAAGAACTGGGGCGTTAACGCGTGCCACAGGTTGTCGCGATCGACAGTGTGCGCAATCGCCGCCTTACCGGGTTCCCCGCGTTTCATGGTGTCACAGACCGGGGCAGCCAGAATGCCGCCCGTTTTGCTGGTCTCCCGTAACCGCAGCAGGCGCTGTAAGTCATCAGGATGCAGGCAAGGTCGCGCAGCATCATGGACCAGCACCCAGCCGGCACCTTGCGCAGCCTGAAGGCCAGCCAGTACCGATTCAGCACGCGTATCGCCCCCGGTCACGCGAATCACGCGCGGATCGCTTGCCAGAGGCAAAGTGGCAAAATGCCGATCGTCAGGGCTTAAGGCGACAATAACCTGCGTGACAGCAGGATGGGAAAACAGGCGGGCAATGCTGTGTTCCAGAAGTGTGTGCTGACCAATCGTCAGATACTGTTTCGGACAGGTTGCCTGCATGCGGCTGCCGATACCGGCAGCGGGCACAACGGCAATCACATCCGCAGAGTGGGACTGATTGTTCATGTTTTATCGTTGTTGGTTTTGCGCAGCTTGTTGCGCGTTGCGTTTGTTCTGGTCAGGTACCAGACGATAGAAGGTTTCACCCGGCTTAATCATGCCTAATTCGCTGCGTGCGCGTTCCTCAATCGCTTCAGAGCCGCCATTGAGATCGTCAATTTCAGCAAAGAGTTGATCGTTACGCATTTTCAATTTGGCGTTATTCGCCTTTTGTACCGCAACGTCGTCGTCGACGCGCGAAAAGTCATGGATGCCATTCTTACCCAGCCACAATGAATATTGCAGCCAACCTAACAGCACCAACAGCAGTAACGTCAGTTTTCCCATCCCGCCCCCTAAAAACGGCCCAATCATCCCATAACTTTACTCAGGACTCCACACTGGCAGTAAAAATGCCGTGTAATGCCGTTCACGCAGGCAAAAAAGGGAAGAAAAGATCGGGCGCAACGCAGGAAAACTTTTGTAACCTGCTGCTGCGTTTAGACATCAGTCTGGCTACCAGCGAGACAGAAACAGGAACAGTAACCAGAACTGACAAGCGACGGCAACGACGCATATCAGAGAGGTCCAGAGCAACTGCCCACGCAGCCATGTATTCAATACCATGCCTGTCAGGACGGAAACCGGAAACAGCGCCAGGAAAAATGGCCAGGTGTAGAGAAAGAAAAACAGGGTGCTTGAGCCGTACAACAGGAAAGGTATGGCAAGCGCACACCAGTAACATACAAAGCCAATGACGCCGCCCGGAAGGACAGAGCGAGGCTCATCCGGTGTGCCGTGGTCTTTGCGTGCCAGCATGGGAGTAATATTCTGCATAAATATCCTGTCAACGCGAAGGCGGCAAAACGAAAGGCGCTTTGCCGCTGTCTGTTCAGGAACTGATAATATCGCGCTGACGCAGCAGATCTAACAATTGGGCCGTCAGTTTTGTAACCAATTGTTCCCCATTAAGCGAGATTTCTGGCTGGTCCGGCGCTTCATAAACGCTATCTATACCGGTGAAGTTTTGTAGTTCACCTGCCCGGGCCTTTTTATATAACCCTTTAGGATCTCGCGCTTCACAGACCGCCAGCGGCGTATCAACGTAAACCTCGATAAACCGGCCGCTGTCCAGCAGGTCGCGCACCATTTGGCGCTCGGCACGATGAGGCGAGATAAACGCGGTAAGAACCACTAAACCCGCATCCACCATCAGTTTAGCCACCTCACCAACACGGCGGATATTCTCTTTGCGGTGCTCATCGCTAAAGCCCAGGTCGCGACACAGTCCGTGACGAACATTATCCCCGTCCAGCAGATAGGTGCTGACACCGAGGCGGTGAAGCGCCTGTTCCAGCGCCCCCGCTACGGTCGATTTCCCTGACCCCGACAGGCCGGTAAACCACAGCACCACGCCCTGATGGCCGTGCTGCTGTTCACGCGCCTGGCGCGTCACCGGATGGTCATGCCACACGACGTTTTCATCATGCTGAGCCATTACTGACCGCCCAAAAGATCGCGCGCATTCCAGTGTGGGAAGTGGCGACGCACCAGCGCATTAAGTTCAAGTTCGAATGCGCTGAATTCGCCGTTATGCTGTGGTCGATCGTTCAGTGGCTCATTGATCAGCCCGGCACCCACGGTAACGTTACTAAGGCGATCGATAATGATCATGCCGCCGGTCACGGGGTTTTGCTGATAGCTGTCGAGCACCAGCGGTTCGTCAAACGTAAACTCAGCCAGACCAATCCCGTTCAACGGCAGGCTGTCCACCTGGCGTTTCTCCAGTGAATTAATCTCAACCTGATGAATGACCTTTTCTACTCGCCCACGGGCTTTCTTGCCGGCAATTTTAACGTCGTAGCTCTGACCGGCCTGAAGCGGCTGCTCAGCCATCCAGACGACATCCACTGTGGCGGACTGAACGGCACGCAGCTCGGCGCTGGCGTCCACTAACAGATCGCCACGACTGATATCAATTTCATCGTTCAGGACAAGGGTAATGGCTTCTCCGGCACCGGCTTCCTGTAGATCGCCGTCAAAGGTTACGATGCGGGCGATGGTGGATTCGACGCCAGAGGGCAGCACTTTAACCTGTTGCCCCACTTTCACCACACCGGATGCCAGCGTACCGGCATAACCCCGGAAATCGAGATTAGGGCGATTCACATACTGCACCGGGAAGCGCATCGGTTGGTTAGCCACCACCGCGTTTAACTCCACGGTTTCCAGCACATCAAGCAACGTCGGACCGCTGTACCATGGCATGCTCTGGCTCTGCGACGCGACGTTTTCGCCTTCCAGCGCCGACATCGGCACAAAGCGAATATCCAGGTCTTCAGGCAATTGCCCGGCAAAGTCGAGGTAATCCTGCTTGATCTGCTCATACACAGCCTGCTGATAATCCACCAGGTCCATTTTATTGATTGCCACGACCAGGTGTTTAATCCCCAGCAGCGTCGAAATAAAACTGTGTCGACGCGTCTGATCCAGCACGCCTTTACGGGCATCAATTAACAGGATCGCCAGATCACAGGTCGATGCGCCCGTGGCCATATTTCGGGTGTACTGCTCGTGCCCCGGCGTGTCGGCAATAATGAACTTACGCTTTTCGGTAGAGAAATAGCGGTAAGCCACATCAATGGTAATGCCCTGCTCGCGCTCAGCCTGTAAACCATCGACCAGCAGTGCCAGATCCAGTTTCTCGCCCTGCGTACCATGGCGTTTGCTGTCGCTCTGTAACGAAGACAGCTGATCTTCATAAATCTGGCGGGTGTCATGTAGCAGGCGGCCAATCAGCGTACTTTTGCCGTCATCCACGCTGCCGCAGGTCAGAAAACGCAGCAGGCTTTTATGTTGTTGTGCGGTCAGCCAGGCTTCAACGCCGCCCTGTTCGGCAATCTGTTGTGCAATTACGGTATTCATCTGGCGTCTCCTTAGAAATAACCCTGACGTTTTTTCAGTTCCATCGAACCGGACTGATCGCGGTCAATCACACGGCCCTGACGCTCGCTGGTGGTAGAAACCAGCATCTCTTCAATAATCTCAGGCAAGGTTTGCGCTTCAGATTCCACCGCGCCAGTCAGCGGCCAGCACCCAAGGGTACGGAAACGGACCATGCGCTGTTTAATGACTTCACCTGGCTGGAGGTTGATACGATCGTCATCGATCATCATCAGCATGCCATCACGTTCCAGCACGGGGCGCGGCGCAGCAAGATAGAGCGGCACAATCTCAATGTTTTCCAGGAAGATGTACTGCCAGATATCCAGCTCGGTCCAGTTAGACAGCGGGAAGACGCGGATGCTCTCGCCCTTGTTAATCTGACCGTTATAGTTGTGCCATAACTCCGGACGCTGGTTTTTTGGGTCCCAGCGATGAAAGCGGTCACGGAAAGAGTAAATACGCTCTTTAGCACGAGACTTCTCTTCGTCACGACGTGCGCCGCCAAAAGCCGCATCAAAACCGTACTTATTCAGCGCCTGCTTCAGGCCTTCGGTTTTCATGATGTCAGTGTGTTTGGCACTGCCGTGCACAAAGGGATTAATCCCCATCGCCACGCCTTCCGGGTTGCGATGCACCAGCAGTTCGGCGCCCATGGCTTTCACCGTGCGATCGCGGAATTCGTACATCTCACGAAACTTCCAGCCGGTATCGACATGCAGTAACGGGAACGGCAGCGTGCCCGGATAGAAGGCTTTACGCGCCAGATGCAGCATGACTGAAGAATCCTTGCCGATGGAGTACATCATGACCGGATTACCGAATTCGGCTGCCACTTCGCGGATAATATGGATGCTCTCCGCCTCCAGTTGACGCAGATGAGTGAGTCGTTTTTGGTCCATCGTTTTTCCTCTCAAGCCAGATTGACAACGGCGGACTCGCGAGCCCCCTGCTGTGCCGAATGCTGAAACCAGGCAAGTTGCCCATGTAAATTAACCACTTCCCCAATCACCAGCAGGGCCGGGGAAGGCGCTGACGCTGCTAGCGTCTCAAGATGTTCAAGCGTGCCGGTCAACACCTGTTGGTCAGACCGGGTACCGCGACCAATCACTGCGACCGGCGTTGACGCGGCGCACCCATGAAGAATGAGCTGTTTGCTGATGTGAGCCGCCTTCACGGCGCCCATATAAATCGCCAGCGTCTGACGCGCACGCGCCAGGGATGGCCAGTCGATATCATCGCTATCCGGACGACAGTGACCGGTAATAAACAGCACGCTCTGCGCATAGTCACGGTGGGTCAGTGGAATACCGGCGTACGCGGTGGCACCGGCCGCAGCCGTGACACCTGGCACAACCTGAAACGGAATCCCCGCCTGCTGCGCCGCCTGCAGCTCCTCGCCACCGCGGCCGAAAATAAAGGGATCACCGCCTTTCAGGCGCACCACGCGTTTGCCTTTTTGGGCCAGTTGCACCATCAACTGGTTAATCTCGTCCTGCGGCAGCAGATGCGCGCTGGCACGTTTGCCCACGCAGATACGGTCGGCATCGCGCCGCACCAGATCGAGGACCTCCTCACTGACCAAATGGTCGTAGAGCACCACGTCAGCCAGTTGCATTACCTGTAGGCCGCGCAGCGTCAGCAGGCCGCTGTCGCCAGGCCCCGCACCCACCAGAATAATTTCACCCTGTCGGGGTGGCTGATCGCCCAGTTCGCTGTCGAGCGTCTGTTTCGCGGCCTCAACGTCACCTGTTGCCATCTGACTGGCAAAACGGCCGTTAAATATTCTTTCCCAGTAACGACGGCGGTCAGACATACGGCTGAAACGTGCTTTGACCTTGTCACGCCACTGCCCCGCCAGTTCGGCCATTTGGCCCAGATGAGACGGCAACAGCGTTTCGAGTTTCTCGCGGAGCATGCGGGCAAGAACCGGCGCGGTTCCGCTGGAGGAGATAGCCACGACCAGTGGAGAGCGATCAACAATAGAGGGGAAGATAAAGCTGCATTTAGGCTGATCATCCACCACATTGACCAGCTTGTGACGGGCATTCGCCTCGTCGTAGACCTGCGCATTCAGCGCATTGTCATCGGTGGCGGCAATAACCAGAAAGACCTTGTCGAGCTGAGCGGGTTCAAAGGAGGTTGCCAGCCATTCAAGCTGTTGCTCATCCAGTAAAGCCTGCAGCTCCGGGCAGAGTTCGCGTGAGGCGATTTGAATGCGCGCGCCAGCACGACGCAGCAGTTCGATCTTGCGCGCCGCGATATCTCCACCGCCAACGACCAGTACGGGTCGGCCTGCGAGATCGGCAAAAAGAGGCAAATAATCCACGTTAACCCTAGTGTTGTTACGATGCGTTATCGCGACTATACGTTCCCTGGTTTATTGAGATGAAATTACGAATTGGAATGAGTTGTTACTGAATGGAATAACGCCCGGCAAAAGCTCAGAACAAAATGTGCTTAGCAAATGATCTTATGGGCCTTTCCGGACGATTCAAATTGTGTAATCACCGTCACAGTTTCATACTATGGGTGAAAAAATATGACCGTCCTTATAGGGAATGAGCCACAAGGAACCCGACATGTCTGCCTTTCTTCGCCTGGCGACGCTGCTTGTTGGCAGCGTTATTTTCAGCGCTCAGGCCGTGACCGACGTCACCGGACACTTTGCTGAACAACAGGTTCGACACATTTCTACTTACTTTCCCGGTCGCATGAGCGGGAGTCCGGCTGAGTTGATGGCGGCCGACTATCTGCAACAGCAGTTCACCGAACTCGGTTTTGCAACCAATACCCGACAGTTTAATACCGGCTACAGCTGGCATGAAAATGACGGCACGTCGCGCTGGCATAAAATCACGGCCACCTCAGTCATCGCCGCGCGTGAAGGCAGCGCACCTCAGGAGATTCTGGTTGTTGCCAGCCTGGATACCTGGATTCCACTCAGCCGCAGCGAAACGACGCGCAGCCTGGGCGGATTGCGTTTGCAGGGCGTTGATGACAACGCATCCGGGCTTGGCGTAATGCTGGAACTGGCAAAACAGCTCAGCCATCAGCCACTTCATTACGGCGTGCGCTTTGTCGCGCTCAGCGCCAGTGAGTCACAGCTGCACGGCATGGACGACTACGTGGCGCGCATGAGTGAGAAAGAGAAAAAGAATACGCTGCTGGTTATCGATCTCAACAGCCTGATTACGGGCGATCATCTCTATTTCAACAGCGGCATCAACACACCGCGAGCCGTGCGTAAACAGACCAGCGAACGCGCCCTGCTGCTGGCTCGCCGCTATGGCATTTCTGCCGCCAGCCGCCAGATGCAGGAAAAGGATTTTCAGGGCATCAATCCTTTCGATGCGGCAGGGTTTCCCCTGCTGGATGTCACCGCGCGAAACTGGAACCTGGGCAGCAAGGATGGCGAACAGCAGCGCAGCCGTTCCCGGCATTTTCCCGACGGCACCACCTGGCATCAGACCGATCGCGACAATCTCGACTTTTTAGACCACTGGCTACCCGGCCGCATTGGCCTGCGTACCCATGACAGCGTGAAAGTCCTGCTGCCGTTGCTGAGTGAGCTAACCAATCCCAAAGTGTGAGGACAGACAATGTATGTGGTGTACCTGAACTATTTTCGGCCGATCGAGGAAGTAGACGCCCTGCTGGCACCGCACATTACGTGGCTGGATCGCTATTTTAACAGCGGCGTATTTATTGCTGCGGGGCGTAAAGATCCCCGCACGGGCGGCATGATAATGGTGAAAGATATTGCGCGCGCACGGCTGGATGCGATTCTGGCGGAAGACCCTTTTATCGCTGTTGCCCATTATGAGGTTACAAAGGTCAACGTGACGCGCGCAGCCGATGCGCTTGCGGTGCTGAAAGACCTGTAGCCCTTTTACCCTGAGCCGACAGCCCGGGTTTAACCCCATTGCTCGTCGGTTCAGGTAAAGTCTGACAGCTTCTGACCTGCATTGATCAAGGTTTTCAGCAACATTTGACGCCGTTCTTCGGGTGTATCCCGACTGACCATAAAACAGATGGCTGCCACCGCCAGATCGTTACGGGCACGAATCGGCGCAGCCATACAGCAGGTAAAACTCTCTGACAGCCCTTCCGTCATGGAGTAGCCAAGATGTCCCGCCCGATGAATGTCGGCCAGAAAATCCTGCTTATTTAGCACCTTCCCGTTCGCCAGCCGATAATCCTCTTCCGGGATCAGGGACAGAATTGCCTCATCACTCCAGTTGCTCAGCAGCAAGCGACCGGTGGCCGTCCAGGGAATAGGAATTTTAACGCCAATATCCGAGGTTATCTTGAACGGATGTGCATTGCTCTCTGACAGCACCACCGTATATTTATTGCCTTCCAGCATACACAGCTGCACGGTTTCACCATGCTCGGCAACCATCTCGATCATTAACTGATGCGCCCGACGAATCAGGGGATTGTGCGCGATGTAATCCGCACCGTAGTAGTGCATTTCACGACCAAAATAGATACTGCCTTCCGAATCGATTTCGACCAGTCCCGCTTCACTCAACAGATTAACCAGTTCATACACGCTTGAGCGGGGCGCGCCAGTGGCCTCGATCAGTTCACGCATCGCCATGGGCTGACGGGCAACGTGTAGCTGACGAAAAATAGCGATCACACGGTCCACGCCGCGCGCTCTGGCGGGTTTATCTTCCTGCATACCCTTCTTCTCCTACCGGGATCGTCACGTTGAGGTTGATTTAATACATCATACACAGGCCACTTTGTTTTACCTACGGGCGTGCACGATAACTGTCGTTTTCTTTTTTCGCTTCATGCTATTTATCGGGGCACTAAAAGAGAGCATGCCATAATTACAAAAAGAGATCCTGATCACTATTTATTTAAAACATTTATCATTAATAACAAATATTCGTGAAGCCGATTGTAAAGCACCAAAATAATCCCGGAGCAGGCTATTGCAAAAAAAATAACATTGTGCAAATCTCAACCTATCCGGTATTGCAGATTTAATTCCGGTATACCAGACAAGTTGCAGTGATGATGTTAAGGGCATAAGCATGACAATTAAGCGCTATGGCACAGAAGGCGGTGTCGGTACCGGAGGACAGAAACTGCCTTTCGCTCGCGCCGTAGAAGCCGACGGCTGGCTGTATATCTCCGGGCAGACACCGATGACAGGCGGTGAAGTGGTCGAAGGCGGCATCATTGAGCAGACGCGGCTGGCCTTTGAAAACTGTCTGACAATTATGCGGGAAGCGGGATATCAGATTCAGGACGTGGTGCATGTGACGGCGGTGCTGACCGATGCCCGCTACTTTAGCTCATTTAATAAAGTCTTTAGTGAGCTATTCCATGAAAATCCGCCAGCACGCATTTGCAGCGTGCAAGACCTGGTGGTGGATTGCAAAGTCGAAGTCGATATGAGGTGTTTTAATTCAGCCCGGAAATAACGTTCTCTTCATGTATAACAGGTGAGAACGCATTCACCCGTCAGAATAAATTGATAATTAAAAAAAGTCCCATCCACATTATTTATTGATGTTGGTGATACCACACTTTTATTTGAGATAATAAACATGAACACGACTTCACACCAAAAGGTATTGACCCTGCTGTTTCCGGCCTTGCTGACGGTTGCCGCTCTTGCCGGTTGTACGCCGACAGAAAAGAAAACGGAAGCCGGTGCCGCGCCGCAGTCTACGCTGCAAACCGTGCTGCAGCGTGGCACGTTGCGGGTCGGTGACTGCCTGAGCTTTGCGCCCTTCGGCTTTTACGATAAAGCCGGTAATCCCGACGGCTACGATGTGGATCTGGCAAAATCCTTAGCGAAATCGATGGGCGTAAAACTGGAAGTGGTTAACACCACCAGCGCGAACCGTATCCCTAATCTGCAAACCAATAAAGTGGATGTCGTGTTCTGTAATTTCACGCGTAACCTGGAACGCGCCAAAGAGATTGGCTTCACTCAGCCTTACGTGGTGGCCAGCGAAGCGATGTTGGTCCGCAAAGTAAGCGGGATCAAGTCGGCCCACGATATGGCAGGAAAAACCATTGCTACCGTGAAAGGCTCAACCAACGGTGACGAAGTCCGCAGCATGGGGATCGATGTGAAGATCCAGGAATACGATTCCTCTCAGGCGGCGATTCTGGCCGTTAAGCAGGGGCAGGCCGATGCCATGATTGAAGATAATAACTTCCTTGCCTACCAGGCCAAACTCGACCCCACGCTTGAGGTCACCAACGAAGCGCTGGTTCCGCTGGAATACAACGCGTTCGGTGTGAAGCAAGGGGATCAGGTGTGGACGAACTATCTCAACGAATTCCTGTTTGAAATTAACGCGTCAGGTGAGAACGCTCAGCTCTACCAGAAATGGTTTGGCAGTAAGCCTCGCTATCCGCTGAACCCGCAGTTCTGACAGGCGAGGACGCAGGTCATGCCTGCGTCCTGTTGAGGAGGCTTTCTATGAGCTATCAATGGCTGACACTCTGGCAGTATGCCGACACCTTTCTCGCCGCCACCTGGTTAACGCTTCAGGTGACGCTGCTGGCTTTTATGCTGGCGCTGATGCTGGGATTGCTGGCCGCACTGGCAAAATCTGCGCCTTTTGCCCCCCTGCGCTGGCTAAGCCACGGCTACGTTGAATTTATTCGTAATACTCCCGTGCTGCTGCAAATTTTTATTGTGTTCTTCGGGCTTCCCTCGCTGGGCATCACCATGAGTGCCTTTACGGCGGGCGTACTGGCGCTGGGGATTAACGTCGGTGCCTATCTTGCCGAAATCTTTCGCGCCGGTATTCAGTCAGTGCCAAAAGGTCAGCTGGAAGCCGCCTGGATTCTTGGCATCAGTCGCCGCCAGCGGTTTTTAAACGTGGTGATGCCGCAGGCCGCGCGCGCCGTCTGGCCTGCCATTATCAACAATCTGATTCAGTTGCTGTTGGGCACCTCACTGCTGTCAGCCATCGCGCTGCCGGAGCTGACGGGAACCGCCACCGTCATCAATGCGCGTACGCTGCTCTACATCCAGACGTTCAGCGTGGTGGCGCTGGTCTATCTGTTTCTCAGCAACCTGTTTTCCTGGCTGGGCAACGTCGTGGGACGCCGTCTGTTTATGCCGCCGCTGGTGGTATCGGTCAAACGGCCCCTCTGGTCGCAGGCGAAAAAAATGTGGTCCCACACGGTTAAACGGGAGCCTGCCCAATGAGCGAACTGATTCTCAACAGCCTGCCGCTGTTATGGCGTGGTCTGGTTATTACGTTATTGCTGTCGGTGGCCGCCATTGTGGGCAGTACCCTGCTTGGCCTGTTGGCAGCCATTTTGCGCACCAGCCGCCTGCCTGTCGCCCGACAAATTGCCGTGATTTATACCGAGCTGTTTCGCGGCACGCCTGTGCTTATTACGCTCATGTTTATCTACTTTGGCGTGGCCTATTTCGGCTATGACATCAACCTGTTTGCCGCGGGCATTTTGGGATTGAGCATTTATCAGGGTGCCTACATTGCCGAGATTTTTCGTGGCGGTATTGAAGCCGTCCCAAAAGGCCAGTGGGAAGTCTCGTGGATACTTGGGCTCTCCAGGCGGCAGACCTTTACCAGCGTGATTCTGCCGCAAACCCGCGGCATCGTTTTACCCCCGCTGGTCGGTCAGTACCTGTCGCTGATTAAAGATACCTCTATTGTCAGCATGATAGGCATGTCAGAGCTGATGCATCAGGGTCAGGCGATCGTCGACCGTATCGGACAACCCGTCGTGGTTTATGGCCTGGTCGCCCTGCTCTATTTCGTTATCTGTTTTCCGCTTTCCCGCTGGGTCCAGCACCAGCAAACCAGGAACCCGTTATCATGAAAAACGCAGCCATTACCCTGAGTCGGATTAGCAAGTCATTTGGCGCGACGCAAGTCCTGAAAGAGATCAGCCTTGATGTCTCGCCCGGAGAGGTACTGGTGCTGATCGGCGCATCCGGTTCCGGTAAAAGTACCGTATTACGGATCATGAGCGGTCTGGAAAAGGCCGACGGCGGAGAGATTTGGGTTAACGGTGTTCCGCTGCATGACCAAAAACGTAATCGTGATATTTGTGGTCAGGTGGGAATGGTGTTTCAGCAGTTCAACCTGTTTCCCCACAAGACGGCGCTCGGTAATGTCACCCTGGCACTGATAAAAGCGCAGAAGCTGTCAACGACAGAGGCAAACGCACGCGGAATGGCGGCGCTGGAACGCGTCGGACTGGCTGACCGCGCCGATCACTATCCTTCTCAGCTCTCCGGTGGTCAGCAACAACGTGTGGCCATCGCGCGAGCGCTGGCGGTACAGCCCAAAATCATGTTCTTTGATGAAGCCACATCCGCTCTCGATCCCGAATTAGTTGGCGAAGTGATGGAGGTGATGCGCGGGCTGGCGCGTGAGGGCATGACCATGGTGGTGGTGACGCACGAAATGGGGTTTGCCCGCAAAACAGCCGATCGCGTTGTTTTTATGGATCAGGGTGTGATTGCTGAGCAAGGCACGCCGGACGACATTTTTGTCCATCCGCAGAATCCGCGCACTCAGCAATTTCTGTCACGCGTTCTTGAGCACTAAGGAGCCGCTATGTCTTTACGTTTCCCGCTGGTCGCAGACGCGAAGCTGGATCGCGCGCAGCCCTCGCCCCGTTTTAAATCGGTTGCTGGCACGGGCGATGCCCCGCTCGAGACTGGCACCGCCGTGTTGAGCAGCGGGTCGGTGTTTTCGCCCGTCATGGTGATGAAACAGTCCGCACTGGACAATAACCTGCAGCAGTTGGCGCAATTTTGTCAGGAGAAAGGCGTCATGCTGGCCGCCCATGGCAAAACCTCAATGGCACCGGCGGTCTTGCGCCGGGCCGTGACGCAGGGCGGTGCCTGGGGGATCAGCGCAGCGACGCCCGCTCAGGTGCGCGCCCTGCGTCATTTTGGTATCCGTAACGTGTTTCTGGCTAACGAATTAGTCGATCCTGCCGGGATTCGCTGGATTGGCGAGTGGCAGCGCCAGCATCCCGATCATGGCTTTCTCTGCTACGTTGACTCACTGGCGGGCATCACATTGCTGGAGCAAAACCTGGGTGATACGGCGATTGCCGTAGTGATTGAAGTGTCCATCCCCGGCGGCAGAACGGGCTGCAGAACCGCCGAGGAGGCGCTGGCCATAGCTGAACGCCTCGCCCAAAGCCGCCATCTTCATCTTGTCGGTGTGGCAGGCTATGAAGGTGCGCTCGGTGCCGCGCGGGACGCCGCTGGTGTGGCATTAGTTCGGCACTACTGCCATGTGATGCTGGAGTGCGCCAGAAGGCTGGCTGAACGCCAGTTGTTCCATAGCGATACGATTCTGCTCAGCGCCGGTGGTGGAGCATGGTTTGATGTGGTGACAGAATGCTTTACCCAGGCCGTGCTGCCGCTGCCGGTTCAGCCCTTAATTCGCTCGGGTGCCTATATGGCACACGATAGCGGGCTTTATGCGCGTATTGCGCCTTTTGCCCAGCCCGGCGCTGACCACCATTTTGCGGCGGCGCTGGAGATCTGGGGACGCGTTCTTTCCCGTCCTGAACCCGGTCTGGCGCTGCTGGATTTCGGCAGGCGAGATGTCCCTTTCGATCAGGATTTACCGATCCCCTTGTGGATTCGCCAGGCTGATGGCACCGCGCCGCGATCCGGCACCCATTTGCACATCAGTGAGGTTAACGATCAACATGCCTATTTACGCTTACCCAATAATGAGCCGCTGATGCCAGGCGACTGGGTGGGATGCGGCATTTCTCATCCGTGCACGGCGTTTGATAAATGGCGTTATCTTCCCCTGGTGGATGATGAATACCGGGTGGTGGGCAGTGTAGAGACGGCGTTCTGATCGCCGCGGACATCTGAGACTATCGCACGTCCTTCCCTGGGGTTTTGATGTCAGCGGTGGCCCCATCGCAAAACGGGCGACCCACAAGGATCGCCCGTTGATACCGTTACGCCGCGTACGTTAGCCTTCGTGCAGGCCGCACTCGCGTTTCAGGCCAAAGAAGCGCGTTTCTTCTTCTGCCATGCCTGGCTCCCACTTGCGCGTGGTGTGCGTATCGCCTACCGACAGATAACCCTCATCCCACAGTGGATGGTATTTCAGGTTGTGGGTTTGCAGATACTGATGAATCTGCCGGTTGTCCCAGTCAATAATCGGCAGCACTTTAAACACGCCGCGCTGCACGCCCAGTACTGGCAGGCTGGCACGGCTGCCTGACTGATCGCGTCGCAGGCCCGCAAACCAGGTTTGTGCGCCCAGCGTTTCCAGCGCCCGGTTCATCGGTTCAACTTTGTTGATCTGGTTGTACTGCTCAATGCCATCAACCCCTTGCTCCCACAGCTTACCGTAGCGAGCCTCCTGCCACGCGGGCGAGGTTTCTGCCCGGAACACCTGCAGATTAAGGTTAAGCTGGTCGGCCAGTTCATCAATAAAGCGGTAGGTTTCTGGAAACAGATAGCCGGTATCGGTGAGGATGACCGGAATATCGGGTTGCACGCGCGTCACCAGATGCAGCGATACCGCAGCCTGAATGCCAAAGCTGGAGGAGAGCACATAGGCACCCGGCAGGTTTTCCAGCGCCCAACTCACCCGCTCTTCCGCGGTGGCTTTTTCCAGTTGAGCGTTTGTCGCGGCCAGCGCCATCGCGCGCTGGACTTTCGACATTTCATTCAGTGCTGCAAGATCGATACTCATTTTGCCTCCTGCCAGAAGTCGCGCGCAGGGTCCAGTACCGGCGTAACGATGCCCGCACGGATAACAAAGTCACCAAAGCCTTCTGCGGCCTCGCGCTCTTTTGCCCAGCGACCTACCAGCTCATCAAGTGTGGCGAGAATGTCACTTTCCGTAATATTTTCGCGATACATACGTGGAATGCGCGTTCCAATACGGTTACCCCCGATGTGCAGGTTGTAACGACCCGGCGCTTTCCCCACCAGGCCCACTTCTGCCAGCATCGCACGCCCACAACCGTTCGGACAACCGGTAACGCGTAACACTATGTGCTCTTCGCCTACGCCATGGTTGTGCATGATCTCTTCGACTTTCGTCACGAAAGACGGAAGGAAACGTTCAGCCTCCGCCATCGCCAGCGGACAGGTTGGAAACGACACACAGGCCATCGAGTTTTCGCGCTGGGCCGTCACGTTTTCCATCAGGCCATGTTCGCGGGCAATCGCTTCAATCTGTGCTTTTTGGCTTTCCGGCACGCCTGCCACAATCAGGTTCTGATTGGCGGTCAGACGGAAATCGCCCTGATGAATGTTGGCGATTTCGGCTACGCCGCTTTTTAACGGACGGCCCGGATAATCCAGCAGACGACCGTTTTCGATAAACAGCGTCAGATGCCACTTGTTATCGATGCCCTTGATCCAGCCAATGCGATCGCCACGAGTCGTAAATTCGTAAGGGCGCGTTGGCGCAAACGTCACGCCAGCGCGTTTTTCGACTTCCGCCTTAAACGTTTCTACGCCCACGCGTTCCAGGGTGTATTTGGTTTTGGCGTTTTTACGATCGGTACGGTTACCCCAGTCACGCTGTGTCGTCACCACGGCCGCCGCCACGTCCAGGATCTTATCCACCGGGAAGTAGCCAAATTCGCTGGCGGTACGGGCATAGGTGGCTTTGTTACCGTGCTCAATGGACAAACCACCGCCCACCAGCAGGTTAAAGCCGACCAGCTTGCCGTTTTCAGCAATCGCGATGAAGTTCAGATCGTTAGCGTGCAGATCCACATCGTTATGTGGCGGGATCACCACCGTGGTTTTAAACTTACGCGGCAGATAGGTTTCACCCAGGATCGGCTCCTGGTCGGTGGTTGCGACTTTTTCCTGATCCCACCAGATCTCCGCATAGGCGCGTGTTTGCGGCAGCAGATGTTCTGACAGTTTTTTTGCCCACTCGTAGGCTTCCTGATGCAACTCAGACTCCACGGGGTTCGAGGTGCACAGGACGTTACGGTTAACGTCGTTCGCGGTCGCCAGCGCATCCAGCCCCACTTCGTGCAGCATCTGGTGCGTTGGCTTCACGTTCTTCTTCAGAATACCGTGAAACTGGAAAGTCTGACGATTGGTCAAGCGGATGCTGCCGTAAAGGGTTTTATCGGTGGCAAATTTATCGATCGCCAGCCACTGTGTTGGCGTGATAATCCCGCCCGGCAGGCGGCAGCGCAACATCATCGCATGGCGAGGCTCAAGCTTTTGCTCCGCACGTTCAGCGCGAATATCGCGGTCATCCTGCTGGTACATGCCGTGAAAACGGATTAGCAGAAAGTTATCGCCGCTGAACCCTCCGGTCAGACCATCATCAAGATCCTCAACGATAGTACCGCGCAGGTAGTTGCTCTCTTTTTTTAATCGCTCAGCGTCAGTCAGTTTGCCTTCAACCACCAGCGGTCCAGGGTATTTTTCAGTCATTAGTAAACGTCTCGCTGATAACGGCGCTCAATGCGCAGCTCACTTAAAAATTCATCAGCCGTTTCACGATCCATAGCACCGTGCTCGACCACCACATCCAGTAATGCCTGCTCTACGTCTTTTGCCATACGGTTGGCATCACCACAGACGTAAAGGTGCGCGCCTTCTTCAATCCAGCGCCACACTTCCGCACCACGGGCGCGGATTTTATCTTGTACGTATATCTTCTCTGCCTGGTCGCGCGACCACGCCAGATCGATATGGGTTAACAGGCCATCTTTGACATATTTCTGCCATTCAACCTGATACAGAAAATCATCGGTAAAGTGTGGGTTACCAAAGAATAGCCAGTTTTTACCGCCGGCACCGTCATTATCGCGCTGCTGCATAAAGGCGCGGAACGGGGCAATCCCGGTGCCCGGCCCAATCATGATGACCGGCGCATCCGGGTTGGCGGGCAGGCGGAAGTTATCATTGTGTTCGATGAACACGCGCACCTCGCCCTCTTCTTCAATGCGATCCGCCAGCCAGGTGGATGCGCCGCCGCCGCGCTGACGTCCTTCAATATCAAAGCGAACGGCACCGACGGTGATATGTACTTCGGTATCGGTTTCGGCCTGAGAAGAGGCAATAGAATAGAGACGCGGCGTTAACGGACGCAGTAAGCCGGATAACTGTTCTGCACTCAGCTGCGCGGGTGCCAGGCGAACCATATCAACAATCGGATAGCGTTGCGCATACTGCTGCAGTTTGGCTTTGTCATCCACCAGCGACAGCAGTTCGTCGTTACGTGCTAAGGCTGCGTACTGCGCCACGATTTGCGCGGTGTTAACCGTTAACTCAAAATGTTTCTGCAGCGCCTCTGCCAATGGCAGCGTCTGGCCCTGCACCTCAACCGGCTCATCGCCTTTCAACCACACCAGTTCAAGCAGCTCGTTAACCAGCGCGGCGTCATTTTCGTACCAGACGCCCAGCGCATCACCGGGCTGGTAGCGTAATCCTGAATCACCCAGATCGATTTCGATATGACGCACGTCTTTATCCGAATCGCGCCCGGTAATTTTCTGGTTAACCGCCAGACTGGCACTAAGCGGCTGCTCTTTGGTGTAAGGGCTGGTGAAGACGTCGTTCACACTGCCAGCAATGGTGGCCGCACTCTGCGCCGGGGACGCGGTTGGGACGCGTTCTTTCAGTACCGCAGTGATTGCCGTACGCCAGGCGCTGGCCTGCTCAGCATATTCGACATCGGCATCGACCCGGTCCAGCAGGCGCTCAGCGCCCAATTCAGCCAGGCGGCTGTCAAAATCTTTGCCCGCTTTGCTGAAGAATTCATACGATGTGTCGCCCAGACCAAACACGGCAAAGGCCGCGCCATCCATTTTGGGCGCTTTTTTAGACATCAGGAATTTGTGCAGCGCAACGGCCTCTTCCGGCGGTTCGCCTTCGCCCTGGGTCGAGGTCACGACGATCAGGATTTTTTCCTGACCAATCTGCTTGAATTTAAAGTCGCCCGCGTTGACCAGATTCACGGTCAGCTTTGCCGCCTGCAGGTCATCGCGAAGCTGCTCGGCCACCCGGCGGGCATTACCCGTTTGTGAGGCAGAAAGCAGCGTAATGGCCGGAGCTTCAGCCTGCGCAGGGGCGCTGGCAACCGCCTGACCCGGCGTTTGATTGACCATGCCCCAGAAATAGCCGGAGAGCCAGGCCAACTGGGTGGTGGAAAAATCTGTCGTTGCTGCCTGTAAGCGAGCAAGTTGCTCCGGAGAGAGCGGAAGCATTGAACCTGGTGCCTGAGTCGTCATCGCGATAAAAATTCCAGTAGCAGAAGTCCGGACCGAATAGTAGCGGAAGAGAAGAAAGGGTACAGGGAGCTATATTAACGATTAAATACGCCTTCGACATATCAAATAACCAAAATGACTAAATGGTTTTTCAGATAAAATTAATCGTTAAAAGTGGTAACGACAGGGTGAGTTAACAAACTTAGCTAATCATACTGTCGGTAGGACGTTCCGACTGGTTATCGTGCTAAAGGGATGGCATAAAGACAGGAAAACCGCCACGGAGTGACGACAGATGCCAGACAGTATCACAGCATTACCGGCTGCATTGGCAGAGCAGAGTCTGGAAAAACTTGGCTTCAGCTCGCCTCCTGCCCCTGACGAGGCCGGACTGAGCACGCTTTATCGCGCCTGGTGCCAGTCGGTGCCCTTTGATAACCTTCGCCGACGTCTCATGACAGAAGACGACCGCGCCCTTCCCCTGCCAGGTAGCACGGCCAGCGACTTTTTCACCCACTGGTTAACCTTTGGCACAGGCGGTACCTGCTGGGCTGGCCACGGCGCGTTGTATGCCCTGCTCGCGTATTTGGGGTTTCACGTGCAGTTTGGCCTTTCCACCATGCTGTCTCCGCGTCCGGCACCCGTGGGTTCTCCCGGTCATGGCATGTTGATTGTTAAGCTGGATGGACGCACGCTGGTGGTTGACAGCACGCTGCTCCACGGCGATCCGCTTCCACTGGAGGCCCGGCTGAACCCGCATCCCGTCTGGGGCACCCGCGTCCATCAGCATGATGGCAGCTGGTGCATACACTGGAAGCCGCTGGGTCGGGCATGGCTCGACTGTAAAATTCTGGCAACCGACCTCTCCGCTGACGCGTTCCAGTCACGTCATCAACAAAGCCGGAGCAACAGCCGCTTTGACGGTGCCCTGCTGATTCGCCGCGCTAACGGCGAGACGATCACGGGAATCGTGAAGGGAGAGCAGGTCATCCGGGATCGCCAGGGAAAAGAAAGCGTTACGCCGCTGTCACGTTCAGAGCAGCACCGGCTGCTGATTGAGGAGTACGGCATCGCGGAAGCCCTCGTCGCGCGACTTCCGGCTGACGATCCGGTTCATCGCTGAGCGCTTTTTAAGGAAAGTGGGGGACGCGTTTTACCATTCTGGCTTAATCGTCGTTAAACGGCGCTTAGCGGATGCGAAAAACCGCCTTTTCAGGTAGAATTCAGCGGTTTTTAATGCCTGAGAGCGATTATGTCTACCACGTTATTTAAAGAGTTCCAGTTCGAAGCCGCGCACCATTTACCCAATGTGCCGGCAGGACACAAATGCGGCCGTTTGCACGGTCACTCATTCCTTGTTCGTCTGGAAATTACCGGTGAAGTGGATGCGCATACCGGCTGGGTCATGGATTTTGCAGAGCTGAAAGCGGCGTTTAAACCCCTCTATGACAGGCTCGATCACTACTATCTTAATGAGATCCCTGGGCTGGAGAATCCCACCAGTGAAGTTCTGGCGAAATGGATTTGGGATCACATGAAGCCTCGCCTGCCGCTGCTGAGCGCGGTGATGATCAAAGAAACCTGCACCGCAGGCTGCACCTATCGCGGTTAATCCGCTTCGCTACGGCCGCTCAGGGTCGATCGCCCGTATCTTCACCTGTTGATCGGCCTGCTGCCGCCTTTCCAGCGCGGCGTCATGTTAACGGTCTGGCGGCCAAAGGCCGCCAGCGTTTCATCAGGCAATATTCAGATATTTATGGGTCTGCATCGACAGTCGCCAGTTGCGCGCAATGCAGGTTTCAATACACAGCTTTGTTGCCTCATCTTTGCGACTAATCGGCTGCAGCGCAATGATGCGTGCTTTGCTGTCGTGGATGCCTGCCAGCAAATCGTCTAAGGCATCCACATCACGTTGCCGGGCAACCGGGTGCTTAATTTCATCCGCACGGCTCAGGGCCTGTGCCAGAACGTCATAGCCGCCACGCATGTTTACCTTGGGTGAAACGGTCACCCAGGTGGCGTCAGCGCAGTGGATTTCGTGGGTCCCGCTGGTTTCAATCTGACACTGGAATCCCGCCGCCTCAAGTGATGCAGTCAGCGGACGCAAATCATAGATAGCCGGTTCACCGCCGGTGATCACCACATGGCGAGCCGTCCAGCCCTGTTGTTGTATGCTGCTCAGAAGCGTCGCCGCATCGGCATTGCCCCAGGCATCGCTTTCCACCGTTTTGACCAGAATATCGCCTAATGATGTTTCCCGATCCGCCTGTTTTTCCCAGGTGTGCTTGGTGTCGCACCAACTGCATCCTACCGGACATCCCTGTAAGCGGATGAAAATAGCCGGCACGCCGGTGTAATAACCTTCGCCTTGCAGCGTCTGGAACATTTCGTTAATCGGGTACTGCATAATGGTCTCTTTGGTTTTTTCAAAACGCGATTATCGCAGAACACCGGGTTGAGATCATGTCAGGTGATGCGAAAGGGCGCGAGCTGTTCGGCACGCGCCAGCACGCAGGTCAGCAGAGGGCTGTGTTCAGCAGCCCGTTCAGACGGACAGATCCACCCAGACCGCCGCATGATCCGAGGCGGCATTAACCTCTTTTTTCAGTTCGGGATAGGTTTCCCACTTTACCGGACGCACGCCAGGCCACATCCCTTTGCGCCATACACCGCCCTTCTCTACCTTTTTCCACAGCGCGGGCGACAGCAAAATATAGTCAATCTTGTTGCTGGCAGTGCAGCCGCACCAGGTCCCCGGATAGCCGCCGTTATCAAACTTTTCATGGGTGAAGATATCTTTCAGGTCGGTTTCTTTCAGCAGCGGCGACAATGCATCACTGTCCGGCGTATCGTTAAAGTCGCCGGTGATGGCAATCAGCGTTTGCCCCTCTTTGATGCGTTGCTGATAAATCGCTTTCACCCGTTCGGCCTGCTGCTTGCGGCGGGCATCGGAACTGGCTTTAGCGCCGTAGCCTTTACTCTTAAAATGGTTAACCAGCACGTGCAGAGTTTGGCCATCGGCCAGTGGAATCGCAAATTCGGGACAGTCGCGAGAGAAAATCAGGTTGCCCTGTTTATCTTTATCATCAACGTGGCTGCGGATGGTGTCGATGGCAAAGCCTGCCGCTGTCATCAGTCCGACATCGATTCCCCGCTCATCGTTGCCGTCAATCACCATGACATGATCAAAAGGCGTTCCCTGGCGGGCCGGCAGCATGGCGTTGTTGAATTCCAGCAGGGCGGGACGGCTTTCTGCCTCCACCACGGTCAGGATATCCGCGTGAAGGTCAATCATGACCTGTGCCGTTAACCCCATGGCAATTTCGTCTACCGGCGCGCGGCGCAACTCCAGCGAACCCACCCAATCGGCGCGGCCTGCGGCAATAATTTTTATTCCGCTGTTGTCTGTCGGTCGGGTCAACAGTTTGCCCCGGTTACGCCGGAGAATAACAAAGGGCCCGGTGTCGGACGTTTGCAGGCCAAGTGCATCCATCAATTCGACCATCTGTTTTTTGTCCGCGTCGCTGTATTCCACCTGTCCCAGCAGGGCATTAAGTTGGGCAAATTTTTCCAGCGTCGGTTTGCCCACTCGCCATTCATTCTGGTTCATTGCTCTGGCGCGATCGAACAGGTTTTCAACGTTATAAGAAGCCAGTCTCATGCGTATCCCCTTTCAGGCAGTCAGAAATGTGAACCTGAAAGCACACGCAGACGCGCTTCAGGCAAGCGGCAAGGTGCATTGTCTGTTACAGGCGCACGGTGCTCGTCGTTCAGTGTCGATGGGTTTTGTGAAGAACGGATGTAAACAGCATAGACGTCGCGGAAAAATGTGAGGTGAACGGCAAAACCTGTGGGCATAAAAAAACCCGCCAGCATGGGCGGGTTTTATCAGAAGTCAGAAGCAGTAAACTTACTGGCCTTTCACTTCTTTCAGACCGTTGAACGGGGCTTTTGCACCCAGCGCTTCTTCGATACGGATCAGTTGGTTGTACTTCGCAACACGGTCAGAGCGGCTCATTGAACCGGTTTTGATCTGGCCTGCAGCTGTACCGACCGCCAGGTCAGCGATGGTCGCATCTTCCGTTTCACCTGAACGGTGAGAGATCACAGCGGTGTAGCCTGCATCTTTCGCCATTTTAATCGCAGCCAGGGTTTCGGTCAGAGAACCGATCTGGTTGAATTTGATCAGGATGGAGTTAGCGATACCTTTGTCGATACCTTCTTTCAGGATCTTGGTGTTAGTGACGAACAGGTCGTCGCCCACCAGCTGGATTTTGTCGCCCAGCACTTTGGTCTGGTAGGCGAAGCCATCCCAGTCAGATTCGTCCAGGCCATCTTCGATAGAAACGATCGGATACTGCTTGGTCAGATCTTCCAGGAAGTGGGTGAACTCTTCTGACGTGAACGCTTTACCGCCCTCACCCGCCAGAACGTATTTGCCATCTTTGTAGAACTCAGAAGCCGCACAGTCCATAGCCAGGGTAATGTCTTTACCCAGCTCATAACCTGCTGCTTTTACCGCTTCCGCGATAACAGCCAGTGCTTCGGCATTAGAACCCAGGTTTGGCGCATAGCCACCTTCGTCACCTACCGCCGTGCTCATGCCTTTGCTTTTCAGCACTTTTGCCAGGTTGTGGAACACTTCAGAACCCATACGGATCGCTTCTTTCACGTTTGAAGCGCCAACCGGCTGAATCATGAATTCCTGGATGTCGACGTTGTTGTCGGCATGTTCGCCACCGTTGATGATGTTCATCATTGGCAGAGGCATAGAGTATTTACCTGGGGTGCCGTTCAGTTCAGCGATGTGCTCGTACAGCGCCTGACCTTTAGAGGCCGCTGCCGCTTTCGCTGCAGCCAGTGACACGGCCAGAATGGCGTTAGCACCGAAGTTAGATTTGTTCTCAGTACCGTCCAGGTCGATCATGATTTTATCGATGTTCGCCTGATCTTTCGCGTCTTTGCCTTTTACCGCTTCAGCAATCGGACCGTTAACCGCAGCAACGGCTTTGGTTACGCCTTTGCCCAGGAAACGGGATTTGTCACCGTCACGCAGTTCCAGTGCTTCACGAGAACCGGTAGATGCACCTGATGGTGCCGCAGCCAGACCAACGAAACCACCTTCCAGGTGAACTTCTGCTTCAACAGTTGGGTTGCCACGTGAGTCGATAATTTCGCGACCGATGACTTTTACGATTTTGGCCATTACGATTTTCCTCAGTACAAGTTAGTCAATTCTAAGACAAACAACGCGCGAAAAGTTCGCGCGTTGTTCGTTAAACTTATTTCGCTAAACGCTTCTGATGCTCATGTGCTGCCTTCACAAACCCGGCAAACAACGGATGACCATCGCGTGGCGTCGATGTGAACTCGGGATGGAACTGGCAAGCAATAAACCACGGATGATTGGGGATCTCAATGATCTCAACCAATTGATCATCACCAGACCGGCCCGCCACACGTAAACCCGCTGCCTCGATTTGCTTCAGCAGCATGTTGTTCACTTCATAACGGTGACGATGGCGCTCAACAATGGTGTCAGAACCGTACAGCTGGCGAACCTTACTTTCCGGGTTTAGCTGACACTGCTGGCTGCCGAGGCGCATGGTGCCGCCCAGATCGCTCTGTTCAGTACGCACTTCCACATTGCCTTCTTCGTCACGCCATTCGGTGATCAGTGCGACCACCGGATACTTACAGTCTGGCACAAATTCTGTAGAGTTTGCGCCTGCCATACCGGCAACGTTACGGGCGAACTCCATCAAGGCCACCTGCATGCCGAGACAGATGCCAAGATAAGGCACGTTGTTTTCACGCGCATATTTCGCGGTCATCAACTTGCCTTCTACGCCACGATAGCCAAAACCACCGGGGATCAGAATGGCATCTAAATCTTTCAGCAATTCGACACCACGGGTTTCAACATCCTGTGAGTCAATCAGCTTGATATTCACGGTCACGCGATTTTTCAGACCGCCGTGCTTCAGCGCTTCTATAACAGATTTATAAGCATCCGGCAGTTCGACATATTTGCCCACCATGCCGATGGTGACTTCGCCGCCTGGATTGGCTTCTTCATAAATCACCTGCTCCCACTCCGCCAGATTGGCTTCCGGGGCGTTCAGGTTGAAACGCTTACAGATATAGTCATCAAGGCCCTGCGATTTCAGCATGCCCGGGATTTTGTAAATTGAATCGACGTCTTTCAGCGAGATAACGGCTTTTTCCGGCACGTTACAGAACAACGCAATTTTGCCACGCTCATTCGCTGGTACCGCGCGATCGGAACGGCAGATGAGAACGTCAGGCTGAATACCGATGGAGAGCAGCTCTTTAACAGAGTGCTGCGTTGGCTTGGTTTTCACCTCGCCCGCCGCGGCCATGTAAGGCACCAGCGTCAGGTGCATGTACATCGTGTGCTCGCGGCCCACATCCACCGCCATCTGACGAATCGCTTCCAGGAACGGCAAGGATTCGATATCACCCACCGTGCCACCGATTTCGACCAGCACGACATCATGGCCTTCGCCGCCTTCAAGAATGCGCTCTTTGATCGCATTCGTGATGTGAGGGATAACCTGAATGGTGGCACCAAGATAGTCACCGCGACGCTCTTTGCGCAGGACTTCTGAGTAGATACGACCCGTGGTGAAATTGTTGCGGCGCGACATTTTAGTGCGGATGAAGCGCTCGTAGTGACCCAAATCCAGATCGGTTTCGGCACCGTCGTCGGTGACGAACACTTCACCATGCTGAGTTGGGCTCATGGTACCCGGATCGACGTTGATGTACGGGTCCAGTTTCATGATGGTCACATTCAGACCACGCGCTTCAAGAATGGCTGCGAGGGAGGCTGCGGCAATGCCTTTACCCAGAGAGGAAACGACCCCGCCGGTCACAAAAATATAATTCGTTGTCATGCTGAACCTGAGAGTTTAGGTTTAAAGACGGTGGAATAACCAGGACGGGAAAACAGTATACTGGAAACCGCTATCAGCCACAATTGGTGAATCACATCCATCTCCCAACGCATTGCTGCGGGTAACATAGCGGATAGCGGTAAACAAAATTTTGACCTGCGTCACAAATCTGGCGTCAGGCTGAATCGAGTAAGCTCAAGAGAGCAATTTATGCTCGCTGCTGGAATAATCAGCTTTTTTCCTTCGCCTTAACCTGTTGCCAGGCGGCTTCCATTTGAGCCAGGGTGGCGCCCGGCATCGTCAGGCCCTGCGCGGTGATAATGGCTTCTACCGCACGGAAACGGCGCTCAAACTTGTCATTGGCTTTCTGCAACGCCGTTTCGGCCTTGCTGCCCAGATGACGGGAAAGATTTACGGTAGCAAACAGCAGATCGCCAATCTCTTCTTCCAGCTTTTGTGGATCAATCACGCTTTGCTGTGCCTCATGCATCACTTCGTCGATCTCTTCATGCACCTTATCGAGCACCGGGCCAAGCGTGGTCCAGTCAAAGCCCACGTTGTGGCATCGCTTCTGAATTTTATGGGCGCGCATCAGTGCAGGGAGCGCTTTCGGAATATCGTCCAGCGCGGAGTGCTGCGCTTTTTCTGCCCGTTCGGCGCTTTTAATCGCTTCCCAGTTTTTCAACACCTCCGCACTGCTCTCTGCCGTGCCCTCTGCGAAGATATGCGGATGACGGCGCTCCAGCTTGTCACTGATGGCGTGACAAATATCATCAAAGTTAAAACGCCCCTGCTCCTGCGCCATCTGTGCATAAAACACCACCTGGAAAAGCAAATCGCCCAGCTCGCCACGGAGATCCTCAAAGTCTTCACGCTGGATAGCATCCAGCACTTCATAGGTTTCTTCCAGCGTGTAAGGCGCAATAGTGGCAAAGGTCTGCTCGCGATCCCACGGGCAGCCCTGCTGCGGATCGCGCAGGGTTTTCATAATGCCCAGCAGGCGATCAATAGAGGTCATATGGCAATCCTTCAGGTGTTCAGTTGGCGTAACAGCGGTGATAAAAGCAGCCAGGCGCACGTCAGAAAGCACGTGCGCCGGATAACAGAAGTTTAGTGCAGACGTCGGGCATCAATAATATCAGGCACCTGGTTCAGGCGAGACAGGACGCGCCCCAGCACCTGATGATTATAAATTTCAATATCCATATCTATGGTGGCTAACTGTTTTTTCGTATCGCTACGGCTTGAAACCCCCAGCACGTTCACCTTTTCATTGGCGAGGATGGTGGTGATATCGCGTAACAGCCCGCTACGATCGTTGGCCGTGACTCTCACGACCAGTGAATAGCCGCTGGAATAGCTTTCGCCCCACACCGCATCCACGATGCGCTCAGGCGCGGTGGAAATCAGCTCAGACAGCTGATCGCAGTCGGCGCGGTGAATCGAAATGCCGCGTCCGTGGGTGATAAATCCGACGATATCATCGCCCGGAATCGGCTGACAGCAGCGTGCAATGTGGTGCATCAGGTTGCCAACGCCTTCCACCACCACGCGACCGCTCTCTTTGCGTGAGGTGGGCGCGTGCGATTTTTGCGTAAGCTGACGCAGGGCTTCGCGGTCTTGCTCTTCGGCAGTCGGCTTATTGAGCTTCGCCTGCAGGAAATTCACCATCTGGTGCAGGCGAATATCACCGCCGCCAATAGCGGCCAACAGCTCGTCCAGCGAGGTGACGTTATAGCGCGGCAGCAGCAGCTTCTCGGCCTCACGCAGGCTGATATCCATCTGGTTCAGCTCGTTATCCAGAATCTGGCGGCCAGCCAGGATGTTTTTATCCCGATCCTGTTTACGGAACCAGTTATGAATTTTGGCGCGACCACGGCTGGTGGTGATGAATCCCAGATTCGGGTTCAGCCAGTCACGGCTCGGGTTCGGCTGTTTTTGGGTAATGACTTCAACCTGATCGCCCATCTGCAGTTGATAGGTAAAGGGCACGATGCGCCCACCAATCTTCGCGCCGATGCAGCGATGACCGATATCGCTGTGAATATGGTAAGCAAAATCCAGTGGCGTAGAACCCGCCGGTAAATCCACCACATCCCCTTTTGGGGTAAAGACATAAACGCGGTCGTCAAACACCTGACTGCGCACCTCTTCCAGCAGCTCGCCGGAATCCGCCATCTCTTCCTGCCATGTGATCAGCTTACGCAGCCAGGCAATGCGCTCTTCGTGACCTGCCGCCCCGCGCGCATGGCTGGACGACGGGCCCTCTTTGTATTTCCAGTGCGCGGCCACGCCCAGCTCTGCATCTTCATGCATTTGACGGGTACGGATCTGGATCTCGACGGTTTTGCCCTCAGGCCCCAATACCACGGTGTGGATCGACTGATAGCCATTGGGCTTGGGATTTGCTACATAGTCGTCAAACTCATTGGGCAGGTGGCGATACAGCGTATGCACCGTGCCCAGTGCGCCATAACAGTCCTGCAGCCGCTCGGCAACGATACGTACCGCGCGCACATCAAAGAGTTCATCAAACGCCAGCGACTTCTTCTGCATCTTGCGCCAGATGCTGTAGATATGCTTCGGACGGCCGTACACTTCTGCCCGCACGCCCTCTTTTGCCATCTCTTTACGCAGGTTATTAACAAAGTTTTCGATGTACTGCTCACGGTCAATGCGGCGCTCGTGCAGCAGCTTAGCAATGCGTTTGTACTCATCAGGATGCAGGTAGCGGAAGCAGTAATCTTCCAGCTCCCACTTAAGCTGCCCAATGCCCAGACGATTCGCCAGCGGTGCATAAATGTTGGTGCTTTCTTTCGCTGCCAGTACGCGCTCATCTTCCGGCGCGTCTTTGACTTCACGCAGGTTCATGATGCGCTCAGCCAGCTTCAGCACGACGCAGCGGAAGTCTTCCACCATGGCCAGCAACATGCGGCGGACGTTATCCACCTGCTCGGAGGCCATGGAGTCGTTATGAATGGCTTTCAGCTGACGGATGGCGTCCATATCACGAACGCCGTGTACCAGCGAAACGATGCCTTTGCCGACGGTTTTTTCCAGCTCTTCTTCGCTGACCACTTCGTCATTAGCAAGGGGGAAAATCAACGCGGCGCACAGGCTTTCGATGTCCATGCTGAGCATCGAGAGGATTTCCACCATCTCGATACCGCGCCACAGCAGTAGCGACTGGTGAGGATGCCCCTGAGTCTGCACTTCACAATAGCGCCAGGTTTCAGCGAGACGATCACAGGATTGCGGGTTAGCAACGCCAAGGCTGGCGATCCACTGGTCAAGGGCAAACTCCCCTTCCGTATTTAAATGTGCACTTCTAACCGCAACCATATCCTCTCCTGCACAGCGCCCCTGCCGGACACTTATATTTTTTTTCTGAACAGCACCATGGATTCGAGATGACGGGTATGAGGAAACATATCCAGCATCACGACCCTTTCCAATTGGTAACCCGCCGACAGCAAGGTGCTACTGTCACGTGCGAGTGTCACAGGATTACAAGATACATAGACCACGCGTTCTGGCGATAATTTTACGACATGTGCCATAACACCTGCCGCCCCAGCGCGTGCCGGATCGAGTAATACCTTGTTAAAGCCCTGCATAGCCCAGGGCTGATGCGAAACATCTTCTTCCAGATTGTGCTGAAAAAATCTGACGTTTTTAAGATTATTCACGTCAGCATTATACGCTGCCTGTTGCACTAATGCTGCAACACCCTCCACACCTACGGCACGTTGTACCGATTTTCCTACAGGAAGCGTAAAGTTTCCCATGCCACAAAACAGATCCAGAACCCGATCTTCAGGTTGTAAATCAAGCCATTCGATGGCCTTCGCCACCATCTGCTGGTTGACCGCATCATTGACCTGAATAAAATCCTGTGGACTGAAGATTAGCTCAAGCTGGTGAGAATGATAAAATGGTCGCTGTTCGCTAAATCCGCGCAGCGTCTCACTTCCATCATCCAGAAACAGCATCAGTTGGTGCTGATGCGAAAAACGTTCCAGTTTTGCTATATCGTCGGGGCTTAATGCATCCAGATGGCGCAGTAGCAGCACTGAGCCATTGTCAGCCTGCACCAGTTCAACATGTCCTAACCGTTTGACAGCATTAAGCATGGTGAGACAATTGCGCAGCGGAATAATTAGCGCTTCAAGTTGGGGCACCATAACAGGGCATTGCTGAATATCGACCAGATCGTTGGTGGATTCCTGGCGAAACCCCATCAGTAACTGCTGACTTTTGTTATGCCATTGTAAACCAAGGCGGGCGCGACGGCGGTAGCCCCAGGTGGGCCCGGCAATAATGTCATCAACCGCCACGGGCTGGTTCGCGGCCTGGGTCAGCATGCGCGCCAGCGCACGCGATTTACTCTGCTGCTGCAACGCTTCATCAGCATGTTGCTGCTGACAGCCACCACAGCGGCTAAAATGAGGACAGCGTGGCTCAACCCGTGACGCGCTGCGGCTGAGCAGGCGCACCGTTTTCGCTCTGGCAAACTGGCGTTTGTCCTCCAGCAGGCTTACCTCCGCCTCTTCGCCAGGCAGCGCACCCGTGACAAACAGGGTTTTCCCTTTGTGCCGGGCCACGCCCTGACCAAACGGGTCGAGGTCTTCAATGGTGACGGTGATCCGTTGTTTGGTCGTCACGCGCTGTTTTGCGGAGTAAAATTGCGCCATAGTGTGGTTCTTTCTCTTTTAGATTCGATGTGCATAAGGTTCAGCGGATGCACAGGGACGTCAATGCCGGACAGCAGGCGACTATTATGACCAAATACAGCCTGCGGGCGCGAATGATGATTTTAATTTTGGCCCCTACGTTGATGGTAGGTTTGCTGCTCAGCTCATTTTTTGTGGTGCATCGCTACAACGAGCTACAGCGACAGGTCATTGAGGCGGGTGCCAATATCATTGAACCGCTGGCAATCTCCACCGAATACAGCATGACGTGGCACAATCGTGACGCGCTACGTGAACTGGTTAGTTTACTGCATCGCCGCCATTCCGGGATCGTTCGTGCCATCTCCGTCTTTGACGACAATAATCAGCTCTACGTCACCTCCAACAACAATCAAAACCTCAGTCTGGAATCAAAACAGGCTATTCGCGCGCTTCCTGACGATGTTTCCATCGAAGGCAGCGGCAACCTGCTGATTTTACGTAAGCCGATAACGTCTGAGCGTTACGCCGTTGACGAGCTACCGGAACAGGATGCCAAACCCGCAGGCAATCCTCTGGGCTACGTGGCGATAGAACTGGATCTGCAATCCGTGCGCTTACAGCAATACCGGGAAGTCTTTATTGCCACCCTGATGCTGTTGTTCTGCCTGTGCATTGCCATGCTGTTTGCCTACCGTCTGATGCGGGATGTCACCGGCCCTATCCGTAATATGGTCAGTACCGTTGACCGCATTCGCCGTGGGCAGTTAGACAGTCGGGTGGAAGGTCATATGCTCGGCGAGTTGAGTATCCTGAAAAACGGGATCAACGCCATGGCAATGTCGCTCACCGCTTATCACGAAGAGATGCAGCACAATATTGACCAGGCCACCTGGGATCTGCGGGAAACGCTGGAGCAGCTGGAGATTCAGAACGTCGAGCTGGATCTGGCCAAGAAGCGGGCGCAGGAAGCCGCCCGTATCAAATCCGAGTTTCTGGCAAATATGTCTCATGAGCTGCGTACGCCGCTCAATGGCGTGCTGGGCTTTACCCGACAGATGCTGAAAACGCCGCTGCGCACTACTCAACGCGACTACATGCTGACCATTGAGCGCTCGGCCAATAACCTGCTGTCCATCATTAATGACGTGCTTGATTTTTCCAAGCTGGAAGCCGGCAAGCTGATGCTGGAGTCCATTCCCTTCCCGTTGCGCGCCACCCTGGATGAAACCCTGGTTTTACTGGCTCCGTCGGCCCATGAAAAAGGGCTGGAGCTGACCGTGGTGTGCAATAACAGCGTGCCGGATAACGTTATCGGCGATGCGCTTCGTCTGCAGCAAATCCTGATCAACCTGATGGGAAATGCGATTAAATTTACCGAAAAAGGCACGATTAATTTACGCGTAGATCAACACACCATCACGGCGACCCATGTCGAGCTGGAGATTCAGGTTCGCGACACCGGCATTGGCATTTCCGAAGAGCAGCAGGCGCAGTTGTTTCAGGCATTTCGCCAGGCGGATGCCAGTATTTCTCGCCGCCACGGTGGATCGGGGCTGGGGCTGGTGATCACCCAAAAGCTGGTGCGGGAAATGAACGGGGAGATTACTTTCGTCAGCCGCCAGAATCACGGCTCTACCTTTTGGGTGCGCGTTAAGCTCGACCTCAACCCCAATGCACCGAGTATGCCGCGGGTACTGGATGCGCTGTCGAATACGCGCATGGCCTATGTTGAAGCCAACCCAGATGTTGCCAGCGCGGTGGTGGAAATTTTAGCTGCGACGCCGTTGCAGGTTGAGCACAGCTTAACGCTGGAAGGCCTTAGCCAGCCACGCTATCCCATTCTGTTGATGGCAATGCCGGTCAACGCCAGCCAACCGCAGGTGCTTGAGGACAGGCTGATCCATTCCCTGCTGGAAAGCGCGGATCTGGTCATTATGGCGCTGCCGAGTCCGATGATGTTACTGGCCGATGAGCTGAAAGTGCGCGGTATTGATGGCTGTATCACGAAACCCGTCTCGCAAACGCGCCTGCTGCCGATGCTGCTGGAGCTGCATGCGCGTCACAGCAATGAAATGTCCGCTTCGCCGCGCCTGCCGCTGACCGTGATGGCCGTGGACGACAATCCTGCTAACCTGAAGCTGATCGGGGCGCTGCTCGAAGAACAGGTGCAACACATCGTACTGTGTAATAACGCGGAGCAGGCTATTCGCGTCGCCCACCGGCAAGCGTTGGACGTCATTTTAATGGATATACAAATGCCGGATATCGATGGCATCCGCGCCAGTGAGATCATCCGCACGCTGCCAAACCATGCAGCCACGCCGATTGTTGCGGTTACCGCTCATGCTATTGATGGTGAACGCGAGCATCTGATCAGGGCAGGAATGAACGACTATCTTGCCAAGCCAATTGATGAAAACAAGCTCGCTCAGGTTCTGGCGCGTTATATGCCAAGCCCGACCACCACAGTGCCAGAGCTGCCCCAAATATTGCCAACGCTCGACTGGAAGCTGGCATTACGCCAGGCAGCAAATAAACCGGACCTGGCACGGGATTTACTACGAATGCTGCTGGAGTTTTTACCGGAAGTGCACGGTAAAATGGCGCAGGCCATGGCCGACAATGACGCGATCGCCTTACGCGAGATCATTCATAAACTTCACGGCAGCGCCAGTTACAGCGGCGTGCCACGGATGAAACAGCTGTGTCGTAAGCTTGAGAAAGAGCTTCATCAGGCCAGTGATATCGAAGCGCTGGAGCCAGAACTCCTGGAGCTTCAGGATGAAATGGAGAACGTCGCCACGCAGGCACGGCGCATACTCTCCATGCCTTAAGCAGTAAAGGGTGATGATACGACGGCCCTGTCACTGCTGCATGGCGGGGCCGTAAAAACGTTTAGTGAAAACCGGCGATTTTCATCGTAGCGGCCACATTTCGCGCAGTGAGCCGGACATTGTTTTCTGCCCCTTTCAGGGCCTCATCCAGCGAGCAAATACGGTAAAGCACGCTAAACACCGCATCTAAGCCATGCTGATGTACCACACCGACATCGTCGGTCAGGCTGCCAGCAATCCCAATCACCGGAATATTAAAACGCTTGGCGACGTTGGCGACGCCAATGGGCACTTTGCCATTGATACTCTGGCTATCGATGCGTCCCTCGCCGGTGATGACCAGGTCGGCGTCTTTTACCTGTTCTTCCAGTCCCAGTGCTTCGGTAACAATCTCAATCCCGCGACGTAGCTCCGCCTGACAAAAAGCATGCAGTGCAGCGCCCATACCACCGGCTGCGCCGCCGCCACTGACCTGCAGCACATCAATGCCCAGATCACGCTGAATAATGGTGGCGTAGTGCGTCAGTGCCCGATCCAGTTGCTCAACCAACTCGGGCGTCGCGCCCTTCTGTGGACCAAAAATCGCTGAGGCACCATGAGCGCCCGTCAACGTATTAGTGACGTCACAGGCCACTTCAAAGCGGCAATGACGGATACGGCTGTCCAGCCCGCTAACATCAATGCTTGCCAGCTCGGGCAAGGCACCGCCGCCCTGACCAATTTGCTTGTCCTGCTTATCCAGCAAGCGGGCGCCCAGCGCCTGCATCATGCCTGCACCGCCGTCATTGGTGGCACTGCCACCAATGCCAATAATGATATGTTTAACGCCTTTATCCAGCGCATTTTTAATCAGCTCCCCTGTACCAAACGAGGTGGTGATCAGGGGATCGCGCTGCGCTGCCGGTACCAGCTCCAGGCCGCTGGCCGCCGCCATTTCGATGTAGGCGGTATCTTCATTACCCGATAAACCATAAAACGCCTCAACGGGTTCACCCAGCGGACCGGTTACCGTTAACCTGACCCTTTTTCCCTGCGTCGCGGCCACCATCGCTTCAACCGTACCTTCGCCACCATCAGCGACCGGTATTTTCACATAATGGGCATCGGGGAAAACCTCACGGAATCCCGCTTCGATTGCCGATGCCACTTCCAGGGCAGAAAGACTTTCTTTATATGAATCCGGTGCGATTACGATTTTCATAGGCAATCCAGGCGGTATTAATTAACGATTAGAGAGTGAAAGCGGCCCGACGTCCGCAGAAGCCGGGCGAGTCATTAACGAGAGATTTCGACGTTGGCTAATTTTTCATAATAGCAGGCCAACGCGCTGTGGTCGGCAGTTCCCTGTCCGTCATTACGCAGCGCCTGCATCATCTCCATCACGGCCGCCGTCAGCGGAAGGTGCGCACCGATGCTGTGCGAGGTATCCAGCGCGTTAGCCAGGTCCTTGATATGTAAGTCAATGCGGAAGCCCGGCTTAAAGTTTCGGTCCATCACCATTGGCGCTTTGGCATCAAGAACGGTACTTCCCGCCAGGCCACCACGAATCGCCTGGTACACCAGTTCCGGACTCACGCCCGCTTTGGTCGCCAGGGACAGGGCTTCTGACATCGCAGCGATATTCAGCGCCACAATCACCTGGTTTGCCAGTTTAGTGACGTTGCCCGCCCCGATGTCACCAGTGTGAACCACCGATCCCGCCATGGCTTTCATGATGTCATAGCACTCGTCAAACACGGCCTTATCGCCGCCCACCATGACCGAAAGCGTCCCTTCAATCGCTTTGGGCTCGCCGCCACTCACCGGCGCATCCAGCATTTTAATCTGTTTTGCCGCCAGCGCATCGTGGATTTCCCGGCTCGCCAGCGGCGCGATGGAGCTCATATCGATCACAATCAGGCCCGGTTTAGCGCCGTCGATGATGCCGTTTTCGCCCAGGCAGACTTCTTTCACCTGCGGTGAGTTGGGCACCATGGTGATGACCACGTCACACTGTTGGGCCAGTTCTTTGGCATTCGCCGCCGTTGTCGCGCCGAGCTTCACCAGTTCAGCTTCGTTTTCTGCATTGTGATCGCGCACCACCAGTGAATAACCAGCTTTTAACAGGTTTTTACTCATTGGTTTGCCCATGATGCCCAGGCCAATAAAGCCAATTTTCATTTCGTTTCTCCTGATGATTACTTTTTGAATTTGTCACACAACGCCTGAGTGGCACTGCGAAAAACACCGAGATCGCTGCCTACGGCAACGAAAGTGGCGCCCCATTCGAGATAGCGCCGGGCGTCCGCCTCAACCGGTGCCAGAATACCGCTGGGCTTGTTAGCCGCTTTTGCCCGCTCAAAGATGTGTTTGATGACCTTCAATACCTCCGGGTGCGCGGGCTGCCCAAGGTAGCCAAGTGCGGCAGACAAATCGCCAGGGCCGACAAAAATGCCGTCCACCCCGTCAACGGCCGCGATAGCATCAATATTGTCCACGGCCTGCTGCGTTTCTATTTGTACTAACACAGCAATGTTGTCGTTAATGGTGCCGTTATAATCCGGCACCGTGCCGTACATGTTGCTGCGATGAGAAACCGACACGCCGCGAATCCCGGCAGGCGGATAGCGCGTTGAGGCCACCGCACGTCTGGCGTCTTCTTCGTTCTCTACAAAGGGGACGAGGATGTTGTTAAAACCAATGTCCAACAGGCGCTTAATAATCACCGGTTCGTTACAGGGTGGACGCACCACCGGCGCACTGGGGCTGCCCTTCAACGCCATGAGCTGAGGCACAAAGGTGGTGATATCGTTGGGTGCGTGTTCACCATCCAGTACTAACCAGTCAAATCCGGCCAGCCCCAACACTTCGGTTGAGAGAGGACTTGCCAGGGCACACCAACTGCCGATCAGGGTTTCACCAGCCAGCAGGCGGCGGCGAAATTCATTTGGCCAGGCTGTATTACTCATGATTTGGCTCCTGTGGAACGGGCTTCCTCAAGGAAGCCCAAAAAAGTTAACGCACCAGGCACGGGCGCTTGTTATCAAACGTCCACTGCGGGATCAGGAACTGCATCGCCTGCGCATCATCACGTGCGCCCAGACCATGCTTTTGATAAAGCGCATTGGCCTGCATGACCTGATCCATATCCAGTTCAATCCCCAGCCCCGGCGCCTGCGGCACCGCGACCATGCCACCGTCAATCTGGAAAGGCGCTTTGGTCAGTCGTTGATTGCCTTCCTGCCAGATCCAGTGCGTATCAATGGCGGTGATCTTGCCCGGTGCAGCAGCGGCAACGTGGGTGAACATCGCCAGTGAAATGTCGAAATGGTTGTTGGAGTGCGAACCCCATGTCAGGCCAAACGCGTGGCACATTTGCGCCACGCGTACGGAACCCTGCATCGTCCAGAAGTGCGGGTCCGCCAGCGGAATATCGACCGACTGCAAAGATAAGGTGTGGCCCATTTGACGCCAGTCAGTGGCAATCATATTGGTGGCGGTAGGCAGGCCGGTTGCCCGTCGGAATTCAGCCATCACTTCGCGCCCGGAATAGCCCTGCTCAGCGCCACAGGGATCTTCTGCATAGGCAAGCACGCCTTTAAGCTGCTTGCCCAGCGTAATGGCTTCGTCCAGCGACCAGGCTCCGTTGGGATCAATAGTGACGCGCGCCTGCGGGAAGCGTTTCGCCAGCGCCGTAATCGCTTCTGCCTCGTCGCTGCCGCTCAGCACGCCACCTTTGAGCTTAAAGTCGTTAAAGCCGTATTTTTCATAGGCGGCTTCAGCCAGACGCACCACCGCATCGGGCGTGAGCGCTTCCTGATGTCGCAGGCGATACCAGTCGCAGGCGTCGTTGTCCTGGTTCTGATAGCCCAGTGAAGTCTTATTGCGATCGCCAACGTAAAACAGATAACCCAGCATCTCTACTTTGTCGCGCTGCTGCCCATCGCCCAACAGCGAGGCAACATTAACGCCCAGATGCTGCCCCAGCAGATCCAGCAGTGAGGCTTCGATCCCGGTAACCACATGAATCGTGGTGCGCAGATCAAAGGTCTGATTACCCCGGCCGCCGGCATCGCGATCGGCAAAGGTGGTGCGAACCAGGCTCAGGATGTTTTTATATTCGCCAATCGTTTTCCCCACCACCAGCGCCGCGGCATCTTCCAACGTCTGACGGATTTTTTCGCCGCCGGGAATTTCACCTACGCCGGTATGGCCGGCGTTATCGTTAATGATGACGATATTTCGGGTGAAGAAAGGTGAATGTGCGCCGCTCAGGTTTAATAACATGCTGTCATAACCGGCGACGGGAATAACCTGCATGGCGGTAATTTTCGGTGTCGTATTCATCTGTTATCCCTTAAGCAGAGGCCCGGCCAAACGCCGGGCGTTTACGGTCAAATGTCCAGCCGGGTACCAAATACTGCATGGCCGTGGCGTCATTGCGCCCGCCCGCTGGCAGTGATTTGTAGCGTTCGTTTGCCAGGCGGAGTTGTTCCCAGTCCAGTTCGATACCCAGGCCTGGCGCATCTGGCACCGCAATTTTTCCCTGACGGATCTGCAGCGGATTTTTCGTCAGACGCTGATCGCCCTCCTGCCAGATCCAGTGGGTATCTATCGCGGTAGGTTTACCGGGCGCGGCGGCACCGACATGGGTGAACATCGCCAGGGAAATATCAAAGTGGTTATTTGAGTGGCAGCCCCAGGTTAAGCCCCATTCATCGCAAAGTTGCGCGACCCGCACGGCACCGCTTAACGTCCAGAAGTGCGGATCGGCCAGAGGGATATCAACGGCATTCAGCATCAGCGCATGGTTCATTTCACGCCAGTTGGTGGCGATCATGTTGGTGGCGACCGGTAAGCCAGTGGCACGACGAAACTCGGCCATCACCTCGCGTCCTGAATAACCCTGCTCAGCGCCACAGGGATCTTCCGCGTAGGTCAGCACATCCTGCATGCCCTTGCACAGCCCGATCGCTTCGTCCAGCAGCCACGCGCCATTGGGATCGACAGTGATTCGCGCCTCGGGAAAGCGTTTTTTCAGCGCCTGGGCGGTCGCGATCTCCTGTTCGCCCGGCAGCACGCCGCCCTTGAGTTTGAAATCTTTGAAACCGTATTTATCCTGTGCCGCTTCCGCCAAACGGACAACGGCCTCGCTACTCAGGGCTTCCTGATGACGCAGGTGATACCAGTCATGCTGTGCCTTCTCGCCGGTCAGATAAGGCAAATCGGTTTTACGGCGGTCACCTAAGTAGAACAGGTAGCCCAAAACGGTCACCTCGTCGCGCTGCTGACCCGGACCGAGCAACTCAGCGACTGGAACCCCCAGACATTGTCCCAGCAAGTCTAGTAATGCAGCCTCCAGTGCCGCGACCGCGTTGACGCGCAGTTCAAACGTCCAGGCACCTTTGCCAAAGGTATCGAAATCGGCGGACTGGTTCCCCTGATGAACCTGCTGCACCAGCCGGTTCATGCGGGCGACCTGCTGACCGATCACCTGGGGTACGGCGTCCACCAGGGTTTGATAGATGGTTTCGCCGCCTGGCGCTTCACCCAGCCCGGTGTGTCCGGCACTGTCAGTCAGGATCACGATATTGCGCGTGAAGCAGGCATTATGGGCCCCACCAATATTCAGCAGCATACTGTCGTAGCCAGCCACAGGAACGACCTGTATATCGGTAATCACGGGCGTTGATTGCGTATTCATGCTGGCTCCTTAACGTGTTTTCAGTTCGATGCGCTTGATGTTATCCACCAGCACCAGATAACTAAGCACGGCAACGAACGCGTGAATGCCCACATAAACCAGCGCACCGTTATAAGAACCGGTAGACGCAATGATGTAGCCGATTGCGATAGGCGTGACGATGCCGGAGACGTTGCCAAACATGTTGAACAGACCACCGCTCAGCCCACTGATCTCTTTCGGCGCAGTGTCCGCCATCACGGCCCAACCCAGCGCACCGATGCCTTTACCAAAGAAGGCGGTCGCCATGAACAGAACCACAACCCAGTCCGTCTCAACATAATTACAGACCACCATGGAGGTAGAGAGCAGCATTCCAAGGACAATCGGCGTTTTACGGGCAATATTCAGAGAGCCGGTTTTGCGCATGAGCCAGTCGGATATCACCCCACCGAGCACACCACCGATAAAGCCGCAGAGCGCAGGAACCGAGGCGACAAACCCCGCCTTGAGGATCGACATGCCACGCGCCTGTACCAGATAGACCGGGAACCAGGTGATAAAGAAGTATGTCAGGGCGTTGATACAGTACTGACCGATATACACACCGATCATCATGCGCGATTGCAGCAGTTGCTTAACCTGGAACCACTTATCACTTAAGCTGACTTTTTGCTTCACGCTTTTCTGATCCATGTTGATCAACGCGCCGCCCTGCTCCATGTATTCCAGTTCTGCTTTGTTCACGCCAGGATGATCGCAGGGATCGTGAATCACTTTGAGCCAGACGAGGCTCAAAATAATCCCCAATCCCCCCATAAACCAGAACACGTGCGCCCAGCCCACGGCAGAGGTCAGCCAGCCCATAATTGGCGCAAAAATCACCGTAGCGAAATATTGTGCAGAGTTGAAAATTGCTACTGCCGTCCCGCGTTCCTGAGCCGGGAACCAGGCCGCGACAATACGGCTGTTGCCTGGGAATGAAGGCGCTTCAGCCAGCCCCACCATAAAGCGCAGCATAAACAGCGCCATCACAATGGTGTAACCGCTGAACAAGTCCACAAAGCCTTGCAGCAGGGTAAATAACGACCAAAGGAAGATACTCCAGAAATAGACGCGCTTGGAACCAAAGCGGTCCAGCAGCCAGCCGCCAGGGATTTGTCCGATAACATACGCCCACGAAAAAGCAGAGAAGATAAAGCCCATTCCCACCGGGTCGAGGCCGATATCTTTTGCCATCGCCGAACCCGCAATAGACAACGTGGCGCGGTCGCCGTAATTGAATGAGGTCACAATAAACAGCATGACCACGATCCAGTAACGCGCGTTGGTGCGTTTTTGTACCGCCTCCGTTGTCTGGTGATAACTACTCATGATGCACTCCTGAAATATAGCGAAAGCCACATTCGCTCTGACTGCATACACATCGCGTTGGGTATCAGAGAGATGTAGGTTAAACACGGCGATTTTTTTAATGGCAAACCGATAATGCGTCGTGACAAATAACCTGCCCGGGAAAACGGAAATCAGTATATGAAGCTGATTTGGTTGAGGCATTGGAATATCACCCTGGAATAAGGTGAAAAGGAGGCGGCTTTTTTGTGCCGTTGCATAAAACGCTGCGGAACGTTTCACGTATTTTGTAAAAAATCACAAAAAGCGCGCTCAAACGCGAGGAGATAACTGGCTTTGTGAGAATCTTCACTTGATTTAGTAAAAAGACATTAAAACTGCGTCACCAGAACGCCGAATATAGGTCAATTGCACAATGTGCGGGCGGTATTGCCTCTTTATACTGACCCTGGCAGATACCGAACCTGTGACACCTGGCTTATCATAATGAATGCGCCGCGCAAACAAGGCGCTACCCACTGGAAGGTGAGCGATGACCCCAACATCAAAAGAACAACCGCTCTGCATCAAAGTTCATGAAAATGACAATGTAGCGATTGTGGTGAACAGCCTGGGCCTGGCCGCGGGCACCACGTTTAGTGATGGATTGACATTGATTGAGCATGTCCCCCAGGGACATAAGGTTGCGCTGCAGGCGATTCCTCAGGGCCAGGCCGTGCTGCGTTATGGTGAAGTGATTGGCCTTGCGATTCGTGATATTGCCCAAGGCAGCTGGATCGATGAATCACTCATTGCGCTTCCGGACGCGCCCGATTTGCAGAGTTTGCCCCTGGCGAATAACGTTCCGCCTGACCTGCCGCCGCTTGAAGGTTATACCTTTGAGGGTTATCGCAACGCCGACGGCAGCGTAGGCACACGTAATCTTTTAGGCATTACCACCAGCGTTCACTGCGTGGCGGGCGTGGTGGATTATGTGGTGCAAATGATAGAGCGTGATTTACTGCCCCGTTATCCCAACGTGGATGGTGTGGTTGCGCTGAATCATTTGTACGGCTGTGGTGTGGCGATCAACGCTCCTGCGGCGGTCATCCCTATTCGTTCCGTCCACAATCTGGCCCTCAACGCGAATTTCGGCGGCGAAATCATGGTGGTCAGCCTGGGTTGTGAAAAGTTACAACCTGAGCGCTTACTGGCCGGTACGCCCGACGTGCAGCCTATCTCGCTGGATGACGAAGATATTGTGCGTTTGCAGGATGAGAAACTGGTGGGCTTTGGCGCGATGGTGGATGAAATCCTTCAGGTGGCAGAGCGCCATTTGCAGCGGCTGAATCAGCGCCAGCGTGAAACCTGCCCGGCCTCTGAATTAGTCGTGGGGATGCAGTGCGGCGGCAGTGATGCCTTTTCCGGCGTAACGGCGAATCCCGCAGTGGGGTTTGCATCCGACCTGCTGGTGCGCAGTGGCGCGACCGTGATGTTCTCTGAGGTTACCGAGGTGCGCGACGCGATTCACTTACTGACACCGCGTGTGATCAATCAGGAAGTGGGGCAGCGGCTGATTGAAGAGATGGCCTGGTATGACAGCTATCTTGATCAAGGCAAAACCGATCGCAGCGCCAACCCCTCTCCCGGCAACAAGAAAGGCGGGCTGGCAAACGTGGTGGAAAAAGCCCTTGGCTCCATTGCCAAATCAGGTCGCAGTCCGATTGTGGAAGTGCTGTCCCCGGGGCAACGCCCTACGCGGCGTGGACTGATTTTTGCCGCCACGCCCGCCAGCGATTTTGTGTGTGGAACCCAGCAACTGGCCTCCGGCATCACCCTGCAGGTTTTTACCACCGGCAGGGGAACGCCTTATGGTCTGGCTGCAATTCCGGTGATTAAAATGGCGACCCGCAATGCGCTGGCGGAGCGCTGGCATGACCTGATGGATATTAACGCCGGCACCATTGCCACAGGTGAAGAAACCATCGAGCAGGTTGGCTGGCGGTTATTCAAATTGATTCTGGACATTGCCAGCGGCAGAAAACAGACCTGGTCAGATCGCTGGGGGATTCGTAATCAGCTGGCCGTCTTTAATCCTGCGCCGATAACCTGAGCAAGATGCCGTTATCACTGCGCTAACGGGACGGCCCGCACGGCCTGATCCCGTTAGTCAGAATGGGCTGCCGCCCGTTTAGCGTGGGACGGCAGCGAAACAGCAAGGCTGACATGCGCTTATCAGAGCTGTTTGCCCCATTGCTCAACCCATGGAGTGGTAACGGATTCAGGTTCCGGATCTTCCGTGGCATCCACCAACAACACCTCCCCTACCCGTTTGGCTTGATGCTCCTGCAACAGGGCGTCAAAACGTTTGCCCGCGCCACAGAAGTTTTCGTAGCTGCTGTCGCCTAGTGCAATGACGCCATAGCGCAGTGTCGGCTGGTGGCCCAGTTTGTCCTGCACGTCGTGGAACAGGCCAGAAATCGTATCCGGAAAATCGCCCTGACCCGTGGTTGACGTAATCACTAAGGCGACATCCTCTGCATAGCCTTGCCAGTCGGCTAACCCAGGATCTTCAAAAATCTTCACGTCATGGCCTTGCTGCTGCAAAACCGGTTCTGCTTCTTCTGCCACCAGTAATGCATTGCCATATACGGTGCCTACAAAAATACCAATTTTTGCCATTTCTCTTCCCCTTTATTCCGTCACGCTATCCTGACCTGAGCCAGCCATAAACTCAACCCGTGGCACATCAGGTAAACAGGCCTGCCAGCCAAACTGATCCAGAACGCCCTGCCAGACAGCATCCAGCCCGGCACGAATCACCAGGGGTGCTTTAGTCACAGGATGGCTGAGCGCCAGGCTGCTGGCATGTAACATTAAACGGTTAGCGCCAAAGTGCTCAGCTGCGCCGCGGTTCTGACGCAAATCACCATGGGCTGAATCACCGATGATGGGATGGCGCAAATGGGACATGTGCCGACGCAACTGATGCTTACGGCCGGTTTTCGGTTTGAGCTCAATCAGGCTGTAACGTGCGGTGGGATAACGACTGACCGCAACCGGCATCTCTACCTTTGCCAGCGCATGATAATCGGTCACAGCAGGCTGTGGCACGCGCGCATCAGTGACAAATTTGTCGGCGATTTTATCCAGTTCTTCAACCAACGGATAATCCAGCCGATCGCTGCCTTCAAGCCAGCCACGTACCACGGCGTGATAGGTTTTCTCCATGTGGTGATGCTCAAACTGCTGTGACAGCAGGCGGCCCACTTCACTGGAAAGGCCCATTAACAGCACGCCCGACGTGGGGCGATCGAGCCGGTGCGCCGTAAAAACATGCTGGCCTATCTGGTCGCGCACCGTCTGCATCACAAACTGGGTTTCGTGGCGATCGAGCCAACTGCGATGCACCAGCCAGCCGGCAGGTTTATTCACCGCCACCAGCCATTCATCCTGATAAATGATCTCTAACATCCGGCAGACTCATCCTCCAGAAGGGCATCCAACTGCTGTAACGTGAGGAGCAGCAGCGAACGACCGGGCTGCTCAGGCGTTAAGGCGACCTCAAAATAGGGCGCGACCGCGAAGTTCTTTGGCAAAGGTTGCCGGGCATCAATGATGGCCCGAACGCGCGGAATCAGTACCCACTGTAACCATTCCAGCGGTTGAAGTGTGTCGAGGAAAAAAGGTTGCTCGCTGGTGAACGCCTGAGCGTCTGGTGCTGCGGTCTGCCAGAGATTGTGCTCGTGCATTATCGCTTCGACCTGCTCGAGCCGTTGAATAATTAAGTGTTCCAGCGTCATGCATCACCTCTGACTGGGAAAAAAGGGCGGCAAGCATAACCCGCAGGCAAAAAAAAAGGGAGCACTGTCATTAAACAGTGCTCCCGGTTCGTTTGCAGCTTTCCGGCTACGTTAGTGCTCCCTGCTCATCCGTGACAACTTTTCCCGTGCGAACTCCATCCGCGTATCATCCTGATCAATCCTTAGCCTCCTGGCCCGCCGCCTCTTCTGAGGGGCTCTCATTCTCCATCCTGGAGGTGTCCGTTAACTCAATCCTGAGTGTCCTGCTTCATCCTGAAGCCTTCCTTGTGACGTAAACTCCGTTACGTTCCGGCCTCCTGGCTATCGTCATCCTGACGGCTCCTGTTGTCCAGGACATCCTGTCCGCGAGTGATATTCTCGTCAGAAACTACTCAAGGCACAAGGTGTTAAAATGATTTATAACCTTACCTTATAGAAGCTGCCCATCAGCGCAGCTAATAAGTTAATGATTTACAATATTTTTACATCTTTTCGGCATGAAGGGCGCGTAAATTATAGAGCGATATCTCACAGAGTTTGTAAGAGATCTCTCACACGGCTGCTAGCAGATATCTGTAACTAGTCACTAAGCGGTTGTAAATTATTGAGAAAAGAGGGGATATCGGACGCCAGCGTGACGCGCTTTTTCTGCCCGGGTGTTTCCAGAATGACATTCCCGCTGATGTTACACAGCGAGATAATGTTCTCTTCAGAATCCGTGGTCGCAATAAACAGGGTCGGGGCCTGTTTCAGACGTCGCTGCATCACTAAATGACCGATCAGGTTTTCCTGCAGTCGAACAAAGTCCTCTTCGCTCCAGACCTGCAGTAACGTCAACCTGTTTTGTTCGTAGCTGGCGCGCATGTCTCCGGCGAACTGGCTGGTATAAAATGCGGTGATTTGCGGATCGAGCTGGATCTCCAGCGCTCGCTCAACGGCATCCAGCGATGGCGGCAGGCTAAAGGGCTGGGGCTGCCAGAGGGCACGCTCTCCACGGTTCTCCAGCAGGCAGGGCGAGGGTACGCCATACAGGTCACTGCTGGCCGGCGCATGGCCGTAATCCTGCTGCCAGTGCTGGCAGTATCGGGTGGTGAAATCGATTAAGGCGTCAGCCGTTTGCTGCATCATTCAAATTCTCACTTCTGATAGGTTACACTTACTCACTTTGATGATCTCAGTGGTAACCGTTATGTCTTCTTATCAGCCGGACCCCGCGCTTAGCAATCTGACGCTGGGCAAGCCCACAGCTTATCACGATCGCTACGACAACAGCTTATTACAGGCGGTGCCTCGCAGCATGAACCGCGAGCCACTCGGCCTCTATCCTGATAACCTGCCCTTTACAGGTGCTGATATCTGGACGTTATATGAACTTTCGTGGCTCAACAGTAAAGGTGTTCCGCAGGTTGCGGTGGGCGAAGTGGTGCTTGACGCCCGGAGTCACAATCTTATCGAGTCCAAGAGTTTCAAGCTCTATCTTAACAGCTTTAACCAAACCCGCTTTGCCGACTGGGGCGAGGTACGCCAAACGCTGGAGCAGGATCTGCGTGCCTGCGCGGAAGGTGATGTACGTGTCGCGCTGTTTCGGTTAAATGAAATTGAGGGCCAGCCTGTCGGGCACTTTGCGGGCGACTGCATTGATGAGCAGGATATCGAGATTGAAGATTATGGCTTCAATGCCGATTATCTGGTTGATGCTGCTGGTCAGGAGCGGGTGGACGAAACGCTGGTCAGCCATCTGCTTAAGTCTAACTGCCTGATCACCAACCAGCCTGACTGGGGCTCGGTGATGATTCGCTATAAGGGCCCACGGCTCAATCGCGAAGCGCTGCTGCGCTACATCATTTCATTTCGTCAGCATAATGAGTTTCATGAACAGTGCGTTGAGCGTATCTTCAATGACCTGATGCGTTTTTGTCAGCCGGAACAGCTTACCGTTTACGCACGCTATACGCGCCGTGGCGGACTGGATATCAATCCCTGGCGCAGTAACGTGGCCTTTACGCCCGGTCATTCTCGTCTGGTACGTCAATAGTTTGCGAGATATTTCTCAGGAAGTCAGTCAACTATCCGGTTCCACTTGAGCAAGCCCTGCCCACAAGGCTACTCTGGGCAAGGCGGTTAACAGTGGATTGCCGACCAGGGATTTTCGTCACTGCATTTGCAGTGTCAGCCATCACCCTCGCGGGTGCAAAGGAGTTCATTTGATTACACATGTCAGCCCTCTTGGCTCTATGGATCTGCTCTCCCAGTTGGAAGTAGATATGCTGAAGCGCACAGCCAGCAGCGATTTGTATCAACTCTTCCGTAACTGCTCGCTCGCCGTGCTCAACTCCGGCAGTCAGACTGACAGTAGCCATGAACTGCTGTCGCGTTTTGAGAACTTCGATATCAACGTGCTGCGCCGCGAGCGCGGTATCAAGCTGGAACTGATCAATCCGCCTGAAGAGGCCTTTGTAGACGGCCATATTATTCGTTCACTGCAGGCCAACCTGTTTGCCGTGCTGCGCGATATCCTGTTTGTTAACGGCCAGTTAGCCAGCTCTGGACGCTTACCCTGCGCAGAAGACAACGATTCGGTCATGATTACCAACACCGTGTTTTCCATTCTGCGTAATGCCCGGGCATTGCACGTGGGCGAATATCCCAATACCGTTGTCTGCTGGGGCGGCCACTCGATTAACGCGGTGGAATACCAGTACTGTCGCAACGTGGGCACGCAGTTGGGCCTGCGCGAACTGAATATCTGTACCGGCTGTGGTCCGGGCGTGATGGAAGCCCCAATGAAAGGTGCAGCGGTAGGTCATGCGCAGCAGCGCTATCGCGACAGTCGCTTTATTGGTTTGACCGAGCCGTCGATTATCGCGGCTGAACCGCCTAATCCACTGGTGAACGAACTGATCATCATGCCGGATATCGAAAAGCGTCTGGAAGCGTTCGTACGTATTGCACATGGCATCATCATCTTCCCTGGCGGCGTGGGGACGGCAGAAGAATTCCTTTATCTGCTGGGCATTCTGATGAATCCGCAAAACGAACATCAGGTTCTGCCGCTCATCCTGACCGGGCCGAAAGAGAGCGCGGACTATTTCCGTGTGCTGGATGACTTTATTGTCAGTACGCTTGGGGAGCAGGCACGTAAGCATTATCAGATCATTATCGATGATGCCGCCGAGGTCGCCCGCCTGATGAGAAAAGCCATGCCGCAGGTGAAAGAGCATCGCCGCGAAACGGGTGATGCCTACAGCTTTAACTGGTCAATTCGCATTGCTCAGGATTTGCAGGTGCCCTTTATGCCGACGCATGAAAATATGGCTAACCTCAATCTCTATACCAATCAGCCGCCGGAAAAACTGGCTGCCGACCTGCGCCGGGCGTTCTCCGGTATCGTTGCGGGTAACGTGAAAGAGATGGGCATCCGCGAAATCCGCGAAAAAGGCCCTTATAAACTGCACGGTGATGCCGACATCATGCACCGCATGGATGAGCTGCTACAGGGCTTTGTGGCACAGCAGCGTATGAAACTGCCCGGTACTGCCTATATCCCGTGCTACGAAATCATTAAGTAAACCAGGAGGCAGCCTGCGGGCTGCCCTTACCTTATGTCACATCACTTACTTATTGTTGATGCACTCAATTTAATTCGTCGCCTGCATGCCGTGCAGGGCACGCCCTGTGTGGAGGGCTGCGTTGCGGCGTTGCGCCAGCTTCTGGGACACACGCGCCCCTCACATGTTGTGGCAGTGTTCGACGGCGAGGCCCGTCATCAGGGATGGCGGCATCAGTTGTTACCCGACTACAAAAGTGGCCGACCGCCGATGCCGGAAGAGTTACAGGCTGAAATGCCCGCCCTGCAGGAGGCTTTTCGGGCGGTGGGCGTCAGTTGCTGGATTGCCGAACAGGATGAAGCCGACGATCTGGCCGCCACGCTGGCGGTAAAAATGGCGCGAGCTGGACATCAGGCCACCATTGTTTCTACCGATAAGGGCTACTGCCAGCTTCTCGCTCCGGCGATTCGCATCCGCGATTATTTTCAGAAGCGCTGGCTGGATTTGCCGTTTATTGAAACCGAGTTCGGCGTTGCACCGTCCGTTCTGCCCGACTATTGGGGATTATGCGGCATCAGCAGCAGTAAAATCCCAGGCATCGCGGGCATTGGCCCTAAAAGCGCCCGGGAGCTACTGCTACAGTTTGGTTCACTGGAATCTCTGTATCAGCAGTTGGATCAGGTTCCGACAAAATGGCGTAATAAGCTGCAATCAGGCCAGGAGATGGCGCTCATCAGCCGCGATGTTGCCCGGCTGAAGCAGGATTTAGTGCTGGAAGGGAATCTGAATTTACTGCGTTACCATGGCGATTAACATCACCAGGCCGGGCGCAAGGGCACCCGGCGGTGGTGATTAGCGCTCGTCGCGACGGCCACCCATGGCAGCCCAGATACGACGGATGTGCACCGTTACTTCTTCACGATCGTGGTAGAGCTGGCGCGCGCGAATCTGCGCATTGATCCCATTTTCAGTGAGACGCTCCTCGATCATGGCCAGATTCTGCGTCACTTCTTCATAACGCTTCTTCATGGGCAATTTCAGGTTAAAAATGGCTTCCCGGCACCAGCCATTCACCACCCAGTCCGCCATCAGATTCGCCACGCGTGCAGGTTTTTCCACCATGTCGCACACCAGCCAGCTGATGTTGGTGCGGGGCGGACGGAAGCGGAAACCGTCTTCACGTTCATGGAACACCTGTCCGGTATCCATCAGGCTCGGTGCCATAGGACCGTTGTCCACCGCATAGACCATCATGCTGCGCTGAACCAGTTGATACGTCCAGCCGCCAGGACAAGCGCCCAAATCGACAGCATACATCCCGCTGCCTAAACGTTCATCCCACTCATCGGCTGGCACAAAAACGTGAAAGGCTTCTTCCAGCTTAAGCGTTGAGCGGCTTGGCGCGTCAGACGGAAACTTAAGACGCGGAATACCCATATAAAATGGCGAATTGTTTTCTGGCAGCGAATAGCCCACGTAACAGGTGCCGGGGGCGATAAAGAACACATGCACCACCGGGCGTTTTGGGCTTTCGTAGTTGAGCAGAATGTTGCTCTCACGCAGGCTGGCACGTAACGGCACGGTAAACTTACGGCAGAATTTGGTCAGCTCTTTTGCCTGGTTGGTGTCCGGAACTTCAACACGCAGCTCTCCGCCTTTCTCCACCACGCCGCTTAACATGCCAACGATGGGCGAAATGCGATCTTCCTGAGGCAGATCGCGCAGCAGCTCACCGACGACCAGCATCTGGCGGGCGAAAATCAACGTGTCGAACGGCAGCTCACGGATCAGCCTTTCCGCATCAGGCTGCTGATAACATTCAAACAGAACATAACCGGCGTCCTCTTTTACCCGAGGAAAGCCGTAAACGTTATGCTCTGCAGCTTTAGCACTAATTTCTGCTGCACACTCTTTTTCAAAGCCGGAGCGGCAGTACAGTAAAACTTTATTCATGGCGTTCTGCCTTGGTTTTAAGACGCAGCGCGCCAATCAACATCAATAGCCAGCCAATCAGGAAGAACAATCCCCCGACGGGCGTGATAAAGACAAAAAACGTTAAATGCGACAGCGCCAGCGAGTAGAGGCTGCCGCTGAACAATACGGTTCCCAGCGCCATAGATGCACTGCTCCAGTAAAACCAGATGTTACAGCGATACAGCATCGCCGCACCCAGCCCCAGTACAGCCAGCGTATGGTAAGCCTGGTATTCCAGCCCGGTATGAATCCAGGCCATTTCAGTGGCGCCCAGCGTTTTATTCAACACGTGAGCACCAAAAGCACCAAATGCCACCAGGAAAAAACCGCTGATGGCCGCAAAAATAAACATGGCACGTCTGGACATCAACCTATCCTCAAGGTGCGTTTGCAGGTCCCTGCAAAAAAATCAAAAACATTACTGATCATAACGAAAGCGGAATTTTTCTTGTTCGGTTGCCGCTTTGGCGAGAATCCACTGTCGAAAGGCGGCTATTTTACCCAGTTCTGCCTGACTGTCATGACAAACCAGATAAAAAGCATTTTTGCTCACCAAAACGTCATTAAACGGACAAATCAACCGTCCCGCTTCAATTTCGCTTTGCGCCATGACGTTATTGGCTAATGCCACGCCCTGTCCATGAATAGCCGCCTGCAGCACCATGGCGCTGTGACTGAAAATGGGGCCCTGTTGCACGTTGATGTGCTGAACGCCCAACTGGCGAATATAGGACTGCCAGTCGCGGCGCGAGGCATCATGTAGCAGAGTAAAGCGGGCAAGATCCATGGGGGTTTTAAGCGGATTCTCCCCAGTCATCAGCGACGGAGAACACACCGGCAGCAGGTATTCTGCATAGAGTTTTTCTACCCGCAGTCCGGGCCAGTTGCCCCGGCCATAGAAAATCGCCACATCCACATCATCAGCCAGTTTCTCTTCATCCCGGTCCACCGCCTGGATACGGACATCAATGCCCGGATAAGCCATATTAAAGCTGGAAAGGCGCGGCACCAGCCATTGAATAGCAAAACTCGGCAGCAAACTGACCGTGAGCGCGCCTTTAGCACTGCGTGCCTGCAGTTTGCGCGTGGCCTCATTGAGGGCAGTGAAAATTTCTTTGATGTCCAGGTAGTAGCTTTGCCCTTCTTCCGTGAGCAAAAGCGAACGATTCCTCCGCCTGAACAGCTTTAATCCCAGAAAATCTTCCAGCGATTTAATCTGATGGCTGACGGCAGCCTGGGTGACAAACAGCTCTTCAGCGGCTTTTGTAAAGCTTAAATGGCGTGCTGCGGCATCGAATACCCGCAGTGCATTAAGGGGAGGAAGACGTTTTGACATGGTTTTCCGTAGCCAGCCTGGCAAAAAATACGCGAACTAATACAAAGGCATTACGTATTAGAATTTATAATCCGAGACATTATAAATTGTCCGTTGAGGAAGCTCCAGCAAATACCTATAGTTGCGCTACTTCCAGAGCCGGAACGAAAAGTTTTTAGATTTGTGAGTGAGTTCGCAGATTTTCTGAAAGCTTTTGGCTTGTGGTCGTGATGTTGTGTTTGCAATTTTGATCTGACCTTTACAGATCAAGCTTTTTAATTCCTGTAGATTTACCCTGTCTGTCCATTGTGATATTGAGTAGCACCGCAAATTGCGGTGCTTTTTTTATGCGCTGACTACTTCGTTTCAACCATCTCTTTCACATCTGAACGGTTAATTTGCTGCTCATTGCCATTCGCATCTTTATAGCTGATCATACCGGTGTCAGTATCGACCTTTGGTTTGCCTTCAGCGACGATCGTGCGGCCATCATTGGTATGCATCACGTAGTTGCTTGAACAGGCAGCCAAAGTAAAGGCCATTGTACAAACGGCCAACATTGCGGCGAGTTTTTTCATCTTCTATCTCCTTGCAGATTGATTGCACCAAACCCCCCGCGTTACGCTGACCAAAGAGACGGTCAAGTGGGATCGACTGTAAGTATGTCGTATCGCCATGCGGGTTAAGTTTATACCTTGCAATACTCAGCATAACCCGCTTTTCCAGCTTTGCCAGACAGATAGCCATCTTTCAGCCTTAATCTGAAAATTAACAACCTATGAGCCACGTATGAGCGCCTTCAATCCTTCTTCATTTCGTCAGCAGTTTCCAGCGCTAAACGATGCCGGTGTTTATCTCGACAGTGCCGCTACCACGCTGAAACCGCAGGCGGTGATAGACGCGACGCAGCAGTTCTACAGTCTGAGCGCCGGTACGGTCCACCGCAGCCAGTTTGCTGCCGCACGCCAGCTGACAGCCCAGTACGAACAGGCGCGTGGCACGGTGGCGCACTGGCTTAATGCCGCCAGCGATCGCCAGATTGTGTGGACGCGCGGCACCACGGAGGCGATTAACCTGGTTGCCCACGGCTGGTTAGCCCCGCGTTTACAACCTGGCGATGAAATTATTGTCAGTGAAGCGGAGCATCACGCCAACCTGGTGCCCTGGCTGATGGTCGCCCAGGCCAGCGGTGCACGGGTGGTGAAATGGCCGATTGGGCCCGATCGCCTGCCAGATATGTCACAACTGCCCGGATTGATTAACAGCCGGACTCGCCTGTTGGCGATCGGACAGATGTCCAATGTGACCGGCGGCTGTCCGGATTTAGCTCAGGTCATCGCGCTGGCCCACGCGGCAGACGTAAAAGTCATGGTGGATGGCGCGCAAGGTGTGGTGCATTGCCCGCCGGATGTGCAGGCGCTGGATATTGATTTCTATGCCTTTTCCGGGCACAAACTTTACGGGCCAATGGGCATCGGCGTGCTGTACGGGAAAGCCGAACTGCTGGAAGAGATGATTCCCTTACAGGGCGGCGGTAAGATGCTGACGCAAGTAGATTTTACCGGTTTTACCCCGCAACCGGTGCCCTGGCGTTTTGAGGCCGGTACGCCAAATGTTGCGGGTGTGACCGGGTTAAGCGCTGCGCTCAGTTGGTTGCAGCAGCTAGATATGCGCAAAGCCGAGATGTGGAGTCAGCAGTTAGCCAGCCTTGCCGAAGAGCAGCTTGCTGAGCTGCCCGGCTTTCGAAGCTTCCGCTGCGGCAGTGCCAGCCTGCTGGCCTTTGATATTCAGGGCATTCATCACAGCGACATCGTGACGCTACTGGCAGAGCACGGTATCGCCCTGCGAGCAGGCCAGCACTGTGCTCAGCCGCTCATGGCGGCGTTAGGCGTTGAAGGCACGTTACGCGTTTCGTTTGCACCTTATAATAATCTTCAGGATGTGGATGCGCTGCTGCGCGCCATGCACAGCACCATCGCATTGCTATCGGAGTTTTGATGATGACCGCCCCCCTGTTAGCGCCCCACCCGTTCGGTGTGGAAATAACCCCGGCTGATTTGCAGGCAACCTTTTCCCGCTTTCATCAGTGGGAAGATCGCTACCGGCAGTTGATTTTGCTGGGTCGGCAGTTGCCCGCTTTACCCGACGCGTTAAAAACGCCGGATATTGAGCTGAGCGGTTGTGAAAACCGCGTCTGGTTCGGCAGTCAGCTGTGCGAAAAGGGTGCTCTGCACTTTTATGGTGACAGCGAAGGTCGCATCGTGCGCGGTTTGCTGGCCGTGCTGCTGACCGCGGTGGAAGGCAAAACGCCCGCGCAATTGCTGGCGTCCGATCCGCTGGACCTGTTTGAAGAACTGGGCCTGCGCGCCCAGCTCAGCGCCTCACGCAGCAGTGGCCTGAAAGCGCTGGCTGACGCCGTGCAACAAAGCGCACAGCGGTTGCTGGGTTAAGCCTGGCGCGCCGCGCGCGCCAGAAACTTCTTCAGCGCATGGGATACCGCCACAAAGCCGAAGGTGGCCGTCACCATGGTTGCTGCGCCAAACCCCGATTCGCAGTCCATTCTTTTCGGCCCTTCTGCCGTGCTACGTGAGGCGCAAACCGTGCCATCCGCCTGCGGATACACCAGCGCCTCGGTAGAAAACACACAGTCGATGCCCAGCTTGCCTTTGCTGTTCTTTACCACGCCTGACTGCTTCAGACGCTCGCGCAGTTTGGCCGCAAGAGGGTCCTGAATCGTTTTGGCCAGATCGCTCACCTGGATTTGCGTCGGATCGATTTGACCTCCCGCGCCGCCGGTTGTGATCAGTGGGATCTTATTGCGCCGACACCAGGCAATTAACGCGGCCTTGGGGCGGACGCTATCGATGGCATCGATCACATAGTCAAAATCGGCCGCCAGCAGCGTGGCCGTGTTATCCGGAGTAATAAAATCATCAATGCACACCACCTCACAATCAGGATTAATTGTGCGCAGGCGATCCGCCATCACTTCCGTTTTGGCTTTGCCCACGTTGCCGCTAAGCGCATGTATCTGACGATTGGTATTGGTGATACAGACATCGTCCATATCGATCAGGGTTATTTTGCCAATCCCGGTGCGCACCAGCGCCTCTGCGGCCCAGGAGCCAACGCCACCAATACCGATGACGCAGAAATGCGCATCGGCGAACAGCTGCAGCGCCTGCCGGCCATAAAGACGTGCCGTACCACCAAAACGCTGGTGCCAGGCATCGTTTAACACTTTCATAATTAAACCTGTTACAGAGTGCGGGCCAGCGCGCCCGCAGCATCAAGAATTAGTTAGCACCTAACAGCATGGTGCCGTTGTTACCGTTCTGAGCATTGCTGAACAGCGGCTGCCCAGCGCCAGGCGCAGACTTCAGCACCCACACGCGACCATAATGGTTATAGAAACCGGCAAGATGAGCAGCATCCGGACCTACGCCCTGATAAATATCGAAGTGCTGGCCTTTAATTGCACCACCCACATCCAGCGCCACCATCATCCGCATCTCATATTTACCGTTGAATTTGCCCTTTTCATTCAGCTGCGGCACTTCTGCCAGCAACACCGTTCCGGCAGGAATCAGTGAACGATCTGATGCCACAGAGGCTTTCGCCACCAGCGGTACAGCGCTGGCGCCGCGAACCGGCACGTAGGATTCAGGTTTGAAGAAGACAAATGAAGGATTGGTTTCTAACAGCGCACGCACTTCCTCTGGGGAATGCTCATCCGCCCACTGGCGAATCGCCTGCATGGACATGTCTTCACGCTTAACTTCGCCACGGTCGATCAGCTCTTTACCGATGCTATGATAACCCCAGCCGTTTTTCCCGCCATAACCAAAAAAGCTCATCGGACGACCGTCGCCGAAATCGACGTAGCCACTGCCCTGCACATCCATAATGAAGTTATCAATAAGTGAATTACTCCAGGCAATCACATAACGATCGTCTAACCCACCACTATATATAGAAGAACGACTTGGCAGCTTTTGTCCGCGTTTGCGTGGCGGCATCCGGTAAATAGGGTACTGGAACTCGCCCTGTCGCGTGTAGCGCGCCTCGACCACCGGTGTGTAATAGCCCGTGAACTGCACGTTGCCGTAATTATCGGTGCCTTCCATCTGAAACGCATTCAAACCAAACTGCCGCAGCTGACGCGTATCGCCACCGGCTATCAACCAGTTCTCGACCGCACTGTACGTACTGTTGTTGCGGCCAAACAGGGCAGAGGACGTGGACTGAATCTGCCGCACCTGTTCGCCAAAATCTCTGCCATTAACCGGACGGCCTTTGGCGTTAGGTTGATTGACCAGGGCAAGGGGCTGCTCCAGTTTACCGTCTTTATACTGTTGACCCCGATCGGTTGGCTTAGAACTACAGCCCGCCAGCAGCGCTAAAAATGCGCCAGTAAGTGCATACTTCGCCCAATGTCCTTTCATCTTCATCTCTTTTTATGACTGTTCGCCACGCGACGATAGCAAAGCCGTCATCATAATGAAATCCATCCTGTTTGGTCATAATGGATATCGGTTCAATAAATCATCAAACGGGGGAATCCTTCAGCAATTAACAGCAAATTTAGCCTTTTAGGGCAAAAAGGGGTTGCAACAATCATCGTGCGGAGTATAGTGCGCATCCACGGACGCGGGGTGGAGCAGCCTGGTAGCTCGTCGGGCTCATAACCCGAAGGTCGTCGGTTCAAATCCGGCCCCCGCAACCAATTCTTCTGTGATAGTGCTCAGACAGAAGAAACAATGTGAAAGTCGCTATGCGCAATCGGACGCGGGGTGGAGCAGCCTGGTAGCTCGTCGGGCTCATAACCCGAAGGTCGTCGGTTCAAATCCGGCCTCCGCAACCAACGCTTCTGTCAATTTGCTCAGACAGAAGACACAATGTGAAAGTCGCTATGCGCAATCGGACGCGGGGTGGAGCAGCCTGGTAGCTCGTCGGGCTCATAACCCGAAGGTCGTCGGTTCAAATCCGGCCCCCGCAACCACTTTAAACACCTGAAAGGGTGTTTTTTTGTATCTGAATTCCGCTGAACGACACAAGCCCACCGCTTTCCCCCTTTTAATCTCTTATAAAAACGCCCCATCAGACCGAAGGTTATTCGTGCCGCAGGTATTGCTCTGGCCGATACATTTCTGCTTTCATGATTCATTCGGACACCAAAAGGTCTGGTATGAATAATCTCAACATTGCTGCTCTGACAGCTCAGTACCCGCAGGTCGCGGAGTTAATCGCGCTCACCGAAACCACCTGGTTTAATCCCGCCACGACCAGCGTCGCGGAAGCCCTTCCTCATGTTGGCCTGACGGCACAGGATGTGAAAGAGGCGCACGATCGTCTGAACCGGTTCGCGCCTTTTATAGCGCAGGCCTTTCCGGAAACCGCCGTCACGGGCGGCATTATTGAGTCGGAGATCGTCGCCATCCCGGCGATGCAGAGGCGGCTGGAACAGGCATACGGACAAAAAATTGCGGGTAAGCTGCTATTAAAGAAAGACAGCCACCTGCCGATTTCTGGCTCGATTAAAGCCCGTGGTGGGATTTATGAAGTGCTGACTCATGCCGAGAAGCTGGCGCTGGGCGCAGGTTTGCTGACCAGGGAAGATAGCTACAGCAAGCTACTTTCCCCTGCCTTCAGGCAGTTTTTTAGCCAGTACAGCATAGCCGTGGGGTCAACCGGCAATCTCGGGCTGTCGATTGGCATCATGAGCGCCCGCCTCGGCTTTAAAGTGACTGTGCATATGTCGGCGGACGCCCGGGAATGGAAGAAAGCCAAACTGCGCAGTCACGGCGTCAGAGTGGTGGAATATCAACAGGACTATGGCGTGGCAGTCGAGCAAGGGCGTAAAGCAGCAGAATCTGACCCGGACTGTTTCTTTATTGACGATGAGAACTCCCGCACGCTGTTTCTGGGTTATGCGGTTGCCGGACAGCGCCTGAAGGCACAGTTTGAACAACAGGGACGCGTGGTTGACAGCAACCATCCCCTGTTTGTGTATTTACCCTGCGGCGTGGGCGGCGGCCCCGGCGGCGTCGCCTTTGGTCTGAAGCTGGCTTTTGGTGAACACGTTCACTGCCTGTTTGCCGAACCAACCCACTCTCCCTGCATGCTGCTGGGCATCATTACCGGTTTGCATGAGGGTATTTCAGTGCAGGACATCGGCATCGACAATATCACGGCGGCAGATGGACTGGCGGTGGGTCGGGCTTCCGGCTTTGTTGGCCGGGCCATGCAGCGCCTGCTGGACGGGCTTTATACACTTGACGATCAAAGTATGTATGACATGCTGAGCTGGCTGGCGCAGGAGGAAGACCTGCGACTGGAGCCCTCGGCGCTTGCCGGTATGGCTGGCCCCCAGCGCGTCTGCGGTGCCGCGGCTTACCTGCAACTGCACGGTTTTACCGCGACGCAGCTGGACCAGGCGACACATCTGGTCTGGGCCACGGGCGGCGGGATGGTGCCGGAAGACGAAATGGCACGCTACCTGGCGAAGGGCCGCTGAGCACCCGGGCAGCCCTGCTGCGCCCCGAAACGGACATCGGGATGCGCGATTACGCACGCTGCATCCGGGTCTGACGCGCCTTTCACCGCCTGACGGCAGGCCGGGAAACGCAGTAGCAGCCTGTTTCCCCCGGCCTGCGACTCAGCGGTGAGCCAGTGCGGCACCGCTTTTGAAATAGGCTTTGATCCCTTCCAGTATCGCCTCTGCCACCTGATGCTGATAGCGCGTGGTACGCAACTTACGCTCTTCTTCCACATTACTGATGAACGCCGTTTCCACCAGGATAGAGGGAATATCGGGTGCCTTAAGCACGGCAAAGCCGGCCTGATCCACGGTACGTTTGTGCAGATGATTGATGCGCCCCAGACGGTGCAGCACTTCTTTGCCAAACTTCAGGCTGTCATGGATGGTCTGGCGCTGCACCATATCAAACATGGTGTGATCCAGATAGCGGTCGCCACTCATGCTGACACCGCCAATCTGATCGGCTTCGTTCTGGCTGTGCGCCAGGAAACGTGCCGCAGCAGAGGTCGCGCCGCGGGTAGAGAGGGCAAATACTGAAGAACCGCGCGCGGCCCGGCTGGTGAATGCATCCGCATGGATAGAGACAAACAGGTCAGCACGTTGCTTGCGCGCTTTGGCGACGCGCACCCGAAGCGGAATAAACACATCTTCGTTGCGGGTCATGTAAGCCTTCATGTTGCGCTCTTTTTCGATCAAGGTTTTCAGCCGACGACCAATCTTCAGCACGATATCTTTTTCGCGGGTTTTGTATTTACCATGCGCGCCGGGATCTTCGCCGCCATGTCCAGGATCGATCATGATGATAATGGGTCGATCGCGTCCGGCTTTACCGGGTAAAGGCTTCTGCACCGTCTCATTTTTTTCCAGATCGCCCTGGTTGTAATCTTTAAGTAATGCCAGTAAAGGATCATCTTCAACCGTATCCTGGCTGGGATAAAGATCGACCACCAGTCGGTGCTTGATGGTGGAAACCGGGGCAAGGCTGAAGATTTTAGGGGAAACGTTGCGCTTTAGTTCCAGTACCACGCGCACGGTGTTGGCATCAAACTGCCCCACTCTGGCGCTTTTAATAAAAGGATCGTCAACGCGCACGTGCTTATTCACGCCCTTCAGCACCGCGTTGAGATGCAAGCCATCAATATCAAGCACCAGTCGGTCAGGATTCGTCAGGGCAAACTGCTTGTATTTAAGTGCGACGTTCGATTCCAGCGTCATACGCGAGTAGGTTGAAGAGGGCCAGATGCGCACCGCCAGAATATGACGGGTGGCTGCCATACTCACGCCACTGACGCTGAGCAGTAACAGCGCCCCTGTACCTTTTAATAATCGTCTACGTGAAACCAGGGGATTACCTTCCGACATGCCACTCCAGCTGTTATATAGTGTTTAAAAAAACGGCAACCAAATAAAATGGCGGCGAAAACTTTATCCAATCCTCCAGGTAATGTCACCCGGAAACCCCAAATAATGCAGGCTGTTAGCGGCATTAGCATCAAGAAAAACGTAAATTATCGTCAGGATTAACGCTTGCAAAATGGCAGTCAAAAGCATAAAAATACACAAAATACGAATAAACATTCACTGAGGGTTAGCCGTGAAGGAACGTAGTACTGAACTGGTTCAGGGTTTTCGCCATACCGTTCCCTATATCAATGCGCATCGGGATAAGACATTCGTCATCATGCTTGGCGGTGAGGCCATTGAGCATGAGAATTTCTCCAGCATCGTCAACGATATCGGCTTGCTACACAGCCTTGGCATCCGTTTGGTCGTGGTCTATGGCGCACGTCCACAGATTGATGCCAGCCTGGCGGCACATCAGCTGGAACCGGCTTACCACAAATATACTCGTGTCACCGATGCACCATCGCTGGAACTGGTCAAACAGGCGGCAGGTCGGTTACAGCTGGACATCACTGCCCGGCTCTCAATGAGCCTCAATAACACGCCGCTGCAGGGTGCACATATTAACGTGGTGAGCGGTAACTTTATTATCGCCCAGCCGCTTGGCGTGGATGACGGGGTAGACTACTGCCACAGTGGACGCATCCGCCGTATTGATGAAGAGGCCATTCATCGCCAGTTGGATAACGATGCCATTGTGCTGCTTGGCCCGGTCGCGGTATCGGTGACCGGTGAAAGTTTTAACCTGACGTCCGAAGAGGTTGCCACGCAGTTAGCGATTAAGCTCAAAGCCGAAAAAATGATTGGCTTCTGTTCAGAACAAGGCGTGATCGATCGTGAAGGCAACATTGTCTCCGAACTCTTTCCCAACGATGCTCAGGCGCGTATTGATGAAATGGAAAGCGATGGCGATTTTCTGTCGGGCACCGTGCGCTTTTTACGGGGCGCGGTAAAAGCCTGTCGCAGTGGCGTGCGCCGCAGCCATTTAATCAGCTACCAGGAAGACGGTGCGCTGCTGCAGGAGTTATTCTCGCGCGATGGCATCGGGACACAGATCGTAATGGAATCGGCCGAGCAGATCCGCCGGGCAACCATCAACGACATCGGCGGTATTCTGGAACTGATTCGCCCACTGGAGCAGCAAGGCATTCTGGTTCGCCGCTCACGCGAACAGTTAGAAATGGAGATCGATAAATTTACCATTATCCAGCGCGATAATCTGACCATAGCCTGTGCCGCGCTTTATCCGTTTATGGATGAAAAGATTGGTGAAATGGCCTGCGTCGCAGTGCATCCGGATTATCGCAGCTCGTCACGCGGTGAGCTGCTGCTGCAGCGCGTCGCGCTTCAGGCACGGCAAATGGGGCTGGAGAAACTGTTCGTGCTGACCACGCGCAGTATTCACTGGTTCCAGGAGCGCGGCTTTACGCCGGTGGATATTGAGTCGCTGCCAGAAAGTAAGAAAGAGATGTACAACTATCAGCGTCGTTCAAAGGTGCTGATGGCCGATTTAACCTGACCGTCAACCGGGCGGCCATCCTGCCGCCCTGCTTATTATGCCTGCCCGGCAGCCTCTAACCTTTCCACCAGTCCACTGCGACGCTGAGTTTGCAGCTGTACGGCACGTTCAAATATTGAGCGATCGCTGTAAATGGTCAGCTGACTGCGCGCGCGCGTAATGGCGGTATAAACCAGCTCGCGAGTCAGCACCGGCAGAAACTGAGTCGGCATGACCAACGCGGTATGGTCAAACTCTGATCCCTGCGACTTATGTACCGTCATCACCCAGGCGGTTTCATGGGACGGTAAACGGCTGGGCTGAATCGCTTTGACGCTGCCATCCGGCAACGGAAAAAACACCCTGAGCTGGCCTTCTTCGTCACGTAAAGTAATACCAATATCGCCGTTAAACAGCCCAAGCGCGCTGTCATTGCGGGTGATCATGACTGGACGGCCTGAATACCAGCGGCTGCCCAGCGCAGGACGGCGAAGGCGCTGCAGCTGCATCAGACGCTGCTCTATGCGCTGATTCAGTCCGTGTACGCCAAACGGCCCTTCACGCAGGGCACATAACAGCTGGTAGCGGCTGAATGCCGCGATGGCCTGTTCCGGCGCGGCCTGCTGCTGCACAGCGTGCAGATATGCCTCATAGCCCCGCGCCACCTCGTCCAGCATCGCCTGATAAGCGTCGCCGTCATTGAGCGGCTGAAAAGAAACGTCGTGGTGCCCTGCGGCGAAAATAGTCTTCATCTGGCGCGCATCGCCCTGATTCACCGCCCGGGCCAGTTGGCCGATTCCGGACTTTTCATCGAAACGATAACTCTGCCGCAGTAGGCAAATGCTGTCGCGTACCGCGGGTGCAGCCTCGGTGTCGTTGCCCACAAGCGTACAACCGGTAAGGGTTGTCAGTTGCAAGGCCCGGGAAACGCTAAACCCTGTTTCACTACAGCGGCAAATGTCCCCCAGCACTGCGCCCGCCTCAACCGAGGCCAGTTGATCGCGATCACCCAGAAACACTACTCTGGCGTGATGAGGCAGGGCGGAAATCAGTTTTGCCATCATGGTCAGATCGACCATCGAGGCTTCATCCACCACCAGCACATCCAGATGCAGAGGATTTCCCGCGTGATAACGCAGGCGCTGCGTGTCGGGTTGCGCGCCGAGCAGGCGATGCAGCGTCGTCGCTTCCGCAGGGAAACGGGCGCGCTCTTCCTCATTCACCGCCAGCCCCTGCAGAGCTTTACCCAGCGACTCCGTTAAACGGGCCGCCGCTTTTCCGGTAGGTGCTGCCAGCTGTATGCGCAATGGCAGCGTATTCAGTCGAATCAGCGCAGCCAGCAGTTTTGCTACCGTCGTGGTTTTACCGGTTCCGGGACCACCGGAAATCACGGCGGTTTTGCGCGTCAGTGCCACGGCAGCGGCAATCTTTTGCCAGTCATCAGGAAGGCTGCCAAACAGGTCGTTTAACACCTCACTGGCGCGGTGCGAATCGAAGCGCCCTTCGTCGGGCTGCAATGAGAAAAAGCGCGCAACCTGCCCTTCGCTCTGCCACAGACGATGCAGATACAAACGCTGATTGCTCAGCACCAGCGGGGTAACGGCACTGCCGTCGCTGACTGCCGACCAGCCCGCCAGCTGCGCATGCAGATCGTCCGGTGCGCCTGCAGCCTGCCACAGAGCCTGGGCCAGCGCAGGCTGACGACCTGCAAACAACCCTGCCTCGCTCAGATTAGCCAGCGGCAGACAGACATGGCCTTCTCCGGCATCCGCACTCACGCAGGCCGCCGCCAACAGCAGAAAAGGCCGGGTTTCATCCGCGATTAAACGGGCAAACTGAATATCCAGAGGACGCAGTAAACGCTTTTCGACTGCCTGGAGCAGCAAGGCGTTTATATCACTCATAACATTTCCTCTGTGTTGCCAAACAACCTATCCATCTCATCAATAAACGCCGGGTTGGGTCGGGTCGCGAAAATGCCGTTATCGGCAGAGCTGCCGTCCATGCCGCGCAGAAACAGGTAAAATACCCCGCCGAAATGCTGTTGGTAGTCGTAGCCTGCCAGCCGATGCTGCAGATAACGGTGCAACGCCAGGGTATACAGCTGATATTGCAGATCATACCGGTGATCGATCATGGCCTGCTCCATCGCCTCGGGCGTGTAAGCGGCATGGCTTTCACCCAGCCAGTTGGATTTGTAATCCAGCAGATAGTATTTCCCCTGCCAGCGGAACACCAGGTCGATAAAGCCTTTCAGCATGCCTTTGACCTGCCGGAAATCCAGCGTAGCACCGCGCTGCGACAGGGGATCGTAGCGGCGCACCAGCGCATCCAGATCGGCTGCGGTCAGCAAATTGTTGATCGGCAGATAGAATTCCATTTCGATAAGTCGGTCACTGCTGTTGATACTGGCCAGCGTCAGGCCTTCCTTGTTAAGCGGCGTCGTCAGCACGCGCGCAATCCACTGCTGAATGACCGGAAGCCAGCTCAGTGGATAGCCATTTTGCTGTAGTTGATCTTCCAGCCAGATCGCGTCTGGCAGTTCGGTAAAATCAATTGATTCAAACAGCCCGTGCAGAAAAGTACCAGGTGCCGCGCCGCGAGGAAAATGGTGCGGCGTTAACAGAGCGTCTTCATCGTCTGCCGCTTCACCCGCGGCATCAATATCAAATTTAGGTAACGCATCCAGCAGCGGTGAGCTACCGTGCTGCTGTAATCCCGAATAACTGGTGACGCGCCAGCTGTCTGCCAGCGCACGCGTCATTTCCCGACTACTCAGCGCATCGTCACGACCTTCGCCTTCATGCCAGATCGCGCCGGGCTGGAGTTCGCTGCTTATGACCTCAATGCCCGCCCCCTCAAACGCCTGCAGATGCTGGCTGAGCTGTGCGGCATCGGCGGTTTCACCGCGCTGGACCAGATAACCGAGCGCGCTTTTATGCAGATCGCTCTCGCCTTCTTTTTTACGTGCCCCTTTGATCAGCGGCGCAATGCCCACGCTGCAGTGGTACACCGAACGGGTAAGCGCCACGTAAAGCAGACGCAAGTCTTCTGCCAGCCGCTCCTCTTCTGCCAGCGTCAGGCTTTGCTCATCGCCCTGCACGTCCAGCATCGCGGCAAAGCTTTCGCGATCGTGATACAGGGCGCTGGCGGCCTCGCGGAAGCCGGCGGCAAAGGGCAGCCAGACCAGAGGATACTGCAGCCCTTTCGATTTATGAATGGTGACGATTTGCACCAGGTGGCGATCGCTTTCCAGCCGCAGTTGCTGGCTGGAGGCCTGGTTGTCGGGACGGGCAATTTGCTGCGCCAAAAAACGCACCAGCGCATGCGTGCTGTCAAGTTGAACCGCGGCTTCCTGCAGTAATTCCCCCAGGTGCATCAGATCGGTTAAGCGCCGTTCACCGTTGTCTGACGCCAGCATATTTTCGGCCAGCTGCCGCTTGATCATCACGTCACGCAGCATGGGTAAAACACCACGCTGATGCCAGATTTGCTGCCAGCTGACAAACTGCTCTACCAGCGCATCCCAGTCGCGTTCGTTCTGCGTCAGAGCGTCCAGTTCTGCGGCATCAATCGCAAAGATGGATGTCGCCAGCGCGCTGCGCAGTAATCGCTCCTGCTCAGGCGACTGAACCGCCTGTAAAAGCCACAACAGCTCACGCGCTTCGGGCGTAGTGTAAACGCTGTCGCGACTGGACAGATAAACCGAGGGAATCGCCAGGCTGTTCAGCGCATCGCGGATCAGGCTGGCCTCGGTCCGGCTGCGTACCAGCACGGTAATGTCCGATGCTTTAACCGGCTGTAGGGCATCACCTTTGCCAATCTGCGCCTGTCCCTGCTGTCCCGCCACCAGCCAGCGGCTGATGTCTGCAGCACACTGCTGTGCCATAAATTGTTGGTAATCACTTACTCCAACGCCTTCTCCCGGCTGAAGCCAGAAGCGTAAAGCGGGCTGCGGCTGTTGCTGGTAAATCAGTTTCAATGCCTGGTTGGGCGCAGCCGGACTGACCGGGAGAAAAGGGATTGAAGAGAACAGAAACGGCGCATCGACCTGCGAAAACAACCGGTTAACGCTGTCCACCATTTCTGGGGACGAACGCCAGTTGGTATCTAATGTGTAGTGAGCACTAACTTCATTCCGGGCGCGCAGATAGGTAAAAATATCCGCGCCACGGAAAGCATAGATAGCCTGCTTGGGATCGCCGATAAGCAGCAGCGCTAAGTCTGGCTGATGAATATACAGCGTGCGGAAGATGCGATACTGCTGCGGGTCGGTATCCTGAAATTCATCGATCAACGCCACCGGAAAACGGCTACGAATGGTTTCAGCCAGAAGCGCCCCGCCCGGCTGCTGAAGTGCCTCATCCAGACGACTTAACAGATCATCAAAGCCCAGTAATGCACGCTGACGCTTCTCACGCTGAACCGCCTCGCGGACCTCCGTCAGGGCCTGCCAGATAATGACATCGCGTAACGTTAGTGCTTCTGCCAGGAACCGATCCACCGCGTCAAACAGGGAATGCTGTGGCGCCTCGCCCTTTTTCGTTTTCTCATGCAGCACCTGCTGTCCAAAGCGCTCCAGCTCTTTGGGATACTGATAATCAAGCGTCTCACTCTGTGCCCACTGCGTCACTTTGGTAACCCAGTTAGGTAAGTGCTTACTGCTATAACTGCGTTTATCAACGCCAGACGCGGTAATAATGCCTTCCACATCGTCGCTGGCGGCCTGCCACTGCTGCTTAAGGGCGTTGATACGCTGAAGATTGGCCGCATGACGTGAGGCCAGGGTTTCATCTGCACGAGGCGGATGCCTGAGCGTCGGCGATTCCCCCTGTAGCCAGGGTCGTAGCGTGGTCAGCAAACTGTCTGGCCCGCTCCACTCCGCCGCAATCACTCTGGCCACATCCAGCGACAGCGGGTAACACTGACGACGCCAGAAATCGGCCGTTGCCTGCCGGAGCAGGGTTTGTTCGTTTTCAATCAGCTCCTGCTCGAACAGCATCCCCGATTCAAACGCGTTCAGGTTAAGCATGCGCTGACAGAAGCCGTGGATGGTGAAAATAGCCGCTTCGTCCATTTGCCGCTCGGCCGCCAGCAGCTGTGACGCCGCCTGTGGCAGGTCAGGGATTTGTGCAATCAGCTGTTGATGCATCGGGTTTTGACTTTTACCGCGCACGCAGGCCAGCCGGAGCTGATGGATATTGTCACGAATACGGCCCCGAAGCTCCGCCGTGGCGGCTTCGGTAAAGGTCACCACCAGAATTTCTTCGACGGACAGTGGCCTGCGCCAGGCGTGCTCACCGCCCAACCCTAACAGCAGGCGTAAATAAAGCAGGCCGATAGTGAACGTTTTGCCGGTCCCCGCTGACGCCTCAATTAACCGCTCGCCGTTCAGCGGCAGCGTTAGCGGGTCAAGTGACTCGGGTCTTGACTGCATCATTGGATTTCACTCTTTACTGGCAGCGACTGTTGCAGTTTGGCGATTTCCTGCCAGGTTCTCCAGCCAGGTAGTGGGGCAAATTCAATTTTGCGCTCGCCGCTACCGGCAATCTGCGACGTCATTGCCATCCCTTTTTTCTGCATCACGGCCTGATGAAAGAAATCGGCCAGACCGGCTGGCGTAAGCAGCTGGACCTGCTCCATCAGCTTTTGCCGGGTATCAAAATCGTAGTTCTGGCGATCAAAATCACGGCTAAAACGATCGGCTTCTTCATTCAGCGTTTGCGGACGCTGTTTAAGATCGTTGAGCATCGCCTGCTGGTACTGGGTAAAGTCGGCCTGGCTCATCGTGCGAAGCCGCTGCTCTGCCTGCGGATAGAATGCCTGATAGCGCTGCATCAGATAAGCGGGCTGCTTGCTGTTACTTTGCAACAGAAAACCGATCCCCCACTGGCGCCCTACTGGCATCCGGAAGGCAAACACAGCATAGCCCAGCTGCTCTTCTGTACGCAGCTGGTTGTAAAACCAGGGCTGAACGATCTGGCTGAGCATCGCGCTGTTCGCCATGCTTTGGTATTCGTCATAGCCCAGGGGAATATAGAGTGCCGCCAGCGCAGAGTCTGTGCTGCTGCCGTGCTGTTCCAGATTCGCTTTCAGCGGCTTTTCAACGCTGAGGTAGTTGCTGTGCCAGTAGTGAATACCTCCACACTGCATCTGTTGTTTCAGATCGCGCCCCAGTTGGGTCACGCTGTCGGCGCTGAGATTGCCCACCGCCATCATTTCCGGCGTGGCATTTTTAATTAACGCATCACGGTAGGCCACCACCTCATCCAGCGTAATGCCGCTCACCAGTTTGCGCCGTGTCTCGCGCTGAGTGTAAGGCAGTTGCGATAACAGCTGCATAGGCTGAATCGCCTGCTCAAAGGCTTTGCCTTTTTCGGCCGCATCCAGCCGTTCCAGGTACCAGGATTTGGCCTGCTCAAGCTGAGATTCACTGGGCCGGAAGGTGCTGTAACGATCAACTAACTGTTTGAGTAACGCGGGCAGGCGTTGCGTAAAGCCACTGGCGTTAAAGACCAGGCCATCGTTTTCACTGGTCGAGAAACTGATCCCGCCAATCGACGCCTGCGAACTCAGCTCATCCAGCGCCAGGCTGGCCAGATAGTCGTTCAGACCAAACAGCACCTGTTGGCGCGCATCGCTGATGGCCTGCTGATTTCGCAGCGCGACGGTAATGCTGGCTTTGGGTTCACTGCTATAGAACTGGCTTGGCATCCAGTAAATGCGCATACCGTAATCGTTATCCAGCTTCACCGGATGGCGGTAGACCTTGTCCCCGGTAGCAACCAGCGAGAAATCATCAGGAATGTAGGGATTCAGTACGGGCATCGCGAATTGCATGTCACGCCCGCGCTGCTGCCACTGGGTAAACGTCTGAGCGGTGATCTTATCAACCTGATAAGGCGCGTTGACAAAATAGGCCAGCTTGTTGTGCGGTTCCTGTGGGCTGATGTACCAGATGCGTGCATTCTGCGGCGTCATGCTGTTAAGACGGCCCTGAATCGCCTCAGCATCATACTGGTCGGCAAGGTAAGGCGCATCCAGCGTGTGCTCCACCGGCACACGCAGCATTGTATCGGCCAGCCATTCGATATAATCCATATTGCGCGTGATGGAGGGATAACGGAAATCCAGCGCCAGAACACGGGAAACTTCGTCGAAATAGCGGCGATCGATGCCTTTTTCTCGCAGCATAGAAATGTAGCTAAAGACGGCCGCAACCACATCATCGCGCTGGGCAAGGCCTTTATCGGTTAGCGACACGTTGACCGTAAAAACGCCGCTGTTGCGTTCGGTGACAGGGTCGGCCCCTGCGCTGACGCCATCGGCCAGCCCCTGTTTTTGCAGCCAGTCTGCCAGCGTATTTGGGCTACGGTTGCCCATTAAATAGCCGATGAGCGTGTCCGTTTTACTGCGGAAGCGGTCGCTGTTGTTCGGGATACGGAACTCGATTTTCAACTGCTTACGGGGTTGTGCAGGCACGTAATGAATAATAATGCCCTGCTGTGCTTCCGTGACGACCGGCTCGCTAATCGCGGGGACGCTGGCATTGTGGTTCGCCACCCGACCAAAGGTGTTGGCCGCAATGGCGGCCATCTGCGCCAGGGATTGATTACTGTAGATAACCGCCTTCATCAGATTGGCTGAATAGTGACCATGGTAAAAGTCCAGCAGCGCCTGATGCAGGTTACTACCCGGCTTATCCCGTAGCGTTTCCAGATTGCCCCCGTAAAAGTGTGCTGCCGGATGGGCCGGATTGATCGTTTCGGCACTGACCTGCCCCATGCGCAAACCGTCACGCGCACGCGCCATGGTCAGCTCGGCATTGACTGCGTGGCGTTCCCGGTCAGCATTGACCGGGTCCAGCAACGGCTCAGCAATCGCGTCCGCAAGACGATCGACGGCAGGCTCAAGCGCATCGTTTTCCACTTCAAGGTAATAAGCCGTGCGATAGGATGCGGTACTGGCGTTGTGACTGCCTCCGTGCTTCTTGAGGAAGTCAGCCAGGCTGTCAGGCTGCGGATAACGCGTTGAGCCCATCAGCACCATGTGTTCAAGGTAGTGCGCCAGGCCAGGCTGTTGCGCAGGATCGTCCAGTGAACCAATCGGCAGCGTTAAGGCCGCCAGCGACTTAGGTGCATCCTTGTCTGATACCAGCAGCACGGTCATGCCATTATTCAGCGTGATCGCCTGATACTGGCGCGAATCCTGTTGGCTTTTACCGATGGTACTGTTAACGGGCTGCCAGCCGGGGCCGGTCTCGGCCTGAACCGTAAACGCCACCAGGCTGAACAGGATGGCCAGGATCAAGCGTGCATGTGTGCGCATGTAAACCTCTTACGTTACCCAAAAGCCGCCTTGCCAGCGCATCGACGGCTGAAAATACAACAACCTTTTTTGGTGTTCTCATCACCTGTAAAGGTGTGACTTACCGATCGTCCTGATGGGCCTGCAGTACCGGCAAGTACCAGTGCTCCGCGGCCTCGGTTATGCGCTGTACATGAGACGCGTCCAGTGCCCTGCACAACCGCTGCAAATAGGGATCGCTCCCCTCGCCCTCCTGCTGATAACCGCCCACCCAGGCCGCCAGCAGACTATTACGGGCTTTGAGCTGAGTCGCCTCATCCGTCAGGAACTGTTGGCTTTTTTTATCGAAACAGGCGTTGAGCCAGGCACCGCCGCTTTTGGTCAACAGCATTAAGGGTTCCCGCATTCCCTGCAGATAGCCTTGCATGTAGCGCGCTAACGTGGCGATGGCGTCATCCGGCGTAACGGCGTGGAAGCACCAGTAACTGTGCTGTCGGCCAAACATCCGGCTTCTGCCGTTACCGCCCAGTGCACAATAAACTAAATGCTCGAGCCACAGTAATAAACCATCATTGATATTCAGCACGCCCGGACGCCAGCGCAACAGACCATCGCTCTGCACCTGGGTCAGCCAACCGGATAACCTGACGCCGTCCAGATCCAGATTGATCTCCCAGCTTTCACCTTCGCTACGTTGACTGCTCACTTCCGCCGCCACCTCCTGCATCTCTTCGCGCTGAGCCTGCCAGAACAGCTCGCCAAAGGCACCGTAAGGTAAGTTTCCTGCGGCGCGATGATGTGCATAAAGACGATCGGTGTCATCGCCCGTCACCAATGCATTCAGTAACTGGGCATTAATCTGGTAACGCTCCAGGCTGTCCAGGGCAAAAGGCTCGCTATCGGGCAGTTCATTTTCCTCAAGCCAGAAACTGACGCCCAGACGTTGCTGAAACCAGGCCCGAACCGGATGACGCCAGAATCGCAGGAACTGCTCCAGGGCGAGTGTTTCTACGGGCGGAGTGAGCAGGGGCTGGACAAAATCAGGTTGCGGCTGGCCGGTGCCTTGCGCAGCCGGGAGCCACTCGCGGGCAAAGCTGCGTGCCGTCGACGCGGGCTGGAAGTTTTCCGGCGCAAACGGCATGCGGCTGTGTAAATGTTCCAGATGCGCCCTGACCCGCAGTGCGCTCTCGTCCAGATCCAGATCCTCATCACCGGGCAGGTAAAAACTTTGCCCGATATACTCCAGTAATTCAGTGACCAGTACTGAGGGATAGCGTTCGGTGTTGTCCTGGATTGCGCGTCCGATATAGCTGATATAGAGCTGTTGCTGTGCCGAAATCAGGGCCTCCAGAAACAGGTAGCGGTCATCATCACGTCGGCTGCGGTCGCCTTTGCGCGACTGCTGCTGCATCAGGTCAAATCCCAGCGGCGCTAAGGTGCGCGGATAAACGCCGTCATTCATGCCCAGTAAGCATACGACACGGAAAGGAATGGAGCGCATCGGCATCAGGGTACAAAAGTTGATTTGCCCGGCAAGAAAGCGTTGGCTGATGCGCTGCTGGTCCAGCCGACCGCGCAGATCGTCACGCAGCAATACCACCGGGATCGGCTCATCGAAACGTGCGTCCATGCCATATTCAATCAGCGCCTTCCACTGCTCTTCCACCAGCAGTAATGCGGCTTCAGTTTCCGTATCGGCCGTAAAGAACGCATTGAGCAGCTCGCGGCATAAAGGCAGCCAGGCTTCCAGCGGGCGCGGTTCGGACAAGACCTGACGCCAGTGATTAAGCCGTGACAACAGTTCGGCCAGATGGCCCGCCAGTTCGGCCACCAGCCCGCTCGACTCATCGTAAGGTAAAATGCCCTGCCAGTCGCCATGCTGACTTTCCATCGCATAGCCAAGCAGCATGCGTTGCAGGCCAAAGCGCCAGGTGTGCTGACCGGTAACTGGCAAGGACAATGCCTCAACGCTGGCATCATCCAGCCCCCAGCGCACGCCGGACTCACTTACCCAGCGCCGCAGTAAACGCAGTCCGCTCTCATCAATAGAGAAGTGATTCGCTAAGGCGGGTACGTCCAGCAGCGCCAGCACATCCTCTGAGACAAAACGGCTGTCGGGCAGCGCCAGTAACTGCAAAAAAGCGACAATCGCCGGATGCGCCTGGCTGGCGCGACGGTCAGAGATGGCAAAGGGCAGATAGCGTTCGGTCGGCGCATTGGCAAACACGGCCTGAATAAAGGGCGCATAAGCGTCAATGTCTGCCACCATGACGATGATATCGCGCGCTTTTAACCCAGGACTGGCCTCCATCAGCGCCAGTAAATGATCCTGCAGCACTTCCACTTCGCGTTGCGCGCTGTGGCAGACCTGTATGGCGATCGAGCGATCCTCGGGGTCCAGCTGACGCTTTTGTCCGCTGTAGGCCAGTTCCTCCGCCGTCAGGCCAATCACCGCGTTGTCCTGCAGGTTGAGAAGATCGTGCTGCATGCTGTGTAGCAGGTTGTCTTCTTCAACATCGACAAAGGCGTCAATTTCGCTATTGAGATCCATCTGGCTGAGCAGATAAAGATTATCGCGCCCCAGCTTGCCCCAGGAGGCCAGGAGCGGGTTTGTCAGCTGCTGCTCGCCCTGCTCACTGAACAGCGCAGGCGCGTGTGCCGCGTCACTAAACAATCCACGGTATTCGTCCCGATCGTGGCGGCGACGCTGGCGACTTTGTAACTTCGCCAGAAAGGCATAATCCTGAATGTCACCCCAGTAATCGCGGCAGGGATTCGTGAACAGCAGATAAATATCAATGTGGCGGCCCAGCGCCTGCAACGCCTGCAGATAGACCGGCGGAAGCGCTGAAATACCACAAATAAAAACCCGCTCGGGCAGGTTAGCCGGGGCGGTCTGCGCCTGCTCCAGCGTATGAATAAAGCGCGCATAGAGGTTGGCACGGTGCCATTTAGGCTGGCCCAGTTCCTCGGTGTAATTCACTAAGTCACGCCACAGCGCCGCCTGCCAGATCTGGGCATCGCCCAGGCCGTCAATGTTTTGGCCACGTTCCCAACTGTTCAGCCAGTCGGCGCGATAAACCAGATACTGGTCAAACAGGTCAGCGATACGGGCGCTGAGCTGAAACAGCTTGCGCTTGTCGCCATCGTCGCTCAGGTAATGACGCAGCGAGGCAAACTCATCCTGACGCAGCAGTGAGGGCAAACGGTGCATCAGCTTCCAGCTCATGCTGGCTTTACTGAAGGCGCTTTCGACCGGAATGTCCGGCAGGACACGAACAAACATTTCCCAGATAAAGCTGGCCGGTAGCGGGAATTCGATATTCGCCGCAATACCAAAGGTTTGTGCCAGTTCCATCTGTAACCATTGCGCCATGCCCGGACTCTGCACCAGAACCATTTCTGAGGCGAAGGGATCGTCAAGTGGGTCCAGTTTAATCACTCTGGTTGCCAGGCTTTTGAGCAGATCAAGCTGATTAGAGTGATAAACGTGAAACATGAAAACTCCTGTGGAAAATCAAAACGGCATAGCGACGTCAGAGGGTATTCACTCTACCGCGTATCGCATTTGAAGCCTAACAAAAGGCGGTGGGCGATAGCGCCCCCTGGCGGTTAACAGGTTACACGCATCAGGCTGGCGTGACGTTGATGCGGCCCGCTTACCTCGGCTTTTTCCTGCACACAGCCCGCCGGCCCCTGGGTTTTCTCTGACCGGGATTGCCAGCCCGGCACCTCGCGGCCGAGCAGCCGTTGCTCTGCCACGCGCCAGGCTTCGCGTTGTTGCCACTGCTGACTGAATCCCAGCGTCAGCACCCGGTGATACTGCAGCAGAGCGCTGGTGCTGACGGCCATCAGGAGCAGAGCAAACAGGGCTTCCGGCAGGCTGAATCCTCCCGCATCAGAAGCAGTCTTCCGCTGCGGCCAGCGGGCAGTAGTCAATCCAGCCTTGCGGCAAGGGATGAAGACGGCTGCCCTGCACCCTGACCCAGTGCCATGAGGCCATCTCACTGTTGCGGTCTTCACCTTTAAGCAATCCCTTATCATCTGCGGTTCTCTGCAGGCAGCTCTGCCAGCCATACTGTTTCTCCTGCTGGCAGGTCAACGTCTGTTGTTCCGGCCACTGTAATGTCAGCCCCCACTGCAGCGCCGACTGCGCCTGCCAGAATCCCTGAATGAAACGCTGTTCATCGGCCACTCCGCTCATCCCCTGCGCCAGCATCTCACGGCTGGCATGCAGCGTCAGGCTCCCTGTCAGCATGATGATCAACACCATGCCCAGCGCACTGTTGCCCTGCGCCTTCACAAATTCATGCCCTCGACCCAGCGCGCTACCGTTTCGTCCTGTTGACCGGACCGGCCCTGCAGCAAAATGTTGATCAGGCGGCCTTCCCGCTGCACATCAAAGGCTTCCACGGAGAGAAACGCGGGATCGGACAAGCGCTCCCATCCACCGCCGTTACAGTTATCCACACCGCGCTGCATCTCCAGCTGTTTTTGCCGCAGACGATAGCCGTAATAGTCGCTTTCGCTGTGGCTGCTCCCTTCCCAGTGACCGTTGCTGTTTTCATCAACGCGGATAAGCAGACAGCTCTCCGCTACCGTCACTCCCCCGCTGCCACATTCGCCCTGGCAATATCCCGCCCTGCGCACGGCTTTTTCCAGGGTAGACAGTATTTGCTGCAGCTCCAGGCGCAACTGCACCCGCTGTTGCAGCCTGAGATTTTCACCCAGCAGCAGCGGCATAAAGCGCCCCGCCCCGACCATCAGTACCGCACTGATGGACATCGCAATCAGCATTTCCAGCAGGCTAAATCCGGCCATTTTCATTCACAGCCCGCTTCATCTGCCAGACACAGGCGAATCCGTGCCCGTGAAGAGATAATCAGCCGCATTCGTCCTGCCGCATTCACCAGCTCAATGCTACCGGCTTTGGCAACGTTGCGGCGTCCGTAAAAACCGGGTTCACCGCGCAACGGCTGCAAGGCGACATCCGCGTGCGGCGCAATAAAATGCAGACGCCTGGCGGCCTCACAGCCGTTGACCGGTGGTTCGGCTACGCCAACGCACCAGGGCTGGGTCGTGCGCGCCCACAGAATAAAGTCGCGGTTTTGCCAGTTGGCCTGCGCCCGCACGCTGAGCAGAAAGTTCTGCAGTTGCCGGGCGCTGTCCCGTAACTGTTGACGCTGCTGCCAGCGTTGCCAGCCCTGAGTGGCAAATGCACTGAGAATACCGACAATCACCATGACGAACAGCAGCTCTGCCAGCGTGAAACCTTTTGACGTTTGTTTTTTCATGGCAGTAGAGTGCGGTGTGGCGGGCGGTCTGGCAAAGTGAAAAACCGGGAACGGGAAGCGGCGCTGCAGAGGCGTTTATCTGGTTGTTGTGTTTAAACAAAAGTTTGCGATCAACGCCGCAATGTTACGCCAGACAAACAATAAAAAACCCCGGTATACAGCGCCATACCGGGGTTTTTTATGGGGTGAGATTTAAACGGCAACCGGCGCTTTAATCGCTGGATGCGGATCGTAGCCTTCAATCTCGAAATCGTCGAAGTGATAATCGAACAGCGACGCTGGCTTGCGCTTGATAATAAGCTTAGGCAGGGGCCGCGGCTCACGCGTTAGCTGCAGGCGAGCCTGCTCAAGGTGATTGCTGTACAGGTGCGTATCGCCCCCGGTCCAGACGAAATCGCCCACTTCCAGATCGCACTGCTGCGCCACCATATGCACCAGCAGCGCATAACTCGCGATATTAAACGGCAGGCCGAGGAAGATGTCGCAAGAGCGCTGGTAAAGCTGGCAGGACAGTTTGCCGTCGGCAACGTAGAACTGGAAAAATGCATGGCAGGGTGCCAGCGCCATCTCGTCCAGCTCACCGACGTTCCAGGCGGACACAATAATGCGGCGGGAATCCGGATCGCGTTTCAGTTGTTCAATCACCTTGGTGATTTGATCAATCTCCTGGCCGCTTGCCGTGCCCCAGCTGCGCCACTGCTTGCCGTAAACCGGCCCCAGATTACCCTGTTCATCCGCCCACTCATCCCAAATTGAAACCTTATTTTCTTTGAGGTAACCAATGTTGGTATCGCCTTGCAGAAACCAGAGCAGTTCATGAATGATGGAGCGCAGATGGCACTTCTTGGTGGTGACCAGCGGAAAACCATCCTGCAGATTAAAACGCATCTGGTGACCAAAAATTGAAAGCGTGCCTGTACCGGTACGGTCAGATTTTGGTGTGCCTTCGTTCAACACGTAGCGCATTAAGTCCAGATACTGTTTCATTTTTCCTCGTGAAGTTGTTGCTGCGGGCGACGACGATACGCCCAAATCATCATAATCACACCGGCAATGATCATGGGCAGAGACAGCAGTTGTCCCATGCTGAGTCCACCGGTGAGCAAACCAAGCTGTGCGTCGGGCTGACGGAAGAATTCGACAATAAAGCGGAAGCAGCCGTAGCCAATCAGGAACAGGCCAGAAACGCTGCCCATCGGGCGGGGTTTACGAATAAACAGGTTCAGGATAATGAACAGCACGATACCTTCAAGAAACAGCTCATAGAGCTGTGAAGGATGACGTGGCAGTACGCCATAAGTGTTCAGTAATGCCTGATATTGTGGGTTGTTGGCCGCCAGCGCGATATCTTCGCTGCGCGAACCCGGGAACAGCATGGCAAAACGGAAGTTGGGATCGACACGGCCCCACAACTCACCATTGATGAAATTACCAAGGCGACCAGCACCGAGGCCAAACGGAATCAGAGGCGCAATAAAGTCTGAAACCTGGAAGAAATGTCGTTTGGTACGGCGAGCGAAGATCAGCATCACCAGAATCACGCCAATCAGTCCACCGTGGAATGACATACCGCCATCCCAGACTTTAAACAGGTACAGTGGGTTATCGAGAAACAGGGGCAGGTTATAAAACAGCACGTAACCAATACGTCCACCCAGGAAAACGCCCAGGAAACCGGCGTAAAGCAGGTTTTCTACTTCCTCTTTTTTCCAGCCACTGCCCGGCTTATTCGCCCGACGCACCGCCAGCCACATGGCGAAAACAAAACCCACCAGATACATCAATCCGTACCAGTGAAGCGAAAGCGGTCCGATCGAGAAGATTACCGGATCGAACTGCGGAAATGCGATATAGCCGTTATTCATCATTCACCGTATATTTTCAGCCCTGAAAAGGGGACGTGATGCACATAAATTAGGGCTGGGCATGATAGCACAGCCAGTTTTCTGAGTAGCCGCAGAAATGTAACCTGGGTTAACGCCCACCCCGAATCAGGCCGCCCAGACCGCGCTCTTCCATAAACGCCGACACCAGCTGACGCACATCTGACGCCGAGTAAGCTTTGAGCGCCTGGGTACTGAGTTTCTGCACTTCTTCATAATCCAGATGGCGCAGCAGATATTTTACGCGCGAGACATTCTTGCCGTTCATGCTGAGATGGTGATATCCCATCCCTATCAAGAGCGCCACACACATCGGATCGCCCGCCATTTCACCACACAAGCATAATTCCAGATTCGCCAAATGGGCTTCAATGGAAATGGCCTGCAGCGCGCGCAGCATCGCCGGATGCAGTGAATCATACAGATTCGCCACGCGCGTATTGTTGCGATCCACCGCCAGTAAATACTGGGTCAGGTCATTGGTCCCGACAGACACAAAATCGACGCGTGAGGCCAGATGCGGGATCATAAACAGCATGGAAGGCACTTCAATCATAATCCCGATGCGCGGCTTCGGAATCGCATAGCCGAGCATCTCTTCCACTTCCGTTCCGGCGCGTTGAATAAGGCGTTTGGCCTCGTCGATCTCATCGATATGGCTAATCATCGGCAGTAAAATGCTCAGATTGCCTGACGCGGCGTTAGCACGCAGCATGGCGCGCACCTGCACCATAAAAATCTCGGGTTGGTCGAGCGTGAGACGAATGCCCCGCCAGCCCAGGCAAGGGTTCTCTTCACTAATCGGCATGTACGGCAACTGTTTGTCTGCCCCGATATCCAGCGTGCGCAGCGTAACCGGTTTTTCATGGAACAGTTGTAACATGCCCTGATACTGAGCAACCTGCTCTTCTTCGGACGGGAAGCCGCTCTGCAGCATAAAGGGAATTTCAGTGCGATAAAGGCCAATACCGTCAACCCAACTGCCCAGCGTCTGCTCATGCTCCGGGCTTAACCCCGCATTGAGCATGACCTGCACGCGCTGACCGCTTCTCAGTTCACCAGGCCTGTCCACGCCGCCTTCAGCCATTTTACTGAGGGCATTTTCTTCACTGATTAACCGTTGGTACTCCTGCACCAGCACCGGTTCAGGATCGATCAGCAGTTCGCCGCGATAGCCATCGACAATCAGCAGACGTTTGTTTAACTGACTGGGCTGAATGTCCGCGCCCATGACGGTCGGAATCCCCATCGCGCGGGTTAAAATGGCCGCGTGGGAGTTTGCCGCGCCGTCGCGGACCACAATCCCCGCCAGCCGCTCGTGGGGAATTTCCGCCAGCGTTGTCGCCGTCAGTTCATCCGCCACCAGGACGAAACGCTCAGGCCAGGCATTGACGCCCACCAGAGAATCATCGAGGTGAAACAGCAAGCGCTGCCCCAGCACCCGCAGATCGCCTGCGCGTTCTTTCAGGTAGCTGTCCGTCAGGCTGGCAAACTGGGCGGCAAATTTTTCAATTACAGTTTTGACCGCCCACTCGGCGACCGATCCGCGTTCGATCTCAGCAAAGAGATCTTTTTTCAACCGTGCGTCAGTTAACAGGTGTGAGTAGAGGTCGAAGATCGCCGCGCTCTCTTTCTGCGCGCTGGCGGTAAAGCGTTTGCTGAAGCGACGAAATTCATTGGCGGCTTCACTCATCGCCAGCGATAAACGTTCGCGTTCACGTTGCTGATCCAGCGTCGAGGCGGCAGAAACCTGATCAAGCAGCGGCTGGGTTTCATCCACCCATCCCGGTGCGACAGCGACACCTGGCGCGGCAGCAATGGCCCGAATGCGCGCCAGACGATACTGACCGAACAACTGACTCAACTGCGATTGAGACAATAGCGCTGCCAGCTGCGTGGCTAAAGTAACGAGAAACGACTCCTCGCTTTCATCAAACTGTCGATGTTCACGCTGCTGAACCACCAACACGCCCATGAGCTGACGGCGGCTGATAATAGGCACGCCAAGGAAAGAGCGATAGCGCTCTTCCTTTACAGAAGGGATGTACTTATAGCTGGGATGGCTCTGCGCATCGGCAAGGTTAATTGGCTCGGCAAGTCGCCCCACCAGGCCCACAATACCTTCATCAAACGCCAGCTTGACCGTTAAGCCACGCGGTTTTTTCAGGCCGCGTGTGGCCATCAGGTAATAACAGCGACGTTCGTGATCGGCGAGGTAGACGGAACAAACTTCCGTTTCCATCGCCAGGCAGATCTCATTAACCAGAATGTCGAGTGCTTCATTCAGACGTGGCGCACTCGCCACCTTTTCAACAATTTCTCGCAACTGAGTGAGCATAAAGGGCGTGGCCTATCCTCTTTTACGTCGATGGGCAGGATGATTTCGCTGCACCGCACTCTCCTGCATGGACATGACAACGCCAGCAAATTCTTTCATAACCCGACGATAAACATCGCGCTTAAAAGAAACAACCTGACGTACCGGATACCAAAAACTTACCCACCGCCAGCCGTCGAATTCCGGCGTGCTGCTGTGTTGCACATTAATATCTGCGTCATTACACATCAACTGCAGAAGAAACCACTTTTGTTTCTGACCAATACAAACCGGTTTTGTGTCCCAACGCACCAAACGTTTTGGCAACTTGTAGCGTAGCCAGTTACGGGTAGAAGCAAGTATTCGAACATCTTTGCGGTGTAACCCGACTTCTTCGAACAGTTCGCGATACATTGCCTGCTCTGCGGTTTCACCGGGATTGATGCCTCCCTGAGGAAATTGCCAGGAGTGCTGTCCAAAGCGCCTGGCCCATAACACTTGCCCCTGCCTGTTACAAATTACGATACCAACATTCGGGCGGTAGCCATCATCATCGATCACCGGACTACCTCAAAAGCTAAAATTGAATGGTCTGATTGTTTCACACTCCTTACAGGCGGTAAACCACTGGATTTGCGGGCGGTTACAGGCGTAATACTGGGATAACTCACAGACTAATGCGAAGTTATAAACAAAGGACACTAAAAAGAGCGATCTTATTCACGTTTTCTGTGGATAGCTTTGTGCAGAACGCGGGAGTTAACTGAATAACATCCCAGGATACTTCGGAGGAGGCTCAAAACCAGATTGTCTTTTTCAATTGAAATGTAAGATAATTTTTTTGCAGAACCCGCTTTTTACCCACTGAAAATCCACCGGACAAATCCTTCACGCTGACAATTGGCTAAAGATCCACCACAACGCTTTTTATCCACAGCAATCGGCTTAAGCTTGCATCAAAACGGCCAATTCTTGTCAAAAACTGGCAAAGTCAAGGCTGTAAATGGAACCAGTAGGCCGTTACAGCCAGGGTTATCCCATTTTTCTGTGGATAACTGGGCCTGAGATCCTGTTCATTGTTGATAGCAAGTTGGGATAACCTGCTACATTAGTGAGAGCAGGCAAATTTCACTTCAAAAAAAAGTACTATGTTTCATGTTATTATGTGAGTTATACCGCGTTCTTTCCTGTGGAAAACCTTAGGTTGCTGCAGGCTGCTTAATTATTAATCATTATGAGTTATTCACATGACATTCCTTCCCGGGCCACCTGAAGATGAGGCAACGTTGCTGTCACGCGCGCAGACGCTGGCGGGTTTAACGCTGCAAACCCTGGCTGAACAGGCGGGCATTCCGATGCCTGCCAACCTTAAACGGGACAAAGGCTGGGTAGGTATGCTGCTGGAATTACACTTAGGTGCCAGCGCGGGCAGTAAAGCAGAACAGGATTTTGCCCATCTGGGGATAGAACTAAAAACGATCCCTGTCGATCGCTATGGCAAGCCGCTGGAAACCACGTTTGTGTGCGTCGCGCCACTCACCGGTAACAGCGGTGTGACGTGGCAAAACAGCCATGTTCGCCATAAGCTGGCACGCGTCCTGTGGGTCCCGGTAGAGGGCGAGCGTGAAATCCCCTTAGCTGAACGCCGGGTTGGCGCGCCGCTGCTGTGGAGCCCTGACGCGCAGGAAGATGAAATGCTGCGTCAGGACTGGGAAGAGTTAATGGATATGATCGTACTGGGCAAGGTGGAACGTATTACCGCCCGTCATGGTGCCTGGCTGCAAATTCGCCCGAAAGCGGCCAACAGCAAAGCGTTAACCGAAGGGATTGGCGATCGCGGACAGCCGATCATGACGCTGCCACGTGGTTTTTATCTCAAGAAAAGTTTTACCGGCCCCCTACTGGCACGCCATTTCCTGGTCTGACGAAGGCGTTCTCATGTCCGATACTGTATTTAAAGGTGAGTTAGACAAATTTGGTGCGTATAATCTTTGTTTAATTTTCGTTTAGGATATGAGTGCAGGTATGTTCGATTGGATTTACGATCCCAACGCCTGGCTGGCGCTGGGTACCCTGACCATTCTGGAAGTGGTGCTGGGCATTGATAACATTATCTTTCTGTCGCTAGTGGTGGCGAAACTTCCCAAACACCAGCAAGCCCGCGCACGTCGTATCGGTTTGATGGGTGCCATGCTCATGCGTCTGGGTTTACTGGCCTCCATTGCCTGGGTCGCTAAACTCACCAACCCGCTTTTCACGCTGATGGATCATGCTTTTTCAGCACGCGATCTGATCCTCCTGTTTGGGGGATTATTTTTGCTGTGGAAATCCAGCATGGAGATTCATGAAACCATTGAAGGCGAGGAAACCGAGCACAAGAGCAACGTTAACTCGTTCTTTGGGGCGATTGTCCAAATCATGTTGCTCGACATCATTTTTAGTCTCGACTCGGTGATTACGGCCGTGGGCCTCTCTGATCATCTGTTTATTATGATGGCGGCGGTCGTCATTGCCGTGCTCATGATGATGTTTGCTGCCCGCAGTATTGGCGAGTTCGTTGATCGCCATCCGTCGGTAAAAATGCTGGCACTTTCGTTCCTGATTTTGGTGGGTTTCACCCTGATTCTGGAAAGTTTCGCCGTGCATGTACCAAAAGGTTACATTTATTTTGCCATGTTCTTCTCAATGGCCGTTGAGTGCCTTAACCTTATGCGCAGTAAGAAAAAAGTGAGCTAGCGTTGTCAAGGGCGGCCCCGCGCCGCCCCGTTATTTTCAGATTGATACGATTAACCCAATCGGTAAAAGGATTTATTACTACACTTTTTGCTATGGACGATTCGTGAGGATAAGCATAATGAAAGGGCTGATTAAAATTGTATTACTGGCCGTTGCTGCGGTGACATTAGCGGGATGTAGTTCCAATTATGTCATGGCAACAAAAGATGGCCGTATGATTATGACCGAAGGCAAACCGAGTATTGATAAAGAAACGGGGCTGGTGCAGTACACCGATCAGTCGGGTCATACCGTGCAGATTAACAGTGATGAAGTCTCGACCATTATTGAACGCTAGATGCGAAACGTATCAGCCTGTCGCCACTCCCCTCGTCGGCAGGCTACTTCTCTTTGTTGTTCCCCTTTGTTACCCGCTACGCCTCGCGCTATAGTCCCTGAAGACAGAATACTTATCCCTACAGAAAAGGAAGCCGGCAATGCATTATCACCGTATCCCCCATAGCACGCTGGAAGTCAGCCAGCTTGGATTGGGCACCATGACGTTTGGTGAGCAAAACAGCGAAGCCGACGCCCACGCTCAACTGGATTTAGCTGTCAGTTCGGGCATTAACCTGATTGATACCGCCGAGATGTATCCGGTACCGCCGCGTCCCGAAACCCAGGGGTTGACCGAAAAGTATATTGGTAGCTGGTTAAAAAAGACCGGCAGCCGGGATAAAATTATTCTCGCCAGTAAAGTCGCCGGGCCGACGCGCGGCAACGATGCATCGATTCGCCCTAACATGGCGCTGGATCGCAAAAATATTCGCGAAGCGCTGGACGCCAGCCTGAAGCGCCTCAATACCGACTACATTGACCTGTATCAGCTGCACTGGCCGCAGCGCCAAACCAACTTCTTTGGCAAGCTCGGCTATCAATACAGTGAGAACAGCGTGCCTGTCACCTTGTTAGAAACGCTGGAAGCACTGGCCGAGCAGGTACGGGCAGGCAAAATTCGTTATATCGGCGTATCGAATGAAACGCCGTGGGGCGTAATGCGTTACCTGCAACTGGCTGAAAAGCACGAGCTACCGCGTATCGTCTCTATTCAAAATCCCTACAGCCTGCTGAATCGCAGCTTTGAAGTGGGCCTGGCGGAAATCAGTCAACATGAAGGCGTGGAACTGCTGGCCTATTCATGCCTGGCTTTTGGTACGCTGAGCGGAAAATACCTTAACGGTGCGCAACCTGCTGGCGCGCGTAATACCCTGTTTAGCCGTTTTACGCGTTACAGCGGTGAGCAGTCGCAACTGGCGGTGGCGGAATATGTGGCGCTGGCTCAACAGCATCAGCTTGATCCTTCACAAATGGCACTGGCTTTTGTCCGTCAGCAACCCTTTGTTTCCAGCACCCTGCTGGGCGCGACCACGCTGGACCAGTTACAGATCAATATCGACAGCGCCAACCTGACCCTCAGCAATGAGGTTCTGGAAGCGCTTGAAGCGATCCATCGCCGTTATACCTATCCTGCACCTTGATATGCACTGCCAGCCGCTGTTGCGCGGCTGGCGTATATCGGCCATCGTCTTTCCCTTTCCCGACAGCCTGACTGCGCGCATTAGGCTTATTCCAGCGCCAGCAGTTCCTCAATGCGCTGCGCGCGACGAATTTCCCGCGGCTCGCCGTTTTCGAACAGGATCTCAGGAATCAGCGGACGGCTGTTGTAGTTGGAAGACATCGACGCGCCGTAAGCGCCGGTATCATGAAACACCAGGTAATCACCGACTTTAGCGGCTGGAATCGCCCGGGTTTCCACCTTGCCACCTTCAAGCTGGGTAAAGACATCGCCTGACTCGCACAGAGGCCCCGCGACCACGCTATCGATCGTCGTTTGCTCGTTGATAGTCCGGTTATCACCTGCCATCAGAGAGATATGGTGGTAGCTGCCGTACATGGATGGGCGCATCAAATCACTGAAGCCTGCATCCACCAGCACAAAGTGACGACTGCCCATCTCTTTTACCGCCCGAACCTGCGAAACCAGCACACCTGACTCTGCGACCAGGAAACGGCCGGGTTCGATTTCCAGCTTCACGGCATGGCCCAGATGTTCAGCTACGCGCTGACGTGCGGCATCCCACAGGCCAAAATAGTGATCGGTATCGATAGCGTCTTCCCCATAGTGATAGGGAACAGACAGACCGCCGCCGGCAGAGATAGCCTCAATATCCTGACCAAATTGCACCACCAGATCGACCATCGCATCGCAGACCTGCTGCAGGTGCGCATAGTCCACGCCTGAACCGATATGCATATGAATACCGATGAGGCGTAGTCCATATTGTTCAATGGCGGCCTGTGCAGCAGGCAGATCGCTGGGCCAGATACCGTGTTTACTGTTTTCGCCGCCGGTATTGGTTTTTTGGCTGTGGCCGTGACCAAAACCCGGATTGATACGCAGCCAGACCGCGTGTCCGGGAGACACGGCACCCAGTTGATGCAGCATGTCGACGGAGCCGGCATTCACCGGCACCTTGAGTTCAGCTATCCTGGCCAACGTGGCGTTATCCAGAACATCAGCGGTAAAGACGATTTCATCGCTGTTGGGCTTAAAGCCTGCCACCAGCGCACGCTCAATCTCGCCCAGGGAAACTGAATCGACTTTTACTCCCGCAGAATGCATCAGGCGCAGAATGTGCGTGTTAGAACAGGCTTTTTGCGCAAAACGCACCACGTCGAAGGCGTGCAGTTGGGCAATGCGCTGTTGAATAATCTGCGCATCATAAGCCCAGAATGGACCGTTATACTGGCGCGCTAGCGGCAATAAATGGTCAACGTTGAGGGCGGATTCAGTCGTATTGAGTGGACGAGGCATGAAATTTTCTCCTGTGGCAATAAAGCCATTAAGCCAGAATCGTGCCATGCCGAAAAATATCTGTTTTAATAGCATCTATGCAAAAATGATATGGAATAACCCATGGCAAACATCAACTGGCGTCATATCGAGATTTTTCATGCCGTTATGACCAGTGGGAACCTCACTCAGGCTGCAACGCTGCTGCAAACCTCGCAGCCCACCGTCAGCCGTGAACTGGCGCGCCTTGAACGGCAGCTGAGTCTGAAGTTGTTTGAACGCGTGCGCGGCCGCTTACAACCCACGGTACAGGGATTACGTCTGTTCGAAGAGGTACAGCGCTCGTGGTATGGGTTGGATCGCATCATCGATGCGGCAGAGGGGTTGCGCCAGTTCCGCCAGGGCGAACTGTCCATCGCCTGCCTGCCGGTCTTTTCCCAGTCACTGCTGCCGCCTGTCTGTCAGACTTTTTTGCAGCGTTATCCCGATGTCAGTCTGAATATCATTCCGCAGGAATCGCCGCTACTGGAAGAGTGGCTGTCGGCACAGCGTTATGATCTGGGGCTCACGGAAACGCAGCATGCCCCCGCCGGGACCGTTCGACAGGCGCTACTGACCTGCGATGAAGTGTGCGTGTTGCCGCAGCAGCATCGACTGGCACAGCACAGCGTGCTGACGCCGCAGGATTTTGCCGGTGAGAACTATGTCAGTCTGTCACGCACGGACAGCTATCGTCAGTTGCTCGACGCGCTGTTTCATGAACAGGGCGTGACGCGCAGGATGGTGATGGAAACCCACAGTGCAGCGTCCGTCTGCGCCATGGTGCAGGCCGGTGTAGGGATCTCGGTGGTGAATCCGCTGACGGCATTAGATTATGCCGACAGCGGTGTGGTCATGCGCCCTTTTAGCGTTGCCGTGCCTTTTACTATCAGCCTGGTCAGGCCGCAACATCGGCCAGCATCGGCCCTGGTGGAGGCGTTTGTGAGCCATCTGCAGCAACAGGTGGCCCGTTTTCCAGAGCAGATTGCGAGCAAACTCGCTTAAGCATGCACCCGGGCCGCCGTACCGCCTGACTTGCGGAAGGTGATCAGGCAAACGACCAGCCCAATCGCCGCCAGGGCAGCAGCGGCAACCGGCACCGCCGTCAGTCCATAGCCGCGCGCGATCACTGCGCCACCGACCCACGCGCCCAGCGCATTGCCCACGTTAAAAGCGGAAATATTCAGGGTTGAAACCAGATTGGGGGCTTCTTTACCGTGGCGCACAACATTGATCTGCAGGCCGGGAACCGTTGCAAAGGTTGCCATCGCCCACAGGAACAACGTGATTTCCGCCAGCCACAGCGCATGGCTGGTCCAGCTAAACAGCAGTGAAAACAGCGTAATTAGCGAAAAACTGCCGATCAGGCTCAGGGAGACTTTACGGTCGGCCATTTTGCCCCCCAGAATATTGCCCACGGTCAGGCCCGCACCAATCAGGAACAACGTCCAGCTCACGCCACGATCGCCAATGCCGGTAACCTGCAACAGCAACGGTGCAATGTAGCTGAACAGTGCAAACATGGCAGCGGCGAAACATACCGTCATCAGCAATGACAGCCACAGTTTGCCATTTGCCAGCGCGCTGATTTCGCTTGCCAGATTGACCGGCTTCTCGTTTTTATTCCCCGGCAGACTGGTGATCAACGCGATAAATGCCAGCACGCCGATAGCCGAAACGCCCCAGAAGGTGGCGCGCCAGCCAAACAGCTGACCAAACCAGGTTCCCAGCGGCACGCCTAAGACGTTTGCCAATGTGAGACCAGTGAACATCAACGCGACGGCAGAAGCCTGACGATCGGCGGAAACCAGACTGGCCGCAACCACCGACCCTATCCCAAAGAAGGCACCGTGACAGAGCGCAGTCACCACACGTGCCAGCATCAGTAAGTTATAACTGTAAGCCAGCGCACACAGCAGATTGCCGATGATAAAAATCACCATCAACAGGATTAGCGTTTTCTTACGCGGCAATTTCGCCGTTAACAGCGCCATGACTGGCGCACCGATTGCCACGCCTAATGCATAACCGCTAATTAACCAACCAGCTGACGGAATGGTCACACGCAAATCGTTTGCGACTTCCGGCAGCAGGCCCATGATCACAAACTCAGTGGTTCCGATGGCGAACGCACTCAGCGCCAATGCCAGCAATGCAACAGGCATAACACTCTCCCAAAAATGATAATTGCTGCGTGACAGGTGACTCACGCAATGTTATGAACGAGCTATAATTTATGATCTACATCACACTGTGTATTACAGCATAGCTGCCTGTCATCTGATACTCACATAACAACAACAATCTATTGCGTAAATGGCAATAATTGACACACACTCCAACTACGCTTATTAAACATACTGTTAGAGAAAGAAATACTGCTTTACGCACCAGACGTTGAGAAAGGTTGCCAGCGAAGTAGCCGTTTTTTTGCTAATACCGATTTTAGTTATCAATAAAGTATTAGCGTTGCCGATATAGCTCTTATGAATCGCCAGATGAAATGCAGTCCTACTGACGCGGAGAGAGAAAATGCAACGGCTTATCGTTTTAATGGTAATCAGTCTTACGGGCTGCTCAGTCGGTCATTATGAATACAGCAGAGAAGCTGAGAAACGCGTTGATATGACCGTGACCGGCATTCCAACCGTGCTGGGTGTGGGCACACTGGGTACCACCATTCCGTTAACCCCGAACTACAGCCTTACGGCGGCCCACGTGGCGAAATATTCGCTTTACCGTGTGAAAGCCTGGCATCCGGAATGCGATCTTGCGGTCGTGTACCACAAAAACAGCGAAGCCAACCTGCCCCCATCATTCCGTAACAGCCATATCGGCGACCAGGTGAATCTTTATGGTTACAGCTTCATCTCCGCCATGCCCGTGAGCTCAACAGGCAAAAACCTGGTGAACACGACGTTAGCCAATGACTGGAATAAAGCAAACTGCGTGGTCGTGGCTGCCAATGCAGGCGTGGTTAAGGGCATGTCAGGCGGCGCAGTTTATAACGCCTCTGATGACACCCTGGCTGGCGTGATTATCGGCTACAGTCAGCGCATCAACGATAACCATAGTGGTAAAACCTTGTATAAAGATGTGGCGCTGTATGTGCCCTACGCCCGTTTTCAGACCTGGCTGGATGATGCTGTGAAATCTTAGGATTTTTCATCCGGCAGTCCGGGATGCGTGCCCATCTGCTGCTGCGGTGGGTTAAGCCATCTGTCTTTGCGCGTTGCCTCGTAGTCGCGGTTGAGCGGATAAGTAATGCGATTCTCCGGCTTGCTGACCTCGCCGACCACCAGAAAGCGCGCGTCGGCGTCACTGTTATTAATAAAGGTGTGGCAAATACCGGTGCCGGCCGGAAAAGCCACTGCATCGCCCGGTAACAACGGGTAGAGTTCGCCATTGATCCAGGCGTGGGGATTGCCTTCCAGCACGTAGATAAACTCTTCTTCTGCACTCTCTGCATGAGGATAAGACATGCGTCGTCCGGGTCGTAGCCTTTCATGATGGATGCCGAGCCGGGTTAAGCCCGACAGTTTTGCCAGAGGTGTACCAATGGACATCAGCTCATCGCTATCGGAATAATGTTCGTTGTCTTCGCCTTCCAGCGCTTGCCAGTGAAGAATGCAGTCAGGACGTTGCTTCATGATGATCGCTCCAGGTTGAGATTGTCAGCCTGGCAGACGAGGGGGGATTACTCAAGTCGATGCACATTGTGAGGCGTGGCGGGCAGCAGAAATGAAAAAGGCCGGAATCACCCGGCCTTTAACCAGCAGCTGATAATTACTTTGAGCCAGGGCGCAACGCCGGGAACAGGATAACGTCACGGATGGTATGGCTGTTGGTAAACAGCATAACCATGCGGTCAATACCAATGCCTAACCCAGCCGTTGGCGGTAAACCATGTTCCAGCGCGGTGACGTAATCTTCGTCATAAAACATCGCTTCATCATCGCCCGCATCTTTCGCATTAACCTGCTGCAGAAAACGCTCTGCCTGATCCTGCGCATCGTTAAGCTCAGAAAAGCCGTTACCGATTTCACGTCCGCCGATAAAGAACTCGAAGCGGTCAGTGATTTCAGGATTCTCGTCGTTACGACGAGCCAGCGGAGAGACTTCAGCCGGATATTCAGTGATAAAGGTTGGCTGAATCAGGTGCGCTTCAGCGGTTTCTTCAAAGATTTCCGTCACTACGCGGCCTAAGCCCCAGCTTTTCTCAACCTTAATATGCAAGGACTGGGCAATGGCTACCGCTTTGTCGAAATCCTCCAGATCGGCCAAATCAGTTTCCGGACGGTATTTCTTGATCGCCTCACGCATGGTGAGTTTTTCAAACGGCTTACCGAAGTCGAATTCCTGCTCACCGTAAGGCACAACGGTACTGCCTAACACGTCCTGCGCCAGGGTACGGAACAGGCTTTCGGTCAGTTCAATCAGGTCTTTGTGATCCGCATAAGCCATGTAGAGTTCCATCATGGTGAACTCTGGGTTATGACGCGGCGAAATGCCCTCGTTACGGAAGTTACGGTTGATCTCGAATACGCGATCAAAACCGCCCACGACCAGACGTTTCAGGTACAGCTCTGGCGCAATACGCAGATACATATCAATATCCAGCGCATTATGATGCGTGATAAACGGACGCGCCGATGCGCCGCCCGGGATCACCTGCATCATCGGCGTTTCCACTTCCATAAAGTCGCGTCCAACCATGAACTGGCGAATGCCGGCCATGATCTGTGAACGGATTTTGAAGGTGTTACGTGAGTCATCGTTGGCAATCAGATCAAGATAACGCTGACGGTAGCGCGTTTCCTGATCGGCCAGCCCGTGGAATTTGTCGGGCAGCGGGCGCAAGGCTTTGGTTAACAAGCGCAGCTCTGAGCAGTGGATCGACAGCTCGCCGGTTTTGGTTTTGAACAGTTTGCCGCGCGCACCGAGGATATCGCCCAGGTCCCACTTTTTGAACTGCTCGTTGTAGATGCCCTCGGCCAGATCGTCACGCGCCACATACAGCTGAATGCGGCCGCCCACGTCCTGCAGAGTAATAAAAGAAGCTTTGCCCATAATACGGCGCGTCATCATGCGGCCAGCCACGCTGACCTCAATACCTAAGTCTTCCAGTTCTTCGTTACTCTTCTCGTCATAGCTGGCATGCAGCCGATCGGAGGTGGTATCACGACGGAAATCGTTAGGAAACGCCACGCCGTTTTCACGCAGCACGCTCAGTTTCTCGCGACGCGTTTTCAGTTCGTTATTTAACTCAAGTGCAACGTCAGCGCTCTGCGGTTGTTGTTCAGACATGTCGGTTCCTTATAGCCCTGCTTTTAAACTTGCTTCAATGAATCGGTCCAGATCGCCATCCAGCACCGCCTGCGTGTTACGCGTTTCCACGCCGGTACGCAGATCTTTAATACGTGAGTCATCCAGAACGTAAGAACGGATCTGGCTGCCCCAGCCGATGTCAGACTTATTGTCTTCCAGCATCTGCTTCTCGGCATTTTTTTTCTGCATCTCAAGCTCGTACAGCTTCGCCTTCATCTGCTTCATCGCCTGATCTTTGTTTTTGTGCTGAGAGCGATCGTTTTGACACTGGGTTACCGTACCGGTTGGAACGTGGGTAATACGCACCGCCGATTCCGTACGGTTAACGTGCTGACCACCGGCACCAGAGGCACGGTAAACGTCAATACGCAGGTCGGCCGGATTGATGTCGATATCAATATCGTCATCCACTTCCGGATAGATAAACGCTGAGCTAAAGGAGGTATGGCGGCGACCACCGGAGTCAAATGGACTCTTACGTACCAGGCGATGTACGCCGGTTTCGGTGCGCAGCCAGCCAAATGCATAATCGCCAGAGACGCGAATAGTGACGGACTTGATACCTGCCACTTCACCTTCTGACTCTTCAATAATTTCAGTCTTGAACCCTCTCGCCTCTGCCCAACGCAGATACATGCGCATCAGCATGCTGGCCCAGTCCTGCGCTTCTGTTCCACCGGAACCGGCCTGCAGATCAATGTAGCAGTCGGCGCTGTCATACTCGCCGGAAAACATACGACGAAACTCAAGTTCACCGAGTTTACCTTCCAGCACGTCCAGTTCAGCCACGGCTTCGTTGAAGGTTTCTTCATCGTCAGCTTCTACCGCCAGGTCAAGCAGCCCCTGCACATCTTCCAGCCCCTGGTTCATCTGATCGAGCGTATTAACGATGGCTTCCAGCGAGGAGCGCTCTTTACCCAGCGCCTGAGCACGTTCCGGTTCGTTCCAGACGTCGGGCTGTTCCAGTTCTGCGTTTACTTCTTCAAGGCGTTCTTTCTTGGCATCGTAGTCAAAGATACCCCCGAAGAACGTCGCTGCGCTCGCTGAGGTCCTGAATACGGTATTTGACCGGGTTAATTTCAAACATGTGTTTAGCGTCTTTTTTACGTTCGATGGAATAAGAAATTCAGCCTGCGAGTTTACCCGAAACCGACGGCAGTTTGTAGCGTTGAGAAAATGCGCAGGTCTTAATCTTTCGGCTCAGTCAGATGGACTGGCTAAGCCGAAACGGGCGTGACGATGGTAATCATGACGACAGGGGGAACAGTGCCGCGCAACCCGCCTGCCCGGCTAGCTGAGCGGCCAGAGGTGTTCAACAATCAGTTGCACCGACCGGTTACCGCGGTACTCATTGATATCAAGCCGGTACGCGAGTTCAACCTGACGCACGCTGCTGTCAGGCCACCGCGTGGTATCCACGTTGAACGCGATACCGTCAATCAGCGGCCCGCCTTCCAGCGGCTCAACCATCAGCTTCAGGTGACGTTCACCGACCAGGCGCTGCTGCAGTAGCCTGAACTTGCCGTCGAAAGCCGGTTCAGGAAAGGACTGGCCCCAGGGACCGGCATCGCGCAGCATTTCCGCCGTCTGAATTGAAAACTCGGCGGGCTGTAACGCGCCATCCGACCAGATAACGCCCTGTAACGCTTCTCCGGCCAGCCATTCGCCCACCAGGTCGGCAAAGCGCTGCCGAAATTCCTCGTAGCGCGTCGCTTCCAGCGACAGTCCTGCTGCCATAGCATGGCCGCCAAACTTCTGCATCAGGCCGGGATGCAACGTATCAAGACGTTCCAGCGCGTCGCGCAGATGCAAACCCGCAATCGATCGTCCCGATCCTTTCAACATGCCGTCACCGGCAGGTGCAAAGGCAATGACCGGGCGATGGAAGCGCTCTTTCAGGCGGGAAGCCAGAATGCCGACCACGCCCTGATGCCATTCGGGGTGATAAAAGGCCAGCCCCAGCGGCAGATCGCTTTGCTCGCTCTCCAGCTTTTGGCATAACGCCAGCGCCTCGCTCTGCATGCCCTGCTCTATCTCTTTGCGCATCTGGTTAAGCGCATCCAGTTCACTGGCTAACATGCGTGACTGGCTGAGATCGTCGGTCAGTAACAGCGCCACGCCAACAGACATATCATCCAGACGTCCGGCAGCATTAAGCCGCGGACCCAGCGCAAAACCCAGGTCGCTGGCGGCCAACTGGCGGGCATCGCGGTTGGCGATTTCCAGCAGGGCTTTAATTCCCGGTCGGCATTTGCCAGCCCGGATGCGGCTCAGGCCCTGCCACACTAAGATGCGGTTATTCGCATCCAGCGGCACCACATCCGCCACCGTGCCCAGCGCCACCAGATCCAACAGGTCCGCCAGATTAGGTTCCGCTCGCGTGGCCCCAAACCAGCCCTGGGTTCGCAGATGCGCGCGCAGGGCCATCATCAGATAAAAGGCCACGCCAACGCCCGCTAACGAGCGAGAGGGAAAATCACAATCCGGCAGGTTGGGATTCACAATGGCATCAGCATCCGGCAGCGTTTCGCCCGGCAAGTGGTGGTCGGTGACCAGCACCGCAATGCCGTGCTGATGCGCCACCTGCACACCGGCGTGGGATGAGATACCGTTATCCACGGTCAAAATCATCTCGGCACCGCGCGCTCTGGCCTGCTCCACCACTTCCGGACTCAGACCGTAGCCATCTTCAAAACGGTTGGGCACCAGATACTGCACGTTGCTGTATCCCATGCTGCGCAGTGCCAGCACCGTCAGCGCGGTACTGGTGGCACCGTCGGCATCAAAATCGCCCACAATCATGATGCAGCGGCCATCCAGCAGAGCCTGATGAAGCAAACTCACGGCCTTGTCTATGCCGCTTAGTGCGCTGAAAGGCAGCAGGTTTTTCGCGCCTCTTTCCAGCTCGGCGGCATCGGTAACGCCGCGTTGCAGATAAAGCCGACGCAAGAGTGGCGGTAAATCAGCCGGTAACGCCGGCTGATCGGCCACCGCCTCACGGCGACGTAGTTCGACTTCGTGCTTTACCACGCCTTAACCACCACGCTTTTGATTATCCAGTACCTGCTTGAGTTCCTGTGGGCTTTGATAGCCTGGGATCATCATTCCGCTGTCGGTCAGAATAGCTGGCGTACCCTGAATGCCGAACAGCACACCCAGTTGGTACTGCTTGCCGATATCGATATTGCATGAGGCTGGCGCATCCATCTTCGGCACATCGCCTTTCATCGCCTCATCAAAGGCTTTGTTGCGATCGGCGCTGCACCAGACGGCCTTCATGGCGCTGGCGACTTTGCCGTTCATGCCTTCACGGGGGAAAGCCAGATAGCGAACGGTGATCCCCAGTGCGTTATAGTCCGCCATTTGCTCATGCAGTTTATGGCAGTAGCCGCAGGTGATATCCGTAAATACCGTCACCACATGCTGCTCTTTTGGCGCTTTATACACGATCATTTCCGGGACCAGCGCCTCAACTTTCTTATCCAGCAGCGCATTCGTGACGTTGACCGGCTGAGTGCCGCTGACATCATAAAGCGGCCCCTGGATCATGTGTTTACCATCATCGGTAACGTACAGCACGCCACTTTCGGTGAGCACGGTTTTAAAACCCGGCAGGGGTGAAGGTTGAATCTCAGTCTGGTGCAAACCCAGTTTTTTCAGGGAAAGCTGAATGGCGCTGTCATCAGCGTGGGTCAATCCGGAAAAGGCGCTGGCCAGAAGCGCCAGCATGGCAACATGTTTGTTCATTGTTTTCCTTACTATCCGTCGGTTATGCGCGCGGATGATGCTGTTGATGTAACAGTCGCAGACGTTCCGTGGCGACATGAGTATAAATCTGTGTCGTTGAGAGGTCGCTGTGCCCCAGTAACATCTGTACGACACGTAAGTCAGCCCCGTGGTTCAGCAAATGCGTGGCGAAAGCATGGCGCAGCACGTGCGGTGAAAGCTTTTCGCTGTCGATGCCCGCCAGCGTGGCGTAATGCTTGATACGATGCCAGAAGGTTTGTCGCGTCATCTGCTGGGCGCGGTTACTGGGAAAGAACACGTCCAGCGTCTGCCCATTGAGCAGCCATGGCCGCCCGTGCTCCATATAATATTCCAGCCAGTAAACCGCCTCTTCACCTAATGGCACCAGGCGCTCTTTATTGCCTTTACCGATCACCCGCACCACGCCCTGACGCAGGCTGACGTCATTCAGGGTCAGTCCCACCAGTTCTGAGACACGCAAGCCGGTGGCGTATAACAATTCCAGCATGGCTTTATCGCGCAGTTCAAGCGGCACATTGACATCCGGCGCCTGCAGCAGGCGATCTACCTGCGCCTCGCTCAGATCTTTTGGCAACCGCTGGGGCAATTTGGGGGCTGCCAGCATCGCGCTGGGATCGTCAGATCGAATCTTTTCGCGGTAGAGGTACTGAAACAGGCGGCGCATGGCGCTGAGCAGGCGTGCAGAGCTGGAGGCTTTATAGCCGCCCTCAAGCCGCTCCGCGAGAAACTGTTGCAGATCGGGCGCAGTCAGCGTCGTGAGCGTCAAACCGTTATGCACCAGCCAGCCAGTGAGGGTTTGCAGATCCTGTCGATAGGAAGACAGGGTATTTTGCGCCAGATTGCGCTCAATCCACAGCGCATCAAGAAACTGTTCTGTCAGTTCACTATCTTGCACGTTTTCCCCACCGTTCAGTATGAAATCGTGCTCATTATGCCTGATTCAACCCTGCTTCTGATACAATTACGCCAAAGTCAGGATTAACAGAGCACTATCTGCATGAAAATTGGTCTTTTTTACGGTTCCAGTACCTGTTACACCGAAATCGTAGCGGAGAAAATTCGTGATTTTATTGGTGACGAGTTAGTGACGTTGCACAACGTGAAAGATGACGATCCGCGTCTGATGGAAGAGTATGATCTGTTAATTTTGGGCATTCCTACGTGGGATTTTGGTGAGTTACAGGAGGACTGGGAGGCAATCTGGCCTCAATTACCTACTCTCAATCTGCATAACAAGATAGTGGCACTGTACGGCATGGGCGACCAGATTGGCTATGGCGAGTGGTTTTTGGATGCTTTGGGCATGCTGCATGAGCTGCTACAGCCAATGGGCGTGCAGTTTGTCGGCTACTGGCCACTGGACGGCTATGAATTCACCAGCCCCAAACCGCTGAGCGCTGATGGCAAACAGTTTGTCGGGCTGGCGCTGGACGATGTTAATCAGTTTGAAGCGACGGATGAGCGCGTCGAACAGTGGTGCGAACAGATTCTGACCGAGACTGCCGACCGGCTGTAACCCCTGTTCTGTAGCCCTTGCCCTGAAAGCGGTGTTAAAAACCGCCGTTCAGAAACGGGAGCTAAGAAGCCGCTGTTAACTCACCTTCTTCAGACAGGGTTATCCAGAAATCATTGTTTTGAAGGCCATGTTTTGAAAGACATGTTTTGAAAACCGTGCTTTAAAGCCGTGTTCTGAAAGCCCTGTCCCGGGCGCGTTATTCTGGAAACCTTATTCAGGAAACATTGTTCTGGAAAAATTGTTCTGCAAATAGTGTTCTGGGAAGCGTGTTCTGACAACATGGCTCTGGAAGCCTTGTTCAGCGCGTCAGGTGTCACTGAAACAGCGAGCCCGTAACGCGCGCCATTCCTCTGGCTGCATGTTGTCCTGCATCAGCCAGAGCCGTAAAGTCTTGCCTTTGCCGTTGCGCAGGACCAGCAAGACCGCGCCGGGTAACCAGTACAACGGCTGCTGCGTTTGCCAGCTGTCACCTTGCCAGCGCCAGTCGCGGTTGTTGTCGCGCTGTAACCAGCCGTGACGTTGGCGTAAACGGCGATCCTGTCGCCACCCTTCCCACAGCACTACGGCGACCAGGACAGGCTTAATCATCCACTCTGCCGCAGGCAGTTCCATTATCCCGACGCCTGCTATAGTCATTAACAGCGTCAGGGTTAAGGTCGTGCGTGCGTGCCAAGAGGGATGAAGGTTACATCGCCACCGGTCCGCGTTCACGATTGCGCTGCTGGATAAGTTTAACCATACGATTCAGTTCGGGATCGCCCGGTTCGCCATGGTTCATCAACCAGTTGAAAAGATCGGGATCGTCACTTTTCAGCAGGGCGATAAACACCTGCTTATCCGTGTCGTTGAGCGTGTCATATTCGTACTTAAAGAACGGCATAATAGCGATATCCAGCTCCAGCATGCCACGACGGCAGGCCCAGTGAATTCGTGATTTATCATCAATATCCATGCAACAGTTTCCACATTTCACATCGTGGCCGCTAGTGTACCCTGGATTAATGCTGACTGCAGGCCCACAACGCAACCCTGTGCAACGCGCCGCAGAGTCAGGTTTTTTTAACGCCTCAGTACGCGTTTTGTGCGCCCTGTTCAGTAAACAGGTTGCATTGCCAGTGTGCTCTTTTAACATTGAAGACATTGTTCCGGATGAACCTTCATACTCAGGATTTATCGATGCCAACATTTACGCTTCCCCCACGTCAGCCCGCAGCCTCGTCACGCCTGCCGTTAACGTTAATCTCTCTGGATGCCTGGGCACTGGTTTCCGTCGTCGGCCCCGACAGCACGCCTTATTTGCAGGGCCAGTTGACTCTGGATGTGGCAGCGCTGGATGCGGCTCACCATCTGCCTGCCGCCCACTGTGATGCTAAGGGCAAGATGTGGAGCAACCTGCGTCTGTTTCATCGTGGTGAGGGCTATGCCTATTTGGTGCGTCGCGAGCTGCGAGACACGCAGTTGCCTGAGCTGAAAAAATATGCCGTTTTTTCTAAAGTCACTCTGGCGGCGGATGACGATGTCGTTTTGCTGGGCGTCGCCGGTTTCCAGGCGCGTGCCGCGCTGGCGAATGTCTTTGACACGCTGCCCGACCACTCAACTCCCGTAGTACAGCAGGGCGATACAACGCTGTTGTGGTTTGAACATCCTGCAGAACGTTTTCTGCTGGTCACGTCGCTTTCACAGGCAGAAGCGCTGAAACAGAGGCTGGCGGAGGATGCGCAGTTCAATGACAGCACACAGTGGCTGGCGTTAGATATCGAAGCCGGTATTCCGGTCATCGACGCGGCTACCAGCGCGCAGTTTATTCCCCAGGCTGCAAACATGCAGGCACTGGACGCAATTAGCTTTAAAAAAGGCTGTTACACCGGCCAGGAAATGGTGGCAAGGGCCAAGTATCGCGGCGCGAATAAACGTGCGCTCTACTGGCTGTCAGGCCAGGCCAGTCACCTGCCCGCCGCTAACGACTCGCTTGAGCTGCAGATGGGCGAGCGCTGGCGTCGCACGGGCACCGTTCTTGCGGCGGTCCAGTTGGACGATGGCGTGACCTGGGTGCAGGTCGTGATGAACAACGATCTGGAGCCGGACAGCGTACTACGCGTTGAAGGCGATGAAGGCGGTAAGCTGCAGATTCAGCCCTTGCCTTACTCGCTGGAAGAAGGCTGAGTTCAGGGGCGGGATTTTGTCCCGCCCTTTTTTCTTTACATAACGTAGAAGTAGATGGCGCAGAAATGGCAAATACAGCCGCCTAAAACAAAACCGTGCCAGATAGCATGATTAAAGGGCACCCGACGCGCGACGTAAAAAATCACGCCCAGGGAATAGATAATGCCGCCCAACGCCAGCAGCCAGATCCCGCCAGCCGACAGTTTCATCGCCAACTGATAAACCACAATCAGCGAAAGCCATCCCATGCAAAGATAAGTAACCAGGGACAGCACCTTAAAGCGATCGGCGATAGTCAGCTTAAAAAGAATCCCCAGCAGCGCCAGGCCCCAGATGACCGCCATTAATCCATAGGCCAGAGGCGACTGTAACCCCACCATCAGGAACGGCGTATAAGTGCCTGCAATCAACAAGTAGATAGCGCAGTGGTCAACTTTTTTCAGCACGCGCTTAGCACGCGGATGGCTGACAGCATGGTAAAGCGTTGAGGCCAGAAACAGCAGGATCATGCTGCCGCCGTACAGGCTGGAACTGACGATAGTGGTTATTCCAGCGTTCATCGCCATTGCCTTATCAAGCAACAGCACTAATCCTACAATCCCAAACAGGCAACCGAGCCCGTGACTGATACTGTTGGCAATTTCCTCTGCCAGTGGATAACCCTGCGTCGGTAAACTTTTGTGAGTCATAACATTCCTGCCTGAAAAGTGATAACAACTGCAGCTTTATCGTGCAACAGAGTACCCAGAAAAAGTTTCAGTGTACAAGTGTAAGCTTAAAATAATTATTGCGGTCAACCCCTGCGCGATTTCTGGTAAAATGCTGGCTAGTCAATTGCCTGATGAGTTTTTCCATGTTCTCGCATCACGATCTTGCCACCCTGAACGATCTTGAAATGCAGGTTTATCAGTACATCATCAAACATCGCGACAGTGTCAGTTACATGACCATCCGCGATCTGGCCGAACAGGCAGCGGTGTCGACCACCACCGTATTGCGTTTTTGTCGCAAAATGCAGTGTGAAGGCTGGTCAGAATTTCGTATCCGGCTGCGTCTGGCGCAGGAGCAAACGGCCCCTGTGCTGCCGGTCTCGGGCGTCGCGGATATGCTGAGTTTCTTTAAAAGCATCAACAACGATGAGTTTGAGCAGGTCATGCGTCAGGCGGCAGAGATGATCAATCTGGCTGAGCGGGTGTTTTTTATTGGCGTGGGAACATCGGGAAGCCTGGGAAAATATGGGGCGCGCTTTTTCTCGAACGTCGGTAAGTTCAGCCATGCTATTGACGACCCCTATTATCCGGTGAGTCCGAGCTTATATGAAAACGCCCTGGCTATTATCCTTTCTGTTTCCGGCGAAACGGAAGAAGTGCTGCGTATCGCCAGTCAGTTCAGCCTGAATAAGTGTAAAATCATTGCCATCACCAATAGTGAAACCTGCTCACTGGCAAAAATGAGCGACTTTACGGTGTCTTATCATGTACCGGTGATACGAATGGCAGACCACAGCGATATTACGACTCAGGTCCCGGTCATGTATATTATTGAGTCTCTGGGTCGAAAACTGGGTAAATAAAACAAGGCGTTTTTTCGCCGTAACAAATCCCTTTTTTGCTACGGTGTTATAGCGTGACATTATTAAGTGCTTTGCTACACTCAGCCCAATTTTATTGTCAGGGGAGAGAGCGTAATGAGCTTACCAAAAACGTTTCTGTGGGGCGGTGCGGTCGCGGCACATCAGGTGGAAGGCGGCTGGGATCAGGGCGGTAAAGGCATCAGTATTGCCGATGTGCTGACCGGCGGTTCGCATGGTGTGGACCGGGTCATCACTGACGGCGTCCAGCCCGGAAAATTCTATCCTAATCATCAGGCTGTTGAATTTTACTCTCATTACAAACAGGATATTGCGCTGTTTGCTGAGATGGGTTTTAAATGCTTCCGTACCTCAATTGCCTGGACCCGTATTTTCCCGAATGGCGATGAATTGCAACCCAATGAAGCCGGTCTACAATTCTATGACGATCTGTTTGATGAATTACTTAAATACGGTATTGAGCCGGTTATTACCCTTTCCCATTTTGAAATGCCCTATCATCTGGTAAAAGAATATGGTGGCTGGCATAACCGTAAAGTCGTCGATTTCTTTGTTCGCTTTAGTGAAGTCGTACTGAAGCGTTACAAGAACAAAGTAAAATACTGGATGACCTTTAACGAAATTAATAATCAGCGTAACTGGCAATATCCGCTGTTTGGTTACTGCTGCTCAGGCGTTATTTTCACTGAACATGAAAAACCTGAACAGGCGATGTATCAGGTCATGCATCATCAGTTTGTTGCCAGCGCCAAAGTGGTGAAGCTGGGTCATGAGATCAACCCGGACTTTCAGATTGGCTGCATGATTGCCATGGTGCCGGTTTACCCCTTCTCCTGTCATCCGGATGACGTCCTGCTGGCGCAGGAAGCGATGCATCAACGTTATGTATTCAGTGACGTGCAGATGCGGGGTTACTACCCGGCTTATGCACTGAAAGAGTGGGCGCGCAAAGGCTATCACATTGAAATGGAAGCTGAAGATGCTGAAACCCTGCGCAATGGCTGCGCAGATTACGTGGGTTTCAGCTATTACATGAGTACTGCCGTGCAGACCAGCGCCAGCGGCGTAGATGACCCCATTACCGGTTTTGAAGGCGCGGTTAAAAACCCGCATGTTAAAGCCTCAGACTGGGGCTGGCAGATTGATCCCGTTGGCCTGCGCTATACGCTTAACGAGTTGTACGAGCGCTACCAAAAGCCCCTGTTTATTGTGGAAAATGGCTTTGGTGCCATCGATAAACCGAATGCACAGGGCGTCATCGAGGATGATTACCGCATTGATTATCTGGCCGCACACATTGAAGAGATGAAGAAAGCCGTCACACATGATGGTGTGGATCTTATGGGATACACGCCGTGGGGCTGTATCGACTGTGTGTCTTTCACCACCGGTCAGTACAACAAACGTTACGGTTTTATTCATGTGAATAAAAACGACGACGGCAGCGGCGATTTCTCGCGCGCGAAGAAAAAGAGCTTTGCCTGGTATCAACAGGTTATCGCCAGCAACGGCGAAAAACTGTAAGTCCGTGCCGCAGCGCTCTGCTGCGGCATAATTTTAGCGCCCGCCGGCGGCATCAATAATGCTGCCGGTAATGTAAGAGGCGGCATCGCTGGCTAACCAGACGATGGCTTCTGCAATTTCTTCGGCATAACCGCCGCGCCCCATTGGAATTCCGCTGGCCAGCCGGTCGACTCTGCCCGGCTCGCCCCCGTCCGCATGCATCTCGGTGTAGATCATCCCCGGACGTACGCCATTGACACGGATTCCCTGCTGAGCGACTTCCAGCGACAGGCCTTTGGTCATCGTATCCATCGCGCCTTTCGATGCTGCGTAATCGACATATTCATTTGGCGACCCCGTGCGGGCCGCAGCAGACGACACATTAACAATGCTACCGCCCTGCCCGCCATGATGGGTTCCCATGCGCCGGACGGCTTCCCGACTGCAGAGAAAGGGGCCAAGAACGTTGGTGGCAAAAACCTGCTTAATACGCGAGGCATCCAGTTGCTCAAGGCGACATTGCTGGAACAGTATGCCGGCGTTATTCACCAGCAGCGTGAGCGGCAGATCTTCCTGATCCAGCCGCTGAAACAGCGACATCACCTGCGCTTCATCACTGATGTCGGCCTGAACGCTAAAAGCCTCGCCGCCCTGACGCACTATCTCATCCACAACCTGATGGGCCTCACTGGCGCGTGAGCGGAAATTTACCGCCACCCGGTAGCCGCGGGACGCCAGTAAGAGGGCCGTCGCGCGACCAATGCCGCGACTGCCGCCGGTAACGAGTGCGAGTTGCATGGCTGTCTCCATAAAAAAGGGCCGAAAATCGGCCCTCAGAAATAAATGCGTTAACCTGACTTAAGCATAGTCGCTCATCGGCACACACGAACAGAACAGGTTACGGTCGCCAAAGACATCATCCAGGCGCTTGACCGTCGGCCAGTATTTATTGTGTCCGCCTGCCGGGAACACGGCCAGCTCACGGCTGTAGGGATGCGACCATTCTCCGATGACTTCCGTTTGCGTATGAGGCGCATTGACCAGAGGGTTATCCTCAAGTGACCACTCTCCCTGCTCAACCCGACTGATTTCCATGCGAATCGCCAGCATGGCATCAATGAAGCGGTCCAGTTCGATTTTGCCTTCCGATTCTGTCGGTTCCACCATGAGCGTTCCGGCTACCGGGAATGACATGGTCGGCGCATGGAAGCCATAGTCGATCAGGCGTTTAGCAATATCCAGCTCACTGATGCCGGTTTGCTCTTTTAACGGACGAATATCGAGAATACATTCGTGCGCCACACGACCATCGCGTCCTGCGTAAAGAATGGGATAGGCCGATTTCAGGCGGCTGGCAATATAGTTAGCGTTAAGGATCGCGACCGAACTGGCCTGCTTCAGCCCTTCTGCCCCCATCATGCGGATATACATCCAGCTGATAGGCAGAATGGATGCGCTGCCAAATGGCGCGGCGGAGACGGCGCCCTGCTGCGTCAGCATGCCATCAATCTGCACCACGCTGTGTCCCGGAACAAACGGGGCCAGATGGGCTTTCACGCCGATCGGTCCCATTCCCGGGCCGCCACCGCCGTGCGGTATGCAGAAGGTTTTGTGCAGGTTGAGGTGCGAAACATCTGCGCCGATGTAGCCTGGCGTGGTAATGCCCACCTGTGCATTCATGTTGGCACCATCAAGGTAAACCTGACCACCGTGCTGATGCACGATCTGGCACACCTCACGGATGGTTTCTTCATAAACGCCGTGGGTGGAGGGATAGGTCACCATAATGCATGACAGTTTATCGCCGGCCTGAGCCGCTTTTTCACGCAGGTCGCCAAGGTCGATATTGCCCTGTTTGTCACAGGCTACCACCACGACATCCATGCCTGCCATCTGCGCTGAGGCCGGATTGGTGCCGTGCGCCGAGCTGGGAATCAGGCAAAGATGACGTTCACCTTCACCACGGCTTTCGTGGTAACGACGAATCGCTAACAGTCCGGCATATTCCCCCTGCGCGCCCGAGTTAGGCTGCATGCAGAGGGCATCGTAACCGGTCAGCTGTACCAGCCACTGTGAAAGCTGCCCAATCATTTGCAGGTAACCACCCGCCTGTTCTGCCGGGCAGAACGGATGCAGTTCGGCAAATTCAGGCCAGGTGATGGGGATCATCTCGGCGGCAGCGTTGAGTTTCATGGTGCAGGAACCCAGCGGAATCATCGCCTGATTCAGTGCCAGATCTTTTTTCTCCAGGCTGTGCATATAGCGCATCATCTCAGTTTCACTGTGATGACGGTTAAACACCGGATGAGAGAGAATTTCACTTTTACGCTGCTGCCCGGCCGGAACCGACTGGCTGTCAGCCGCGACCTGGCTGTCGAGTTGGTCGATATCCTGACCGTGTTCATCACCCAGCAGAATAGCGAACAGCGTGCTGATGTCTTCACGGCGCGTGGTTTCATCCAGTGTGATGCCGACTGCATTATGAATGTCGCTACGCAGGTTAACGCCAAAACTCAGCGCACGGTTAAGCACGCCCGCTTTATCTGCAACCTCTACCGTCAGCGTGTCAAACCAGTGGCTATGACGCAGTTTCAGCCCGCCACGCTGGAGTCCGGCAGCCAGAATATCAGTGAAGCGATGGATACGCGACGCAATACGTTTCAGTCCAACCGGCCCGTGGAACACCGCATACAGCCCCGCGATATTGGCCAGCAGCACCTGTGAAGTACAGATGTTGGAGTTGGCTTTTTCACGACGGATATGCTGCTCGCGGGTTTGCATCGCCATACGCAGGGCGGTATTGCCTGCCGCATCGCGGGAAACGCCGATAATACGGCCTGGCATAGAGCGCTTGTGCTCGTCGCGGCTGGCGAAGAAGGCGGCATGAGGCCCTCCATAGCCCATTGGCACACCAAAGCGTTGGGCGGAACCAAATACAATGTCCGCCCCTTGTTTGCCCGGCGACTCAAGCAGCACCAGCGCCATAAAGTCGGATGCCATGCTCACCACCACCTTGCGCGCTTTCAGCTCGCTAATCAGGTGGGTAAAGTCGTGTACTTCTCCGGTGGTGCCGACCTGCTGTAGCAGCACACCAAACAGGTTGTCGTGATCCAACGCTTTGGCCGGACTATCGATAATCAGTTCAAAGCCAAAGGTTTCGGCGCGGGTACGCACCACATCCAGCGTTTGTGGATGAATATCGTCAGCGATAAAGAACCGGTTGGCATTTTTCAGTTTGCTGATGCGTTTTGACATCGCCATCGCTTCAGCGGCGGCGGTGGCTTCGTCCAGCAGTGAAGCGGAGGCAATGTCCATGCCGGTCAGATCAATCGTGACCTGCTGAAAGTTAAGCAGTGCCTCAAGGCGGCCCTGGGAGACTTCTGGCTGATAGGGCGTATAAGCCGTATACCAGCCCGGATTTTCCAGCATGTTACGCAAAATTACCGGCGGCGTGATCACCGCACTGTATCCCATGCCAATCCAGGATTTATAAAGCAGGTTTTGTCCGGCAATGGCCTTTAACTCAGCCAGCGCCTGTTGTTCAGTTGCGGCATCGCCGACAGCGGGCGGGCCTGGCAACTGAATGTCGGCGGGGACGATAGAACCAATCAACGACGCCAGAGAGCTGGCACCGATCGCCTCCAGCATGACGGCCTGTTGTTCTGGCGACGGACCAATATGGCGCTCGATAAAGGCACCGTTGTGTTCAAGCTGGCTGAGAGTCTGAGTCATGAGCTGTAAATCCTGAATCGGGCTGGGGAACAGAGAATGCAAGTCAGATATGTGCGGCCTCGCTCAGAGGCCGCACAACGATTACTCGTCGATGGAGGCTTTATAAGCATCCGCGTCCAGCAGCGAGTCAATTTCGGACTCATCGCTGGCTTTGATCTGGAATAACCAGCCACCGTCATAAGGCTCGCTGTTCACCTGTTCAGGGGAATCGTTCAGGGAGTCGTTCACTGCCACAATTTCACCGCTGACGGGCGCGTATATATCTGAAGCGGCTTTGACCGATTCGGCGACGGCGCACTCTTCTCCGGCAGAGAAGGTGGCACCGACCTCAGGCAGGTCAACAAACACCATATCGCCCAGTAACTCCTGCGCATGTTCGGTGATACCAACGGTATAGGTACCGTCCGCATTTTTGCGCAGCCATTCGTGACTGTCGCGGTATTTCAACTCTGCTGGCACATTGCTCATCGCCATTTCTCCTGTAATTATATGTTACTGCGCAACCGGTTTTCCGGCGCGAACGAAAATCGGTTTAGTGACTTTTACAGGCATTTCACGGTTACGGATTTCAACAATCGCGTTCTCACCGATACCTGCCGGCACGCGGGCCAGGGCAATGCTATAACCCAACGTAGGGGAGAAAGAACCGCTGGTGATCACACCCTGCTGCATCTGACCCTGTTGATCGGTAAAACGTACCGGCAAGCCGTTACGCAGTACGCCTTTTTCCGTCAGAATCAGCCCAACCAGTTTTTCAGTGCCCTTTGCTCGCTGGCTTTCCAGCGCTTCACGTCCAATAAAGTTGCGGTCAGTTGGCTCCCAGCTAAGCGTCCAGCCCATATTGGCCGCCAGCGGTGATACGCTCTCGTCCATTTCCTGACCGTAGAGATTCATGCCCGCTTCCAGACGCAAAGTATCACGTGCGCCCAGTCCCGCAGGTTTGACGCCTGCGCTCAGCAAGCGCTGCCAGAACGCGACGGCTTCGGCGGCAGGGAGCGCAATTTCATAGCCCGCTTCGCCCGTATAGCCGGTGGTGGCGATAAACAGCTCTCCGGCTTGTACGCCAAAGAAGGGTTTCATGCCCTGCACCGCCTGGCGCTGCGCATCGCTGAATAACGTTTGCGCTTTTTGCTGGGCCTGCGGGCCTTGTACAGCGATAAGCGCCAGATCGTCACGCTCTGTTAACGCGACGCCGTAACCCTGGGCATGTTCACTGATCCAGGCCAGATCTTTTTCACGCGTCGCGGAATTGACCACCAGACGGAAAAACGTCTCGTCCATAAAATAAACAATCAAATCGTCAATCACGCCACCGGAGGCATTCAGCATGCCGGTGTAGAGCGCTTTGCCCGGCTGGGTCAGTTTGGCGACATCGTTTGCCAGCAGGTAGCGCAGAAACTCGCGCGTGCGCTCACCTTTCACATCAACAATCGTCATATGCGACACATCGAACATGCCGGCATCGCTGCGTACAGCATGATGCTCATCCATTTGCGAGCCATAGTGCAACGGCATCATCCAGCCGTGGAAATCCACCATCCGCGCGCCATTTGCCTGGTGCTGTTCAAACAACGGTGTGTGCTGAGTCATAACCATCCTGTGCAGAAACGAGTGAGTTTGAAACTACGCCGCCATGTTGCCGACGCAAACGTTCTCTTTGCCTTGACGTTACCACCGAACCTGACGATTAACCATAAGCAAAGCGAGGTCGAAAGACGTTGCACAGCCTAACCAGGGAGAAAGGCAAACAGGACAAAAAACTGTAATTTTGTGATTAGCCACGCAATAAATACGCCATGGTGATTTATACGCAGCAATTTTATGCGCGAAGCCTGGCAGGATGTTAAAAAAATAGCGGGACGAAAAGGCTCAGGGATAAAAAAAAGTAATGCGAAACATCAGGCAAAATTAGAATAAATCAAATGAGGCGCAATCAGGGTGCAGCACTGCATTTTTATGGTGCAGCGGATTAAGGCGATAAAAAAAAGCCAGCACGAATGCTGGCTTTTCGCTGCAGGATGGCGTTAGCGAAGCCACTCTGGCATATCATTCAGGCCCATTGCCTGACGGAGCATTATCGGCTTCACGCCCGGCAGATTATCGGCTAATTTCAGGCCCAAATCGCGAAACAGCTTCCTGGCAGGATTGTTGCCAGCAAACAATTCACGGAAGCCCTGCATCCCGGCCAGCATCATTGCTGCACTGTGTTTACGACTGCGCTCATAGCGGCGCAGATAAAGGTGCTCCCCAATATCTTTGCCCTGCTGGTGAAGACGGCGAATTTCGCCGATCAGCTCTGCAGCATCCATGAATCCCAGATTGACGCCCTGCCCTGCCAGCGGATGAATGGTATGCGCCGCATCGCCCACCAGCGCCAGTCGGTGAGCGGCAAAGTTACGTGCATAACGTGCCGTCAGCGGGAAACACTTGCGTTCCCCTTCCAGCTCGCACAGCCCCAGCCGCATATCAAACGCGACGGACAACTGTTGATTGAACAGCGACTCTGGCATGGCTTCCAGGCGGCTGGCTTCCTGGGGTGAAAGCGACCAGACGATTGAGCAAAGATGCGGATCCTGCATGGGCAGGAACGCCAGAATGCCATCGCCGTGAAAGACCTGACGAGCCACGCCGCCATGGGGCAAGGCTGTACGAATATTCGCCACCAGCGCATGGTGGTCGTAATCCCAGAAGGTCAGGGGAATGTCGGCTTTGTTACGCAACCAGGAGTTGGCCCCGTCCGCCGCAACCATCAGCCGCGCGCTCATCATGCAGCCATCTTGCAGCGTAATAAAGGCTTCATTATCGCCAAATGCCACTTGCTGTAGCTGTGAAGCCGCCAGTAACGTGACATCACTGCAGTTGCTGGCACGCTGCCACAGGGCGGTGTGGATCACGGGATTTTCGATGATGTGCCCAAGATGCGCCAGCCCCTGCTGCTCGCCATCAAATGCGATCGCGCCAAAGCTGTCACGCTCCCAGACTTCCATCGCCTGATAAGGGCTGGCGCGGAGGGACAAAATAGTTGACCAGACATCCAGCTTTTGCAAAAGACGTTCACTGGCCGCATTAATTGCGGATACGCGCACAGAGGGAGATGCGCCTGCATCAAATTGCGGCTCGGCCGACTGTTCCAGCACGGCAATGCGTAATCCGCTCCCTTGCAGACCGCAGGCCACTGCCAGCCCTACCATTCCGCCGCCAGCGATCACCACATCGTAAGTTTGCATCAGTGCCTCTCAGTTAACGCTTAACCCAGCCGAGCGTACGCTCAGCCAGAAGATTTCTCAGCCACGGCAGATGATCCATTGCCAGCAAGCCCAGGTTGCGCCCGACGACCAGCGGCGCATGACGATTAGCAAACAGACGTACCAGCCCGTCAGTGATGCCCACGGTAATGGCCCGGTCCTGTTGGCGACGTTGCTGGTAGTGCTGCAAAGCCCCGTAGCTACCGGGATCTTGCTGCTGCCGATGTGCATTGGCCAGGGTTTCAGCCAGTGACATCACATCCCGCAGACCCAGGTTAAATCCCTGACCGGCTATCGGATGCAGCGTCTGCGCAGCGTTTCCGACGGTGACTACACGGTGGGAAACAGCAGGATTGGCCTGCTGTAACGCCAACGGATAAACATCACGCTTGCCGGTATGGGTGAATTTGCCCAGCCGCCAGCCAAAGGCGCGCTGAAGCTGGCTGAGGAATACCTCGTCGTTCCAGCTTTCTACCTGCGGGCGCTGCTCCAGCGGATGGCACCACACCAGCGACAGACGGTTGTTTGACATTGGCAGCAGCGCCAGGGGACCAAACTCGGTAAAACGTTCAAATGCCCGGCCCTGATGAGGACGCTCACTGGTGACGTTGGCGATAAGCGCCAACTGCTGATAGGCCTCTGTCTGCCACTGAATGCCGCAGGCGGCAGCAACGGCAGAACGGGTGCCATCAGCGGCCACCAGTACCTCGCCTTCCAACTGCTCACCATTATCAAGCGTAACCTGCACGCGTTCCTGGGTGCGGGCCACCTGAGTCACGCGTGACGGACAACGCAGTGTGACGCCAGGTGCCTGCTTAAGCTGCGTAAACAGCTGCTGTCCTACGTCGAATAACTCAACCACGTGCCCCAACGCGGGAATCGCATAATCGCTGGCGGCCAGGGATACAAAACCGGCATGACCGCGATCGGAAACATGGATAGTGGTGATGGGTGTCGCACAGGGTGAAATACGCTGCCAGAGATTGATATCAGCAAGTTGCTGGCAGGTGCCCGCAGACAGCGCGATCGCACGCCCGTCATAGCCCGGATGCGTGCGGCTGGCAGGTTCGCTGCTTTCAATCAGCGTCACGGGCAGTGCGCCCTGTGTCAGGTGTGAAATCGCCAGCGCCAGCGTGGCGCCGGTCATTCCACCACCGGCGATAAGAATGGTCATACCGCGCGTGCCGCCGCCATCAGTGCCTCAATGGCATCGGGATCTTTCACCACGCTGTCGGTAAGATTCTCGTTACCGTTTTCAGTAATCACGATGTCATCCTCAATGCGGATGCCGATACCGCGGTATTCCACAGGCACATCCGCATCTGGCGCGATATACAGCCCCGGCTCAACCGTGATAACCATGCCCGGTTCCAGGATACGATCACGGCTTGGCGTGCCGTAGTGCCCCACATCGTGGACATCCAGACCTAACCAATGGCCCAGGCCGTGCATAAAGAATTTGCGATGCGCGTCTTCGGCGATGAGTGCATCCACCTCGCCCTGCATTACGCCCAGCTCAACCAGTCCAGTGACCATAATGCGCACCACGTCATCATTGACCTCGCGGATGCTGACACCGGGACGGAATCGGGCGAGTGCCGTTTCTAAAGATTTGAGTACGATATTGTAGATAGCCCGCTGCGGCGGGCTGAACTTGCCATTAACCGGAAAAGTCCGGGTAATATCGCCCGCATAACCCTGTAATTCGCATCCCGCATCAATGAGCACCAGGTCGCCATCCTGCATCTCACACTCATTTTCGGTGTAGTGCAGAATGCAGCCGTTTTCACCGGCGCCTACGATAGTGTTGTAAGACGGGAAGCGCGCACCATGACGGTTAAATTCGTGATGAATTTCGCCTTCAAGATGATATTCAAACAGGCCTGGACGACAGGCTTGCATCGCGCGAGTATGTGCCAGCGCACTGATCTCGCCTGCGCGACGCAACAGCGCAATTTCTTCAGGGCTTTTAAACAAGCGCATCTCATGCACCCAGGGACGCCAGTCAGTCAGGCTAGCCGGTGCACTCAGATTCTGGCGAAAGCCCTGACGCAGTTTATCCAGCGCACTAAACACCAACTTGTCAGCCTCAGCATACTGGCCCTGCGCGTGATACACCTCATCCAGACCGTTCAGCAGCAGGTGGAGTTGTTCACCGATATCGTTCCATGGCAGAGCACGATCCACGCCCAGTTTAGCGGGCGCCACGTCCTGTCCCAGACGGCGGCCAAACCAGATTTCTGCAGTCAGGTCGCGCACACGATTAAACAGCACGCTGTGATTGTGGTTCTCATCACTTTTGATCAGCACCAGTAACGCCTGCGGCTCATTGAAGCCGGTGAAATACCAGAAGTCACTGTTCTGACGGAACGGATATTCACTGTCGTTACTGCGTGTTACTTCAGGCGCGGCAAAGATTAACGCTGCGCTGCCCGGAACCATTTTCGCTAACAGCGCCTGACGGCGCTGCTGGAAATTTTCCAGTGAAATCATGTCTGCACTCCCTGTTGAACTCAGATATCTGGCTTAGTGTAGCGTTGGCTTTTGTACTTCTGGTGCGGTCGGTTGCGGTTGCGTGAAGGTATCGTGACAGAGTAGCGCAGCAACGCGAACATACTCGATCACCTCTTCCAGCGACTGCTCGAGTTCTTCCTGATCTTCGTCTTCGTCATAGCCAAGCTGAGCAATCGTGCGCAGATCGTCAATGGCCTCACCCGTTTCGCCGGTGACCTTATCCAGTTTAGGCTGGGTTACGCCCAGGCCAAGTAAAAAATGATTCACCCAGCCCGCCAGAGCATCAGCACGGTCAAACACCGTGATGTCATCATCGCCAGGCAGCATCAGTTGAAAAAGAAAACCATCGTCCTCAAGCGCAGTAGCAATGCTGGCATGCAGAGACTGCAGTGGCTGAGACAGTGTTTGCGAAAAAGCCATGCCTTCATTCGCGAGATCATGGACCAGCGTTTTCCAGCTGTTATCCTGATTACCGCCACACAGGATGCCGCTAAGCAATCCGTGCATTTCCGCGGGCGTCATACCGACGCCGTGGTGTGAGAGCGCCGCCGCCAGCGCGTTGTAATCGGGGGTTGCGTTCTGTGAAGACATCATTTTTCATCGTCGTTGGCTGTAAGAGTTCGTGGTATGCTACCACTAGCTGCCTCAAGGTTTCCAGAAAAGGGGTTGTATCTTATTTCTCAGGTCTATATAGTTGCCCGCCTCCCAGGCCATTGAAGGCTAAGGGGAATGGCGAGCCAGGTAATCAGTCAGGAAGGTGGCATGTCTGCACAACCGGTAGATTTACAAATTTTTGGTCGTTCTTTGAGAGTAAATTGTCCGCCTGAACAGCAAGATGCGCTGAACGCGGCGGCAGAAGATCTCAATCAACGGTTGCAAGATTTAAAAGTTCGCACTAGAGTCACAAATACAGAGCAACTGGTGTTCATTGCCGCGTTAAACATTTGCCATGAACTGGCACAAGAGAAAGGTAAGACGCGTGACTATGCTGCTAATATGGAACAACGAATCCGTATGCTACAGCAGACAATTGAACAGGCATTAGTTGAGCAAGGTCGCATAACCGATCGCGAGGATGCGAAGTTCGAATAACACTTCATGGTCGCTGTGCTACACTGACGGTGAAGTAAATTTTCTCTGAGATGTTTGCAAGTGGGCCAGTCCCCTGAGCCGATATTTCATACCAACAGAATGTGACGCTCCGCAACCTGTGAGCATGCTCGGTCCGTCCGAGAAGCCTGATGGTTGCGACGGCATGTTCACCTTGAACCAAGGGTTCAAGGGTTACAGCCTACGGCGGCATCTCGGAGATCTCCTTTCTGGTAGTACTGCTTTATCTCCCACCAGGCATGATATAATGCGTCGCTCAAGCGACCTTGTCTGGGGGAAACCCATGTCAGAACCCTCTTTGCTACCGCGACAGGACATCCGTCAGCATGTTCGTCATTTACGTCGCGCACTCAGCCCCGAACAGCAACACGCTGCAGCCGATCAGCTTGCGGAACACGCGATTAACGTTGCGCCGATTGCCGACGCCAGCAACATAGCGCTGTTTTTGTCTGTTGATGGCGAAATCAATACACGACCACTTATCGCAAAGCTGTGGCAGCAAAACAAACGGGTTTATCTGCCGGTTCTGCATCCCTTTGCTGCCGGTCATTTGCTTTTTCTTCGCTATACGCCGGAAACACAGTTAATCCAAAATAAGCTGCGCATTCCCGAACCTCCGCTCGATATCCGCCATCTGGTTACACTTGATAAACTGGACGTAATGATGGTGCCGCTGGTGGCATTTGACCGCACCGGGCAGCGTTTAGGCATGGGCGGCGGTTTCTACGACCGCACTTTACAGAACTGGAAACAGCACGGATTCCTACCGATTGGGGTTGCCCACGATTGTCAGTTGGTTGATGCGCTGCCTGCAGCGGCCTGGGATATCCCCCTGCCCGCGGTACTGACACCGTCTAAACTCTGGCTATGGGATGAATAAACCCAGGCACGCTCGTGCGCCTGGGTTTATGACAGCGATGGATTAGTAAAGCAGACGGGCGCGGATAGTACCCGGAATAGCCTTCATGAGCTGCAGGGCTTTCTCAGCCAGTTCATGCTCGGCGTCAACGTCAATCACCACATAACCCATCATCGGCGAGGTTTGCAGGTACTGAGCGGCAATATTGATGCCCTGCTCAGCAAAGATCTGGTTGATCGCGGTGAGGACGCCTGGGCGGTTCTCATGTATATGCAGCAGACGACTGGCGCTCACGCCGTGCATCGGCAATGAGACTTCAGGGAAGTTAACGGCGGACAGCGTTGAACCGTTATCCGAGTATTTAGCCAGCTTACCTGCGACTTCAATACCAATATTTTCCTGCGCTTCTTCGGTAGATCCACCGATATGCGGCGTCAGGATAACGTTGTCGAATTCGCTCAGCGGTGAAATGAACGGATCGCTGTTGGTCGCAGGCTCGACCGGGAATACGTCAATAGCAGCTCCGCCAACCTGCTTACTTGCCAGCGCGTCACATAACGCCGGAATATCCACTACGGTGCCGCGTGAGGCGTTTATCAGCAACGCGCCGGGTTTCATCTGCGCCAGTTCATTGGCAGAGATCATATTTTGCGTGGAGGCGGTTTCAGGTACATGCAGGCTGACGACATCGCTCATGTTCAGCAGTTGCGTCAGGCTACGAACCTGTGAAGCGTTGCCGAGCGGCAGTTTGTTTTCAATATCGTAGAAATAAACGTGCATGCCCAGGCTCTCAGCCAGCACGCCCAGTTGCATACCGATATGACCATAGCCAATGATGCCGAGCTTTTTACCGCGCGCTTCAAATGAGCCCTTGGCAATTTTATTCCAGACGCCGCGGTGCGCCTTCGCATTCGCTTCCGGCACACCACGCAGCATCAGCAGCATTTCGCCAATAACCAGTTCGGCGACAGAGCGCGTATTGGAGAAAGGCGCATTAAACACCGGGATACCGCGCTTAGCGGCCGCATTTAAATCAACCTGGTTCGTTCCGATGCAGAAACAGCCCACAGCCACCAGTTTTTCTGCAGCGGCAAAAATCTCTTCGGTCAGTTGGGAACGGGAACGGATACCGATAAAATGCGCATCGCGAGCGGACGCTTTCAACGCCTCGGCATCCAGTGCGCCTTTGTGGAATTCAATATTGGTGTAACCTGCTGCACGGAGGTTTTCCAGCGCACTCTGATGGACACCTTCCACCAGCAGGAACTTAATTTTGTCTTTTTCCAGTGATACCTTTGCCATTTCCCAACCCTATTCAGAATTCAACGAGGACTGAACGCCGCCAGCCGTCTGTCAAAATATCAAAAAAATCGCCTGCGGCAATACAAACGATTGCCTGCCCGTCAGCATGGCCGGGCTCAGAGGGCGCACTTTGCCAGACAAAATCATGGGTTGGCCGCATCGGAAAGAACGAACCCGCTGCCGATGACGGTTATGTGACATAAGTCACCAAATTTTGACCTGGTAAGAAAAGTTTTTTAAATCAAAAAAAAGCGGGCGCCGTTCAGCGCCAGGCGCATTATTTTTTGAGAGTTTTGACGCCGTCCGGCCCACCAATCAGTGCAACGTCTGCGCCGCGAGTCGCAAACAGCCCAACGGTGACCACACCGGGCAAGGCGTTGATGGTTTTTTCCAGCTCAATGGGATTGAGAATACGCAGATTGTGCACATCAAGAATGATATTGCCGTTGTCGGTCACTACATTCTGACGATATTCAGGTAAGCCCCCCAACTTCACCAGTTCACGCGCAACATAACTGCGCGCCATCGGGATGACTTCAACCGGTAGCGGAAAGCGTCCAAGCACATCCACTTCTTTGGATGCATCGGCGATGCAGATAAACTTTTTGGCCACTGCAGCGACGATTTTCTCACGCGTCAGCGCAGCGCCACCGCCTTTAATCATCTGCATTTGTGGGTTAATTTCATCGGCACCATCGACATAAATGGCCAGGTCATCGATTTCGTTCAAATCAAACACCTGAATGCCCAGGCTTTTCAGCTTTTGCGTTGAGGCTTCGGAACTGGAAACGGCACCGTCAATCTGATGTTTAATGCTTGCGAGCGCATCAATAAAGTGGGCGGCAGTAGAACCTGTTCCAACACCGACGATTGTCCCGGGCTGGACATAATCAAGTGCAGCCCAACCAACAGCTTTTTTCAGTTCATCCTGGGTCATGATATGTTTAGAACCTGTGCGATAAGGAATTGCGCGTAGTATAAAGCAAGGCTTGCTGAAAATGCTCGGATGCATTGGGCGTATTTTATGCTTTGGAAGCCAGCCCACAAAAATTTCCCCGACATTGCCGTTGGCACTTTTGTGGCATAGTGACGTCCATCCTGAAGGAGAGAGAAAAATAATGAAACGCCCTGACTACAGAACGCTTCAGGCGCTGGACGCAGTGATACGTGAACGCGGCTTCGAACGTGCCGCGCAAAAGCTGTGCATTACGCAATCTGCCGTATCGCAGCGCATTAAACAGCTGGAAAACCTGTTTGGTCAGCCGCTGTTAGTTCGCACCGTGCCGCCTCGCCCTACCGAGCAAGGTCAAAAACTGCTTGCGCTGCTGCACCAGGTTGAGTTGCTGGAGGAAGAGTGGCTGGGCGATGAAATCAGCGGGACAACGCCGCTGCTGCTGTCGCTGGCGGTGAACGCCGACAGTCTGGCAACCTGGCTGTTGCCCGCATTAAAAGACGTACTGGCCGATTCGCCGGTGCGTCTGAACCTTCAGGTTGAGGATGAAACCCGCACTCAGGAACGCCTGAGACGAGGCGAAGTGGTTGGCGCAGTGAGTATCCAGCCCCAGCCGCTGCCAAGCTGTCTGGTGGATCAACTGGGTGCCCTGGATTATTTGTTTGTGGCCTCAAAGGATTTCGCAGATCGCTTTTTCCCCAACGGCGTAACGCGTTCCGCCCTGCTTAAAGCGCCAGCGGTGGCCTTTGATCATCTGGATGATATGCATCAGGCCTTCTTGCAGCAGAACTTTGATTTATCACCGGGCAGCGTTCCCTGCCATATCGTCAACTCATCCGAAGCGTTTGTGCAGATGGCGCGGCAGGGATCGACCTGCTGTATGATCCCTCACCTGCAGATTGAACGCGAACTGGCAAGTGGCGAGCTAATCGATCTCACGCCGGGGCTGTATCAACGTCGGATGCTGTACTGGCACCGCTTTGCGCCAGAAAGCCGGCTGATGCGTCGGGTAACGGATGCGCTGATTGCCCATGGCCATCGGGTGCTACGTCAGGATACGGCGGAATAGCGGGCGGTCGACAGATCATAAAAGCGCTAAAGGCCAGGAAAAACGAGCTGGCTGAACGTTGTGTGCCAAACGCCTAACCTTTGCCGCCGCAAAAGTTGGGCGTTGCGGTGAGAAGGTGTAGTTGTGAAAGCGGCACGGCGTTAATGGCCGTAAGGGCATTTTTCAGAAGGCAATACGCAGCGCTGAGCAGAGGGAATCCACTAGCATTTACCCGCAAGGATGCGGGTAAAAGGCACAGCCGGCACAGCGTTGTGCCGTCTGTGCCGGTCCGTCAGGTTGATGAGCGATGTGAAGGAACCGCATCAGCGGCGCAAGGACCGCCTGGCAAACATTGCCCCTGATGGCTTAACCACAACACCAATAACGGCTTACTGTGCCGTATTCGGTTTCATCTCAAACACCACATCCACCTGGTCATCAAAGTTAATACTTTGCTGATCGTAGGTTTCCTGCGCAGACGTATCTGCCGCAGCCGAGGCTTTAAACATGCGGTTCATGGGCATTGGCTGATAGTTTGCCACCTGATAACGAATGCTGTAGATCGGGCCCAGTTTGGCATTAAAGCCTTCAGCCAGTTCAGCGGCCTGTTGGGTCGCATTCTTAATCGCGGCTTTACGTGCCTGCTGCTTATAGCTCTCTGGATTGGCGACGCCCAGTTCGACACCGCGCACTTCGTTCAGACCGGACTTCAGCGCACCATCAAGGAGATCGTTCAGCTTGTCCAGCTGACGAACGGTGACCTGCACCTGACGCACCGCACGATAGCCTTTAAGCTGCGATTTACCGTCTTTGGTGTAGTCATACTCTGGCTGCGTCGTCAGGTTCGCCGCTTCAATGTCTTTTTTCTCAATACCGTTTTTTTGCAGGAAATCAAAATATTGCGCTACGCGACTATCGACCTGCTTTTTTGCTTCAGCGGCATCTTTCGATGAGACATTCACCACAATTGACAGCGTCGCGATATCCGGGCGGGCATCTACGGTTGCCTTACCTGACGTAACAACATGGGGTCCGTTCGGCAGTTCGTCAGCCTGTACGCTCAAAGGCAATGCCCCTGCGCTCATCATCGCGGCAAGCGCCAATGCTTTCAGTTTCATGAAAGTCCTCCTTGAAAAGGTCAGTTCGATGGCTTCCAGTATATGAAGCCCACAAGCGCATCATATTACGCCTTGGTTGGAGTGGAGATTATGGCAAAAGTTCGGCAGATTGACCTTAATAACCGGTTTTCGTTTACCTTTTGGTCAAAACCCAGTGATGACCTGTCGGGCAAGCTGAAACGCAATAAACCACATTACCGCCCCAACCAGCAGGTTAATGATGCGCTGAGCACGCGCCGTTTGCAGTAAAGGCGCGAGCCACGCAGCCAGCAGCGCCAGACCAAAAAACCAGATTACCGACGCGCTGATGGTGCCCAGTGCAAACCACTGTCGCGCCGTCGTTCCTGGCAACTGACCACCAAGGCTGCCCAGCACCACAAAGGTATCAAGATAAACATGCGGATTTAGCCAGGTCACCGCCAGCATCGTCGCAATAATTCGCCCTCTGCTTTGCGTTGCGTGCATCCCTGATGCCAGTTCAATATTGCGGCTAAACGCCGTACGCAAGGCTCCCCAGCCGTACCACAGCAGGAAAGCAACGCCTGCACAGGTAATCATCATCAGGAGCAGTGGCGACTGATTCAGTAGCGCGCTGCCACCAAAAATGCCCGCACAGATTAAGGCGATATCACTTAGCGCACAGAGCGCCGCCGTCATGAGATGATACTGACGCTTTACGCCCTGGTTCAGCACAAAGGCATTTTGTGGGCCTAACGGCAGGATGAGCGCAGCCCCAAGAGCAAGCCCTTGAAAATAAATGGTTAACACAGGATGTTATTCCTTACATCGGTGAGATGCAGGGATTATAGAGAGCGGTTTGGATTAGCGGAAATTGAAAAATTTAATCTGCCATTAACGAAATTAATGGGCGGCACGGGCCGCCCATCGCACGACTTACTGGGTCGCGGTCACGTCGCTGTCTGGCTGTTTAACCTGATGCAGATGTACATCCATTTGTGGATAAGGAATGCCGATGCCTTTGCTGTCCAGCGCACGCTTGAAGTTCTTCAGCAAATCCCAGTAGACGTCCTGCAGATCGCCGCTATTACTCCAGCAACGAACAACAAAGTTAAGCGAAGATGCGCCTAATTCGTTCAGGCCAATCTGGATGCCACGATCTTTTAATACCCGCTGATCGGCTTCAACGACATCACGCAACAGAGCAATCACCTCATCCACATCGGCTTCATAAGCCACTCCGACGATAAATTCATTACGACGCACAGGCTCACGCGAAAAGTTAACGATATTGCCGCTGATGATTTTACCGTTCGGCACCACCACAATTTTGCCATCGGCGGATTTCAGGGTGGTAGAGAAGATTTGTACATTGAGTACGGTCCCCATTACGCCGCCCAGATCGACGAACTCGCCGGTACGGAAAGGACGGAAGGTGACGAGCAGCACGCCAGCCGCTAAATTGGAGAGCGAACCTTGCAAGGCCAAACCGACTGCCAGACCAGCGGCACCCAGCACCGCGATGACCGAGGCCGTTTGCACGCCCACACGACCCAGCGCAGCAATAACCGTAAAGGCGATAACGCCATAGCGTACCAGAGCGGAAAGGAAATCGGCGACGGTGGCATCAATATGGCGCGCGCGCAGCAGCCGATTAACCGTGTTTGAAATCACTCTGGCAATGATCATGCCGACAATGATAATGGCAATCGCCGCCACGATATTGACGGCATAGCTCAGAATCAGTGCCTGGTTATGTACCAGCCAGCCACCGGCACTGTTGATGCCATTAACAACATTCAAGTCTTCCATTTGTAAGCCCTGTTGATGGTTCCCCCTACGGGGGAAAAACAAAAACTGCCAGATGTAATCCGACACCCAAGGGTTAAGGGTAATCAATTATTTAGCCAGGCGCCAAAATGAGTGACAGATTAAGACGGCTTTGCACAATTACTCATCAGTGCCCCAGAAGCCACGGTTTTGCTCACTGCACATGGCTCAGGATATTAATGAGCCTGCCGAAAGGATCGCGGACATAAAAACGACGGACGCCCCACGCTTCTTCCGTAAGCCCATATTCCACCGTTAGCCTCGCGGCGACAACGCGTCGGTACACCTCATCAAGATTATCGACCTCAATGGACAAGTCCGGCACAGGCGTGCCTGCACCGCCTTCCAGCGCAATGCTGAGCTGGGGCGCCATAGCATTCTCCGCAGCCCAGGTCACAATCCATCCGTGATCCATGGTCAGTTTCAGGTCGAGAATGTCACTATAAAAGCGTTTGGCTTCTTCCGTATTTTTGCCCTGAATATTCGCGACGATGCGTTTGACTGCCATAAGATCGCCCTCATCGGTTAACTCACAGACAAAGCATACCGGGGACCGTGCGATGAGGTTGTGACAGCCGGTCAGAAAGTGTCGCCCTGTAAGAAGAAATGAAACCGGGGGTAAGCGGATAGGATAAAAAAAAGTCCCGATCGGACGATCGGGACTGCGTCATTCATCCGGCGTTCTTGCGAACTCAGACGAGTGCGTTGTGATGCTTACAGAACGTCAACGGCGTTAAGTTCTTTGAACGCCTGCTCCAGACGCACCACCATGGATGCCTGAGCAGAGCGCAGCCATACACGTGGATCGTAGTATTTCTTGTTTGGCTTGTCTGCGCCTTCTGGGTTACCCAGTTGCGCCTGCAGATAGCCTTCGTTCTTTTTGTAGTACTGCAGGATGCCATCCCAGGTTGCCCATTGGGTATCGGTATCGATATTCATCTTGATCACGCCGTAGCTGATAGACTCTTCGATTTCTGCAGCAGATGAACCTGAACCACCGTGGAATACAAAGTCCAGCGCGTTGTGCGGCAGACCGTGTTTTTCACAAACATATTTCTGTGAATCACGCAGAATCGTTGGGGTCAGTTTTACGTTGCCTGGCTTGTAAACGCCGTGCACGTTACCGAAGGATGCCGCAATGGTGAAACGCGGGCTGATCGCATTCAGTTTTTCGTACGCGTAGTTTACGTCTTCTGGCTGGGTGTAAAGTGCAGAAGCGTCCATATGGCTGTTATCTACGCCATCTTCTTCACCACCGGTGCAGCCCAGTTCGATTTCCAGGGTCATGTCGATTTTCGCCATGCGCGCCAGGTATTTGCTGCTGATTTCGATGTTTTCTTCCAGTGACTCTTCAGACAGGTCGATCATGTGAGAAGAGAACAGTGGCTTACCGGTTTTCTTGAAGTGCTCTTCGCCCGCGTCCAGCAGGCCGTCGATCCACGGCAGCAGTTTCTTGGCGCAGTGGTCGGTATGCAGGATAACCGGCACGCCGTACTGTTCAGCCATCAGATGCACGTGATGTGCGCCAGAGATAGCACCGAAAATCGCTGCGCCCTGTGGCTTGTCTGTTTTAAAACCTTTACCGGCGATGAATGCAGCACCACCGTTGGAGAACTGTACGATAACCGGCGCTTTTACTTTCGCGGCAGCTTCCAGTACAGCGTTAATTGAGTCGGTGCCGACGCAGTTGACCGCTGGCAGAGCGAATTTGTTCTCTTTCGCTACTTTGAAGATCTTCTGAACGTCATCACCAGTGACAACGCCGGGTTTTACGAAATCAAAAATTTTAGACATGATTGTGTCCTGTTTCGTGACCGGTTATCCCCAATACGGGGACAGCGATTTAAACGCCCTGTTTTGGGCGAGTTTTCAGGCGATGCCGCAGGGCATCGCCCCCAAAGGATTACTGCTTCGCACGCTCTTCCAGCATGGCTACGGCAGGCAGTTTTTTGCCTTCAACGAACTCAAGGAAGGCACCGCCGCCGGTAGAGATATAGGAGATTTTGTCTTCGATCCCAAACAGATCGATGGCAGCCAGCGTGTCACCGCCGCCCGCGACAGAGAAGGCCTCACTTTCCGCAATGGCGTTAGCGACGATTTCAGTGCCTTTACGGAAGTTCGGGAACTCAAACACGCCAACCGGGCCATTCCACAGGATGGTTTTAGCATTCTTCAGAATGTCCGCCATGGCCTGGGCTGTCTCATCGCCGAAGTCCATAATCTCTTCGTTATCTGCAACTTCTGAAACCTTTTTCACGGTTGCCGGGGCAGTTTCAGAGAATTCCGTGCCAACACGGGAGTCGGTTGGAACAGGAATACCATATTGATCGCGCAGGCCTTTTGCCGCCTCAACGAAGTCTGGCTCGTACAGCGATTTGCCCACGTTGTTGTCGATCGCGACAAAGGTATTCGCAATGCCACCGCCGACAATCACGGTATCAGCAATCTTCACCAGCGACTGCAGCACATCGAATTTGGTCGATACTTTAGAACCCCCCACCACGGCCACCAGCGGACGCTCAGGGCTTTTCATCACTTTACCCAGCGCTTCCAGTTCTGCAGACAGCAGTGGACCTGCACAGGCGACAGGCGCAAATTTACCAACGCCGTGCGTCGATGCCTGGGCGCGGTGCGCGGTACCAAACGCATCCATCACAAAGACGTCGCACAGCGCAGCATATTTCTTAGACAGCGCTTCGTCGTCTTTCTTTTCGCCTTTGTTAAAGCGCACGTTTTCCAGCACCACCAGTTCACCTGCGCCGATGTCGACACCGTCAAGGTAGTCTTTCGCCAGGGTAACCTGAGTACCGTTCAGTTTTTCTTTCAGGTAATTCACTACTGGCAGCAGTGAGAATTCTTCGTTGTATTCACCTTCGGTCGGACGACCCAGGTGAGAGGTAACCATCACTTTGGCGCCCTGTTTCAACGCCGCTTCGATAGTTGGCAGTGAAGCACGAATACGTGCATCCGACGTCACTTTCCCTTCTTTCACTGGTACGTTGAGATCGGCGCGAATTAATACGCGTTTGCCAGCAAGATCCAGATCGGTCATCTTAATTACGGACATGGTGAACCCTCTCGTTGATTCTCATAAGTTTTGCCAGACGCAAACCGCGTCTTACCTGAAACCGCTTGCGGCCATCGCTAACGTTGTGTCGAGCATTCGGTTAGCAAAGCCCCATTCGTTGTCACACCAGACCAGGGTTTTGATCAGATGCTGACCGCTGACCCGCGTTTGTGTACCGTCCACAATGGCACTGTGCGGATCATGGTTGAAATCTACTGAGACTAACGGCAATTCCGTATAGTCAACTATACCACGAAATGCCCCTTCTGCCGCGCTTTGCAACAAGGCGTTAACCTCGCAGGCCCGTACGGGCTGGCGTACAGAAACGCTGAGATCAATGGCTGTCACGTTGATCGTCGGCACGCGAACCGCGATGGCTTCGAAGCGATCGTTAAATTTCGGAAAAATACGCGTAATGCCCGCCGCCAATCGAGTATCGACCGGGATGATAGACTGACTGGCCGCACGCGTACGGCGCAGATCGCTGTGATAAGCGTCAATCACCTGCTGATCGTGCATCGCCGAATGGATGGTCGTTACTGTGCCCGACTCAATACCAAAGGCGTCATCCAGCAGCTTAATCACCGGAATGATGCAGTTGGTGGTACAGGATGCATTAGAGACAATACAGTCCGTTTGTTTCAGCTCCTGCTCGTTGACGCCGTACACCACGGTTGCATCAAGATCGTTACCACCCGGATGGGAAAACAGGACTTTTTTCGCCCCCGCACGCAAATGGGCTTCGCCATCGTCGCGGGAACCGTAAACGCCGGTACAGTCCAGCACCACGTCAACGTTAAGCTCGCGCCAGGGCAGCTCATTCAGTCCGGCCTGGTGCAGAATGCGAATAATATCGTCCCCGACCCACAGCTGGTCACGCTCCTGACGGACATCCAGTGCAAAACGTCCATGGCTGGTGTCGTACTTCAGCAGGTGCGCCATGCCTGCGGCTTCAGCCAGTTCGTTAACCGCCACCACCGTAATTTCAGCGCGGCGCCCCGTTTCATACAGTGCACGCAACACGTTGCGTCCAATGCGACCAAAGCCGTTTATCGCTACCCGAATGGTCATCTTTCTCCTGCCAAACCAGACTGAAAAAAAGGTGCTGATAGCCTGAGCGTTTCGCTGCATTTTGTACAGGAGATTCTTAGCCCGGGACAGGGCAAAGCGGCCCAAACTGAAACGGTTCAGCTAGGATAATGGAAGGAAGGAATAACGGGAATGATTGCGATCAAGCGCGCTGCTTATTTTTGGATCTACGTCACAAAAACGGGCAAAAAGTCGCTATTACTGGAGGAATAATTTGGTTAATAAGGGGACGGATTCCACCCCCTTTAATCAGAAGGCAGGCGCGCATTCACTCGCCTGCCTCTCTTTACTATGCCAGCAACGCTTTGGCTTTCGCTACCACGTTATCTACCGTGAAGCCAAAGACTTCAAACAGCTTCTCAGCCGGCGCTGACTCACCAAAGGTAGTCATGCCGATGATTGCGCCGTTCAGACCGGTATATTTAAACCAGTAATCTGCAATACCGGCTTCAATCGCAACGCGTGCGGCAACGGCTTTCGGCAGGACCGATTCACGATATTCAGCCGACTGCTTGTCGAAGGCATCGGTAGAGGGCATGGAGACCACACGTACCTTACGGCCTTCATCGGTCAGCTTCTGATACGCGGCTACAGCCAGTTCAACTTCGGAACCGGTGGCAATCAGGATCAGCTCTGGCGTGCCTGCGCTGTCTTTCAGCACGTAACCGCCACGCGCGACGTTTGCCAGCTGCTCCGCTGTACGATCCTGCTGTGCCAGATTCTGGCGAGAGAAGATCAGTGCGCTTGGGCCGTCTTTACGCTCGATGGCATATTTCCACGCAACCGCTGATTCAACCTGGTCACACGGACGCCACAGGCTCATGTTTGGCGTGGTGCGCAGGCTTGCCATCTGCTCTACCGGCTGGTGAGTCGGGCCATCTTCGCCCAGGCCAATGGAGTCGTGGGTATAAACCATGATCTGACGGATTTTCATCAGGGCAGCCATACGGGCAGCGTTACGCGCATACTCAACAAACATCAGGAAGGTTGCGGTGTAAGGCAGGAAGCCACCGTGCAGCGCCAGACCGTTAGCAATGGCGGTCATACCAAACTCACGCACGCCATAATGGATATAGTTACCGGCTGCGTCTTCATTGATTGGCTTAGAACCTGACCAGATGGTGAGGTTACTTGGTGCCAGGTCAGCAGAACCGCCCAGATATTCTGGCAGGATTTTACCAAAGGCTTCGATAGCATTTTGTGACGCTTTACGGCTGGCAATTTTCGCCGGATTCGCCTGTAACTGCTCGACAAACTTCTGCGATTCCTGCTGCCAGTTAGCTGGCAGGTCATTGCTCATGCGGCGGGTAAACTCAGCGGCCAGCTCAGGGAAAGCCTTAGCATAGGCTGCAAATTTGGTATTCCACGCCGCTTCTTTGGCCTGGCCCGCTTCTTTAGCATCCCATTCAGCATAAATATCTGAAGGAATCACGAAAGGAGGATATTCCCAGCCTAACTGCTTACGGGTCAGTGCAATTTCGTCATCGCCCAGTGGCGCGCCGTGTGAGTCATGAGTACCGGCTTTATTCGGTGAACCAAAACCAATAACGGTTTTGCACATCAGCAGTGAAGGCTTGTCGCTAACGGCTTTCGCTTCTTCAATCGCTTTGGCGATAGCATCGGCGTTGTGACCATCTACGCCACGTACCACGTGCCAGCCGTACGCTTCAAAGCGCTTAGCGGTGTCATCGGTAAACCAGCCGTCAACGTGACCATCAATTGAAATGCCATTGTCATCATAGAATGCCACCAGCTTGCCCAGCTTCAGCGTACCCGCCAGCGAGCAAACTTCGTGTGAAATGCCTTCCATCATGCAGCCGTCACCCATAAAGACCCAGGTATTATGGTCTACGATGTCATGGCCCGGACGGTTGAACTGCGCTGCCAGCGTGCGTTCAGCAATGGCAAAACCCACCGCGTTAGCAATGCCCTGCCCCAGCGGACCGGTGGTGGTTTCCACACCGACGGTATAGCCGTACTCAGGGTGACCCGGCGTTTTAGAGTGCAGTTGACGGAAGTTTTCCAGCTCACTGATCGGTAAATCGTAGCCGGTCAGGTGCAGCAGGCTGTAAATCAGCATGGAGCCGTGGCCGTTAGACAGCACAAAACGGTCACGATCGGCCCAGTGTGGGTTGGTTGGGTTATGATTGAGATAGCCGCGCCACAATACTTCGGCGATATCCGCCATGCCCATCGGGGCACCCGGGTGTCCCGATTTAGCTTTTTGCACTGCATCCATACTTAACGCGCGAATGGCGTTGGCAAGATCTTTACGAGAGGGCATCTTCTACTCCAGTTCGGATTAATGATTTGCGCCTTAACCTGTTGTAATTAATCAGCTATCGGGCAAAGCACGGGGAAAAGTTTCACCACAATGTACATGAAAAACGGGGCAAAAGTAATGTGGTAAAACGCTAAATGTTCCCGCTTCGTCTGGCTTTTCCAGTAATGTCTGCTAGCAAAATGGCTTATCGCGAACTATAACCTGTTGGTTCAACCACCTGGCACAGATTCAGGTGATTGTTTTTTATCTTGTTACTTATGGGACGACAGAATGAAAATTCAAAAAACGGCACTGGCTCTGGGCCTGGTTGCATTGCTAAGTGGTTGTGAAGGCGTAAACAGTGATGGTCTGCTGCAGTCGGGCGCACAGGCTTTCCAGGCTTACACCCTGAGCGATGCTCAGGTTAAGCAGCTCAGCGATCAATCCTGCGCCCAGATGGACAAAGAAAACCAGGTGGCACCGGCTGACAGCGAATACCAGCAACGTCTGAACAAAATCGCTGCGGCGCTGGGTGACAACATCAATGGCATCCCGGCGAACTACAAGGTTTATCAGACCAAAGATGTTAACGCATGGGCCATGGCCAACGGCTGCATCCGCGTCTACAGCGGTTTAATGGATATGATGACCGACAATGAGGTCGAGGCGGTGCTGGGACACGAAATGGGCCACGTTGCGCTGGGGCATACGCGCAAAGCGATGCAGGTCGCCTTCACCACGACAGCAGCACGTACCGCGGCAGCTTCGGCTGGCGGGATCATTGGTTCGCTGTCACAGTCACAGTTGGGTGATTTGGGCGAAAAACTGGTGAATGCGCAGTTCTCGCAGACACAGGAAACACAGGCCGATGACTACTCCTACAGCCTGTTGAAGAAGCGCGGTATTGATCCCGTTGGGCTGGCAACCAGCTTTGAAAAACTGGCAAAACTGGAGAAGGGCCGTCAAAGCTCTATGTTTGACTCGCATCCTGACTCGGAAGCTCGTGCTCAGCACATTCGCGATCGCATTGCCGCAGACGCTAAATAACGCGTTATCAGAGGGATAACCCTGAGGTTATCCCCCTGTCACCTCAGCCCTTGTTGGCAGCCTGGACGTGCAACATGTCCAGCGCCAGGGTGGCCGCGGCAAGAGCCGTCAGATCGGCGTGATCGTAACCCGGTGCAACTTCCACCAGATCCATCCCCACGATATTCATGCCCTGTAAACCCCGAATCAGCTTGGTCGCTTTATCAGTGGTCAAACCGCCAATGACCGGCGTACCGGTGCCCGGTGCATGCGCAGGGTCCAGACAGTCGATATCAAATGTCAGATAGACCGGCAGATCGCCAACGGTGCGTTTAATTTCAGCCAGAATATCGTCCACGCTACGGTCGTTGACCTGAGCGGCATCCAGCACGTTGAAGCCCAGGCTCTTGTCAAACTCGGTACGAATACCAATCTGCACCGAGTGCTGAGGGTCGATCAGCCCTTCCTTCGGTGCGGTAAAGAACATGGTGCCATGGTCAAACGTTGGGCCATTAGAGTAGGTATCGGTATGCGCGTCAAAGTGCACCAACGCCATTTTACCGAAGTGCTTCGCGTGCGCGCGCAGCAGAGGCAGCGTGACGTAGTGATCGCCACCGAAGGTCATCATACGTTTGCCGTTGGCCAGCAGTTTCTCTGCATGGGCCTGCAGCTTGTCAGACAGATCCTGTGAATCGCCAAAGGCATAAACCAGATCGCCACAGTCCACCACGTTCAGACGCTGACGCAGGTCAAACTCCCACGGCCAGCGGCAACCTTCCCAGGCGAGATTGGTCGAGATCTGACGGATAGCGCCAGGGCCAAGACGGCTGCCCGGACGGCCCGAGGTGGCCGCATCAAAGGGCACGCCGGTGATCACCCACTCTGCATCGCTGTCGTAAGGCTGGAAATTTACCGGGAAACGCATAAAACCAAAGGCATTAGAAACCAGTGAATTGTCGTACTGATTGCCAAGGGTATTGTACATAAGTCGTCCTCTGTCTGTGCTTGAGTCGGGTCTGGCCCGCGCACCATGAAGGTTGAGATAAAAAAAATCCCTCCCGCGTCGTTAGGCCCGACGAGGAAGGGATGAGTTGCTGCCGATTATCAACAATGTCCCGGCAAGCTGCAAGCGCTTCGCGGGGCTTTATTCGTCTTCTAAATAGGTGTAGCCATACAGACCACTTTCAAACTCTTGCAGGAACTGCTCGCGCAGTTCGTCATCCAGTTCAGAGGTCTGAATTTGCTTACGGAACAGCGTCATCAGTTCGTTTGGATCAAGCTGAACATACTGCAGCATATCGGCTACGGTATCGCCTTCATCCGACAGCTGGACTTCCACTTCACCATTCTGGAACGCGAACACGTCAACCGCTTCGGTGTCACCAAACAGGTTGTGCATATTGCCCAGGATTTCCTGATAAGCGCCCACCATAAAGAAGCCGAGCATCGGTGGATTGTCCACGTCGTACTCCGGCATCGGCATGGTTGTCGCAATCCCATCACCATCCACATAGTGATCGATGGTGCCGTCTGAGTCACAGGTGATATCCAGCAACACGGCGCGACGTTCCGGCTTTTTATTCAAGCCTTCCAGCGGAAGCACAGGGAACAGTTGATCAATGCCCCACGCATCCGGCATTGACTGGAACAGCGAGAAGTTAACGTAGATCTTGTCCGCCATACGTTCCTGCAGCTCGTCGATAATAGGACGGTGTGCACGGTTGCTGGGATCAAGATGCTGCTGAATATAGTGACAGATGCTCAGATAGAGTTGCTCTGCCCACGCGCGTTGCTTCAGGCTGTAAGTGCCCGATGAGTAACCCGTATGGATATCAAACAGGTCCATCTGGCTGTCATGAAGCCATTCACGCAGGGAGCGGCGGGTGTTCGGCTCGTGCATCTCCTGCCAGGTTTCCCACATGCTCAGGATAGGACGAGGCGCGTCTTCAATATCTGGCGCTTCTGGCTTACTGAATTCGTTACGCTCAACGCCGATGATGTTAGACACCAGCACCGTGTGGTGCGCCGTGACTGCACGACCGGATTCGGTGATAACCGTTGGGTGCTCAAGACCATGCTCGTCACAGGCCGCGCCAATTCCCCAGATCACATTGTTGGCATATTCATTCAGCCCGTAGTTAACCGAACAGTCGGACTGCGAACGGGTACCTTCATAGTCAACGCCCAGACCACCGCCGACGTCAAAGCACTTAATGTTGACGCCCAGTTTCGCCAGCTCAACATAGAAGCGTGCTGACTCACGTACGCCGGTGGCGATATCGCGGATGTTAGACATCTGCGATCCCAAATGGAAATGCAGAAGCTGCAGGCTGTCCATCCGACCGGCTTCACGCATGATGTCGACCAGCTTAAGAACCTGGGTGGCAGACAGACCAAATTTGGATTTCTCACCACCGCTCGACTGCCATTTACCGGAGCCTTGTGAAGCAAGACGGGCGCGAATACCCAGACGTGGCACCACGTTCAGGCGTTCCGCTTCTTCCAGCACCATGCGCACTTCGGTCATCTTCTCAAGTACCAGATAAACCTTGTGACCAATCTTCTCGCCAATCAACGCCAGACGAATATATTCACGATCTTTGTAACCATTACACACAATCACTGAACGGGTCTGCCCGGCATGGGCCAGCACCGCCATCAGTTCGGCTTTTGAACCGGCTTCCAGGCCCAGCGGTTCGCCGGAGTTAATCAGAGATTCAATCACGCGCTTGTGCTGGTTAACTTTGATGGGGTAAACCAGGAAGTAATCACCGGTATAGCCGTAAGACTCACGCGCACGTTTAAACGCCCCGTTAATGGAACGCAGGCGGTGTTGAAGAATCTGGGGGAAACAGAACAGTGCGGGCAGGCGTTGGCCTTGTGCCTCTCGCTCCTTGACCAGCTTAGCCAGATCGACGCGCACATCCGGGCGATCCGGGTCCGGGCAGACGCTAATATGACCCAGTTCATTGACGTCATAGTAGTTGTTGCCCCACCAGGCAATGTTATACGTTCGCAGCATCAGGCTGGCGTCTTGATCGTTCATCGCCACCTCCTGCATTGAGCGGAGTGCACCTTGTTCGCCAGCTGACGAACCCTTGATATTCTTCATGCCGTCAGACATCGCGAACCTCAATTTTCCGTTGAAAGATAATAATGTAAACCGACTCAAAGGTCGGAAGTCTGAAAATTCGTTGCCACATATTACGTCATGCTCTGTCTGCGTCGCGAACCCGCACGATGCATCGTTGAATACCTAAGTGTAAAACACTCAGCCATGTCAGGTGCAAAAGGGTCGCGAATAATTGACGACGCTCGCAGCCTGGGCGATATAAACCGCTATCGCGTCAGAGGTTAGCCAGCGCTTGTGTCGGGATAATTACCGAAACCAATAAAATGTCGGCAGAAGAGAAATAAAGGTGGGAAACAGGATAACGCCGGCGCAATGCCAGCTCGCGAAGAACCCGTGAGTGGGAACATAAGGCTCATAACTCGTATCACCTCCGCACAGGTCAAAGACATGTGGAAAAGCATCAGGGTGAAAGCCAGACAGTTGTCTGACAGGCGCGACGCGCTAGCACGTCATCCTTTTTTTTTGCTGAGAACGCAGCGGCGTTTTATACATTTTGCGCACAAAAAATGCAAAGAGATTATTTGCTTAATGCCTCCGCCATAAACAGAATTATCCACTGCGCAGCATAAAGTTAACAGCGTAACCTCAAAAAGGGCTGGTAATTCGCTCACCCCGTAACCTAGAATAGACGTCCAGATGGTTTTCCATCTAAACAGGTTAATATCCAGGCGGTGTTGGCCTGCGTGCTGACACTACCTGACTGCTCACGGCTTTGCCTTAAGGGGCGTTAAGTCAGCTAATACTCACTTGCGCTATGCAGTCGAATTCAAACCATTGGTAAGGTAAAGAACATAATGGCTAAACATCTTTTTACATCCGAGTCCGTATCCGAAGGACATCCTGATAAAATCGCCGACCAGATTTCTGATGCCGTGCTTGATGCCATCCTGGAACAGGATCCGAAAGCGCGTGTGGCCTGCGAAACTTACGTGAAAACCGGTATGGTGCTGGTTGGCGGCGAAATCACCACCAGCGCCTGGGTCGATATCGAAGAAATCACCCGTAATACCGTTCGTGAAATCGGCTATGTTCATTCCGATATGGGCTTTGATGCCAACTCTTGCGCAGTGTTAAGCGCGATTGGCAAACAGTCTCAGGATATCAACCAGGGCGTTGACCGTAGCGATCCGCTGGAGCAAGGCGCGGGTGACCAGGGCTTGATGTTTGGCTATGCCACAAACGAAACTGATGTTCTGATGCCCGCACCGGTGACCTATGCGCACCGTCTGGTTCAGCGCCAGGCTGAAGTGCGTAAGAACGGCACGCTGTCATGGCTGCGCCCGGATGCTAAAAGCCAGGTGACCTTCCAGTACGACGACGGTAAAATTGTTGGGATTGATGCCGTGGTGCTGTCAACCCAGCACAGCGAAGACATCTCACAGAAAGCGTTGCAGGAAGCGGTGATGGAAGAAATCATCAAGCCTGTCCTGCCTGCCGAGTGGCTGAATGCATCCACTAAATATCACATCAACCCGACTGGCCGCTTTGTTATCGGTGGCCCGATGGGTGACTGCGGCCTGACCGGTCGTAAAATCATTGTCGATACTTACGGCGGGATGGCCCGTCACGGTGGCGGCGCATTTTCTGGTAAAGATCCGTCTAAAGTTGACCGTTCAGCCGCCTATGCCGCCCGCTATGTTGCCAAAAACATCGTGGCCGCGGGCCTGGCCGATCGTTGTGAGATTCAGGTTTCCTATGCGATTGGCGTCGCTGAGCCGACCTCTATCATGGTCGAAACCTTTGGCACAGAAAAAGTGTCTACTGAACAGCTGACCTTGCTGGTGCGCGAGTTCTTTGACCTGCGCCCTTACGGTCTGATTCAGATGCTGGACCTGCTGCATCCTATCTATAAAGAAACCGCTGCCTACGGTCACTTTGGTCGCGAGCATTTCCCTTGGGAAAAAACCGACAAAGCTGCCCAGCTGCGTGAGGCTGCGGGCCTGTAAGGCTGACGCATCACTGAAAAGCCCCGCCATCTGGCGGGGCTTTTTTTTGCCTGTTCTGCTTCCTTTTCATGGCGTTTTTTCCTTCTGCACATTTTTTTAACTCAACTACACTTTCTTTCGGCTTGTACGCTGCTGATGTGTTAACGCTTACAATTTGAAACGCTTTATATATCGGCTATTTAGGAATTTATCGCCGTAGTTATTCTTCTGAAAATGCGTTATTTTCAGCGTCATCTGATAGGCGTTAAACAGGACATTGTCAGAAACTTCGAGGGTGCTATACCTCACTGGTTACTTGACCTTTCTGGGTTGTAAATGCTGGATTTCAGGGTTTCAGCAAGTGTAAGCGATTACATCAATGTGATCGGGCTCACTTTTTGCTCAGTTAAGGTTTTTTAACATCGATAACAACAATGATGGATAATTTTGGAGGCAACCATGCCTGGCAATTCACATAAAAGCAGAACCTCAAATAAGGCAATGACCTTATTTGTCTGCTTTCTGGCAGCCCTCGCAGGCCTGCTGTTTGGGTTGGATATCGGCGTTATTGCCGGTGCTCTGCCCTTTATCGCGAAGGACTTTAACGTCACTGCCCATCAACAGGAATGGATTGTCAGCTCCATGATGTTTGGTGCAGCGATCGGTGCCATCGGCAGCGGCTGGATGTCATCCCGTCTGGGCCGTAAGAAAAGCCTGATGGCCGGTGCGATTCTGTTTGTTATTGGCTCACTCTGGTCAGCCATGGCACCGAACCCTGAAATGCTGATCAGCGCACGTGTGCTGTTGGGTCTGGCGGTAGGTATCGCCTCTTACACCGCGCCGCTTTATCTCTCAGAGATTGCCCCTGAAAAAATCCGCGGCAGCATGATCTCGCTGTACCAGTTGATGATCACTATCGGTATTCTGGGTGCTTATCTTTCCGATACGGCGTTCAGCTTTACAGGTAACTGGCGCTGGATGCTGGGCGTTATCACTATTCCTGCCCTGCTGCTGCTGGTTGGCGTGTTCTTCCTGCCTAACAGCCCACGCTGGCTGGCGGCGAAAGGCAACTTCCGCGATGCGCAACGCGTACTGGATCGCCTGCGTGATACCAGTGAGCAGGCAAAGCGCGAGCTGGATGAGATCCGTGAAAGCCTGAAGATCAAACAGTCAGGCTGGGGATTATTTACCAGTAGCAGCCACTTCCGTCGTGCGGTGTACCTGGGCATTCTGCTGCAGGTTATGCAACAGTTTACCGGCATGAACGTCATCATGTATTACGCACCGAAAATTTTTGAGATTGCAGGTTTCTCAAATACCACCCAACAGATGTGGGGAACGGTGATTGTCGGCCTGGTTAACGTACTGGCAACCTTTATTGCTATCGGTCTGGTGGATCGCTGGGGCCGTAAGCCTACCCTGATTCTGGGCTTCCTGGTCATGGCGGCCGGTATGGGCGTTCTTGGCACCATGCTGCATATGGGCATTCATTCGTCAGGCGCGCAGTACTTCGCGATTGGCATGCTGCTGATGTTTATCGTGGGCTTTGCCATGTCAGCCGGTCCGTTGATCTGGGTTCTGTGTTCTGAAATTCAGCCTCTGAAAGGACGCGATTTCGGTATCACCGTGTCAACGACCACCAACTGGATCGCCAACATGATTGTCGGCGCAACCTTCCTGACCATGCTGAATACGCTGGGCAATGCACCGACCTTCTGGGTTTACGGTCTGCTGAACGTCTTCTTCATCGTACTGACGGTTATGTTAATTCCCGAAACCAAAAACGTTTCGCTGGAGCACATTGAACGTAACCTGATGGCAGGCAAAAAGCTGCGCGACATCGGTCAGTAAGCCTCCGCTTTTCATGTGTATCTCAAAGCCAGTCAGTGAAAACTGACTGGCTTTTTTGCTGGCGTTTTACCGGCGTTCTCTCTCGAAAAATCCCTCGCCTTATTATCGTCAAGCCCTGCTATTTCCCCATTGTCACCGTCACCGCTTCGCTTTTCTTTCATTAAAGTCGAATAACAATACGCCGATAAATTAAATGACGTTTTCATTATAAAAATAATTTTTCAGACTTTACGTTTACCAGGAAATCAAATGAACAGCACCAGCATAAAAAAGACAATGAGCACCCGTGCTCAGATGCTGCTGGCCGGCGGAATGACGATTGTCGTGGGGTTTACTGCGACCATCGGATTACTTAGTTGGCAGTCATCCAAAGAACAAAAATCCCTTGCTGCCGAATACCTGCAGCAAATTGCTGCCGGTCATGGCGGGCAAATCCAGCAAGAACTGACTCACGCGCTGGATGCCGCGCAAAATCTGGGACAAAGCCTGGCCGCTCTGCCTGCGGCGGGGATAACCGATCGCAAAGTTGCCGATAAGCTCATGGAATATGCGCTGCACAAAAACCCAGACTTTGTGTCGATGACCGTGGTGTTTGAACCCGATGCCTTTGACGGCCGCGATAGTGCCTTCGTCGGGCAGCAGGGCACGCCACCTGGTGGTCGCTATGCCTGGTACATAGACCGGGACAAAGACGGCCGTTACAAAATGAATCCGGCACTGGATTATTTGCAGCCCGGTGCCGGAAATTACTATTTGCTGCCGAAGGAAACGCTAAAGGACACACTGATTGAGCCTTACAGCTTCGCTTATGATGGCGCAAAGCCAGAGTGGTTAACCTCGGTGGCAACGCCTGTCATGGTCAACGACAAACTGAAAGTGGTGGTCAGTTCCGACATCCTGCTGTCCGCCATCCAGAAAAAGGTCAATCAAATCAAACCCTGGCAGGGAACCGGCTATGCGCTGCTGCTCTCGAATAGTGGCAACGTGATTTCCTCTCCCGATGCAGGTGAAGCCGGTAAAAAATGGCAGGGCAATGCAAACGGCTATCGTATGGCAGTGACAGAGCTGTACGATCCCGTCCTGAAAGAAAAAGCCATGTATACCTGGTATCCGATAAGCGTAGGCAACAGCACTAAACCCTGGTATGTCGGGATTGTCGCGCCGGTCAGTCAGGTGATGGCGGCGGCTGACCAGCAGCTTTACTGGGCTATAGCGTTGATGATAATCAGTGTTCTGTCCGTAGGGGCCGTGTTGGGACTGTTATTCAACCGTAAAGTAATGCGTCCGCTGGGCGGTGAACCCGCAGAGGCGGCGCGCATTGCGCTGGCCGTTGCTGAGGGCCGGTTAAACAACGGCATTCAGGTGGCGCCAGGCGACAGCAGCAGCCTGTTTTATGCTTTACACACCATGCAGGCACAGTTACAGAGTATCGTGGGTCAAATCAAAGACGCCAGCACCTCGGTCCAGCAGGGTGCGGGCGAGATTGCCAGTGCGAACCTCAATCTCGCCTCACGCACCGAGGAACAGGCGGCGGCGCTGGAGCAGACTGCCGCGAGCATGGAGCAGATTAGCGCCGCCATTCGCATGAATGCGGATAATGCACAGCAGGCAACGGGCCTGACCGAAAATGCCACGCGTATCGCCAGCCGGGGAGAAACCCTGGTGGATCAGGTGGTAACGACCATGGCCCAGATCGATGAAAGCTCAAAGAGAATCGGTGATATCACCACGCTGATTAACAGCATCGCGTTCCAGACCAACATTCTGGCACTCAACGCCGCCGTCGAAGCGGCTCGCGCCGGAGAACAGGGGCGCGGCTTTGCTGTGGTGGCCTCTGAAGTGCGTAATCTGGCTCAGCGGACGACCAGCGCCGTGAAAGATATCTCCGCCCTGATTGAAGCGTCCGCCGTGCGGGTCGAAAATGGTGTCGTACTGGTCAACGATGCGGGCAAAACCATGCATGAGATGACGACTGCCGTTTCATCCGTGCAGCATATCATCGGTGAAATCGTTGCCGCCTCCGATGAGCAGGCTCGCGGCATTGCGCAAGTGACCATTGCCGTCAACGAAATGGATGGGACCACGCAGCAGAATGCCGCGCTGGTTCAGCAGATGTCAGCCGCGTCGAGTTCGCTTGAGGACCAGGCCCGGCAACTGGCGCAGACGGTTAAGCAGTTTCATTAAAAAGCGGGTTGTGCCGGTCGGTCAGCATGACCTTTTTTGCAGGCGGTGTATTGCTGTTGAGTTCCTCGCCTGCGCCGCTTATGCTGAGCGCCATGAAAACAGCCCGCCTTCCCATTGCCCTGCAACAAGCCGTTATGCGCGCCCTGCGTAGCGCGCTTGAGCGGGCCAATGAAAAGCTTGAACGCCATTATCCTGAGCCAACGCTGGTTTATCAGCAGCGTGGCACCGCCGCCGGCACGGCCTGGCTGGAAAAATGGGAAATTCGCCTCAATCCCGTCCTGCTGATGGAAAATCAGCAGGCCTTTATTGAAGAAGTTGTTCCCCATGAGCTGGCCCATTTGCTGGTGTGGAAAACCTTTGGCCGCGTCGCGCCCCATGGCAAAGAGTGGAAATGGATGATGGAGAGCGTTCTGGGCGTGCCGGCACGGCGCACTCATCAGTTTGAAGTCGAGTCGGTGCGCAGCCGCACTTTTGCTTATCGCTGCCAGTGTCAGCAGCACCAGCTTACCGTGCGTCGCCATAACCGCGTGCTCCGAGGCGAAAGCGAGTACCGCTGCGTGCACTGCGGTAGCCTGTTGAAAGCCGACGTGTCTCCCCTCTCCTGAACGGATTCTCATTCCGCCTGCGCCTGCATTCTGGTACCCTGCCGCCCTTTTAAGGATCAGGGGTAAAACTGGAATATGTCTCGCAAATTAATCATAACCACGGCGCTGTTACTGGCATCTTTTAACAGCCAGGCCCTTAACCTCAATAACTATCATCAAAATAATTTTCAGCAGGCCAAAGCCTTCGCCGCAGAGATTAACCAGGATGCGCCAGGCAGCTTTTATTGTGGCTGTAAGATTAGCTGGCACGGCAAAAAGGGCGAGCCTGACCTGAACAGTTGTGGTTATCAGCCGCGCAAAAATGCCAACCGCGCCGCGCGTATTGAGTGGGAACATGTGATGCCTGCCTGGGAGTTCGGTCATCAACGTCAGTGCTGGCAGAATGGCGGCCGCAAAAATTGCAGTAAAGATGCTGAATACCGCCGTATCGAAACCGACCTGCACAATCTGCAGCCGGCCATCGGTGAGGTGAATGGTGATCGCGGCAACTACGCTTACAGCCAGTGGAACGGCACTGAAAAGCAGTACGGCCAGTGCACCATGCAAATTGATTTTAAAAACAAGCAGGCGCAGCCGCCAGAGCGGGCTCGCGGCGCAATCGCCCGCACTTACTTCTACATGCGTGACCAGTATCATCTGCGCCTGTCGCGTCAACAAACCCAGTTATTCACGGCCTGGGACAAGCTCTATCCGGTGAGCAAATGGGAATGTGAGCGCGACCAGCGCATCGCGCGTGTACAGGGGAATCATAATCCTTATGTGCTCGAGGCTTGCAAGCGTTAAAATCCCTGCCCTAAACTAACGGTTTCACCGCCCCGCCGCGTTAATCCCGCGGCGTTTAGCTCTCAGGGACCTTATGCGCATACCTCGCATTTATCACGCACAGCCTGTTCACGTTGGCAGTGAAATTACGCTGGACGACGACGCCGCCAACCATGTTGGTCGCGTGCTCCGTATGACCAGTGGTCAGCATGTAGAACTGTTTGATGGCAGTAATCTGACTTTCGCAGCAGAAATCACGCATGTTGATAAAAAACGTGTAAAAGTATCCATCACGGCAAGCCAGGAAGACGATCGCGAATCACCGCTTTATCTGCATCTCGGTCAGGTGATGTCTCGCGGCGAAAAAATGGAATTTACTATTCAGAAATCGATCGAACTGGGTGTAAATGTCATTACGCCGCTGTTTTCTGAACGCTGTGGTGTCAAACTGGATGCCGAACGTCTGGCAAAAAAAATTCAGCAGTGGCAAAAAATTGCCATTGCTGCCTGCGAACAGTGTGGTCGTAACCGGATACCTGAAATCCGCCCGGCCATGACGCTGGAAGCCTGGTGCAGTGAAGCAGAAAGTGGGTTAAAACTAAATCTGCATCCGCGCGCCAGCCACAGCATCAATACGTTGCCCCAGCCGGTAGAACGTATCCGCCTGTTGATTGGTCCGGAAGGTGGGCTGTCAACGGATGAAATTGCCATGACGGCGCAGCATGGTTTTACCGATATTTTGCTTGGCCCACGGGTTTTACGCACCGAAACCACGGCACTGACCGCCATCACGGCACTTCAGGTGAGGTTTGGTGACCTGGGTTAAGCGATACTTTTAGCTTCATCGGGTCGCGCTCAGCACAAACCGCGTCCTGACTGTTCAGCCCCTTTTCGCCCGAACGGAACGAGACGGTAATCCCCGCCTCCTTCAGGAGATAATAATGATCAAGCTTGGCATCGTGATGGACCCGATCTCATCCATCAACATTAAGAAAGACTCCAGCTTTGCAATGCTGCTGGAAGCACAGCGCCGTGGTTACGAAATTCACTACATGGAGATGAACGATCTCTCCCTGCGCGGTGGCGTGGCTTTCGCCCGCACTCGCCTGCTCAGCGTGGAACAGAATGCCGAAAGCTGGTATCAGTTTGGCAGCGAGCAGGTGATTAAACTGGCTGACCTGAACGTCGTGTTGATGCGAAAAGATCCGCCATTCGACACCGAATTTATCTACTGCACCTATATCCTGGAGCGCGCAGAAGAACAGGGCACGCTGATCGTCAACAAGCCGCAAAGCCTGCGCGACTGTAACGAAAAACTGTATACCGCCTGGTTCGCAGAATTCACGCCAGATACGCTGGTCACCCGCTCTAAGCAACAACTGCGGGCGTTCTGGCAGGAGCATGGCGATGTCATTATGAAGCCGCTGGACGGCATGGGCGGCGCGTCCATTTTCCGCGTGAAGCAGGACGACCCGAATTTCGGTGTTATCGCAGAAACCCTGACTGAACATGAAAGCCGTTACTGCATGGCGCAAAATTACCTGCCGGCGATCAAAGACGGTGATAAGCGCGTTCTGGTGGTCGATGGCGAACCGGTTCCCTATTGCCTGGCGCGTATTCCGCAGGGGGGAGAAACCCGCGGTAACCTGGCGGCTGGCGGACGCGGCGAAGCTCGCCCGCTGAGCGAAAGCGACTGGGAAATTGCCCGCCGTGTCGGCCCTGCCCTGAAGGCCAAAGGCCTGATTTTTGTCGGGCTCGACATTATTGGTGATAGACTGACTGAAGTTAACGTGACCAGCCCGACATGCATTCGTGAAATCGAGGCCGCGTTCCCTGTCTCCATCACCGGTATGCTGATGGACGCCATCGAGAAGCGCCTGGGCTGAGCATAACGCTGGGGCCATGCTCCGTGATCAACCCAACACCGGTGCAGATGTCACGCACCGGTTATCTTTGGTAAAGCATGTGAGAATGAATTTACAGCATCACTTTTTAATTGCCATGCCATCGTTGCAAGATCCCTTTTTCAAACGTTCTGTGGTCTACATTTGCGAGCATAACGAAGAAGGGGCAATGGGGCTGATTATCAATAAGCCGATGGAAAACCTGACGGTTGACGGCATTCTGAAAAAGCTCAAGATCGCCGAAGAAAACCGCGACCCGGCAATCAATCTTGATAAACCGGTGTTCAGCGGTGGTCCGCTGGCAGAAGATCGCGGCTTTATTCTGCATTCGGCACAGCGAACCTTTACCTCCAGCATTCGCGTCTCAGACAACACCGTGATTACCACCTCACGCGACGTTCTGGAAGCGATTGGCACGGCCTCACAGCCCGATCATGTGCTGGTCGCGCTGGGTTATTGTGCCTGGGAAAAAGACCAGCTTGAAAACGAACTGATGGAAAACGCCTGGCTGACCACACCGGCTAACAGCAACATCCTGTTTCAGACGCCGATCTCTGAGCGCTGGCGTGAAGCCGCACGCAGCATTGGCGTTGATATTCACAATATGGCCAGCGATGCAGGTCACGCCTGATGAATACACAAACGTTGTTAGGTTTTGACTTCGGCACCAAAAGTATCGGTGTCGCGGTGGGACAACAGCTGACGGGCAATGCCCGCCCGTTGAGTGCGCTCAAGGCGCAGGATGGCACGCCTGACTGGCTGCAAATCGAAAAACTGCTCAAAGAGTGGCAGCCTGATTTTGTGGTGGTGGGATTACCGTTAAATATGGACGGCACTGAACAGCCTTTGACCGCGCGCGCGCGCAAGTTTGCTAACCGCCTGCATGGTCGTTTCGGCATTCGCGTGGAGCTGCAGGATGAGCGCCTCAGCACCGTCGAAGCGCGTGCCGATCTGTTTGAACGGGGCGGTTATCGTGCGCTGAACAAAGGATCAGTGGATTCACAGTCAGCGGCAATTATCCTGCAGGACTGGTTTGAAACCCATTAAGCAATAACGCCTTCGGCCTGACGGGCCAGACGGCTCTGCTCAAACGTTTGCATTCCGGCCTGCGCGCCGGTTTGCAAAATGGCGGGAATCTGGTGCATTTTGCCTTCCCGAATCAGGTTGATGACCGCACTGGTCGTAATCAGCACCTCAAACAGCCCGACTCTTTTCTCATCGATGGCAGAAACCAGCTGCTGCGCGATTACCGCTTTCAGGCTGCCCGCCAGTTGCGTGCGTATCAGATTCTTTTCATCTGCAGGAAACACATCCACCAGCCTGTCCACCGCCTGAACCGCGCCGCGCGTATGCAAGGTTGCCAGTACCAGATGTCCGGTCTCTGCGGCGGTCAGTGCCTGACGAATGGTGTCACTGTCGCGTAGTTCACCCAGCATGATCACGTCAGGATCTTCCCGTAAAGCCGCTTTCAGGCCCAGACTAAACGACCGGCAATGCAACCCGACTTCGCGCTGTTGAATCAGGGATTGCTGGCTGTGATGAATAAACTCAATCGGATCTTCCAGCGTCAGAATATGCCGCGCCTGCAGCCGGTTGATGGCATCGACCATAGCCGCCAGCGTGGTCGATTTACCACTGCCGGTTGCGCCGGTAATCAAAATCAGCCCGTCCTGTTTATTCAGTAAGGTCGGCACCACCTCCGGCAGGCGCAACGCTGCCAGCGTGGGACAATGGCTGGCAATAATACGCAACGCCAGTGACAGCCCGTTACGCTGCCTAAACAGATTGGCGCGGAGGCGTTGTCCACTCACCAGGGTTAACGCAAAATCCAGCTGCCCTTCTTGCTTCAGCTGCGCCTGCTGTTCAGTGTCCAGCCATGCCGAGGTAAACCGCGCCATCCAGTCAGCAGACAGGACAGGCTGGTCGGGAAGCGTTTCAAGCCTGCCCTGACGGCGCCAGTACGGCAAATGTCCGTTACAAAGGTGCAGATCGGCGGCGTTATGCTTTACACTAAGCGCCACTATTTCATCCAAATCCATTTTGATCTCCAGACTATGACTTCAATCCAGCACAACCTACAGCAAGTCCGTCAGCGAATCGCTGCTGCTGCAACCCGTTGCGGCCGGGCACCAGAAGAAATTACGTTACTTGCAGTAAGCAAAACGAAGCCTGCGAGCGCGGTCGAAGAAGCGGCAGCGGCGGGTCAGATTGATTTTGGTGAGAATTACGTTCAGGAAGGGGTTGAAAAAATTCAGTCCCTGGCCTCACATCCTGGATTGATATGGCATTTCATTGGTCCCCTGCAGTCCAATAAAAGCCGACTGGTAGCCGAACATTTTGCCTGGTGCCACACCGTCGATCGCCAGAAGATCGCCCAGCGGCTCAACGATCAGCGGCCTGAACATCTGCCGCCGCTCAATGTCTTAATTCAGGTAAATATCAGTGACGAAAACAGCAAATCTGGCATCATGCTGGATGCGGTTGCCGAACTGGCTCAGGAGATTACCGCCATGCCGCGTTTGCGGTTGCGCGGGCTGATGGCGATTCCGGCACCCGAACAGGATTATCAGCGACAGCTGGCGGTATGCCAGCAAATGGCTGATGCATTTCACCAGCTAAAACAGCAATATAGTGATGTTGACACCCTTTCACTGGGGATGAGCGATGACATGGAGGCGGCCATCGCCGCTGGCAGTACTCTGGTGCGCATTGGCACCGCTATATTTGGCGCGCGTGATTACACACAACCTTCACAACAATAATTGAGGAACTTCATGTTAACAATGACGTTTTTAGTAAAAACGATAATCGATCTCTACGTCATGGTGCTGCTGCTGCGCATCTGGATGCAGTGGTCACGTTGTGATTTTTATAATCCGCTTGCCCAGTTTGTGGTGAAGATTACTCAGCCGATTGTGAAACCCTTACGTCGTATCCTGCCTGCACTGGGTCCGATCGATACGGCATCTCTGTTGTTAGCCTTTGTACTGACAACGCTTAAATACCCGCTTCTGCTGCTCATCCAGGTCGGCGTGTTCTCTGTCGATCCCACCAATTTGCTGGTTGGGCTGCTGTCGTTGCTGAAATCTGCCGGCTATTTGGTGTTCTGGGTGATTATCATTCGCTCCCTGATGAGCTGGATCAGCCAGGGCCGCGGTGCGATGGACTTCGTGCTGATCCAACTAACCGAGCCATTAATGGCGCCGATTCGCCGCATTCTCCCTGCCATGGGCGGCATCGACTTCTCAGCCATGATTGTGATTCTGGTGCTGTATGCCCTGAATTTCCTTGGCATGGATCTGTTCCCGGGTCTCTGGTATTTGCTGTAAATGAATCAAACTGGAACTGTTATGCAAAAAGTTGTTCTTGCCACCGGTAATCCCGGCAAAGTACGTGAACTGGCGGATCTGCTCGCCGCCTTTGGTCTGGATATCGTGGCGCAAACCGAACTCGGCGTGGAATCCGCCGAGGAAACCGGCCTGACCTTTATCGAAAACGCCATCCTGAAAGCGCGTCATGCCGCGCAGCTTACCGGGCTTCCTGCTCTTGCAGACGACTCCGGGCTGGCCGTAAATGCGCTGGGTGGCGCGCCCGGGATTTATTCTGCCCGCTATGCCGGTGAAGAGGCCAGCGACCAGCAGAACCTGGAAAAACTGCTTCAGGCGCTGGAAAATACGCCCGACGGGCAACGTCAGGCACAGTTCCACTGCGTGCTGGTCTATTTACGTCATGCTTCTGATCCCACGCCGCTGGTGTTCCACGGTAGCTGGGACGGGGAAATTACCCGGACGGCAGCCGGTAACGGTGGGTTTGGTTACGATCCCGTGTTCTATGTTCCGGCATTGGGTAAAACCGCCGCCGAACTGACTAAAGCAGAGAAAGGAAAAGTCTCTCATCGTGGTAAAGCATTGACGCTGTTACTGGAAGCGATGCGTAATGCCTGATTTACCGCCTCTGAGTTTGTACATCCACATTCCCTGGTGTGTACAGAAATGCCCCTACTGTGATTTTAATTCTCACGCCTTAAAGGATGAGGTGCCGCACGTTGAATATGTGCAGCACCTGCTGCGCGATCTTGAAAACGATCTGCCGCTGATTCAGGGTCGCGAGGTTCGCACGGTGTTTATCGGCGGCGGCACGCCAAGCCTGTTAAGCAGCAGCGCCATGCAGATGTTGATGGATGGTGTGCGCGAGCGCCTGACGCTGACGGCAGATGCGGAAGTCACGATGGAAGCGAACCCGGGCACGGTAGAAGCTGACCGCTTCAGCGCCTATCAACGCGCCGGCATTAACCGCATCTCCATTGGCGTACAGAGCTTCAGCCCGCAGAAGCTGGAACGACTGGGCCGTATTCACGGGCCAGACGAAGCGAAACGCGCTGCCGAACTGGCTCAGGGATTAGGCTTACGCAGCTTCAACCTTGACCTGATGCATGGCCTTCCCGATCAGTCACTGACGGAGGCGCTGGACGATTTACGCCAGGCGATTGCGCTCAATCCACCGCATCTTTCCTGGTATCAGTTGACCATTGAGCCGAATACCTTATTTGCCTCTCGCCCGCCCACACTGCCGGATGATGACGCCCTGTGGGATATCTTCGAGCAGGGTCATCAGCTGCTGACCGCCGCCGGTTATCAGCAATACGAAACCTCGGCCTATGCCAGGCCGGGCTACCGCTGTGAACATAACCTGAACTACTGGCGGTTTGGTGACTATCTCGGCATTGGCTGTGGTGCGCACGGCAAACTGACCCAGCCCGATGGCCGCATTGTCCGCACGATAAAAGTGCGTCATCCGCGTGGCTTTATGAAGGGAAACTATCTCGACAAGCAGTACGACGTTGTGGACAGTGATAAGCCGTTTGAGTTCTTTATGAACCGTTTTCGTCTGCTGGAGCCCGCGCCGCGTGCTGACTTTAGCCGCTATACCGGGCTGGATGAAACGTGGATTCGCCCGCAGATCGACCAGGCGCTTACCGCAGGCTACATCACCGAAACGCCGGAATATTGGCAGATTACAGAGAAAGGCAAACTGTTCCTGAACACGTTGCTGGAGCTGTTTTTAGCGGAAGCGTAGCGCATTCCCGGCCCGGAAGCCTGACGCCACAGGTTAGCGTAACCGGGCCGTTTACACCGCCGTTCAACCGCGCTCGGTATTCTGCCTTAGCTGTAACAGCCTCGTATTAATAATGGCGATGTTAACCTCACAGGGCATACCATCATCCAGATAGACGGTTTCGTTGATCTCCAGCGCCGCATCATTCGCATTAAAATTCAGCAGCCTGAGCTGCTCACCGTCGGTAACGTTGATGGCATTCAGTTGCTGATCACGACGCTGAATTTTCTTGCCGGTGATCTGTTCAATGTACGAATATTTTGAGATTTCCAGTCGCCCAAACTCCATGCTGTTAAACAGGCTGACGGGCAGATGGATATATTCCAGCGCGACAGGAATGTCATCAAAGCACATCAGACGAACGATTTTGTATATCTGGTCGCTGTTCTTGATGCGTAAAGCCTGCGCCATATCGGGCCCGGGCACTTTGATAATGCTGGCAGTGAGCACCTTCCTAACCGCTTTGTGTCCTTTTTTGTGCGCCTGATAATCAAACGGCGAAAGCGCATGAAACCGGCCAGAATGATTACTCTTGCCGATTGAGCCGACGAACAGGCCCGAACCTTTTACCCGATAAATGCGCTGCTGCTCAATAAGGATTCGGGTAGCTTCCCGCACCGTCGCCCGGGTAATGCCAATGTTCTTGGCAATGGCAATTTCCGTGTCCAGCTTATCGCCCGGCAGAAGGCCATCCTGCATGATCTTCGTCAGAATATAGTCGACAACCTCTTTTTGCTTCTCTGTAATGCCATCGAACATCAGCATGTTCCCGAATAGTGTGCCCGTGTCTGCGGGGCGCTACAGCAACGTCTTTACGCCCGATTTCCGTCACGACGTGCCAGTAAGAAAGGACCCAGATGTGATCAAGCTAACGATTTTGCACTCAAATTCCCTTCGTCCAGCCAGAAATGATTCTTGCATATTGTATCTGTACAGGTCGAGGTGCATCATCAAGATGACTAGACAGGTTTAACATGTCTATACGTAAGAAACGTTTTTTGCAACAGCGGATGTTCAAAACTGATGCGTGCAGTCAAAATAAAAACCATAATTTATAATGGTTTATATTTATTTTCTTTTTCATCCTGCTACCAGCCGTTTTGCTGGATAAAACGGAAAAGGGATGACAGCGTGAAGAAACAAAGAAAGCTGACTGTACAGCTTGATGAATGCGGCGAGCCTGCATCCTGACTTTTTTGCATAACTTTTTATCCAGGATAACGTATGGCGAATCTGACCCAATGGCTGAATGCTGACAAAATTCACTATCTTGAACGCGTTTCCGACTGGAAAGCCGCGATTCAGATCACTGGCGATCCCCTGCTCAGAGAAGGTGCGATTTCACAGGATTACATCGACACGATTATCCGCCTTAAAGAGGAAACCGGACCCTACTTCGTTATCGCACCGCGCATTGCCATGCCGCATGCCCGCCCTGAGCAGGGTGCAATGAAGCTGGGTCTTTCCGTGGTGAAGCTTGCAAACCCGGTCACCTTTGATGCGGGGGAAAACGATCCTGTCGACATTCTTTTCATGTTCTCCGCCCCTGACAGCAACAGCCACATCGAGATGATCTCGCAGCTGGCTGAAGTCTTGACTGACGACGCCATCATGGAACGCGTGTACCGGGCACAAAGCCAACACGCGTTGTGCGCGGTGCTGTTAGCAAACGACATGTCCAATTAACCTATTCAAATTCAAAGAGGTTTTTATGAAAATTATGGCAGTGTGTGGTTCAGGCCTGGGAAGCAGCTTCATGATGGAAATGAACATCAAAAAAGTGCTTAAAGCGATTGATGTCACGGCGGACGTTGAGCATTCCGATCTCGGCTCAGTGACACCGGACGTGGCGGATGTGTTTGTTATGGCAAAAGACATCGCCTACAGCGCTAACCTGCCGCCGGAAAAAGTCATCATCATTAATAACATTATTGACCTGAAAGAAGTTGAGCAAAAAATTCGCGACTACTTCAACAAATAATCCTGTCACCCACTTATAAAAGAACACTTACCGCTGAGGTTATTATGTTTATACAAAACCTTTTACTGGTAGTTGTCGACGTGCTGAAAGTCCCCTCTATTCTGGTCGGACTGGTGGCGATGTTCGGTCTGATCGCGCAACGCAAACCGCTGCCGGATGTGATAAAAGGCACGGTAAAAACCATCCTGGGTTTTTTAGTACTGGCAGGCGGTGCCACGGTGTTGGTTGGTTCACTAACGCCGCTGGGGGATATTTTTAAGCACGCATTTAACGTTCAGGGAATCATTCCAAACAATGAGGCGATAGTGTCTATCGCCCTGGCGAAGTATGGCGCGCCTACGACGCTTATCATGGCGTTTGGCATGGTGGCAAATATCACCGTTGCCCGTTTTACCCGCCTGAAATATATCTACCTCTCTGGTCATGTGACCTTTTATATGGCCTGTATGATTGCGATTATCCTGTCGGTGGCCGGATTTGAAGGCGTGCAGCTTATTTATACCGGTTCGCTGACGCTGGGAATGTTAATGGCTTTTTTCCCGGCACTGGCTCAGCCCTATATGCGTAAAATCATTGGGCACGATCAGGTTGCACTGGCGCATACCGGCACGGTGGGTTATGTCCTGTCAGGCTGGATAGGTTCTCTGGTGGGCAAAGGTTCAAAATCCACTGAAGAGATGAACATGCCAAAAAACCTGAGTTTTTTGCGTGACAGCACCATCTCGATTTCCCTGACGATGATGATCATCTATTTTATTTTGTCCGTCTCAGCGGGCAGGGAATATGTGGAGAGTCAGTTCAGCCACGGACAAAACTATCTGGTGTACTCGTTTGTGCAGGCTATTACCTTCGCTGCGGGTGTCTTTATTATCCTTCAGGGCGTGCGTTTAATTCTGGCGGAAATTGTGCCGGCATTTACCGGGTTTTCAGAGAAGCTGGTGCCCAACGCGCGTCCGGCACTGGACTGCCCTATCGTTTTCCCTTATGCGCCTAATGCCGTTCTGGTTGGCTTTATTTCCAGCTTTGTCGGCGGACTGGTGGGGCTGTTTATTCTTGGACAGCTGCACTGGATATTAATCCTGCCAGGTGTCGTACCGCACTTTTTCTGCGGCGCAACGGCAGGCGTATTTGGTAATGCAACCGGCGGTAAACGCGGGGCAATGTTAGGGGCCTTTGCGCACGGCATTCTGATTACCTTCCTGCCGGTCGCCTTATTACCTGTGCTGGGTGCCATCGGCCTGACCAACACCACCTTCTCGGACACCGATTTTGGCGTCACGGGGATACTGCTGGGTAATATGGCCAGGTTCCTTGATAAGGGAACGATCACCATGGTGATCACGGGAATTTTTGCCCTGCTGGTTATTTATAATTACGTTGCCAGCAACAAAACGGTCGCTAAAGAGGTTAACAACGACTAAATCCTGTCAGGGGCTGAATTCAGCCCCTTTTGTTTTGCAACGGATTCAGGAAGGGCGCAACCTTGATGACGCCTGACCACGGACGTCTTCATCGCCAGGGCGTGCAGGCCCGGAGAACGGGCGACCACTGGCTAAGTGAACCGCACGGTGAAGAGCAGACGACCCGCCGGAGCAGGCCCTCTGTGAAGCATTACTTCAGCGAACTGACCAGTGTTTTCCGGTCTTTCTCCAGAGCAATAACCCGGTTACAGACCGCTTTTCCAAACTGCTGGAAGTCGGCTTCCTGATTATTCCACTCGCTCTGAATGGCGTTTTGCAGGCCGCCAAGATTTCCCATCAACCCCTGCAAACCGCTGCCGCCACCGTTGGACATGGCTTTGCTGCCCATCTCATTGATGCTGTCCTGCAGAATACCGCCCATCGCCTGATTAACCAGTTGCTGACCATCGGCACGGACCTGATCGATCGCCTGATGATGGAAGGTTAAACCATCACTGCGATGCTCAATAATGCGGTTCATCTGGGTTTTTAACTGGGTATTCAGCGTTGCCAGCCGCTCATGTAACCGGCTGGATTCCCCGACTTGCTGGGTGATGATGTTATCCAGCGCAGCACGCCCTTTCTCCAGACGGGATGTGGCACCGTTATCGATCCAGGGAAGATCGCGACGTAAGGCATTTTGATAATCAATCGCCTTCTGACGGTTAGCCGCATTCATCGTCATTTTCTGACCGTTGAACTGCACATCGCCCAGCGTCGAGATCTGCATGTTGCCGTTTTCACCCACCACCTGCACGTTTTGTGGCGTAATAACAACATCATCCTGTGGTTTGACACTGCACTCCCAGGCGGCCTGGGCCTGCGTTGCTGCCAGTAAAAGACCGGCGACCAGCGCGTTACGAATCATACAATCTCCCTGTGTGGGTGTGAAAGCGACACTGCTGGTAACTTAGTCCCACCAGACGTCAAAGAGTTCGGTCACTTTCACATCCTGCAGCTTGCGGTCGTCCAGCCACTTGCGTACCAGCTCACGATGTTCATCGGTGCATTTACCGGTTTGCTCCAGGCAAATCAGCCCTTCCCATGCCAGATAACCGCTACCATCGAAAGCCAGACCATTAGGCGCGATCGCTTCATTGATGAACTGATTCAGGGTTTCGTCGATGTCACTTTCAGCGGTGCCTTCAGGAAAACGCCAGGCCACGGAAAAGCCCAGTTCCTGAAATTCATCAATATGTAATTTTTTACGTAAACGGCGGCTGCGTTGTGTGGCCATTATTTCACCCTCTCAAACATTAAATCCCATACGCCATGGCCTAAACGCTGCCCGCGCTGCTCAAATTTTGTCAGTGGACGCGTTTCCGGACGCGGCACATACGTGCTGTCTTCAGACAGGTTTTGATAACCTGCAATGCTGCTCATGACCTCAAGCATATGTTCTGCATAGGCTTCCCAGTCGGTCGCCATATGGAACACGCCACCCAGCTTAAGTTTACGCATCACCAGTTCGGCAAAGGGCACCTGCACAATGCGGCGTTTATTGTGACGGGCTTTATGCCACGGGTCCGGGAAGAAAAGCTGAACCATGCGCAGTGAGTTATCAGGAATCATTTTTTCCAGTACTTCAACAGCATCATGACACATAACCCGCAGATTGCTGACCTCCGCTTCTTTTGCAGAAGCCAGACAGGCCCCCACGCCCGGCGCGTGCACTTCAATCCCCAGGAAGTTTTGATGTGGCGTATTTTGCGCCATGGTCACCAGCGAGGCGCCCATACCAAAGCCAATTTCCAGGGTCACCGGCGCATCACGACCAAACAGCACAGGCAAATCAATGGGATCAGGCTGATATTCAACACCCATCTCCGGCCAGTAATTATCCAGCGCCAGCTGCTGGCCTTTGGTTAAGCGGCCCTGACGGCGCACAAAACTACGAATCCGACGCAACGGGCGTCCATTTTCATCATATTCCGGGGTGATGACATCATTAATCATGTAGAAGCCTGCTGGTTTGCCTGTTCTGGGAAACGGGCATTATGCAAAGTTCAAAAGCAGAAGCAAGCCTTTGCCACGTTCTGCTTTATTCCTGGGTGCCCTGAAGCGCGATTTCCTGCCTGAGTGTAGAGTAAACCGCAGAAATTTCCTTGTTGAGATCACCCTGTCAGGATCTCGACGCATCACGCGAAAAACGGCTTATAAAGCCATCGTCTGCCGCCGCTGCTGGCTCAGCTTACGATACTGCTGTGGAGACATGCCGACATATTTAGCAAATGTACTGTAGAAGCGGCTGCTGGATCGGAATCCGGCCGTCAACGCCACATCAAGCACGGTGATATCGGTGTCGCTCAATAACGCTCTGACATGGTTGATGCGCATGGCGGTAATGTACTGTTTTAACGTGAGCTGCATAACGCGCTGAAAAATGCCCATCGCATAATTGGCATTGAGCTTAACGTGTTCGGCTACGTCATTGATGGTCAAAGCCTGATCGTAGTTATCCGCAATAAATTCCAGCATCTGACTGACATAAAACTGGGCATGACGCGAAACACTGTTTTTGTGCGTGCGTGAGGTTTTGTTCACCCCTACCGGCTGCCATCCCGACAAACTAAAGCGTTTAAGCATCAGGCCAATTTCATCGACGGCAAGCTGGCGGATCTGTTCGTCGGGGCTGTTGAGTTCCTGCTGCCAGCGCTGCACTTCAAACACACTGAGCTGCTGCTTTGCCACAGACTTAATCACCATGCCGTGAGTAATATGATTGATTAACTCTCTGTCGAGCGGCCAGGACAAAAACAGATGCATCGGCAGGTTAAGGATAGCCATGTTATGGCAGTTGCCGGGACGCGTAAGCTGATGCGGCGTACAGGCCCAAAACAGCGTGATGTAACCCTGTTTAATCTGGACGACTTCATTATTGATCAGGTACTCCACGTCACCGTCAAACGGGACATTCACCTCCACCTGACCGTGCCAGTGGCTGGTGGTCATGGCCAGCGGCGGACGCAGTTCGATATCCATGCGCTGGTATTCAGAATAGAGCGACAGCGGACTGCGGGTCTGCTTTTCATCGCTGCTACACATATGCGGGTCGGGTGGAAGCGGTACGCCAGGCTGCATCATCATCATTCCCTCTCCTGAATTATCAGAACCCTGCCATATCTGAAGGGCTCAGGCCAGTAGCAGAGGCCAAAAATGGGCGGTTCGCGTTAATAATTCTCTGCTTTTCAGGCCAGATACTCTTCTTTCCAGGCAAATTTATCCCAAAAACTCAGATCCGATGCTGGCGGCGGGCAGATCTGAGCTTTTGGGAATGCTCCCCTGATTAGAAGGAAGTTTCGTTAGTTACGGCGTGACACTATGACGTTATCCAACCTTGCAATGGAGCATCCTGATGTCTGCACCCAAAATTACGTTTATTGGCGCGGGTTCCACTATTTTCGTCAAAAATATCCTTGGCGATGTCTTCCACCGCGATGCGCTGAAGTCAGCCCATATCGCGTTGATGGATATTGATGCAACCCGGCTTGACGAGTCCTACACCGTGGTCAGCAAGCTGATGAGTTCGGCTGGCGCGGCAGGCCATATTACCTGCCACAATGATCAGAAAACGGCATTAGTCGATGCCGATTTTGTGGTGGTGGCGTTCCAGATTGGCGGCTATGAACCCTGTACCGTCACAGACTTTGCGGTATGTAAGCGCTATGGCCTTGAGCAAACCATCGCGGATACGCTTGGCCCCGGCGGCATCATGCGCGCGCTGCGCACCATCCCGCACCTGTGGCAGATTTGTGAAGATATGACGGCGGTGTGCCCCAATGCCACCATGCTTAATTACGTCAACCCCATGGCGATGAACACCTGGGCGATGTACGCACGTTATCCGCATATCAAACAGGTTGGCCTGTGCCATTCCGTTCAGGGAACCGCTGAAGAGCTGGCGAACGATCTCAACCTCAACCCTGCCGATTTACGCTACCGCTCTGCCGGTATCAACCATATGGCGTTTTATCTGGAGCTTGAGCGGAAAACCGCAGAGGGTACCTACGTCAATCTGTATCCGGAACTGCTGGCCGCCTTTGACGCCGGGCAGGCACCGAAACCCAATATTCACGGCAATCCACGCTGCCCGAACCTGGTTCGCTATGAAATGTTCAAAAAACTGGGCTATTTCGTCACTGAATCTTCAGAACACTTCGCGGAATACACGCCCTGGTTTATCAAGCCGGGACGAGACGATCTGATTGAGCGCTACCAGATCCCGCTGGACGAATATCCTAAACGCTGCGTAGAGCAACTGGATAACTGGCGTAGCGAACTTGAGCATTACAAGCGCGCGGAACGCATTGAAAGTAAGCCATCACGCGAGTATGCCAGCGCCATTATGAATGCAATATGGACAGGCGAACCGGCCGTGATTTACGGCAATGTGCGCAATGATGCGTTAATCGACAATCTGCCACAGGGATGCTGTGTGGAAGTCGCCTGCCTGGTGGACGCCAACGGGATTCAGCCCACCAAAGTCGGCACGCTGCCGTCACATCTGGCGGCCATGATGCAAACCAATGTCAATGTGCAAACGCTGCTGACCGAAGCCATCCTGACGGAAAACCGTGACCGGGTTTACCACGCTGCCATGCTGGACCCCCACACGGCAGCAGTGCTGGGCATTGAGGAGATTTATGCGCTGGTGGATGAGCTGATCGCCGAACACGGAGACTGGCTGCCCGCCTGGCTTCACGCGTAACGTCTTTGTCTCCGGACATGCAGTCCGGCTGCTGCTGTATTCCATAACAGAAGGCGGGCGCTGGCAACAGCGTCCCGGTACCCGATGAGCATTTCAATAACGACAAAACTCAGCTACGGATTCGGCGCGTTTGGGAAAGATTTCGCTATTGGCATTGTTTATATGTATTTGATGTATTACTACACCGACGTAGTGGGATTATCGGTTGGTGTCGTCGGTACGCTGTTTTTAGTGGCACGGATCTGGGATGCCATTAACGATCCGATCATGGGCTGGATCGTTAATGCCACGCGATCGCGTTGGGGGAAATTTAAACCCTGGATTTTTGTGGGCACGCTGGCGAACTCGCTGGTGCTGTTCCTGTTGTTTAGCGCCCACTTATTTGAGGGCACGGCCCAGTTGGTGTTCGTCTGCGTCACTTACATCTTATGGGGCATGACCTACACCATTATGGATATCCCGTTCTGGTCGCTGGTGCCCACTATCACCCTGGACAAGCGCGAACGTGAAGAGCTGGTGCCCTGGCCGCGGTTTTTCGCCAGCCTTGCCTCCTTCGTCACCGCAGGCATTGCCCTGCCCTTTGTCAGCTATGTTGGCGGTGACAATCGCGGATTAGGCTTCCAGATGTTTACGCTGGTGTTAATTGCCTTTTTTATCGCATCGATGTTGGTGACACTGCGAAACGTGCATGAAGTCTATTCGTCCACTGACGATGAGACCACGGACGGCAGCCGGTTGGGACTGAAAGCCATTGTCGCCCTCATCTATCGTAACGATCAGCTTTCCTGCCTGCTGGGAATGGCGCTGGCTTACAACGTCGCGGCTAACATCATTACCGGCTTTGCCATCTACTATTTCACCTACGTTATCGGTGATGCCGCTCTTTTCCCCTACTATCTCTCTTATGCCGGTGCGGCGAACCTGGTGACGTTAATCCTGTTCCCAAAACTGGTGAACATTCTGTCGCGCCGAATTCTGTGGGCGGCGGCGTCCGCGCTGCCCATACTGAGCTGTGGCGTGCTGTTTGCCATGGCGCTGGCGGGCTATCACTCCACTCCGCTGATTGTGGTGGCCGGCATCCTGTTAAATACCGGTACCGCCCTTTTCTGGGTGCTCCAGGTGATCATGGTGGCGGATACCGTCGATTACGGTGAATACAAGCTGCATGTGCGCTGCGAGAGCATTGCTTATTCGGTGCAGACCATGGTGGTGAAAGGCGGTTCAGCCTTTGCCGCTTTCTTTATCGCCGTGGTGCTGGGGATAATTGGCTATATGCCTAACATCGCACAGTCACAGGAAACCCTGGTAGGTATGCAATTTATTATGATCGCACTGCCCGCGGTATTTTTTATGCTGACGCTGCTGCTCTATTTCCGTTTCTACAGGCTGAACGGCGATATGCTGCGGAAAATCCAGATCCATCTCCTGGATAAATATCGTAAACCGCCGGCGTCAGAAGCGATTCCGGTCAGGAGCCTTGCGATACCTGGATCTGAACCGTAAAAGCCGCACGCCGGGCTTTTAATACCGGGTTTCGAACAGCCACAGCAGGCCAGGTGCATGTCATCTGGCCTGCTGCTGTCTGGCATTTGTGATTGATGCTGGCGCACCCGTGGCGACTCGCCTAGGGGCGGTCAAGGCAACGCATCCGACGGGCCTGAATGAAACAGGCCTTTTCAATCTTCCGGTTTACTCTCACGTGCGCTTATGCTGGAATTCCTGCCCGAATGTCGCGTAATCACGGAAATATCCCCTTTATGATGCAAGCCCCGCAGTTCGCGCAACAGGTGCTGGACTGGTATCAGCGCTTTGGCCGTAAAACCCTGCCGTGGCAGTTGGAAAAAACACCTTATAAGGTGTGGCTGTCTGAAGTCATGTTACAGCAAACCCAGGTGACCACCGTTATTCCCTACTTTGAACGCTTTATGGCGCGGTTTCCTACCGTCAGCGATTTAGCCGCCGCGCCCCTGGACGAGGTATTGCATCTCTGGACCGGTCTGGGTTACTACGCCCGGGCGCGCAACCTGCATAAAGCGGCAAAACAGGTCGTGGATGTTCATGGCGGCGAGTTTCCCCGCAACTATGATGACGTCGCCGCTTTGCCTGGCGTGGGACGTTCTACCGCTGGCGCTATTTTGTCTCTGTCGCTGGGTCTGCATTTTCCTATTCTGGATGGTAACGTTAAACGGGTTTTGGCACGTTGTTACGCGGTAGGTGGCTGGCCGGGTAAAAAAGATGTCGAAAAACGTCTGTGGCAAATCAGCGAGGACGTCACCCCAGCCGAAGGCGTCAGTCAGTTTAACCAGGCAATGATGGACCTGGGCGCAATGGTGTGTACCCGCTCACGACCGAAATGTGACATCTGTCCGCTTAACAGCGGATGCGAAGCCCGGGCGAACAACAGCTGGGCCAGCTATCCAGGGAAAAAGCCGAAACAGACGTTGCCGGCGCGCAGCGGCTGGTTTTTGATGATGCAACATGGCGACAAGGTCTGGCTGGAACAGCGTCCGCCGGTGGGCCTTTGGGGCGGATTATTCTGCTTCCCGCAGTTCACCAGTGAAGAGGCGATGACCGACTGGCTGACGGCGCGAGGCATTCGGGCGAAACCTCAGCAGCTTACGGCGTTTCGTCATACCTTCAGCCATTTCCATCTGGATATCGTCCCAATGTGGCTGTCATGGCCTTCTGCCGGGGCATTAATGGATGAAGCGGGCGGTCTCTGGTATAACTTAACGCTGCCGCCGTCTGTGGGATTAGCCGCACCCGTAGAGCGTCTTTTGCACGAACTGCGCCATCCCCAGCAGTTGCCTTTAGGCCGCTGTGAGATTAACGAGGAAGAATAATGAGCCGCACTATTTTTTGTACTTTTTTACAACGTGACGCTGAAGGACAAGATTTCCAACTCTACCCTGGCGATCTGGGAAAACGCATTTACAATGAAATCTCGAAAGAAGCCTGGCAGCAATGGATGGCCAAGCAAACCATGCTGATCAACGAGAAAAAGCTCAACATGATGAACCCCGAAGATCGCAAAGTGCTGGAAAAGGAAATGATCAATTTCCTGTTTGAAGGCAAAGACGTCCACATTGAAGGCTATACGCCACCCGAAGCATAACCTTTTTGGCCTCAGTACTGGGGCCGTTTTCCAGGTCAGGCATGTATTTTAGATGAATAAAAAGCTGATAGCCCTGCTGGTGATTGCACCCCTTTTAGTTTCCTGTTCCGGAAAAAAGAACCCGACCTATTCAGAAGAGTGGGTGAAGGACACCAACGGATTTGACATCCTGATGGGGCAGTTCGCCCATAACATTGAGAACATCTGGGGTATCAATGAGGTTCTGATTGCCGGACCAAAAGACTACGTCAAATATAGCGACAACTATTACACCCGCAGCCATATCAACTTTGAAAGCGGTAATATCACTATTGAGACCATTTCCGGTACCGATCCCACCGCCAGCCTGCGTCAGGCGATCGTGACCACCTTGCTGATCGGCGAGGACCCGGGCAATGTCGATCTTTATTCTGATGTCAACGATATCCAAATCAGTAAAGAACCGCTGCTGTATGGTCAGGTACTGGATAACACCGGGCAGGCCATCCGCTGGCAGGGCCGCGCTCAGGCGTTTGCGGACTATTTGATTGCGAATAAACTGCAGCGTCGCAATTCTGGTCTGCATGTAATCTACTCAGTTACCATCCCGATGGTGCCTAACCATCTTGATAAGCGTGCGCATAAATATCTGCCGATGGTGCGCAAGGCTGCTGAGCAATATGGTGTTGATGCGTCTCTGATCCTCGCGATTATGCAGACGGAATCCAGTTTTAACCCCTACGCCGTCAGCCATTCTGACGCACTGGGTTTAATGCAGGTGGTACAGCATACCGCGGGCGTAGATGTGTTCCGCATGAAGGGTAAATGGGGCAAACCAAGCCGCAGCTACCTGCTGGACCCCGAGAACAACATTGATGCCGGCACGGCTTACCTGTCATTGTTGCAGCGCAGCTATCTGGCAGGCATTCAGGACCCGCTTTCGCGTCGCTATGCCGTCATTACCGCCTATAACGGCGGTGCAGGCAGCGTACTGCGTGTGTTCTCCAGCGATAAGGATCGTGCGGTCACTATCATTAACGGCATGTCACCCAGTCAGGTTTATCAGACGCTGTCTAAACAGCATCCGTCTGCGGAATCGCGGCATTATTTGTATAAGGTGAGTACGGCGCAGCGGAGTTATCATCGGTTTTGATGGGGGCTGCCCGCCGGGCGATGGGTTGTTCTGCCCGTCGGGCGTTGGGTTGCCTGGTCTGGCTATGAGAAGGTTCCGCCCGCCAGGCGTTGGGTTGCTTACTCTGGCTGCGAGAAGGTTCCGCCCGCCAGGCGTTGGGTTGCTTACTCTGGCTGTGAGAAGGTTCCGCCCGCTGGATGTTGGGTTGCTTACTCTGGCTGTGAGAAGGTTCCGCCCGCCAGGCGTTGGGCAGTTTCAGCCTGCCCGTGCAGGCGGACGTGTTAAGGGGCTTACGCCAGCCCCTTAACAATCCCGGCGTCCGGCAGCCGTCGCTGTTCCTTCGTCACTCACTGCGGCCTGACGGGCCGGACGGATGCACCCTCCGTGGCGCAGCCGTCCTCTGCGCGGCATCCCTGCCGCTCCGCCCTGGCCTCCGCTCTCTCCTCAGCGCTCCGGATGCCTCCTGAAAACCCACGCCTGTGAGATCGAATGTTTTCCCGGAAGGTCGGCGTTGTCTGTAATTAACTGCGTGCGGTTAAATGAATGCGGACGTTTAGGGAACAGAAAAATATCTTTATCTCAATATATTAGAATGCGTTCCAAATGCCTCCGAAAACCTACGCCTGTGAGATCGAATGTTTTCCCGGAAGACTGGCTTCGCCTGTTGTTAACATGCGCAATCAAAACTCAGGATGGGAAAGCCTGACGAACATGAAAAAATGAAAAGTGATGAGCCAGGAGGCTTTTCCTGCATCTGAAGCGGCAACGCGGTTGGTTTTACTACAGATATCGAAGCGGGGGAGTTGGCCGGCCTTCCCGACCGCTGAGCGGATGAGGGATTTCCGGATGAGCCGACAGGACGTCGGCGAGAGCCGGGCCGCGCCAGGGACGGCGCGTCCTGGCGGTCCGGCAGAAATCCTGAAGTAGTGAAGGGACCGCGCAGCGGCGGGCGGGCAGGACGGGAGCCCGGGGTCAAGGGGCCGCGGCGACTGGCGGCCCCTTGTCGGTCGCCCGCACGGGGCAAACTGAAACTCCCTGCCGCCTGGCGAGCGAAACCTTCTCAGAGCTTCCGAACGTCAGCTCCATGAAAGCCCTCCGCCGCCAGGCAAAAAAACATGCCTCATTGCACCATCATATTCGCCACCAGATACTTACGTCCGTCGGCATCTTCCTCGGTGTAAACCCCTTGTAACTCCGGAGAAAAACCAGGCAACTGGTTAATGCCCGCTTCCAGCGCCAGGAAATAGCGCTGTACCGCCCCGCCCCATGCTTCACCCGGTACCACACAAAGTACGCCAGGTGGATAAGGCAGTGCGCCTTCCGCCGCAATACGCCCTTCTGCCGTGGCAATCGGTACCAGCTCAACTTCACCACGAATATAAGCCTGATGCGCATCCTGTGGGTTCACTTTAACCTGCGGCAAACCCTGCTCGCGGAACATCATGCGTTGCAGATCTTTTACGTTAAAGCTCACGTACAGGTCGTGCATCTCCTGACACAGACGGCGCAAGGTGTAACCCGCGTAGCGTTTGGCGTTTTTACGGTAAAGCGTGGGCAGCACTTCAGCCAGCAGCGTATCGTCTTTAACATGCTGCTCAAACTGCGCCAACATCGCGACCAGAATCGCCATTTTTTCCGGGCTTTCTGCTGGCGTTAGCAGAAACAGAATGGAATTGAGATCGCATTTTTCCGGCACGATGCCGTTCTCACGCAGGTAGTTCGCCAGAATGGTCGCTGGAATACCAAAATCAGCGTATTCGCCACTGGCAGCATCAATGCCTGGTGTGGTCAGCAGCAACTTGCAAGGATCGACACGGTACTGATCGCGATCGTATCCGGCAAAACCGTGCCATTTAGCGTTAGGTTCGAAGCTAAAATAGTTAAGATCGCGTGCGATCGCTTCCGTTGGCGCATCCTGCCAGCGCTCGCCATTGACGGTTTCCGGCACGAAAGGCAGGATCATTTCACAACGCTCAAAGATCGCTTTGCGCGCTTCAATGCCCAGCATCACGCACTCATCCCACATACGGCGTCCCGCCTCGCCCTGATGCATTTTGGCGTTAATATCCAGTGCGGCAAACAGCGGATAAAACGGGCTGGTTGATGCGTGCAGCATGAATGCGTTGTTCAACCGCTTGTGCGGGCAGAAACGCTTTTGCCCACGAATATGGTTATCTTTTTTATGAATCTGCGAGGTCTGCGAAAAGCCCGCCAGCTGCTTGTGCACTGACTGGGTAACAAAAATGCCGGGATCGTTTTCGTTAAGCTCAAGCGTCAGCGGAGAGCAACCTTCCATCAGCGGAATAAACTGCTCATAGCCCAGCCAGGCCGAGTCAAACAGAATGTAGTCACACAGATGACCAATGCGATCCACCACCTGACGCGCGTTGTAGACCGTGCCGTCGTAGGTGCCTAGCTGAATAATCGCCAACCGGAATGGACGCGCGTCGTTAGCCCGCTCAGGTGCGACTTTCTTGATCTGTTCGCGCAGATAGCCGTCGTCAAAACAGTGCGCATCAATGCCGCCAATAAAGCCAAACGGATTACGGGCAGCCTCAAGATAAACAGGCGTTGCCCCTGCCTGGATCAGCGCACCATGATGGTTGGATTTATGATTATTGCGGTCAAACAGCACTAAATCACCGCGCGTCAGTAAAGCATTAGTGACCACTTTATTCGCGCTTGAAGTGCCATTTAACACAAAGTAGGTTTTATCCGCATTAAACACTTTGGCGGCAAACTTTTGTGCATGCTTCGCCGATCCTTCATGGATCAGCAGATCGCCCAGCTTAACGTCGGCATTACACATGTCCGATCGAAAAACGTTTTCGCCATAAAAATCAAAAAATTGCTTACCTGCAGGATGCTTTTTAAAAAACGCACCGCCCTGATGGCCAGGACAGGCAAACGTGCTGTTTTGCATGTCGACGTAACGCGTCAGGGTTTCAAAAAACGGCGGCAATAATGCGGCTTCATAAGCCTGAGCGGCGGTTTCCAATGCCACCCAATCCTGCGGCTCGCCATTCAGTTCACCCGTGACGCCAGGCAGGTGCATCACCTCTTCTTCAAAGGCATTGGCAACAAACACCGGTAAATTAAAACCAGTGTGACGTAACAACGCCAGCACGCCACTGCGTGTATCAGCCAGCGAGACGACCACAGCCGCCACATCGGTAAAATCAGTATTATCCAGCGTAACCACGTCGCGCGCAGTATTCAGGGTCAGATTAGGCGCAACAGCAGCGCTGGCAGCAATTTTAAGTGGTGTCATAACACAAATCCCTAACAGTCAGGGAGTGGGTGCCTGAGGCACGGCAATAGGGAAATTTCCCCGGCGAATAATGTCTGACGCGATAGACCGATAGACATCAGTAAAGAGTAGTCCTTACTCATGTCCAACAGTTGCGGCCCGATTGGCCTCACCGCATAGTGAACGATGTGTGTGTAACTGGCATGACGACGAGGAACAGTTCACGCGCCAGCTCAGGCGAGTGGGAACAAGTGCGGATGCGCATTGAACCGGACATGATAGCGTCCTCTGTTAGCGGGCGGTGGCAAGAAAAAAGTGGCGGTCATAATGTCATTTTTTACCGGCAGGAACAACCCGACAACTTTAAATATCAGGTCAATAAACACAAAATAAAAAAGCCTTAAATATCATTTAATTGCACTTAAAACGTTCATAGCCAACCGATTAAGTTTCTGTAATTAATGCAAAATTATGCAATATGCAAATACGGCAGCACCTTCATCAGCCTGTACTGGAACACCACCAAATTGCGGCACGTCGCGCACTTGTCGGTCCAGTGCCTACCGCAATCGGCGTATCCGGCGTAAACTTGCCTGATTATTCTTATGCCTGACGGAGGCTGCATGTTTAAAGCACTGGTCATCGACAATGACGAACAGGGTTACCGCTCTCAACTCAAAGAACTCTCCGAAACACAATTACCCGATCAAGACGTCACCCTCGACGTAAGCTATTCCACCCTCAACTATAAAGACGCGCTGGCAATCTGCAATAAAGGGCCGATTGTGCGCCAGTTCCCAATGGTGCCGGGGATTGATTTCGTCGGACGCGTCACGGCAAGCCGCCATCCTGACTGGCAAGAAGGCGATGCGGCGCTGCTCACCGGTTGGGGCGTTGGGGAAAAACACTGGGGCGGGCTGGCACAGAAAGCCCGCGTGTCTGGCGACTGGCTGGTCGCGCTGCCGGATACGCTGACACCCTTGAATACCATGGCAATCGGAACGGCGGGTTTTACCGCCATGCTGTGCGTGCTGGCGCTTGAAAAACAGGGCGTTAAGCCCGGTAGCGGTCCGGTTTTAGTCACCGGTGCCAGCGGAGGCGTCGGCAGCTTCAGCGTCGCTTTACTGGCAAAGCTTGGCTACGAGGTGATCGCCTCCAGCGGACGGGCCAGCGATGAAGCCTATTTAATCTCCACCCTGGGGGCCACCGCGGTGATGGATCGCGCCGAGCTGACCCAACCCGGCAAGGCACTGGGCAAAGAGCGCTGGGCCGCCGCCATCGACAGCGTCGGCAGCCACACGCTGAGCAATGTGCTGGCCGGGATGCAGCGTGACGGCGTGGTGGCGGCCTGCGGCATGGCACAGGGGCTGGATCTGCCCACCAGCGTCGCGCCCTTTATTCTGCGCGGTGTGACGCTGGCAGGCGTAGACAGCGTGATGTGCCCTAAACCGCTGCGACAACAGGCCTGGCAGCGGCTGGGGCAGCTTCTGGATGATGCGTTACTGAGCCAGATGACAACAGTTATCCCGCTCAGTGAAGTATGCCAGGGCGCACAGGACCTGCTGGATGGCAAAATCCGGGGCCGTCTGATCGTCGACTGCGCTTAATGCTCTTTTACGGTCTGGAGCGACGAAGGCGGGCGCGTCAGCAATTCGCTCAGCCCCTGAATCGCCCAGATCGTCCCCTGCTCCATCACCGCTTTCGGCTCACCGGAAAAGTGCTGACAGCGGGCAATAACGTCACCGTCCGGCAATGCCCATCCTACCCAAATCGTACCTGCGGGGGTGCCATCCTGTCCGCCATCCGGCCCGGCATAGCCGCTGATAGCCAGACTAACCGGCTCACCAGAGCGTTCACGCGCACCCCGAGCCATTTCGCATACGGTTTCCCGGCTTACCGCCGTATGTTTTTCCAGCGTGTCCTCGCTGACGCCAGGCAGTCGTACCCTGGCGCTTTCGCTATAGGTCACAAAACCGCTGGTAAAAAAATCGCCACTGTTTTCGACTGCAGCCAGCGTCATGCTGATTAATCCTGCCGTGCAGGACTCCGCCGTCGCCAGACGAAGACCAGAGGATAAAAGTTGCTGCCCCAGTAGCACTGCGGCCTCATTAAGTTTCACCATGGGTTTTCCTTTGTTTCCTGCCATAAGTGAAGTATGGCCGAAACGACACAACCTGAAGCAGCTAATCTGATGTTTTATCAGAATAAACGCAGGCGCTTACCTGTACCGTTTCGGCTGGCGATGGGTTAAGGTTTGCGCTGCTGTCTGCCACGGGTGAGGATTCGCGTCAGGGTTAGCAACAAAACATCAAGACAAGAAACCCATGCGTAACAGCACAGCCGGACGCGCACGCTAATAGCGCCTGCTGGTCTGAGCGTTAACGAATAAGAAAGAGAGGGAAAGATGCAAAAACCCGTGATCGTCATCCACTACTGTACCCAATGTAACTGGCTGCTGCGCTCCGCCTGGATGGCGCAGGAACTGCTGCAAACCTTTGCACAGGACTTAGCCAGCGTGACGTTGCGTCCGGGCACCGGCGGTGTATTTGAAATTACCCTGGATGAGCATCTGTTGTGGGAACGCAAACGCGACGGCGGATTCCCCGATGCCCAGACGCTTAAGCAGCGGGTAAGGGATATCTGTTTCCCGGAGCGTTCGCTGGGGCACATTGATAAAAATAAATCTGACGACAGCTGATCGCCAGCCTCAGTCATTAACTGCGGTTGATTTCATCTGCCGCAGTCATCAGCACCGCAACAATTTTTTCCCGGGTCTCATCGGTAATATCCTGCTGCGCCAGCCGAGTATTTAAGGCACTTTTGAAGTGATAAATGGCCTGCTCAATCTCCGGTATGCTGCGGTTATTGACCAGAACCGCAAGGGATGACAAACGCTTCATCAGGCGAGATAGCAATGCGGCATCGCGCTTTAGCATGGCGTGGCCCGTTTCGGTCAGCACAAAAGCCTTACGCGCGGCGAGAGGATCATGGATATGAATGGCGTCCATCTCCTCCAGCCATGTCAGATTGGGATAAATGATACCAGGGCTGGGCGAATACTCGCCTTTTGACAGCTCCTCAATACATTTAATCAGCTCATAACCATGCGTGGCACGCTGCGAGATAAAATGCAGCATCAACAGACGGATCTCGCCCGCATCCAACATTTTTTCACGGCGCTTGCGACGTCCACTGCACGGCTCCGAATGCGCATCGTGGTTACTCTGCCCTGAATGTGCCGAATCCATTTTCATTCTCTGCCTGAGTCAGTGGAAAGAGCCTGATGGTAGTGGGCCGTCAGGCAAAATTCAATCAACAGCAGGTCACGTAAATCCAGTTAGCAGAAGAAGACTTACTTTTGATGCCAGTAAGCCACGGCACGCACAAAATCAGCGTCAACCCCGCGCTGCGTGGTGAAATAGTCACACAGCTGTTTCACGAACTGCCCTTCTCCGGTGAGCCAGATAAAGGCGTCGTGCTGCGGAATCGCTATCTTATCCAGTGCAGCAGTGAGCTGCGGTAAATCCGCCAACGTCATGTTACCCCTGCCGAGCCAGCTGATCTCTGCATTGCCGGTATCCGCCAGGTAAGCGCGCCCGGCGGCCTCATCGGCGTAGGCAAACAGATGCAGCGCCTCTGCCTTTACTGTGCTGCTGCGGCGCTTAAACGCTGGCAGCCCGGTTTCATCGCACACATAAAGCTGAAAAGCATAATCTGTCGGCACCAGCAAAGAACCACGCGGACCACCGATGATTAAGGTATCACCCACCTGCGCCTGCGCTGCCCAGTTACTGGCGACGCCGCTTTCATGACTGTAAAAATCCAGCGTCAGCGATGACTGGCCGTCGAACGCCAGTGGCGTATAGTCGCGCGCTACCGGCCGCAAGCCGTCTTGCCACTGAATACCCTCATCGTTGATCGTCGGCAGTGCCAGCGCTGCGCCATCAGCGGAGGGAAAGAAGACCTTAATATGGTCGTCAAAACCTGGGGAGTTGAAGCCCATCAGGTCGTCACCTGTGAAGACGATGCGCCAAAACGTGTCGGCGATCCTGGTTTTTTCGGCCACATGGATGCGACGAAAGCGCAGTTCGTTACGTACGCGTTCAGGTAAACGACGGGGATAAGATGTATGCACGGTAACTCTCCGAAAACGCGGCTGTGCGAGCGGGGATGGTTTTCGCGCGGCCTGAGTAAATAGAAATCATTCTCATGTTAGCGGCTCAGAATAGCTATGATATATCTTAAGAACAATGACCAAAAATGCGATCGGTTATGAAGCGAGGGAGCGCAAGGAAAGAAGAAGCGGGCGCGTAAAAACAAAAAAGGCGCTTGCGCACCTTTTAAGAGGACTGACGGCAATAACGTTGTTATCGAACCGGGTTTTGTCCGCTGCTTTGAGGCAGAGAGCTGTCACCGAGTATCTCGTTATGCGTGCCCTGCGAGCCAGGGTGCAAACCTGTTGGCACATTGACAGGATCGGTCATTTGCGCGCCAGCCAGAGCCGGAGCCACAGACAGCGCGATAGCCAGCAGCATTGCTGATATCTGGGAAAGTTTAATCATAGTTTTTAGCCTGATAAGGCGCAGAAAGCAGGTGAATATTCCAGCTCAGAGAAATAAAAGCCGTCGTAGTGGCTCCTCAGTGAGCTTCAGGGAGAATTTTACGCCTCGCCAGATTACCTGCTTATAAAATCGTGCGCTTTATCACAGTATGGCGCACGTAATGTGCATTCAGCATTGCGTTACCGGGATGGAAAATACGCCTTCAATGTTGTCAGCTGTGCACCGGGCTAAATCCAGGCACAGTAAATCCATCCCCGGACGGCAGGCAACGCCCAATTTGGGCAAATGCAGATAATAAATATCCGCGATAAAACGCGTGAGTTGTTCCGGCGTACCGCTCCACGTAAGGCTGGCATACAGGCCAGGCTCAACCGTGCGGACCGGCTTATCCTGATGGACATCAGCCGCTGGCTGCACCTCAACTCCGCGAAACAGACTGATGTGCTGCTGTTCAACAGCGCTGCTTCCCGGACCGTACTGAAACCCCAGCCAGCCGTGTGCAGTTCCCTGATGTGCAAGGACAAAATGACGAACCTGTTCGGCAACGCGATGGTGGCGATCGCTTATATAGTCGCCGTACCTGCACTCCCACTCCAGCGTCTCGCCCTGCAACTGCAACGCCTCTTCACGTACTGTCAGTAACACCTGTTTTACTGGCGCGCGCTGGGCAATGCGTCCGTGAAAATGGCGCACAGGTAAGACTCTGAGGCGTCGGAAAGCCCCCGGCGTCATCGTGAAATGGTTTTTAAAGACACGATTAAAATTTTGCTGATTTTCAAAGCCGAAACGCACCGCAACATCAATCAACGGCATGCGGGTCAGTCGCAGTGCCATGGCGGCGAGCGTGAGCCGGCGTTTTCGCGTATAGGCGGCCAGTGTTTGTCCGGTCATCTCCTTGAACAAACGCTGCATATGCCATTTTGAGTAGCCGGATTTGAGGGTAATCTGGTCGATATTAATGTCGTTGGTCAGGTTGGCCTCAATCCAGTCGACTAAATCATTAATATGCTGTTTTTTTATGGTTTGACTTAGCATTGATGTATGAACAGAAAAAGAGGGGGAAATTCGTCATAAAAGAGTAACAAAAAGCCTTACAAAATGTAATGAAGCGCAGGGTAAACGTCAGGATGGACGGCGAAAAGCGCATTAATTGCCTGGGTTACTATTAAAAAAGCCAGCCCGAAGGCTGGCCGATAACAGAAGAACAGAGCAAACCGGGTACGATATTCTGCCCCGGTTTCGGTACGCAGTGGGTGAAGCTTAGTGGCTGCGCATGCCAGCGGCGGTCATCATCATTCTGAACAGCGTGGCCACCACACCGAGTGCCAGCACACTTGCCCCATAGATAACCACCAGCCACAGCACGCGTTTCCACCACGGCGACCGGGTTTCATTCTGACGTTCTTTGCTGCTGACCTGGGTCTGCATATCAATGGTATCCTTCGTCTGCTTTGATTTTTCCGCGGAACACGTAATAGCTCCAGAAGGTATAGCCCAGGATCATCGGGATAATCAGCAGGCTGCCCACCAGCATAAATGCCTGACTCTGTGGTGGAGAAGCCGCATCCCAGATAGAAACCGAGGGCGGAATAATATTCGGCCAGATACTGATTCCCAGGCCTGAGAAGCCCAGGAAAATCAGCGCCAGCGTCAGCAGGAAAGGCGAATAATGCGCCTCACGCTTGATAGCGCTTCTCAGTCCCCAGGCACACAGCAGCACCAGAACGGGCACCGGCAGGAACCAGAACAGATTCGGCATGCTGAACCAGCGATGCGCAATGTTATGGTGGGTAAAGGGTGTCCAGATGCTGATCACGCCAATAATGACCAGCAGTGCCACGAGCAGCGGCGTTGCCAGTGCGGACATTTTACGGTGCAGCTCATGCTCGGTTTTCATGATAAGCCAGGTACAGCCCAGTAATGCATAGGCCACCACCAGTCCGACGCCGCAGAACAGCGGGAACGGGGCCAGCCAGTCCATCGTGGAACCTGCAAAGCTACGGCCGGATACCGGAATACCGTCCAGCATGGCACCTACCGCAACGCCCTGGCTAAAGGTCGCCAGCAGCGAACCGGCGATAAACGACTTGTCCCAAAATGCCCGGTGATGCTCGACGGCCTTAAAACGGAACTCAAAGGCCACGCCGCGAAAAATCAACCCAATCAGCATGGCGGTGAGCGGGATAGAAAGCGCATCCGCAATAACCGCGTAGGCTAGGGGGAACGCGCCAAACAGGCCCGCACCACCCAGCACCAGCCAGGTTTCGTTACCATCCCAGACTGGCGCAACCGTATTCACCATCATGTCGCGCTCGCCTGCATCCTTATTGAAAGGAAACAGCAGGCCAATGCCCAGGTCGAAACCGTCCATCACGATATACATCAGGACAGCAAAAACGATAATCGCGAACCAGATAACAGAGTAATCAACCATCTCAACGCTCCTCATTCTGGTGAGTGGCAGCAGAAAGCGGACGTGATGGCGTTTTGATCTGGCCGGGGCCACCCGTTTCAACGATATCGCCTTCGCCCGTCACCGGACCCTGCTTAATCAACCGCATCATATAGTGATAACCCACACCGAAGACGGAGGAGTAAACCAGGATAAAGGCGAGCAGGCTGATACTCATGTGCATTTCGCCATGCGGCGATACCGCATCGATAGTGCGCTGTACGCCATAAACGACCCACGGCTGACGGCCAATTTCTGTGGTAAACCAGCCGGCTAAGATGGCAATCAGGCCCGATGGCCCCATCAGTAAGGCAAACCACAGGAACGGACGCGACTCGTACAGGCGTCCTTTAAAGCGTAACCACAAGCTGACCACCCCCAGCGTAATCATCAACAGGCCCAGCGCCACCATCACGCGGAATGACCAGAAGATGATGGTTGAGTTTGGACGATCTTCTTTCGGGAAGGATTTTAGCGCCGGTACCTGCTTATCCAGACTGTGCGTCAGAATAAGGCTGCCAAGATAAGGAATCTCCAGCGCATACTTAGTGCGTTCTTCTTCCATGTCCGGCACACCAAACAGAATGAGCGGCGTCGCTTCACCCGGCGGGTTTTCCCAGTGGCCTTCGATAGCCGCAATTTTTGCCGGCTGGTGTTCCAGGGTATTCAGCCCGTGCGCATCCCCAATCATGGCCTGAACCGGTGCCACAATCAGCGCCATCCACAACGCCATTGAGAACATCTTACGAATGGCGGGATTGTCATTGCCTTTGAGTAAATGCCAGGCTGCAGAAGCGCCCACAAAGAAGGCACTGGCCAGAAAGGCCGCCACAGACATATGTAACAGGCGATAAGGAAATGACGGGTTAAAGACAATTTTAAACCAGTCTTCCGGCACGACAACGCCGTTCTGAATCAGGTAGCCCTGCGGCGTTTGCATCCAGCTGTTGGAGGACAGAATCCAGAACGTGGAAATTAACGTGCCGAGCGCCACCATGCAGGTCGCAAAGTAGTGTAGGCCGGGACCGACGCGGTTCCAGCCGAATAACATCACACCCAGAAAACCGGCTTCCAGGAAGAACGCCGTTAACACTTCGTAGGTCAGCAACGGGCCGGTAATACTGCCCGCAAACTGAGAAAAACCACTCCAGTTGGTGCCAAACTGATACGCCATGACCAGCCCGGAAACCACGCCCATACCAAAGTTCACCGCAAAGATTTTCGACCAAAAATGATAAAGATCGCGATAAGTTTGATTATGCGTTTTTAGCCACATTCCCTCCAGCACAGCCAGAAAACTGGCCAGGCCGATCGTGATGGCGGGAAAGATAATATGGAAGGAAACAGTAAATGCGAACTGAATCCTGGCGAGATGAAAGGCATCTAATCCAAACATTGCTTACCTCTTTGCCACATAGAACACCATATAGTTACTTATAATTAACAACTTATGTACAAAGAACGTCATTCCGTTGCACAGAAAAATTCCATGGCGAATGTAAAACGCTTCGCCCTGGTAAAACAGAGACAATCAGATATGTAAAAACTATAACAGTATTTTTTGATTTAGATCATTTTTTTGTTGAAAGATCTTTTATTTGAAAAACAACAATAAAAAGTTAATTACAGCGCAGCAATGTGACATTTTTGTTATTAAATTAGAGTCTAAAAAAGTACATTCCCGTCAGGCTGTACTGGGTAAAAAAAACCTCGCAACTCGCTGTTTTTCTCTGTTATTCAGCCTTTTCCGGCTGGCTTAAATCCGGTAAAAATCTACATCCCACAATAAAATTACTTGTTTTTTATATTGTTAGCAGGATAGTGATCTTATCTTCTCTCTCTGACGGTTTTTGCCCGTTCGGGACATATTTAACCAAGAATAAATAAGCGTTTACTCGCGCCATTCAGCACAGGCCAGTTTGCTATTTATGTTAAAATTTAACGCAGTATGTAAATAAAGAACTATCTGCTAAAACCCAAAGTCATTATTTCTTCCCGATAGCTCGCTGAAATAACCGCATTAGTAAAAACGATGTTAAAAAATGCCAGCGAACAACCTCCCCTGTGGCGCTGGCCGGTTGTTCATGCCGGTCAGATGCAGTGCAGCCTTTACTCTGCGTAATCGGCTATGGCCAGGCTGGCGCGTCACCTTACAGGCAAGCGCGCCCCGTTCAGGGTGAAAATTTATTCCCCGGTGGCGTCTTTTTCACGATGAGACAGAATGCGATCAACATTCTCTTCTAACCAGTCGGCCAGGCCGACCACCTGCTCCCCCACTTCCAGGCCCAATGGCGTGAGGCGATACTCCACATGCGGAGGCACCACATCATAGGCAATACGCTGCACAAAACCGTCTTCTTCCATGTAGCGCAGGCTCTGTGCCAGCATGCGTTCACTCACGCCGCCCACCGTCCGCCGTAATTCGCTAAACCGTAGCGTTTTATCTTTCAGCGCCAGCAGGATTAACACGCTCCAGCGGCTGGTAATGCGCTTTAACAGGTCACGTGACGGACAGTTAACGTGCAACAGCTCACCGCGTTTAAATCTTTCACTCATCTTTTCAGACATTTAGTTATATCTCTCCACGCTAACAATTCTGTAAGTACTTACTAAAAGTTAGTTTATCGCTTAGGCTGTTTTTCACCAACCGCTATGTTAAAGGAGTTACCCAATGATCGCTGTTACTGGTGCGACTGGCCAGCTGGGCCGTTTAGTCATAGAAGCATTACGCAAAAAAATTGCTGCAGACCACATTGTTGCCACCGTGCGCTCGCCCGCTAAAGCCGGTGACCTTGCCGCATTGGGTGTTGTAGTGCGTGAAGCGGATTACAACAAACCTGAGACCTTAGCGGCCGCCTTTAAAGGGGTAGATAAAGTACTGCTGATTTCGGGAAGTGAAGTGGGCCAACGTGAAGCTCAGCACCGCGCCGTGATAGACGCAGCCAAAGCCGCAGGCGTGAAATTTATTGCCTATACCAGCCTGCTGCATACTGATACTTCTCCGCTCTCACTTGGCATTGAGCATCGCGCGACCGAAGCCATGCTGGCGACCTCTGGTGTGCCTTACGCCCTGCTGCGCAACGGCTGGTACACCGAAAACTATGCCGCCAGCATCGCGCCAGCCCTGGCACATCATGTGTTCCTTGGTGCTGCGGGCGAAGGACGAATCTCTTCTGCTGCGCGCCAGGATTATGCTGAGGCAGCGGCCGAAGTGATGGTTCGTGACGATCAGGCTGGAAAAGTGTACGAGCTGGCAGGCGATGACAGTTACACCCTGGCTGAATTTGCCGCTGAAATTGCGGCACAAAGCGGAGAAAAAGTCGATTACGTGAACCTGCCACAGGCGGAGTTTGCCGCAGCGCTGAAAGCCGCAGGTTTACCGGCACCGCTGGCGGACTTACTGGCGGACTCCGACGTGGGTGTTGCTCAGGGCGGGCTGTTCGATGATTCGCGCACGCTGAGCCTGCTTATTGGTCGCCCCACCACCGCTTATCAGGACGTGATTCGCGCGACGCTGGCAAAAGGCTAAGGTCGGCCCGCTAACCCCCGCTTTACTCGCTAACGACGCCGTCGTCTACCGGAGCAGGATAACCGGTAGACGACGGCGATCTTGTCTTGATTGCGCCTGATGCCTGCATCCTTATCGCCTCTTGCCCGCGAGGCGTACACCATGATTCGGTACACGCCGAAGTAAGACATTTTGCCGTGCGTAAACTGCCTGCATGTTTACTCAATGGAGATCCAAAATGATTGCTGTTCTTTTTGAAGCAGAGGCACTGCCCGCAGCGCAACAACGCTACCTTGCGCTGGCGGCTGAGTTGACACCCGCGCTGGCCGAAATACCAGGGTTTATCAGGATCGAACGATTTCAGAGCCTGAGCACGCCCGGCAAGGTTTTATCGTTATCGTGGTGGGAGGATGAGAGTGCGGTAAGACACTGGCGGGAAAACACGCGGCATCAGTCGGCACAGGAAGAAGGTAAAAAACGCATTTTTGCCCATTACCAGATACGCGTTGTCCAGCTCATTCGGGACTATTCAGGGCCAGAGGGGCGCGATCATGTTTGATATTCACGTCGTGTTCAGTAATACACCGGGGGCGCTTTCATCATTTGGCACCCTGCTCGGTCAGCATGGCATTGGGCTGGAAGGCGGTGGCGTTTTTTCGACGTCGCACGAGAGCCACGCGCATTTTCTTGTTGAAGAGGGTCCCAAAGCACATCAGTTATTGTCTGACGCCGGTTTCGACGTCAGAGAGCTCAAAAAACCGTTGATCAGGAAGTTAGCGCAGGAACAGCCGGGAGAACTGGGTGAAATTGCGCGGGTCATTGCGGAAAATGGCATTACTATACTGGTTCAATACAGCGATCACAGTAACCGACTGATCCTGATCACCGATGATGATGAGCGGGCTGGTGACGTCACCCGAAAATGGACATTAGCGACAGCATGAAACTGATCCCTTCCCGGCATCAACAAGATCATCCGCCTTCACTGGAGACCAGCATGTCTGCGGTCGCCACCGCGATGGCGGATGCATCCAGAATGCATATTCTCTGTGCACTAATGGATGGCCGGGCATGGACCGCCACTGAGTTAAGCGTGGTTGCCGACATCGCCCCGTCCACCACCAGCGGTCATTTGCATAAGTTGCTTGATACCGGCCTGATCGTCTGTGTGGTGCAGGGCAGGCATCGCTACTACAGCCTGGCCGATCGCGAGGTCGCCGGGCTACTGGAAAACCTGATGGGCGTTTCGTTTAAGCCCGGTAACGCCGTTAAAACCACGACGCCAAACCGGCTGAGGCGAGCCCGAACCTGCTACGACCATCTGGCCGGTGAGATTGCGGTCGAAATCTATGATTTTCTGCAATCGGCAGGCTGGATAACGTCAGACGGCACAGCCTTAACGCCGTGCGGCACGGCGAACTTTGACAAGGCGGGCATCGTGCTTGCCCCTCGTTCCCGACGAAAAGCATGCTGTCCCTGTCTGGACTGGAGTGAAAGACGCTTTCATGCCGGGGGCGAAGTGGGTGCCGCTTTGTTACGCTTTCTGCTGCAAAAGCACTGGCTGATGCAGGCACCGGGATACCGGGAGCTTGTTGTAACGGACAGCGGCAAAGCGGCACTGCAGCGTCTGTTCAGTATCAGCCCGATCTGACCACCGCCCTGTATTGCCCGTTTGTTCAGCACAGGTTACAGGCTTAGCGCTCAGGTTCAGCATCCCGCCGCATCAGCAAGGTATCGTGAAAAACGCCGTTGAGATAAAGCGCAGCAACATCCGTCGCGTAGGTCTGAAACCCCGCCGAGCGGTACAGCCTGGCAGCCGCGATGTTGGTGGCGCTCACGGCGAGTTTCAGGCTGCGGCATTCACGGGCTTCCGCTATCGCAGCCGTGAGCAGCGCCTTCGCCAGTCCGCTGCCCCGCCATTCAGGACGCACATACATTCCCCAGAGCGTGGCGACGTGCCGCTGTTTCACGCCTGCATTAAAGCGCACGCCGACGATGCCACCTGTCTGGCCCTGGTCATCGATGCCCGCCAGCATACGGTTTTCACGTAGCATTGCCGCAAAAAAAGCGTCCGGCTGCTGACGCTCGCGATCATAATCCGCGCCAAAGGCGTCGGGATGACGCCTGAGCGCCTCCAGTCTGATAGCACGGAATGCCGACACATCCTGCTCAGCGAGAGGTCGTAAGATGTAAGGTTTCACCACGGAATTGTCCTTAGCGGGGTTGTTCGCACCATTTTGCTTTATCCTGACACTTCTGTGTATTTTGACGGCTACGCAGGTCAAAAACATGCCCATTGGCGATGATCAAAATTTATTTAGTTATATCCTAAGAGATTCATCTGAAATGCATTTAACGCAAAACTGGTCATATTTGGTTGAATTGACTGTGTTTTATTCAATGCATACGATTAATCGACAATTTTTATTACGTTCATAGACAATCTGCATTGTTGTTCCTGCCTGCGAGAGGTCTATAATTTCTCTTTTGTGCAACCCCGTTCGCTCAGGAGGCCGTTATTAATACTTATCGCCAGCAACTCAATGCATTCGAAGAGAATCGTGCCGGGGCGGAAGTTGAGTATCAATACGATCCCCATGAACTGAAGCTGGACCGCATGCAGGATTCTGAACCTGAGCCAGAGCTGATCGAAGGCTTACCGGCTCCGGATGCGCTGACGCCTGCCGATCGCTATCTTGAGCTGTTTGAAGCCGTCCAGATGTCGGGCATTTTCGAGGACAGCAAAACCTTTCCCGATTGTTCGCCCAAGTATGATCCACTGGATGTTCTGATGCGCTATCGCCGTCAAAAGCGCAGCAAGGACTTTGATCTGTCGCGTTTCGTTACTGAGCATTTTTATATGCCAGGCATTAACGAAAGCTTTTACGTCTCAAATCCCGATAAAACGCTCAACGAGCATATCGACGATCTGTGGCCGGTTCTGACCAAAATGCCGCAGCAGCATATGCCGCACTCCTCGTTGCTGCCGCTGCCTAAGCCCTACGTGGTGCCCGGCGGACGCTTCGGTGAAACCTACTATTGGGATTCCTACTTCACCATGCTCGGCCTGGCTGAATCGGGCCGTGACGATTTGTTGCGCCATATGGCAGACAACTTCGCCTGGCTGATCGATAACTACGGTCATGTGCCAAACGGTAACCGTACCTATTATCTCAGCCGTTCACAGCCACCGGTGTTTGCCTTGATGGTGGAGCTGTTTGAAGAGGACGGCGTGCAGGGTTCACAGCGCTATCTGGATCAACTGATGAAAGAGTATCAGTTCTGGATGGACGGTGCGGGCTCGCTGATGCCAAACCAGGCCTACCGCCATGTGGTCCGTATGCCTGACGGCTCGTTGCTGAACCGCTACTGGGATGACCGGGATACCCCGCGCGATGAGTCCTGGATCGAAGATGTGGAAACGGCTCGTCTTTCAAAGCGCCCGGCAAGCGAGGTTTATCGGGATCTGCGCGCAGGTGCCGCGTCCGGATGGGATTATTCGTCGCGCTGGCTACGCAATCCCAAACGCCTGGCGAGCATTCGTACCACGCAGTTTATCCCCATCGACCTCAATGCGCTGTTATACAAGCTTGAGTTGATGATAGCCACGCTGTCTCATGCCAAAGGCGAAGAGCTTACCGCCCTGGCCTGGCAGAAAAAGGCCGAGGCGCGCAAGCGGGCAATTACCCGCTATTTATGGGACAGCACGGCTGGTGTGTTCCGCGATTACGACTGGCGTCGTGCACGCTTCGGAGCCTTTACCGCCGCCGCCGTGGTGCCGTTGTTTGTCGGTCTGGCTACGCCTTACCAGGCACACCTGCAGGCTATCGCCCTGCGTCACCTGCTGCTCAGTAACGGCGGCCTGCTCACCTCAATGGTGGAAAGCGGTGAACAGTGGGACAAACCGAACGGCTGGGCCCCTATGCAGTGGATGGCCGTCGTCGGCCTGAATAACTACGGGGAAGAGACGCTGGCGAATGAAATTGCCGTTAACTGGCTGAACACGGTAAATAACTTCTATCAGTTGCACCATAAACTGGTAGAAAAGTACGATATCAGCGGCGATCGTGCCCGTCCGGGCGGCGGAGGTGAATATCCGTTACAGGACGGGTTTGGCTGGACAAACGGGGTGACGCGTCGTCTGATGGCGATGTATGGTCACCTAATGGCTGATTAACCGCCAGCCGTACCGAACAGACGCAAAAAAGCCGGGAATCTGTCCCGGCTTTTTTTATACCCGTCAGCGCGTAGTCACGTTATTTCTTCGCTTCTACACCTGGCTGGGCTGAGCGCTGCAGGAACTGTTGAGTTACTTCCGGCAAATGCTGGAACAGCCATTCAGCCATCGCAATTTCCTGGTCGCGAATCTCTGTCAGCACTCTGACACCTTCGCTGTCGCCTACCTGTTCCGCTGCCGCGATGAGACTGGTGTAACTGGCAATCTCTGCGTTTTCGAACACATAGCCGCTCATTGCGCCTTTCACGACTTCGTCAGGGGTAAACATACCGCCAATCGCCTGCCCCATTGCCGCCATTTTTCCCATCACGTCTTTCATAATGGAATGGTCAATATCGTGGCGTTCCAGCAGTTGCTCCAGCAGCCTGAGCTGATGTTTGGTTTCATCCAGATGCTGCGCCAGGCGCTGCTCCAACGCCGGATAATGCTCCAGACGGCCCGCCATTTTACTCAGCATGCTCTCAGCCTGCTTTTCCATGGCGTGAGCATCACGAAGCCAGTCATGATAATTTTCAATCGCCGTCGTCATTTTGATGCTCCTTTAACCGTACTGATAGCCTGTGCAACGCCGGTCAGTTTTTCATCGGTCTGTTTTTCTTCCTCAAGCGTTTGAGCCAGCAGCTTTGCCGCTTTGGTGTAGCCCAGCTTCAGTGCCAGCGCATGCAGGGTGCCGTAGGTAGCAATCTCATAATGCTCAACTTTCTGCGCCGCCCCGATCAATCCCTGATCGCGTACTTCACCCTTTTCAACAGACTCAATAATCTCCTGCGCTTCTTCCACCAGCCCTTCAAGCGCATGACACTTCATACGTTTAATTTTAACCTCGGGCGTGATGTCGACTAATTCATCAAGACGCTCAATTTGCCCGCGTGTCTCTTCAAGATGTTGATTGAACGCAGCGATAAGATTTTCATCACTGGCTGCGCGGGCCATTTTTGGCAGCGCCCGGGCTATCTGTTTTTCAGCACTGTAAACATCTGACAGGTCATGGATGAAAAGATCATTTAACGTTTTAACAGTCATAAAAAGCGCCTCATTATTTAAACAGCCACACCGTAATTTCAGCGCAGCAACCGTAAATCTCACTCTCATATAACCTTAGTGTAATTAGCGGAAATTGCGTTTAACTTTGCACAACCCCACAGCAAAAGTAGCATTACCGATGCAATTTTTCTTTTACTACCAGTCATTTACTTCTTTTAATTTATCTTCGGTTAAAGAATGATTTTTCATCAATAACGAAAAACCTGTACAAAAAATCAATAAACCGTACAACTTAATCCACGCTTTAAATAAAAACGTTCCGCCCGTTGGACTCAGGTTCCATTTTTTTAAATTTGTGATTTTTTTGATATCGGACGACAAGATAAAAAAATACCGGAAAGGAATTTCCTTTCCGGCAAGATTAACGCAATCTCACACCAGAGATGATTGACACAACGAATTACACTGGAAGGTTTATCTGTTTCGAAGAAACGTTAAGCTTTTCAGTGCACAAAGATAATGATTAACTAATTGTTAATTAAGCATTAACTCCGGCGACTGACTTTACCACCTTTACGACCTGCTTCAATAGCGCGTTGCGGATCGTTCTTAAAGTTTCCACCGCTGTTTTGACCACCTTTACGTCCCGCTTCTGCTGCACGTTCTTTGTCTGCAGCAAAATTACCCGCCCCACCACGATATTGCGTCATTCTGTGTTCTCCTCAAATTTCATTATTCAAACAGCACAGTTGAAGTTACATCAGCCAAAGGGTGCCAGAAATAAATGTAGTCATAAAACGTACCTTATCAAGCATGATGTTTGAGAAAAGGCATCACATTTCTGGTCATGGTTTGTGAAGAACTTCCCTCTCATTCTTTAGTGATGAAACTATTTAAAGCAGAAACTTAACTAAACCGCATCAGGTGCCCATTGTGTGACAGCGGCACCTTCCAGCCTGTATTAATCGATCGATTCATTAAAAAGTCCACTCTGTTTTTCTTTTAAAGCGAAGCGTAACAACGTGATGATTGCGCCTGATATCGTCAATCTGATCAATAAATGATCTATTTAACCAGGCGTGATAACGCAAATTCCTTTATCAAAAGATTTCATCGGATGAAAATAAGCGAAGCGGTAAATTCGTTTATTATTAAGATACTGATAAAAAGAAGATCATTTAATAATCAACCACACATCAATTAGCAAAATGACCGGGTCAGAAAAGAGAGAAAAAGATAAAGAGGGCGTTTTAAATAAGCGAAGCGTAGGAAAATAAAAAAAACGCCCTGACGGGCGTTCTTTTCGGACTATTCTGCCCTGCTACTTTTGCAGGAACGTCAGTAAATCTTGATTAAGCTGATCCTGATGCGTCACTGCAAACCCATGCGGACCCTGGTCATAGATCTTAAGTTCCGAGCCGGTTATCAGCGCATGGGCCAGTTTACCGGTTGCTTCAAAAGGCACGATTTGGTCGTGGCTGCCGTGGATGATTAACGTTGGCACATCGACTTTCGCAAGGTCCGACCGGAAATCCGTTTCAGCAAAAGCGGTCACGCAGTCCAGCGTCCCTTTCAGGGAGGCCATTAACGCAATCGTTAAGGTCTGAGTTAATACACCGTCAGAAACCTGTTGACCGGCGTTCGTGCCATAAAACGGCGCAGCAAACTCGTTAATAAACTGCGCGCGATCCTTGAGTAGCCCCTGTTTAATGCCGTCGAAAACGGCTTTTTCCACCCCTTCTGGGTGATCGTCTGTTTTGCCGAAAATCGGCGTAACCGCACCCAGCAGCACCAGGCTTTTGACTTTAGCGGTACCGTACTTACCGATATAGCGCGACACATCACCGCCGCCCATCGAGAAACCGACCAGCGTTACGTCGCTGAGTTGCAGGTGCTCAATCAGACTATGAATATCTTCAGCAAAGGTGTCGTAGTCATAGCCTTCCCAGGGTTGATCGGAACGCCCGAAGCCGCGACGGTCAAAGGCGATGGCGCGATAGCCCCGTTCAGCCAGAAAGTTAAGCTGGCTATCCCACATATCCGCATCCAGCGGCCAGCCGTGGCTAAAGAGAACCGGCTGACCTTTTCCCCAGTCCTTGTAATAAAGATTAAAGCCATCTTTGCTTTTAAACAGACTCATAAGTGCCTCGCTATGGGTGAAAGTCATGACTCTTCAGGCCAGCGCGAATAACGTTACCGCGACAGCCATGGCAGAGCGGCGATACCTGACAAGTTTGGCAGAGGGAGAAAAATGTTCCAATGCGGAACAGAGGACGCTACAGATAACCCTTGTGTGACAGCGCTACGCCGCATTTGCCATTTTTCTTGATGCTGTACATAGCCGCATCCGCGCGTGCCAGTGCGCTGTCAAAGTTCTCCGGGTATTCAACCTGAACCACGCCGATGGATGCGCCAATTGAGGCGCTGCCGTTGGCCACTTCAAAGGGCTGTAAGGCTGCCTCCAGGCAAGCGTCGGTGAGCTTCTTTGTGAGCGGATGAGACAACGCAAAAGGAATCAGTAAAACAAATTCGTCGCCCCCCAGACGGCCAATGATGACATTCGCCGGACAGGCCGCGATAAAGCGCTGGCTGAGTTGAATCAGGACGTCGTCACCACTGCGATGACCTAAGGTGTCGTTAACATGTTTGAAGTTATCTAAATCAATAAAGGCAATACAAAAGGCTACGTCCGTTTTCATCTCGCGGAAATGGTTGATTAACGCATGGCGATTGGTTAACTGCGTGAGTGGATCGTGCATAGCCAGCGTGGCCAGTTGTTCTTCGTACTGTTTCTCTTTGGTCATATCAATGTGGGTGCCCGTCACTTTAGTGGGCCTTCCCTGCGCATCCCATTCGCTGACACGACCGCGATCCAGTACCCAGGTAATTTTGCCCGTTTTGCCAATCATGCGATGCAACGCCTCATAGAAAGGCGCTTTACCATCAATATGATCGTAGAAAGCCTTTAACACATCGCTGGCGTCGTCCGGATGCAGGTAGGATTTCCATACATCGAAATGCGCACCGACCTCTTTAGGCTGAAAGCCCAGCATCGATCCCCAGCGTCGGTTAAAGATAACCAGCTTGCCGCTGGGAATATCCAACTGCCACAGACACAACCCCGTGCCGTCCAGTGCGGCGCTTAATTTATTACGGGCATCGTGCGCAATACGCTTTAACCGTGCGTTATGTTTTTTTAAATTCGCGATTTGCTGCCGCAGGGCTTCTTCAGACATAGGGATAACTGGAAAGGGAAATGTCTATTTTGCCAGTGCTATACATTGTGTAAAGCAGCATGTTGAAAAGACGATGAGACGCGGACAAAACCGGCGTCGACAGGATTTCTCACCCTTAACGGCGTCAGAAACAGCACACGACAAAATCTTAAGGGATAACGTCAGGGCGTTTACATTGTCCTGGCGAGCCTCAGGTCGATAACAGAGGTATCGCGTGAAGTGTTCGTCAGATGTCAGCCTGTACGTTTTCATCTATAGAAAGCTTTGCTTTTTTAAAGAACAGGCGGCCTGTAACAACAGCATTCTGATAACCACTTGATATGTAATCATAAATAAAATCATCAAATGTAACGCTGACATGTTTATGCAAACTCATAATCACACTTAAATATCTTCCGGGTGTTAAGTAAAGACGTCAGCACGACATCAAGGAGATAAATGATGAACCCGTTAATCACGCTTTCTTTTCACGGTACTCAGTGTAAAAATCAGTCACAACAAGATTCCCATCTCACCGACGCGCTTTTTTTAGGCGATATGTTTTTCGCTCATAATAATTACAACGAACATCATGTAAAAAATTATGGATTACATGGCGCTGCGCCCGGCCATTTCTGTGTTAGAAATGCTGTGCTGGATAATCATTTCCACACTAGCCAAAAAGGGGCAGCGATATATATCTGACCACCACCGCGCATTATTTTTGCCAATCAGTAATAACCCGTAAGAAGGCAATATCGATGTAATCAATGACGTTAGCACCTTTCGGATGCATAAATGCAGAGGATAACTATCATGAAAAAGATGATTATTAGCTCAATGATTGTAGCCGTACTCGTTTTTACCGGCGGTGCCGCAGCCGCAGAATCATTCAAAGACAGCCATACGTTAAATAACGAAGTCGTGTCTGCGCAGGCCGCACAGGCGATGAATGACATTCAGCTTTCTCGCAATGCGTTATTTAATGGCCAGACGCAGCAGGCTAAAACGCTGGCGACCCAGGCTGAAACGTATCTTAAAGATAATAGCGTGGACTGGACCAGGTATATTCGCTACGACAAAAAGGCCCCAATAACAGGTGATAACTATATTCGTATAGGCTCGGACGTCTCGGTTTCTGAAGATTATCAACTTTCCAAACAGAAAAATGACGCGATCGATCAAGCCAACCAGCATATTAAGGCGGGAGATAAACAAGGCGCGCTCAATGCGTTGAAACTGGCAGGGGTTGCCGTTACCGAAACGCAGGAACTCATGCCGTTGCAGCAAACCGAAAATGACGTTTCCAACGCGCTTGCCATGATGAAACAGGATAAGTACTACCAGGCAGGCATGTTGCTGAAATCAGCAGAAGAGGGGGTCATTTACGACACCCAAACCTATTCAGAAAGCCCTGTTAACCCAACCATGCATCACACTCAAACGGGTACCCATGCTCAGCCAGGTAATAAAGGATAACCATCGTTTTTAATAAAGTTACGTTATTAAATAACGCTGCCGCTTTCATTATTCAGGATGAAAGCGGCAACGTACATCTATAAATACACTATAAGATAATCTGCTTATCTCTTGTTGCGCATAAGTATTACGAATACATCCCACTTCATAAAAAAAGAAATGACTTTTTCACTGAACAAACCATCTTTTCTGGTTATTCGAATTTATTTAAACGAACGCTGCCGCGCGATACACTTTTTCAAACAACGCTCCAGCACCCTGCCCTTTCTATTGATAACCAATGAAATTACTTTTTAACTAAACTAAAGGATAGTTTTCTAAAAAAAAAGACCTCGGGTTATAAACTGCAATTCATCTTTGCCGATAAACGAAATGTAATGGCTTTAATGACAAAAATAATAAGATCACTTATCGGGGAAAAACATGAAAATCACAACAGGCCGTAAAATCGCTTTAGCGTTCGGCATCATCGTCATCGTCTCGCTGATTGGCAGCAGTTTGTCGATCACTAACTTTCTTAAACTGCGCCAGGCCAACACCTGGAACGTCCACAGTTACCAGGTCATGAGCGTCAGCGACAGCATGCTGACCGATATGGTTAATATGGAAACCGGCGTGCGTGGGTTTGTTGTCTCTGGCAATGACAACTTTCTGGCACCGTTTAACAGCGGTAAAACCGCTTTCGATCAGAAGTACAGCCAGCTACGCTCGATGACTGCGGATAACGCCGAGCAGCAGCAAAGGCTGGCATCACTGCTTGAATTGCATAACAGCGTTCAGGGCGTAGATGAGCAACTGATCGCCTTACGCCGCGAGGTGAACAGCGGCAAGCAACCGTTGGAGACCCTGACGCATTTCTTTCAGGAAGGCCGTGATAAAGCGTTTATGGATCGCTATCGTGCCCTCGCCGCTGAATTCAACGGTGCGGAAGCCACACTGTTAGCCAAACGTTCTGCAGAGGTAAACAGTCTGGCCTTTGCCACCAAAATGACGCTGAGTCTGGCAGGTATCACCACCATTCTGCTTTCTATCATTCTGGGCACCATTATTACGCGCAGTATTATCCGCGCACTGGGCGGCGAGCCAAAAGCAGCTGCTGATATTGCCGGGATGATTGCGCAGGGTAACCTGACCGTGGAGATCGCCGTTCCGGTCAAAGGACAGAGTAGCCTGATGGGCTCTCTTGAAGCCATGCGCATGCAGTTAGTCACCATCGTCAGCGGTATCCAGTCCTCTGCTGAGCTAATCAACAATTCTGCGAGCGAAATCGCGCAGGGCAATGTCGATCTGGCCCAACGTACTGAAGAGCAGGCCGCGGCGCTTGAACAAACGGCTGCCAGCATGGAACAACTTACCGCTACCGTGCGTCAGAATACCGATAATGCGCGTCATGCGAATACACAGGCCGACACAACGTCACACGTGGCGACGCAGGGCGGTGATGTGGTGAAACAGGTTGTTGAGACCATGCGCTCCATTTCAGAAAGCTCAGGCAAAGTGGCAGAAATCATTTCGGTCATCGAAGGCATTGCTTTCCAGACCAATATCCTGGCGCTGAACGCCGCGGTTGAAGCCGCAAGAGCGGGTGAAGGTGGACGCGGATTTGCCGTTGTCGCCGGTGAGGTGCGTTCGCTGGCCTTACGCAGTTCCACTGCCGCCAAAGAGATCAAAGATTTGATCACTCAGTCGGTTGAACATGTGGCAAAAGGCTCAGGACTGGCCCGCCAGGCCGGTAATACGATGGAAGAGATCGTGAAATCGGTGCAGGGCGTGACGACGATTATGGGCGAAATCACCATCGCTTCCGATGAGCAGAGCAATGGTATCGGTCAGGTCAGCATTGCCGTCAGCCAGATGGACCAGGTGACCCAGCAGAACGCCGCTCTCGTTCAGCAGGTTTCTTCTGCCGCACAAGGTATGCTGGAGCAAACGGTGATGTTGCGCGACGCGGTTTCCATCTTCCGCATCGAAAAAAGCGCTAACCTCGCTACCCCGGCTTTCCGCTAACCGGCACGCTTTTATTCTGCATGCCTGAGTCATCACAGAGCCCGGACCCGCTAACCGCTGGCCCGGGCCTGTCTTAACGCTTGCGCCGATCATGCCTGTTGCCCCCACGCTTTCCCCGCGTATCCCTTGCCAAAAAAAGCGTTTTAAAAAACACCGATGACCACTAAAGTGAGCATAACCTTACTCACAACGGGCGCGACTATGTTTACGAAAACCTATCAGGTTGACGAAAAGCACATTGATTTTCAGGGCGTGGTGGATGGACTTTACTATCCGTTTTATATGGAATGGACACGTCACGCATTTATGAAAGAGCACCTTGGCGTCGATCTTGAAGAAGAGTTTGCCGCAGGCCGAATTCATATGCTACTTGAGTACTCGCTGCGCTTTAAAAAGAGCCTGAAAAAAGGCGATGAAATGCAGGTCACCTGCGCGCTGGCCGCCAATGAAAAACGCAACCGCGTTAATTTCATCCAAAAAATACTGGTCAACAATGTGGTGTACGCCGAGGCGGTTTTTACCGGCACCTGTCTGGAAAATGGTCGCCCGTCCATCCCGGAATTTTTGCGCAGTGCGATTCCGGATAATCCGTCGTAACGCGGCCTCACTCTGCCACATTGCAACGACGTCCGCCGCACGCGGATGCTGTTAAGGCCGTCACCTAATCGTTGAGGCGCATGCCCTCTGTTGTCTCCACTGCATGTCCTTGATGAATAGCGTGACGCGCCTCACTGCTCTGTTTCGATATGACCGAAATGTGACCTAAATATGACACACGCGATGCCGATAACCTTAGTGGACCCGAGTCGATCGGCCTCCCTTTAAACGGGTCGTTGTCTCTCCACTACGTGGTCAAAATCTTTTGACCTTTTAACGGCTATAAATGGAGAGATCTATGTTTTCCCTCACGCGTTTACTACCAGGCAAAATTTCGCTGGCTGTGTCAGATGCTCAAAATAACATTCAGGCGATAAAGGCCTGTAGCGGTTGGATCGAATTTACCCCAGAGGGGATCATTCTCTCGGCCAACCCGGCCTTTCTGGCCGTGACCGGCTATCAGCTTAACGAAATCACCGGACAGCACCATCGCATGTTCTGTAAGCCAGAGTTCGTCCACTCCCGTGAATATGGCCAGTTCTGGGAAAGACTGGCATCCGGGCAGTCGTTCAGCGGCATCTTCGAACGCTACAGAAAAGACAAAAGCCTGCTCTACCTGAGCGCCAACTATTTCCCCGTGAAAGACAAACACGGCACCGTTAAAAAAATCATCAAAATCGCCAATGACATTACCGACAGGCATGAAGAGCTGACGCACAAAGAAGCCATTATTACTGCGCTGAATAATACAATGGCGACGATTGAATTTACTCCGCATGGTGACATCATCAATGCGAACGAAAACTTCCTCGCGCTGATGGAGTACGATCTTGCAGAGATCAAAGGCAAGCATCACCGTATGTTCTGCTTCGATGCGTTCTATAAAGAAAACCCGGATTTCTGGAATAAAATTCAGCATGGCCGGTCCTTTACCGGACGTTTCGAAAGGGTAACTGCGTCAGGGAAGCGCGTCTGGCTTGAAGCCAACTACAATCCGGTTAAAGATGCCTCGGGGCACGTGTATAAAGTGATTAAGCTGGCTTCCGATATCACCGAACGCGTGGAAACGGCGAAGCAGGTTGCCGATATCGCCATGAGCACATCTGAAAAAACCTCTCATATCACCGTTAATGCAAACGATGTACTGAGCCAAACGGTGCGTAACGCGGAATCAATGGCCTCGCAGGTCAATGCGGCAACGGCAATCAGTGACAAACTGAATTACTCGGCCAAAGATATCAAAGAGATTGTCTCGACCATTAACAACATTGCCGGACAAACTAATATTCTGGCGCTGAATGCCGCAATTGAAGCCGCACGTGCGGGCGAAGCGGGACGCGGTTTTGCCGTCGTGGCGGAAGAAGTCAGACGTCTTGCCGCCTCCACCTCTCAGGCGACGCAGAAAATCAGCAAGGTGGTTGAAGAAAATACTAATCTTATTGATGAGATGTACCGACAGCTCGATGAGATCAACCACTTTCTCACCACAGAAAACGACAAGATCACTAATCTCTCAGACAATATTCAGGAAATTTTTAGCGGGGTAAAAGAGTTCGTCACCGTGATTCACAGGCTGGATGTGTAATCGAAAAGCGCCAGTATCGATAATATGCTGACCGCTTGCGTCAGCGGCGCGCCTGGTCAGGCCATCCTGAAAAGACGACCATCATTACCTCAGCGCAGAGCGGCTCACGCGTCAGCCCTTATCACATAGTGATGCCGCCCGCTGCCATCGGCTCCCTTTATCGATGTCGGAGCAACCCGTTCAATTCTGCTTTCCCGCCCATCGGGTCATCGTATGGTCACAGACTTCGCGTAGCCTGCTTGATCATTTGCACATATTTTCATCGGGCAGGCGGCCTGTGCAACGCTGGTACGCCGGTTAAAGGGTTGGTCTGCAATGATGCGTAGACCAGAGGCACGCACAGTTGCCGCCTCAATCCCGTTCGCGCATGCATGACACTTTTGAGTGCGTTTGCCGGACGATTCGCTGATACAGGGGGAGCACCATGACAACACGGAGAACACTTTTGAAAGGAACGCTGTTGACGCTGGCCGGGATGGCCACCTCCATGAGCCGGGCTGCCGATCATTTGCCGAACGACACAGGCAGAAAATTTGCGGCTGACGGGCGCGTACTGCCGTTTCGGGGCAACACGATCATTTGTCATCTGCCACAGCAAGAAAAAGATTCTGACGCGTTCGATGCGCTGCTGGATATTTACCGCGCATTACCGGCTGAACCCTGGGCGCGCAACGTCACGGCACTGCCGCCATCCAGCTATCATATGACGGTCTTCGGTGGCGCAAACGACAAGGCCCGTCGCTACCCGTTATGGCCAATAGGGCTTCCACTCGATATGCCGATAGAGGAATGCGATCGCATCCTGGCCGATCGGCTGCGGCAATTTCGCCTGGGTGAGGATGCCTCTCCTTACCGTATGCGCGTTGATCCGGCAGAGCCGTCCGCGAAGGAAAAGCCGCTGACGCTTCGCCTGCTGTCAGCCGATGAGGATACCGAAACCCGCCTGCGCCGTTTGCGCGATCGGCTATCGCAGGTGACTGGCATTCATGAGCCAGACCATGAGCGTTACGGTTTCCACATCACCCTGGGTTATCAGTTCGCCCCCCTGACCGACGATGAGGACGCCGCATGGCGACGTTCGCTGGCGGCATGGAAAACAACCATTGCCCAACGTGTCCCGGTGATAACCCTGGGTAATCCTGAGTATTGCCTGATGAACGATATGTTCGCATTCAAGCGCCAGTTTTATCTGACATAAACGGACGCGCGTCTGCAACAGGCACGCCAGGCGCGGCTGAAAATGCCGCCGCCCTTCCCCAGCCAGGCATACCGGCAAAGCACGTTTATAATGACCTGGCCCGCCCGACTGGCCCGGCTCTTTACGCCCGCTCGTATCGGCTGAATCGTTACAACGCTAATCCTGTTAACCGCCGTAATCGTCACCTTTCTCATTTTTATCTGTGACCCGGCGCACAGTGCTGGGGCATTTGTGGATTCTTTTTCCAGCAGGTGAGGCGAATCACGTTTCGGTTAAGTGCAAATCAGTAAATTCCCTTAACGACTGAAAAAACGATTCAGCTTAAGGAAGGAAAGATGAAGACTAAAATCGCACTTGCCGTATTCGCCGTGATGATATCGGGTTCCGTGTCAGCAAAAACCTGGGTGCTGACGAGTGCTGAACAAGGCACAGACAAAGGAAACTGGCAAATAACCAGCAGCGAGCTGAAGTTACAGGGTAAACCGTTCAGCATCGAACAGAAAGTCCTGCACGGCGGTAAACAAGAAGGCAGTAAAATCCTTGAGATTCGCAGTCAGGATGGCCTGACCATCACGCTGATCCCCACCCGAGGAATGAACCTGCTGCGAGTAGAAGGTTTTGGCACCCGGCTGGGCTGGGATTCCCCCGTGAAAGAGGTGGTGAACCCGGCTTACATCAATCTTGAAAGCCGAAATGGCCTGGGTTGGCTGGAAGGTTTCAACGAAATGATGGTGCGCTGCGGCTATGAATGGACCGGGCATCCGGTGAACGACAAAGGGCGCATCTATACGCTGCACGGTAAAGCGGGTAATACACCGGTATCCCAGCTTGAAGTCGAGGTAGCCGATGCGGCCCCGCATGAGATTCGTATTCGGGGTTTGATCAAAGAGAGCACGTTCAAAAAAGCGGATCTCCAGACGCTTACCGAACTGCGCTATGTGCCTGGCAGCAATCAGTTCAGCCTGCATGACGTGCTGACTAACCATTCAGATTACCCGCACGATTACGAGATTATTTATCACAGCAACTTTAGTACGCCGATTCTGGAAGAAGGCGCTCGTTTCCTCGCTCCGATGTCGAGCATTAGTCCGTTTAATGATTACGCCAAAGCGGGTTTGAAAAACTGGCAAACCTATCAGGGACCGACCAAAGACTTTGATGAAATGGTGTTTAACATCAAGCCGCTTTCCGACAAGGATCATCACACAGTCGCCGCCGTCGTCAATAAAGCCGGAAACAAAGGCGCCTCCATCCAGTTTGATACCCAACAACTGCCACTGCTGACCTTGTGGAAAAATACCGACAAGCTGAAACAAGGTTACGTCACCGGTATTGAACCCGGCACCAACTATGCTTATCCGGTGACCGTTGAACGTGAACAGAAGCGGGTGAAACAGCTGGCGCCAGGAGCAAGTACGGCGTTTGATCTGACCTATACGCTATTGCACAACAGCGAGCAGGTTAATGCAGTTGAAAAACGCATTAAGGCGATTCAGGGCGACACGAAGATTGATGAGAATGCTACGCCAATAGCGACAGAGTAAAACATCCTGCCTCTCTGCCGGGAAGTTTGTCCTCTCTCAGAGCGGACAGATGATGAATCACACTGACGGGCATGATTGCCCGTCAGTGCATCAACGAAGCCTGGGCGCGTTTACTTCGACGCCCTGTTGGCCGTTCCTCATAATGCTGCTTCTGCGAACCGAAGATGCATGAGATATCATCGATGAATCAGCAGGTTAAACCTCACGGGCGAGGCACTTTACCTCAAAGAATGTTGAATCAGTTGGATGCTGTTTTTAATTTCATGCTGAATCTTGGTCTCATCCCAGTCCGCCAGTTCTGGCGCAAAAGGTTCAAAGGCATAAATACCTTTATAGCCTCGTTCTTCAAGCTGTTTAACCTGGCGACAGGTGAACAGGCGATCTTCCGGCGTTAACATTATGCGCTCGGCATCGGTCAGGCTTTCACGCGGACGTTTGTCCTCCACGCCCGACAGGTGAACCAGACCGATTTGGGCGATATCCACCTGGCTGAATTCGGCGTCAGCATCGGGATAGAGATGATGATGGAAGGTGTCGATTAATAATTTAAAGGGAACATGGGCATCACGAATAAGATTCTGCGCCTGCGCTGCCGAACGCAGCGAGCTTTGTGGGAAGCCCAGCGGCTCAACCAGTCCGGTTATTCCATAGGTCGCGAACAGCGGTGCCACATCGCGCAGCGCGTTTACTGTTACCTCTGGCGCAACCGACGAGCCGTCGTTCAGGGGACAAAGCACCAGCGAACGTGCGCCCACCGCTTTGGCATCAGCCAGCAAGGACTCGGTCAGTTGGCGAACCTGTTCCGTACGCTGATTGAAGGGATAAACGGCGTTTATGGTAATAATGTCAATGCCATAGCGTTCAGCCAGTGCGCAAACCTGGGCAGCACTCAGGTTGTCCATCACTTTACCGCTGGGCAAGTCGTTACGAAGTTCAACCTTATTCAACCCTAAACCGTTCACCAGCCTGAAGAAGGCTTCAATGCTCAGCGAGGGGGCGATCTTTCTGTTAATACAAAAACGTTCTGCGGCAATGGTCATGCGACTCTCCTGAACCCGGTAACATCAAGCGAACCCAACGGGATAATAAAAATATTTATTTCATTTTATATTAAAAGGAAAATAAATTTCTTTGATGACTCTCGCAAAATACGTTAACGCCTGGTTAGAAACCTCAGAAAAGAAAGAACAAAACCCGCCATTTCCCTTAATTAACAACAGAATATTCACCATTCTTCGCCTGACAAAAAACCGGCAGGTTCACGTGGAAAAATGCCCCCTGATGAAATGTAAATTTCATTTAAATGCCCTTTAAGCACCCTGCGAGGACAGTGACAGTCAGGTGTGAATCTTTTACCGATGTCAGGCAGTACCTGATTATCGCGGGTCAGGTTATTAGTGGAGAGCAACCATCCAGCCATTACAGTGTGGTCATCGGGGCGATAGCCTGCGCGCCGTTGCCGGTTGGGCGACCAGAATAGTTGAAGCAACGGGCGACATCTTCCGGCCTCGCCGCGCTTTGCCGGGCAACGGAAGCGACGGGCAGCCGCTCCATACCAATGACGTCAAACTGCATTGAGGCGGCATTTGTGAGCATGTCGTTTTGTGTGCCTTGCCGGGCCGGGTCATCGATCTGAGCGCGTTCCGAATGGGGGCAGCGATCGCCCTTCATGGAGTTTACATTCCAGAATTAATTTAAATGAAATATAAATTTAAACAGTGCGAATGCGCTGTCACTTTTTCCTCTGCGCTTGGGGGGCGCGGCCGTTATGACGTGCCAATGCATCCCAATAAGCAGCCTGTCTGAAGTGGTATTTTTATTTTAGAATTCAAAATAATGCCGCATTCCTCGATCTTTCATGCGTATGCATTGCTCACCCGGCAGGCACTGCGCCCCCGCATCCCCGCCGGAATAGCAGTAGAGTTTGATCGCCCTCGCAAAATGAAATCTTTCTTCTGTATTATGGTTTAATGAAAAATATGTTTGCCTATAATCGGGCATTATCCAGATTAAGGTACAACCTCTTCACTGCGTCAAGGCAAACACCGCCTGACAGAGCAAGGGGCCGGGCGACAGGCTACTACCGATCAAAACAGGAATGAGCAAAATGGGCAAAGTGAGACTGACAATGGCGCAGGCGCTGGTTACGTTCCTTGATAATCAGTATCTGAAAGTGGATGGTGAAGAACTCAAATTTGTTAAAGGCATTTTCGCTATATTCGGGCACGGTAACGTGCTGGGACTGGGTCAGGCGCTGGAGCAGAACTGCGGCGATCTGCGGGTGTTCCAGGGGCGTAACGAACAGGGGATGGCACATGCGGCAACCGGGTTTGCGAAGCAATCTCTGCGTCGTCAAATCATTGCCTGCACCTCTTCTATCGGCCCTGGTGCGGCCAATATGATTACCGCCGCAGCCACGGCCACAGCAAACCGCATTCCTTTATTGCTCCTCCCCGGTGACACTTTTGCAACACGGCAGCCCGATCCCGTGCTGCAGCAAATCGAGCAGAGCCACGATCTCAGTATCAGCACTAATGACGCGTTTCGCCCGGTAAGCAAATACTGGGATCGCATTACTCGCCCGGAACAACTGATGAGCGCCTGCCTTAATGCGATGCGCGTTCTGACCGATCCCGCTGAAACCGGCGCGGTCACACTCTGTTTGCCTCAGGATGTGCAGGGCGAAGCCTGGGACTATCCAGAGTCCTTTTTTGCCCGACGGGTGCACGTGTTAGATCGTCGTCCGGCCAGTCAGGCGCAACTGGATGACGCTATTGCTGCCATTAAAGCAAGCCAAAAGCCGCTGATCGTCTGCGGCGGTGGGGTGAAGTACGCGGGCGCAGGCCAGGCATTGATGCATTTTGCCAGCCGTTACGGTATCCCGTTTGTCGAAACCCAGGCTGGCAAAGGCACCGTTGTCTCATCACACCCTTTTAACGCGGGCGGTGTCGGAGAAACCGGCTGTCTGGCCGCCAACCAACTGGCGAAAGAGGCCGATCTGGTTATCGGCATCGGTACGCGCTTCAGCGACTTTACCACCTCATCGAAATGGATTTTCCAGCATCCGTCCGTCCGCTTCCTGAATATCAACGTCAGTAATTTTGATGCCTGGAAACTGGATGGTATGCCGCTTCTGGCCGATGCGCTCACGGCGCTCAACACGCTGGATGCGGTGCTGGAAAAAGAAACCTGGCGCGCCAGTTGGGGCGACCGTATTGCCGAGCTGCTCACTCAACAGCACAAAGAAACTCAGCGTGTCTATCAGGCAGTATGGAAGGAAACGTCTTTCGTGCCTGAAATCGACGACCATCTGGATCGCGAGTCAGTCTACCGAGAATTTCGTCAATTAACCGACTCAACCCTGACACAAAGCAGCGTACTGGGCGTCCTCAACGAGGTGCTTCCCGAAGAATCGGTGATTGTGGCCGCAGCGGGAAGTCTGCCGGGCGATTTGCAACGTGTCTGGCGCACCCGGGCCGAAAATACCTATCACGTCGAGTACGGTTACTCATGTATGGGTTATGAAGTCAGCGCCGCGCTGGGCGTAAAGCTGGCACAGCCGCAAAGCGAGGTCTATGCGCTGGTGGGCGACGGCTCTTTTATGATGCTGCACTCCGAGCTCGTCACATCGCTGCAGGAAGGCGCGAAGATTAATATCGTGCTGCTCGATAACATGACTAACGGATGTATTAACAACCTGCAAATGGAACACGGCATGAACAGTTTCTGCACCGAGTTCCGCTACCGCTCCCCGGAAAATGGCCGACTGACCGGTGGCCTCGTTCCCGTCGATTTTGCCGCAATTGCAGCGGGCTATGGCTGCAAGACCTGGCGAGTCACCAGCCTTGATGAACTGCGTCAGGCGCTTGATGCCTCGCGCCACGAAGCGGGCAGCACACTGATTGATATTAAAGTGTTGCCGAAAACGATGGTGCACAAATATGGCAGTTGGTGGAACGTTGGCGTCGCGCAAACGGCGCTTTCGGAACGGATTCGCAAGGTTGCTAAACAGATCAATGAAAAACGCGCGCAGGCGCGCGATTACTGAGTGCCGTCCTGACCCTGAAGCCTGTGAACATGTGGGCGTAAGATCATGGCGTTACGCCTCGGTGTCACAGGTGCTGGCCTCATCGGTAAAGAACGTATTCGCCGTCCCTCAGCCTGGGATGGCTATGCTGAATCTGTTGCGGCCGATGCCAGCCTGAAAACAGCGGAAACGGGCGAAACGGTAAGCGTTACGCTGCCTGAACGCCACTCTTTTTATCAGCGTTAAGCGCTGGCCTACCATCCATTTTTACTGACAGGTAACAATGATGAAAATTGCATTTGACGTAGACGTGATAAAAGATCTGGGCGTGACCCGGATGGTGCACCAGGTCGCGGATTGGGGTTATAAGTACATCGAGCAGTCGCCGCATCCCCAGATCAATCCTTTCTATAAACATCCGCGCGCCAGCCGTGAAATCATTACGGAATATAAGCGGGCGCTGAATGAAACCGGTTTAGAGATATCTTCATTTATTTGTGTTTATCGCTGGTCGGGGCCTGATGAACTGCGTCGTCAGGCCGCCGTGAAAAACTGGAAGCGCCTGGTTGAAATCGCCGTCGAGATGGGCGTGCAGGTCATTAATACCGAATTCTCCGGCGATCCAAATCAACCAGAAATCTGCGACGAAATGTTCTATCGCTCAATGGAAGAACTGTTGCCTGTTTTTGAACGTGAGGGCATTCGTGTTGAGATTCAGGCTCATCCGTGGGATTTTTGCGAAGAGAACGACGGGACGGTCGACGTAGTGAAATCGTTTCGCAGCGATAACGTCAAATATATCTACAGCGTGCCGCACACCTTCTTTTACGACAAAGGAATCGGTGACGTCGCAAGAATGTTGCGCTATGCCGGTGACGATCTGTCCCATGTGCTCATCGCTGACACCATGAACCACACCAGGCACTGTCGTTATATCGTTAATCCTCCGGGTGTTGATGCCACCATCCACCAGCATGTTGCCGTAGGTGAAGGTGAAGTGGATTTCGACGCGCTGTTCCGTACCCTGCGCGAAATGAAATTCGCCGAGAAGACCTTCAACGTCGGCGGTGAATCTATCGTGGCCGCGTCCCTTTTTGGTTATCCGGAAAAGATGAAGTACCAGGCTGTGGAAACGCGTGAATTGATTGAACGTGAATTGCTCGGTCACACCTCAGCAGTATAACGGTAAGACGTTCGGAAAAGAGTAAGCGGGCTCATGACAAGGATGTCATTGATTTTCTCATGTATTTCGCTGAAGAGAAGCGTCTGGCAAAAAGGCATCAAGCGCTGGAGAGGCAAGAGCACAGTTACCCTCGCCCAGCTTGCAGGCAACACACGCATTCTCTGGATGAAAAGCGGGCACAGCATCGTTGATAACAACCGTCGTGCGTAAGCGCCTCTTACCACCTGACACTGATTTTCTACCCGCCACTTTGTGAAAGAAAAATTCCAAATATTCCACTTAATTCCAGTCTCGTTCAGGCCGGTTTAATGCCGACAGCGCGGTAAATTTTCACGCGTTTGAATCGAATAATATCAATATCCTGGCATCACGTCGGGCCAGCATGCTGCGTTCACATTTTGTTCAGCACCTCTCCTCTTCCTGTCGTTTCATAAAAAATAATTAACAAAACATGATCCATAACTCAAACATAAAATTTCATAGTTAACATTGATGAAATTTTTGATCTAAATTAATGCTGTTAATTTAGGTGTACTGAGGTGAATGCTTTGCGCCTGGACAAATTTTAGATTTATTTCTCTTACATCAGGTGACTGGAGTCTTGTATGACGAAAGAACAATTTCTCACACTGAACAACGCATCGGGCCCAAACAGTAACGCACCCACTTCGCCTTTTGTGAAGATCGTTGCGCTCATCGCAACGCTAGGTGGTTTACTTTTTGGGTACGATACCGGCGTGATTTCTGGCGCGTTGCTTTTTATGGGCGATGAGCTGCATCTCACCCCCTTCACAACCGGGCTGATCACCAGTTCTTTGCTGTTTGGTGCCGCCTTTGGCGCGTTGTTATCAGGCCATCTGGCAGCAGCAGCGGGCAGAAGGAAAATAATCCTCTACCTGGCCGTTATTTTTGCGATTGGCGCGGCAGGCACGTCACTGGCACCAGACGTAAACTGGATGGTTTTTTTTCGTCTTATCCTGGGCGTGGCGGTCGGCGGCGCGGCGGCGACCGTGCCGGTTTATATCGCAGAGATGGCCCCCGCCAATAAACGTGGGCAACTGGTGACGCTCCAGGAACTGATGATTGTCTCGGGCCAGCTCCTGGCTTATATCTCGAATGCGACCTTCCACGAAATATGGGGAGGTGAAAGCACCTGGCGCTGGATGCTGGTGGTAGCAACGCTTCCTGCCGTATTGCTGTGGATCGGGATGATGTTTATGCCCGATACGCCACGCTGGTATGCCATGAAAGGCCGCCTGGCTGAGGCTCGCCGCGTACTTGAACGCACGCGCCACAAGGATGAGGTGGAATGGGAGCTGATGGAGATTACCGAGACGCTGGAAGAACAGAGCTCGCTGGGTAAACCGCGTTTACGTGAAATGCTGACGCCGTGGCTGTTCAAACTTTTTTTGATAGGTGTCGGTATCGCCGTTATCCAGCAGCTAACCGGCGTCAACACCATTATGTATTATGCCCCCACCGTGCTGAAGTCAGTCGGTATGTCGGATAACGCCGCGCTTTTTGCCACCATCGCCAACGGCGTGGTGTCCGTCTTGATGACGTTCGTTGGGATCTGGATGCTGGGTAAAGTGGGTCGCCGAACCATGGTGATGACGGGACAGTTTGGTTGCACCGCCTGTCTGGTCTTTATTGGCACGGTGAGCTATCTGCTGCCTGAAACGGTTAATGGTCAGCCAGATGCGCTACGGGCTTATATGGTACTGGCGGGCATGCTGATGTTTCTCAGTTTCCAGCAGGGTGCCTTATCACCCGTGACATGGTTGTTATTGTCAGAAATATTTCCGACGCGACTGCGTGGCATCTTTATGGGCGGTGCCGTATTCGCCATGTGGATAGCGAACTTCCTGATCTCTCTTTTCTTCCCTCTACTTCTTGCCTGGGTTGGTCTGGCGGGTACGTTCTTTATTTTCGCCGCCATTGGACTCTTTGGTGCCATCTTTGTCATCAAATGCGTGCCGGAAACCCGCAACAGGAGCCTGGAGCAGATCGAGCATTATCTGAAAGGCTGGCTTGATGATGAAAATCGCCATACGGCCAACAATGCCGTTTTCGTTTCAAAAAGCCGCTAACGGCACAGGCGCTTAAGAGTTGGCAATCGCATGTGCCGTAATGAGGACGTTGAAGGGATGATAATGCTCAATGTTATCTGACGATGCCCTGAGGATGACAGCGTGCCAATCTCAACGCTGCGTTGGGCATGACGAAGATAATAACCTTTTGCGCCGCCAGCTGAGCCTTCATACAGTATAACCGCCCCGGATACAGAGACAGGCTGATATCCGGGGCGTTATTTATTACCGTCAGGCGCTGAGCTAAGCACCGGTGTTCCCCCTACGGACTAATTTAGGGAAAGCCGTTAGGCCGAAAAGCGACAAGGACGATCAAGCTCATCGAGCTTCTTTTCCACCAGCCATTGGAACGTTTTGCCATCCGGGCGGGAATACAGCGCTTTTCTTAGCGGGACGAGCGCTACCCACTTTTGAGCAATCGTCATTTTTCTGACATCGGCTAGCAGCAGCCCATGATGTTCGCTTATCGCCCGGTTAACGGCCTGCTCGGCGGTGACGCCGGTCCAGTTACGGCTGCGCTTCAGCGCTTCGCCAAACCACAGCAGGCGAAAACTCTGGTGACGTTCAATCAGCCCTTTCACCGCACTGACGCGCTGCCAGAACGTTTTACTGAGGGTATCAATGACATCCTCAGGAAAGAAAGAATCCATGGTGGTTCTCCTTTGCAGATGAATGTTCAGGTCGTTATGTGCCGCTCTACTCTGTGTAATCGGCAAACTTCCGGCAGAGATACAGCGGCTTATGAAAGGAATGATAGGCGGGTCACAGGCAGAATCCTCGCCCTTTTAAAGCCTTTTACGTCCTTTACACTATCTAAAGAGAGATGACATGACGTGTGAATGAAAAGCCCCGTGTCTGGCGCATTTCCCGTGATCAATAAGCTGGCAGTGGGATTATAGGGTCAGCGGCTCGTCCAGCGCGTTCAGTTGCAGCCGCGCAAACCCTAAAAATACTTCCAGCGCGGCGCTGCGGGGCCGACCGGAAGGCACCTGCAACTGCAAATTGCGCTGGCTTAGCTGATCGATGCCCACGGATCGCAAAACCAGTCCGTGCGCTTCGGCTTCCTGTATCACGCTGAAAGCACTACAAATGGTCACGGCTAACGGCGTATGCAGCAGGAACTGAAACAGGGTTGAAAAATTATCGCAGGTGACGACCGGTTCAATCAGATTACCGCTCATGTGGCTCGCCAGCTCGAACAGCTGCCGTACCGTGGTGTTTTGCTGCGGCAGCGCCAGCGGATAATGGCTGATATCGCTGAGCGTCACCTGTGGCGCGCTGGACAGTGGATGGCTCTGATGCATCACCAACAGCACCGGTGCAGGCCAGGAACCGAGGATCTCAACTCCGTGCTCAGCGTGCAGGCTGAACTGCAACGCCAGGTCGCATTCTCCGTTGCGTATCAGTTCTGATACGCCCTGCGGGCTGGCGACCTTGATTTCAAAAAGGATGCCGGGGTTATCTTCCCGAAAGGCGGCAATCATGCGAGGCAGCAGCGTAAAGGCCAGTCCATCGGTACAGGCCAGCCGAATCAACGTACGGCGCACGGCTTTCAGGCCTTTGATTTCTGCCAGCGCGTATTCCATATCCAGCATATTTTTGCGCACGTGATGAGCAAAGATTTCCCCGGCTTCATTCAGCACCATGCCACGCGCGTGACGCTCAAACAACGGCACGCCCACCTGTGTTTCCAGCCGCTGAATCTGACGACTGATTGCCGACACGGCAATAAACAGTTGCTCGCTCGCCGCGCTGAGCGAGCCTGTATTCGCGACGGCGAGGAAATAGCGGATTTCATTACTGATCATGCGGTCGCCTCATGCTGGTGCATGCCTCGAAAACGGGCACGTTTGCTTTGCTTTAAAAGCAAACCTTGCTAGATAAATTGATAATGGTGGCAAAGCAGCGTTTCAGCAATGATGACAAAACCATAATATGAATAAAAGACGAGCAAACATGACAGCCCAACAAGCGGTAGACCAGGCCACCGCATGGTTCGACAGTGGCGAGTTTCAACGGCTACTCGCACGCCGCGTTTCGCAGCGTACCGAGAGCCAGCGTCAGGATCGCGACAGCGAATTACACCACTATTTACATGACGAAATCGGCCCACAGCTGAGTGCATTGGGTTTTACTCTGCACTTCATCGAGAACGCCGAAGCGGCCCATCGTCCGTTTCTGGTCGCAGTGCGCATTGAAGATCCCACTCTGCCTACCCTGCTGAGCTACGGTCATGGTGATGTGGTGTTTGGCGATGATGAAAACTGGCGCGAAGGATTATTGCCCTGGCAGCTCGTTGAAGAAGGCGATCGCTGGTACGCCCGTGGCAGCGCAGATAACAAAGGTCAGCACTGCGTGAATCTGGCCGCGCTGGAACAGGTGTTCATCGCACGCGGTGGACGTCTGGGCTTCAACTGCAAGCTACTGTTCGAGATGGGCGAAGAGATCAGTTCCCCCGGCCTGGCGCAGCTGTGCCAGCAGCACGGTGATCTGCTAAAAGCCGATCTGTTTATCGCCTCGGACGGTCCACGTCTGAATGCAGTGCAACCTACCCTGTTTCTGGGATCGCGCGGGGCGGTGAATTTCCGCCTGACGGTGACTGCCCGTGACAACGCCTATCACTCCGGCAACTGGGGCGGCTTGCTGAGCAATCCTGGCACCCAACTGGCCAACGCCATTGCCGCGCTGGTTAATGCCCAGGGCGTGCTTCAGGTTGAGGCGCTGAAACCCAACTCGCTGACCCCGCAGGTGCGCGACATTCTCAGCCAGATTAACGTTGGCGGGATGTCGGGCGATCCCGAGATCGATCCGAACTGGGGCGAACCGGCATTGACGCCAACGGAACGTCTGTATGGCTGGAACACGCTTGAAGTACTGGCATTCCTGACGGGCAATCCTGCGCGCCCGATGAACGCCATTCCGGGTGAAGCCAGCGCCGTCTGTCAGCTGCGCTTTGTGGTGGGCACCGACTGGAAGAACCTGGCGCAGCACGTCAGCGAACATCTGGCGCAGCACGGCTTTGGCTACGTGAAGGTCGAGTTTATGCGCGGATCGCCGGCAACCCGCCTTGATCCCACCGATCCGCTGGTCGACTGGGTGTTAGCCAGCATCGCCGAAACCAGCGGTAAAAAACCGGCGCTGCTGCCCAACCTGGGCGGATCGCTGCCCAACGAGGTGTTTTCCGACATCCTCGGCCTGCCCACATTGTGGGTGCCGCACTCTTATCCCGCCTGCGGTCAGCACGGCGTGAACGAACATATGCTGAAGTCGATTGCGCGTGAAGGTCTGCAAATCATGACCCGACTGTTATGGGACTTAGGCGAGCAAGGCCGCGAACTGGTGGCGAAGCACCATCAACATGCCGGAGGTGCCGCATGAGCACACTCAACACGGCTGCACCGCTGCACGCGAATAAACCCAGCCTGCACAAAACCCTTTTCGCCACCTGCATCGGTAACGCGCTGGAGTGGTTTGATATTGCGGTTTACGGCTTTTTTGCCAGCTATATTGCCCATGCGTTCTTCCCGACCAGCGATCCGTCCGTTTCTATGTTGCTGACCTTTGGCAGTTTCGGTGTCTCCTTCCTGATCCGTCCGCTGGGCGCGATTGTGTTGGGTAACTATGCCGATCGCCACGGGCGTAAGAAGGCGCTGCTGTTGTCCATCAATCTGATGATGCTGGGCGGTGCCATCATTACGTTCATGCCAGGCTACGCGAGTATTGGTCTGGCTGCGCCTTTATTGATTCTGCTGGCGCGTCTGGTGCAGGGCTTTTCTGCGGGTGGCGAATTTGGCAGCTCGACGGCGTTTCTGGTGGAGCATTTCCCCGAGCGCAAAGCCTTTATCGCCAGCTGGCAGTTTGCCACCCAGGGGGCAAGTACGCTGATGGCATCCGCGTTTGGTCTGGGATTAACGCAGATTCTTACTGAAAGCCAGATTCAGGACTGGGGCTGGCGCATTCCGTTTGCCTTTGGTCTGCTGATTGGCCCGCTGGGGATTTATATTCGTCGCCACGTACATGAACCTGCCAGCTTCGCCACGCGGCAGCCTGAAGTCGCCCCGCTTAAGCGCCTGTTTGGCCGTCAGAAAGAGCTGATGCTGCTGGCGATTGGCCTGATGGTCATCTCTACGGCGGTTAACTACATGCTCAACTATGTGCCGACCTATGCCACCCGCAACCTGCACCTGCCCGGCTCCGTCGCCTTCACCGCCACCTTGCTGGCGGGCGTGATCCTGACCGTAGTAACGCCGATTATGGGCCTGTGGACAGAGCGCGTTGGCCGTGTCCCGTTGATGTGGGGATCGCTGATTTTACTGATCGTCACCATCTATCCTGCCTTTAAGCTGGTGGTGAATCACACCACGCCCACCACGTTGATCGTTATGGTCTGCTGGATGGCGTTGCTGAAGTCGATTTACTTCTCCACGGTGCCGTCGGTCATGGCCGATCTGTTTCCGATGGGCACCCGCGCCAGCGGGATGGCGATCAGCTATAACATCGCGGTGACGGTATTTGGCGGATTTGCGCCGCTAATCTGTACGCTGTTGATTACGGCCACCGGCACCAGCCTGGCACCCGGCTATTACCTGATGGCGATGTCGGTGCTGAGCGGTCTGGCGCTGCTGCGGAGTCAGAAGCGGATTCGGTGAGAGAACAGGTGCACAGGGTTGTGCACCTGACGGATTTTATCGCCGTGATGAACAGACAGCGTGGTTTTGGAAAGAGATTCCCATTTTTGTCATCCATGTCAGATTTCCGCGGTTCGTCATGGCAGCCTTAATCGTTTACGCGTTCTGGCGCATGGTTCATCTTTACGGTGTAGTCAGCAGCTCGGTTCGATTTCAGCATGACCGGGCTTCACTCTTTTTGTTGCATCATGCCCTGTCATTAAAGTGTTTACCTCTCTCATAACAAGGATGATGGAATGACAATGTCTAAGGAAAAGACCAAAACAGATCAGTACCAAATGCGACTTTCTCACGAATTTCGAGCGCAGCTCGAAGAACAGGCGCGTGAGGATAGTGACATCAACCTGGCGACGTGGATAAAGCGGGTGCTGCGGAAAGAGCTTAAGGCAAGGGGCGTTGAGCCGAAGGGGTGAGTTAAAAGAAAAGAGACATGTTTTTTGCAACTGTTTGATTTCAAATACAAGCTAAACATATAAGGTTATTAAAAGACACTTTCCCTTCAAATAATTAATTTCATTAGGCATCTGGCTCTGGATTTTCACTCAGAACCTCGCCGACTTCCCCGATACGTCGAAAAAGATGCTTAACATGGCAGAATGGTGGATATCTCTTGTTATGCCTCCTGCAGAGGTTGAGCAGATTGCCCGCTTCAAGACGCTTAATGATGAGCAAAAAGCGATGCTGCTCTCTGCCACTAAACTGCCGCGCAAGTACACAGAGGGGGTCATTCTCTCGCGTAAGGTGCAGGCGCTGTTCCGTGCTGTCCCGCCGCAGGGACAGGCTTCGGTCGGTGAGACAGATAACCGTGCCATTGTGCAGCTATGTGGGGAGATTTATCAGCGCCTTGAGCATCCCTTACTGGTATCCATCTATCCGCACCGGGTCAGGCGGCGCAACTGCACAGCGGTTCATCTCTCCGGTGCCAATAATAAGGCACTGGATATTTTCATTACCGTCACAGGTAACACATTATGGCCGACAGAGGAGGATTACAGAACCGGCATTAGCTGGAATATTTGTGTACCAGATGCGACCGATATGCTGTGGATGCTTAAAGAGATAGACCGTGCGGCTGAAGCTGATATGTGTCATTAATCAGACACACCGTTCCCGCCCGGCACCGGTGTGTGGTGTCGGGCGGGAACGGTGTGTGGTGTCGGGCGGGAACGGAGGTTGCGGGCGGCATAGAGCCCGCTTTAGAATTACCATCACATCCTACGTTTTCTTACTTGTTTATTTTGTAATTTATTTTCTTGAATTAACTCAGCGCGATACCGATCAAAATAAGATAAAGACATCGAAACTGCTTTTTTGTCTTTGGTTACTGCGATTATTTTTTTATTTATAAGCCCGTCACCTTTTTCAGCCTCACTACTTTCATCTTCCATCTTACTTTTACGATGCATAGTCATGATTTCAATGTATTTCCCTAGAGATTTCAAATCAAATCCGCTATCCGGCGAAAAAAAACCTGACATCCCGTTCGTAATTTTACCTTCATCAATTAAATTATACCGAGAGCTGTCCGCAGGGAAATATTTTTTTATCCTTAACCCAAGATTGCTAGTGTCGTATAAAAAACCACCCACCATGTAATGGGCATTAAAACTATGCAGATTTTCTTGAGCAAGCCTTCCACAAGTCACCAAATACCCCCTTCGTTTACTTTTATATTTATCAAACTCCGAGGACATGCTTTTCAGTTCTTTTTTGAACTCGATAATATAACTCCTTGTTCCTATCTCAAGTAAAGCATCCCCTATCCTTTCAGCGCTGCCATCAAGCGGTGCGAGAAAATCAATTCCCCAGAGCTCTTTCGCTTCAAGAACAAATTTGTATTCAACTGTTTTTTCATACCACGTATACTTCGCATCACTTTCTTTTGATGCTTCATGATTGCTACTACTGATATCTGTCATTCAATTATCCATTCCAATTAAAAAAACCCAATAAAAGTCTATATTACCTTATATCCCCCACCTTGTAATTATAAAATTTTATATTATAAAACGTAGCGCTTTACATCTTGAATCTATTAAGCCATATGACTTCGCACAGTGATAAGCTTGTAAGCTGCATCTTATGAATATGTAGTGGTAATTATTTTACCCGATTATCACTTCTTTATTTCAACCTGCTTCCGGGTCAGAAGTCGGATATCCCTGATTATGAATGGATCACATACGGGGAGCGGGTCACTGCATGACGGGGTAAACAATTCTGTTAATTACTAGGGTGTTTTTTTCAGATATACAAAAGGTGACATGACCGGTTCTATTGACACCTCACTCTACTAAGATGCTATCTACTTCTGGGCAGAATCATCGTTAGTAGTTTCAGCTCTGCGACTAAGCCACCGTTTCGGTGGCTTTTTTTAATGCTGCAATATAACGCATTTACATGCGTGATTTTGCTTGTTCCAAAGAGGATCGCTAATCGCCTTTCTGACTAAGGCTGGCGTGGCCTGAGCTTAGGAATGCATATGCATTTAAAACAATGCACAAAGCGGGCAGGCACCGCGGGGAAAGCGTTGCGCGCTAATGTATTCTATGGTTAGATGCAGAAGAATCCCATTGGAATATAAAGGAACTATAATGGCAGAATTAGCATCCAACCAATTACAATCCAATCAATCTATTCTTGGTATACCGAAGGAAAACTATTAGTTAATCGACGCTATCAAAGAAAACTAGTTTGGACCTTGGAAGAAAAAAGAAAGCTTATTAAGTCGCTACTGAAAAAATATCCTATTCCTGCAATCCTTCTTGCAGAAAAGGAAGGCACACCTGGAACCTATGAAATTATTGATGGCTTACAACGTTTGCATGCAATAATATCTTTTATTGAATTGCAATACTCTACGGCAGAAAATGCATACTTTGATGCCCCTGCTTTCCCCACAGTTAAAACAAAATTAGATAATGAAGGGTTTAACTTTTCTGATATCGTCAATACACTAGATAAAAAAGAAGTTTCGATCCTTTTGGACTATGCTCTTGCTTTATCGGTTATGCGAAGTGCGACTGAACGTGAAATAAATGATGTATTTGATAGAATCAACACTTATGGTCATCGCCTTAGTGACCAGGAAAGAAGACAAGCTGGCGTTCAAAGCCAATTCTCAAAATTAGTTAGAGAAGTCAGCTGCAGTTTGCGAGGAGATGTTTCAAGTGAAATTCTACCCTTAGACAAAATGCCATCTATTAGTATTGATTTACCCTCAATGAAACATGGTTATGACATTCAAGCAGAAGAAGTATTCTGGGTTAAGCATGGGATACTGCGTTCTACAGACTTGAGAGATAGTTTAGATGAGCAGTGTATTGCAGATATTGCCGCCTGCATAGTTAGTGGCTCACTAATAGACAGATCAAAAGATGCACTAGACAGAATCTATAACGAGGAAAATACAGAATACTCAGTAATAAACTCTGCAATTAATGCGTATGGTGAAGATAGATTTACGCAAGAATTCAAGCATTGTATTGATGAAATCTTATTAGTGTGCGAATGCGAAGATTTTATAAAATTGAGAGATTTAATTTTTAGCAAAAAAAACACAAACCCATTCCCTTCGATATTCTCCCTTCTGATTTTTGCATTTTACGAGCTTCACTTTAAAGACAACCTTAAAATTAGCAACTACAAAGCATTAAGACAAGCCATTACAAATTTAGCTGATAAAATTAGCACTGATAGAAGTGCAGGTCTTATTGAAGGAAGAAGAAAACATATAAACCTTATTAAAGGACTTATTCGTGACTCTTTCATTAACAATGATAAACCAGCACCTATTTATAAAGCCCACTCTACGCTTGATTTAGAAGGATTGATCCGCCGTTCAGAAGCTGAGTTAGCGTTTTATGAATTAAAGCAGGGTATAGTACAGCTCAACAAAGAAAGAAGCATTGACAAGAATATATTTTCTGATGTTATTAAAACAATATGTGCAATGGCAAATAATGGGAAATGTAACGGAGTTGCTGGGAAAATTGTCATTGGGATTGCAGATAAAATCGCAGATGCTCAAAGAGTAGAAGAACTTGATGGAGTTAAAAAGCATATTATTGGAAATAGGTTTGTTGTTGGCGTGACACGTGAATTAGCCATTCTTAACATTACATCTGAAGCATACATTCGCCAATGGTCAGATGAGATTAGGAAATCAAAGTTATCAGAACCATTGAAGGGACAAATTCTTTCAAGTCTTGATTATAATGAGTTTTATGGAAAAGGTTTATTTATCATAACTATACCTGAACAAACCGATTTATCAGATATAGATGGCGTGTTTTATTGGAGAGATGCAGATAACACTCGTGAGGCTGATGGTAAAAAAATCGCCCAATTAAGTAAAAGATTCTAAGCCTCTACTAATTAAGGCCATATCAATGGCCTTAATTTTGTTAAATCGTATTTTTGAGATAAACAATTTCAGCTTCAATCCAACAATTCATTACTTTCATCCTCTCCTGTAGCGGCGTCAACTGTAAGCACACCCGTTTTAGTTCCAAGCACTTTTTGATATTTCCTGGGTTTCAGCCATCAGCCGATACTCTTCCGGTGTCAGGTTATTCAGGGATTCATGCGGGCGCTTGCTGTTATATTCAGCCAACCAGCGCATTGTAATTTTCCGTGCTTCATTAAGTGTTCTGAACAGATAAAAATCCAGTATTTCTGTCCTGTATGTCCGGTTGAACCGTTCGATAAAGGCATTCTGCGTTGGCTTGCCGGGTCTGATAAATTCCAGCTGCATACCATGCTCTTTGCTCCTAGCCACCATTAGTGGCATGTGACTGAGCGAGTAAACTCTCGACCAGAGGTGATTACTCATGACAAAACCAGCATCAACCAGCGAAACGGCTTTCGGGCAAACCGGAGAATACCGGGGATTTCGCTTTCAACAGCGTACCGTCGTGCCGTGACGGTGCGGAAAGGCCCACCGTCGCACTGGTGCAATACAGGGTGGTAAATGCTTCTCCGGCCAGTACCGGACAGGTGCTCTGGATGGCCGGAGAGGACATAATACAGTCCGTTGTGCCATCCGGACGGTAACGAACAACACGGCTCCCACCCCATTCAGCATTCCACAAATATCCCATAGCATCGATGCAGGAACCGTCAGGTGCACCTTGTCCTGTAGTTTCAGTGAAGATCCGTTGGTTATCCAGAGAGGGATAATCACAACAGAATATCCGGCCCTGCATCGAATCGCTGTAATACATCGTTCCGCCATCAGGACTGAAGCAGATGCTGTTCGGTATGGCCACAGCGGGCAGGTCTAGCGTTTCAATGATCAGCGTCGCCGCGTTAAGTCTGTGAAATTTACCGATGACGCTCACAGGATAGCCGTCATCCATGGTTGCAAAGACAAAATTACCGACGCGATCGCACCGTCCGTCTCCTGCACGCGCTCCTGCTTTTCCCGGCGACGTGGCTACCGTCGTAAACGAACCTGAAGCGAGATCATAGAAACCCACTCTGGATGCGAGTGCCATTAGCAGGACATTCGTCTGTTCAGTAAGGGCAAACGACCCGAGACGATCGGGCAGAGTCCAGCGCGTCACAAGATTGTTCTCTTCTTCTAAGGCAAGTAATTCGCTGCTTTCAATATCCGTCCAGTAGAGCCGGCGCGTTCTTTCACACCACACTGGGCATTCGCCCAAACTGCTTGTCACTTCGGCTGCAATTGAAAACATGTTATTTCTCCAGGGGATAAAAGTACGTATAGCGTCTGAATGAAAGCGACGGGCGCCTGCACCATGGCAGACGCCCGTAAGGCGTAACTTCACTCGACTAATGCAGAAAACGCGCAGAAAGCCTGTCGCCGAAAAGCATGATGGCGAGCCCGGCCAACATGACCAGCATTCCCCCTAGCTTAAGCAACGTAACCGGCCGCTTCATGGCACCCAGCAGACCAAAATGGTCGATTAACTGTGACGAGAGTAACTGTCCGACAATCGCCAGCCCGAGAAGCGCTGAGAAACCGATTTTCGGTGCGAGTACAACATAGCTAAACAATGCACAGGCACCCATCAGTCCGCCCGCCAGACTCCACAGAGGTTGAGAAGGAATGGCAGCAAGCGAGGTAAATAATCCCCCGCGCAGCAGTGAGTAAACTCCAAGGCTGAATGCCCCGGCCGTAAAGGAAAACAGCGCGGCGGTGACCGAGTCGCCTCCGAGCCCTTTTGCAAGCTGACTGTTCAGGCTCGTCTGCAGGGTAATGCCAAGACCTGCTGCAAAAGCTATCAGGTAATACATCGCGCTCATGCTGTCACCTCTGTCTGTTTACCTGTACCAGCGGCATGAATTTTTCTGCAAAAATGTCAGGCTCATATCCTGCCGCTGCAAAAAGGTGTTCGCGTGATTCATCAATGGCTTCACGGAGGCGCGCGCTGTCCACGCCCAGAACGTTACCGTTCTGCTTCATGATGCGTCCGCCGATCATAACGGTATCAATATTGCTGCGTTCCGTTGCATGCACCACCGTACCGAAGGCATTTCCGTTCGGATAGAGGTTGAGATCAGCAGCGTTGATCAGGATAAGGTCTGCCTGTTTGCCTGGTGTCAGGCTGCCCACTTTATCCTGCAGCCCAGCACAGGCAGCCCCGTCAACGGTCGCCGATTTAAGAAGCTGCGCGGCAGGCAGCGTTGTCAGTGAATGGTCTGAATCACAGCCATGCTGCTTATGCATTCCCACCACACGCTGCAGGTAAAACGCGACGCGCATTTCCATAAACATATCGGTGCTGTAGGACGTTTCGTTATCCACGCTCAGGCCTGGTGTAATGCCATGGCGCTGCGCAGCCTCGATAGCGAACATCCCGCTTTCAATGCCATAGTGCGAATCTGAGCGCGGGCAGACGTTCACCCGGACACCGGCTTCCCGCAGGATTTTCCATCCTTCGTCAGGCACCGCCGTGCAGTGATTGAAAATATTGTCCGGGCCAAGCAGGCCCTGCTGATGCAGTGATTCAAGCTCCGATGCCATCTGCGCTCCGAAAAATTCAGTGACAATCGGCAGTCCCAGCCGGCGGGCCTCGGCCCAAAGTTCTGGCTCTAACTGCGCCATGACACCTAAAGAAACGAGGCCTTCTGGGTTATCTTTGAAATATTTTTTCTGCAGGCGCTGCCAGTTACCCGGCCAGTGTGCGCTGTCCCAGTCGCCTGCTACCGGTGCGCCGGAAGCATGGATGGCGCGTATACCCGTGTCAAGCAGGGCCTCTACGGCGGCATCAGAATGCTCAGCGGTGCGGCTATTGTGGGAGTTATCAATGATTGTCGTGATACCCGCGTCAATAGCGCCCAACGCTGTCAGCAGGTTGCCCACGTAGATATCAGCGGGGCGATAGTACCTGGCAAAAGAGAAATGTGTGGCGTTGCTGTAGTCATCCAGACAGGTAGCATTAGGGTTGATGCGGCGTAGCTGGCCTTCCCATGAGTGGCGATGAGAATCCACCATCCCCGGCATGGCAATCATGTCCGTGGCATCAATGACGTGAGCGCCCTCTGCATTCAGGTTCTGACCTACGGCGGTAATGGTCGAGCCTGTGATAAGAATATCACCGCGCTCAAGATTACCGACGCTCTCATCCATGCTCAGTATGGTTGCGCCACGGATCAGCGTCACCGGCGGATTTACAGTCTGGTTGTTTACAATATTTCTGATGTAATCGGTCATTTGAATAGCCTCATTCAACATTCTGGAAAAAACGATACGCCTCCCCGTTAATTTGAAAAAGATGGTTAACGTGTTTTAATAATTCATAATTTACGAATAATGTTATTCAATCAGGGTGGATAACAGCGGTAGGAGCGCAGGAAAATGGATCGTATTCAGGCGATGCAGATCTTTATACGAGTGGCTGAAGCAGGAAGCTTTGTGCGGGCGGCGGAGACATTGGCACTTCCTGCCTCGACGGTGACCAGTTCTGTAAAAAGTCTTGAGAAACACCTGCAGGTACGCCTGCTTAATCGTACGACGAGGCGGGTCAGCCTTACCCCTGAGGGGCTTCAGTATGTTGCACAATGCCGGGAAATCCTGTCCCTGATTGAACATACGGAATCCAGTCTGACCGATACCGTTAAACGGCCGCAGGGCCGACTGCGGGTTGACATGCCCGGAGGGATCGCCCATCAAATTATCATTCCGCATCTGAAAGATTTTTACCGGCGTTATCCTGAGATCTACCTGATGATTGGCGTGAGTGATCGACAGGTTGATCTTGTCCAGGAAGGCGTTGACTGCGTAATAAGGACTGGGGAGTTAATTAACTCAACGCTTGTTGCCCGGCCCCTGGGGCGGTTTCGATGGGTCACCTGTGCTTCTCCTGACTATCTCAGGGAGTACGGCATTCCTCAGTCACCCGACGCTTTGTCACGTCATCGGGCAATCCATTATTTTTCCGGCCAGACCCGGCGTACAAACGAACTGCGCTTTGTGCAAGGCGGCGAGATGCAGTCTGTTCCCGTGAAGGGCGATGCCGCCGTTAACGAAACAGGGCTTTATATCAAAATGTGTCTTGAAGGTTTCGGACTGGCGCAACTTGCTGAGAACGTTGTATCAGAGCATCTGCAGCAGGGAACGCTGGTCGAAGTACTGGCCGACTGGCAGCCACCGTCAGTCCCTGTCACCCTGCTTTATCCGCATCAGCGCTTTCTTTCTCCTGCTGTACGCGTATTTGCAGACTGGATAGATGAAATCATGTGATTTATGACAAAAAGGCCGGTTGCCGGCCTTTTTAATTATTTTAAGCCGCCTGAGCAGGCGTTGCTCCAGAAATCGCCGCTGCATACTGTCGAGAAGCAGCCTTGATTCCATTGAAGTAGGCTTTGTAGTTGGCTCTGATATCACCGTTAAGTTTGTCGCACATTGAGTCACACTGTTTAACAACATCAACAATGTTCAGAATCTGGAAGACAATGTCCACAACGGACATAACGACGGCAACAACAGTGATAAATTTACCTACAGCACCCATGGCCTCAAACGTCGTAACATCGACTTCTTCAACCGGTATGCCTGCATCCTTAGCTGCCTGCTGAATAACCTTGTTAGCAACGTTGAGGTTGTACGTCATCATTGCGATTGAGAAATTTTGCACCAGTGTCACGGCAAGAGGTTCAGAGGATGTGAATGCAGCAAGTGACTTCATGCACTCCTGAATGTCTGCGTCTGTTTTGTTACTGAAGTTGAGCTTGTCGAGGGCATCGTAAACAGCGCTGATCTCCTGGCTGTTAAAAGCCTGTCTTGCCGATGCCGCATACTGCCTGAAAGTGGCCGCATCCAGCTTGCCGCTTTTCTTCTGCACTTCCGCCATGAATTGCATCAACAGCGAACGGCATTCCTGCGTATTAAAGCCTTTATAGGCCTTTGAGACGATAAGGGAGTTGTTGGCTTTGTATGCAGAAATATAATCGCTAACGGCCGGTGTAATCTGGGATGCAATGTCGGTATCAACCGTCTGCAGTTTGGCGTTTAAGTCCCCCGATTTACTTGAAATGACCCCACGATCAATCAGTTCAGCTGCTTCTAAAGCGGCAAATGCCGCCATACCGAAACCGAATGTCCAGATTGAAGCCACAGCCGCTGCGTCAGCACTGATCTGCAAGGCATCAGCTGCGATAGTGAGATCTCTTACCTGACATGCCAGATCTACCAGTGAGTCAAATTCCTTATCGACAACCGAGTCAGAATTAAAATCACCAAGGCTGATAAAGAGGGCCTGTTCTCTGATAAGAGGATCGATATTGGCGTCAGATTCTGACTCCCATGTACCCATAAACGCTAAATAATTCAATAAATCCGTGCTGCCCATGCTCATGGTTGTTCCTGTTTTAAGTTAGAGGATATTGATAATCGACAGACACGTAAAAGTCAGCCGAAGGTTTATTAAAACCGGTCATTTGGTTAATTTATAAAAAATATTTAAAATTTACAGTTAATATAAATTTATCTTTAAATTTTAGAGGGTTAATAAAAAAACAAATAAAAACAAAAACTTATTTATATATCTTTTTTATTTTGAGTGTATTTGCAAAAGAATATTCACCTTTTATAAAGCATTGTCAATGGCATTTGATAAATATTTCTTTTGTTTTTGTGTGCGTGCAAATGCGATGTTCAGGTGCACGGAGAGGCGGATAAATAAAAAGAGGGGGGCAAACTGATTTAACATTCTGCTGACTGCAATTTTAATCGCCACAAATCGCGTTTATTTGACTTTAGCTGAGGGAATGTCGCTCCATCGAGTGGTCCAGGTCGGAGACAACATCTCCCGTTTCATCCGCCATTTCGTATCGATGCCCTGACCGGCAAACCACACTCGTCCGAGGCCTGAAAGGCACTTATGCTGTTCCCCAAAGGAAGTTATCAGGAAATACGCTTTTATTGTTCATATGGCGTCCTTAAATTACCCTCAACAGTTTGTCGCCTGTAACGGCAAAGGTTTTGCTCGACGCGATCACGTCTCTGAAATTTTCCGCATTGATTATGCTTACAAGTGGTGTTCTCCTCTGCAACACTTCTCGTCGGTATAACGATTATGCCCGGAGCTCCCTTAAGACCCAGCATCTCAGTGCACAGACTGTCCTTCTTTCCATCTGGCCCAGTACGTGACTTCATCGATGAAGCACCGGAATTTTCTGGTTGAGCCCTAACGTCACCGTCACCGAGCTGGATGCGTGCAACCGGCGACGTCGCTCATCGGCGGGATGGTGCCGGGCTAAACAGCAGCAACGCCTTTCGTGCCGTACTGTGTCAGCGCTATGAATACGCCGGCATGGCGGAAGAGCCCCCAAACGCAAAAACCCCCGCCGAAGCGAGGGTTTCAAATTTGTGGTGCCCGAACCCGGAATCGAACCAGGGACACGGGGATTTTCAATCCCCTGCTCTACCGACTGAGCTATTCGGGCAACGGGCGCATTAAACCTTATGCAGGCCCCAGCGTCAAACGCTTTTCACAAAAATGAAATCAACTGACGGGTTTTCCATCAACCCGGATAGTCACGGACGAAAATTTAGCGATGCGCTCAAAAAGACACCGGATTTTCGCGCTGCCGAACGCCCTCTGACAGGCGATTTTTCGCTGCTATTTTGCTTTATCCACGATTTATCCGCGCTCTTTTTCCCAACCGTTTTTTTGCCATAAATCCGTCATCTGCGCTCATTACTCTGAGATTATTCCTGGACAATCAAGAGCCGCATCATGCAGTTACCCGCCTCTGTGAATACTGTGATTTCCGCCTCAAGTCGTTATGACGCACGGGTGCTCTGCATTGATGTTCCTTTTGTCAGCCCCGACACGGATAACCGTGCCGTGATGGCGCTCTTTGCCGAGCATAAAGATCTTATCGGCCTGCCCGTGGTTGAAAACGGCAAGCCGTTTGGCATGATTAACCGCCACATCTTTTTGTCGCAGATGGCGCGCCCGTTTTTCCCCGAACTCTATGACCGTAAAAGCTGTATCGCCTTTATGGATAAGTTCCCGCTGGTGATTGACGTGGAAAATACCCTGGAAAGCGTTGCACAGCAGGTGGTGGCTAACGGCGATAAGTCTGTGGCCGATGGGTTTATCCTGACCGAGCACGGGCACTATATCGGCATTGGTTTAGGGATCGATCTGATTCGCCGCGTCTCCGATTTGCAGGCGCGCCAGCATCAGCAGATTTTACAGAGCATTGATTATGCGCGGGTGATTCAGGACGCGATGCTGGACCGCTCCAACCAGTTAATCGCCTCTCTGCTCGACGACTGGTGTTTGTACTGGCAACCGCGTGACGGCGTGGGTGGCGATTATTATGCCTTTCACCGTCACGACAGCGGCTGGCTGGCGGTGATCGCCGACTGCACAGGTCATGGGATTCCCGGTGCCTTTATGACGGTGATTTTGCAGTCTGCGCTGGAAAACGCGCTGCGCGAGGCCGATCTCCAGGCCCCGGCCAGCATCCTGCATGCCCTTAACCACCATATCAAACAAACGCTCGGCCAGTTGAATGCCTCCCAGCAAACGTCACTCTCTAACGACGGCTGCGATGCCATCGTGATATCGGTCGATACCGAGCGGCATCAGCTGCGCTGGGCCAGCGCCCGAACCCAGGCGTTTATGCTCAGCCACATCAGTAAAGAAATTACCTCGCTCAGTCAGGATCGCGTCGGCGTCGGCTATACCGATACGCCAGAAGACTATCACTGGCCTGAGCAGAGCTTAGCGTTTAACCGTGGCGACATGCTGTTTGTGCTGACAGATGGCGTTACCGATCAGCCGGGTGGCGAGCGCAATATCATGTTTGGTAATAAGCGCATCCAGTCTCTGCTGATGCGTTATCAGCAGTTGCCCATGCCGCAGTTATCACTGGCGTTTCAGCAAGATTATTTAAGCTGGCAAGGTAACCAGGCGCGACGCGATGACGTCACCTGGTTTGGCTTTCGCTATTGACCGCACCGGGAAGAAAATGAAAAACGAGTCACTACGGGGTCTGCCCTTCAATACCGAATCGCAGTCCGGCCTTATTGCACTGCAGTACACCGGCTTTTTTTCACCCCAGAACATCACGGCAATGGGTGAAGTGGTCAAACTGTTTCTGGAAAACCATGAGCAGTCGCAAAAGGTCAGACGGCGGCTGTTCTCCAGCTTTGTCGAGATTGCACAAAACATTTTACGTTACTCTCAGGACAGCCGGGCGCTGAGCCATAACGATCAGCTGTATCGCTTTGGTTCATTGAGCCTGCGCTACGATGACGGTCGCTACTATCTGGAAAGCGCTAACCTGGTCGCCAGTGACGCCACTCATCAGCTGCGCGGTGATTTGGATTCGCTGCGGGTGATGAATGCGGATGAAATTAAACAAGCTTATCGAAACCGGTTACGCGCTGAGAGTCCGGTCTGGAGCAAAGGCGCAAATATCGGCTTGCTTACCCTGGCGCGCGACGTCAGTGAACCGCTGGAATATTGTTTCCAGCCACTGGAGGCCAGCGAGCTCTCTGCCTTTTGGTTAAAGGCCACAATCTGCCATGACTGAAGAAACCCTTATGCAAACCATTCAACTTACCGCCACTGAATGTACGCCCGCCGTAGAGTTTGACTTTGCGGCCCACCGATTCTCCCTGAAAGGAGAATCCTGGCCCGAGAACGCCGCCGCCTTTTACCGGCCGCTGCAAAGCGCGCTGGAGTGCTGGCAACCGCAGGCCAGCCAACCGGCAGAGGTGAATATTGACCTGAGCTATTTCAACAGCTCAAGCACCAAGATGCTGTTTGGGCTGTTCGATCAATTCAACAGGCTGGCGCAGAACGGCTGCACGATAATACTCAACTGGTTCTATGATGCCGAAGACGACGTTTCGGAAGAGTTTGGCGAGGAGCTGTCGCTGGATTTCACCGCGTTAACCGTGAAGCTGCATGCGGAACAGCGCCAATGACGCAACTTAACGAGCTGTTTCTGGAAGAAACCCAGGCACTCAATCAGGCCAGCCATATCGCGGCGCAGCAAAGCCTGCACGCCGAAGAGTATCGCCAGGCGTTGCTGCAGCTTAACAGCCACTACCAGCGGCTGATGAGGGAAACCTACCGGCTAATCTCGCGCAGCGATCGGGCAGAGCGTGAGCTGAACCGGGTGAATGAACAACTTAACGAGCTGGCAACAGAGCTGGAGTACAAAGCCACGCACGATCCCCTGACCAATGTCTGGAACCGCAGCGCCATTATTCAACGCATCAGCGACACGCTGGATCAAACACCAGCGGCCTTAATCATCCTCGATATCGACTTTTTTAAACGCATCAATGATGAATACGGGCATCCCGTCGGAGATAAGGTGATTTGCGAGCTGGTGCAGCGCATTCAGCGTAATACGCCTGACATGGCCAGCATCGGCCGTATCGGCGGTGAAGAGTTCACCATCATGTTACCCAATACCTGGCTGGGTGATGCGGTCATCGTTGCCGGGGCCATTCTTGCCTCATTAAACGCCTCGCCGCTTAATGCCCTGCCAGAGCGGCTGGTCACGGCCAGCCTCGGCGTCAGCTGGGGCGCGGCGGGCACCCGGTTTGAAACGCTTTACACCCAAGCCGATGCGGCGCTCTACGATGCCAAAAAGCACGGGCGTAATCGGGTATTCTTCCGCTAGCCTGCCCGATGCTGTACCACCTCGACCGGCGGTGTGGTGGTCGGCGGCAGGAAGATATGGTCAAGCAGCTGGCGCATGACCGGCGCGGCAACCACGCCTTCACCTCCGCCGTTTTCCAGAATCAGGGCCACCGCCACTTTGGGATCGTTGAAGGGCGCGAAGGCAGTGTAAAACGTATGGTCGCGCAGCCGTACCGGAATCATTTTGGCGTTATAGGTCTGGTTTTCTTTCAGGCTAAATACCTGCGATGTACCGCTTTTCGCTGCAATGCCGTAGGGCGCAGTATGGAAATATTTATAGCCTGTCCCGTTCGGTGCGTTGGCCATGCCAAACATGGCATGTCGCACCAGTGACCAGTACGGTGAATGCGGATCGCCAACCTGCGCCTGGGGCAGTTTAGCCTGATAGAGCTGAACGCTGGTGCCGCGCTGCGATTTTTCCAGCAGATGCGGCGCAATCACCCGGCCATTATTAATTAACGTCACCAGCGCTTTCACCATCTGTATCGGGGTGGCAATCCAGTAGCCCTGCCCAATCCCCACCGACACCGTATCGCCCTGATACCACGGCTTTTTATGCACTTTCATTTTCCAGTCGCGGCTCGGTAGCAGCCCGCTGTACTCTTCGTTCAGGTCAATGCCCGTGGGCTGACCGTAACCGAATTTGCTGAGCATGGTGTGAATACGATCGATGCCCATCATAAAGGCCACCTGATAGAAGAAGGTGTCGGCAGACTCTTCGATAGCTTTGGTGACATCGAGCGTACCGTGCCCGCTTTTTTTCCAGTCACGATAGCGACGATCGGTGCCCGGTAAGGTCCATGTCGGCCCACCAAAAAAGGTGGTTTGCGGGGTAATCACATGGGTTAACAGCGCAGACATCGCCATATAGGGTTTTACGGTGGAAGCCGGGGGATAAAGGCCCTGCGTGACACGGTTGATCAGCGGCAGATTTTTATCCTGCAGCAGCGTTTTGTAGGCCTTGTAGCTGATGCCTTTCACGAACGGGTTAGGATCGTAGCTGGGGCTGGAAACCATGGCCAGCACGGAGCCGTCGTGAGGGTCCTCCACCAGCAACGCGGCACGCTGCCCGGCCAGCAGGCTTTCAATATACTGCTGCAGATGCAGGTCCAGCGTCAGGGTGATGTTCTTACCCGCCACCGGGGGCACTTCTTTCAGCACCCGGACAATGCGCCCATGGTTATCCACTTCCACTTCCTGATAACCCGGCTTACCGTGCAGCAGAGATTCATAATAGCCTTCAATCCCCTGTTTACCGATGTTGTGGTCAGCCGCGTAGTTTTCTGCAATACCTTCTGCATTCAGCCGTTTGTAGTCGTTGTCATTGATTTTAGAAACGTAGCCGATGACATGTGCCAGATCGGCCCCATAGGGATATTCTCTGTCCTGGTAGGTATCAATGCTGACGCCGGTAAAGCGAAACTGGTTTACCGAAAAGCGCGCCACCTCTTCGTCGGTGAGTTCCTCTTTGAGGATAACCGGCTTATAACGGCTGCTCTGGTGAAGATCGTGCTGAAAACGTTCTATATCGTCCGGGGTCAGATCGATAAGCGGCGTGAGCTGGCGCAGCACGTCTTTCATATCATCCACTTTATACGGGGTGATGGTGATGTCGTACCAGGTTACGTTGCGCACCAGCGGAATGCCGTTACGGTCAAAAATCAGCCCGCGCGTAGGCGCGATAGGGATCATCTTGATGTCGTTTTGATTTGAACGTGTCTGGTAATAGCTGTGATCGCGTACCTGCAGGCGATACAGGTTTAAACCAAGAATGGTGAAGCAGATGCAGACCAGCACAAATGCCATCACGGCACGGCGTACAAATAACTTCTCTTCAGCGTCGAAATTTCGGAAATTCATCAGGCAGGTATTTTCAGTCTGGCATATTGTTATTTATTGTTCGTCTTCATGATAGTGACATAAGCGATCCTTGCCAGTGCCAAGATGCACAAGCCTGATGAAAAGTGTGTCATTTGATGAGAATGTTGCGAAAAGAACGGGAAGCGTAAATTTTCTGACGCGTTAACCCGGCAACAGTGTGCTGCCGGGTTAAGGATGACATTAGTGACGTCGGGGTTTAATCACCCAGCAGTACTGATTCCAGCGCAATCTTGATCATGTCATTAAAGGTTGTCTGACGTTCTGCCGCGGTGGTCTGCTCATGGGTACGGATATGATCCGACACGGTGCAGATAGTCAGCGCTTTCGCACCAAACTCGGCGGCTACGCCGTAAATGCCTGCGGCTTCCATTTCAACGCCGAGAATGCCGTACTTCTCCATTACGTCAAACATCTGCGGATCGGGCGTGTAGAACAGGTCGGCAGAGAAGATATTCCCCACGCGCGCGTCGACGCCCAGATTTTTAGCCGCATCAACGGCGTTACGCACCATATCGAAGTCCGCAATCGCGGCAAAATCGTGATCTTTGAAGCGCATACGGTTGACTTTCGAGTCGGTAGACGCGCCCATGCCGATAACGATATCACGCAGTTTCACATCAGCACGCACGGCACCACAGGAACCCACACGGATAATTTTCTTCACGCCAAACTCGGTGATCAGCTCTTTCGTATAGATGGAGCAGGAGGGAATACCCATACCGTGGCCCATTACCGAGATTTTGCGGCCTTTGTAGGTGCCGGTATAACCCAGCATGCCGCGCACGTTATTCACCTCAACGGCATTTTCCAGAAAGGTTTCTGCAATGTGCTTCGCACGCAGCGGATCGCCCGGCATCAGTACGACGTCTGCGAAATCACCCATTTCTGCATTAATGTGAGGAGTTGCCATAATTCTCTATCCTTTTTAAAAATTTCGCTGTTTTTACAGCATGTTCTTGCCGTAGTCCATGGGGGACAGGTCAAAATAGTGCGCGATCGTCTGGCCGATATCGGCAAAGGTTTCACGATAGCCCAGCGATCCCGGCTCCACCTTCGGTCCGTAGATTAAGATCGGAATGTGCTCGCGCGTATGTTCGGTGCCCTGCCAGGTCGGATCGCAACCGTGATCCGCCGTGAGGATCAAAATATCATCCTCTTTGACCCATTCCATAAGCTCTGGCAAACGGCGATCGAACAGCTCCAGACCGCCCGCGTAACCCGCAACGTCGCGGCGATGGCCCCAGGTGGAATCAAAGTCGACAAAGTTAGTGAATACAATTGCCTGATCCGGCGCAGTCTTCATTTCCTGAATGGTCGCATCAAACAGCGCGTCCAGCCCGGTGGCTTTCACTTTTTTCGTGATGCCCTGCTCGGCATAGATATCGGCAATTTTACCGACGGAAATCACATGACCGCCCTTTTCGTCCACCAGCTTTTTCAGCATGGTCGGCGATGGTGGCTCAACGGCCAAATCGTGGCGGTTGCCTGTGCGCTCAAAGCTGCCTGCTTTGTCGCCCACAAACGGACGGGCAATGACCCGGCCAATGTTATAGCCGCCTTCGGTCAGCTCTTCGCGGGCGATTTCACACAGTTCATACAGCCGCTCCAGCCCGAAGGTTTCTTCGTGGCAGGCGATCTGGAATACCGAGTCCGCCGAGGTGTAGAAAATCGGCTTACCGGAAGCCATGTGCTCTTCGCCCAACTGGTCGAGGATCACCGTACCCGATGAGTGACAGTTACCGAGATAGCCCGGTAAACCGGCGCGTTCCACCAGTTTGTCCAGCAGTTCCTGCGGGAAGCTGTTCTGCTTATCACTGAAGTAACCCCAGTCAAACAGCACAGGCACACCGGCGATTTCCCAGTGGCCTGACGGCGTATCTTTGCCAGATGACAGTTCACGGGCGTAAGCATAAGCGCCCGTGATCTTAGCCTCAGGGTCCAGTCCCGGCGGAAAACGCCCGGTTGAAAGCGCTGCCGCTTTGCCCAGCCCCAGCGCGGTCAGATTCGGTAAGTGCAGCGGCCCTTTACGACCTTTATCTGCCTGACCGTTAAAACAAGCTTCTGCGATATGACCTAACGTATCTGAACCTGCATCACCGAATTTATCGGCATCTTTGCTGGCACCGATTCCAAAGGAATCCAGCACCATAATAAAAGCACGTTTCATGCCAGTCTCCTGCGCCAAAAGCGCGCGACAAGTCAAAAAAAAGCGATCAGATCAGTATACCCGAATCCTGTGCGGTATACAGTCGCTATCCGCGTTAACCCGCCTCAGTCACCCGGCGATACACGACGGGAGTGGCCGCTGGCGCGCTGTCACCCAGCGTGATGGCCGCTTTTACGGCGGCAGCGGCCTGCTGCCAGTGCGCTTCGCTGCTGGCATGAATAACGGCTAACGGACGGGAGGCATCCACCTGCTCACCCAGGGTAATCATGTCGCTCAACCCGACGCTGTAATCAATGGCATCGCTGGCGCGCTGGCGTCCACCGCCCATCGCTACCACCGCCATGCCCAGCGCGCGGGTATCCATATGGGTAACACAGCCCGCGCTGTCGGCATAAACCGCTTTGCTCATCGTCGGCGCAGGTAAATAGCTGTCGTAGCGCTCAACAAAATCGCTCGGGCCGTTTTGCGCCGCCACCATGCGGGCAAACACCTCTGCGGCCTTGCCGTTATCCAGCACCGTCATTAATTTTTCGCGTGCCTCAGCATCATTTTCTGCCAGTTTGCCGGAGATCAGCATTTCGCTGCACAGCGCCAGCGTCACTTCCAGCAGGCGCGGGTTACGCTGCGCACCGGTTAAGAAGCGCACCGCTTCACGCACTTCCAGCGCGTTACCGGCCGTGGAGGCCAGCACCTGATTCATATCTGTTAACAGCGCCGTGGTTCGGCAGCCCGCGCCGTTGGCCACGCCGACAATGGCCTGCGCCAGGTTTTCAGACGCCTCATAGGTCGGCATAAATGCGCCTGAGCCGACTTTGACATCCATCACCAATGCATCCAGGCCCTCGGCCAGCTTTTTCGCCAGGATCGAGGCGGTGATCAGCGGAATGGAATCCACGGTGGCCGTGATATCACGTGTGGCATAGAACCGTTTGTCCGCCGGCGCCAGGGAGTTGGTCTGGCCGATAATCGCCACGCCAACCTGTTTAATGGTCTGGCGGAAGTGGTCATCACTGGGGAAAATATCAAAACCAGGAATCGCTTCGAGCTTGTCTAAGGTGCCGCCGGTGTGCCCCAGCCCGCGACCTGAGATCATCGGGATATAACCGCCACAGGCGGCCACCATCGGCCCCAGCATCAGCGACGTGACATCGCCGACGCCGCCAGTGGAGTGCTTGTCGACCACCGGCCCGTTGAGGTTCAGGGATTTCCAGTTCAGCACGGTGCCTGAGTCACGCATCGCCATCGTCAGCGCCACCCGTTCCGCTAGCGACATATCGTGAAAATAAATGGTCATTGCCAGTGCGGCAATTTGTCCTTCGGAAACGCTGTTATCGCGCACGCCGTTAATGAAGAAACGAATCTCGTCTTCACTCAGCGCGTGGCCGTCACGTTTTTTTCGAATGATTTCTTGTGCGAGGTACAAAGTTGCCCCCTTACGTCAGGGAAAGAGGAGAAAAGGCGGCCGGATGCCGCCCAGAGATATCAGTAGCCTGACTGACGAGTATCGCTGCTGTGTCCAAGCGTGTTCAGCAGGCTTGCCAACAGACTGGAGGCACCAAAACGGAAGTGGCGCGCATCAGCCCAGTCAGCTCCCAGCGTATCTTCTGCCAGTTGCAGATAGATGGCGGCATCTTCCGCCGTGCGCACACCACCGGCAGGTTTAAAACCGACCTGCGCTTTAACGCCTTTATCGCGGATCACGCTCATCATGATCTGCGCCACCTCTGGCGTCGCGTTTACCGCCACTTTACCGGTTGAGGTTTTGATAAAGTCAGCCCCGGCGTCAATGGCAATTTCTGAGGCCTGACGAATCAGCGCTTCCTGTTTCAGCTCGCCGGTTTCGATAATCACTTTCAGCAGAACATTGGCGTCGGCGCAGGCGGTTTTACACGCCTTCACCAAATCAAAACCCACCTGGGCATTGCCCGCCATCAGCGCGCGGTACGGGAAAACCACGTCCACTTCGTCGGCACCGTAAGCGATAGCCGCACGGGTTTCGGCCAGCGCAATCTCAATGTCGTCATTGCCGTGGGGGAAGTTGGTCACGGTAGCAATACGCACATCCGGGGTTCCCTGCTCACGCAGTGTTTTACGGGCAATGGGAATAAAACGCGGATAAATGCAGACGGCTGCGGTATTGCCCGCCGGGGATTTAGCCTGATGACACAGTGCAATCACTTTCTCATCGGTGTCATCTTCATTCAGGGTGGTTAAATCCATCAGTTTCAGCGCGCGCAGGGCCTGCTGTTTGATATCGGTCATAGCGATCTCCAGAACATGGGGTGAATCGTTGAATCACCCTTGCATGTGATAATAGTAACAATTCGGGGCCGGGTAATATGTGCCATACGTCACATCAAAGTATGAAACAACTGCAATATCTAATAAGAAAGTGGATTAATGCACGCTATCCGGCCGAGTCAACCCAGTATAAGTCAGCACTGAGAATGTTACTATTATAACATTTTGGTGAGAAAGGGGTAAACCGGCGGGATTACGGAAGAAGAAAAAGTCTGTGGCTGTTATGCCATAGCGCATCGGCGATCGTCTCGGGCGATTCGTCACGCAGTTCACACAACACCTGCCACACCTGAAAGGCACGCTCTGGCCGGTTAGGCTGTCCCTGAAAACCGTTGAGGGGCATATCCGGTGCATCGGTCTCCAGCAACAGCGAGGAGAGCGGTAGCTGCGCAATGGTCTGCCGGGTTTTACTGGCACGGGGATAGGTAATGGTGCCGCCCACGCCAATCGCATAGCCGAGTTTGATAAACGCCTGTGCCTGTTGCAGGCTACCGGCAAAACCGTGCACGACGCCGCGGCGCGGAAGATCGTGACGGCGCAGATGCAACGCCAGTTGATCGTGCGTGCGGCGCGAGTGCAGGATCACCGGCAGATCGTAACGTTTCGCCAGCTTCAGCTGCGCATCCAGAAAATATGTCTGCTGATCAAAATGGGGATCTTCACGATAACGATCCAGACCGATCTCACCGAGGGCGACCAGTTTAGCGGGCCGCTGTTTCAGCAACCTTTCAAGCTCAGCGAGGTGCGGCTCTTTATGATGTTCAATCACAATCGGATGCAGCCCCAGCGCAGCATAAAGGGCCTGATGCTCGCGGGCTAACTGGCAAACCAGGTCAAAGCGCCCGGCCTCTACCGACGGCACAATAATTTTTTCAACGCCCGCGTTCGCGGCCTGGCGCAGACTGGCATCGACCTCATCCACGAACGGCGGAAAATCAAAGTGGCAGTGGGTATCCACAAACCTCATGCCAGCGAACCTTTACTGTAGGCATCATCGTTGCCTGCCAACGGCGTGACCACCGCCGCGCGCTCCGGTTCATTCGCCACCGGCGCTGATGGCAACACGATATCCAGCCCGGTTGCGGGTTCGGCATCGCTCAGCCACTGGCCAAGCGTGGCCATAAAATAGCGGCCACAGCGACGTCCAAGATGGTAGTCCTGATTGAGCGAAGCGACCCGGCTGCCCAGCGCGTTACTGGCTAAGGCGCGCGGCGGGAAGATTTCGATGATGCGTAAATCACCCGGTGGCTTCTCAATAAACTGCTGGGTTTCACGGTAGCTCTGCTCGTGATGATGCAGGATATTGATCATCGGCTGCAGCGCACTGCCGTTGAACCAGCGCTCCATGCGCGTCATCCAGCGCGGCGTGTCGAACATCTGCGAGGGCACGGTGCGGATCACCACAATGGTATCCGCGCCGCGTTTTGCGGCCTCACGGACGGGAATCGCGTCACTGACGCCGCCATCCAGATAGCTTATTCCTTCCAGATCCACGCCCAGTCGATAAAAGCCCGGAATCGCACTGGAAGCTTTAATAATTTCCAGCCAGTTATCACTGGTGGGCGCAAAATAACTGGGCGCATAGTCATCACTGCGACAGGCACACATATAGAATTCGCGCCCGTTCGCAAACAGCGTTTCGGCACTGCTCATCGCCAGGGGAAATTCACTTCGGGTAATATCGATCAACCAGTCGAGGTCAATAAGATTGCCCCCGCGTAAGAAACGTAGCGGATCGAAAAACAGCTTGCTGGTGGTATAGCGCGTAATGACCCGACGTGCGTAGCCCGGCTGTGCACACACAAAGGCAGACAGGTTCTGTGCCCCGGCTGAGGTGCCAAGCAGTAACTGGAAGGGGTTGAATTTAGCCCGCTGAAACTCATCTAAAACGCCAGCGGTAAAGATGCCGCGTTGACCGCCGCCCTCGCAGACTAAGGCGATTTTCCTGGCTTTAAAAGGTGTGAGAGCAAGGGGTTCAATCGCCCCCAGCGTCACGGGAATACGTATACCCAATGTACCGACCTCAGATTGGGTTCCCGATAGACAAATGTAGGGAATGCAGGGAGTAGAATTGTGGGTCGATACTAGCACGGAGAACCAGCTATGGTGTCCATAAATTGTGCTATTGGCGTTGCGCCGTTTAACACATCGTTGCGAATATGAAGCATCCTTTGCTTCACAATAACATTCGCTACAAATAACTGGTCTCCGTTTAATACTGGCTACGCCAGCATTAAACTGTCTGGGTCATCGCTATAGCTTTTTACGGCCAGTGAACAAGCTGATGAGGAACAGAATAATACCCACCACGAAGACCACTTTAGCGGCCCAGGCTGCGGTACCGGCCAGGCCACCAAAACCTAATGCAGCAGCGATCAGTGCAATCACCAGAAAAATAATGCCCCAACGAAACATAAGCCTCTCCTTCACCATTTAATATTGAACTGCTTGTTTCATCCCAACGATGGGTATTTTTATCAGCGCGGCCTCGCGAGGAAGCCGCACCGGGTCGTGTTAAGACTTGACCTTCAGGTCATTTTTAACACTTTTTACGCCTTCGATAGCTTTAGCGATGCTCTCAGCACGGTCGGACTGTGCCTGGTTCGCCACTTCACCTGAGAGCTGAACCACACCATCGGTGGTTTCAACTTTCACGTTACGTGAAGGAACCATGTCATCAGCTAATAGCTTAGCTTTAATTTCGCTGGTTGTAGCAGCGTCACCGGCATAACCTTTCATTGACTGGTTTTTTGCGTCTTTCACGTGCAGTTTGTCGCTGACGGATTTCACGCCTTCCACTTTTTTCACCACGGCCACGGCTTTTTCAGCCTGGTCTTGTGAGGTGACAAAACCGCTCAGCGTCACCACGCCTTTATGGGTTTTGACAGAAATGTCGGTGCTTTTGATGGAGTCGTCATCAACCAGGGCCGCTTTCGCTTTGGCGGTCACGGCGCTGTCATCCATAAAGCCGCCCACTGATTTCATTGAGCTGTCGATTTTAGAACCGGCGCTGTCAGCCGTCTGTGACGCTTTCTGAGACGCGGATTCCTCTGCAAATGCGCTTCCGCTCAGCAGAGCAGTACCGATCATCGCAGCCATCAATGTTTTAGTAATCTTCGTTGTGTGCATCGATATCATCCTTCTATCTGTTAACTCGCCCAAAACTGTGGGCGCAAGAGCAGCAAACAGTGCTGCTGCGGCACTGGACGCAGGGAGAAATAAGTCTCTTTAACCGTCCGATGAAGTAATCATAGTCGGGATTTAGAGATTTGCTTGGGTAACTGGTTGATCGTGCGTCAAAAGCGAGGAAAAAGCGTGTTTTAGGAGGGTTCTGTATCGGTTAAAACAGGGCCATCCCGCGCTGGAATGGCCCTGCAGGCGCGGATTAATGTTCGCGGGTTTTACGGAACGTCACATCAGGATAGCGTTCCTGTGTAATGTTCAGATTCACCATCGTCGGCGCGATATAGGTCAGGTTATCACCGCCATCCAGCGCGAGGTTAACCTCGTTTTTACGCTGAAAATCTTCAAATTTTTTGGCGTCACTGCACTCGACCCAACGCGCCGTAGAGACGTTAATTGCCTCATAGATGGCTTCAACGTTGTACTCGCTTTTCAGACGCGCAACGACCACGTCAAACTGCAGTACACCCACGGCGCCCACAATCAGGTCATTGTTATGCACCGGGCGGAACACCTGCACCGCGCCCTCTTCCGACAGCTGTACCAGCCCTTTCAGCAGCTGCTTTTGCTTCAACGGATCGCGCAGGCGGATACGGCGGAACAGTTCTGGGGCGAAGTTCGGAATCCCGGTGAACTTCATGTTCTCACCCTGAGTAAAGGTGTCGCCAATCTGAATGGTGCCGTGGTTGTGCAGGCCGATGATATCGCCCGGATAGGCTTCTTCCACATGCGAACGGTCGCCTGCCATAAAGGTCAGGGCATCAGAAATCACCACGTCTTTGCCAGTGCGTACCTGGCGCAGCTTCATGCCTTTTTCATAGCGGCCGGAAACCACGCGCATAAACGCCACCCGGTCACGGTGTTTAGGGTCCATGTTAGCCTGAATCTTAAACACGAAGCCGGTGAATTTCTCTTCTTTGGCTTCAACCTTGCGGGTATCGGTATCGCGCGGCATGGGACGTGGCGCCCACGCCACCAGGCCATCCAGCATATGATCTACGCCGAAGTTACCCAGCGCGGTTCCAAAGAACACCGGAGAGAGCTGACCGCTAAGAAATGCCTCTTCATCAAATTCGTTTGAAGCACCCTGCACCAGCTCCAGCTCGTCACGCAACTGAGCGGCCAGCTCTTCGCCTACCGCCGCGTCGAGTTCCGGGTTATCCAGGCCTTTGACGGTGCGGACTTCCTGAATGGTGTGCCCTTTACCGGTCTGATAGAGATAGGTTTCATCTTTATAAAGGTGATAAACCCCTTTAAACAACTTACCGCAGCCTATCGGCCAGGTGATGGGCGCACAGGCAATTTTTAACTCGCTTTCCACTTCATCCAGCACTTCCATCGGATCGCGGATGTCACGGTCGAGTTTATTCATAAAGGTGAGGATGGGCGTATCACGCAGACGGGTGACTTCCATCAGCTTGCGGGTACGATCTTCAACGCCTTTTGCCGCATCGATCACCATCAGACAGCAGTCAACGGCAGTCAGCGTACGGTAGGTATCTTCAGAAAAGTCTTCGTGCCCCGGCGTATCCAGCAGGTTTACCAGGCTGTCACGATAGGGAAACTGCATAACCGACGTCGTAATCGAAATACCACGCTGCTTTTCCATCTCCATCCAGTCAGACTTAGCATGCTGGTTAGAGCCACGGCCTTTTACCGTTCCGGCGGTCTGAATTGCCTGTCCGAACAGCAGGACTTTTTCGGTAATGGTGGTTTTACCGGCATCCGGGTGCGAGATAATTGCGAAGGTGCGGCGGCGTGCCACCTCTTCTAAAAAGGGATTAGACATGAGTGAATTCTTCTCAACGTAGCCACGCACTAACAGGCGCAGCAGATAAATCACGGTGGCCGGCAGAACCTTACCGGCAGGTAAACGGTGCCAAATGCGACTTTATGTCGTCGCGGGGTGAGCGCAAAGTTACATTGGCGTGCTTCCGGTTACCTGGTCAACTTTAAGGCGGCATAGCATACAATATTTTGTGCTAATGGCCTACAGCGTACCTAAGAGAAAGTCGCGTCCGCCTGAAACACCGCTCAGCGAGGCTTAGTACAGATGCGGCGGCCAGTGCGCGCGGCGCAGTCATCCCGCCGCCAGCCGCGGCTGTAAAAGTGAAAACCCCCACGTCACTCCGGCCCGGTACCGGTTAATCCACCAATTCAATCCCTAAGCTTTCCAGCAGAGACACCGCCTCAAGGCGCGAAAATTTAGCTTTAGTGACCGTATTGTTTAAGACATCAATGCTGTAATTCCATGCGTCGGTAAAATCGGCGCCCCGCAACAGCGTGTGATTGAATAAGCTGCCTGTCAGCTCCGATCCGCTGAACGTTGCGCCAGTCAGATCGCACTCTCTGAAGTCAACCTCCGCCACTCTGCACGCCTCCATTTTTAGCCCCTGAAGCTTAAGGCCATAAAAGGATGCGCTGGTCAGCATGCAGCTCACAAAATACAGCTCATGATCCAGATGAAAATCAGGCCAGTAGGCTTTTGTCCAGTCGATGCCGGTCAGCTTGCACTCCGTGAACTGCAGGCCATAAAAGCGGGTATTCGGCGCATCCAACAGGCTCAGATTACAGTGACTGAAAGTGCAGTTAATGAACTTACAGGCGGTAAACTGCGCAGAGGTGAAGTTGACGTTACTAAAGTCGCAGTCTTCAAAATGGGTTTCAGCGATGGTCAGACCGGTGAAATCCTCTTTTGAAAAATGGGTATCATAAAATTCAGCGTGACTGTCGATACGTTGCATATTCACCCTTATCGGTTAACGGTGGCATTTTACCAAAAGCTTATGCGATTTTTTCGCGACGGAACCTTCTGACGATCACCCTTCACATTTTGCCTCATGAACCGTCATCGAACATGTCTGTTCAGCGTGGCGGGCAAAAAAATGCGCGGTCCGATCGCGTACCTGATTTTCCTCTGTCGCCTTCCCAGGCCGCATACAGACTGCGCCTCAGCCGTCCGCAACATCGCTGAGGATCGGCGCACGCCTCGCCTGGTTAACATTCGGGGAGCGAATTGACCGTGCGAAAAGCAGACCACAATGATAATCGCTCGCATTCAACAGTTGAAATAATTCTTTTTAAATCAATCAGATAAATTGCAACTTTTTCAACAAAAGGCTTCCCATTCGTTACCAGACTGTTGCATAATTCACCACTAATTTAATGACAATCAAAAGGACGCGGCCATGCTGACTGCTGAAATGACTGGACGTTTAAACGACCAGCTGAACCTGGAATTCTTCTCCGCCAATCTCTATTTACAAATGAGTGCGTGGTGCAGCGATAAAGGCTACGAGGGCGCAGCGTCCTTCCTGAAAATGCATTCGCGTGAAGAGATGCAACACATGCAGCGCCTGTTCGACTATCTGAGTGATACAGGTGGTATGCCGGTGCTGGGCAGCATTGCTGCACCGCCCGTTGCTTACAATTCGCTGAACGAAGTGTTGATTCAGGCGCTGGATCACGAAAAGCTGATCACCAGCAAAATCAACGAACTGGCGCACTCTGCCATGACGACGCAGGACTATTCAACCTTCAACTTCCTGCAGTGGTATGTTGCAGAACAGCATGAAGAAGAGAAACTGTTTAAAACCGTGCTGGATAAACTGGCGATGGTGGGCGACAGCGGTAACGGTCTGTTCCTGGTCGATAAAGACCTTGGACGCATGAGCACCGAAAACCACTCAGCCTGAACATAAACCGGCCCACGCAGGTGGGCCGGTTATCAGGATTGCGGATGACGACAGCCTGATGCGCTATCGCTTACGCCAGCCGATAACATGACGTCCTTTCACCGTTGATCCACAGCGAACGCTGCTCACCCGGCGGCAACATAATCGCTATCTCACGCCACGCCGGCAGATAATCGCCGCGCTTTTCAATGGTCAGATCCAGCCGTGACGCGCTACTGGTTAAAGACCAGTTCAACCATAACGCCTTGCCTTTCTGCCAACCGTGGGTTTCGCCGTCGTCATCGAACACCTCACCCTGGGTGGTGGCATCGCCCGGCGCAGGCCAAATCTGCAGCTCACGCACGTTATCACGTTGCGCATCGGTGGTGGTTTCGCACTGTCCCAGAGGGATAGCGGCCCCGGCACGGACCAGCAACGGCAACCGATCCAGCGGCGCATCCAGCGTCACGGTTTGTCCGCCCGCCAGCCAGTTGCCGGTGTGCCAGTCATACCAGCCGTGGGTATTTTCCGGCAGATAAACCTGGCGCTGGCGTGCGCCCTGCTCCACCACGCTGGCCACCAGCAGATCGCGTCCCAGCATAAAATCATCGCACTCGTCGTACGTACGGGGATCGTCCTCATGATCGAGGAAGGTCGGCCGCAGCATGGGTTCATCCTGCTCGCTGGCCTGCCAGGCAAGCGTATACAAATAAGGCATCAGACGATAACGCAGGCGGATCGCCTCGCGGATCATCGGTGTGGCTTCCGGATACATCCAGGGCTCGTTCACCGTATGATCGTCATTCCAGGAGTGAATGGTAAACCGTGGGTGCATCACGCCATTCTGCACCCAGCGCACAAACAGCTCCGGATCGGGTTTATCCCCGGCAAAGCCGCCCACATCGTGCCCCACGTTAAACAGGCCTGACAGGCTCATCCCTAATCCCATGCGGATGTTGTAGCGCAGGGTTTGCCAGTTTGTCCGGTTGTCGCCGCTCCAGGTCTGCACATAGCGCTGCATCCCTGCACAGCCAGAGCGCGAGATCAGATACGGCCGCTTCTCCGGGGCAAAGCGCTGCTGAGCTTCCATCGAGGCCCGCATCATCAGTAGCGGCATCACCGGACGAATATGCTTGATGGCGATGGGCTGACCAAAGCCATAGCAGCGCGCTTCGCCGTCCCAGACTTCATATTCGTTATTGTCGTTCCAGGTTGAATCGATGCCTTTTTTCAGCAACTGCTCAGTGACGTTTTGCTGCCACCACGCCACGGTTTGTGGATGGGTAAAATCCAGATGCGAGCCTTCGTCATCCCAGAACACCGAGCGTTCAGGCCGGTCATGTTCCGAATCGCGGATAAACAGTCCCTGGTCCGCCACTTCTTTGTAACGTGGATGATCCTGCAGCAGACAAGGCTTGATATTGGCTGCCAGCTTCATTCCGGCCTGATGGAAAGAAGCGCTCATCCCCTCCGGGTTCGGCACCTTGTCGTAGTTCCAGTTAAACACGTAGCGCTTGTTGTTAATGGAGGTGTAACCCGACGACAGCTGAAACGAATCGCAGGGAATTTCATGCTCGCGGCACAGCTGGATAAAGGACAAGAGTTGCTGCTGCGCATCAGGCGCATCCGTGTAGTGCATGGTGGAACCGCTATAGCCCAGGCTCCACTTCGGCTGAAACAGGGTACGGCCGGTAAGGCGAACAAAGGCCTTGGTGACGTCCAGCAGCGTTGGCCCCAGCATCATGTAGTAATCCAGATCGCCCGCCTCCGCACGGTAGCGACGATAAGGCAGATGGTAATTATCTAACTCATTGCCCAGATCCAGCCAGCTGCTGCTGAGGTTATCGTAAAACAGGCCAAAGCTGACGCCGTCACGCTGGGTCAGCGTGAAGGGAATATGCTTGTAGAGCGGATCGGTACTGGCCGCGTTATAGCCCATGGCGTCCAGGTTACGCATCTCATAACGACGGTTAACCCGGTTGAGGTCGCCACTTTTTTCACCCAGGCCGTAAACCCGATCCTGCGGCTGACGGCGCTGATAATGTTCCACGCCATCGCCATGCATGTTCAGCAGGTAAGCCCCGGTATGGCGATCGACCGCCAGCGGTTGCCAGCCAGTGCCGTCAAAATGTTCCCAACTGAGGCACAACGGATAATGCACGGTGACGCGCAGCCGGTCAGTGGCCAGGCGGATTTGCTGCGCCTCCTGCTCAACGGTAAAAGCGGGCAGCGTAAAGCCTTCTAACGATTCGCGATCCCGTCCCTCCCATGGCACATCCTCCTGGGGAGCAATGCTCCAGGTGCGGTTGAGTGCCAGCTCTCCATCGCGTTTCAGCAGCACGCGCATCAGGCCATTTTCTAATACGTAAATACGTAAAAAGTGACGTTGCTCGACTTTCAGTTCGACGAAATTCGCCGCCTGGTGATGAAGCGTCCATGTCTTAAGCGTTTTCATCAGGTTACCCTCAATTTTTAGCAGTACGTTGGCGGCGTTCGGCGATAAACATCACCAGGAAAACCGCGCCAATCAGGTCAAAAAAGCCCATGGCAATAAACAGGGGATTAAAGCCAATGGTGTCGGCCGTGACGCCGATAATCAGCGAGAAAATAAAGCTGGCGATCCAGGCACAGGAGCCGCGCATCCCGTTAACCGTTGCCATCTGGCGGCGATCAAAACGCTCGACCACCAGCGCACTCAACATGCAGGAGATCACCTGGTGACCGAACCCGCCGATGGAGATCAGGGCGATGGCCAGATAGGGATCTTTAACCAGCGTCATTAGTGCCAGAGAGATCATCAGGGCAGCCCCGGTCACAGAACTGGCAACGATAGAGTTGACGCGGGAGCAGCCAAACCAGCGCACATAGAGTTTGGTCAGATAACCACTGGCGATGCTGCCCAGATCCGCAGCCAGGAAGGGTAGCCAGGCAAACATCACGATCTGTTTCAGATCCATGCCGCGTTCGTTGGCCAGGTAGAGCGGCACCCAGAAGCTCAGTACCGCCCAGGCGGGTTCAGCCAGAAAGGCCGGAATGGCAATACCGTAAAATTTCTTCTCTTTACCAATCTCTTTCATGGCGGTGAAAAACGGCAGCTTTTCGCCGATGACTTCTTTGTCCTGGGTGATAAACGCCCGTTCTTCCTCCGACAGACGCGGATGATGTTCAGGTGAGTGATAACCCCACCACCAGAGCGCGACCCAGATCAGGCCCAGCCCACCGGTCAGCAGAAATGCGCCCTGCCAGCCAAACGAGATATGCGCGACATAAATAATGGGCGGTGCCAGCATCGCGCCAATGGAGAACCCCACGCCAGCCCAGCCTGCTGCTACCGGCCGTTCCTTTTTCGGAAACCATTCACCAATGGCTTTGGCATTCGCAGGCGTGGCTGCGGCCTCGGATGCCCCCATCACAAAGCGCAGTAGCGCCAGATGCAGCCAGCTTCCGGCTCCGGCGTGCAGCAGACAGGTAATGGACCAGATAACGGCGCAGATTAAAAAGCCCATCTTCAGGCCGATAATATCGATTAACCAACCGCAAAGAGGCTGAAACAGCGTATAGGCCAGCTGAAAGGCGGCTACCACCCAGGAATATTGCTCCGTAGTCATATTCAGGGTGTTTTTCAGTTCGGGGGCCAAAATGCCCAGGGAGTTACGGGTGATGTAGTTCACCGTCACGCCCAGCAGGAACATACCCAGCATCCACCAGCGCAGATTTTTAATAACCCGTACCGTGCGCGACGCGCTGGTGCGGGTGGTCGAGTCGAGACTCATGATGAAACTCCTGTAGCCAGTAATAACCGCGTTGCCGCGAAGCAAACCTTTTTGTCTGATCCGACCTTAAAAAAGCGCAAAACGTGGGTACAGCCCATTTTTTGCAACTCTTTTCATGACACTATTTGGAAATAACAAAAAACCCCTCTCAGACCAGTAGGGACACGATTCAGCACGTTATGAAAATTTTTTCATTTGCAGATTTGAGGGCGATCACAGAATGAAACAAAGCTTAAAAGTGAGCGAGATTGCCGCCCTGAGCGGCGTGTCAGTCAGCACGGTTTCTCGCGTCCTGGCCGGGAAAGCCAATATCCGTACCGCCACGCGCGATAAAGTCCTGCGCATTGCCCAACAGCAAGGCGTACTGGACAACCTTCATCATGGGCGGCTGCTGCTTAATGATCTGATGGTGTTTGCACCACCGCGCGCGTTTGATATCCGCACGGATATCTTTTATTACAAGGTGATCCAGGGCATCAGCGAGGCCGTCAAACCGCACGATGTCCGGTTGCGCTACTGCCCGCTGGAAGAGGTAGAAAGCGATGCCGCCCTGTTTATCGACAAGATGCAGCAGACGGAGGCGGCGCTGTTAATCGGTATCGACGACGAGCACATCCATCAGTTGGCAGCCGAAATGAATAAGCCCTGCGTGCTGATCAATGCCCGCGATCGCCGAATGCGGCTGCCCTCGGTATCGCCCGATCATCAGCTCATTGGCGAGTTTTCGGCGCGCTATTTGTTTGAACAGGGTCACCGGCAAATTCTGTCGCTGCACTGCCTGCGACGTTACACCATGGAGCAGCGGCTGCAGGGAGTGCGCGATGCCTGGCATGCCATGAATCTGCGCTTCGACAGCCGTCAGCACCTGATTACGCTCAACAGCTTTAGCAGCAGCGAAGCCAGCGCCTGTCTGGGTGAGTATCTGCGTCATTGTCCTCAGGCACAGCGGCCCACGGCGATTCTGGCAAGTGGGGATTATATTGCGGCGGGAACCGTGCAGGCGTTACAACAGGCCGGCCTGCGGGTGCCGCAGGATGTGTCCGTCATGAGCATGGATGGTTTTAATCTGGCGACCGTACAGGAGATACCGTTAACCTCGGTGCAGGTGCCGCGGGATGAACTGGGAGAAGCCGCCGTCAAAGTCCTTCAGGCCCTGCGTTTAGACCCGGACCTGCCACCCGGCAATCTGCTGCTGAACGGCAAGCTGGTGGTACGCGACTCCGTCCGCCGCATCCGGGATAATCCGGGCCATGCCTCGGTGCAGCAACACGGGCTTTACAGCTGAGGAGGCATCGCGCGCTCAGGCAAAACTTTCCCAGCGGGATGACAGCGTGAAATGACGCTGCCAGTTCAGCGTCGCGTGCGTTCGGGCGATTAACTGCTGACACAACGCCGGCTCGACAAAAGCGGGGATCACCTGTTCCGCCCCGCTGTGTTGGATCAGCGCCAGTTGATCGTCCAGCGGTGGGTGAACATTCCAGGGTAGCCACTGTGCCAACCCGTTTTGCAGCATCTCGAAGGCCCGTGTGCCGCGTGCCACATGGCTACTAAAAATCAGATTGAATTCGGGTCGCTGGCTCAGCGTGGCAGCCAGGCCACTGTCTGCCACCGCATCGGCTGCGACAATAATGCTGTCAGGCCGCCATTGCGTTGGCGTCGGCTCGCGCAGTAGCGGCAGTAACGCCAGCGCGGTAGCGGCAGGTAATGTATTTTGCGCCAGCAGCTGTGACACTTCCTCACGCACCTGCGGGCAAAGCACGACAGGTAAACCCTGGCTACGCAGCCGTAATGCCATCTCCGGGCCTCTGCCATGCAACGGCGCCGTGACCACCGCGCCTTTTCGGGCTGCCTGCACCAGGGCATCAACCTGCTGATTCAGACGCTGATTGCGGTCGCCGTAGGATGCATCGGTAATCAGCCAGCGCGCCCGTGGCGGCCGGTCAAAAGGCAGCAGCAGCGACTCACAGCTCCAGTCTCCCATATAGGTAATCCCGCCCGCGACCGGCAGATGAAACCAGACGGAGCCGGGCGAGTGGCCGCTCCGGCCGGTAAACAGGTTAAGCGGCCCCATCGCGCACTGCCCGTGCAACGGCAGAGAATGCCGCCAGCGGGCGGGCACCGGGCAAGCGGCCAACTGCTGCCAGGTCAGCTCCGTGGCATAAACCGGCGGCGATCCCAGCTGTTGCCAGCTGTCGAGCGCACCGGCATGGTCGCCGTGGGAGTGGGTAAGGCAAATCGCATCAACCTGGCCTGTCTTAGTCAGATCCGGCTTTACGCCCGGTTCAGGCCCCGCGCCCAGGTCCCACAACAGGCGATATCCCTGGATCTCAAGCAGGAAAGCGGCGGGCAATTTACCCCCCACGCCGCTCACCACCGTCAGGCTTGCCATGGCAATACTCCTTGCGGCAGGCGGCGCGTCAGACGCGTTGCCAGCAGCATTAAGGTCAGAACAACCAGAATCATCAGGCATCCCACGGCGGCAGCCAGCGGGGCGGAACCGCCTTCATCGAGAAAGATGATGGTAGGCCCCAGGGTTTGTGTGTCAGACGTCACCAGCAGCACCGATACCTGAATTTCATTTAGCGCGGTCAGAAACACCAACAGGCTTCCCGCCAGCGCCGACGGTGCCGCCAGCGGCAGTAAAATATCGCGCATACGACGCATAAAACCAGCCCCGCACAGGCGGGCGGCTTCATCCAGCGACGGCTCAATTTGTGCGAAACCTGCCAGCGTGGGCCGCAAGACTAAAGCCAGAAAGTTGGACAGATAGGCAGCAAGAATGATCCAGACCGTGCCGTAAATCGACACCTCCAGCAGCGGAAGCGGCGGCAGAAAGAACAGTATGGCCGCCACGCCTGTCACAATGCCGGGCAGCGCGTACGTCAGTTCACTGGCAAACCACAGGCCGCGAACCAGCCGGGTGCGCTGCCAGCTCAGGAAAAAAGCCAGAAACAGCGCCATGGCGGTCAGGATCAGCGTCGCCAGGGAGGTCAGCCACAGGCTGGTCGCGAAAGCATGACGGATTGCAGGATAGCCCCACAGCGCCTGGTAAATGTTCTCCAGCGTCAGGGTTTGCCACGTTAAGGCCTGACCAAAACCCCGCGTCAGCGCCGTGGTCAGCAGCGCGCTGACGGGCATGATAAGCGTGGCGGCCATCCACAGCCAGGCCATGACTTCCATGGGCAGGCGAGCGCCTTTTAGCGGTTGATGGAACGGGCGCGGCGAGCCACTGACCCGGACATCCTGCCGACCGCCCAGCCAGGCGCTTAGCATCATGCCGGTCAGCGTGATCAGCGCAATCAGCAAGGAATAGACGGCGGTATCCGGCAACGCACTGGGGCCGATGGCGTTGAGCTGTTGATAGACCAGGGTAATTAAGGTCGGTAAACGCGCCGGAATGCCCAACATCGCCTGAATACCAAAATTACCGACGGCCGCCACAAATGCCAGCGCCGCCCCGGCAAAAATGGCGGGGCGCGCCAGCGGCAAAATGATGGTGCGCAGAATTTGCCCGTGCGATGCACCGCTGATCTGTGCCGCCTCCACCAGTTCGGCGGGTAAACGTCGAAGACCGGCTCGCACCGTCAGAAACACCAGCGGCGCATTGTGCAAACCCAGCAGCAGCACGATTCCGCCCCATGAACAGAGCGGCTGCTCACCCGGCGCGAACCAGGGTAAACCCAGCCGCTGAAGCAGCGATGCCAGCAGGCTACCCGGTGCCAGTGCCTGGAGCCAGGCGAGCGCCGTCACCTGCGGCGGAATCATTAACGGTAAGATAAACGCAAAGACCCAGGCCGCTTTGGCGCGCATATCGCTCAGCGCGACCAGCCAGGCGGCAAATGTACCGAGCAGCAGCGACAGCAGGGTGGCACTCAGCCCGACGCTTAACGTATTTAGCGTGGCGCTGAGCACCCGACGGCTGACCAGCAACTGCGTCAGCCGGGCCAGATCCGGCACGCCCTGCGGCGCCACCGCTGTCCAGATCAGCCGCCCAAAGGGCGCGACGGACAGCAGTCCGATCGTCAGCACCAGCAGCCCCAGCACCCACGGCTCGGCGCGGAAACGCCAGCGCGCGGGCTGCAAACGGCGGGGCCGACAGTCGTTACTCAGCACGCTCATGTTCAGCCACCAAACAGCGCGGTAAACTGCTCCCGCACCTGCGCATCGTCCGCAACCGCCTTCTCAACGTCCGGCGTCAGGAGTTTGATCTGGTCGACAGGGACAAATCCTTCAGGCGCGGCAACGCGGTCATCGACCGGCCGGTTACCCTGCTGCACCACCAGTTTCTGCCCCTGTTCGGAGAGTAAAAAGTCCACAAAGGCTTTGGCGGCAGGCAGGTTATGTACCGATTTCATAATGGCAACCGGTTCGGTGACGTAAGAAACCCCTTCTTCGGGATAAACCAGGTCGATGGGCGAACCCTGTTTTTTGGCCCGGATGATGTCAGCATCGGTAATCACGCCATATTTATCCATCCCGCTGGCCACGGCTTTTAAAGCCGGTCCGTTGCCGCCCTGCGGCGCAATACCCAGCGCCGCCAACTGCTTATAGAAGTTCCAGCCGATGTCCGGCGTCGTAATATCGGTGTGCAGTTTATACAGGGCCGCCCCGGAGTAGAGCGGGCTGGGTACGGCTATTTGCCCTTTGTTATCAGCATTGAGCAACGCTTTCCAGCTGTTGACCGGTTTGGCACGTTGCGTGTTATAGGCAATCACGGTGGCGATGATTTTGGTACCAAAAAAGGTTTTATCACGGTCATAAAACGCAGGCTTCAGGTGATCCACGGGCGCATCCTGATACGCATACAGCTGCTTCTCTTTCTTCAGCGCGCCGAGGTTGATGGCATCCGCCACCAGCAGCACGTCAGGCTTGACCTTGCCGCTCATCATTTCCGTGTGCAGGACATTCATTAACTGCGTGGTGCCGTTGCGCGTCCATTCCACCTGAATCGCGGGATAAGCGGCTTTGAACGCATCCATGGTTTGCTGCGCAATTTCCGGTGCCTGCGAGGTGTACACCACCAGCTTGCCGCTGGGCTTGTCAGCCGCCTGCGCCAGCGTTGAACCTGTCAGCACAGCCGTGAACAGTAGCGAGGTAAGAATGACCTTTTTCATATTGTCTGAAGTCCTTTATGCGGGAAGAATCCAGCCGTCATTAACAGCAATACTTACGGTGTCGTTCACCGCAAGCGCAGAAACATCATCAAGGGCCAGGGTGAAAGAGACATCCGGCTGCGCCAGCGGGCACAGGTGAATGTCGTAATGACCGCCACGGTAGATAATGCGTTCAACCTGCGCGTTAAACTGACCGCGATTAACAGGCGTCAGGCGGAAACTGGCACGATGAAAGCTGGCTTTACCGTGGGGTAACGTTGCCTGCTGCGCTGAGCAGCGCAGCAGCAGTCGTGCGCCGAACAGCATGACCGATGCCTGCCCCTGTCCCACCGGTTCAATATCCTGTACCGGCAGAACCCTTCCCTCATCAATGAAGGTGGCGACCATCTCGTTGGCGGGCTCGCGCCACAACGTTTGGGGCGAAGCAAACTGCATGACCTGCCCCGCATTCAGCACCACAACGCGATCGGCCAGCGCCATCGCTTCGCGCTGATCGTGGGTGATGTAGACCAGCGTTGCCCCACTGTGACGATGAAAGCGGCGAAACTCCTCTTCCATCGCGCTACGCAAATGCACGTCAAGGTTAGCCAGAGGTTCATCAAGCAGGACCAGCCTGGGCTTTGCCACCAGGCAGCGGGCCAGCGCCACGCGCTGACGTTGGCCGCCGGACAGATCGGCCGGGCGACGATCGGCAAAGGGCAGCAGATCGACCAGCGTCAGGGCTTGCCGGATACGATCCGCCCGCTCTGTGCGGTTCACGCCGTTGACTTTCAGGCTGTAGCCCACGTTTTCGGCTACCGTCATGTGCGGCCAGAGCGCGTAGTTTTGAAATACCACGCCAAGATCGCGACTTTCGGGGGGAAGATGAAAACCCTGAGTGGCAAACAAGGTGTCGCCTACCCAGATCTCACCGCGATCCAGGGTTTCGAATCCGGCGATCAAGCGGAGTAAGGTTGTCTTGCCGCAGCCGGAGGGACCCAGCACGGCGATAAATTCACCCTGCTGGATCTCCAGCGATACCGCGTTAAGAACCGGCTGCGCCGCGAAGGCTTTATGCAGCCCGGAGAGTGAAATTGCGGCCATGATTACGTCGCCTGTGCCATAAACGTTCTATGCAAAACGTTACGACACATTGATGACAACACCGTGACAGCAGGCTACTTCGGCAGATGGACCGCCACGTAGCGCTCATAGCGCGACGGCTTAATTTTGGTGAGATCCGCCAGAACCAGCCCGTCAATACAGTTGTTGAAGTCGGGGTCACTGCCAAAATCAATAAACTGCACGCCGCCGGGTTCGTACACTTCGCAATACTGTTTGTAAAGCGTCGGGATCGCCACGCCGAGGTTGCTGAGCAACTGCTTCAGCCGCTGGAGATCCTCTTTGTAATCATTGCCGCTGAACTGGGCCAGCACGTCAGGCAGCGAGGCCGGATAAGGACAGCGCGACGTGGCCAGAGGGAAGTCCGTCGGAAAATAGATGCGGTAGAACGCCACCAGCAAATCACGTGCCGCCAGCGGCATGGTGCCAGAAATAGAGACCGGTCCGAACAGATAGCGCACCTCAGGGTATCTGGCGACGTAGGCTCCGATGCCCAGCCAGAGATAATCCAGCCCGCGTTTGCCCCAGTAAGCAGGCTGGATAAAGCTGCGTCCCAGCTCGATGCCCTGACGCAGGATAGGGATCATGCGTTCGTCGTAATGAAACAGGCTGTGGCTGTAGAGTCCTTCCATGCCGCGGCGTTCCAGCTGTTCGCCACCGGGAATAAACCGATAGGCACCGACGATTTCCAGCTCTGCATCGTCCCACAGAATCAGGTGATAGTAGTCATCATCGTAGCTGTCTAAATCACGTCGGCGGCCGCTGCCCTCGCCCACGGCACGAAAGGCAATCTCACGCAGTCGGCCCAGCTCACGCAGTATCGGCACCGAGGTGGCCCCGTTACGTCGCCACAGATAGATCTGCTTGCCATCCGGGGTATTCCCCAACAGTTCGCTTTGCAGCAGCGCTTTTTTCAGGTCGGCACGATCTTCCGCCAGCGCAATGGCGGATTCAGTCTGAAAAAGGCCCTTTTTTCCCTGCCCCAGACGATAGACATGTTTACGCACGCGCTTTGCCAGCTCTTTGCCTGGCGTATGGCCGTCGTGCCAGTGCGCAAACGGAATCTGTGCACCGATACGCAGTTTGATGCGCATTCCGCGCTGTTTAAACATTTCCCGCACCAGCATTAACATTGCCACAGGCGGTGCGACTTTGGCGGTAGCATAGAACAGCCAGCTGTTTCGGCCCTCAACGTGCACCGGCACCAGCGGTGCCCGCGCTTTCGCCGCAAGACGCAGGAAGCTGTGATGCCATTCACGGTCACGCACGCCCGCACTGCTAAGACGGGACACTTCACCCGCCGGGAAGATAATCAGCACGCCCTGATTGCTAAGATGCTGCTGCATGCTCTGCAACTGCTGGCGGCTGGTGCGGTTCCCAATATTGTCGACGGGCAACATCAGGCTGTTGAGCGATTCCAGCAGCATAATCAACCGGTTCGCCACTATTTTCACGTCGGGGCGCACCTGTGATATCGCATGCAGTAACGCCATGCCGTCAATGGTTCCCAGTGGATGGTTGGCCACGATGACCACCGGCCCGCGCGGGGGGATCTGCTCCAGATCGCGCTCACTAAGCTCGCAACGTACATCGAGGTGCTCCAGCACCTGCTCGACCATATCCAGGCCTTTCAGGTGAGGATAGCGCGCGGCAAATCGCTGGAATTCATCTTCACGTAAGATCCACTTCAGAATCCGTTTCTGCCAGTTGGCGGGATGCTGGTTGGGCCAGAAGCTCTCAATAACCTGATCGACTGAAAACATAGTTAACCTTTCGTGCCTGTCCCGGAGATACAGCGAAAGTAAGTCGCATTGTTTGCACTTTTATGAATAACGAGTGGTCGAGAGACAAATATGTTGGCGCAGTCAGCGACACAGGGGTGCCGCATCAGGTTTTTAGCCACAAAAACAGAGGGATAAGGCAGGATATTTCACCGGGACGATACGGTAAAAAAGGAAACGGACAAAAGACTGCCGCGCGCATTGGCGAAAAGTACGTACCCGAGGTCATGAGGGAAATGCGCGAAAGTCAGTATCACTACTCGAACTGTGACACTGGTCCCGCTGAGGTGATTCCAGCACTGTTGTCGAAGCATCGCCGCGGGCTTCAGTTACATGCTCTACTGGCAGAACTGGCTAGTAACGACCATAAAGTGGAGGGAGCTTGAAGCGATCCGCCTGCATCTGACAGAACAGAGAAAGCTGTTAGCAGCACTGACGACTCATGGACAATACATCACCCAGCTAGCGGCAAAATGAAGCCTCAACGTTAGCCTGAATGCGCCGATAACTAAGGCGCATTCGTTTGGTAATCTTTACGATAATACTGCTGTATTGGTTGCGTAATATGCATCTGGAGCATAAAATGTTAGCAGATAGGTAAGACTTAACGTTCCTATCATTGAAGTGTTTTATCTACTTTATGAGGTGTGTCATGGCTAATAAAACGGAAGTACGTTTAGAGCGTAAACCGCGCCAGACCGTGCGCCGCTCAGCCGAGCATAAGGCTTTGCTGTCAGAGGGTTCAAAATTACTTGCATTGAGAATGTCGGAGAAGCGCAACTCATGGGATTTAAAATAAGTCGCTCACAGGCACTTATCGATGTAATTAGTGAAGAACCAATAACTGAGTATCCCATACTCGATTTTGAAGAATACAAAGCACTTTGCATTGAGTATGGGGATACACCCGCCCCTTCATTCGAAACCCAGAACGAACACCCTGCTCACGTCGAGACCATTGGGCGAGACAGGGCTATGTACAAACCTATTGAAGCCAAAATAGAAGAACTTCACCATACCCATATTTGGCAAGAGGGTTGCTGCTGGGAGGATGATACAGATGGGCTCAATGTTCAGTGGGCATCTACCAGTAATAGCTACATAGTTTATTCTTATTTCAAAGATAAAGATGATGACCATCATTTTTACATAATTGACTACTGTGGTGACGGCGCTCATGAGTTAATTAAAGACGAAAGTCAGGTATTAGATTGGGCCAGACAAGCTAATGAATTCAGAAATAAAAAATTTAATTAACCATCCTCTTTAAATATTAAAAATGGAATTTTTAATGTGGATAACTCTATTTTAACAGCGTTGATAGCTTCCGGTTCTGCCTTCGCTGGTGTAGTTGGTGGAGGAATATCTAATTTTTTAGTCAATGTTAACATTGAAAAAAGAAAACTTAGATATCAGCGCAGAGAGGAGTTATTCGATCAAACCTCTATTTTTCGTATGCAACTCCGGCAGGCCTATTAATATTTTTGCAAGAACGTAAAAATAGATACAAATAGTAGCGCCTGGATGGAGAATAAAAAAACAATAAATCCATTCTTAAAAATAGAGCACTTGATAAACCTTTACTTTCAAGAGCTTACGCCAGAAAATGACGCTATAACAAAAGCCTTTGATGAATTTTCTGAGCTTGCATTGAATAAAGATGAATCCATCGATATCGATTGGAAAAAGTCTGAACTTGAGAAACATTACAAAAATATAAGAAATAATTTGAAAAAAATTCAAGATACACTTTCATCCATGAATTAGCCCGCGAAAGTGGGCTTTTTTTCTAATGGCATTTCGTGGTTTTCAGGATTTGAAGCTGATTCAAACGTTGTTGTGCTTTATCTTTGGCGCTTTCCTTAGCCAACCCGTTACCTATACCAAAATCAGCAATAAAACCTAAAACAGTCCTGGCATCGAACTGTGCCGTTCGGTCGATCTCGCTTTGAATACTATGCATCTTTGCGATTTCCTGCTCGATAGCTCGGCAATCAAAAGCTGCAGACTCCTCAGGGGTGAGTTGAGGTGACTGTGGATACTGTTTTGTTGCACATCCAGCCAGAAATAAAACACAGAGTATTAAAATTTTTCTCACTTAAATTCCTATTATTAAAATTTTTTCGGGACCATAGCAATTCTAAGAGCCCAGCACGTCCAACAAAAATAGCAGTCATTATCAGTCAGAAGTCGCCATCGGCACCGAACCCACCGCCCTTCAACTAATTATATATTCCTACCGATGAAAACGATTACGCTTACGAAAAATACAAATCAAATGAATACCTTGAGGGCGTCATTTACTCCGTAATTGCTTAAGTTATCGTAAGCAAGAATTACGCCAGAGATTATTGCGAATAAAAGAAAACCATCCGTGTTCTACCCTACTGCGGAGTGATGTTTTGTGGCTTCCACCAATAAGTCTGATTAAAATCTTTTTTTGACCGTTGCTCAACCTTGCGGAGATATCGAGATGAGACGTATTCCTGCATTTGATTGAAGATCATATGATCCAAAGCCGCTTTTGCGTACCAAAGATTAGCACCAGGACTTAATCCTTTTTCAAGTTTTACCAGGCCGCCGACGTTCTGTTCTCGCTTACCTTCCACGGCATTGAGCGATATTCCCTACCTCAGCTTAACCACGTCGTCCACCAACCAGGCAACCGGGCCTATCATTTATGCAAAATCTTAATACTGCTGGCGATAACGGCAATCGTGTCCGTTCGCCACCGCTTGACAAGAAAAGGCGGAACCGGTTTCCGCTGCCAGTTTGTCGGCAGCGGCACTGTCATTAATCCTGAGCAGCCGGTCCCGTTTTGCGTTACTGGTTGTGCATCATGGTCGCAACCGGGAGCCAGATCTCGGTCATCGCGCCCGCTTTACCGGTGAACGGGTCCCGTTTCGGCAGCGCTACTGCTTTTACTTTTTCCTGCGACAGCTTCAAATGGGCAATTTCATCGCGCAGGATTTCAGGCTTCAGGCCTTCCGGATAGGCGCCCACCGCCAGGAAGTCTTCGCTGGCAGACACCTGTCGATGCCCGACACCGGCAGGGATCAGCACGGCATCGCCTGCCCGCAAAGTAATCATACGACCACTGTCGCCACCAAACAGCACTTCCGCCCAGCCTTCAGCCACGCCGAGGAGCTCATGCGTGTTGGGATGGTAATGCATGTAAGGGAACAGCTGATCGCGCCAGTCGGGTGGCCAGCCATTTTTTTCAAACGTCTGCTCGAACCAGACGGCGATATACTCTTCATCCTCTGGCACCACGCGCGGCCAGATAATGAGCGGTAACGGATTATTCGGCACGCCGCCAGACGGACTGGCGAACATCAAATGCTGAGGGTTATCTGATGCCCCGGCTGAAAATGTTCCTGCTGCGAAAGACATCAGCAACATCAGACTGGAAGTTTGGGCAGTCATACAATGTCTCCTTTTTTCTTTAGTGTGACAAAGGTCGCAGGGTTTGTAATGTGCGCTATGCATCACAATTTACACAACCACCCTAACTCGCTAACCAAAGTCAAATTAGTTGTTAACAATTTCACCCTAAGTAAGTAAGTCTCTTTTACGTGGTAGGATTAATCTGTAAAAGAGACAACGCCCGTGGTTGCACGCTGAACCGGCAGTCGCTGCGCAGCCGTCAAAGTGAAGATTAAGGCTAATAACCCCAGAAAATGACGGGCCGATGACAAGGCATTAATCTGTTTCGCGGCGACAAAAAAACCCGCCAGGGCTGGCGGGTCGATGCGCGGTGATGGCCTGTGGCTGACGCCATTTTCAGGCTCGCCTGACTCAGTAAACAATGCCGGGTGGATTGACGGTGGAATGGGCGACCGCTTCATCCTCTTCGCCCCAACGCTGGAGAACCTGCTGATACTGCCCGCCGGCAATGGTGCCATCCAGCGCGGTTTGCAGCGCCGCAGCCAGCCCGTTGCCCTTTTTGGTGGTCACCGCCACCCAGGCGCGGAACGGCCCCTCGCCGACTATTTTCGTTTGCCCGCGCGACGCCACTTTCCATGCCGCCGTAGAATGCGGGCCAAACAGCGCATCGGCCCGCCCGGAGAGCAGAGAGAGCGTCGCCGAGGCATCATCCGTCAGGTAGATGGGTTGGACAGGCGGCAACCCTTTGGCCCGGTTCTGCGCGTCCCAACTGAGTAAAATGCGCTCCTGATTGGTGCCTGATGCCACGATGATGCGCTTGCCCGCCACGTCTGCCGGTGAGTTGATCGTGCTGACAGGACTGTCCGCTTTGACGACAAAGGCGTGGTTATCGGCGCGATAGGTGGCAAAATCAAACTTCTTTTTCCGCTCTTCGGTGACCGCAATGTTAAACATGGCCACGTCGTAGCGTCCGGCGCGAATCCCCAGCGGCCAGTCCTCCCAGGACGCGGGCACCAGCTTAAGTTTCAGCCCCAGACTGTCCGCCAGCAGGCGGGCAATGTCAGGATCGCTGCCAATGCGGGTCAGGTTATCCGACGCCAGCAGCGCCAGCGGGGGCGAATTGGTGGCAGAGGTCGCCACGGTTAAGGTGCCCGGCTCAACAAAATGAAAATCCGCCGGGATTTTTTTTACCGCGTCGGGATTCACCGGCGCATGAATCGGCTGTTCATTGTTGGCGGCATCCCGTTTTTCCCCGGCAAACACCGCGCCGCTCACCAGCATCGCCAACAGCGTCAGATACGCATATTTCATCTCGGCCCCTTATAATACGCGAGCCAGAAAGCGGCGCGTTCTCTCATGACGTGGATGGTTTAACACTTGCGTACTGCTGCCCTGCTCTACAATTTTACCGTCCACCATGAACACCACGTTGTCAGCCACCTCACGGGCAAAGCCCACTTCATGCGTGACGATCACCAGCGTCGTACCTGACCGGGCGAGCTTTTTAATCACGTCCAGCACCTCCCCCACCAGTTCGGGGTCCAGCGCTGACGTCGGCTCATCAAACAGCATGACGCGCGGTTGCAGCATCAAGGCCCGGGCAATCGCTATGCGCTGCTGCTGACCGCCAGACAGATGACGAGGCCAGGCATCGGCTTTATGCCGCAGGCCCACAATATCCAGGAGCTCGCCCGCCCGGGTTATCGCCTCGCGCTTTGAGAGCTGGCGATGGGCGATGGGCGCTTCGATTAAATTTTCCAGCACCGTGAGATGGGGAAACAGGTTGAAGTTCTGAAAGACATAGCCAACGTTGATGCGCTGACGCAGAATCGCCCGCTCCTTCAGTTCATACAACCGGTCACCCCGGCGCTGATAGCCAATGTACTCCCCGTCAATCTGAATAAATCCTTCGTCTACCCGCTCCAGATGGTTAATGGTCCGCAGCAGGGTCGATTTTCCTGACCCGGAGGGGCCAAGAATTACCGTGACGGAACCCGGCTCCAGCGCCAGGGAGACATCGTCCAGCGCCTTGAGCTTGCCGAAACGTTTGCTGACGCCGGTCATGCTAATGGCCCCCTGCGCAGGGAATAAACGGTAATCAATGGCTTCGGACATGGCTGATCTCCTCAACAGGATTAAGCGGTGCGACGCGCGTGCGCCATTGTCGCCAGCGCGACGGTTGCGGTTCACGGCTGACGCTGCGAGCCAGCCAGCGTTCAACGTTGTGCTGAATCACTGACAGAACGGTGGTGATAATCAGATACCAGGCTGCGCCGACCATCAGTAAGGGGATCACTTCCTGATTGCGGTTGTAGATCATCTGAATGGTGTAAAACAGCTCCGGCATCGCCAGCACATAGACCATCGCCGTGCCCTTCGCGAGACTGATAATTTCGTTAAAGGCGGTCGGAATAATGGCGCGTAAGGCCTGGGGCAAAATGATGCGAAAAGTACGCCGCGAGGCCGACAGCCCCAGGGCAGAGGCCGCCTCCACCTGACCGTGATCGACGCCCAAAAAGCCGCCGCGAATGATCTCGGCACTGTACGCCGCCTGAACCAGCGTCAGACCAATCACCGCTGCGGGAAACTGCCCCAGCACGTTAATCGTCTGAAAGTGGCCCCATGACAGGTGGGTAAATGGCACCCCAACGGACAACGTGTCATAGAGATAGGAGAAGTTGTAGAGAATGATCAGCACGACAATCAACGGCAGCGACCGAAACAGCCAGATGTATCCCCATGCCAGACTGCTTAACAGCCAGGAAGAGGAGAGCCGCGCCAGCGCCAGCAAACCGCCTAACAGCAGGCTGAACACCGTGCCCAGCAGGGTCAACAGCAGTGTCTGCCCCAGGCCATGCAAGATCACCGGGTCGAAGAACCAGCGGGCAAACACGCCCCATTCCCAGCGGGGATTAAACGCCACCGACTGTACAACGCCTGCCAGAATAAACAGCGCCACCACGGCACCCAGCGTTCGGGCTGGATAGCGGGCGGGCACCACCTGTAACTGTTGATGATGACTCATGAGCGATCCTTAGCTTGCCTGTGCAACGCTGTGCACATCGATAATTTTGATAAAACGCAGGCGACCATCGTGTGGCGGCTGACCAAAACGTTCCAGATCGCCATTCAGGTCGAACTGCGGCTGATAACCGTGGCCGATATACAGGCGCACGGCCTCGGGCTGGCGAAAGCCAGTGGTCAAAAACAGACGCTGATAACCCGCCCGTTTTGCTCGCCGCTCCAGCTCTTTCAGCACCACCAGCGCTAATCCCTGGCGGCGCAGATCGCCACGCGTCCAGATCCGTTTTAGTTCGGCGGTTTGTGCGTCATAAGGTTTGTACGCACCCATGGCAATAATCTCGTCGTCACGCTCCAGCACAATAAATAAGCCGTGCGGGGGCAGATACCATTCGGCCAGCTCCTGTTCCTGGTGGCGGCTAAAATAATCGCCATAGCGGGCCGCATACTCACCGAACAAACCGGTCAGGATCGGCACCAGTTCAGGCGCATCCGGTGACAGCTCGCGAAATTGCAGTTCACTCATGGTGCGCTCCTCAGTCACCCAGACCCGGTGGATTAATCTCGGAATGATCGATGCGTTCAACGCCTTCTCCCCAGCGATCCAGCACCTTCTGGTAGTCACCATTTTGCATGACGCCATTCAGGGCCGTGCTGATGGGTTCCGCTAATCCGCTGCCTTTTTTGACCGTGACGGCGATGTGCGCGGCGTTAGGCCAGCCGCCATCCACACTGCCGACCAGGCGGGTTTTGCCGTTCAGTGACGCCTTCCAGGCCCCAATCACGTTTGGACCAAAATAGGCATCCGCACGTCCCGCCTGCAGCGCCAGCGTTTGAGCGGCGTCATCCTTGGTATAAATCGGCGTAAACGGCTTACGGCCTTTGGCCTGATTTTCTTTATCCCAGGCCAGTAAAATGGCCTCCTGGTTGGTCCCGGAACCGACAATGATGCGCAGCCCGGCGATATCTTCGGCTTTGGTCAGCGACTGAATGGGGCTGCTGGTTTTCACATAAAACCCCAGAGAATCTTTTCGGTAGGTGGCGAAATCGAACTTCTCTTTGCGCGCCTTCGTCACGGTGATGTTGGTGATGGCGGCATCATATTTCCCCGATGCCACACCAAGCGGCCAGTCTTCCCAGGAAGCCGGCACGACGTTAAGTTTCAGCCCCAGGCTGTCCGCCACCAGCCGGGCAATATCGACTTCGCTGCCCAACAACGTTTTGTTGTCATCAGAGAAAACGGTCAGCGGCGGTGAGTTCAGGGCCGCCACCGCCACGGTAAACGCGCCCGGTACGGCGAAGCGATAGTGGGCAGGCAGTTGCGCCACGGCTTGCGCATTTTTAACGGTGTGGATGGGGGTTTTATTGGCCTCAAGACTGACGCGCTGACCATTCACGGCAACACGGGTTCCTTCCGCAAGGCTGCTACCGCTGGCGGTCAGCATCAGCAAGGCGATAAGCATATTTTTCTGCATAGCAAAGGCTCTTATTGTGATGTGAATTGATTAACCGGTTGCGACAGGGCAAAGCTGTCACGCAGCGTGGAGCCCGGATAGTGACGGCGCGCTAAACCGCGCGCCTGCAACACAGGCACCACCTGGTCAACAAAACGTTCAAAAGTGTCTGGCGTACCGCCATTGATAATGAAACCGTCTGCGGCCTCGCTCTCAAACCACAGTTGCAGACCGTCGGCGACCTGCTCGGGCGTGCCATGAAACAGCGGACGCGGCGTTGCCGCTTCCAGTGCCGCCTGGCGCAGTGAATGACCTTGCTCACGCGCTTTGTGTTTAATCTCGTCGGTGGTACTGCGGAAACTGTTCTGGCCGATGTCGCCAATATCGGGGAAAGGCGCATCGAGCGGGTACTGGGAAAAGTCGTGATGGTCGAAGAAGCGGCCAAGATAGTTGAGCGCATCGTGAATGGAAACCAGCGCGGCGGTGGTTTGATATTGCTGCTCCACGTCCTCAGCATCGTTGCCAACGATGACGCTCACGCCCTGGAAAATATGCAGATCCTGCGGCTGACGGCCGTTTTTCGCCTGTAGCGCTTTGACGTCACGATAAAATGCCTGGGCTTCCTCGCGCGTCGGCTGATGCGTAAAGATGGCATCGGCATGACGTGCCGCCAGCTTTTTACCGTCGTCAGAGGCGCCCGCCTGAAAAATGATCGGTCGGCCCTGTGGCGTGCGTGAAATATTGAGCGGTCCCTGCACCTGGAAGAAGTCGCCGTGATGGTTAAGGGTGTGCAGCTTAGCGGGGTCAAAAAACTGGCCGCTGTCTTTATTGCGGACAAACGCGTCCTGTTCCCAGGAATCCCATAATCCTTTCACCACCTCAAGGTACTCATCCGCAATGCGATAACGCAGTGCATGTTCAGGATGCTGCTGCCGTGAGAAATTCTTTGCCGATCCTTCCAGCGGTGAGGTCACTACGTTCCAGCCGGCACGTCCTCCGCTCAGGTGATCCAGGCTGGCAAACTGTCGTGCCACGGTGAAGGGTTCGCTGTAGGAGGTCGAGACCGTGCCCACCAGCCCTAAATGTTCGGTGACACCGGCCAGCGCCGACAGCAGCGTTAAGGGTTCAAACCGGTTCAGAAAGTGGGGGATCGATTTTTCATTAATATATAAGCCGTCGGCGACAAACAGAAAATCCAGTTTGCCCTCCTCGGCTTTCCGCGCGATTTTTTTCGCGTAGTCAAAGCTAATGCTGGCGTCCGCCTGGGCGGCCGGGTGGCGCCAGGCCGACATATTTCCGGACGCGCCATGCAAAATGGTACCCAGTCGAAGCTGTCTTGTGGTCATGATGTGCTCTCTTTTATGCGTCAGGATGCCAGGCGGTTGTCCGGGACAGCCGCTCAGGCAAGTCAGAAAGTTGAACTTAATTCAGGGCGGGTTCACGACATCGGTCGTGAAGATGGTGCAACGCCTGCCGGGCGAGCTGTGCAAAGTAGTGGGCGGCGGGCGCTATCGAGGATTCGTCGGGCGTAAAACCGGCATGATGCAGGCCAAAGTCGCTGGCACTGCCAATGCTGACAAACGCGCCCGGTACCTGCTGCAGGTAGAAGGCAAAATCCTCGCCCCCCAGATGTAAATCGGCAGTCTGTACCCGATAGCCCACCTGGCGAGCCACCTCACTGCTGAACTGCGCCCAGCGCGCGTCATTGATCAGCACGGGCGGCCCGGCGTGCCAGCTCAGGCTGGCCTGCGCGCCATTGGCCTGCGCGATGTTCTCCACCAGCGTGCGTACGCGTTTTTCCAGTTCGGCGCGCAGGTGCAGATCGTGAGTGCGGGCGGTGCCGCCAAACTCCACCGTTCCCGGCAGCACATTCCAGGTTTTACCGCCGTCAATGCGGGTGATACTGAGCACCAGGCTGTCGAGCGTGTTAAAGCTGCGACTGGTCAGCGTCTGGAGTGCCTGAATAATCTGGCTGGCGACTACGATGGCATCCACGCCCTGCTCTGGATGCGCCGCGTGCGCGCCCTTACCTGTCACGTGGATAACAAACTTGTCGGCGTTGGCATAAAACGCCCCGTCACGCGTGGCAAAGGTCCCGCTCGGCAGGCCAGGTTCGTTATGCATACCAAAAATAGCCTGTACCTGATCCAGTACGCCGGCCTGGATAAACTGTCTGGCACCGCGTGCAATCTCTTCGGCGGGCTGAAATAAGATGCGTACCCGACCGCGCAGTTGCTGCTGCTGTGCCTGCAGTTCAAGGGCCGCACCCAGCATCACGGCACTGTGCAGATCGTGACCACAGGCGTGCATCACGCCTGGCTGGCGAGAGTGAAAACTGACGCCGCTGGCCTCATGGATCGGCAGCGCATCAATATCGGCACGCAACGCAATCAGGTTTTCACCGTTGCCGATTTCCGCGACCACGCCGGTTTCAAGCGGGTAGTCGAGTAAGCGGATACCGGCGTTCTGGAGCCACTGGCGCAACCGTGCGGTGGTGGCAAACTCCTGGCCGGAGAGTTCGGGCCAGGTATGCAGCTCGCGTCGCCACGCAATTAACTGTGCTTCGTTCAGACTCATGGTGTACCTCGGCTCACACATCATGCTCAGGCGGCGACCCACTGATGGGTTGCCAGTAACTCCAGCGACCGGTAACGCGCGCGGGCATCGGCAATCGGCGTGTCGATAACAAACTCATCAATGCCGAAGTTATGCTGTAGCGCGTCGAGCTGGGCATGAACCTGGGACGCGGTGCCTTTCAGCAGGGATGGCGTGCGCGGCTCAATCAGATAATCGGTAAAGCCGCCCTGACGAACATAGCGTTCCGCCTGTTCCAGGCTGGCGACGTTGACGCCCGGGCCACCTTTGACCTGCACGTGGAAATGTTTGAGATCGGCAACCAGCAAATCGGCCTGCGCTGGCGAATCAGCGACCACGACCTGCACTGCTAACAGCGCCCGTTTACCCTGTGCCTGCCGTGAATAGGCCTGCAGGGATCGCTCAAGACGCTGGCGATCGCCATTGATGTGCGCAGCAAAAACAAACTGCCAGCCCAACTGCGCCGCCAGTTGGGCGCTCTGCTCGCTCCCCCCCAACAGAAAACGCTGCGCCGGACGCGCGGGCAAGGGCGTGGCCCGTAGCCTTTCGTCGTCGTGCCGTTCCACCTCAGGTTGCAGCCAGTTGTCCAGTTGCTGAAGCTGCTCGGCAAAACTGCCCTTTTCATCCTGATGCACCCCAAGCTGTAGCGCCCGGGTTGAAAGCGGCAGGCCGCCAGGCGCTTTACCGATGCCCAGATCGATCCGCCCCGGTGCCAGCGACGCCAGCAAATTAAAATTTTCCGCCACTTTATAGGGGCTGTAGTGCTGTAACATCACCCCGCCAGAGCCAATACGAATATGCTGGGTTTGCGCCACAAGCCAGGCGATTAAGACTTCAGGTGACGGGCTCGCCAGCTGTTCAATATTGTGATGTTCCGCCAGCCAAAAGCGGTGATAGCCCCATTTCTCAGCCTGTTTCGCCAGCTGCAACGTGCGCTGAAGCGCCGCCGCCGGTGTTTCACCTTCTGCCACGGGCGATTTATCTAACAGACTTAATTGATATGCCATTCACCTGTCCTCACTCATTTCCGTTAAGGCTCAGTGTGGCGATGCGGATATATTTCGTAAAACAATAAATATGACAATATGAAGTTAAAAAGTGGCAATAGAATTAAATGAATAAACGCATTCCGCGATGACATTATTTATTACCTTCCTGCCAACCCCGCCAGAATCGATATTACGTCCATATTTAACCATGCTGTATTTGCTAATTTTCGCTAAGCTTTGATTAATTCCTTACTTTATCGACTTACGGTATTGCCCGATGATGATTCATCGGGTCAAACAGGTGAGAGAGAGGGATAAAGTATGTTAAAAGTCAGTAGCTTATTACAAATTCTGTTCCCACATAACAGCGAGACAGCTTGCCAGCATAGCCCCGTTAAAAAGCCCCGTGCAGGTGCTTGCTCTGGGTCTGACAGAGAATTATCCACCCGCGATTATTCAGGTAGAGAGAATGAAAATCATCATTATGATGCGTACTCGACGTCGGTGTCAGTGTTATCAACCCAGGATCATGCCCTGACGCAATTGCCCGATTACCCCTGGCAACCCAATAACCTGTAACGGCTAAGCAGGAATATCTAAGATTGCGTTGGACTGTTTGAATAAGGAGACTCATGACTTCATTTTTACTGGAACGACTGGTGCAGTGGCGTCGTGAACTGCACCAACATCCTGAACGCTCAAATCAGGAGTTTGCCACCACGGAACGTATTACGCGCTGGTTGCAGCAGGGCGATATTCGTTTGCTGCCCTTGCCATTGACGACCGGCGTGGTCGCGGAAATTGGCCAGGGCGAACCCCTTATTGCCCTGCGCGCCGATATTGATGCTCTGCCTGTCGACGAGGCCGTGCATTCTGCCTGGATGTCCCAGCAACCCGGCGTGATGCACGCCTGCGGACACGATATTCATACGTCGGTAATGCTCGGCGTTGCCCATCAGCTTAAGCAGCGTGAAGCCACGCTTCCGGGCCGGGTACGTATTCTTTTTCAGCCCGCAGAAGAGACGTTTGAAGGTGCCCGACAGCTACTTGCCGCAGGTGCGCTGGACGGCGTGCAGGCCATATTTGGTATGCACAACGCGCCGGATCTGCCACTGGGTACGCTACGAACCCGGCCTGGCGCGTTTTACGCCAATGTCGACCGCTTTATTATTCGGGTGCACGGCAAGGGCGCACATGCCGCCCGGCCCCAGGAAGGTATTGATGCCATTGTGATTGCCAGCCACATCGTAACGGCATTACAGACGTTACCTGCACGGGTGTTTAGCGCCCTGGAAACGGTCGTGCTGAGCGTCACCCGTTTCACGGCGGGTAATACCTGGAACGTGCTTCCGCAGGAGGTGGAACTGGAAGGCACGGTCCGCACCCACCGTGTTGCGCTGCGTCAGCAAATCCCTGAACGTATAACGGCGCTGATTCAGGGAATCGCATCGGGCTTTGGCGCTCGCGCCGGGCTGGAATGGATAGCGGGGCCGCCTGCCCTGATAAACACGCCAGAATGGGCAGAAATGGCCCTGGATCAGGCCGCCCAAAGCGGTTATCGCGCTGAACAGGCCGTTACGCCACTAATGGGCGGTGAAGATTTTGCCTTTTATCTGCAACAGGTGCCGGGGGCCTTTGTGAATATTGGCAGTGCCAGCGAATATGGCCTGCATCATCCGGCGTTTAATCCCGATGAAGCCATGCTGGGGCCCGCTGTCGACTATTTTACACAGTTGGCACCGCGCGCCCTGGCGCGGGTGGCGGCGCAGTCGGTCAGCAAACGCGAAACTGTTATATAAAAAATGGCCTAATCTGTGTCTGAACGCCTTGACTGTTATCTGTTCTAATAGCTATCAGTTGAAAGTGAGGGGAACGATGGACGCCATTAAACAGATCTTGATCGACGAAATTAATACGCTCAACCGTGAAGAACGCCGGGATAACCTGCCGCGCTTCAGCTTCTCTTTTTTGAAAAAACATCCCGGACTGTGGGCAGTGATGTACCTGTGCTACGGCCTGTGCGTGGCACTGATTTTTTCCACTGAGATGTTGGGCTGGCCAGCCTTCTGGTTCGCGACCGCCTTTGTACTGGTGATGAGCTTTCTGATGTTGCTGGATATCAATCCCAAATACCGTTTTGAAGATATCGATGCGCTGGATCTGCGGGTTTGCTACAACGGCGAATGGTATTACGTGCAGCCGGTGCCTGAACAGGCGGTATCGCGCATTATGTCTTTGCCGGATGCGCCAGATCGCGTCAAAACAGGGATTGACCGTTTGCTGAAGCAGAAAGGGGAAGTGGACTTTTACGACGTTTATTACCTGACCTGGGGGCACCGCCAGGCTGCGCAGGTTTAACCGCGCGCCATGTCAGCCATGATCTCACCCAGGGTGACGACCGCCGCCTCGGCTCGCGAATCCCAGGGCCAGGCGGTGTTAAGCCGAAAACAGTGGCTGAACTGTTCACCGGCGGCAAACAACTGCCCTGGTGCAATACTGATACCTTTTGCCAGCGCGCGCTGGTAAAGCTGGGTGGTATTAATACTGTCCGGTAGCGTCACCCACAAAAAGTAGCCCCCGGCGGCGTCGCTCACCGTGGACGGTGCGGGCAGCACCTTCATCAGTGCCTGACGCGCCAGTTGCTGGCGCTTTGCCAGACTTTGCCGAAGGCGTTTCAGATGATTATCGTAGCGGCGGGTCGCCAGAAAATCCGCCAGTGCCAGTTGCATCGGTGCGCTGGTCGAAAGCGTACTCATCAACTGCAGGCGTTGAATACGTTGAGCATGCAGGCCCGCAGCGACCCATCCCACACGAAACCCCGCCACCAGCGATTTTGAAAAAGAACCGCAGTGCAGCACATTGCCATGACTGTCCCAGGCTTTTGCCGGCAGGGGCGGCGCACCCTCACCCGACAGCTCAGCGTACACATCATCTTCGATCAGCGGCACCCGATGACGGGCAAGCAATTCCACCAGCTGCTGTTTACGCTCGGGGGTCAGCGTTGCACCTGAGGGATTTTGCAGGGTCGTCATTAGCCAACAGGCTTTAACAGGCCAGCGCTGAAGCGCGTCCTCAAGCTGCTGTAAATCAATGCCGTTCTGCGTGTCGACGGGAATAGCCAGCGCCTTGAGCTTAAGCCGTTCAATCGCCTGCAGTGCGCCATAGAAACTGGGCTGTTCAATCACCACGTAGTCGCCGGGTTCGGTAAGGGATTGCAGACTGAGATTCAGCGCTTCCAGCGCCCCGCTGGTAATCACGATTTCATCGGGGGATAACGTGATGCCCTGTCGGGCGTAACGCTGCGCCAGCAGCTGGCGCAGCGTGGCGTTGCCGGGGGGCAGATTATGCAATGCATCGGTGGGCGTCAGCTGGTGTGAGACGTTCGCCAGCGAACGCATCAGCTGACGCTGGGGAAATAAAGCCGGGTCGGGGAACGACGAACCAAACGGCACAATGGCCGGATCGCGCGTGGCCTGCAAAACGTCGAACACAAAGTCATTAATATCCACCCGCTCGCTGATAGCCACGCTGAGCGGTGCGGCTGCCAGCGCCCGTGGCGCGACGTAATAACCGGACTGCGGGCGCGACACAATCCATCCCTGACTTTCCAGCAATTCATAAGCATGCAGCACGGTCATCAGGCTCAGCCCCTGCCGGGCGACCTGCTGGCGCAGCGAAGGCAAACGGGTGCCCGGCGGCCAGATACCGGCTTCGATTTGCTGCTGAATGTCATCCATTAACTGCTGATATTTCGCCACGGCATGTCGCTCCTGATGCTGAGGCGTCACTTTATCATGTTGATCACCTGTAACAAAAAAAGCCGTGGCGGTTAACGCCTTAGCACTCCAGCGCTGCGGGTTTGTCTGCTTCAGTGCCCACAAACTCGTTAAGCTCTTCGATACGTTCCGGTGGAAGGGGGCGACCCAACAGATATCCCTGTAGCGTGTTGCAGCCAAGCTGGGTCAGAAAGGCCTGCTGCTCGGGCGTTTCGACGCCTTCAGCCACGACTTTTAACTGTAAAGACTGCGCCAGCGCCACAATCGCCGAGACGATGGTCGCATCTTCCGACTGGTGCTGAAGCTCGTTCACGAAGGCCCGATCGATCTTCAGCTCACTGGCTGGCAGGCGTTTGAGATACAACAAACTGGAATAGCCGGTTCCAAAATCGTCAATCGAGGCTTTGACGCCGAGCTCCGTCAGTTCGGTCAGAATACGGACGCTTTCATCGGGATTACGCATTGCCGTCGTTTCCGTCACCTCCAGCGTTAACTGCGTGGCGGGAATATGGTGCAGCGCCAGCGCCTCTTTAACCGTTTCGACCAGGTTGCTCTGCTCAAACTGCAGCGCCGACAGGTTCACCGCCACGGACCATGCCAGATGGCCCTGCAGGTGCCACTGATGCAATTGACGGCAGGCTTCGTTAATTACCCAGTTACCGATATTCACTATCATGCCGGTTTTTTCCGCCATCGGCAGAAAGCAGTCCGGCGTCAGCAAGCCGTGTTTCGGATGCTGCCAGCGCAGCAGGGCTTCAAAGCCCATAATCGGGCCGTGTGGTGCACAGTATTTGGGTTGGTAAAACAGCCGCAGCTCGTTGTTATCCAGCGCATGCCACAGATCGTTATTCAGCTGTAACTGACTTTGCGCCAGCAGATTCATGGAGGGCTGGAAAAAGGTATAGCCGTTGCGGCCGTTATTTTTGGTGTGGTACATCGCGGCATCCGCATTGAACATCAGCTCGCGCTCATCCTCGCCGTCACCGGGATATACCACAATGCCGATGCTCAAGGAGACCACTAACTCGTAACGGGAAATCGAGAACGGGCGAACCACCGCTTTTACCAGTTGATCGGCGACCGCCGCCGCATCATTTGGCTCGGTGATTTCAATCAGCAGGACAAATTCATCGCCACCCAGACGCGCCAGCGTGTAGTAGCCTTTCATCTGTTCACTCATTCTTTCCGTGACGCTGACCAGCAAACTGTCGCCAATGTGGTGACCAAAGGCATCGTTGACCGCTTTAAACCCATCGAGATCCATAAACATCAGAGCAAACTGGCTGCTCTCACGATTGGCTTTATTCATCGCCTGTTCAAGACGGTCTTCCAGCAGGATGCGGTTTGGCAGTCGGGTAAGATTATCGTGGAGCGCCAGTTGGGCCAGTTCACGATTGGCCTCAGCCAGTGAACTGGCCAGGATAGAGGTACGTGCCTGCATGCGCGCATCCAGCATGGAAACCAGCAGCGTGATACCGAGTATGGCGATGGTCACTACGGTGACCACAATGGCTAACCAGTTGCTGTTAACGCCCGAAGACATGGTATGGCTGCCTGCAGGGAATGAAGCCGCCATCATGCCGGTGTAGTGCATACCGGCAATGGCGGCGCCCATCACCACCGATGCACACAGCCGCAGTGTGGCGACGCGTCCCTGATGCCCTTCGCGCAGCTTAAACGCCAGCCACAGGGCAGCAACGGAGGCGGCCAGCGCAATGATCACCGAAATCAGCACCCAGCCCCAGTTCCAGATGATACGGGCCGAAAGCACCAGGGCGGCCATGCCGGTGTAATGCATAGCGACAATGCCGCTGCCGAGGACAACAGCACCGCCGGCTAAGCGCGGCAGAGGCAGGTCCCCCTGACAGACCAGCCACAGGGCGAAAATGGATGCACACACCGCAATACCGGCAGACAGCGCCGTCAGGGATGCGTCATAACTCATCATCATGTCCAGGTCCATGGAAAGCATGCCAATAAAGTGCATGGCCCAAATACCAATGCCCATGGCAAAGCCACCGCCAAACAGCCACACGAGTGCGACCTTACCGGTTGAAGTGGCTACACGTCCCGCCATATCCAGCGCGGTAAAGGAAGCCAGCATCGCCACTAATACCGAAATGACGACGATGAATGCGTTATATGAGGCCACTAGCATAGTGTTTATCCGAACAGCGCCGAGCGCGCAGCTGTGATGTTGACGTTGAAAAAGATGTTTTGTCTTATTTACCGGTTATCGGCGCGAAAAAAGACTAAATTAGGCTTTTTTAATAGAGGTTCCCAATGCTTCCGAGCGTCCGGACCAATCAACCTGGTCTGCCGAACGGGGAAATCTGTCGTTGTCCGCAGGGCGCTATCCAGGCGATTACCGCTCTCCCGGCATCAAACGACAGGCACAGAAACGCAGGAAAAATTAAAAAAGACTGCTGTTCCAATAAATTACAATTAAACATGCTGCCAACTCGTCTGCACGCCCCTGTCCACATCTGCTTATCTTAGACGATTATTCTGAAACCGTTTTTGGCTGGCGCAAGACCATCCCACCGAATTCGAAAGGGTCACGGTGCGCAAAATACGCCCCTGTTTTTATTTTCATTTACCGAGAATCAGCGGCCATGAAAGGTGTCCGGGGGCACGAATGTAACAAATTAATAAAAAATTTATCGTCGGGTTTCGCTACAACGGCCAGGCTGATGTATAGTAAAAAAAATTAATATAAATCGACTTACCTGTTTTCTGGATTGTCGGGAAAAACAACGGCAGGATGCTGACACTCTACGGTTATGTTTTCTTTTCTCTGGTTTTTTTGTATTACGCCATCAGGTGAAAAAGCACAAGTCCTGAATAATCGGTAAGGAATGATTATGAAATTCAAGCTTTTTCTGTTAGCTGTCAGTTTCACCACGGCGCTGCCGTCCGTGACGTTTGCTGCCACCACCACGGGTGCAATTAACGCTACGCTGACATTAACCACAGGTTGTCTGGTGAACGGCCAGTCAGCCACCACGGGCGTAAACTTTGGTTCGTTGAACTTTGGTAGCAGTGCCGCCACCTTCGATACCCTGAATGCCACCCTGGTGGGCGCGGCAGGAAACGGTATCTATGTGCGTTGTACTACCGGGCAAACGTTTAACGTCCAGGTGACCAGCAGTAATGCGGCACCGGGAACCGTCTACGGCACCGTGTCATCTGCACCGCGCTATCTGGTGCTGGGCGCGGATAACACCCAGGGCATCGCTTATACCCTCTACAGCGACGCCTCCTTTAGCACCGCCATTGCGAATAACACCAATATTGCGCCAAGCGGCACGACCGATCCCACGCTTGGCACCAATTACGCGATTTACGGACGCGTGGTGGGCGGCGGCTTTAACCCTGTGATTCCGGCTGGCACTTACACCGATACCATTAACGTTGCCGTGAACTACTAAGCGCCCGTGTTTGAGTAGCGGCAGATGACAGCAACCTGGTCACCTGGTTCGATCACCGCTGGCGGGTTACTGTTCCTGGTGAGTGTGAATGGGTGGAGCATTACGACCAGCTCCACGACATTTCAGGTTTCAGCGTCAATCGTTGCAGGTTGTGTGATCTCCGGGACCAATACGGGGATCTTTGGCACGCTTAATTTTGGCACCCAGTCCGGGCTGGCAAACAGCAGTGTCAGCGCCAGCTATGTGCAAAGTTCAACGATTAACCTCGCCTGTACACCCGGCACCACCCTGAGCATGACCATCAACGGTGGCAGTAACTATACCGCGACCCGCAACCTGAAGCTGGCGAACAATACCAACACGATTCCCTATTACCTCTTTAGCAATGCAGCACGCACTACCCCGATTCCGGTGAATACGGCAGTGCCGCTGAGCTACAGCAATGCCAATAACATCACGTTACCGATTTACGGCGTGCTGCAGTTACCCGGCCCGACGCGCGCCGGGGTTTATTCCGACACGCTCAGCGTCACGCTGACCTGGTGATACAAAGTACAAAGGAGCTTTACCATGCCATCCCTGCGCGCCCTGTTTTTTCTGTTCACACTCGTGTTGTTGCCACAGGCGCAGGGCGCTAACTCTGTCATGATTTGGCCCATCGACCCGGCGATAAACCCGGAGGAAAAAGCCAGCGAGCTGTGGCTGGAAAACCGTGGCAGCAGCACAACCCTTATGCAGGTGCGCATCTTCGCCTGGCAGCAGACGAACAGCCAGGAGCAGTATCAAACCCAGCAGCAGGTCGTCGCCAGCCCGCCACTGGTGCGCATCGAACCCGGTCAGAAGCAGCTCGTCCGCCTGATTAAACAGCTACCGCCTGCCGCAGGTAAAGAGGTGGCCTACCGCGTGGTGCTGGATGAAATTCCTACCCCGCGATCGGTCAGCGACAACCAGGCCGGGCTGAATTTTCAGATGCGTTATTCGGTTCCGCTCTTTGTTTATGGCTCCGGTCTGAGCCGCGATGACGCGAAGTCGGCACTCAGCTGGCGTCAGGTCAACGCGAGCGGCCAACGCTATCTGGAACTGACGAATCGCGGCAACGGCCATGCACGACTCAGTAATGTCACCGTTGGCGGTCAGCGACTTGGAAACGGACTTTATGGCTATGTGCTGGCCAACAGCACGCAGCGCTTTCCGTTAACGTCCTCCGTAAGCGGTGAACTGAGCGCAGAGACCAATAACGGGCAGTGGCGCAGCGCTGCGGCTCAGTAAGTTGCAATGATGCAGTTTTCGCCGCATCCCGTCGCGCTGGCTATCGCGGGACTGTGTTGTCTGACGCCCGGTTATCTCTGGGCTGAAACCTTTACGTCGCTACCGCCCCCTCCGTCGGTGGATAACCGCCCTACCGGCCAGCGTTACATGTTAGAGCTGGTAGTGAACCAGCAGGCGCGGGGCGATATCGTGCCGGTCGAGCAGCAAAACGGCCATTTTCTGGTGCGGGCGGGCGATCTCCAGCGTGCCGGAATCCCTGCCGAAAAATATCAGGGGCAGCAGCAGGTTGATGTCAATCAACTGGCGGAGGTGAAAGTGGATTATGACGATCGCCGTCAGCGCTTGCTGCTGACCGTTCCGCCCGGTTGGCTGCCAGCCCAGACGTTGGGTGAGAGCAACAACGGGCCGCGCTTTCCTGGACGCGTCAGTAACGGTGCCCTGATCAATTACGATCTCTACGTCACGCGCACCGACGTGGCGGGCACACGGCTGGCGGCCTGGAATGAACTGCGTCTGTTTGGTGAGGCAGGGCATTTCTCCAGTAATGGCGTCTGGCAACAGCAGCTGGAAGGGCAAAATCGCTACCAGGATGAGGGCTATATCCGCTATGACACCTGGTGGAGCAATGAAAATGAAAACGCCATCCTGAGCTGGCGGGTTGGCGACCTCACTACCGATGCGCTGGCATGGACCAGCAGCGTCCGGCTTGGCGGCATACAGGTTGCGCGCGATTTCAGCGTACGACCGGATCTGGTTACCTATCCCCTGCCTGCCTTTTCCGGTCAGGCGGCGGTGCCCTCGACGGTTGACCTGTTTGTTAACGGCTATCGTTCCACCCAGGCCAACGTCCAGCCCGGTCCCTGGTCGCTGACCAACGTGCCCTTTGTAAATGGCGCAGGGAACGCCGTCATTACCACCACGGATGCCGTCGGTCGCCAGGTCGTCACCACGCTGCCGTTTTATGTTTCCAGTAATCTGCTCAAGCCCGGCCTGTCCGATTACGCCTTTTCAGCGGGTGCGATACGTCAAAACTACGGCATCAAAAATGCCGATTATGGTGCGGCAGCTCTGAGCGGCTCGTGGCGCTATGGCATGACGGACTGGCTCACGCTGGAAACCCACGCGGAAGGCAGTAATGAGCTGGGAATGGGCGGCGCGGGCGCGCAGTTCAAAGTGGGCAGTTGGGGCGTGATTAACGGCGCAGCGGCGCAGAGTCGTCTGGAGGGTCAGTCGGGTGCGCAGTACAGCTGGGGCTATCAGTACAACAACAGCCGTTTCAGCCTGGGCACCCAGCACACCGTCCGCAACGCCGGCTTTGGTAATCTGGCCCTGCTGAGCAACCAGCGCAACAGTGCCTATGCTGACAACCGTTACAGCCTGGCGCGACGGACCGCGCAGTACAGCGCCAGCATATCGCTCAATCGTTATGGCAGTCTGGGCGCAGCCTATATCGATATCTCCAGCGGCGATAACCAGCGTACCAGCCTGTGGAACCTGTCGTGGAGTAAAAATCTGTGGGGCAATGCCAGCCTGTACATTTCCGCCAGCCGTGACAGGCAACAGGGCGAATGGAGCGGTGCCGTCTCGCTGGTGATTCCGTTTGGTGAAAACAGTAATGCCTCCCTGAGCCTTGAGCGCGATCAGCAAGGCCAAAATAATCAGCGGGCCTATTTGTCCCGCGCCATGCCCAGCGATGGGGGCTTTGCCTGGGATGCATCCTGGGCGAATCAGGGCGGCAACAGCGGCGATTATCGTCAGGGCAGCCTGCGCTACCGCAACAATAAGATCGATACCTCCGCTGGCTTTTATGGGGATGATGACAACACGACGCAGTGGGCCGATTTATCCGGCTCGTTGGTGTTGATGGATAATCAGGTGTTTGCCGCCAACACCATTAACGATGCTTTTGTAGTGGTCAAAACTAATTACCCGGACGTGAATGTCCGCTATGAAAATCAGTCGATGGGACGCACCGACAGCAAGGGCTACCTGCTGGTGCCGTCAATCAGCAGCTACTACGCAGCCAAATACGACATTGATACGCTCGATCTGCCTGCCGATATGACCACGCCCAAAGTGGAGCAGCGTTTTGCCGTGAAGCGCCAGAGTGGGTTTTTACTGGATTTTCCGGTTGAACGTTTACGCGCCGCCAGCGTGATTCTGTTTGACGGCAATAACCAGCCGCTGCCGGTATCCAGCCAGGTGATCCGTCCGGGACAGGCAACCGGCTACGTTGGCTGGGACGGCATCGCCTGGCTGGACGACCTCAGCGAGCACAACCCTATCAAGGTCATCGCCCCCGATGGCCGAACCTGTGAAACCGATCTGACACTGCCTGGCGGTCAACCGCAGGCATTAAAAACCTACGGGCCGCTGACCTGCCCCCTACCGCCGCTGCCCAAAGGTGCACCGGTGCCCAATCCTGATAACGCTACCGCCGGAATGACGCCATGAAAAACCTGATGCTACTCCTTTGCCTGCTGTTGTTGCCCTCGCTGGGTTATGCAGCCTGTGCCCTGCCTGCCTCCAGCGCCAGCTTTGGCACAGAAACGACCTTTGTTGCAAATACCAGCGTCAGTTCCACCTCCACCAACGCTAACGTCAACTGCGGATCGGGCACGGCCCTGACCCTGCTGGGTAATAACCAGATTACGTTTCAATTGACCAGCGCCAGCAACACCAACGGCACGCGCGGTACGCTCAAACGAAGCGGCGATACCGGCAGCGACAATATTCCGGTACGGCTGTGTACCGACAGCGCCTGCGCCAATGAACTCACGATTGGCGGGTCGGCTTTTGTCTATAGCTCGGCGACGTTGATTAATCTGGCGGGGTTACTGGGCAGCCTGAACTTTGCGATTCCCGTCTATTTACGCACCGTCGCCGGGCAAACCGTGGCGGCGGGCAGCTATACGCTGACGCTGAACATGGCCGTCACCTATAACGTTTGCACCAGCCTTTCCGCCCTGGGCGCTTGCCTGACCCCGCAGACCGGCAACGGGGTCATTCCCATTACCGTGACGGTTGTCCTGACTAACGACTGCACCGCGATTACCGCACCGAATATCAGCTTTGGGAGTGCGCCGCTGGTCGCCAGCTTTGGGGCGGTTTCGCAAACCATCAATGTATTATGCAGTAAAGGCAGTACCTACACGGTGGGCTTAAGCAATGGCAACAACGCGTCAGGCAGCGTGCGCAATATGGCGAGCGGCACGAACCTTCTGAGTTACGAAATCTACAAAGGAACCAGTAGCGATCGTTGGGGACCGAGCGGGACAGAACGCGTTGGCAGTGCGGCGGCGAATACCGTCAGCACCGATGGACTGACGCGCAGCTTTAACTACACTGCGCGCGTCCTCACCACCCAAAACACGCCGCCTGCGGGCAACTACAGCGACAGCGTGGTGGTCGATATTGCCTTTTAAAGTGCGGCGCTGACCGGCGTGCCGCCGTGGCGCGCGCGGTACTGTTTGACCATTCGACCAATCAGCAAGGTGCCAATCAGCCCACAAATGGCCGCAAAGGTCAGCCATACGCCCGGCATCGCCTTATCACCCGTGGCGTGAATCAGATAACTCGACACCGCTGGCGTGAAGCCGCCAAACAGCGCGGTTGCCAGGCTGTAGGCCATGGAGAAACCGGCGGCGCGCACTTCTGCCGGCATAATTTCCGCCAGATAAACCACCATGGCACCGTTGTAGCTGGCGTACAGGAAGGAGAGCCATAATTCCGCCTCCAGCAGATGGGCAAAGCTCGGCGACCCCACCATCCAGTGCAGTACGGGCCAGGCCGTGGCAATCATCAGCACGGTAAACGTCAGCAACAGGGGGCGACGACCGACGCGATCGGACAGCGCGCCCATTACCGGTAGCCAGAACAGGTTGGAAATGCCCACGAACAGCGTCACCATAAACGCCTGCTTGTCGCTCATCATCAACACCGTTTTGCCAAAGGTTGGCGTAAAGGCGGTAATCATATAGAACATCACGGTCGTGGTGACGACCATCAACATGCCCGCCAGTACCAGTGCCCAGTTGCTGGCAACCGAACGCATAATTTCTGTCATCGCCGGGTGATGTTTACGTTGGCTGAAGGCGTCGGTTTCTTCCAGCATACGGCGGATATAGAACAGGAAAGGCACGATCAGGCAGCCCACCACAAAGGGAATACGCCAGCCCCACTCGGTCACTTCATCATGGGAAAGCAGATGGTTCAGCGCCAGACCCAGCAGCGCAGCAAAAATCACAGCGATCTGCTGACTGCCCGATTGCCAGCTCACAAAGAACCCTTTGCGTCCTTTTGGGGCCACTTCGGCCAGATACACGGACACACCGCCTAACTCCACGCCGGCTGAAAAGCCCTGCAGCAGACGACCCAGCAGAATCAGGACCGGTGCCGCCGCGCCAAGCGTGGCATAACCCGGTACCAGCGCAATGGTGAGCGTACCCACTGCCATCAGGCCGAGCGTTAACAGCAACCCTTTGCGACGACCATGGTGGTCAATGTAAGCCCCCAGAATAATCGCCCCCAGCGGGCGCATCAGGAAACCTGCGCCGAAGGTCATCAACGTCAGCATTAATGAAGAGAAGGGATCGTCACCGGGGAAGAAGGTTTTGGCTATCGCGGTCGCGTAATAGCCAAATACCATGAAGTCGTACATTTCAAGGAAGTTACCACTGGTAACGTTGAAAATGGTTCTGGCCGCGCTCTTGGGCGGCTTTTGTAAAGTTTCACTATGGCTCATCACGGCTTCCTTGGTTTTTTATCCGTTTTAGCCTGCCAGAAGCCAGATTAATGTGACATTGATCACCATTGCACTTTACAAACTCGTGAGTTTCCGTAACAAGAAATTAACAGAAGAGCTACAGCAGCATATCTGCCTGCGTTGACTGACAAAAGGCTATCGAAGATTCTGCAAAAAAGCAGAGACAAAAAAAGCGCTACAGAGTGAGCGCTTTTTGAGGAGGGCTTAAGATGTGGGGACAGGTAAGCGTATTAACTGCATCTGAGAAGTGAAAAAGGGTCAAGGCTTGCGGCTTAACCGGGTTTACCCCGCCTGACTCATCACTTCTTGACCGTTTCCATTCCCATTAAACCGATTTTTAAATAACCGGCCGTGCGCAGTTCATCCATAACGCTCATCAGCGTTTCATAATCCACAGACTTGTCGGCCTGGAAGAAAATCGTGGTGTCTTTCTTGCCTTGCGTCTGCTGCGTCAGCACGTTAATCAGCGATGCATTATTTACCGCCTCGTTGCCGACATAGAGCTGCTTGTCGGCTTTGATAGAGAGGTAAACCGGTTTTTCCGGGCGCGGCTGGGGCGCACTGGTGGACGCCGGGAGATTCACACGGACATCAACGGTCGCCAGCGGCGCCGCGACCATGAAGATGATGAGTAGCACCAGCATCACGTCAATAAACGGCGTGACGTTGATTTCGTGCATTTCACCATCGGTTTCGGATGGGTCGTTTAATCGCATTGCCATAACGCTTACCCTACACGCAGTTTTTGCGCGGCGGCAGGGCGGTTGGCTTCAGGCTGTGCCAGGTTTCCCAGGTCGATATCGCGGCTCTGCAGCAGCATAATTTGCGCAGCAACATCCCCTAACGAGGCTTTGTAGTTGGCGATCATGCGGGCAAACACGTTGTATATCACCACCGCCGGAATCGCCGCCACCAGACCGATCGCGGTCGCCAGCAAGGCTTCAGCGATGCCGGGGGCAACCACGGCAAGATTGGTCGTTTGGGTTTTGGCGATACCAATAAAGCTGTTCATGATGCCCCAGACCGTGCCGAACAGACCGATAAACGGCGCGACGGAACCAATCGTTGCCAGGAAACCATTGCCGCGACCTGCGTGTCGGCAGAAAGCAGCAACGCGACGTTCGAGCCGGAAAGCGGTACGATCTTTGATTCCGGCCGTGTCTTCAACGCCTGCAGAGAGTTCCAACTCGTTTTGCGCGTCGTTAAGGAGCACCGCACTGTGGCTGGTGGTTTTAAACTGCTGGGCGGCGCGCGCGGCATCATTCAGGTTGCGGGCTTCACCCAATGCCAGCTGTTCACGTTTCAGGCGACGTTTGGCCGCGCTCAGCTCAGCATACTTACCGAAGAAAATGGCCCAGGTCACAACAGAGGCCAATAACAGACCAATCATGACGACCTTCACCACGATATCAGCATGCTGGTACATGCCCCATACGGAAAGGTCTGCTTGCATTAAATCACTGGCTACCACGCTGCTTCTCCAACTTCATATTCAGGATGCGGAATAAGTGCAGATGATAGCAAAAATCAATCGAATTGATAGTGGTTCTCATTAGTATTTACAATCTGCCGTGGGTTTAGGCTATGGAGCCAGCACTGGAAAAAGGACGCTTAGGCCCGGTCCGCGCTGGCTTTATTACGTTCGTCTTGGGATGGCCTGCATTGCGCCTGAGCCGCCAGTGCTTCAGGCGCGCGGTTCACAGGCCCGCGGCGCTCTTTTCCATCTCGCCCCATACGTCAGCTTTCACCACAAGGCACTGTGTTTTTAGCACAGGAACGATAGCCCCTGTCCACTTCGCCTTATTGCCGCCGGTTTCATCAAACCCTGTTTCACCTGTCAACGGTCAACGGTCAACGGTCAACGGTCAACGTGAGTGTGCCGGTGCCCGACCTCGCCGCATCGCTCTGCTGGAATACGTGGTAGCAGCTCTGCCATTGATGGTCTGAAGTGGAGGTTCCCTTGTTATAGCCATCCGCGCACACCCAGGCGACATAACGGCCTGCAAGGAAATAACGCAGGGCTTTGGGCTGCGGCGGCGAGTTGATTTTACCAGGTCACCAGGCCCAGACAATATGCTTCGTGCCGCGTTGCACACAGATGGCGTGGCGTGACTGTCGCGACCACGGGGCTTTTGGCTTTTGGCTGACATCCTGAGCAGAGGTTGCTCAGTTAGCACAGCGTTTTTTGCCGCATCCAGATGCGCCAAAACGGCTAATTAGCGATCAATCTCATAAAATAAGTTTTTCGTTTCGGTGAATGTAAAAATTATGTTGCGGCCAAAATCCCCCTGCAGCAGGATGAGTAGAACGTTCTACTAAAACGTTCTACCTGCTATAAAAACGCTAATAACAGCGCAACATTGGGGAAACCTGGCATGAGACTGCTCTCAGGATTTGTTAAGTCGTTATCAAAACTATCAATGATTGGCCGGGCGCTCATGCTGCCCATTTCGTTGCTGCCTGCCGCTGGCTTGCTACTGGCATTTGGTAATAAATTTGAGTTGCCGCTGATGATGAATGCCGGCGGGGTGATTTTCGATAACCTGCCGATGCTGTTTGCTATCGGCTCCGCGGTAGGGCTGGCCTCCGAGTCCGGTATCGCCGCGCTCTCTGCCGCGGTTTCCGTCTTTGTGACCAATATTACCATCGGCACTATGTTGCATATCACACCGGAAATAGCGGCTCAGGGCGGAAAATATGCCATGGTCGTCGGCATTCCGACGTTGCAGATGGGTGTGTTTGGCGGGCTTATCTGCGGCATTCTGGCCGCCTGGTGCTATAACCGCTTCCATACCCTGCAGCTCCCGGAATTTCTCGGTTTCTTTTCCGGTAAGCGTTTTGTCGCCATTGCCACCGCGTTTTTATCCTTCCTGCTTGGCCTGCTGATGCCGTATGTCTGGCAACATATTCAGGCAGGGATTGATGCGCTGTCGGTTATCGTTAACGGTGATAATCAGGCGGCCTCAACCTTTATTTTCGGGCTGGTCGAACGCGCCCTGATACCGCTTGGCCTGCACCATATCTGGTATCCTTCGTTCTGGTACTCCTTCGGCGATTACGTGACCAAAAGCGGCCAGGTGATCCATGGTGATCAAACTATCTGGTTCAAGATGCTGGAAGAGGGCGTGAAATCCTTTAGCAGCAACACCTACCAAAATGCGGGCAAGTTTATGCAAGGTGAGTACCCGCTGATGCTGTTCGCGCTGCCCGCCGCCTGTCTGGCGATGTATCACGAAGCCCATACGAAAAACAAAAAGATCGCCTTCGGTATCCTGTTTTCGGCGGCGCTGACCTGCTTTTTAACCGGGATCACCGAGCCGGTAGAATTCACCTTTATCTTTGTCGCGCCCCTGCTGTATGTCTTTAATGCCATCATGGCTGGCCTGGCGTATATGACCATGTACCTGCTGCATGCTCATATCGCGAAGTCCTTTTCAGCCGGAATGATTGACTACATTACCTTTGGCATTGTGCCCTCTCTTAACGGTTACCAGACTCACTATCTCAGTGCCGTTATCGTAGGCGTGCCGATGGCATTGATTTATTATTTCACCTTCCGCTTCGTGATACGCCGGTTTAATGTAAAAACGCCAGGACGAACCGATGTGACGGCCACGACCGATGATAAAACCGATGCAGAGCTGGCAAGCGACATTATGGTTCTGCTGGGCGGCGAGCAGAATATCAGCGCGGTGGGCGCCTGCATTACACGCCTTCGGCTTGAAGTAGCCAACAGCAATGAGGTCGACCGTGAAGGGCTTAATAACCTTGGCGCGCGCGGCGTGGTTTTTGTCGGCGATAACGGAATACAGATTATTTTTGGTGCCAGAGCACAATTTATTGCCCAGACGCTGTCCGGGATGGTGGGCAAATCCTAGCCTGCGTTTCTGCAGGCGACGGGCAAAGCGGTATCAGGCGGATGACGTGAATGTCAGGGAGCAGGTTTGAAGAGAGTCAGCATTACTGACGTTGCTAAACATGCCGGTGTTTCGGTTTCGACCGTTTCACTGGTGCTGCGTCAGAAAGGAAAAATATCCGATGCCACCATCAGGAAAGTTCACGCCGCCATTGATGCGCTCGACTATGTGCAGAATGTGGCCGCGGCGAATCTGCGCGCCAGTACCTCTAACCTTATTGGTTTGATTCTGCGCGATTTCAGCGACAGTTTCTCTGTCAAGGTGATGGCAAGCATTGTTCAGCAGCTTGAAAAACAGGGCTACCTGGTGTTTCTGGGCCAGCCCACTGACGACGACGAATCGCTGGCACGCTGCCTGCTTTCGTTTAAACAGCAGGGCGTCGCCGGGGTCGTCTATCTGGCGTCAAACACGCGAAACGCCAGCCTGCCCGGGCAACTCCTGCACTGCCCTTTGCCGCTGGTGGTGGTATCGCAGTCGCTGCTGGCAGAGAAGTGCAATCTGGTGATGCGTGATAACCGCCAGGCCGCGCACCTGGCGACGCGCTATCTGATAGAACGCGGTCATCGCAATATTGCTTACATTGGCGGGATTGAAGGGGATCTGATCCGGCAACAGCGCTTACTCGGGTTTCGCAGTGCCCTGACCCAGCACGGGCTGGCACTACGGGAAGGGTTTACGCCGTCCTGTCGGGCCGATACCCAGGCGGCCGCTTATGCCACTCGCCAGTTACTGGAGCAGAACAACACCATTACCGCCCTGCTCTGTCACTCGCCGGATGCGATCATTGGCGCGATTTCAGGGATTCATCATACGGGGCGCACCGTGGGTAAAGATGTGTTCCTGACCCAACAGGTCGCGCTGGTGGGCTTTGAAGACATGCTGCACGTGAACCTGACCTCGCCCTCTTTCACCTATGTTTCTTCCGCCAGTGAAGAATCCGGGCGGCAGGCGGCGGAACTTATCCTGCGTCAGGTGAAAGAACCCGAACGGCAAACGCAGCGCATTTTATTATCGGGCCAATTAATTACACGAGAGTCAGCATAAATCGGCATTTCCATTGTCAGAGAAGCGAGTCAGTGAAAAATCGCTTTCGTGAGCAGGGGAATCCCCGCGAACGATTGTTGCGCAAACAGAATGATAAACAGACTATGAGCAATGCAATCATAACCAGCCTACTTTCGCTTTTACGTCGGACAATACCGTGGCTTTCATTACGAGGCCGCCGTTTACCGCATGACCACGCTGACCTTACTCGTGAGGGAGATCGCCCATCACGCCTGTCTCCCGATCCCGTTTTCGCCGGGCCTGACGGCACCCTTTCTCACGCCAGCGCCCCCTTAACCCAGGCAAGCGAGACGTTATCCGATCCCTGCCCGCCGCCAGACCGGACGATGCTGCTCTGGCTGTCTCGCTGTTTTTTGTTTGTATCACTGCTGCTACCCGGTTCAAACATGGCTTCACACTGTTCGGGAGCCTGCTATGCCGCCACCAATACCCTGATCACCTTGCACTTTTTCAGGCGCTGTTATGAATCCGGTAAACCCTCATCCGGGATGGTTAAATGTTTTAGTCGCCAGTTGCGCAGCGTGGCACTGATTCGTTTTATCCATGCCTCACGCAGCGCGGCCCCGCCGGGCAGGTTAAAGCGTTTTCGTCACGACCATCACTCAGGTAAGAAGAAAAGAAGCCAGGTACGTCCGCCCTTCCGGGCCGATCCCGAGCCAGAGCAGCCCGTCCGTGCCAGCCCGGCAGAACCCTCTTTGTTCTCGCCTGACACATTGCTCAGACAGCACCCGCTGCCACCGTCGTCGCCCTGCACCGGACGGCAATATCAAGAAATGCCATCCGGGGTGAGCCCGCCGCTGAACACGCCGACCACCTCAACCGGCTGTGTGCCCTGAGCGGACAGCGTCTGGGCGTAACATAGCCCTGATTAGCGGATATCCCCTGGGCTAATTCCCCAGCGGGAAGGCGTGCTTCTGCTGGCGGCCTGGCGCTGCTGATAACGTCCTTTTGCCGTAATCATCGCCACCGTTAACAACGCCGGAATAGCCAGTACGGCAAAAATGGTGGCAAATCCCCAGCCCAGCGCCAGCATCTCTGCCCCGACCAACGCGCTCAGAATCGCGCCGATGCGTCCCACGCCGTGCATCCAACTGGAGCCGGTCGCGCGGGCTTCGGTCGGATAAAAGCTGGCCGAGAGCGCATTCATTCCGGTGTTAGCGCCACCGATGCAAAAGCCGATCATCATGGCACAACCGCCCAGCAACACCGGGTGCGCGAGCGAAAATCCCATACCGACCGTGAACAGCGCGCCCGCACCGTAAATCAGCGACAGCGCCCGGTGCGACTCAATCCTGTCCATTAACCAACCCGAAAACAGCGAACCACAGGTGCCGCCAGCCTGGAACAGCGCAGTAATAATCGCCGCCTGCACCACGTCAAAACCGTTATCTTTGATCAGCATGGGTAGCCAACTGCCCAGGGTGTAGAACAAAAACAGGGCGGTAAAATAGGCGCCCCACAGCATCAGGCTGCCAAACCGGTATTGGTCATTGAGTACCACTTTTACCGGCTGCGCGTTCGCTTTGCTGACGGGCGGCAGTTCGACGCTGCACTGTTGCAGGTCCAGATCCGGCGCCAGCTTAGCCAGAATACGGTGAATTTTTTTGCTGGCGGCGCGCCTGACCACTAAAAAGCACACCGACTCCGGCAGCGCCCAGATCAGTAACGGCACGAACAGCATCGGCAGGATGCCGCCCAGCATCAGTACGGCGTGCCAGCCAAAGTGCGGCATCAGCCATGAAGCGGCAAAGCCTCCCAGCGCGGCACCAAAGGTGAAGCCGCAAAACACCACGGTGATGAGAAACGCCCGCCGTCTGGCAGGCGCAAACTCGGCCACCAGCGTGCCCACATTGGGCATCGCCGCACCCAATCCCAGACCGGTCAGGAAGCGAAACAGGATCATCTGCTCCATGTTTTGCGAAAAGGCGGTGATCAGCGTCCAGGCACCAAAAAAGAACACGCTGTTAATAATGACCACTTTGCGGCCCAGCCTGTCAGACAGGGGACCAGAGAGCATCGCGCCCAGCGCCAGTCCCACCAGCGCTGCGCTGATAATCAGCCCCAGCTCGCGGTTGGTGATGCCCCAGTCGGCTTTTAATTCAGGTGCAATAAATCCCATGATGGCAATATCAAATCCATCAAGGGCGATGATGCAGAAGCCAAACAGCACCACCATCTTTTGCCACATCCCCAGCGGGCGGCTGTCGATTAACGCCCGAACATCAATTGTTTTGCTTTCCGCCACGGTGACTCTCCGGTGAAATACGTTATGTGGGGTTACTATATGCAGGCGCTGTAGGGCGATAAACGGCGATAATCGAAATTTTGTGCGTTTATCGCGCAACAATGCGTTAAATAAAGTTCATTATCGCGTTACCAGGTTGTTATATAAGGCAATTTTTCTGACAGCATGGCTCCCGTTATCCGCTAAGGATTGTGAGCGGGATCGGGCGTGTTTTCAGGCGGAGGGATGCGCTACAGAGGAGACAGGTGCAGGATAACGGGCCAGCGAAACTGGCCCGTCGAAGGATTACCGCATGGCGGTCAGCCGCACGGGCGCATTGGCCGCGCCAAAGCCGCGATAGCCGCCACGCCGTTCCAGCAACTCGAAGAAAAAGCGGCCTTTTTCATAGGGAACGGTATAGACGTGCAGCAGTTCCCCGCCCTGTTCATCACGGTCATACAGCACATCGTAGCGTTGCAGCTGCGCCAGAAAATCGGCATCGAGATCGAAGCGCGCCATCAGGTCCTGATAATAGTTATCGGGAATCGGTAAGGTTTTTAGACCGCGTTCGCGCGCGGCTTTTACCGCGCTAAACAGGTCGTCACAGCCAAAGGCGACGTGCTGTAATCCTGCGCCCTGATAGGTCGTTAAGGCACGGGCAATTTGGGTTTCCCGGCTGACCGACATATTCAGCGGCAGGCGAATCGCATCGTTGGGACTCCGTAGCACCCGACTGCGCACCAGACCCAGCGGATCGGGCAGTTCCCACTCGGTATCCTGCACAAAACCCGGCACGCTGCGCAGGAACATAATCCAGTTATCACGTGTGTCATCGGGCAGGGCAATCGCCAAATGATCGATCGTCTGCATCGCAGGCTGCGGCGCTGTGCGGTGCGTTAAATGAAAATCGTTGTGGTAACCGTCCTGACCTGCTGGCTCATCTTCCACCAGATAAATCAGGCTGCCGTCGGGGGCACATAGCGCCGGTATCTGGCGTTCGTTCGGGCCGGTCTCTCCCTGCCAGATGGCGTAACCATAGTCCTGCGCGCGTTTAATCAGCTTATCGACTCCGCGAACCCGCCACGCCACCGCACACAGCGAAATGCCGTGTTGATGATAGTACCCGCAGGCCTGGCTCTCCGGCTGGGCATTCAGGATCACATGCACCTTGCCGTTGCGATACAACGCCACCTGCTTGGAGCGATGATCCCCCGCATGAACCAGGCCAAGCTGCGTCAGCCATTGCCCCAGGGCCAGTGCGTCGTTGTGGCTGACGGCAAATTCGATGAACTCCAGTGACAGCAGCGGCGGCTGGGGCGCAGAGTGAAACAGCCCGTCTCCGGCCAGGGAAGCCAGCGCACTGGGCAGCAGCGGCTGTTTGATCAGCCAGTCGCGCGTTTGCTCCTCAAGCCACAGCAGCGATCGATAACCGTCCTGGGCGGTTGGCACTACCGGCGAAGCACGGAACCCGTCGTTAAAAATCTCCAGCGACCAGGCATCCCGGTAACCATGGGCAGACAGCTGCGTCATAAACTGGGTCAGATTGAATTCGCCCTGGCCGGGAAAGCAGCGGAAGTGGCGACTCCATGACAGCACGTCCATTTTCAGCAGCGGCGCATCCGCCAGTTGCACAAACACAATCTTCTCTGGCGGCACCACGTCCAGCCCGTCAAGGCTGTCGCCGCGCGACAAAATGTGAAAACTGTCGAGCACGATGCCCAGCGCTGGATGGTTGACGGCCTCGACTCTGGCCCAGGCATCGCGCCACAGGCTGACATGGCGTCCCCAGGCCAGCGCCTCATAACCGAGAGTAATACCGTGTTGCTCCGCCAGCTCTGCCAGTGCCTTAAGATCGCTGACCTGAGTGGCGAAATCGTCACTGCAGTCGGGTGAGACGTTGCTGCAGAGCAGCATCCGCTGACAGCCCAGCTGTTGCATGACTTCAAACTTCCGCGCCGCGCGCGCAAGGTTGTGCGCCAGCCTGTCACGCGGGCCGCCCTCGAAGTCACGGAAGGGTTGAAACAGCAAAATCTCCAGCCCGAGCTGTTCACACAGCTGGCGGATTTCCACGGGTGAGCCGGGATAATAGACCAGATCGTTATCGAAAATTTCAACGCCATCAAAGCCTGCGGCGGCGATGGCCCGCAGTTTGTCCGGCAGCGTGCCCGATACCGAGACCGTTGCGATAGAACGTTTCATTGTTGCCTCCAGATAAACGGTCACCGGGTGACCTTAAAGCAGCCAGTCAGCAGCGAGGCGTTCCACTGACGGAGATTGGCAATTGTTATGAACCAGTTGGAACATTTCGTCAATGTGTAACTAGTCATGATTTTTGGTTATGACAAAGCCGACAATTTTTCACTTTTCTTTTACAAGTTGCGCTTCCTACACTTCCTGCTCTGTAGCCGAAAAATAATAAAGGATGCCTGGATGAAAAATGACTGGCCCGCCCGCGAACTGGTGCATCGTGATTACCGTGATCACCCACCGGCCCTCGCGCCCTTGTATAAAACAAGCCTGTTGCGATCCCCGCGCAATGCGCTGATTTCGTTGCAAAACTCATTATCAGAAATCACCGCGCCGGTGTTTACCCGCCAGGAGCTTGGGCCACGAGACAGTGACCTGATCCTCAATTACGCGAAAGAGGGTTTGCCCATCGGCGAACGCATTATCGTGCATGGCTACGTGCGTGATGCGTTTGGTCAGCCAGTAAAAAATGCCCTGGTTGAGGTGTGGCAGGCCAATGCCGGAGGACGCTATCGTCATAAAAAAGATCAGTATCTTGCGCCTATCGATCCTAACTTTGGCGGTTGCGGTCGTATGCTGACAGACGACAACGGTTACTACTGTTTTCGCACCATCAAGCCCGGCCCTTATCCCTGGCGCAATCAGGTCAGCGACTGGCGGCCGGCGCATATTCATTTTTCCCTGTCTGGCGAAGCCTTTGCCCAGCGACTGATTACCCAGATGTATTTTGAGGGCGACCCGCTGGTAGGCCGCTGTCCGATTGTTCAGTCGGTAGGCAGCGAGGACGCCGTGCGGACGCTGATTGCAGAACTGGATACGCACTCCGCTGTGCCGCTGGATTGCCTGGCCTATCGCTTTGACCTGGTCCTGCGCGGCCATCGTGCGACCTGGTTCGAAAACCGGACCCAGGGAGCCGCATCATGAAACGCTATCTTGCCGAAACGGCGTCGCAAACCGCCGGCCCTTATGTGCACATTGGCCTGGCGCCCCATGCGGCAGGCTTTGATATTTTTGAAAATAACTTTAGTGAGGTGCTGACCCAGCCGGAAACGCGCGGCGAGCGCATTGTGGTTGAAGGCTGCGTTTACGACGGTTCCGGCACGCCGGTTCGCGATGTGCTGATTGAAGTGTGGCAGGCCAATGCCGAGGGACGCTATCAGCACCCGGCTGACCAGCAGCACGATAAACCGCTGGACCCGGCGTTTCGTGGCTGGGGGCGGACCTGCTCGGATTTTGACAGCGGTATCTGGCGTATCGACACCATTAAACCCGGTAGCGTGACCGGGCGCGATGGCCGCCCCATGGCTCCGCACCTTAACCTGTGGATTGTGGCTCGGGGCATTAACATCGGCTTGAATACCCGGCTCTACTTCGCCGATGAACAGGCGGCAAATGCCAGCGATCCGGTGCTGAATTTAATTGAATGGGAAACGCGACGCAGCACCTTACTGGCGCAGCGTGAACAGCGCGGCGATGAGACGATCTACCGCTTCGATATCTGGCTGCAGGGTGAAAAAGAAACCGTGTTCTTTGACATCTGATTCTTAACTTCCTTGCAACATTGTTCTTGCCGCTTCGGCGGCAAATTCATAACATGAGCCATGGATAGGGTTTCCCGGTTTAGTCAGCGCGTGCGCCTGCGTCATCTTCACGCTTTTGTTGCCACCGCGCAGCAGGGGACGCTGGGTCGTGCCGCCCTCCATCTGGGCATTACCCAGCCCGCCCTGTCCAAAACCCTTAACGAACTCGAATTCCTTACCGGTGAGCAACTGTTGCTGCGAAGCCGCCAGGGAACCGAGCTTACCGCCAGCGGCGCGCGTTTCCTGCACGACGCCATTCGTATTCTGGATGCCCTGAATATTGCTGACCAGGTCATGCGACCCGGCTGCGCGCCTCAGCCCGCGCCGCTGCACCTTGGCGCGCTGCCTACCGCCATAATCAGCGTCGTTGCGCCAGTGTTAGCCAGCCTGCAGCAGCACTATCCCGGCTGGCGCATCCAGGTCAGCACGCTGGCGAACGATGCTCTGCTGATGGGGATAAAATCGGGACAGATAGCGCTGGGGATTGGCCGCATGGCCGAACCGGTGTTGATGGAGGGGCTGAATTTCGAGCTGCTGTATCTGGAAACCCTGCGCCTGGTGGTGGCCCCGCACCATCCACTGTTGCACGCTGGCGTGACGCTGGCCGAAGCCCTCAGCTGGCCGCTGATCCTGTCTCCTCGCGGGACAGTGCCGCGCCAGAACGCCGAATCACTGATGACCAGCCATGGCCTGACCTTACCGGATGGCGCAGTGGAAACCCTGTCCACCACGCTGGCCCGCCGCCTGACGCTGGGGCACGGTTACGTCTGGCTGGTGCCCTACGGCGCGGTGCGCGACGACCTGACCAGCAACCAGCTACGCACCTTGCCGCTTCCCAGCCAGGGCATGGCTGAAGCGGTCGGCATCCTGACCCGCCAGCAGCAAACGCCGCCACCTGAGCAGCTGCAACTGGTGGCGGCCTTGCGGCAACGGGTGCTGGACGTGCCTGTCTGACCTCGCCGTTTACCGCGCGGTATCCTGCTCATCGAATACCGTCTGCGCCAGATGGAATGCAGCGTTGGAGGCCGGCAGACCGCAATAGAGGGCAGCATGCATCAGCAGCTCTTTGATTTCATCCCGGCTGACGCCGTTATTGAACGCGGCCCGCAGGTGCATCTTCAGCTCTGCTTCCCGGTTGAGCGCAATCAACATGCCGATGGTGATCAGGCTGCGCGTGTGGCGAGTCAGGCCGGGACGGGTCCAGATCTCGCCCCAGGCATAGCGGCTGATAAAGTTCTGGAACTCGTCATTCAGCGGCGACAGGTTTTCCAACGTACGGTCCACATGGGCTTCGCCAAGCACGGCCCTCCGCACCCTCATGCCCTGCTGATAGCGTTGATTCTGCGTTAGCTGAGCGTCAATAAAAGGCTGCAGCGCACGGTTAAACGCCAGCCACACCTCCACGCTGGACAGATGCGAGGCGGGCAGCACGACACGCTGCGCGCCCGGAATCTGTGCAACCATCGCATCCGCATCGGCCACCGTGGTGACCTTGTCGTCCCGTCCGGCAATCACCAGCACAGGTAGCGAAATCGCCGCCAGTTCATGGCGCAAATCGGCTGTCGCCAGGGCTTCACAGCAGTCGGCATAGCTTTCGGCATCGCAGGCGCTGAGCTGCGATAGCAGGCTTTGTACCGTCGCGGGCGCGCGTTCACAGAATGCCGGCGTAAACCAGCGCGCAGCCGCGCTCTCCGTGATAGCGGTCATGCCGTGCTGACGGACAAGTGCCGCCCGCTGCTGCCAGGCCGCAGGCTCGCCGATCTTTGCCGCACTGTTGGCGACCGTTAATGTCATCAGGCGTTGAGGATGAAAACGTGCCAGCCAGAGTCCGGTCAGCCCGCCCATCGAGATGCCGCAAAAGTGCACCCTGTCGATGCCCAGCGTATCCAGCAGCGACAGAACCTTGCTTCCCAGTTGTTCCAGCGAACGGGTTTGTCCGTCCGGTGCCGAGGCACCGTGGCCGGGAACGTCGTAACGCAGAATGCGATACTGGTTGATCAGCGCATCGCGTTGCGGCTGCCACATCTCTGATGTGGTGCCTAAGGAGTTGCTGAACAGAATAACCGGGGCATCGTCTGGCCCCTCAAGTACGTAATGCAGCGTCATGATTCCCTCGCAGCCGCTAAAACCTGGTGAATAAAGCGCGATGCGCTGCCCGTGGCGGTGGCCGGATCGAGCAGCGTCTCCAGTGCAGGCCGGCTCAGGTGCGAGACAACGGTGTCATCTGCACACAGAATGGTCAGCAAACTCTGCTGCGTCTCCAGCGCCCGGCGGCAGCACTGCTCAATATGATGGTGTGCCTGTTGTCGTCCCAGCGACTCTGCCAGCGCCAGCGTGACCGCTTCGGCCATAATTAATCCCTGCGTCAGACCGAGATTACGTTGCATGGCTTCTTCATGCACTTCAAGGCCGTCGATCAGTTCCGTGCTGTGCACCAGCGCCGCGCCACTGAGTTCTGTCAGCTGCGGCAGGCTCTGCCACTCTGCCTGCCAGCCGCCCAGCGCACGCTCGTGCTCCTGAACCTGGCCAGCATACAGGCCCGACATCAGGGCCGGAACCCGGTTGGCGGCGCTAAGAATCGCGGCACAGAGCACCGGATTACGTTTGTGCGGCATGGTAGAAGAGCCGCCGCGCCCCGGTGCCTGGGGTTCACTGACTTCACCGACTTCGCTCTGCATCAGGAGCGACATGTCCCGGGCCAGTTTACCCAGCGTACCGGTAAGACCGGCATACCAGCCAGCCAGCTCGGTGATCCTGTCGCGTTGGGCGTGCCAGGGCGTGGCGCTACGCGGCAGATCCAACGCCTCGGACAGTGCCTGCTCTACGCGCTCGCCCTTTTCCCCCAGCGACGCCAGCGTGCCTGCCGCTCCGCCGAACTGAAGCGCCAGCACCCGGGGCCGCATGGCCACCAGCCGCGCGCGGAAGCGCACCAGCGCATCCAGCGTGCCCGCCAGCTTCAGGCCCAACGTCACCGGTAAAGCGTGCTGCAGCCAGGTCCGGCCAACCATCAGCGTCGTGCTGTGCCGCTCGCACTGAAGAACCAGTGCGGCAATCAGCCGGTCCAGCAGCACCGCCGTGTCGTTAAGCGCGGCGCGCAGTTGCAGCATCAGACCGCTGTCAATCGCATCCTGACTGGTTGCGCCCCAGTGCACATAGCGCGCGGCGTCGGGCGACGTCGCCGCCACCACGGCCGTGAGCTGTTTCACCAGCGGAATCGCCAGGTTGCCAGCCAGCCCCGCAGCCTGCGTCAGTGCCGCCCGATCGATCGCCTGCGCCCGGCAACAGGACTGAATACAGCGGGCGGATGCGTGATCGATCACCCCGGCTACTGCCAGCGCCTGTGCCAGCCCGGCTTCAAAATCCAGCATTCCCTGGAGCAGGGCCGTATCGCTGAAGCTGTCGCTAAGTGGAGAAGCCATAAACATGGCGCGGTAAAGAGACATTGGTTATACCCGTTCCAGAATGAGTGCGATTCCCTGCCCAACGCCTACACACATGGTGCAGAGCGCGTACCGGCCGCCGGTGCGCCGCAGCTGGTAAGCTGCCGTCATGGCCAGCCTACCGCCTGATGCACCCAGCGGATGCCCCAGCGCAATCGCGCCACCGTTGGGATTCACATGGGCCGCATCGTCGGCTAACCCCAGTTCACGCGTCACCGCCAGCGCCTGAGCAGCGAAAGCTTCATTTAATTCGATCACGTCCATTTGTGCCAGCGTCAGGCCACTCTGGGCCAGCACTTTACGCACAGCAGGCACCGGGCCATAGCCCATAATGCGCGGCTCGATGCCACAGGCCGCCATCGCCACCACCCGCACCAGCGGGGTCAGTCCATGTTCTGCCGCCGCGCGCTCGCTTGCCAGCAGCAAGGCGCAGGCGCCGTCGTTAATGCCCGACGCATTACCCGCCGTCACGCTGCCTTCCGGGCTGACCACGCCTTTCAGGCCTGCCAGCGCCGCCAGCGAGGTGCTGCGCGGATGCTCGTCACAGGTGACGTTCAGGGCGTCGCCTTTGCGCTGCGGGATGCTCACCGCCATCAGTTCGTCACTGAACAGCCCCATTTCCTGCGCCCGGGCGGTACGTAATTGACTACGCAGGGCGAAGGCATCCTGATCGGCGCGGCTGATAGCGAACTCGCGCGCAACGTTTTCTGCGGTTTCCGGCATGGTATCGACCCCAAAGCGGGCGCGCATCTGCGGGTTAATGAAGCGCCACCCCATCGTCGTGTCTTCCATTTTCAGGGAACGGCTAAACGCGCTTTCTGCTTTGCCGGTCACATAGGGCGCGCGCGACATACTTTCCACGCCGCCCGCAATCATCACGTTGGCCTCACCGCATTTGATCGCCCTGGCCGCCGTGCCGATGGCATCCAGCCCCGAGCCGCACAGGCGATTGAGCGTAGTGCCCGGCACGCTGGACGGCAGCCCAGCCAGTAACAGGGCCATACGCGCGACGTTACGGTTATCTTCTCCGGCCTGGTTGGCGCAACCGTAAATCACATCATCGATGGCCTGTGCCAGCGAGGAAGGCTGACGGGCTAACAGCGCGGCTAAGGGTAAGGCCGCCAGATCGTCAGCGCGCAGGCTGGCAAGCGCGCCCGCGTAACGGCCAAAAGGGGTACGTAGCGCATCACAGATAAATGCCTGTTGCATCAGTCTCTCCTCAGGCGGTCGCCAGTTCAGGTTGCAATAAGCGCACCGGCGTTAACGCCTGCAGCGCGTCGAAACTCAGTCCGGGGCAGCACTCCACCACCAGCGGTCCCTGCGGGGTAATATCAATCACCGCCATATCGGTATAAAGACGACTGACGCAGCCCAGACCGGTGAGCGGATAGCTGCACTGATTCACCAGCTTGCACTCGCCTTTTTTGGTCAGGTAATCCATCATCACATAGACTTTGCGCGCGCCAATGGCGAGATCCATCGCCCCGCCCACGGCAGGAATCGCGTCCTGTGCGCCGGTACTCCAGTTAGCCAAATCGCCGTTAACCGACACCTGGTACGCCCCCATCACGCAGATATCCAGATGCCCGCCGCGCATCATGGCAAACGAGTCGCCGTGGTGGAAAAAACAGCCGCCAGGCAGCAGCGTCACCCGCTCTTTCCCGGCGTTGATCAGCTCCGGATCTTCCTCTCCCGCTGCGGGTGCGGGCCCCATGCCGAGCAGGCCATTCTCACTGTGCAGAAAGATCTCTTTGTCCGCAGGCAGATAGTTGGCAATGCGGGTGGGCAGGCCGATGCCCAGATTAACGTAAGCACCTTCAGGAATATCACGCGCCACGCGCTGGGCCAGTTGGTCTCGGGTGAGTTTTTGCATAGTCTGTTCCTCAGGCGGAAACGGTCAGGGTGACGGGATGCGCGACGGCCACCAGCCGCTGCACAAAAATGCCCGGTGTGACGACGTTTTCTGGATCGAGATGCCCAAGCGGCACCAGTTCTGCGACCTGGGCAATCGTGGTGGTGGCGGCCATGGCCATCACCGGCCCAAAGTTTCGTGCTGCTTTGCGGTAAACGAGGTTGCCCCAGCGGTCGCCCTGGTGCGCTTTTATCAGGGCAAAATCGGCCTTAAGCGGTTTTTCAAACACGTAGTGGCGACCGTCGATCTCGCGTGTTTCCTTGCCCTCCGCCAGCGGCGTACCAAAGGCGGTCGGCGTGAAAATCCCGCCCAGGCCGCTCCCGGCTGCCTGCATTCTGGCTGCAAGGTTGCCCTGCGGTACCAGCTCTAGTGCGATTTCCCCACGGCGATAGCGTTCGTCGAAGACCCACGAATCGACCTGACGTGGAAAGGAACAAATCATCTTATCGACGCAGCCTGCTTTGAGCAGTGCGGCCAGGCCGCTTTCGCCGTTACCGGCGTTATTGCTGATCACCGTCAGCCCACGGACGCCACTGTAGATCAGCGCATCAATCAGTTCCAGGGGCTGGCCTGCGGGCCCGAACCCGCCAATCATGATGCTGGCCCCGTCCGGTATCACCGCAACGGCTTCTGCCAGCGTTGCCACACTTTTATCGATCATCTGCTGTTCCTTTAGCCCGGCTCAGGCCGGTTTGTGTTGAATAGTCAAAAAGTAGATCGCTCTGTGACAGCAAACAATACCGATAATCGAAATAGTGTGCGATTATCGGTCAACGACAGACTGAAACGGGGCATTGTGATCGCGCACACAGGCGTGCACGGCTCCAGCTACTCACGGGAGAACATCATGACGGATGAACAACAACCACTGCGCGCTAACAGCGATCCCTGGAAAGGCGATCCCAACTTTATGGCCTCACTGGCGCGGGGACTGGAGGTGCTACAGGCGTTTACGCCACAGCGGCGTCTGATGTCCGTGTCGCAAATCAGCCAGCGTACCGGCATTCCCCGTGCGGCCGTGCGGCGCTGTCTCTATACATTGAGCAAGCTGGGGTTTGTGTATGCGGAGGATGGCAAAAACTTTGAACTGCGTCCGCGTGTGCTCTCTCTGGGTCACAACTGGTTAGGGGCTACGCCGCTGGCGAGCGCCTCACAGCCGGTTTTGCGCCAGCTCAGCCAGACGCTGAACGAATCCTGTTCGATGGCGGTACTGGACGGGGATGACATTCTCTATATCGCCCGTGCGTCAGCATCGCGCATCATGACGATCGACCTGCATATCGGCAGCCGCTTACCGGCCAGCACCACCTCCATGGGAAGAGTGCTGTTAAGTGGGCTTGCCAGCGAACCGCTAAATGATTATCTGGCGCGTTTAACCCAACTGCGTTACACCAGCCACACGCTGGTCAGCAGTAGCGCGCTGCGCGAGGAGCTGGCGCGCGTCAGGCAGCAGGGTTACGCCATCAACGATCAGGAACTGGAAATCGGACTACGATCGCTGGCCGTGCCGCTCAGCGCGCCGGATGGCCGGATCGTGGCCGCCCTGAATGTGGGCGTGCATGCCGGACAGGTTTCCGCCGGTATGCTGCGCCAGCACCATTTACCGCTGTTGCAGGAGGCAGCCCGCGAAATCTCGCTGTTGCTGCGGCAATAATCTGTTTAGCCGCTCAACGCCGTTGCCGAATTCGTGGTAACGTGAAGTCTGAGTTGCAAGCGGCAAAGTAGAGAGTTATGACCACGAAAAAAATTGATACCACACTCGTCAGTGCTGGACGCAACAAGCGTTATACCCAGGGTTCGGTGAACGCGGTGATTCAGCGCGCCTCTTCGCTGGTCTTTGATACCGTGGCTGAGAAAAAACGTGCCACCGCAGGGCGTGCGAAGGGCGAGCTGTTTTATGGTCGTCGCGGCACCCTGACACATTTCGCCTTGCAGGATGCCATGACGGAGCTGGAAGGCGGCGCGGGCTGTGTTCTCTACCCTTGCGGCGCGGCAGCTGTCTCCAATGCCATCCTCGCGTTCGTTGAAGCGGGCGACCACATTTTAATGAGTGGGGCGGTTTACGAACCGACTCAGGACTTCTGCACGAAAATACTGAGCAAACTCCAGGTATCCACCACCTGGTTTGATCACTGTATCGGTGGTGACATCGCCGCACTGATTCAACCGAATACCCGCGTGGTCTTCCTGGAATCCCCCGCCTCCATCACGATGGAAGTGCAGGACGTTCCCGCTATCGTCGCGGCGGTGCGCGCTAAAGCGCCCGACGCCATCATTATGATCGATAACACCTGGGCGGCTGGCGTGCTGTTCAGCCCGCTGGCCCTTGGCGTCGATATTTCTATTCAGGCCGGCACGAAATACTTGATCGGTCACAGTGACGCCATGATTGGCACCGCTGTCGCCAACGCCCGCTGCTGGGATCAACTGCGCGAAAACAGCTACCTGATGGGTCAGATGGTGGACGCCGATACGGCTTACATGGCAAGTCGTGGCCTGCGTACGCTTGGCGTGCGCCTGCGGCAGCACGAAGAGAGCGCGTTACAGGTGGCAGAATGGCTTGCTGCGCGACCTGAAGTGGCGCGTGTTAACCATCCGGCACTGCCTTCCTGCCGGGGACATGAATTCTGGCAGCGTGACTTTAACGGCAGCAGCGGTTTATTTTCATTTGTCCTGCAGCAAAAACTCAGCCGTGAACAGCTGGCGAATTACCTCGACCATTTTCATCATTTCAGCATGGCCTACTCATGGGGCGGTTATGAGTCGCTGATTTTAGCTAATCAGCCTGAGGAGCTGGCGGCCATTCGTCCGGCCGGTGGCGTTGACGTCGAGGGCACGCTGATACGGCTCCATATCGGCCTGGAACATGTGGATGATTTACGGGTCGATCTTGAGGCAGGCTTTGATCGCCTGACGCGCTAAAATAGTAAACATGATATAAACCAGGCGCCGACCGTCGTGATATAACACCCGGTCATGGCTGGTTAGCTGTTAACATTCAGTTTATAAAAAAAGTGTTCAGCCAGCAGAAGAACCGCAGCATTTTACCCTTCCACCGCACGCTGTTGCGGTGGTGGAAGTAAGAGGTCAGGCAGGTCTGAACAGAACGAGTAAGTCTTATTGTGACGTAATGGGATAGCTAATGGGTGTTTTACACGAGATTGTGCACGCGCTTTGGCATCAAGACTTCGCCGCGCTGGCCAATCCAGATGTGGTTTGGATCGTCTACAGCGTCATGTTTATGACGCTGTTTCTGGAAAATGGTTTGTTGCCTGCCTCTTTTTTGCCCGGTGACAGCCTGCTACTGCTGGCAGGTGCCATGGTCGCCAAAGGGGTGATGGATTTTTTCCCGACGCTGTTGATTCTGACGACTGCCGCCAGTCTGGGCTGCTGGCTGAGTTATTTGCAAGGACGCTGGCTAGGCAACACGAAACTGGTCAAGAGCTGGCTGATGCAGCTCCCGGCACAATATCATCAACGCGCATGGAATATGTTTAACCGCCATGGCCTGATGGCGCTGTTAGTTGGCCGCTTTCTGGCTTTTATTCGCACCCTGTTACCGACCATGGCAGGTATATCCGGGCTGTCCAATGGCCGTTTCCAGTTATTTAACTGGCTGAGCGGCCTGCTGTGGGTCGGCATCGTAGTGACCATGGGTTACGGTATCAGCCAGGTGCCCTTTATTAAACGTCACGAAGATCAGGTGATGGCGATCCTGATGATATTACCGATGGTGCTACTGGTGGTAGGACTGGTCGGCAGCATCATCGTTATCTGGAAAAAGCGTCGTCAAAAACACGCCTGACCATGGGCTGCGTCAGCCGGCGGATTCGGCTACCGTCTGACGCACCCGATTCACTTCTTCTCCCGGCGTCACGCCAAAATAGCGCTTAAACTCCCGTGAAAACTGCGAGGGGCTTTCATAGCCGACGCGCACCGCCGCCACGCTGGCTTTCAGGCCATCATGCAACATCAGTAGCCGCGCCTGATGCAGGCGATAACGTTTAAGGTACTGCAACGGCGACGTCTGCGTCACCGCCTTAAAGTTATGGTGAAACGCCGACACGCTCATATTCACCTCTGCCGCCAGTGCCTCCACGCTGAGATTGTCAGCATAGTGATGTTCAATGCGCCGTACCGCCCGGGCAATCTGGCTGAACTGTGTTTGACGACTGACCAGCGACAGCAGCGCCCCGCCGATCGGCCCGGTCAGCACGTAATAGATAATTTCCCGCACAATGTCCGGTCCCAGCACGCGGGCATCCCGTGGTTGTGTCATCACATCCAGCAGGCGCTCTGCGGCGCATAACATCGGCTCGGTTAGCCAGCCGGCGTGAATACCGGAGGTAAGCGGCTGCGGCTGGAAACCTTCATCATCACCAATCGCCATCAGCAGGTCCTGCAAACTGGCGGTGTCCACGTTCAGACACATCCCGGCTAAGGGCTGTTCGGGTGACGCCCAGGTTTCGCACTCGACCGGCAGCGGTACGGTCAGCATCAAATACTTTGTGGCATCGTACTGAAAAACCGTACTGCCGAGATAGCCGGTTTTACTTCCCTGAAACAGGATAACGATGCCGGGCTGATACATGATCGGCGTGCGCGGGCGATACTGACCGGCATAGATCAGCGAGACGTTTTCTACCGGGCACAGCTGTTCGCGCCCGTGGGTCATCAACGTGACCACCTGTTGAGCCAGACATTGGCACAATGCGTCGTGGGGCATAATCACTCCAGAAAATAAAATAGCAGTTTGCCGCGCACCTGGTTAATTCGCCAGCAAAATGGAGAATCAGGCAAGAAGTTGACAGGATCAGGCAGGGTTATCCTGTGCGGTTCACAAGCAGCCTGCAAATTGTTAGCTAGACTTAAGCACAGCGAAGATTCACTGGTTTACTGCAAATGTAAGGAGCATGTCATGGCAGACCAACCTATTATCAAACTGCACGATGGTAACATGATGCCGCAACTGGGACTTGGCGTGTGGCAAGCCAGCGTCGAAGATGCGCGTCACGCCGTGCTGAAAGCGCTGGAGGTCGGCTATCGTTCCATTGATACCGCCGCCGCGTACAAAAACGAAGAGGCGATTGGTCAGGCGTTACAGGAAACTGACGTCGCGCGTGACGATATCTTTGTCACGACCAAGCTGTGGAACAACGACCAGCAAAATGTCCAGCAGGCGCTGGAAACCAGCCTGGAAAAGCTCAAGCTGGACCAGGTCGATCTGTATCTGATGCACTGGCCGTGCCCGGAAAACGATCACTATGTTGACGCCTGGAAGAACATGATCGCACTTCAGCAGCAGGGCCTGGTTAAAAGCATCGGCGTGTGTAACTTTAATCAGCCGCACCTGAAGCGACTGCTGGAAGAAACGGGCGTGACGCCGGTGATCAACCAGATTGAGCTGCATCCGATGCTGCAACAGCGCACCCTGCATGCATGGAACGCCATGCATCAGATTCAGACAGAATCCTGGAGCCCTCTGGCTCAGGGTGGCGAAGGTGTATTCGATCAGGACATCATCAAATCGCTGGCGAAAAAATACGGTAAAACCCCGGCGCAAATCGTTATCCGCTGGCACCTGGACAGTGGTCTGGTCGTGATTCCAAAATCGGTAACGCCTGCGCGCATTGAAGAGAACTTCAAGGTGTTTGATTTCCGCCTGGATAAGACAGAAATGAGCGAGATTGCTAAGCTGGACAGCGGCAATCGACTGGGGCCAGACCCGGACACGTTCAACGGCTAACGCAACCACCTTGTCTGCATCTTGCCCCATTAAGCCTCTCTGCCCCAGAGAGGCTTTTTTATCTCTGGTGCGCGATGCCCAATGCATGGCGTTTCACCGGGCGTACCGGTCCGTATGGGCCAGGTGACTGCGCGCGGTGATGGCCACGCCGCAGGAGAACGCGGCAAGCCGCTTTCCCCTGGCATCAACCTTAAGACAGCGTGGGTTGCGTCAGTAACTGGCCTGCCGTGCCGCGATCCGCCAGTTCCAGGGTCTGACTGTGGTAGACAAAAGGAAAATGCTCTGACGAACTTTGCGTAAAGCTGACCAGCAGCTCGACGTCGCCGTCCACCCAGACGGTATCTTTCCAACCGCGATCTTCGCCCATCGGCTGGGCACCGTTCACGCTCTTAATCAGGAACATCACGCCCTGGATATGGAAGGATTGCGGACGATCGGCACGAATAATCCAGCGCTCGAACGTGCCCTGCTGGGCGGTGGAGTCGATGCGGTTCATATCCCATACGGCACCGTTGATGCCCGGCATACTGTCGCCAATGCGGAACTCCCGCGTACGCACCGACGCACCGTCCAGAATCTGATCGGCCAGTAAACGCATCGGCAGGTTATCGGTGACCAGCGGCAGCAGGCCGGTAGGCCGTAACGTCAGCACCAGCGTTGAGGTCAGAATCGTGGAGGGTTCAAAGAAACCCCGCAGGCGATCCATAATGCCCGCCGCCGTGCCTGCCGTGATGGAGACTTCATCCCCTTGCGACATATCCACTAAGACTTCGCGCCGCTCGCCCGGTGCCAGGGTTAAGCGCTGTACCGCAACCGGTGACGGCAAGAAGCCCTGATCGCTGGCGATCACCGTAAAGGGGCGGTTATCACTGATGCTCAGTTCATAACGTCGCGCATTGGAGGCGTTCAGCAACCGCAGACGTACCCAACCGCGCGAGACCTCAACAAAGGGATTGCGCACACCGTTGACCAGCAACGTGTCGCCCAGGAAACCGCCCTCGCCCGGCGGGTCATAAACCGGCGTGGCAAAGTTATCCAGCCGTTTGTCCTGAATGATCAGGGGGAAATCGTCCACGCCATAGTGTTTCGGCAGCGGTAACTGCTTGCTGATGTCGTCTTCAATCAGCCACATGCCCGCCAGGCCGTTATACACGTGCGGGGCCATACGATTTGGCGTATTGGCATGATACCAGCAGGTGGCCGCATTCTGACGAATCGGTAGCACCGGTGCCCAGTCAACGCCGGCTGACATCATACGCGGCGCACCGCCCATCAGTGCACCGGGCACCTGCAGGCCGCTGACCGTCATGGAAACCGGTTCGTTAAGGCGATTGCTGTAGATCAGTTTGACATCATCACCGCTGTACACGCGCACCGTCGGGCCCAGATACATGCCGTTAATGCCCCAGACCGGGACTTTATTGTTATCACCGTTAAACGACCAGTGGCTGCGCTGCAGGGTTAAAAACAGCGGCTGACCACGGCGCGATTCCAGTAGCGGTGGAACAGGAAGCGGCGTGTCACCACGCGCAGAAGCGGCACGCGCCGCATGAGGCATAACCGTGGCACTGAGCGCCACACCGGCAGAAAGCTGGATAAACTGACGTCTGCTGAAAGACATTGAATTTCAGACCTTTTACGCGTGGCGCTGAAACGCCAACTCTGTTTTTATTGCTGTGCTGCGTACACGGCGAGCGAAACCCGCCGTGGGGCATCCATGCAGAATAGTCCGACAAAGGACTTATCGGTTAGATTTTACCGTTTTTTTCACGTTCTTCGACTTCGGCGTTCAGCTCTTCCAGCTTTGCCGCCATTAATTCACGACAGTGCGTCGCCAGTTTACGGACTGAAGTGGCCTCAAATTGTTTGACGTCCACCGGCGGCAGCATCTCTACAATCACCAGTCCGTTTTTCAGGCGGTTGAGGTTAATTTTGCCGTGAGTATTCGAGACCACAATCGGAATGACCGGCACGCCCGCCGCAACGGCGGCATGAAATGCCCCGGTTTTGAACGGTAATAATCCGCGACCGCGGCTGCGCGTGCCCTCTGGAAACATCCAGAATGAGATGCGCTTTTTATTAAACTGATCCACCAGCTCACCAATCGTACCGTGTGCTTTGGCGCGGTTGTCACGATCGATCAGCAGGTTACCGGCCAGCCAGTAAAGCTGCCCAAAAAAGGGTATCCATAACAGGCTTTTTTTACCCACGGTGACCGTCGTGGGCTGCACAATCTTGGCTGCCGTCACCATATCGTAGTTGTTCTGATGGTTAGCGATGTAAATCGCGTTGCCATAGTTTTCCGCGCCTTCGGGGCGGCGAAGCTCTACTTTAAGGCCAAACAGGGTCGATAATTTGCCAAACAGGTGACCAAAGGTCGCGACGTGGCGCGGGTTACGTGGCGAGAACAGACACCAGATGCACCCGAAAATACTTAACAGGGTTGAATAAATCACGACGATAATAGTACGTAATATCAGTAACATAGCTTCCTCAATATGACACGACTGGCCATCAGCCAGCCGGGTGAATTACGCGTCGCTGTCGGCGCTGTCAGGACGTGCCGGTGCATCCAGTTCGACCCGATCAATTTTTTGCAGGCCACGCGGCAGCAACGTGCCACGACGGCCGCGATCGGCACGGAACTTCTGCAACTCTTCACTGCGTAACAGCAGCTTGCGTTTGCCAACGTGCAGCGTAATCGCACTGCCCGGTGGCAGTATCATCAGCCAGGCCAGTTTATCGACTCCCGCTGCGGCATCCGCCGACGGAATGGAGATAATCTTGTTGCCTTTGCCCTTCGACATTTGCGGCAGCTCGCCTACCGGGAACATTAACATCCTGCCGGCCTGCGTAATGGCCAGCAACATGTCGTCTTCGTGATGCACGGCCATTGGCGTCATCACGCGCGCATTCTCAGGCAGGGTCAGCAGCGCTTTGCCCGCACGGTTGCGCGAAATCAGATCGTTGAAGGTACAGATAAAACCATATCCGGCATCAGAAGCCATGAGCAAACGCTGCTCTTCTGGCTCCATCAGCACCTGTTCAACGACAGCACCCGGCGGTGGCGTCAGCTTACCGGTTAGCGGCTCGCCCTGACCCCGTGCCGAGGGCAGCGAGGTGGGATCGAGCGTATAGCTGCGTCCGGTTGAATCGATAAAGGCGACGGGTTGATTACTCTTACCGCGCGCCGCCGCCAGATAGCTGTCGCCGGCTTTGTAGCTCAGCCCTGCCGGATCGATATCATGCCCTTTGGCACTGCGCACCCAGCCCATCTGCGACAGGACAATGGTGACAGGCTCGGAGGGAACCAGCTCAGTTTCGCTGAGTGCTTTGGCTTCTTCACGCTCACGCAATGGTGAGCGGCGATCGTCGCCAAAACTGTTGCTGTCGGCCTGCAGTTCTTTTTTCAGCAGCGTGTTCATTTTGCGTTCGGACGCCAGAATCGACTGCAGCTGATCGCGCTCTTTTTCCAGTTCGCTCTGCTCGCCGCGAATCTTCATCTCTTCCAGCTTCGCTAAATGGCGCAGCTTGAGCTCAAGGATCGCTTCGGCCTGGGTTTCACTGATCTCAAAGCGCGACATCAGTACCGGTTTCGGCTCATCCTCAGTACGGATGATGTGAATCACTTCGTCGATATTGAGGAAGGCCACCAGCAAACCGTCAAGAATATGCAGGCGACGCAGCACGCGATCTAACCGGTAGTTCAGACGGCGACGCACGGTGTCGCGGCGGAACACCAACCATTCCGACAGGATCTCCAGCAGGTTTTTCACCGCCGGACGGTTATCCAGCCCGATCATGTTGAGGTTAATGCGGTAGCTTTTTTCCAGGTCAGTGGTGGCGAACAGGTGGTTCATGACCTGATCCAGATCGACGCGATTGGATCGCGGTACAATCACCAGCCGGGTGGGGTTTTCGTGATCGGATTCGTCACGCAGATCCTCTACCATCGGCAGCTTTTTGTTGCGCATCTGGTTGGCGATCTGCTCCAGCACGCGGGCGCCCGACACCTGATGCGGCAGCGCAGTGATCACCACTTCACCCTCTTCTTTCTTCCACACCGCACGCTGGCGAACCGAGCCGCGTCCGTTTTGGTAGATTTTACGGATCTCTTCACGCGGCGTAATGATCTCGGCTTCGGTCGGGAAATCCGGTCCCTGCACGATCTCCAGCAGCGCATCCAGGCTGGTTTTGGGATCGTCAATCAGGGCAATAGCGGCCTGGGCGACTTCACGCAAATTGTGCGGCGGAATATCGGTTGCCATGCCCACGGCGATGCCGGTGGTGCCGTTCAGCAGAATATTCGGCAGCCGCGCCGGCAGCATCTTCGGCTCCTGCATGGTGCCATCAAAGTTTGGCACCCAGTCAGCCGTGCCCTGACCCAGCTCGCCCAGCAGCACTTCAGCATATTTAGACAGGCGTGATTCGGTGTAACGCATGGCGGCAAAGGATTTGGGATCGTCCGGTGCCCCCCAGTTCCCCTGACCATCGACCAGCGGATAGCGGTAGGAAAACGGCTGCGCCATCAGCACCATGGCTTCATAGCAGGCGCTGTCGCCATGAGGATGGTATTTACCCAGCACGTCACCCACGGTACGGGCGGATTTTTTAAATTTGGCTGTGGCGTTCAGTCCCAGCTCTGACATCGCAAAGACAATGCGGCGCTGCACGGGCTTTAAACCGTCGCCAATGTAAGGCAGCGCGCGGTCCATGATGACGTACATGGAGTAATTTAAGTACGCATTCTCAGTAAACGTATGCAGGGCAAGACGCTCTGCACCATCCTGCGTCAATTCGCTCATTAAGTCCTCATCCTCACATCGTGACCCGCAACGGCGGATCACCCGGCGGTTGTTTGGCGAGGATAGTACCTTATTCGCGGGTGTTAGTCACAGTCCTGACGCAGTCAGCTCAGGGTTTTTTCCCTGTTTATTGCATGCCAAAAACGACGCTCCGGACAAAATGCTCAGCATCTTATTTCTAATAGTTTGTGACCGCGCTCGCAATTAATTACTGGCGAACGTCGCGCGTATTAATCCTGTCCTGCTTCCGGGACAACATTTAGTATTGTTGATTCGCCTTTCTCGCCCTACATTCCCTTTCATCGACATCAGGTTATTTTATTTTTATGCCAGGTTGGATTAAACGAATTGCCACTTAAGCACCGCTAACGAAATAATAGACAGGTGACTGAATGCAGAATCTGACTTCACGACAACATCGTTTACTGAAATTACTGCTACAGGCCGGCACGCCGCTGGCTTTAACGCAATTAGCCCAGCAGTTGAGCGTGTCTGAAAAAAGTATTTATCGCGACTTACAGCGCCTGGAAATCTGGCTGAGTGACTGGCAGGTGCCGTTGATCAAGCTGCCTGGACGCAGTGTGATGCTGCAAACCGATGACAGGGAACAACGCCTGCTTTTACAGCAGAACCTCACCAGTGAAGAAAACTGGTCTGAGGGGCTAAGCAACAATGCACGCCGGGTGAAAATTCTGTCGCAGCTGCTGAGGGATGCCCCGCGAGAAACCTCAATCAGTAAATTATCTGAACGTTATTTCATCAGCCATGCCTCTATCGTCAACGATTTAAAGGTGATTGAAGAGTGGCTGCAGCCGCTGGAACTCCAGGTCGTGCGCAGTCAGAGCGGTACCCATGTGGAAGGCAGCGAACAGGCATTGCGCCAGGCAATGGTATCGCTGATTAACGATGTTATGCAGCATAACGTTGGCAGTAATACGCCGTTGCCGCGGCTGGACCCGGGCAGTTACCAGGCGCTGATTCACTATTTTGGCGAAGAAGATGTGGCCTTTGTGCAGACCTTACTGCAGCACATGGAGCAGCAGCTTGGCTATCCCCTGAGCGATGCTTACTACATCAATCTGTCGACCCACATCCTGATCATGATCCACCGCATGTCGCAGGGTAAGGCCTTATCCCTGCCGCTGGCGCTGAGCGCCCAGGAAATGGACACCCGTATCCTGAAGATTGCCCGGCAAATGGTGGTACAGATTGAACAACGTTTAGGACAGTCAGTACCGGCTGATGAGATCGGGTTTATTTATCAGTACATTATTTCTTCCGGCATTGTTGTTGAGGAACGCGGTAGCGATATGCTGCCGCAATATCAATTTTCGAATAAAGAATCGCGCAATATAACGCGTGAATTAATTCACTGTTTTTCAGATCTCATTCAACAGGATCTCACCACCGACCCTTTATTATTTGAAGGTTTACTTTTTCATATTAAGCCATTACTTAACCGGCTTAAATATCATATTCGTATTCGCAATCCGTTACTGGATGATATTAAAACCGAGCTGAGTGAAATTTTTACGCTGACGCAGCGGGCCATGCAGATTACCGCGACACGTTTTCATTATGCGTCCATCGCTGATGATGAAGTGGGTTATTTGTGTGTTCATTTTCAGGCTGCGCTGGAACGGCAAATCGCCCACAAACGTATTCTGCTGGTGTGTTCCAGCGGCGTGGGCACTTCGCATCTCCTTAAGAGCCGTATTCTGCGCGCGTTCCCGGACTGGATTATTGCGGGCGTCATTTCTGCCAGTAACCTGGGCGATTTTTGCCAGCAAGAGCCGGTGGACCTGGTGATTTCTACCATTCATCTCGATATCGCAACGTTTCCAACCGTGTATGTGACCGCGTTTTTCAATGACGACGACATTCGTCGTGTGACTGACGCCATGATTGGCAGCCAACTGCCGCAGGCCGTTAACAGCGTCCTGGCTGAACATTAACTGAATGAGGTCTGACAGATGGATATTTCTCGCATTCTTACGCCGCGCCGCGTCAATCTCAACCTGCAAGCCAGCAGTAAAGAGGAGGCGATTGTTGAACTGACCGATTTGCTGTTCAGTGACGACGCCATCAGCGATAAAGCGGCTTTTATCAAGGACGTCTGGCTACGTGAAGCGGAAGGATCGACAGGGTTTGAAAACCATATTGCCATTCCGCACGGTAAATCGTCAGCCGTTAAACAAACCACATTAGCCATTGGGCGTAGCCAACAGGATATTCCGTGGGAAACGCTGGATGGCAGTAAGGTGCGCTGCATTATCCTGTTTGCCGTGCGTCTTGAAGATCAAAATACCCCCCATATTCGCCTGCTGTCCCAGGTGGCCAGTGCGCTGGCCGATGATGAGGTGATAGCGCAGTTGCTGGTGGAAAATGACCCCAGCGAAATCATTCGGCTGTTCAGTCAGTACGCCGAAACCGACCTCTGTTAATCCTACACGTCCGAGGTAGACCATGAACATCGTCTGTGTTGCCGCCTGTACGGCGGGCATCGCGCATACCTACATTGCGCGCGAAAAACTGATCAAGGGTGCACATGCCCTTGGTCACACCATCCACGTGGAAACGCAGGGCACCATTGGTACCGAAAATGCCCTGGATGCCGACACCATCGCCGCCGCCGATGTGGTCATTCTGGCGGTAGACGTGAAGATCAACGGTGAAGAACGCTTTCGCGGCAAACCGATCGTCAGGGTGAAAACCGAAGTGGTGATCAAGTCGCCGATCAAGTTTCTGGAAAAAGTGGCGGATTCACTGGCGCGCGCCTGAGGAGATCCACAATGAACGATAACAAAAGACAGTATGGGCAGGAGATCAAAGGCCATCTGTTGACCGGGATCTCCTGGATGATCCCGCTGATTGTCGCCGCCGGGATCTGTATCGCCCTGGGCCAGGTGATCGGCGGACCGGACGTTGGCAAACATCCCGGCACGATAGCCTGGATGCTGAACCAGATGGGCGGCTGGGGCATGGGATTGATCGTGCCGTTGATCAGCGCCGCCATCGCCTATTCGATTGCCGACAGGCCTGGCTTTGCACCCGGTTTAATCGTGGGCTTTATCTGCGGTCAGATCGGCACCGGCTTTATCGGCGGCATCCTGGGTGGCTTCCTGGTGGGTTATACGGTGATTCTGCTGCGGCGCACTATCCGGCTGCCACAGTCGATGCAGGGGCTGATGCCCATCATGGTGTTGCCCGTGCTGAGCACCATTATCGCCGGGCTTCTGATGATGACCTTTATCGGCCAGCCCATCGTCTGGCTACAGAAGGCGCTGATTGCGCTGCTGGAATCCATGCAAGGCGGTTCTAAATTCGTCATGGGGGCGATTCTTGGGGCGATGGCGACCTTCGACTTCGGCGGCCCGGTGAATAAAACCATGTCGCTGTTTGCGGATGGCATGCTGGTCGACGGCATTTATGGACCGGAAGCGGTCAAATTTGTCGGCTCGATGATCCCACCTTTTGGTATCACCCTTTCCTGGTTGTTAACCCGCCATAAGTACACCCGCGCGGAAAAAGAAGCGCTGAAGGCGGCCTTTCCGATGGGGATCTGCATGATCACCGAAGGTGTGATCCCGATAGCTGCCCGCGATCTGTTTCGTGTCGTCGGCAGCTGTGTGGTGGCGTCCGCCGTCGCCGGTGGGCTGATTATGGTCTGGGGCGTCGAAGCGCCTGTGCCTCATGGCGGTATGTTCGTGGTTCCCCTCTTTACCAAACCCTGGCTGTTCTGTCTGGCGCTCGGTATCGGCAGCACGATCTGTGGCGTGATGTTATCGCTGCTGAAAAAGCCGGTCACCGAAGCCGACGAGGAGTTTGACGACGTGGAAGACCACAGCGTTCGCGATGACGACATTAAATTCACACTGGAATAAGGAGTGCGTATGTGCGCGGCAATGAATGACCTGATAGCGCAGGCCGCCCGTCATCAATACGCGGTACTGGCCATCAACTGTTTTAACCTGGAAAGCGCCCGTGCGGCCGTGCAGGCGGCGGAGGAGCAACGTGCGCCCCTGATCCTGAATGTTTATCAGGGACACAGTCGTCATTTTCCGCCCGCTGTTGCCGTGCCGCTGGTTCAGGCGCTGGTGGCGGATGCCAGTGTGCCGGTCGCCCTGGCGCTCGACCATGGGACAGACTTTGCGCTGATTGGGCAGGCCTTTCGCGCGGGGTTTACCGGACTGATGATCGATGCCTCTTCGGAGCCATTGGCAGAAAATATTCGCCAGACGGCAAAGGTGGTCGAGATGGCCCACACCGCTGGCGTTTGTGTGGAAGGCGAACTGGGGCATATCGCCGATGCCCCAACTTATGCGCTGGCGGACGCCGCGGTAAAAATGACACAGGTGGCGGATGTGCTGCCCTTTCTGGAACAAACGGGCATCGATCTGTTAGCGGTGTCGGTTGGCACCGCGCACGGGCTCTATCCCGCTGGCGTCAAACCGCAAATCGACTTTCAGCGTCTGGCAGAACTGCATGCCGTCTCGCCGGTCCCCCTTGCACTTCACGGCGGCAGCGGCACGCCTGCGGAGGCGATTCGTCGCGTCAGTCAGCACGGCGTCGCCAAGATTAACGTCGGTGCAGCCGTTTTTGATGCCGGCAAGCAGGCGATCCAACAGGCGCTTAAACAGCATCCTTCTGCTGAACTGCCTGACCTGATGGCGCTGATGGCGTCCGCCTGTCGCGCAGTCGTACATGACTATCTGAGCGACTCCGGCTCCGCGAATCAGATCTGATTTTTTTCTGCTGTAACCCGGTGCGCGTCGCTGAACGTCAGCGCAGGGCATCCCTTTGTCGTAAAACAAGCTGAGGAAGATTTAACATGTTGATTTCAATGAAAGAGATGTTAAGCCCCACCCGTCAACACCGCTTTGCTATAGGCGCATTTAACGTGGCTGACAGCTGTTTTATCCGCGCGGTGGTGGAAGAAGCCGAAGCCACCCACACCCCGGCCATTATCTCTATTCATCCCAGCGAACTGGAGTTCGTGACGGATGCGTTTTTTGGCTATGTGCGGGAGCGCACCCTGAAAAGCCGCGTGCCCTTTACCCTGCATCTGGATCATGGTGCTTCGGTTGCCCATGTGTTGCGGGCCATTCAGTGTGGCTTTACATCGGTCATGATTGATGGCTCGCTGCTGCCCTATGAAGAAAACGTGGCGCTGACCAAAGAAGTGGTGAAACTGGCCCATGCGGTGGGCGTTTCCGTGGAAGGCGAACTGGGCACCATTGGCGATACCGGTACGTCGGTAGAAGGTGGCGTCAGTAAGGTGATTTATACCGAGCCGGCGCAGGCGGAAGATTTTGTGCAGCGCACTGGCGTGGATACCTTAGCGGTGGCAATAGGCACGGCGCACGGTATTTATCCCAAAGATATGAAACCGGAACTGCAAATGCATATCCTGCGGGATATCTCGCAACGCGTGTCCATTCCGCTGGTGCTGCACGGCGGTTCGGCAAATCCGGATGCGGAAGTGGCTGAAGCGGTTACGCTGGGCGTGGGTAAAATCAATATCTCCAGCGATATGAAATATGCCTACTTCCAGAAAGTCCGCGAAGTCTTAACCCGTGAAACCTGGTGGGACCCTAACGTTATCTATCCCGAAGCGATTGAAGCCGCTAAAGCGGTGATCCGCTACAAAATGAATTTGTTTGGCGGACTGGGAAAAGCGTCGCTGTATTGAGTACTGAAGGGTAAAAATGTGTGGTTGGTGTTCCGTGCGGTTCCCACCGCCACGGTATCGGATCTGACGTCCTCGCGCCGCTAACGCGGTGCCTTCGCGGCGTTCGTCAGCCTGACGAACCAGCGGAGACGGTACTTCCTGTACCGGCTCCGCTTTTTGCCCGCGTCCTGCGGGCAAATTCTGGCTTCCTCGCTCTGCTCAGCGCTGCGAATTGTCTGTTCCGCTCCCGTGGCGGTGGGCACAGTGACGCATGTGCGCCGTTTCGGACGGCTATCTGCAGTTTTGAAGCCCGGCGTTAACACATCAGGGGAACCCCCTGCTTTCTCCTTACTTCATCACACCCATCCACTGCTGGGCGATCTGCGCATATTCCCCGGTCGCGGTGCTCAGATGCAGCCACTGATCGACATACTGCTTCCAGCTCATATCATCACGCGGAATCATATAGGCCTTTTCGCCGTACTGGAGCGGTTTATCCGGGTTGAGCGCACATAACGTCGGAAAGCGTTTTTGCTGGTACAGCGCCTCGGAGGCATCGGTGATCATCACATCGGCTTTGTTGTCCACCAGCTGCTGGAAGATGGTCACGTTATCGTGAAACAGCGTTAACGAGGCCTGAGGTAAGTGGCTGTGAACAAACGCCTCGTTCGTGCCCCCTGCTGGCTCAACCAGACGCACGCTGGACTGGTTCATCTGGTCGACCGTCTGGTACTTCGTTTTATCCGCACAACGCACCAGCGGAATTTTACCGTCCACGCCCAACGGCTGCGCAAACCAGGCGGTCTGCTGGCGCTTCAGCGTGACCGATACGCCACCCAGCGCGATATCGCACTGCTTAGCCAGAAAGTCCTGCGTCAGGGTTTTCCAGGTCGTGGGAACCCACTGCACCTTCGCCCCAAGTGATGCCGCCAGCGACTGGGCCATACTGATATCCAGCCCCTCATAGCTGCCATCGGGTTTCAGAAAGCTGTAAGGCTTGTAGTCCCCGGTGGTGCAGACTTTGAGGGTTTTACTGCTGAGGATGGTGTCCAGACGAGACTCGGCCTGAGCGCCGGTCGCCGCCAGCAGTAACGTGATTACGAGTGTTTTTTTCATCATTATATTTTTTTCGAAGATGGGTTTGCGCCGTTATGGTGACATAACCCCGCTGGTTATTGCGCTATTCGCAAAAGTGTTGTGATCATTCTCGCATTTTTCTCCGGCACGTCTCCCCCTAAGCTATCCCCATTGACGTATAGGGGAGAGAAGCTGAATGAGTAAAATTTTAATTATCGATGGCGGTAAAACCTTCGCCCATTCTAAAGGCGAGCTGAATCATACACTGACCGATGTGGCCGCCAGCCAACTGCGTGATCTGGGCCATGAAGTGACGATTACCGTTGCCGACAGCGATTATGTCGTGGCCGAAGAAGTGCAAAAATATGTCGACAGTGACGTGGTCATTTACCAAATGCCGGGCTGGTGGATGGGCGAGCCCTGGACCGTGAAACGTTACATTGATGAGGTTTTCACCGAAGGCCACGGTAAGCTTTACGCCAGCGATGGACGCACACGTGCTGACGACGCCAAAAAATACGGTTCAGGCGGACTGATTCAGGGCAAAAAATATATGCTGTCCCTCACCTGGAACGCGCCCCTCGAGGCTTTTACTGACCCCGAGCAGTTCTTTGAAGGCGTTGGTGTAGACGGACTCTATCTGCATTTCCACAAGGCGAATCAGTTCCTGGGTATGGAAGCATTGCCGACCTTTATCTGTAACGACGTGATGAAGCAGCCTGATGTCCCACGCGATATTGCACGTTATCGCACGCACCTCAGCGAGATTTTTGCTTAAATAGCGTTTCATCCAGAAAGAGGAAAAGTGAATGTTAACCGTCGTTGCTGAAATTTGTGTAAAACCAGGCTGTCGTCAGAAAGTGCTGGATGCGTTTCACCAGGTGATTCCTACCGTGCTGGAAGAAGAAGGCTGTCACCAGTACAGCCCTCTGGTCGATCATCAGGCGCAGGTGCCGTGGAAGCACAATTCACCCGATTCGGTTTTTATGCTGGAGCAGTGGGAAACGCTACGCCATCTTGATCAACATCAGCAGATGCCGCATATGGAAGCCCATCGTACTGCGATTAAAGACTATGTGACGGACGTGAAAATTCTGGTGCTTGAGCCGGGTAAATAGTTTTTTGCGGCGCTTACATGAAAAAGCCCCGGCGATGGCCGGGGCTTTTTGCATCTGGCGGCGAACTACACTTCAATGTCCGCTTTATCGCCTTTTTCCTGTAACCAGTTGCGGCGGTCTTCGGAACGCTTTTTCGCCAGCAGCATATCCATGACCCGCAAGGTCTGGTCAATATCATCGTCACTGATGGTGAGCTGTACCAGACGTCGCGTATTGGGATCGAGCGTGGTTTCGCGCAGCTGCAGCGGGTTCATTTCGCCCAGCCCTTTAAAACGCTGCACGTTTGGCTTGCCCTTCTTGCGCTTCAGTTGCTCCAGCACGCCCTCTTTCTCGTCTTCATCCAGCGCGTAATACACTTCTTTGCCCAGATCGATACGATAAAGTGGCGGCATCGCCACATAGACGTGGCCATTTTTTACCAGCGTGCGGAAGTGCTTCACAAACAGAGCGCAGAGCAATGTGGCAATGTGCAGTCCATCCGAGTCGGCATCCGCAAGAATACAGACTTTACCGTAGCGCAGCTGAGACAGGTCTTCACTGTCGGGATCGATACCGATCGCCACCGAAATATCATGCACCTCCTGCGAGGCCAGCACTTCATCAGATGAGACTTCCCAGGTATTCAGGATCTTACCTTTAAGTGGCATGATCGCCTGATATTCACGATCGCGCGCCTGCTTCGCCGATCCGCCCGCCGAATCCCCTTCCACCAGGAACAGCTCGGTTTTATTCAGATCCTGCGCGGTACAGTCCGCCAGTTTTCCTGGCAGGGCCGGGCCGCTGGTCAGTTTTTTACGCACCACTTTCTTGGCCGCACGCATACGGCGCTGGGCGCTGGAAATCGCCAGCTCCGCCAGCTGTTCCGCTGCCTGCACGTTCTGGTTCAGCCACAGGCTGAAAGCATCTTTTACTACGGCAGACACAAAGGCGGCGCACTGGCGCGAGGACAAACGCTCTTTTGTCTGTCCTGCAAACTGTGGGTCCTGCATTTTCACTGACAGCACATAGGCGCAGCGATCCCAAATATCTTCCGCAGACAGTTTAACGCCGCGCGGCAGAATATTGCGGTACTCGCAAAATTCACGCATGGCATCCAGCAAGCCCTGACGCAGCCCATTCACATGGGTACCGCCCTGCATGGTGGGAATCAGGTTGACATAGCTTTCCGTCAGCAGCTCACCGCCTTCCGGCAGCCACAGTAACGCCCAGTCGACCGCTTCAATATCACCGGCAAAGGTGCCGACAAAGGGTTTTTCCGGCAACGTCGGCAGGCCATTAACGGCTTCACACAGGTAATCGGTCAGACCATCGTCATAGCACCAGCGCTGTTCGGTATTGTTTAGCTTGTCTTTAAAGACAATTTCCACGCCCGGACACAGCACGGCTTTGGCTTTAAGCAGATGGGATAAGCGGGACACCGAGAAACGCGGGCTGTCAAAGAAGTGCTCATCCGGCCAGAAATGGACGCTGGTGCCGGTGTTACGCTTGGCAACGGTGCCGGTTACGGTAAGATCCTGCACTTTGTCGCCATTTTCGAAGGCGATAAAGTAGATCTCGCCATTACGGCGCACGTTGACTTCAACACGTTTGGACAGGGCGTTAACCACCGAAATGCCAACGCCATGCAGGCCACCGGAAAACTGGTAGTTTTTATTCGAGAATTTGCCGCCCGCATGCAGCCGGCACAGAATAAGCTCCACGGCCGGGACGCCTTCTTCCGGGTGGATATCCACCGGCATGCCACGTCCATCGTCGATGACTTCCAGCGACTGATCGGCATGTAAAATCACTTCTACGCGCCTGGCATGGCCCGCCAGTGCCTCATCGACACTGTTATCAATCACTTCCTGACCTAAGTGGTTAGGCCGCGTCGTATCGGTATACATTCCCGGGCGACGGCGAACCGGCTCAAGGCCAGTCAGGACCTCAATGTCACCCGCATTATAGCTTGATTGACTCATGGTAACTGTCTGATTAGAAGAAGAAAATGGTTGCGATTTCCGCGTTACTCAAGAGTGATTCAGGCCCAGAAAGTCCAGAATTTGCGGGAAATGGCGCTCGAATCCAGTGAATGCATGATTTCCGCCCTCTTCCACCGTATGACGGCACGCGCTGTAATAGTCGAGCGCCTGGCGGTAATCGAGCACTTCATCGCCGGTTTGTTGCAGCAACCACAACAAATCAGGTGCTTCCAGCGGTTCAATCTGCATCACTTTCAGATCGTAAATGTGGCGAGACTCTAACACATATTGCTGGCCGGTGTAGGGATTCTGATTTTCCCCTAAAAAATCCACCAGCAACTCAAATGGCCGCACGGCGGGATTGACGACCACCGCAGGCAACATAAAGCACTGTGACAGCCAGGTCGCGTAATAACCGCCCAGGGAGGAGCCTACCAGCCCCATATCGCGCCCGCTGTTGCTCAGCACAATATCTTCCAGCATCGCGGCGGCATCGGCCGGAAACGTGGGAAGCTGCGGCACAATCATCTCAATATCAGGATGGTTGTGGCTCAGCCACTGTTTAAACAACGTGGCTTTTGCTGAAAGCGGTGAACTGTTAAAGCCGTGCAGGTAAAGCAGTGCCTTCATCCGTCAATATCCTTCAGCGTCAAGATCGGGACAAAACGCCTGAGTGGTTAGCCGGTTAACTTCCGTCTCTAGCTGACCGTCATCGTGCAGCGTAAACCAGCGCCAGCCCGGCGCAACGGTATCAATAGTGAAGCTGGTGCAGTGCGGTTTGAACTGCACGCAGGTGGAAGGCGTTGCCAGAACGCGTCGGCCGTGCCAGTCCACATCCATTTCCTGATGGATATGGCCGCATACCAACGTCTTTGCCAGCGGATAGTGCTGTAACACGGCATCAAGCTGATGCGGATTGCGCAGGCTGTGCTGATCAAGCCAGGTGCAGCCTGAAGCGAGAGGATGATGGTGCAGCAGCACCAGCGTATGACGCAGGGGAAAGCGCGCGAGCGCGTTATGGAGCCAGTCAAGTTGATAGTCACTTAACATGCCATGCGGCACGCCGAAGACCTGGCTGTCCAGCAGCACCACCTGCCAGTGTTCCCCCATCAGTACATGTTTATGGGTGTTAATCCCGGCCTTGGCCAGCGTATCTACCATCGCGGGCTGAAAATCATGATTACCCGGCAGCCAGACGCAGGGTTTAGGCAGGCGCGAAATGCCCTCAACAAAATGCTGATAGGCTTCGACCGAGTGATCCTGAGAGAGATCGCCGGTGGCTACAATGAGATCATAATCGCACTGCTGCGCGATGATCGCATCCAGCACCGCGTCATAACTCGACCAGGTATTCACTCCCAGCAGCGATTCATGTTTTCCTGCGAACAAGTGTGTGTCCGTCACTTGCAGAATCCGAAACTCGGACCCCGTTGTCGCAGGAAGAGTTAGCAGGCTATCCAAAGCGTTTCCTTCGTCTCTACGCCATTCAATGCATTATATGTATCAGCAAACCGGTACTGCCATCGCGCCATGCGTCAGACAGTAGCGTAACCAGTCAGCGAGGAACTGATTGATTTGATGTTTTTCATCACGCTGATTCATCTTTTTATTCGGGTAATCATAACGCGCTTTAAACCGATAGATCTGCTGTGTTGAACACACTTCAGCGACCATGGCGTCATGATACAGCCTGACAGACATCGACGGCAGGCTCCAGTAACTCACCGCCGGAACCGTCTGACGAATTTCGACCAGCGTGGTGTAACGGGTGGATTCTTCAATCGTTAACTGATAGCGGGCGCCACTTACCTGATAGATCACCGATGCGCCTGCCTCGTCATCGCGTGGTAGCAGACGGCGTAACTGGGCGAAATTGGTCTCGCACAGCCGCATCATCTCGGGGAAATCAGGGGTATAGCGCTGTTTCATTTTTGCGTCCACTCTTCTCGAAGTTCTTTATGGTGCAGTGCCAGCCATTGCAAGGCGATGACAGATGCCGCGTTATCAATAATCCCCTGTTCCACCCAGTGGTAGGCCTGTTCACGGCTGACCACATGCACGAGAATATCCTCATTCTCTTCCTCCAGACCATGGCATCCTGTTGCCAGACTGGCATCCACTTCACCGACCATCACCGATAAACGTTCGCTGGTGCCGCCGGGGCTGGCAAGATAGTTCAACACGGGCTTCACCCGGCCAACATCTAGACCAGCTTCTTCTAAGGCTTCACGGCGTCCTACCTGTTCCGGGGTTTCACCTTGCTCAATAATGCCCGCAATCATTTCCAGTAGCCACGGCGTTGGGCTGCAGTCAAAGGCCGGGATGCGGATCTGTTCAATCAGCACCACTTCATCACGGATGGGATCATAAGGTAGCAGTACGGCAGCATGACCGCGCTCAAAAACTTCACGGGTCACTTCCCCGCTCATCCCGCCCTTAAACAGACGGTGACGAAAGCGGTAGCGAACGATGGAAAAAAAGCCGTCGTAGGCTGTTTCTCGTGCAATAATTTCTACATCATTTTTTGTGAAAGTCACAGGTGATGTTTTATTGTCCTTCATCATTGGGTTCCTTTTGCAGATTGGGATGACACAGATAAAACACAAGCCCAGGCACCATTCAAACAGTCATTACTGAGTTATTTACCTGAAACACACAAATATGGCACGTTCAGCCACCTTATCTCACAGTTGCCCTCTGCTAGAATCTGCGATAATTTTTGGCTTACCGGCGGCACTATCATTGCGATTTGCTGCAACAAAAGGAATGCAAATGAAAAAACTGCTCCCATTATTTATTGGGCTGAGCCTGGGCGGTTTCAGCGTCGCCAGCCAGGCGGAAAACCTGCTTCAGGTTTACCAACAAGCGCGTTTAAGCAACCCGGATCTGCGGAGTTCCGCTGCCACTCGCGATGCTGCGTTTGAGAAAATCAACGAAGCGCGCAGCCCTTTATTACCACAGCTGGGTTTGGGTGCAGACTATAGCTATGCAAATGGCTATCGTGATAGTAGCGGTATTCATTCCAACACGACCAGTGGCACACTGCAATTGACGCAAACCATTTTTGACATGTCAAAATGGCGCGCGCTGACTCTGCAGGAAAAAACCGCCGGTATTCAGGACGTCACGTATCAGGTTGCTCAGCAGGATTTGATTCTGAATACCGCCACGGCCTATTTCAACGTGTTGAAAGCTATTGATACGCTTTCTTACGTCGAAGCGCAGAAGATGTCCATCTACCGCGAACTGGATCAAACCACTCAGCGCTTCAACGTGGGCCTGGTGGCGATTACCGACGTGCAGAACGCCCGCGCTCAGTATGACAGCGTGCTGGCCAATGAAGTGACGGCGCGGAATAACCTGGATAACTCGGTGGAGTCCCTGCGTCAGATCACCGGCATGGACTACCTGGCGCTGGCCTCGCTGAATATCGATCGCTTTAAAACCACCAAACCTGATGACGTTAACTCGCTGCTCAAGCAGGCAGAAAGCCGTAACCTTAATCTGCTTTCTGCTCGCCTGAATCAGGATTTAGCCCGTGAGCAGATTCGCTCTGCAGAGTCAGGCCACCTGCCAACGCTCGATCTGACTGCCTCAACCGGCCTGTCTAACAGCAAATACGGCGGAAGCCGCGCTGAACAGAGTGCAAACTCAACCGACTCGATTACCGGAAACAGTAAAGTCGGCCTGAGCTTTACGCTTCCGCTATACAGCGGCGGCAGCGTGACCTCGCAGGTGAAACAGGCGCAATACAGCTTTGTCAGCGCCAGCGAGCAGTTGGAAGCGGCGCACCGTTCCGCTGTCCAGACGGTGCGGTCTTCTTACAACAACGTAAATGCGTCAGCGAGCAGCATCGCGGCCTATAAACAAGCCGTGGTTTCTGCGCAAAGCTCATTAGACGCAATGGAAGCCGGTTATCAGGTCGGTACGCGTACCATCGTTGATGTGCTGAACGCCACCTCAACCCTGTATAACGCGAAACAGCAGTTGTCAGATGCCCGTTACAGCTATCTGATTAATCAGCTGAACATCAGCTATGCGCTGGGTACGCTGAACGAGCAGAGTCTGGGTATTCTCAACAGCCAGTTAGGCAAAGAGATCTCCACGTCACCTGAAACCGTTCAGCCGCAAAACGTTCAGCAGGTGTTGGGTGACGATCATATCGCGTCCTCTTCAGAAACCGCGACGGCGCCAGTGCGCCCTGCGGCCCATAAGAGCAGCCGTAATCCATTCGGTCACTAATCAGGTTGCGGGCTGCTTTGCGGCCCGCTTCTCTTAAAAACGTATAACTAAGTAAAGATCCCCGTCCTGCCTGGCCGTTAGCTTCATTTCTCGCCACTCATCCCCTATTCTATGCGCTACCTTTGGGCACAGGATATTTATAATGAAACGGACTAAAACGATCCGCTATGCCGCCTTTCGTAAGAGCTGGCAAGCAAGACACTTAACGCCTGTTGCTATCGCTGTATCAGCGGTATTTATGCTGGCAGGTTGTGAACAAAACGATGAAACCGTCTCGCTTTATCAGAACGCTGATGATTGCGCAAAAGCCAACCCTGGCCAGAATGCGCAATGCACCACCGCGTTTAACAATGCGAAAAAAGAAGCTGAACGCACCGCACCGAAATACGCAACGCGTGAAGACTGTGTGGCGGAATTTGGTGAAAACCAGTGTCAGCAGGCACCTGCTCAGGCGGGCGTGGGCAGCACTAACGCCGAGTCGCAGCAAAGCGGCAGCTTCTGGATGCCATTGATGGCGGGCTATATGATGGGCCGCATGATGGGCGGCGGAGCAGGTTTTGCGCAGCAGCCGTTGTTCTCACCTAAAACGCCAAACAGCCCGGCTAACGGTCAGTTTGTCGATGCTTCCGGCCGTAACTACGGTAACGCCACTTCCGGTAAAACCATGACGGTTCCTAAAACTGCCATGGCGCCTAAGCCAACCACGACCTCAACCATCACGCGCGGTGGCTTTGGTGAAACGGTCGCCAAGCAAAACAGTATGCAGCGTAGCAGTGCCACCGGCACCTCTAATCGTTCGCTGGGAGGCTAACCCCGTTTATGCAACGCATCGCGATTTCAGAGCGCCCGGGCTGGCGGGAAAAAGCCACGGAGTTTGGTTTTCGTTTTCACACCATGCACGGTGAGCCTTACTGGTGTGAAGATGCTTACTATCAGTTCACGCTGGCGCAGATTGATTATCTTGAGGACGTCACCGCCGAGCTTCATCAGATGTGCCTGCAGGTGGTGGAAAAAGTGGTGAACAGCGAAACGCTGCTCACCAAATTCCGCATCCCTAAGCACACCTGGGACTTCGTGCGCGACTCATGGCAACAACGTCAGCCTTCGCTTTACTCGCGCCTTGACCTTGCCTGGGACGGCAAAAGCGATGCCAAACTGCTGGAAAACAATGCCGACACGCCCACGTCGCTGTATGAAGCGGCGTTTTTTCAGTGGCTGTGGCTGGAAGATCAGCTCAACGCTGGACAGCTGCCGCAAGGCAGCGATCAGTTCAATAGCCTGCAAGAGAAACTCATCGACCGCTTCACGGTGCTTCATCAGCAACAGGGGTTTAACTGGCTGCATTTCGCCTGCTGCCGTGATACCGATGAAGATCGCGGCACAGTGCAATACTTGCAGGACTGTGCCACGGAAGCCGGACTACCGAGCGAGTTTCTCTACATCGATGAGATAGGGCTGGGGGAGAAAGGCCAGTTTACGGATGCCCAGGATCAGGTCATCAGCAATCTGTTCAAGCTTTATCCGTGGGAATTTATGCTGCGCGAGATGTTTTCTACCAAGCTGGCCGATGCGGGCGTACGCTGGCTGGAACCTGCCTGGAAAAGCATCCTGTCAAACAAAGCGTTGCTGCCTCTGCTGTGGGAGATGTTCCCGAATCACCCCAACCTGTTGCCCGCCTGGTTTGCCGAAGACGACGTGCCACCAATGGACAAGTACGTCGTCAAACCGCTGTTCTCGCGCGAAGGTGCCAATATTCGTATTGTGGAAAACGGCAAAGAGATCGCCCGTGTGGACGGTCCTTACGGCGAAGAAGGCATGATCGTCCAGCAGTTTCACCCTCTGCCAAAATTTGGTGACAGCTACACCCTGATTGGCAGCTGGTTGATAGACGATCAGCCTGCAGGCATCGGCCTGCGTGAAGATCGCGACCTGATCACCCAGGATCTTTCGCGTTTTTATCCGCACGCGTTCATCGACTGACTGTTCTTATCCAGGCCAGCACGCTGGCCTGTTTTCACACTAGCCGACCTGCACCGACAACATACTGATAGCGCCCATTTCCATACCTTCGACAGGGACGGTGACGGCCTCGTCTGCATGGCGAGATCCCAGCACATACAGCAGCGGCAGGAAGTGTTCCGGCGTCGGATTGGATAACGCTGCATCCGGATGCTGCATAAAATTCACCAGCGGATGTGCATCTGCCTCGGCCTGAACCGCCAGATTATCGCGCACATAGTCGTTGAATCCGGTCGCCCAGTCATAAGCGTCTCCGCCGCCCCACAGAACCTTACGCAGGTTGTGCACGACATTGCCGCTGGCAACGATCATGACACCGCGATCGCGCAGTTCAGACAGCTTTTTGCCCATCTCAAAATGCCAGGCCGCAGGCTTGCCGCTGTCGATACTAAGCTGGACTACCGGAATATCCGCCTCAGGATACATTTTAATGAGTACGCCCCACGAGCCGTGATCGAATCCCCATGCATGGTCCTGATAAACCGGCACAGGCGATAAAATCTCAGCGATTTCGTTTGCCAGTTCAGGCGAACCCGGCGCGGGATAGCGGGTATCAAAAAGCGCCTGCGGAAAACCGCCAAAATCATGGATGGTGCGCGGCTTCTCCATCGCGGTGACCGCCGTTCCCTGGGTGTACCAGTGAGCCGAAATGGCCAGGATCGCCCGTGGTCGTGGCAGCGTGGCACCGGCTTGACGCCAGGCTTCGGTGTAACGGTTTTCTTCTAGTGCGTTCATCGGGCTGCCGTGTCCCAAAAACAGTGCCGGCATACGTACCTGGTTCATAGCGATCCTTAATATGTTCACTCAATGAACACTACGATACGCTGTTTGCAGACGTTATCACGCGGATAAGCATGATGTTGTCTTTCAGGAAATTTGAATAATATGGAGGGGGGAAACAGGGGAAAAACGGGCGGTGCCAGGTGAAACAATCAGGCCAGAATATCTGGCCTGGTGAGAAAACGCTTAGCTGGCCTGACGCGTTTCATGCTCGCGACGATAGGCGACCAGGTCTTCGATGGTAACCACCGGCATAGCATGTTGTTTCGCGAAGACGATGACTTCAGGCGCATGGGCCATGGAGCCGTCGTCATTCGTCAGTTCACACAACACGCCTGCAGGTTTAAAGCCCGCCAGCGTAACGAGATCAATGGTCGCTTCCGTATGACCGCCACGGGCCAGAACGCCGCCATCGTGTGCACGGAGCGGGAAAACGTGGCCAGGACGGTTTAAGTCTTCTGGCTTAGCGTTATCGGCAATCGCGGTGCGAATAGTGGTGAGACGATCCTGGGCGGAAACACCTGTGGTAACGCCTTTCGCCGCTTCGATGGTGACGGTAAAACCCGTGCCGTAGGCGCTGGTATTGTTTTCCACCATCATCGGCAACGCCAGCTGCTGGCGGCGTTCTTCGGTCAGGCAAAGACAAACGATGCCGCTGCCGTGGCGAATGGTGAGCGCCATCTGCTCGACGGTCATGGTTTCAGCGGCGAAAATCATATCGCCTTCGTTTTCACGATCTTCATCGTCGAGCACCATCACACCGCGACCTTCGCGCAGCGCTGCGATAGCACGTTCTACACGCTGTTTCGGCGTGCCAAATTCAGAAAGTAGAGTCTGATTCATGGTAATAAAACCTTATAAATGTATTGGGTTACCAGAATCAGGGCAAGCTTAGGAGTGACGCCTTAAAGACGTAGCAATGACGCAAAACAGACATAATGCCTGACAAATGTCGTTACCCTCTCCCATCCGGACTTTAACCGTCGGCCCCGGAATTTCACCGGATCTGCTGACCTTCACCATGAGAGTGAAGCGCTCGCGGGCTGTCAGCCTGGGCTGATTTACCGCCGGTGGGGAATTTCGCCCCGCCCTGAGAATAAGCGTTTTAACTATAACGCTTCCCATTCGGGGCGGCAATGCAGAAAGCCATTATTGCTTTAGCATTTTTTGCGCTAAGGATTTCAGGTTTAACCTTTTCAATTCAGGCATTACACTTAAGTCACCATAGCGTTGGTAAAATGCTGCCATAGCAACCCGTAATCAGGAAACCATCATGATCGACACGAAAAAAATTGAACAAATGGCCCGTCAGGTTCATGACGCGCTGCCGAAGGGAGTTCGTGAATTTGGCGATGATGTCGAGAAGAAAATCCGGCAGACGCTGCAGGCACAAATGACCCGCATGGATCTGGTCAACCGTGAAGAGTTTGATGTACAGACTCAGGTGTTACTGCGTACGCGGGAAAAACTGGCGGCGCTGGAGCAACGTCTGGCTCAGCTGGAAAGCAAGAGTTCGGCTTCTGCCGCGCCCACTGCCACCAGCACACCCGGCCCGGCACCGGCAATCGTTCCGGCAGCAAGCCCTGCTGACAAGACCGCTAAATAAAGGGATGGCGGGCGCGCAGGCTCCCGCCATCATCATTCAGTCGCCGCGAATGGTTTTGATGATGTTGGTGGTCGAGATACCATCTTCAAAATTGAGCACGCGTACGTCACCGCCATTTGCCCAGACTTCTTTACTGCCCGCGATATCTTCAGGTTTGTAATCTCCGCCCTTCACTAACAGATCGGGCAGCACGCTGGCGATCAAACGCTGAGGCGTGTCTTCTTCAAACAGCACCACCCAATCCACCGCTTCCAGCGCACCCAGCACAATCATGCGGTTTTCCTGCGGGTTCACCGGACGACTGTCGCCTTTCAGGCGCTTAGTGGACGCATCGCTGTTTACCGCGACAATCAGGCGATCGCCCAGCTTGCGCGCGTTAGCAAGGTACGAAACATGCCCGGCGTGCAGGATGTCGAAGACACCGTTGGTCATTACCACTTTTTCGCCGCGCTGACGTGCCATCGCAACAGCGTCTTTGAGTTCAGCTTCGGTCATGATGCCAAAGCCGCGTTCAGGACGCGCGCGAATCGCGTTTTCCAGTTCGACGATACTGACGGTCGAGGTGCCGAGCTTGCCCACTACCACGCCTGCGGCGGCGTTAGCCAGGAAACAGGCTTCTTCCAGCGAGTCACCGGCCGCTAATGCTGCGGCCAGCACGCCAATCACGGTATCCCCTGCGCCGGTAACGTCAAAAACTTCCTGCGCCAGCGTAGGCAGGTGCAGCGGAGCCTTGCCGGGCTGGAGCAGCGTCATACCGTTTTCAGAACGGGTGACCAGCAGGGCGGAAAGGTCGCAGTCGGCGATGAGCTGCATACCACGCTCAACAATCTCGTTTTCTGTTTTGCACTTGCCGACCACGGCTTCAAACTCAGACAGGTTCGGCGTCAGCAGCGTCGCACCGCGGTAGCGCACAAAATCCGTGCCTTTTGGATCGATCAGCACCGGCACATTCGCTTCGCGTGCCAGCGTGATCATTTGCTGAACGCTGTCCAGCGCGCCTTTGCCGTAATCTGACAGCACCACCGCACCGCTGCGGGACAGCGACTGACGCATTTTTTCATGCATCGGGGCGGCATCCACCTGCTCAAACCCTTCTTCAAAGTCCAGGCGGATAAGCTGCTGATTGCGCGAAAGCACACGCAGTTTGGTAATAGTGGGATGGCTTTTTAACGTGACAAAATCGCAGTCAACACGAACATCTTTCAGCGTTTTACTCAGTACCTGAGCCGCATCGTCTTCACCGGTGAGTCCGATCAGACGGGAACCGGCACCCAGCGCAGCAATGTTCATTGCCACGTTAGCGGCGCCGCCTGGGCGTTCTTCAACGGTTTCTACTTTCACCACCGGAACCGGGGCTTCAGGAGAAATACGGCTGGTGGGGCCGTACCAGTAACGATCCAACATGACATCGCCGACGACCAGCACCGAGGCCTGGCCGAACGCGGGCAGAGTAACTTTCATTCCAGACACTCCAGACTGCATTCAAAATAGTGCGCGGATGATAACACAGTTGCGACAGGTGCTATCAGCCTCACGCCGTGAGAGATTGTGGTGACTGTAGCCAGCGCTGCCAGCTGCCGTTCACCGCCTGTTTTTCCTGCGCGAATGCGTCGGGTTCAACGTGCCCCGGCTGCTCCTGAAGCGCCAGATGGTGCAGCGCATCGCGCAGCGTGACATAAGCATGGGTAAGCGCAGCCGCTTCCTCATCTGACATTTTCTGATGGGTGGCCATCAGTTCAAAAATCCGCACATTGTCCGACCAGCGCGTTAAGGCGGGCTGCGCGGCCGCGTAACGCAGCACCAGATATTGCGCGATAAACTCGATATCCGTAATGCCGCCTTCGTCGGTTTTGATTTCCCAGCGGCCTTTGTGCTTATTACTCAGATGCGCGCGCATTTTGTCACGCATCTCTCTGACGTCGGTTTGCAACGCCGTTGCGTCGCGAGGCAGGCAGAGAATGGCACGGCGAATAGCGCTAAAGCGCTCGCTCAAGGCGGGTTCACCGAACACCACGCGGGCCCGAACCAGCGCCTGATGCTCCCATGTCCAGGCTTCATTGCGCTGGTAGTCGTCGAAGGCTTCAAAGGTGCTGACCAACATGCCAGCCACCCCCGACGGACGCAGTCGCGCATCTACTTCGTACAAAATACCGGACGAGGTGCGGGTGCTGAACAGATGCATGATGCGCTGCGCCAGCCGCAGATAAAACTGACGGCCGTCGATGCTGCGTTCTCCCTGCGTAACCGCTTCCAGCGGGCAGTCATGCAGGAAAACCAGATCGAGATCCGAGCTGTAGCCCAGTTCCCATCCACCCAGCTTGCCGTAGCCCAATACCGTGAAGCCCCGTTCGTGTTCATGTACAAGGTGTGACGGTCGGCCATAGCGCTGTACCATCATATTCCATGCCTGTTGCACCACCGATTCAATGATGGCTTCGGCCAGCCAGGTTAAGTGATCGCTCACTTTCATCACCGGCAGCGTGCCTGCAATGTCAGCCGCTGCGATGCGTAACAGCTGTGCCTGTTTAAACTGGCGCAATGCTTCAAGCTGCTGTTCTTCATCATCAGCGGGAATGCGCATCAGATACTGACGTAGCTCATCACGATAGGCATCGGTGGCGGTGGGTTGATACAGCGTGGCGGGATCAAGAAGCTCATCCAGTAGCAGGGGATAACGCGCCAGCTGGCTTGCCACCATCGGCGAGGCCGCACAGAGGCGAATCAGGTGACGTAACGCACCGGGGTACTCGGTCAGCAGTTCAAGATAGGTGCTGCGGGTCAGAACGCTCAGCAGCAACGGTGCCAGTCGGCTGAAGGTCACTGCGGCATCGTTGCGCGAACACACTTCACTCAGCAGCCGTGGCATGAGCTGATCCAGGGCCTGGCGACCACGCGGGCCGATGGTACGGCGGCTGATATCCTGGCGAAATGCCTCCAGCGCCTGATTGAGTGCCTGGCACTGCGCGGTATCCAGCTGTGGCACCAGCGGCGCCAGCTCACTGTCCTCCAGACTGTCCTGCCAGAGCATATTGAAATCGGCCAGTTCGGGGCGATCGCCAACATCCGGTGTATCTTCCCCGATCAGCTCATCGAAAATGGCCCGCACGGCGGCCATGTGCGTGTCCAGTTGTGCGCTCAGCATGGACCAGTCATCACACTGCATCGCCCACGCCAGACGGGCGCGCGGTAATGGCTCTTCCGGCAGCGTTTGCGTTTGCTCGTCTGTCAGGCTTTGCAGCAGGTTTTCCAGCCTGCGCAGAAACAGGTAGGCAGCGCGCAGTGCAGCAACCTGTTCAGGTGGCAGCAATGCCAGGGATTCAATAGCCGACAGCGTGGGTAACAAGGCTCTGAGCTGAAGCGAGCGCTCACGTCCACCGCGAATCAGCTGAAACACCTGCACGATAAATTCCGTTTCACGTATCCCACCGGCACCCAGCTTGATATTGTTTTTCAGCCCACGGCGGCGCACTTCGCGCGAGATCATCGCTTTCATATTACGCAACGACTGGATCACGCTGAAATCGATGTAACGGCGATACACAAAGGGCCGCAGCATCTGCTGCAGCTCCTGGCTCCAGCGATCCTGCTCATCACCCATCAGCCGGGCTTTCACCATCGCGTATCGCTCCCAGTCGCGGCCCTGCTCCTGGTAATAATCTTCCAGAGCAGCAAAGCTCATGACCAGCGGCCCGCTGTCGCCAAACGGACGCAGGCGCATATCCACCCGGTAAACAAAACCGTCCGCTGTGGGCTGGTCGAGCACCTTAATCAGGCGCTGGCCCATGCGGGTAAAAAACTGCGCATTGTCGAGTTCACGGCGACCGCCGCGCGTCGTGCCGTTTTCAGGCCAGGCAAAAATCAGGTCGATATCCGACGAAAAATTCAGCTCGCCGCCGCCCAGCTTACCCATACCGAGGATCAGCAGCGGCTGTGGCTCACCTGCGGCATTGCAGGGCGTACCAAACTCGCGACAGCAGTCCTGATAGACCCAGGCGCGCGCGGCGTCGATCAGCACCTCGGCTAACACGCTTAACTGTTGCAGCGTCTGCTCTGTCGTGGCGTGATGTAAGCACTGCATCCAGGCAATGCGAACCAGCATGCGACGACGAAACAGGCGCAGCACGCGCATCAGGCTGGCTTCACTGTCCACCGCTGCCATGTCACTGCCCAACCACTGCGTATACTGCTGCCACTCGTCGGCCTGAGGCGACTGCGCGGCGATGGCTTGCCACCAGTCCGGATTCTGCTGCAGGTTATCCAGCACAAAGTCGCTGAACGCCAGACCGGCAAGCTGTGCCTTACTCAGGGCGGAATCCGCAAGCCCGAGCTGTTCGACGGCCTGCGCGGCCTGCGTGCGCAATAGGTTGGGTAAGGATGGCAACATGTTCTCTCCCTGATAGCGTGCGGTATGACTCAGCGTGGCGAACCGCTGGTTAGCCAAAATGGTGGCTGTTTCATGGCCTGGGACTTTAACCAATCCAGGCTGGCGTGCTGCTGCTCCCTGATTGCGCGCTGCAGCTGCTGCCACGGCGCCAGCCAGTCGTGCACCGCGTCCGGCGAGTAGGCGCCCGCCAGTAAATGGACCGCCAGCAACTGCCGATCCAGACGTGTGGCCTTGTCCTGATACTCGTTAGTCTGGTGAATGGTGCTGAAGGTTTCTTTCAGGTCGGCATTGATGCGGCCCAGCATGATATCGCCAAAGCGTTTAAAGGAGCCGTTCAGCTTGGTTTGCCCTTTTTCATCAATCCACTGCCGCCAGTGCGACTCGGCTAACCAGTGAGTAAGTGCTAACTGGGTTTCAACAGAGAGGGCAGAAAAACAGAAGCTGTCGGCGTCAACATCCTCATTCAACAGCGTCTCTTCCAGCGTAGTGAGTTTCTGACGCAGCTCGCTGCTGGCCTTGCGCGGCACTAACGCACCAAACAGCGCGAATGCCTGACGCAGCACATCCAGCGCCTCACGCACCGCTTCCCTGGCCCGCTTGTTGCCACGCAGCCACACTTCTTCATGATATTGCCAGTAGTCAAGACCTGCCGCCATGGCCGCGACCATGCCCTCTTCCACCGTGGCTTTCGGCCCCGCTTTTAACAGCGGAAAGGGTTTTAACTCACGCGGCGGATTGCCTTTCGCTAACTGATAGCCACGCGCAGCCTTGCTCAGGCTGCCCATTCGCAGATCGCCCACGGCAATTAACTGCCGGGCAAACGTCAGCATCTCGCTGCGCTGGCCGCCTTTTAACTCAAGCTCAACCTCTGACAAGGGTTCACTAAACTCCCCCGCCGTGACTTCGCCCCGATCGCAGGCAATTTCGACGTCACTGCTGCCCGCCGTGACCACCCAGATCTCACGTTCAAAATGGGTGCTGAACAGCGGCTGCAGGCGCTGTTGTAATGCCGTAACGTCGGTGCCTTCCGGCCAGATGTCGGCTGGCAGACGGCTGATGTCCAGCGTCGGTTCGGTCAGATCAACGTTGTATTCGCCTCGCTGATGAAGCCCGCCCAGCGTGGTGCCGGCGGTTTTCAGCGTCATTTCGTAGCGTTGGTCCACGCCACGAATGCGTAATCCCATATTCCATCGACGTAACTGGTTATCGTCGGTTTCAAAATAGATATTGGTCAGCTGACGGGCAGCCTGATGCTGATGCGGGAATGCCGCCAGCCGTTCTGCCAGTTTCCCGGCAGCATTTGGTTTAGCAATGAACTTAAGCTCGATCTCGATGGTCATATTTTTTTATTCACTAACGCCGCTGGTACTTGAGGATATATTCCCTACCTGTTTCAGGTTATCTTCTGCTGCATCCACTGAGCTGAAGGTTAGGGGTTTTCAGGCGAAGAGTAATGCACAGAAGCCGGGCTGTCTCTGCTTTCTTTGTGCTTTCGCTACCCTTTTCGCACTGTCATGAGACCAGGATAGTTCTCATTCAGATTTATGCGAAGCCTCTACAGACTGTGCCGGTAAATTATCTTCATTTTAAGCAAAACGAAATCTAATGAAAAAAATCACACTCACTGGAATCACTTTGCTGGCCCTCAGCACCCTTGCACCTGCTCATGCTGATGAAAAACGTTACGTTTCTGACGAATTATCCACCTGGGTTCGCAGCGGCCCTGGCGATCAGTTTCGCCTGCTCGGCAAGCTGAACGCCGGTGAACAAGTCCAGTTGCTGCAGACCAATGACGCCACCAAATATGGTCAGGTGCGCGATGCCGAAGGCCGTACCGTCTGGATCCCGCTGTCGCAGCTGAGTGAAAACCCCAGCCTGCGCACCCGGGTTCCACAGCTGGAGCAACAGGTGAAAGACCTGACGGCTAAGTTAGCGAATATCGATAACAGCTGGAACCAGCGCACGGCAGAAATGCAGAATAAAGTCGCCAGCAGCGACAGCGTGATTAACGGCTTAAAAGAGCAAAATCAGAAACTTAAAAACGAACTGATTGTGGCCCAGAAGAAAGTCAGCGCCGCCAACGTTCAGTTGGATGACAAGCAGCGCACGATCATCATGCAGTGGTTTATGTATGGCGGCGGCGTGCTCGGTGTGGGCCTGCTGCTCGGTCTGCTGCTGCCGCATATGGTGCCGCGCCGGAAGAAAAACGATCGCTGGATGAACTAGTCTGCACCACAGCTCGCTATCAGGGGATCGCCAGATGCCCCTTTTGGCCTGTCTGCAATATGCCGAATTTGTGCAACAATAGAGTTCGTGCCCGTCTGGATTCAGGTGCCGGAAGCCCCCGGACGCGCAGTTCACTTATTTATCTCTGGAGTTGTGCGTGAAGACCTTTCTTGTTGGCGGCGCGGTACGTGATGCGCTGTTGAAATTGCCGGTTAAAGACAAAGACTGGGTGGTGGTTGGCGCGACGCCAGAAATCATGCTGGAACAAGGCTATCAGCAGGTAGGCCGCGATTTCCCCGTGTTCCTCCATCCCGACAGCCGGGAAGAGTACGCGCTGGCACGTACCGAGCGGAAAAACGGCAAAGGCTATACCGGTTTTACCACCTGGTCGGCACCGGACGTCACCCTGGAGCAGGATTTACAGCGGCGCGATTTGACGATTAACGCCATCGCCCAGGATGAGAAGGGTGAGCTTTATGATCCCTATCACGGGCAACAGGATATCGCTGCCCGTCAGCTGCGCCACGTGTCCGATGCCTTTAATGACGATCCCCTGCGCGTGCTGCGCGTTGCACGCTTTGCCGCGCGCTTTGCCCATCTCAACTTCCGCATTGCCGATGAAACCCAGGCCCTGATGCAACAAATGGCGGAGAGCGGCGAACTGGCCGATCTCACGGCCGAACGCGTCTGGAAAGAAACGGAAAAAGCGCTCTCTTCGCATAATCCCCAGGTCTACTTCCAGGTGCTGCGTGACTGCGGTGCCTTACGGGTGCTGTTTCCGGAAATCGATAACCTGTACGGCGTCCCCGCTCCCGCCAGATGGCACCCTGAAATCGATACCGGGGTGCATACGTTGATGGCGTTAACCCTGTCAGCGGCCTTATCAGACGCTATCGACGTGCGTTTTGCGACGCTGTTCCACGATGTCGGTAAGGCATTAACCCCCGTGGAGAAATGGCCCAGCCATCATGGACATGGCGCCGCGGGCGTTCCGTTGGTCGCCGCACTGTGCCAGCGTTTACGCGTGCCCAATGGGATTCGTGATTTAGCGCTGCTGGTGACGGAGTTTCACGACATGATGCATACCATTGAGCAGCGCCCTGCTGAATCCCTGGTTGCGTTATTTGACCGTCTTGATGCCTGGCGCAAACCCGAACGGGTGAACCAACTGGCGCTGTGTAGTGAAGCGGATGCCCGCGGACGCGGTGGCCTTGCCAGCATGCCTTATCCGCAAGGCGATTACCTGCGACGTGCGTTTGCACTGGCTCAGGCGGTGTCCTCTAAGGCGGTGGTCGAGGCAGGATTTAAAGGCATTGAGGTGCGGGAAGAGTTAACGCGACGGCGTATTGCCGCGGTCGAACAACGCATAGCTTAACGCGGCCAGTCACCCGGCCGCGTCATAATGGCTTACATGAAAATCATGTAGACCGCACCCGCCACGATAAAGCGGTAGATGGCAAACGACACGAAAGAGATACGTTTGATCAGTTCCAGGAAGACTTTGATGGCCAGCAGCGCGACAACAAAGGCGGTGATAAAGCCAACGGCAAACATCGGGAAGTCGGCCATCGACAGGAAGCCAAGGCTTTTGTACAGATCCAGCCCGGTAGCACCCATCATCATCGGGACGGCCAGGATAAACGAGAACTCGGATGCGGCATAGCGGCTCACGCCCATCAGCATCCCACCTGAAATGGTGGCACCTGAACGCGAGAAGCCCGGCCACAGCGCCAGACACTGGAAGCAGCCAATCGCAAATGCCTGAAGATAGGTAATATCATCCACGCCGACGACTTTTGGCTGTTTGGGTTTCAGGAATTCCGCCGCCAGCAGCAGTAAGCCGCCGACGACCAGCGCATACATCACGTTAATCGGATTAAACAAGGTTTTAATCTGATCGTGCAACGCCAGCCCGACCACCACTGCGGGGATCATCCCCAACAGAATATGAATCAGGGTTAAGCGACCCGTTCCCACGCCTTCGTGTTTGACTTCACCAAAGTGGATACCGATTAATCCAAACAAACGCCGCCAAAACATCACGACCACAGCAAGAATGGAACCTAACTGAATGACGACCTCAAAGGTTTCCGCTTTATCGCCCTCAAAGCCCAGTAGGTGCCCCACGATAATCATGTGCCCGGTGGAAGAGACCGGTAAAAACTCGGTTAACCCTTCGACCACGCCCAGGATTGCAGCTACCCACAGCTGATGAAGATCTGCCATCAATGTATTCCCTCTGTCCGTTTTAAAACCATTAAAAAGGCGCTAGCAGCAGCGCTATCGCCTTAATCTTATCTGCTTCACTCTGAGTAAAACCTTAAGCTCAATCGCCGTTTAGTCAGTCGCAACGAAACGGCAGCACCTGAGACAGACAATAATTTGGTTTGGTTTCATTGTGATGGCAATCACATGATTACTATTTAGGAATAGTCCCGCGCTGAATACGCACGCCAACCTGCGCTGCCTGCGCCACAGCGCCCGGTTTTGCTACCTTGATGCGCACACCAGGCGAATTGAAACGGTTCATCAACAGATCCGCGATTTCTTCCGCTACGCGCTCGACCAGGGCAAAACGCTGTCCTGTCAGATGCGTCAGGATCGCATCGGAGACGTCGGCATAGCTCAGGCAGTCTTTCACATCGTCGCTGGCGGCCGCCTGGCGGTTATCCCACGCCATCTCTACATCGATCACCAGCTTCTGCTGTATTCCCTGCTCCCAGTCGTAAACGCCAATGGTGGTGAAGACGGTGAGTTGTTCAATAAAGACGATATCCATGATGATGCTCTCTGTTTTTGGTCGCGCCGGATACCACTTCCGGCAGATTATGCGTATTATCCATGCTTGACGTGATCAAAACGACCCCAAAGGAAACGGGACGGTGTTATGAGTGCTTTCGCGCTTGGTATGATTATTTTCGCGTATCTGTGCGGTTCAATTTCCAGTGCCATTCTGGTCTGCAAACTTGCCGGTTTACCCGATCCCCGCACCCACGGTTCAGGCAACCCGGGCGCAACCAACGTGCTGCGTATTGGCGGCAAGCTGGCGGCTGCGTCTGTACTGGTGTTCGATATTGTGAAAGGTATGGTGCCCGTGTGGCTGGCGTACCTGTTTCATGTCTCACCCCTTTATCTGGGCTTAACGGCGATAGCCGCCTGTCTGGGCCATATTTACCCGGTGTTCTTTCGCTTTCGCGGCGGGAAAGGTGTGGCGACCGCCTTTGGTGCTATCGCCCCGATTGGCTGGGACCTGACCGGACTGATGACGGGAACATGGCTGCTGACCGTGCTGCTGAGCGGCTACTCATCGCTTGGGGCGATTGTCAGCGCGCTGATTGCGCCGTTTTATGTCTGGTGGTTTAAACCCCAGTTCACCTTTCCGGTTTCTATGCTCTCCTGCCTGATTTTGCTGCGTCATCATGACAATATTCAGCGCCTGTGGCGCGGTCAGGAAAGCAAAATCTGGAAGCGGAAAAAGAAACCCTAAGCGTAAAAAAAGCCGGCTAACCGGCTTTTTGATTTTCAAATGGCGGGCAGTTCCGACAGTGGCCAACGCGGCCTGACGCTGACGCCAAGCTCACCCCGCGTACCGCCTTTAAGGCGTACCATGCCGGCATAAGCAATCATCGCGCCGTTATCGGTACAAAACTCAGGTCGGGCATAAAAGACTTCTCCGCCGCGCTTTTGCATCATCACGGCCATCTGCTCGCGCAGGGTACGGTTTGCACTGACGCCGCCCGCAATAACCAGACGCTTAAAGCCGGTTTGATCCAGCGCGCGTTTGCACTTAATCGCCAGCGTATCCACCACCGCATCTTCAAACGCCCGCGCGATATCGGCCCGGGTTTGCTCGTCGTCGTCATTGCCACGAATGGTATTCGCCGCAAAGGTTTTCAGGCCCGAGAAACTAAAATCCAGCCCAGGACGATCGGTCATCGGACGCGGAAACGTGAATCGCCCAGCGGTGCCCTGCTGCGCCATTTTCGCCAGCATTGGACCGCCAGGATAATCCAGCCCCAGCAATTTGGCGGTTTTATCGAAGGCTTCCCCTGCCGCGTCGTCAATCGACTCGCCCAGCAGTTCGTATTCGCCAATGCCGGTGACGCTGATTAACTGGGTATGACCACCTGAAACCAGCAATGCCACAAACGGAAACGGTGGCGGATTCTCTTCGAGCATCGGTGCCAGCAGATGCCCTTCCATATGGTGCACGGGCACGGCAGGAACTTTCCATGCAAACGCCAGCGCGCGCCCAATCGTGGCGCCCACCAGTAATGCGCCCACCAAACCCGGGCCTGCGGTATACGCCACCGCATCAATCTGCTGCGGCTGCAAACCCGCCTCTTTCAGCGCCGCCTGGATCAGGGGCACCGTTTTGCGTACGTGATCGCGCGATGCCAGTTCCGGCACTACACCGCCGTAATCGGCATGCAGTTTTACCTGACTGTATAGCTGGTTGGCCACCAGGCCAGCCTCGTCATCATAGATTGCGATGCCGGTTTCATCGCACGATGTTTCAATACCCAGAATTCGCATGGCTTCACCTCATTCTTGCGGCGCGCAGTTTAGCATAGCCCTTGTGTGAAAAGAGGACCCCATCCACGCAAAAAGTCATTTTCCGCTGCCTAAAGAGTGCGCTATACTTCCGCCCCTGGAAAAAACCGGCAGCCGCACAGGCAATCGCTCCTGTTGGTTCTAAATTATCCATGGTGCTTTACAAGCCGACGCGAGTTGGAGTAAAATGCTGCACCATTTTGAAATGTGCTGACGCCGCAGTCAGCAGCAAAACCGAATTTTATTGAGGTGAGAGTTACATGCCGGTAATTAAAGTACGTGAAAACGAGCCATTTGACGTAGCACTGCGTCGCTTTAAGCGTTCCTGCGAGAAAGCAGGCGTTTTAGCTGAAGTTCGTCGTCGTGAATTTTATGAAAAACCAACGACCGAACGTAAGCGCGCTAAAGCATCTGCAGTTAAGCGTCATGCCAAAAAATTGGCTCGCGAAAACGCACGCCGCACTCGTCTGTACTAATTTCCCGGAGGTTCGCCTCCACAGCGTGATAAACGCAGACCGAGTCAAGTAAAAGGCCGTGCTTTCCGAAAGGAAGCGCGGCTTGTTGTCGTTTATGAGCTGAAAAAACGGGGCTTATGGCAGGACGAATTCCACGCGTATTTATCAATGACTTACTTGCCCGCACGGACATCGTGGAGTTAATCGATGCTCGCGTTAAGCTGAAAAAGCAGGGAAAAAATTATCACGCGTGCTGTCCTTTCCATAATGAGAAAACGCCCTCTTTCACCGTAAATGGCGAAAAGCAGTTTTATCACTGCTTTGGATGCGGCGCTCACGGTAACGCCATCGATTTTCTGATGAACTATGATCGGCTTGAGTTTGTTGAGAGCATCGAAGAGTTAGCCACATCCCATGGTTTAGACATACCTTACGAAGCCGGCAACGGGCCAAGCCCGATGGAACGCCATCAGCGCCAGAGCCTGTACCAACTGATGGAAAACCTGAACGGGTTTTATCAGCAGAGTTTGCAGCAATCCAGCGCCCAGTCAGCTCGCGATTATCTTGAGCATCGCGGTCTGAGCGCCGACATCATCAACCATTTTGCGATTGGCTATGCGCCCGCCGGTTGGGACAACGTCCTGAAACGCTTTGGCAAACAGCCCGAAGATCGCGAGTCGTTGATGGAAGCTGGCATGCTGGTCAGTAATGACAAAGGCCGGGTTTATGACCGCTTTCGCGAGCGCGTGATGTTTCCGATTCGCGATAAGCGAGGCCGCGTCATCGGCTTTGGCGGCCGCGTGCTGGGTAATGATACGCCTAAGTATCTGAACTCACCTGAAACGCCTGTTTTTCATAAAGGCCGTCAACTTTACGGTCTGTATGAAGCGTTAAAAAATCATCCTGAGCCTAAACGCTTGTTGGTGGTTGAAGGTTATATGGATGTGGTTGCCCTGGCGCAGTTCGGCGTGGATTACGCGGTGGCATCGCTGGGAACATCCACGACGGCTGAACATATTCAACTGCTGTTTCGCAGTACGGACAACGTGATTTGCTGTTATGACGGCGATCGTGCCGGACGTGAAGCCGCATGGCGTGCACTAGAAACAGCATTGCCTTACATGAATGACGGTCGTCAGCTACGCTTTATGTTTCTACCCGACGGCGAAGACCCGGATACGCTGGTTCGCCAGGAGGGTAAAGCCGCATTTGAGGCGAGGATGGAGCAGGCGATGCCGCTCTCTTCGTTTCTTTTTGACAGCCTGCTACCTCAGGTAGATTTGAGCTCTCGCGACGGCAAAGCACGTTTAAGTACGTTGGCGCTGCCGTTGATCACACAGATTCCCGGTGAAACACTGCGCATTTATCTGCGTCAGGAGCTGGGTAACAAATTAGGTATTCTGGATGACTCTCAGCTTGAAAAGCTGATGCCAAAGCAGGCACCGGGCGGAAGCGCACCGGTGGCCCCGCCACTCAAACGCACCACGATGCGTGTATTAGTGGCGCTGCTGATCCAGAATCCGCAGTTGGCAACACTGGTGCCGTCTCTGGATGGGCTTGCCGAGTCGAAAATGGCCGGTTTACCGCTATTTATCGAATTAGTGACGCGTTGTAACGAGAATCCTGGATTGACCACAGGTCAGCTACTAGAGTTATATCGCGGAACAAATTTTAGCCAGACGCTTGAAACACTGGCCGTTTGGAACCACATGATAGTGGATGAGGAAAGCGAAGCGGTATTTCAGGACTCCCTTGCGAGCATTTATGACTCGGCACTGGAAGAACGACTGGAGTTCCTGATTGCGCGTGAACGCACGCACGGGCTGAGTAGCGACGAGCGCCGCGAACTCTGGACACTGAGCCAGGCCTTCGCGAAGAAATGATGCATTATCCAGCCTGCTGCTTCCTGTAACCGAAGCGGCAGGCTTAAAAATTTGATGGGCGAAGCATGGTTTGTTTCTGCAGGAGCGCAGTCACCGGAGCGTACTCAAGTACGTGAGGATGACGAGCACTTCCAGAGACAAAAATGGCGAGTAAGACAGGCCCGACATAAAATTTGCGGCTTAAGTGCCGATTACTAATGGGCAAAGCCCAGGCCGCGACGAAGGCAGCGGCAAGAATAAAGGCCTTCACTGCTATTGTTGGCACGCTGCCGACCGACACCAATCTAATTAACAGAAGTGTGGATACCGTCTTATGGAGCAAAACCCGCAGTCACAGCTCAAGCTTCTTGTCACCCGTGGTAAGGAGCAAGGCTATCTGACCTATGCTGAGGTCAATGACCATCTGCCGGAAGATATCGTCGACTCCGATCAGATCGAAGACATCATCCAGATGATTAACGACATGGGCATCCAGGTGGTTGAAGAAGCCCCGGACGCCGACGATCTGATGCTGAATGAAAACAGCTCCGATACTGACGAAGATGCCGCGGAAGCTGCCGCTCAGGTATTATCCAGCGTTGAATCTGAAATTGGCCGCACCACTGACCCGGTTCGCATGTATATGCGTGAAATGGGTACCGTTGAACTGCTGACCCGCGAAGGCGAAATCGACATTGCCAAGCGTATTGAAGACGGTATCAACCAGGTTCAGTGCTCCGTCGCTGAATATCCGGAAGCCATTACCTACCTGCTGGATCAGTACGATCGCGTTGAAGCAGGTGAGTCGCGCCTGTCAGATTTAATCACTGGCTTTGTTGATCCTAACGCAGAAGAAGACCTGGCACCGACCGCAACGCACGTCGGTTCTGAGCTGTCTGAAGCCGATCGTAATAACGACGATGAAGAAGATGAAGAGAGCGATGATGACAGCTCGGATGACGATAACTCTATCGATCCCGAACTGGCACGCGAGAAGTTCTCTGACCTGCGCACCCAGTACGAAACCACCCGTGATGTGATCAAAAGCAAAGGACGCAGCCACGCTGCCTCTGTTGCCGAGATCCAGAACCTGTCTGACGTCTTTAAGCAGTTCCGCCTGGTACCGAAGCAGTTCGACTACCTGGTGAACAACATGCGTGAAATGATGGAACGCGTCCGTACTCAGGAACGTTTGATCATGAAGCTGTGTATTGAAGTGTGCAAAATGCCTAAGAAAAACTTCATTACGCTGTTCACCGGTAACGAGACTAACGAGAGCTGGTTCAAAGCTGCACTGGCAATGAACAAGCCCTGGTCTGAAAAACTGCTGGACGTGCAGGATGATGTGATGCGCTCTCTGCAGAAACTGGCGCAGATTGAAGAAGAAACCGGCCTGACTATCGAGCAGGTTAAAGACATCAACCGTCGTATGTCGATTGGTGAAGCGAAAGCGCGTCGTGCCAAGAAAGAGATGGTCGAAGCGAACCTGCGTCTGGTGATTTCCATCGCGAAGAAATACACCAACCGTGGTTTGCAGTTCCTCGATCTGATTCAGGAGGGTAACATCGGCCTGATGAAAGCGGTTGATAAGTTTGAATACCGTCGCGGCTATAAGTTCTCAACTTATGCCACATGGTGGATTCGTCAGGCTATCACCCGTTCTATCGCTGACCAGGCGCGTACCATCCGTATTCCGGTGCATATGATTGAGACCATCAACAAACTCAACCGTATCTCGCGCCAGATGCTGCAAGAGATGGGCCGTGAGCCAACGCCAGAAGAACTGGCTGAGCGCATGCTGATGCCAGAAGATAAGATCCGCAAGGTGCTGAAGATTGCCAAAGAGCCTATCTCTATGGAGACGCCGATTGGTGATGATGAAGATTCACATCTGGGTGATTTTATCGAAGACACCACGCTGGAGCTGCCGCTGGACTCTGCTACCTCTGAGAGCCTGCGTTCTGCCACCCACGACGTGCTGGCTGGCCTGACCGCGCGTGAAGCCAAAGTGCTGCGCATGCGTTTCGGTATCGATATGAACACCGACCACACGTTAGAAGAAGTGGGCAAACAGTTTGACGTTACCCGTGAGCGTATCCGTCAGATTGAAGCGAAAGCCCTGCGTAAACTGCGCCATCCGAGCCGCTCGGAAGTGCTGCGCAGCTTCCTCGACGATTAAGTCAGTTAAAACCCCGGTTCGCCGGGGTTTTTTATTTCTGCCGCCCTGCCCCACTTTTCACGCGTTAGCTTCAGCCTCGTGTCTTCAGCGCATCGTACATCTGACGATACATCGCCACGATCTCTTCCAGCGATGCACGATTTAACCCACTCGGATTCGGCAACACCCAAACCTGGGTTTTCCCCATGTAGATCGGCTGCTCGCCCCATTCCACCTTGCTCTGACGGAACGCGCGTTTAAAGGCATCTTTGCCCAGGATAGCCAAGGCAGCAGGCTGATAACGCAGCACCTTATCCATCAGCCGCTGACCACCATCACGCAGCTCATCACTGGCCAGTTCATTCGCCTGGATGGTTGGCCGTTCGACCAGCATCGTGATGCCGCAGCCGGTTTCCAGTAAGCGCTGCTCCTCTTCCGGCTTCAGTTGCTGCTCGGTAAATCCTGCCAGATGAATCACCTTCCAGAAGCGGTTGCCGGGATGGGCAAAGTGATAGCCGGTGTGCGCCGTCGACTGACCGGGATTGATGCCGCAAAACAGCACGTTCAGATCTGATGCGATGATATCGCTAATATTGTGTTCGCTCATGTTGCCTCCTGGCTTTGCGCCTGCGCGCCCCACTGTCGCTCACGCAAAGGGTCCTTGTTTGACATCGTCTTGTCACTGATTAAAGCGCATTTGGCGGGCAGCGTCGTGGTTTGGGTTGGCTTTTTTCACTGTTAAGCAGGGAAAGACAATTAAGGATAACAGTGCCGGTTATGTCGCCGCCTGTCAGCCAGAGGTTTTTGTCTGTTTTATCATAGTTATCAGCAAGTAAAACATTGCTGCTTATTTCAGCAACCAGCCGATCAACGCTGGATTGCCCCGGACAGATACTTTATAATCCCCGCTCCATTGGCCCCTTAGCTCAGTGGTTAGAGCAGGCGACTCATAATCGCTTGGTCGCTGGTTCAAACCCAGCAGGGGCCACCAGATTTAGTGATGAAAATCATGCAGTTAAGCCACTTCGCAAGGGTGGCTTTTTTGTTTTTTGCTTTTAAGTGGCGATAAAATGGCGGTGGATTTTCTCGACATTCTAATTGTGCCATTGCTGTTCACTCAGAGCAGCCCGCACACAGCGGCTCAACAAAGCGGAAAATCTTTAGAAATGTATAAAGTAACTGTGTTATCTGAACGTATCAGGTTGACCAGTTTATGATTTCATCCAGTCCAAACAAAATCGCAGGGAAGTAACTTTCATCCAGTCCAAAAAAGTCTGTAAGCATGACACTATCAGCATGATCCTCAGGCCTTAGCACCATGTTTACGCCTACAGCATTACCCGAATCTGACTGTATGAATGTCAACTCGACCTGCTTAAACAGACAGCTAAGAACGACATCCGAATTCTTCTGTTGAAATATCAGCGACTGATGCAGCTTTTTTAAATCATCCCGAAATATCTCAAGCTGGCCCGCAGCAAACTCCGCACGGAATTCAGTTTTAAGCGAAGGAACAGAAAACTCAACCCAGACCATGATCCGGTCATATGCCGCTTCTTCAGGCTCAGGTATCCTTTCATAAGGGGTTAACTTGAGATGTAGGGTTCCGCTCTGTATATCGATCATCCGTTCACCTTTAAGGCATGTACTGAAAGTGCATAATAGTCCAGTCTTTTTCTCTTACCAGAACTTCAAGCCGGTAGGGTTTATAGAAATAACTTCCTTTTTTTTGTTTATCTTCTACCAGCCGGTACATACGGGTTTCATATCTGAAAAGCCCTGGTTTTCTAAGTGGGTCTGGCATACGTGTTCCATATCGAATGGCTTTTTCCTGTATCTGTAAAGGCACATATCGACCAGGTTCATACATGTGCTTTGCTGCGCTTTCCGTCATCTTCAAAGAGCGAGCCGAAAGGCCTATTTTTAGCCTTCCGCGCAAGAGGCTGATCGTGGCATGGCTAAGATTTACAGTTACGGCTGCACGAACTCCACTCTGTAGTAAAGCTCTCCCGGCAAGAAAAATACGAAATGCTCCTGCCGCCAGCAACACCAAATCGGTTGGGTCAATGAGGGGAGACTCTAATGGTGCCTCTTCAAGCCGAAAAAAATTTCCTTCAGTATCATAAACCTGCCACAATCCTGGAGCCTGAGATACTGAGTAGCCGATACACATACCGGTTTCATCATCAACAATAGGCTTCGCACCATGAGGCAGAATTCGCCGTGTGGTAATCGTGACTGAAAAGTGTAGTAGCGACCGGGTTCTTCACTCGCTGCTAATCCTGTAACCATGAATACCTCTTCCTTGTAATTCAACGCAGTGAATAATAGCTCCATGCTAAAATAGCTCGGGTTTATAGACTGAAGAAAATGGAGGAAGATGTAAATGCATCATTTTCTGGAAACGCTTTCAGAATTTCTTTCCAATTGGCCTGTAATATCGGGAGAGCGAGCAGAGAGAAAGCCAGTAAAAGACAGGAAGAAGATCTCAAGTCTTCACTACAGACCTATTTGCAAGATCACTGATGATAAAACAAGAGATAATGATATTCCCAAGAAAGATGAGGCCAACTAAGAAAAACACATTCACACTTAAGCAGTCAGACTCATTGCTTGTAAAAAAACCCGCTAACCGGGCTTCATTACGATCATAACCATAGGGGCTGCTGCTGGCCTCTGCCTGGATGTGGCGGAACGGCTTTAACTTTACCTGGTGACATAATAATTTCTGACACAGTCTCATGCGACTTAAAGGTACAACTGCAATTAATGTTCTGGCACTGGTTTTAACGTTCTTTGATCTTACCCACGTAATGTGGACACAATCCTAAGCGAGATTCTGGTTTTCAAATTGTTCCGGGCTGAGGCCGCCACAGGCACTGTGACGTCGGCGACGATGGTGTAATGATTGAATATGACCTTCGTCCTGAAGCACATGCTGACAGCGTTCAGGTTAAAGGCGATTTTGGCATCAACGAGAGCTACTTCCCCGATATCTTAAAACGGCTGGATGAGATGATTGAATGGCAAAATTAAGCCTTCCCGCCTCTAAAATTTTTACTGATAGTCCCCGCTGTAACGGGGATTTTTCTGTTCAGGCTTTTCCGGCCAGCTGACATCCGGTGCCGCTGAGGTCTCGACGCGGTTCAGCCTCACGCGGTAGGTTCTCTGTTGCTCCAGCAGCGCTTTCTCGCTCTCCGTGGCGATTTTCCTGCCGCCTGGCCATTACACAGCGTCCGCCATGTCTCGTCGGGAATACGGATATAGTCGTTGCCCGCAAAGGCTCACTTATTGAAAAGACGCATAACGGCATCAACGCTCGATAGTTTATCCCCGCCAGCCGTCATATCTGCCGCTACTGAAACGCCATGCTTACCGGCATTGTTCAGGCTGAGATTTTTAAGGGCGTCGGCAACCAGTCTCGCGTCTTTGATTTCCGCCAGCACGTTGGCCGTTTGCAGGTAATGCTTATGAGGATTATCAGCGGCAACATGTGCGCCTGCGCCTTGTCGGTACACGCCTTTACCTCAGTTACCGCGTTATCCACGGCCTGCCGCGTGCCAGCACCACGGACGGGTCGATTTTCAGCGTGACGACACTGTGGCAGAAGCTACGTATACATAATTACGATATACTCTACTTCCTTTTTGAAGAACCTTTGAAGCACCTGATAGAAATGGGAAGAATGTTGCGGAAAGAGCCCAACAGAACGGAGGCGTTATTACGTGCTATCGAGAATCTTTAAACTGTCATTCAAATTTGTTTCCGAGATAGTGGGAACACTGGTTTTGACAGCAACTGTATTTGGTATGTTCTATACAGGCTTTATGAATGAAGGTGTCATGCGGATCGTAGGACCTCTCGCTGTACTGATCTGCGGAATCGGGGCTTATGTATTGGTGATGTATCCCACCACGAAAATCAGTGAAAATGATAAAAAGGGCCAACCTGGTTAAGGATAATACCGGGATTATGTCTCAGGCTAAATCCGCATATCGGAGAAAAACATGGCTCATGATGGCTACGCTCCTGTTACTCCTCCCATTACGCTAAGAATGGCACGCTTTACTATTCTCACGTTGACCCAATAAGTTTGCGCAGACCAACCACTGTAAAACAGGTCCATAGATCCTTTAAGCTCTCCGGACTACTTTCGCTCAACGTTTTAGCTTTACCACAATCCTGCTCTGAGTACATTCGTAAAGCGGGAAGCACGCATAGCGGATCTGTTATTTTTTTAATCTGACTAAATATCGGTAGATTTTTTTTGCCAGATAGATAGCGGCAATACCCAGCAAAATCGATGCTATACCAAGAAAAATCATTAACGAAAGGAGGTGGCTAAAAATCCCGCCCAGACTTGTGAAATCGCTGAGTCTGACGAGCTGTTCTGGGGTTAGTGCACGAACCACAATTTCCGGAAGAATCAGAAAACATATAATGACTGCTAAAATATAAATCGTCTTGTTTTTGCCCTTTTTCATTATTTTCCTGTCTGAGTTTGAGGATAAGGTATTTTCTGTTTTTAATTTTTCTTTATCCGTCCAGTGACCTGCTCGTGCCGAGTCAATCAGTAATTGAATGGTCAACGCCTTTTCTGCTTTGCCATTATCTTCGGGAAAATAGCGAGTGAAATTGATTTCATCTGGATTAATTGAAAATCTCTCTGTGAATTCTTCCAGTAAATCATAGGCATCTAACGGGTCCATTCGAAAATCTTCATTAAGATCGGTGTTATGTTTGAGCGGATACCGCTTAAAGGTAAATATGCTGCGACCATTGTAGGTCTCAACAAGATCGAATACTGCTTTTTCTGTCTCGTCCATTATCATCATCCGTTCTTCTTTCAGGCAATCTTATTGTATTTGAATGTTATCTCATAGCTAATCCTGTAAGCATACAGCTTAGATTGCGCATTCATTTATAAGGATGTTATATCCTGATTATTAACTTTGAGCAAGTCAATATGGATAAGGCTCGATTCACTGAACATCATATTACAGACAAACATTGAAACTTCATGATATTTTTAAAATCGCCATGAAAAAGATTATACGTTTAAGGTTATATCCACTTACTATATCTTATATAAAGATAAGCAACGATACCGACCCAGGCAACCACAAACCCCATTGGGTAAAATGGAACAAATCGCACAATAAAATAAGCGCCAAAAACACTGGCTATAATCGGCACAAGATAGAAAAAAGATTGCATTAACCATACAATAAAAAGCTTCATTTACTCACAACTCCATCAAAGCCTCAGCTATTTTATCAAACTTGTAATGGCCACATTAAAAACTTCACAATATCGAAATTTAACTTTTTTCATTTACCAAACATATAATTAACTCAACATTTCACGCACAAATTTATCCCTTCGGCTCAATTCCCCTTGCCTTCAATGCCTCCCTCGCCAAGTTTTTCAACCAGCTTGCCAGACTTATTCCTTCTTCAGTTGCAACAGCATCGAGCTGTTTTTTCAAGGCGGGATCAATGCGCATTTTAAATTGTGGAGACTTGCCTCCACCTTTTGTTTTTTTTTCACGCATTATTATTGACATGTGGCTACCTACTCCCTCATTTTAGCCTTATAAAAGACCACACTAACACGAGGCCTTTTATAAGAGCAACGCCCCGGCAGTGCAGCAACACATACCGGAGCGTCTGACCACAACGTTCACTCTTAAGGAACAACGCTATGGCTAACACCGATAGTAACACAACCGCCCATCATCAAATCGTGGACATTCAACCAGTTATCGAATCTGCGATCTCAAACCTCTTGAAAACACCGCTCGGCACCACGCACGATCTCTTTCAGGTGCTGGATACGTGCGTGCGCTATGTCGATGCCTTGGTTGAATGTAACGATATTGCAGACCGCATGGCGCTGTGCGGTCGTCTGCTCGCTGCACTGGAAGTCTTGAAAGTTCTGTTAGACAAGCCACTGCCAGAACACCTGATTAAACGCCTCACGCTGGAGAAAGGTGATGACAGAGCCTGTCGCAGCAGGGATTCGATAGACTCAGAAGAGATGCGGCAATATTGCAGCGCGTTAACGTTAGTATTGCTGAATCAGCAGGCCCCGGCAAACTTGCAAAAACATATCACCGGCTTGTTATTTCAGATGGTTAACATCATGACTGATGATTTAACCGCGCCGCGCTTTGTGCGAACAGAGTCGGGGCTGGTGATGATTGATAGCACATGCATCCGTAGCATTCACTAATCCTAACGCGGCCTCTCTTCCTGAAATGAAGAGAGGCATTTCACATCGCGGTATCTCGCCAGGCTGGATTAAGCGCAACTCAACGTTCTGTTCAAAGACCCATTGCTCCAGTATGCGGCAGGTAAATTCCGGCCCCTGGTCAGCTCTTATCGTCGCCGAATAGCATCGGAACAGAGCAATGCAGTCCAGAATACGCGTGACCTGAACGCCTGAAATCCCGAATGCGGTGGTAATTGTCAGACACTCCTTCATGAAGTCGCCCAGACAGGTCAGGCGCTTAACCTCGGGCACCGCCATATTTCTTACGCCAGGAGCAAAGGTGGCATCGAAAATGGCGTGCTTACGGCAAAGCTCACGGACTGAAACTCTGGCTTCAGCCTCGCGGAGGATACTGATGATCTGTTCGTCGGAAAAATGCTTCTTCATGGGGTAAGTAGCAGTGAGTAAATACGATTAAAACGGCGTCATTTACAGTGCTACACGTCAGTGTTAAGGCTGTTTTATCTATGATATTCGGATGAAATATTCCTCAAAACGATTTCCGAAACTATAAGGAAATAAGTGCGCAGCTTTTATAAATTACGCAGTGCCCATTAACTTTAATGGTTTGATTAAAAATGAATTTTTAAACTTCACTGGCAAAATTGCGTACATTTAAGGTGTAGTGCGCAATTTATATTCCTTTGAAGGTGCGTAAATGCCGCGTAGACATGATGATGTTGAACTAACTCAAGCGATAAAAATGCGCACCCAAAGATCTGGCTGCACATTTTACCTCGGGATGCTTTTTTAAATGCAACCAAAGCACCTTACCAACGCAATTCTGCGGTAGGCATAAACGTGATAGATCTCACTTTATCCATCACGTCATAGCTGATTTGCATGCTGGTGCAAATTGAGCGGCCTTTTGCCTCGTATAGATCCGTCCAGCCAAAAGCCCTCTTCATAATTACTTTCGGAGGTGTGCTTCTTAATGGTTCACCAAGGTGGTCATGAACCCACGGACGAGTCATTTGTTTCTCTAATGGGGCGGGAAGCGCATTTGGAAACATCCAGTCAGTGGATTCATCCTCCTGAATTGTCAGCGTAATAGCCTTCAGGAACCTTCCATCACGCCAGAACGATAGAAAAATGCCTTCCCTGGCCATATCCAAACTAAGCACTGGAGAGCCTGACGCTACTTTGGGCGGGGATTTGTACACAACCAATCCTGAATCAACAAGCTCGGCATAACTCTTTCCTAAGCTGTTAATCAGTGCTTCAACATTTACGGTCATATGTATAATCCCATTTCACTGTTCAGTTTATGCATTTTCGTCCTTGCATTCTCTATCTTGCTTTCAGTTGCACCATGTTCTTTTAATGCCGGTTTGATGGCATCCAGATTGCGATTTAACGCAGCCCTCAGGTTTCGTGAATCCAGGTCTATCTGTGCTGGGGTGTTACGACCACCGTAAGTCTCGCTAATTTTCTGATGAACACCTTTAGGAATGATGATTGCAGCCACATCCTGTGAAGTTAGCTCGATATCTTCTGGAGTCATATCCGGATAATTTGGCCCATCAGCATGAGTACGCTGGTGGGCCAAATTATCAACGTGTTTAAACCTCTCCTCCAGAAATCTGCAAGATTACATCATCAGAATAAAAATTTTCTCCAACCAACAGCTCAAGTCGAAGCGCTTGATTTTTTTTGAGATTGTAAACTCCAATACCTTGCATAAACTCTTCACGGTCTTCGGCGTTTAATTCCAGAATATCTATGATTTCATCGGCTTTTTCAGGTGGGATATTTATCTCTAAGATTAAACCTTCCGTTTTTTTACTATATATATCAATGGTGTACACGATCATTTTTCTACCTTTCTGGATGGATCGGCAGGCTTAGTCTGTTCGCCTGTGACATGATTAAACTCGCCCAAATGATTGCGCCCAGAGCGGTCATACATTTCAACCGTGCCATGCTGCGAATCCCATTCGTAAATTCTACCTGATGAATCTTTCCAACGGTTTCGAAGTTTCCCTCCCCCCTGAACAGGTGTTTTTGCCTGTGCTTTTTTAGCGTCAGGGAAAGCTGGTAAGGGAGGACTACCTTTCGGCGGAGTATGGTATTTATGATCTGAATTAATGTAGATATAAATCGGCGGAATATCCGGGTGCGGAAGGATAAGGATGTAATCCGCGAAGCTCTTCTCTTCCGGGGCCGGAGAAGTGGTGGACGTAATGCCGGTACTCTCCGGCAGCGGGTCAACGATTACCGGATTCGGCAGTACCGGCCTCATCTGGTTGCCCGTATGAACTGGCGTGTTAACCCCGGCATTATCCGGCGTCCAGATGATGGTGATGTGCGGCTCTTCCTCGGTGGTGAACGAGTAAGCCTGATAGCGGCTGTCCCACGTCATTTTGCGCACCCGCACTTTATCCCTGCCCGGCGGCGTATGCCAGCCGTGCGGTACCGGGTTGCCGCTGCTGTCATTTTCCCAGGTAAAACGCACGCGGGTCGGGGCTTCGCTCAGAGACTCCATTCTCAGCCGGTCAAGATAATCCAGCTCACCGTCGTTGAGCCGTCCGGGCATCATCCCCAGCAGAACACCGGCGACGGAGGCACCGGCACCGGCGGTGGCAATCTCAGCGCCGCGAATGGCCCAGGTCCCGTAAGTCAGTGAGCGCCCGGTAAGCTGCTCCAGTACACCCGCTCCGGCGGTTGCAGCCTGAGCCCGTGATGCGGCTGTCGCCGTTGCTAACGCCGCCTGATAGTCCATCTCTTCATGGTTACCGTTCAACCACTTCCAGAGGGCGCTGCGCTTTTTCGGCTTCGGGATATCCTGCGGGGTTAAGGACTTTTTCTTCGCCGTCTGGGCGTGCTGTAGGGCGTCAGCATCCGTTGCTGCATCCGCAGGTGGCAGCGCCCGGAAAAAGCACATGTCAGTAAAATTGGTATGGGGTTCGCTCTGCTCTCCGGCATCGTTACAGCCGTCACCCCGCAGGCATGATTTCGCAAATACCCGGTTACGGTCTCGCTCTTCTGCCCGTCGCTGCGCTTTAGCTTCCTGCTCAGCCTTCAGAGCAGCCAGCATCGCCACATGCTTTTCCTGTGCTATCTGCTCAGGAGACGGGCCGGAGCCGAGCCACTGCCCTTTGGGGGCAATAATCCGGTTACTGCCAGGCGGGCAGCCACACCGCACGACAGAGCGATCAACCGCCGCCGCAACACCGTGCCAGATAGAGTGCGATTCACCGTCAACAATCACCCCTGACTGTCCGCATTTCGGGCATACCGTCGTCCGGTCTCCCACCCGGACAACGGCCCTGCCGAACTCAGTACAGTTCGGCAGGGTGGATAAAATGGTCGCACCCGTTGTTGTTTTGTCACCGTGGAGGGCCAGCCCGCGCCCGTAACAGTCGGTCCGATAACCGCCCATCGTTATTTCTGACCGACGGTCAGAAAATCTTCGGCCATCGGCACACCTTTACGGCCCACCAGCATTCCCGACGACTGCGGCGTGCTGATGATGACGTCGCCGTTATCCAGCTCACTGCCAACCAGCGCGATCCCCCTGTCTTCCCATGTATACTCGCGCCCGGCACTGCTGATAATCTGCGCCGTGCTCCCGTCCGGATAACTTACCGTACAGCCTTCCGTCAGCACGCTGGCCCACAGGCCGTTACTGAGGCGATGCTTGTATCCCTGTTCAGGCTCGGCGTTAAACTCATCGGCGACGCCGCCACGTTCCGTCAGGCTTCCAGCCACCGCCAGCCGGTAAATGGCGTTAACAGGATGCTGACGACAGAAAGCAGCCTGCTCAGCCACTAGCGCCCGTGCTTTACTGCTCATCTCTGCAAGCTGCTCAGAGGTGAAGGGGGACTGATCCATTGCGGCCAGAAGGGCCGGGGTAAGTTCATTGGTATACTGACGCGTCATTTTAAAATCCTTTTATAAGCGGGTAGGTAGTTTTCCATTTCATGCCCTAGCCAATCCGGCCGGAATGATGAATGTGGAAAATAAAACACTTTCACGCTTTATTAATTAAGGCACTTAGCGCAGCGGAGTGCTGATCTGCGTCAAGAAGTCGGCGGTGTCAGACGGGTGATATTTATTACTGAAGCGATGAATTGATGAGTTCAGAGCAGGATGTTTTACAGTTTCCGGTCCGATTTAGCGCGTGTTGTATTAGACAAAACATTCATCACGCACCGGGATTCCGGGGCAACTCAGGCAATTGATTTAATTATTAATTATCAATCCTGAATCTCCATTTACCCCACCGTTATGTTTATAAATTTAATATCAACAGGTTATGCCGGGATAAATCAGCGGAATAATTCTCTTATCAGACCGCCAGTTTTAAGCACAGATAGTTTTACGGGATTCACAGGTATATTACGGGATAACTAAAAAATAATTATCCTACTGATTAATAATTAATATTTTCAGTCTATACCCGAATCCCGTCTATCCCACTGCTTTTGCCACTCTGCTGGTGCAATACTGCTAATTACTATTCAGGCTGGTCGGCCAGTATGGTGAAGCGTTGCTGGGTTCCGTTTATGCGGATTGTTTTAGATTCCCAGTGTCCGGATTGAATGCACGCCAGCATTCCGGCCTCTTCCAGAATTTTACAACAGAAGTTACGGCTGACACCGCAGAGAATCTCTTCGTCAAATACGGAAGGGATGATGTGATATTCCGGTTGACCATCCGCACGCCGTCCACTGACCAGATAGCCCGCAAGATGGGTGATACGGGACGCAAACCGGCTATCCATGTTGCCATTGCTCTTTCCGACGGTGTAAGGCTGGAAACGACTCAGAGCATGGCGCTGTATGGAATCCCGCGCCCGGCTGAACACCTGATATTTTTCGCAGTTCTCAAGGCCAAAGCCCTGTAACCAGTCGTTAAAACCCGTTGTATGGCCGCCAGGCATTCGTCCGGCATCCATACAGGTCAGGCGCTTAACCTCGGGCACCGCCATACTTCTTACGCCAGGTGCAAAAGGTGACGTCGGAAATGGCGTGCTTACGGCGAGTTCACGGGCAGAAACTCCGGCTTCAGCCTCGCGGAGGATACTGATGATCTGTTCGTCTGAAAAATGCTTCTTCATCGGGATGCCCTTATGTGGCTCATGAAGACATTACTAACATTGCGGTTTATTAATCAACGAGGAGCCGGTCACAGTCGCACAGACAACGGTTCGTCTACTGGTGGAACTGTATGCTGCCCGAGCGTACCTGCCACCCTTGACATTCTGGCCCGGCTAGTCGCGCCGTGCTACTGCAGCGGATACGTACCCAGACAGTACAGGGAAGCTGGGCACCGTATACGGGGCGTAGGAAGCGCCTTATTTATTGACTTTATTCAATCATTGCGATCGCTATTCCCATTTAGCATGGTATAAAATATTGCTGTCAGGCTCCTGCCTGCTAATATACCTCTCATTATGTTTACACCAATATTAATGTTAACCAGAAAATGAAAAGCTTTACTCTGTCGCACTAGTGATTAACATTAAAATAAATATCAGGTTAAACCTCTTATTGTTATTAATATTGATCAAACCGACAAATAACCACCTTCCTCCGTTACACTCAAACAACATCAAAGATAGATTATTAACATTTATTTAATGATAATTTTTGTTGCCGTGATCCATTTGAATATTTTTTTCGCCAAATCGTTTATTTTTAAATATGCGATAATGCTTTAAAGATGCAGGCTGAAAGTATGATGAATAAATACAAATTACATGAGTTTTTGGATGTAAAACGCCTTCAGACCCTGCAGGACAACTTTTCAAAATCAATGATGATCGCGCTTGTGGTAGTGGATGAGAATGGCGTCCCGGTCACTAAGCCCAGCGGGTTTTCAGACTTCTGCGCGCGTTCGCGCCTCAACCCGACGCTGGCGCATCACTGTTATGAAAGCGACAACGCCGGCGGCCGTGCCGCGATGCACGCTCGCGAACCGGTGGTCTATCGCTGCTACTGCGGTTTTGTCGAATTCGCCGTCCCGATCATGATTAACGATCATTATCTCGGCGCGTTTATTTCCGGTCAGGTAAAAGTCGAAGAAGAGAAAGAACAGAGCATTTCTTATATTCTGGATAATAATGAAGTCTGGGAACAGAATCCTTGGTTAATTAATTTGCACCAGAATACACGTCGCATGCCGTATGAGCGTTTTGAGTCCACCGCCTCGACATTATTACACGTATCATCTTATCTGGTCGAACAGGCGCACACCAATAATATCCAACGCGAACTTCGTAAAAAAGATCTTGAACTGACTAATGAATTAAGAAAACGCGTAGAGATAGAACGTTCATTACATGAAGCTGAATTTAAAGCGCTCTCTTACCAGATAAACCCACACTTTTTATTTAACGTATTAAATACCATTGGCCGGTTAGCTTTCCTTGAAGATGCACAGCGTACCGAAACCATGGTGCACGATTTCTCAGACATGATGCGCTATTTGTTACGTAAAAATAATCACGGACTGATTACGCTGCGTAATGAAATAAATTACGTCAATAGCTATATGTCGATCCAAAAAGTGCGTATGAGTGACCGTTTCGATTATCTGTGCGATATCCCGGAAAAATATCTGGATGTCGTCTGCCCGTTTTTGATCCTGCAACCGTTGGTGGAAAACTTCTTTAACTACGTGGTGGAGCCACGGGACAGCAGTAGTCATCTGCTGATCCGTGCCACGGACGACGGTCAAGACGTGATCATAGAAGTCACCGACAACGGTGACGGCATCGCACCAGATGCCATCGATCGTATTTTGTCAGGCGACCAAAATTTGCAAAAAGGCAGTATTGGCATAAACAACATAAAAAATAGATTGAAGCTGTTATTTGGCGAGAGCTATGGCCTGGAAATTATGAGCCCTAATAAACCCAGGATGGGTACAACCATTAAACTTCAGTTCCCAATGCAGGAAGCCTGATATCAGGAAGAGGACATATGTTTAACATAGTTATCGTTGAAGATGAGCCCATCGAATTAGAATCCCTACGACGGATAATTTCCCAGTGCGTGGAAAATGCTGCGATCCATGAAGCCTCAACTGGTAAAAAAGCGATTCACTTGATTGACCAACTGAGTCAAATCGACATGATCTTCGTGGACATTAATATTCCATTGCCGAACGGCAAACAGGTGATTGAACATTTGAAGAAAAAAAACAGCGAGACTAAGGTCATCGTCACCACGGCCAATGACGACTTTGATATCGTGCGCAGTATGTACAACCTCAAAGTGGATGATTATCTGCTCAAACCGGTGAAAAAAAGCATCCTGACCGACACCATCAAAAGAACCCTGGCATTCGACGAGGGAGACAATGAAAAATCCCGCGCTCTGAAGCAGAAAGTGTTCGCAATGATAGACAATTGCGATTACGCCCAGTGGCACGACTTTATTTTTGGCACCATCAACGGTACTTGTCCGGGGGATATGATAGAAGAGTATAAGCGCAAAGAGGTGACCGATTTTCTGGAAATCGTTAGCCAGTATATGACCGCCAAAGGGGAAAAATTAACGCCGACTAACCGTAAAGTCACCGCGCTGATCAATGACATCAACCAGTATGGCGTAATGGAAAACCGCTATTTCCGCATCATGATCAGTCTGCTGACCATTAGCGAAGAGCTGTTTGATTACGCCTTCAAAAGCTATATAGGCAATATCGATTTTATCGAACGAGCGAAATTCCATATTGAGAAAAATATTCTCAAAAATCTGACACTTGATGACGTGGCGGCAAAATCGTTTGTCAGCTCCTGCTATTTGAGTCGCGCCTTTAAGAAAATGACCGGATTCGGATTTTCGAACTATATTACCACGCGCAAAATGACAATCGCCAAATCGTTGTTACAGTTCAGCGATTTAAAAGTGAATACCATTGCACTGGAACTGGCATACCAGGACTCAAACTATTTTTGCCGCATTTTCAAAAAAGAAACTGGCATGGCCCCCTCTGATTATCGGAAAGTCATGACCCAAGGGGATTACGCGACGATAGCGTGATTTTGCACTGGCCCAATAATGAAAACAAAATAGTTCAACACATCCGCAAGATAGTTTACGCCCACTTGTCTGGTTGCCCCCTAAGATAGGAATAAACCTTCCAGATAAGTGGCCTCGCTTTGAACGATTACCTGTTTACCTCCGAATCCGTTGCCGAAGGGCATCCCGATAAAATGGCGGACCAAATATCCGACGCCATTCTGGATGCTATTCTCCTGCAGGACCCGTGGGGCAAGGTTGCCTGTGAATGCCTGGTTAAAACCGGTGTCGCTGTTGTCGCAGGAGAAATCTCTACCCATGCTGCCGTCGATATTGAGCAGATTGTACGCAACACCATTAAAGAGATTGGCTATGACCATTCGCGGCTGGGTTTTGATGGCAATACCTGCGGGGTATTGAATATTCTTGGTAAACAGTCCGCCAATATTGCTGACGGCATTCGCGGCAACTCGATGGAAGAACTGGGTGCGAGCGATCAGGGCATCACCTTCGGTTACGCCTGTGATGAAACGCCGGAACTGATGCCCGCCACGCTGGTATACACCCATCGTCTGATGGAACGCCAGGCGCATCTGCGTAAATCCCAACGGCTACCGTTTTTACTCCCCGATGCCAAAAGCCAGGTTACCCTGCGCTATCAGGATAATCGTGTTCATTCAGTAGATACCGTCGTTGTGTCTACCCAACACAGTCCTGACGTTGCGCTGGACGTGCTACGGGAAGCGGTCATCGAAGAAATCGTTAAACCGGTGATGCCTACGCGCTGGCTCACGCCACAAACCCGCTTTCTGGTGAATCCGGCAGGCAGTTTTGTGACTGGCGGGCCGATGGGCGACTGCGGGCTAACGGGCCGTAAGATTATTGTTGATACCTATGGCGGCGCGGCCTGCCATGGCGGCGGCGCGTTTTCAGGTAAAGACCCGTCGAAGGTCGATCGTTCCGCCGCCTACGCCGCTCGCTACGTGGCGAAAAACATCGTCGCCGCTGGGCTTGCCTCACGCTGTGAAGTCCAGTTGGGATGGGCCATCGGCCTGCCCCGCCCTGTTTCCGTCAGGATTAACACCTTCGGTACGCAAACAGTGTCATCTGAGGCCTTGCAGCGAGGCGTTAACCGGCATTTCGACCTTAGCGTGTTCGGCATCATTACTATGCTCGACCTGCTGGTCCCCCGCTATCGTAAAACGGCCTGCTATGGCCACTTTGGTCGCGACAGCTTTCCTTGGGAAGCCACGGACAAAGCCGCGCTATTACGCGAAGACGTTGGACATTGAGCCGACGACGCGCAGCACAGTTGAATTTATTACAGGAGAAGTTTATGTCCGGGCAAAGTTTAGGCTTAATCGAAACTGTCGGGATGGCTGCGGCGGTAGAAGCCGCCGATGCAGCCATGAAATCCGCTAACGTTAGTCTGGTAGGCTATGAATTGACGAAAGGCGGCGGGATGGTGACTGTGAAGCTGGAAGGTGAAGTGGGCGCGATTAACGCGGCGGTAGCGGCAGCCATCAGCGCGGCAAGCCGGGTTGGCGAGGTGTATGCCCACAAGGTGATCGCCCGCACCGCGCAGCATATCGAGCAGATTATTCACTCTAAAGAGACCGTCGGCGTCGCAGAGCCTGAACCTGAAGTGCCTGCTGCACAACCTGCCCCCCAGGCTGAAAACGCGCCTTCACAGACAATCCCGCTGGTGAACCTTGATACGTCAATCAACGCATCCTCTATGGATGTCACTGATGAAACGCTGAAGTCCGTGGAGCAGCATCAACCGGTTAACCCCTCAATAGAAAACGCTGAACCCACAAAATCTAATGTACCGCAGGAAGCAGCAAAGAAAGGTCCCCGTCCCGGCGGCAAGAAAAATAAGTAAACTGCTATGACGCTGCCATGATAACGATTTCTTTATCGCGGCATTTTTTTGCTTAGCAGATAAAACAAAAAAGCCAGCAGGCAGACACTGCTGGCTTTTTTTGCGTGGCGGAATTAAAGCAGCGGAACCAGGGTAAATAATCCAATGGTCGCCAGCAGATTAATCATAGTAGTCATAATGGCGATGGCCATCGCCGGCGGGTCAATATGGGTATCGCCGTGGATCAGGAAGATACGCGACATCAGTTCACCCAACAGCGCGCAAATTATGCCGACGAAAGCGGCCCAAATCAGGCTACCCGATAGCACCGCCGCCAACGCGGCAGGCAGCGCAATATGATGTGACACCGGTACCTGAGTATTGAAATGCAGGAAAACCAGCGAGAACGCGGAAATACCAAACGCCAGCAGCGCGCCGTTGTCGCCAAACTTCAGGCCTAAAAAGCCTGCCATCAGGCCAATACCCAGACCCAGCACGGAAAGCTGCGGAATGCGGCTATGGTAAGGCATCCAGCACTTATCCTGCGGCGGAGAGCAGTGACGAATTCCCTGCTCCGGTTTGCCAAACAGGCCTGTTTTGCCGAAAATCAGACGCGAGACCATGCCAGAAATCACCACGGTTAGCGCCACGGTATCGGTCCAGGTATTGCCCGACGGGAAGGCCGGGATCTGGCTCACCCCCCAGGCGATGATGTAACCGCCCGCCCCAAAAACCCCGCCTACCAGCAGCACATCGTAAGCCGCCAGACCGCTCAACCCGGCGGTGATATCACGCCCGGAACCCAGCTTGCCTTTCTTCGCTGCATACGCCGTCGCCGCAACCCCAGCGGCAAAGCCGCCGGTGTGCGGGCCAAACAGCCCAAACGGAAAAGTAATAAAGTCCGATGGCGCGCCGGTAATAATTTGCACTACTGCCATGACGATAACCAGAAGCCCAACAAATTCAAACGCCGCCAGCGCGCCAACAGCTGCACCAAATATGCCGCCGCCGAAGGCAACTAAAATATCTAAGCCATTCATCTAGCTTACCTCTGTAATTGGATTAAATTAAATGACAATATAAGTAATGCAGACTGGCTCCAGGTTTTTATAATAAAAATAATATTCATGAGCAAAAAACAAATACATAATTTTTCGCACACTTATTTCATCTTTTATTAACCGCCGATATGGCAGTTAAAACCCAGGGATTCAACCGTTGCTTTTAAAGTTGCCATTTTGGCTTCCTCGATACTTTTTGCATCGCCCATCGGATAATGGCGACCAAGCAAATTATATTTATTTTCACCGAAGCTGTGATAAGGCAATAAGTGAATGGTATCGACGTTCTGCATCAGACGGGCGAACTCCGCGATATTATGGATTTCCTGCGGATTGTCATTCACGCCTGGGATCACCGGAATACGCACCACCACTTTGGTTAAAAAGGAGATACGCAGCAGGTTCTCCAGAATTACGCTGTTATTCACGCCGGTGTTGCGCTCATGGATATCCGGATTGATGGCTTTGATATCAGTCAGCGCCAGATCGACATAGGGAAATACCTCATCAATCACCGCTTTGGTGGTGAAGCCGGTCGTTTCAATGGCGGTGTGCCAGCCTTTGGTTTTACAGGCTTTTAGCAGCTCGCGAGCAAATTCCGGCTGCGCTAGCGGTTCACCGCCGGACAGGGTAATCCCGCCGCCTGAACGCCGGTATAAATTTTCTTCTTTTTCCAGTTCGCGCATCACTGCCGTTACCGACATACGCTTGCCCTTCATTTCCAGCGCACGGGTCGGGCAAACCTCGGTACATTTCCCGCACTGAATACAGCGGTCGCGATCGATAAACCAGGTATTAGTGGTGGAAAGAGCCTGTTGTGGGCAAGCATCAATACATTTCCCACAGCGGATGCAATCATTCTTTTTAAATAATAACTCTGGCTGTGGATGTTGTGATTCAGGATTGCTACACCATTGGCAGGACAGCGGGCAGCCTTTAAAAAAAGGAATGGTGCGAATGCCTGGGCCATCATGCAAAGAATAGCGTTGAATATTAAATATGACGCCTTCGGTTTCGTACTCAACTTTATTCATAACATCACTCTATATTTGCCAGATGAATTACCTTTTCAGATAAAAATAACAACCAGAAGTCGTGGAGAAAGTAACGGGCTATATATTGATACATAGCCCGTCGGGTATTTACGGCAGTTGTTGCTCAGTACGGCTGATGATGTCGTCCTGAACTTCTTTCGCCAGAACTACCCACTGAGCGCTATAGCCCGCTACGCGTACCACCAGATCCTGATGTTGCTCAGGATTTTTCTGGGCTTCGATCAGAGTGTTGCGGTCGATAACGTTAAATTGAACGTGCATCCCTTTCTTATCGAAATAGTTTCGCACCAGCCCGCTGAAGTTACGCAGACCGTTCTCGCCAGCCAAAGAAGACGGCAGGAATTTCTGGTTATAGAGCGTACCGTTAGAGGCGATAAAGTGATCCAGTTTGGCAACTGAGTTGGCTGCGGCGGTTGGGCCAAGGGTGTCTTTACCCTGACGTGGAGATACACCATCCGCCAACGGCTCTCTCGCCAGACGGCCATCCGGCAGTGCGGCAACGTCTTTACCAAACAGCACGTTCGCAGACACCGGATAGATACCAGCCTGGAACTGGCCGCCGCGCGGGTTGGTATATTTCTCAACTTCCTGGCAGTAGATCAGCGCACATTTACGCGCGACTAAATCCACGTCATCGATGTCGTTACCGAAGCACGGCGTATTCTCCAGAATACGACGGATCTCCTCGTGACGGAACATCGTGCCGGATTGGACCGGTGCTGCACTGCCGGAAGTCAGCTGACGATAAACTTCGTTTTTAATCGCTGCCTGATCCAACGCGCCATGCTGTTCAATGATGCGTTTCACCACATCGTAGATATCCTGCTCGTTGAGCGAGGATTTCGCCGCTGGAGTATGCGGGTTAGCACCCACCGGATAACCGAAGTTGGCGTCCAGCGCGCTTTTCAGTTCGCTCAAAGACAGTTTACGATCTTCGAATACCTGTTTCTGGATTGCATAGACGGAGTCGCCGGTATCGGCTATACCGAATGCCTGCGGCCCGGTAAAGTTGTAAATCGCCCCGCCTTCCTGGAGAGATTTACCGCGACCGATACAGTCGTCGACCAGTGCAGACAGGAACGGCAGCGGGCAGCGTTCGCCGTGGGCAATATCCACGCTGTTACAGGCTTCGACCAGTTGATGAACGAAGTGCGCCATCTGTTTCTGGAACGCGGTGTAGAAGTCGTCCATGCTGGTGTACTGAGTCAGTTCGCCAGTTACCGGGCCTAGCTGCTTGTCGCCAACGCGACCGTTGTTCAGGGTGATTTCCAGCACTTTTGCAACGTTAAAAAACGCGGCGTCATGCCAGCCCTCAGTGCGGTGCGGTGCCTGCGGCTCTACGCAGCCGATGATGCAATAATCACGCGCATCACGCAGCGAAACGCCACGGTTTTGCAGCGCCGGGATGATTACTTCATCGTTGTACATCGCCGGAACGCCCAGGCCCATACGCACCAGTTCGCAAGCGCGATACAGAAATGCATCCGGAGTACCCTGCCATACGCGGATTGAGAAGGATGGCTGCGGCAGACGCACGTGCGCAGTCGCTTCCATACACATGTAGCTCAGGTCGTTTGTGGCGTCGCGGCCGTCTTCCGTCTGACCGCCACAGCACAGGTTCTGGAACACCGCGTAACCGGCAAACGCCTGGGCAGAGACTTCGTCACGTGTTTTGTTAATGTCGTTAAGCTTGATCCAGCAGCAATCCACCAGCTCCTGCGCGAATTCGCGCGAGATAGTTTTGTCCGCCGCCAGGTACGGATACATATACTGGTCGAAACGGCCCGGGGAGATAGAGTGGCCGCTGGATTCGATTTGCAACATGCTCTGGATAAACCAGAAGGTCTGGCAAGCTTCCCAGAATGTGGTCGCGCCGTATTCCGGTACGCGAGTACAGTTTTGGGCGATTTGCTCCAGTTCGCGTTTACGGGCTGGGTTAGTTTCCTGCTGCGCCAGACGGGAAGCTTCTTCGGCGTAGCGATGGGCAAAACGAATCGCTGCGTTGTAGCTGATTAATACCGAATTATAGAACTGTTCTTTCTTGATATAGCCCGGCTCAGTGCGATCTAACGCTTCCAGCGCACGACTGACTTCATTGATGATGCCGCGAAAACCGATTTTCAGCACCTTACCATAGTCAACGCTAACATGACCGACGCCGCCAAAGAAGTAGTTGCCGACGGTGAATACGCCGCTCGCCATACTCTCTTTAGTACCTTCAGACATGTAAGACGCCGCCAGAGAACTGGTGGTTTTACCCGGCCAGTATTTAAAGGCTTCATGCAGATCCTGAGCGGTTTTTTTCGGGATGATGAAAGGGTCAGCGATACGGTGTTCCATCGTGTCGAACTCTTTCTCTACCCAGTCATACGAAAACTCAGGGCAGATTTCAGTTGATCGCGGATTAATAGTTACCGCGCCAACAATTAATTCGTCCGGGCGAATAGTCACCGGTAATTGATTAAATATTTTTTCAACCACTTTTGCACGACGCATAATTGCCGGCAGCTGTTCTGTTTCTTTATAAGCTTCGGTTGCCAGCACTGCGCGCTCTGATTCCACATACGGCTTCGCCGTCAGGATCTGATTTTTCAGTCTTACAACACGGTCTGTCGGATTAGAAAAGCCTTTCTCTAACATATAAAACTCCCGAATATATTTTGTTAACCTTGCGGCGATGCCGGGGTATTAATGAATAATGCTGGTAGCCATTTGAGAAATAAATTGACGTAATATTGCCGGATGCCCCATCCAGGTGGGTGCAGTGATTAAATTGCCATCCACAACGGCTTCATCATCTGCGGCAGTGACCCACAGGCCGCCCGCCATTTCTACTTCCGGTTTTACTGTGAAATATCCCGTTAGTTTTCTGCCTTTTAATACCCCCGCAGCGGCCAGAATTTGTGGACCATGACAAATTGCAGCAACAGGTAGTGTTAAACTCATCGCGTAATGTACGATATTCAGTACCGACTTATTTAATCGCAGATATTCCGATGAACGCCCGCCGGAAATATAAAAGCCGCAATATTCCTGTAACTTTATGTCATCAAATGAGGCGGTTAATCTAAAAAGGTGCCCGGGTTTTTCGGTATAGGTCTGCTCACCTTCAAAATCATGAATCGCGGTTTTAATAAACTCACCCGTTCGTTTTCCCGGACACACGACATCCACTCTGAAACCTAACATGCTTAATGCCTGCCATGGCACCATGACTTCATAGTCTTCAGAGAAATCGCCTGCGATAAGTAATATCTTCTTCATAAGCGAACTCTCAAAATGCGTTGTCGTCTTCCTCAATGATTCGCATGGCTTCATGCACCGCCGCGACTTCGCCAAAAATGGCCAGGGTGGTGATGTGCTGAGGGCAACTGCCAAAGATTTCCGATACCACCACATTGGCGCTTTTGCTGGCTACGTCGGCATAAAAATAGAGATCCGGAACCGGCAGCATTAACAAACCAATGGCGTCGATGCGAATCAAATCAAGACGCGAACGAAACTCCCCAGGCATACGCCGTTTCAACATAGCCACAATATCCGGGGTCGGCGCGTTTATGATTCGTTTTTTCATCTTTGAGTTACCCTTCGCGATAGTCAGCGAATATTCAGCGCTTCAACCATTACGCAGCGACGATGGCGTGCAAACGACCGCGCTGACGTCAGCCCTTCACCGGTCGGCCCGGCAATCGTAAAGGTGGCATGCCCTTCGCCACCCACCCCCAGCCCCGCATAAGAGGGGCCATTTTTAACAAAGATGGTGGTCTGGATCAGGCGCGCCATTTTGGTCAGCTTTTCGACGTTGGTGGAGTGCATCATCGCGGTATGGCGGTTGCCATGCTCCACTTTCACCGCCAGCTCAATGGCTTCATCAACATTGCCCACGCGCACCACCGGCAGGACAGGCATCATCAGCTCATGCACCACAAACGGATGGGTTTTCTCAGTCTCAATTAGGATGACTTTGATATCATCGCCAACCGTGATCCCCAGTTGTTGCAGGATATAGCGCGCATCTTTGCCGACAAAGGCGGTATTCGGCCCGGTGCCTTTTTCATTAAGCACCAGCGATTGCAGTTGTTGAATCAACTTTTTATCGCACAGCAGATAGGCACCGCTTTTCTTCATGCAGTGAATCAGATAGTCCGCTACCTGGTTCACCACAATCACCTCTTTTTCCGCCACGCATGGCAGGTTGTTGTCGAAGCTACAGCCTTTAATGATGTCGCGGGCTGCTTTTTCGATATCCGCCGTTTCATCCACCACCGCTGGCGGGTTGCCTGCACCTGCACCAATCGCTTTCTTACCGGATGACATCACGGTTTTCACGATGGCTGGGCCCCCGGTCGCGACCAGCATGTTGATACGTGGGTCGTTGATCAGGGCGTTGGTATTGTCGATGGACGGTTTGGTCACCGTTACCACCATGTTCGCCGGTGCGCCCAACTGGGCAAGCTTGTTGTTGATCAGCTCAACCGCGTACAGCGACACTTTGCGCGAGCGCGGATGCGGACTGAATACCACAGTGTTGCCTGCCGCCAACATGCCGATGCTGTTGTTAATAATGGTTTCGGTCGGGTTAGTCGTTGGCGTAATCGAACCAATGACTCCGAAAGCGGAGTACTCGATCAGCGTTAAGCCCCCGTCTCCGGTAACCGCGCTGGTAGCCAGATCTTCGAGACCTGGCGTTTTCAGCGCTGCGACGCGGTTTTTAATCAGTTTGTCCTCGTAATTCCCCATGCCGGTCTCTTCCACCGCCATACGGGATAGGGCGCACAGCACATCTTCCTGCAGGAAAACCTCCCGAATGCCATTGATAAACGAGGCGCGGTCTTGCATAGAACAGTGGCGATACTGCACCTGCGCCAGGACAGCGGCGGAAATCGCCTCATCCATGGTATCGAATGCTCCCGTGCCAGCGTTCGCTACCTGAGAGATCGCACTGGCGGCGCGCCCGGAAGAGTGCTGCGCCAACGCCTTAGCGACGATCTCATCCAACCCGTCGACCCGCGCCGCTTCTGAGGTGGCGGGAGCTTCATCCGGTGCTGCTTTGGTGAATTTGCTCAGAATGGTCGAGACAGCCTGAGCGATTTCAATATCATTCATCTTTAAATTCCTTACTACGCGTCATCTGCCGACCGCGTCGCGCGCGTCGTCACCCGATGTTTAGATATACGGCGTCGTGGTGGATTTAATTTCCGCCGGATCTAACGTGGAGAGCAGTTGTAGACCGACTTCACGCGCGGCAATCACCGCCTGGCGTACTGCACCGGAATCACCGGAGAAGGTGAAGATCACTTCGTTACTGAAGCTGGTGCCTTGCGACGGGCTGGCATAACCCACCGGGTCAATCACGGCGGATTTCGCCGCAGCGTCGGCAATCACCAGGCCAATCGCCGCGGGGGAGGCACAGGTCATCCCGAAGGATTTACCAATCGGCGCACCCAGCGCTTTATTCAGCGCATAGCTGGCACGAGCGGTGTACTGGAATTCAAGATGTCCGGCTGGCGAGCCATAAACGTCACCCATCGTGCGTTCAATTTCAGACAGCGCCACTTCAACCGCACGCCTGACGTCGGAAACATCAGACGCACCGAAAATAATTAAGCAACCGTGTCCGCCACCACCTTCGGTATCGCGGGCCAGCTCAATAGAAATAATTTCGCTGTTGGTTGCTTTAATAGCTTCATCAGCCGCAAAAATTTGCGGGCCTGCGCCAGTGCGTGCGCCAAGAATACCGATAGAGCGATATTTCTTGTCGATATTCATGATTTCATGCAATTGATTATCGACATTGGCAATCACCAGGCCGATGGTGTGACCCAACGCAGTACCGACAAATTCCGTAATACCACAACCGACGAAATTCGCTGCGGTTTTAGCTTCCGGTTGGGCATTGATATTTTTATTTATTACGTCAGATATAATCTGCTCAACAAGATTATCTCTCATGATCGGTATCCTTTATTGTTATTAACCGATGGCCTTCGGCAGAATTTTTTCCACCTCAATGTGCGGACGCGGAATAACATGTACGGAGACCAGTTCGCCCACTTTACCCGCAGCGGCGGAGCCCGCGTCTGTCGCGGCTTTCACTGCGCCCACGTCGCCGCGCACCATCACGGTCACCAGGCCGGAGCCGATTTTTTCATAACCCACCAGGGTCACGTTGGCAGATTTCACCATGGTATCTGCGGCTTCAATTGCAGAAACCAGGCCTTTCGTTTCAACCATTCCTAATGCTTCTTGTTGCATAACAACCTCAATATTTCCGATAGAAAGAAAACGTGCACAGAGGAATAGCAATCCACGGATTTACCCATGTGCGTTAATTATTGCATCATCATGATGCTAAGGTTATTCAGACAAAATGTTTTGCGCGTCAGTGGGACTATCTTGCTTTTGCATCCCCGCAATTGACAATAAAATCCACCCAAAGTCGGCAATAAAAGACCTGCGTTTAAATTGCCTTGCGAAAAATAATTCCGCTCAGAATAGCGATCATAATTACTGTTAAAGCTGTCGCATTTTTACCAGTTAGTTATGCCGCGCGGGCAATCTCCGCTGCATCTATAGCAATCATTTTTTCTTCATTGGTTGGGATGACCGCAATCTTCGTGGTGCCGGTTTTAGAAATCAGTCCGCTACGTCCACCGAACAACTGCTGGTTACGTTCGTCGTCCAGTTCCAATCCCAGCGCCTGAAGGCGTTGCACGGTAAGCTCGCGAATCAACGCCGAGTTTTCGCCAATTCCACCGGTGAAAATCAGCGCATCAAAGCGTTTAAGCGAGGTCACGTGGCCGCCGATATGCCGTGCGAGACGATGCACCATTACGTCGATGGCTAACGTTGCCCGTTCGTGGCCCTCATCCCGCGCCTGCTGAAGGGTGCGGCAATCGCTGGATAAGCCGGAAATCCCCATTAGGCCGGACTGGTTATTAACCATTTTGTACAGCGCGTCGAACGTTTGGCCTGTGCATTTTGCAAGATATGTGGCAGCACCGAAATCAAGATCCCCGCAGCGCGTGCCCATTACCAGCCCTTCCAGCGGGGTCATGCCCATTGAGGTGTCGACGCTCGCGCCGTTTTGCACCGCGCACAGCGATGAACCGTTGCCCAAGTGGGCAATCACGATGCCGTGATCTGCCGGGTCGAGATCCAGTGATGCAAGCGCCTCGGCGGCGATATAGCGGTGAGACGTCCCGTGAAAGCCGTAACGCCGCACCAGATAATCTTGCTGGAACTCCAGCGGGATAGCATAGGTGTAAGCCGCCGGAGACAGGGTCTGGTGGAACGCAGTATCGAACACCGCAATCTGCGGCAACGCGGGCAGCAGGGCCCGGGCCGCTTCGATGCCAATCAGGTTGGCAGGGTTATGCAGAGGGGCCAGCGCCGACAGCGCGCGGACTTTTTCGATCACGTCATCGGTAATCAGTACTGAACTTTTGAAGTCGCTACCACCATGTGCCACGCGGTGCCCAATAGCACTGATGGCGCCCAGCAGTTGCTGTTCGTCGAGCTTCGCGAAGAGCACTTTGAGCGCATGCTGATGGCTGGCGTCATCCAGCGCGACAGAAGATTTATGGCCGTCTCGGTCTTTAAACGTCATGACGGCATGATCAATGCCCAGCCGCTCCGCCAGGCCCGACAGCAACGGCTGGTCAGCATCCTGAGGAATGACGGAGAATTTCATTGATGAGGAACCACAATTAATCACTAATACACAAGCTAAAGACATGATGACCCCTTAAATGGACTGCAAAAAAATTAACGGGTTGCTGCGAGGTGATAACGCAGAGCGCTAAATTGCGCCAGCGCCTGGCGGGCGATGCGCATATCTTCCTCAACACTGCCGCCGCTAATACCGATGCCGCCGAGCAAGCGCCCACCCGACCAGCAGGGAAAACCACCGCCGAAGCAGCAGATATCTTTTTCTTTCTCAAGTCCGTACAAATCACCGCCCGGCTGCACCAGCGTTGCCAGTTCATGGGTTGGCATTTTGAGCGCTACCGCGGTCCAGGCCTTTTGCGGTGCCAGGGTATGGCTGACCAGTAGGGCGTTATCCATGCTGAAGAAAAAACGCTGCTGGCCACAGGCATCTACCAGGCTAAAAACGATCGGTACATTGCAGGACCGGGCCACTTCCCGGGCCAACTTTGCCAACAGTTCGCTGTCCTCCAGGCTCAGCGACATCCGGCGTTCCGGTAACTGCGCGGCGATAGCCTCGTTAATCCAGTTATCGAGTGAAGCCTCATTCGCAGACATACGTATTCCTCAGCGTGTGCGCCGCTATTTACCGTTAAGTTCAAGTGAATCGACAATACCCACCACTGCAGCGTCAATTACCGAGTGATCTTTGCTGTTGCTCATCCGCGCCGAACTGCCAGTGGTGACGATCACAATCTCACCATTGCCCGCGCCGACGGTATCAACTGCCACCTGGGCATGGCCGGTCGGCTGATAGTTTTCATCGAGCCGCGCCACCATCAGCAGCTTCGAGCCATTCAGCGAGGCGTGTTTGGTGGTGGAAACCAGGGCGCCAGTGACTTTTGCGAGGTACATATTTCCTCCGGTTAACCTTGGATAACGGTGAGATTGCGCCGCTGGATTTCATCTCTGGCGGCAGGGGTAATTAGCGTTTTTCCCTCAACGCGCAGCACTGTGCCGGTGGCCAGCAGGCGGATATCGCGCAGGGTGATTAAACGTTTTTTACCGGCTACCGGCAGGGCGGATTGGCTTCCCTGCACTGACCTGACATGGGCTGCGCGTTTGCCGGAGAGTGCAATGCCATAGCTCTCCAGCACCTGCGCGTAACCTTCAAGACGGGACAGCAGCGGCAGCGGCAATGTGCTATCGACGCATTGCGGATGCAGCGTGGCGATAATCTGTTTACGGTGCTGTAATGCCTGAAATACTGTTTCACAGGCAAGATTATCGCGAATCCCTAACGCAATTTTGCTCATGCTGTTAACAGAGAGCGCAGGCAGATAGAGCGCCTCATAGTGAGGCGGCGATCGGTCAAATCCGGCGCGAGAACCGCGCTGGCTTAGCGCATCCATGCAGGCGGATTTCAGCGCCGACTGGCTGGCGCTGTGAGAAAAACTTACCCACAGCTGATAACCCGCCAGCTCAAGCGCCGCGAGGCAGCTCAACGTTTCCGGCAGCGAGGCGATATCCTCACCAGTCACCACTACGCGGACATTTTTCTGCGCGACGGATTGTGCCAACACATCAGCGATGACCCGGTCCAGCAGTTGCGATAAAGTCTGATTGTCCATTGATTTACCCCTGGTCCGCATTCAGGGCGATGCCTAACGGCGTGACCAATAGTGGCTGCACCGAAGGAATCACATTTTTACCGGTTTGTTTACTGAACACGTTGGCAAACTGGCTGAAGCTGCTCGCGCCGCCCACCAGATAAATATTTTTTACCCGCTGGGTAGCGAGCCATCCCGACACCAGGCTGGCCATTTTCTGGGCTACCGGCAGCACCAGGGTAAAAACCAGCGCTTCCTGCGCCGGGTCTTTTTTCATCTCTTCCGCCTCGGCATAAGGCAAGCCCAACGCGCCAGCGATCACCAGCGTCATATGGCTGCCGCCGGTGGGCTCATCGACGCTGAACGTCACTTTACCGCTTTTCAAAATGCTCATGCCGGTAGTGCCTCCCCCTACATCCACCACCGCCCCATTTTTGATATTCAGCGCGCTGGCGGCGGCGACCGGTTCATCGAGTACCCGGGTCACGATAAAACCCGCCGACTCCACTACGTTGACGATCACTTTTGTGTTGCCTTCAGAGATCCCCGGTGGGACTGCGGTCGCTGCGCGATCCAGCGTGCGGCCCAGTTTCTGTTCAAGAATTTGTTTGAGACGCATGACTATCCGGCTGGCGGCCAGGTAATCCACCACCACGCCGTCTTTTACCACGCTGGAGGGATACGTTATCCCTGCCACCGGCTGGTTATCTTCATCCACCACCACGATTGCGATATTGGCGGTACCGAGATCCACGCCCACCTTCAACGCGCCGATGCAGGGCAGACATTCGCCGCTGTCAATCAGCGCGGCCAGTTTGTGCAATCGGCGGTTTTCGGGGCTGTCAGCCATGGCGCGCATCCTGTTTAATGCCGCGAACGGTGTCGCCATTACGTAGACCGAAACCGTTGGCTTCTTCCACATCGATATGCAGTTCAAGCACCGCATCCGCCGTGACGCGCACCACGACATGGCTGAGCACGCCGCCGCGCGGGCCATTGGTTTGCACGTCGATTTCCATCCCATCACGCAGGCCGTGCAGTTCGGCTTCTTCGGGCGATATATGGATATGGCGCCAGGCGACAATCATGCCGTTGTGTTTCACCACCCGCCCTTTCGGGCCGATGATTTCAATGCCCGGCGAATCCAGCAGATCCCCCGACATGCGCACCGGCGCTTTAGCGCCCAGCACAAAGCCGTCGGCCACGGAGATTTCCACCTGAGTGGTATTACGCAGTGGCCCTAAAACGCGCACTTTGCTGAGCTCGCCTTTCGGCCCCCGTAGCGTCACCGTCTCTTCGGCGGCATACTGGCCGGGCTGTTTCACCGCTTTAAAACGGGTTAGCGTGGAGCCGTAGCCAAACAGAATGTCCATATCTTCACGGCACAGATGCACATGGCGGTTGGACACGCCCACCGGAATATCCAGCACGACGGGCGCGGCAGCGGGCGCTGCCGTTTTTTTTCTGGCAGCAAGTTCCTGCAAAATTTGTTGGGTAATCCACTCGGCTTGTTGTTCGGTGTAATTCATAACGGCTACGACCTGATTATTGGGTTATCTCATGAGTACTGGACGTCTAACGATCAGGATAGGGAGTAACGACGCCCGGTTTTTGTTTATCAGCAGGACTTTTTTGACCACTTCACGAAGGCGGGACAACGTTGTCCGGCTAGCCGGTAATCTGGTCGATTAACCCTTCGACATCATGCGTCGTCGCCTGCCGCGGGTTCGACGCGGTACAACCGTCGGCCAGCGCCGAATTCACCAGTGCACTGCGCAATCCGATGATTTTTTCACGGTCGGTGCCCAGTTCGCTGAGCGTGGCGGGAATGCAGAAATGGCGATTGATCTGTCGGATCGCCTGAATCATCAGCGCGATGGCCTGCTCCGGTACCGCATGGTCAATGCCCAGGATTTGCGCGCAGCGGTGATAGCGATCGCGGGTTTCAGCACTGGCCTGTTTGCTGTTGAAGTCGATGACAATCGGCAGCAGCATGGCGTTAATTTTGCCATGAGGAATATGCAGCATCCCGCCGATAGCGTGAGCCATGCCGTGTACCAACCCCAGCCCGGCGGAGTTAAATGCCATGCCTGCCATGCAGGAGGCATTGTGCATGTGGGTGCGCGCCGCAATGTCTTTTTCGTCGTTGAACACCTGTGGCAGATAGCGCCAGGTCAACGCGATGGCTTTTTCCGCCAGCGCATCACTAAAGTCATTTGCGCCAGTAGAAACAAAGGCTTCAATGGCATGGGTCAGCACGTCCATGCCGGTATCTACCGCGACATGGCGCGGCACGGTCAACACCAGGTTAGGATCGAGAATGGCGATTTCCGGCACCAGTTGCCCAGAGATCAGCGGATATTTGCGGCCATTTTGCGGATCGGAGATGATCGCGTAGGACGTCACTTCAGAGCCGGACCCGCTGGTGGTGGGAATAGCAATGAGATCGATGTGATGATCTCCAAAATACTCTTCCAGTGTGACTTTAATCCCTTTCGCAGCGTCCAGCGACGAGCCACCGCCGAGGGCGATAATGACGTCGGGCTTAAAGGCTTTAAAACGCGCCGCGCCTGAAGCCAGAATATCAATATCCGGATCTGGAGTAACCTCGCCGAAAATGCATACCGATGCATGAGGCATATGGCTGATTAAATAACGGGTTTTACCTGATGACACCATAAAATCATCGGTGACAATACCGACGCGTTTATCATTAAACTGACATAGAGAGGTTATCGCCTCTTCACCAAAATAAATTTTTGGGCACGAAAAATAATAGCGGGCCATGTGTAACTACCTTAATCATGGTAAACGACCAAATTTGATGTCGTTAACCTAACATGGCGATATTTTTAACGGACTGAGGATGTTTGTGCAGGTGAAGGATTATTTTGCGGTATTGTTTTGCCTTGAGCAAAAAAGTCCTTTTCTAAAAAAACGCCTAAAATCTGCTACCGTCAAACTCGATATTTATTGTCAGAGAATGAATAAAAGCGGGGATTTTTTGCCGCTGCACAGCTTCAGGAATGCATTCACTCCTCATAAAAGGCTCCAATGACTCTCCGCCAGGGCAAGCAGGTCCCAGGGATGGATTTCCAGATAATAATGTTTGCCCACATGCGGTTGTAAATGGGTGATGTTAACTTGCAACAAAATTTGTTGCCTATGCCGGTCGACATCACTTCGTATTACAGGCTCATATAAGCCACATGGCGGATTACACAGCGCTGGCTCTTGCTACCCTGAGTGCCAGGGCATCAGCACAATGTTCTCCTGTCGCGGCAGTCGGTCGCCATAAATATCCACATAGTCTGCGGCGAACCGTTCCGCATGATATGTCTTTATTCATCATCAGTACCGTATCCAACACCGCAATAGCTTCGCTTTGGTCGCGGATCTGTTTGCTAATCCCCGCCTCCCCCCATCAGCGTCTTGCAGGTGCGACGTAAATCTCGCGCTGTGCGGTCGTCTGCTCGCTGCACTGGAAGTATTGAAAGTTCTGTTAGACAAGCCACTGCCAGAACACCTGATCAAACGCCTCACGCTGGAGAAAGGTGATGACAAAGCCTGTCACAGCAGGGATTCGATAGACTCGGAAGAGATGCGGCAATATTGAAGCGCGTTAACGTTAGTATTACTGAATCAGCAGGCCCCGGCAGACTTGCAAAAACATATCACCGGCTTGTTATTCCAGATGGTTAACATCATGACTGATGACTTAACCGCGCCGCGCTTTGTGCAAACAGAGACGGGGCTGGTGATGATTGACAGCAAATACGTAAACTGCATCCACTAAACTTCATGCTGCCTTTCTTGTTTAGGAGAGGAAGGCAGCGCAATGTACCTGAGATGGTAAAGACGGGAAGTGAAAAATGGGCGTCGAATTTCATGTTACCCGAGCAGATTTTTGGGCAAAGCATGGCGATGCTCAAATCAGCGCAGAGGAATGGCGAGAGGTAAAACGCAGATTCCCAATTCCCCTTTTTCCAAAAAAATGGAGAGTTCCACGCTTTATGACATGGAGAAGCGTCAGCAAAAGAGCTCTGGCTTGACGAGTTTAATGCCAATATCAGTACCAAATGGGCAAATACTCCACTTTATAAAAAAGTTTCGGATAGCGCAGAAACAGAACGCCAGGGTGATAGATGATGAAGGCAGGCTTTATGAAAGAACCAATGCGTAGTAATACGCGCGTAAAGATATGGCTTCCTCTGATACTGTTAGCTTTTAGAATGCCAATAGAGAAGGACGCAATACTTTCCAGCGTCCCCTGTCTCTTTTGACCTCAAAAAAAAATTAATAATCATCAGGTTAAAACAGTAATAATCAAAGAGTCATTTCAAAACGGCTTTACTTTTCTCCATGGATTAACTATCACTTTTGGGTGATAAATCCCCCCTGTGCACGGAGCCTTCAGAGCGCCCTCCTCATACTAAAACGTTCATAATTTTTATGTTTTTTGGCTCTACTCAGTCATTTCCAGTTCACAAAAAGGACGGTTAAGATTATTCTTACCCCTTCTTTTTTGTAATGGAATTCAAAATGAAAATACTCATTGGGGCTGCTGTACTTTTCTCATCTTTCGCTGCGAATGCAGGTTTCGTCCATCCCATGGACTTTGATGGTTCAGAGGCGCAAAAGCAGGAAGTTATCCAGTACATTCAGGGTAAGGTTAAAGCCGCTTACTGTGAAGGTCAGTTGGACATGTGCCAGCCCACCACGTTACGTATGATGGAGCAGCAAAACCTCAAAGCATTTAAAAAACTCACTGAGGCTACCGACAGGAAAGTCATGGATCGCGTCATCAAAGATTACTGTAAAGGCAGTATCGATATGTGTAACTACTCAACGATCCAGATGATGTACAACAAGAACGTTAAAGCTGACACGCAAAAACTGACCTGGTAATTCCCTGCTAACTCACTGATACTTTGCTTTTTATGAATGCCAGGCAATCGTTGCCGCGACGGGAACCGTCTGTCTCTGCAGGTTCCCGTACACTTATTGCCCACGTCCCCCAAGGGCCCGCGCGCCCCACCCGCCGTACAGTTATTAACAGCACTCCCAGAGGGCGCTGTCGCCCCCTTAAACGTCAACGGCGCGCTGGCCTTCAGCCACGTCTGTCAGCCATCCCATCCAATCCGCATCCATAAAAAAACCCGCTTTCGCGGGTTGGGCTTACAGCAGCTGCGGTGACGGGTTATCGCTCCCTTTCGCCATCACCGGTACCGTATTGATCTGCGCCGGTTCGACGATAATCCCAGACACGCTCTCCAGGGTTTTAAAGGTACAACTGCAGTTAATGTTCTGGCACTGGTGATAACGTTCTTTCGTCTCTTTCGAAACGTAGCGACTGCTTTTCGTATGGGCGGCGGTCTGACATTTTGGGCAATGCATCATAGTCGTTCTCCTCTCTGGCATAGTGCAACATTATCCAAAGACTAAACAAAAAGCAACTTAAATTAGACTAAATCTAACCAGCCTGTTTTTCCACTAAGACGTAATCCACGTTTTCAATCATCAGCTCCAGGTTCAACTGGGTGGTAAATCCACTTTTATCGAGGGTATGCACGATATTAGTAATCAGCCATTTTTGATTATCGATGACCGATTTAAAGCCCTGGGCTTTGACCGGCGTTTCAGGAATCAGCTCAGCAGCCCCCAGCGCGAGTAGGATCTTCAACGTAGCCCGGTTACGTTGCAGTTCCTGCCACTTCGCTTTAGCCGCCTCCTCTGCTTCCCCCTGGCTACTGAAGTGCGTATTCAGTACGAACAGCTTCTTATTGCTGCCAAAAACATAGGTTTTTCCCGGATCTTGTTGCCCGATGGTGGGGATATTTTTGGCCGCCGGATGGACAGGGTTCACCGCCGGTGTTGCTGGCGGGATCGTGTTGACGGTTACCCCTTGCTGCTGCGCTTTTTTCTGATCGTACCATTTTGCTTCAACGCCACTGTAATCGTCGCGCTTAAACAATTTGTACTCATACTTATCGCCATCCTGTCGGTTCAGATTCAGGAGTGGAATCGGCTTTCCGCTCGCTGTAACACCATGCCCGGGGGCAAAGAACAGCAGCGTCTTATCTTTTATCGCCGCCACAGCGCCAACCAGCATAGCCAGCCGGGTAATGAACGTGCCGTCCGTTTCCTGCGTCTGATCGATATGCTTAATCTTTTTTTTGGCTATCTCCGGCCGCACGTCGGAGGTAAGTCCGTTACGTTTCGCGATTTTCTCCACAACTTCGCCAACCGTCATGTCCGGATATGAATCAGTGATTTTAACATCGAGCGAACCGCTAAAATCGGCGCTTCGCGCGACCACCGTTATCGTGTCCGGCGCGCCCTGGTAGGTGACCTGATCAATGATGTAGGAGCCTTTATTTGCAAGCGGCTGCCCCTTCCAGCCTATCTCTAAGACCACTTTCGCGCCAAAGGGCGGCATGACCAACTGGCCGTCACTGTCGTCCAGCACCAGATCCAGCTGATCGACCTCCAGGCCACGGTTATCCGTCAACTTCAGAGAAATCAGCCGTGGGCGAATATCCTCCGTTTTATCCTTCGTCTCAATTTTGATATTAAAGTCCGGCGTAGGCGCAACGCGCAGGGGCACGGGAATCGGGACGATATCGCTCATCTCAGCGCCCTCCGTTCAGCGCAGAGGTGGCGCTGCTGATGACAGAGCCGACCCGTTGCGCTGCGTCGCTGGCCCGGTTTTGCAATTCTTCCGCCTGCCTTTTTAAGTCCCCGAACATACTGGTTAGTGAATCGTCTACCCGCAGCAGGTTGAGGGTAAAGCCTATCTTGCGCGCGCTGCCGTCGCTGTAGAACTCCGTGTGCGTGGCCGAGAAATCCGTCACAACAAACATGCCGTAAATAATGCCATTGCCGCCAATCAGCGGCCACGCCAGCCCTTCATCGGCCATGGTTTTCAGCGCCAACAGCGTGACATTGCCGCCGGTGATTTCAGGCCGGAGTTCGCCAGACAGCTTGATTTTATCGTCGCCGCCGCCCAAAAACTGAGTCGACTCACGGCGCCCCACGCGGCTGTTTTTCGCCCAGCGGTAGGTAATGTCATGCTGCAAATTGTCGAAGGGCAGGGTTTGCCGTACAAACGGCATCATGCCTAATATCATCATCATGGTTTATTAATCCAGACTAAACATGGAGTTATAGCTGCGATCAGCCGTGGACCACGGCGATACCGTGGAAGCCTGCGCGACGGCCTGTCCAATCGCCTGTGGGTCGCCCGTCACATTGATGTTGTTGGTGACCGTGTGCTGACGGTTATCCACGTTTGAATTGTTAACCGAGGGCAAAGGCTGATTGAGCGTGCTGTTCAGGCTGGCGCGCGATGCGGCCGGACGGGCATCCGCGTTATCCTCATCCTCGTCGTCCTGTTCGCGCATTTTGGGCGGAGGCAGCTTGTCTTTCACCTTGTCAGATTTCTCATCGATGATGCCAAGCTTGCCCAGCACCCAGTCAATGCCGCCCCGCAGCTGATTCAGGGCTTCACCGGGTAATTTGAGTGCCGTCGCCAGCATATTGCCGAAGCGCTGTCCCATCTCCCCTGCCGAGGCCAGTTCCTGCTGAGAAAACTTCACCGGTTCCAGCAGCTTTGAGAACCAGGAGCCCAGCTCAGAGACTTTGTTGCTGAACCAGTCAAATACCGGCTTCAGCGGCGCGAACGCGTCACTTATCGGCCCCATCGCTGCACTGAAGCCCTGAGCAACGCCGCTGATAAAGGCGCTGATCGGCTCCCAGTACTGATAAACCAGCATCGCGCCCGCCGCGATAGCCGCGCCAAGGAGCACAACCGGCAGCGTAATTGCGCCCAGCGTCGCCGTAATCGCGCCACCGATGATGGCAAACGCACCGCCCAGCAGTTCAGCGCCCGCCATGATGGTGCTCAACCCGCTAATGACCGGCCAGACAATATTCCCCACGCTGGCGAGCGAGTCCACCAACGTCAGTCCACTGGCCGCCAGCGTCAGCAGGCTGTCCGAAAGCTGGGGATTGATATTCATCACGCCGGTCAGAACGGACTGTACGGATAAGCCGTCCTGACTGATGGTTTGCAGGTTGGTGTCAACGGAGGCATCAACCGGCTGCTGAGCCGCCGGCGCCTGAGACAGCTGATCCAGGCGCCCACTGGCGGCACCTTTCATGAGCACAGCGGCAGGAGCCGCGCCCTGTTCGCCAAAGATGGCCTGCAGATAGGTTGCCTGCTGGGCTGCATCGATTTTGTTTTTCTCAAACGCCGTCTGCACCTGGCTGAGCACCGTGAAAATCGGCTGACTGTTGCCCTCGCCATCTGCGGTAACAACATTCAACGCTTTCAGCGCGCGGTCTGCATTGTCATCAGGTGCCTGCACGTGCGACAACATGGCACCGACGCCTGCACCCGCAGCGCTGCCCGTCATGCCGTTTTCGGCCAGCACGCCGATCATCGCCGATGCCTGACCGACGCTGACACCGGCTTGTTTTGCCACCGGGCCGATGCTGGCCATCGCCTTGTTCAGCTCAGCGATATCCGGTTGCGCACCGCTGTTGTTCGGATTAACAGACAGGGATGCCGCCTGATCCTTGCCGTTATTCGCATCCGCAGGTGACAGATAATTGATAACCTTGCGGCCCTTCTCGACGAAGTCTTTGGCCTTGTTGCTGGCACCTTGCACGTTATCCGCCAGCGCCATGCCGGCGCGGTAACGATCCCGGGTACGATTGAGCTTATCCTGGCGCTGATTCAGCAACCCCATCGACTCGCCCTGCGCATCAAGGGTGGATTGGGTCCGCTCTGTTTGTTGGTTCAGCTTCTGGCGCTCGCTGCTCAAACGACGCGTGGAAATCCCGGCGTCATTCAGCGACTGGCGCTGATCCTGCACCGACTGGCGCAGCTGGATGTTCTTTTGTTGTAACGCGTTGGCAGACAGGCGCAGTTTCTCCAGCGCCTGCGCTTGTTCAACGGTGGGGTTCTTGGTGTTTTTCAGTTCAATGGCGAGTGCTGCCGCTTCTGCCCGGGTGTTTTTAAGATTTTGTTGGGTCAGCGTCAGTTCTTTTCGGGTATCACGGAACCCTTCAATCTGCGCGGATTTGGCGTTAAGTTCTGCCAGACGGTCTTGCGTTTCCTGGATATCCGCAGACAGCCTTTCTGTTTCTTTACGCACGGCATTGAACGGGCGCGTGGCCCGATCAACCGCCTCCAGCAGCACTTGCAGCTTGAGCGTGTTACTCATCAGAGGTTACTCCACTGCGGATCATCACTTTATGCCGCCAGTCGAGTAACTCTTCCAGCGACATGAGATACATTTCTGAGGGTGGCCAGTGAAAAACGCTGGCAATGTCGGCCATCAGGTCATTGACCGTTAGATCGCGGGGCCAGCTTACCCAGCCGATTTCGCTGACAAAAAACCAATCACCTTGCCGCCCAGGGCAATCAGGTCCACCGGATCGAGCGCGTTGCACTCCGCTTTGGTCAGCGATGGCAGGGTGATACGGGGCAGCACCATTAACAAGGCATCCACATCAGACGAGGCCAGGTCAGCCAGTCGCACGCCACGCAGCGATCCTGCCGTTGGTTTCACCAGCTCAACCTGGCTGATCACCACATCACCACGTGAAATCGGGCTTTCCAGCACCACCAGGTTTTCTTTCAGTTCTGGTTTATCAAGCTGTTCCATTTTTTCTCCATCAGGATAAAGAGGGCCAGCGCAGGACGCGCCGGCCTTTTTTATTACACCAGGCCGAGATTTTTACGACGCTGTTCCAGGCGATCGAAGCCATTGACCTTCTCCACCATGTTGACGGTGTCGACTTCAATCAGCTCTTTGCCATTCCAGGTCAGTTTGAAATAGGTGTTTTTGCTGGTGACTTTGGTTTCGGCGTTTTCGCCCTGTTTGGCTTCACCGAAATCAAAGGCCTGGTGCTTACCGCGCACTTCGATTTCCACGGCAATTTCTTCGCCGGTGTCATCGCGCTGGTAAGAACCGGTGAAACGCAGCGGTACGTTGGCGGTTGCGCCCCACTGGCTTAACACCAGCTCATCCATCCCGCCCAGCGTCCACTCCATATCGAGTGCGGCATCGTCCAGGCCGTTATCGATGAACGCCGCACCGTTCATACCGCCAGCGCGGTAGGTATCCAGCTTGCGTGACAGCTTCGGCAGCGTCACGGCGGTAACGATGCCCTGGTAGCTGTTTGAATCATTGAAGAGGTTCAACCCCTTAAGTTTACGTGGCAGTGCCATTTATCCGGCTCCTTAGCTGTTTACGGATGCGGCGAAGTTCGCCAGATAGGTGTCGGTGATGCGCTGACGCAGGGTCAGATCTTCCAGCGGCGGCACCGGTGTGTAGTCGTAATCGATAAACAGTTTGCCCGCCTTCAGGGTCTCTTTATCGTTCGCGCTGTCGTCATACCAGCAGTTTGCGCCCAGCAGATAACCAGCACTGACCAGCTCGCGGAACTTGGCATTGATGCCAGCGATGATTTCGCGCACCAGCACCGGCGTCAGCGGTTTGTCGTTGGCCCACATGTGCGCTTCGGCCATGGTATCGGCCAGCACCTGTGCCGTGCGGGTGTAGTTTTCAAAGGCAAAAAGTGGATCGTCGCTACAGGTACGGTTGCCCCAGAAACGGAAACCGTCTTTGCGAATCAGCGTGGTCACACACTTTTCGTTCAGCAGATCGGCATCGGTGCCGGTCTGTTGCAGGTCCCAGAAAACGTCTGCGGAGATACCAGTTACGCCATTGACGCCCACGTTGGACAGGGTTTTATGCCAGCCGGTGTCGTTGTCAATTTTGGCGCGCAGGCCCAGTGCACGTGCAGTGGCATAAGCCATTTCAGATTTGTTCGTGGCGGTGTTCCAGGCCATAAAGTCTGGCCAGATCACCATCAGCTCGCGCTGGCTGAAGTTTTCGCGGTACTTCATGGCATCCGAGATGGTTTTGCTGTTCCAGGCAGACACGTAGGCAAAGCCACGCAGCTGCTGGGCAATGCTGGCCAGCGCTGTTGCCACTTCCAGCGAGTCCAGACCTGGGACGCCGAGAATGCGGGGTTTGACACCCAGTTGCGTTTGCGCGCTCAGCAGCGCCTTCATGCCGGTGTATTTACCGTTCGCATCCGTCGAGCCAATCAGGTTAGAGGTGGTTTCAGCCTGGCTCGCGCCTTCTGCAACGCGAACCACGACAGTAACCGGCTTCGCCTGGTCAGCAATCGCCTGCAGCGCTGCCGCTAAGGTGCCTTTTGTACCGGCTTTACCGACGGCTGCCTGCACGTTGGTCAGCAGGACAGGTGTGTTAAGAGGAAACGCCGTTGCATCAGCATCTTCTGCGGTGCAGATCATGCCAACAATGGCGGTTGAAACTGTTGAAATGGTGCGTGTACCGTCATTGACTTCGACGACGCGGACACCGTGATGAAAATCAGACATCTGTAGCACTCCGTGTTGAGGGTGTGCTCAGATTGTCAGGTCAGTGGAAAGGATGCATTCGATTGCGGTTTGCTGATCGTTCAGTAAGAAGAACCGCGTAAATGGTGCTGTTTTGGCGCTGGAATATAACGATAAATTGTTTTGGGTGAGACATCTAATACCAGCGCAACCTGATGAAGCGTGGCGCCATTCGCCATCATGCGTTCCGCTCTGGCAACGACTTCCGGTGTCATAATGCGCCGGCGGCCACCAATGCGCCCTTTTTCACGCGCTGCGGTCAGCCCGGCACGCGTTCGCTCGACAATCAATTCGCGCTCCATCTCCGCCAGTGCGCCCATCACATGAAAGAAAAAGCGGCCCATCGGTGTGCTGGTATCGATACTGTCCGTGAGGCTACGAAAGTTTACCCCGCGTTCGCGCAGCTCTTCGGTGAGCATGACCAGGTGACGCATGCTGCGACCCAGTCGATCGAGCTTCCACACCACCAAAGTATCGCCCTCTTTTAACGTCCGCAGCGCCCGTTTTAAACCAGGCCGTTCACTGGTCTTTCCGCTGATTTTATCCTCAAAAATCTGTTCACAATTTGCGCTCTGCAGCGCATTCCGTTGCAAATCGGTGTTTTGGTCATTTGTTGACACCCTGACATAGCCAATCAGCATCGTTTTTTCTCCGGTAAAAGGTGAGGAGTTTGCCATTGTGAAGGTGAGGCGGGCCAGGGGTTTGTTTCATCAAAACCTCGGTTTGGGAGATGCCGTAAGGTTGCGCGACTATTCTGCTAATTTTTCCGATAATGGCTGGGTAAGATGGCCTAATGGCCTCATTTACCAATGGGGGATGGGCCCTGTCACTAATGCCAC